>Ga0182739_1000020_pt1 | contig 441878 bp, 360 predicted proteins | sample eDN5th30CBELigBY_FD_128873 | JGI IMG/M metagenome (GOLD analysis project Ga0182739, IMG submission 128873) | Enriched backyard soil microbial communities from Emeryville, California, USA - eDNA 5th pass 30_C BE-Lig BY (version 2) (version 2) | ecosystem: Environmental > Terrestrial > Soil >... | reverse complement strand
TGGCGCCGCGCCTGACTGGCCGTCAGGTCAAGCCGCGCAACGCACGCTGGCGGCTTTCCAGGGCCAACCCGTAGGGCCGCTCTTGCGTGCGCCCGGGACTGCGTCATCGCTCGGGCGTGGACCCACGTCCACTTCCTCCCTCTTCCTTGTCCCGGACGCACGCAAGAACGGCGCGGCCTACCGAGGGATTGATGACACGCCCTAGCGTGCCGCCGGCGCAGCGCCGGCGTCGCTGCGGCGCAGCCGCAGCCAGTGGGTCTCGGCGAACGGGGAGGCCGTGGCACGCAGGTCGCTCGCGAGCGCCTCCAGCCCGGCGCTGCGACGCGCAGCCGCCGAAGGAACGATCGCGTCGACGCCGCGGAAGCGTTCGTCATCGTCACCGCTGCCGTCGGCGATCGCGCGGCCGGCGCCGGCCTGTTCCAGCGCCGGCAGCGCCTGCGGTGCCACCACCAGCAGCAGCCGCTCCTCGCTGCCGTTGGCCGCGCCGATGCGCCACTGGCGATCGGTGCCGGCCACGCTGCCGGGCAGGCGCACGGTCGCCGGCGGGTCGAGCGGGTTGGCCCGCGTCTGCGGCAGCGGAAACAGCGTGGCGACCTCGCGCGCGCCGTCCTCGGCCAGCACGTAGGCCCAGCACCGCCGGGCGCAGCGCAGCTCGAGATAGAGCGTATCGCCGCGGCGCACCGGTGCGCCGTCGAACAGCGGCGCTGCGGTGTCGCCGCGCAGCCAGTGCACCTCGACCGCCAGCGGCTCGGGCGGCGGCGGCCGTAGCGCCAGCACGGCGATGACGGTCGCCGCCAGCGCCGCCGCGATCCAGGCCAGCAGCGAGGAGCGCGACCGCGGCGGCGCGGCCAGCGCGGCTTCGAACGCGCCGGCACTGGCCGGCCGCTGCGCCGGATCCGGCGCGATCGCCCGTTCAATGGCGCCGACCAGGCGCGCCGGCAGGTCCGGGCGGCGGTCGCGCAGGTGCAGGCGATGGCCGGCGCGATGGGCCGCCAGCAGCGCGTCGAGGTTGGCGCCGACCACCGGCGCGGTGCCCGCCAGCAGGTGGAACAGCGTGGCGCCGAGCGCATACAGGTCGCTGGCCACGCTCGGCCGCCCGCCCGCGAGCACCTCCGGCGCCAGGTAGAGCGGGCTGCCGGACAGCGGCGGTCCGGGGTGGCCGCCGGGATGCAGCGGGACGGCCGAGCCGAGGTCGCAGAGCACGTAGCGGCCCTCGCGCGTGCGCAGCAGGTTGGCCGGCTTGACGTCGCCGTGGGCGAAACCGGCTTGGTGCACGGCGGCGAGTGCGCCGCACATCGCGCTGCCGATCGCACCGACCTCCTCGCCGCCGAAGCGGCCCTCGCGCTGCAGGCGCTCGTCGAGGTTCTCGCCGTCGACGAACTCGCTCCAGATGCCGGTCCGGCCGTGCTCGACCTCGGCGCCGAGCACGCGCAGCACGTTGGGGTGGTCGATGCGCGCCAGCAGGCAGGCTTCGTCGAGCAGGCGCGCCTGCTGCCGGGCCTCCAGGGGTGCCGCCGGGCGCAGCTTGAGCGCCACCGTGCGATCGAGCAGCGGGTCGTGCGCGCGCCAGACCTCGCCGCCGAAACCGCCGCCGATCCGCTCGCGCAGCACGAGGCGCTGGAAGCGGCCGGCAGCCGGTATCGCTGCGGCGCTGCGGTAGGCGGCAGCGATCGATTCGATGCGCCGGAGCGCGCGCAGCTGCGGCGGCGAGAGCTCGCGTGCGGCCGCATCCCAGTCCAGCGCGGCGCGATCGGCCAGCTGTTCGACGAAGCGCTGGAGGGATTCGTCATTCATCGCCGAGCACGCCCGCCAGGAGTGCCAGCGCACGCGATACCCGCATGCGGGCGGCGTTCGCGCTGGGCGCGCCGATCGCGGTCGCCAGCTCCTGGTGGCTGAGGCCGAACTCGAGGCTGAGCACGACCGCCTCGCGCAGGTCCGGCGGCAAGGTCTCCAGCGCGCCCTGGTAGCTGGCCAGGCTGTCCGCGCCGACCGCCGCGACCACATCCTGCGGCGCGAGGGCGTCCAGGTCCACGCGATGGAAGCGGCCGCCGCGCGCCTCCGAGCGCCGCAGCTCGTCGCGCATCAGGTTCTGGAAGATCTGGCGCAGCCAGGCCGTGAACGCACCAGGATGCCGCGGGTCGAAGCCGTCCAGGTGCGAGAACGCGCGCAGCAGCGTCAGCTGCACCAGGTCGGCGGTCTCCGACAGGTCGCGCGCGTGGTGCGGGAGGCGCCCGTGTGCCCAGCGCGTCAATGCGACCTGGTAGCGGCGCAGCAAGGCGTCGCGTGCCTGGACATCGCCCTCGCGGGCACGATCGAGCAGGTCCTGGGTATCGGCGCTGTCCATCCGCATACCGGCGTGATCTTCCATGGAAGTATAGAGCGGCCCGGCCGGCGCGCGCGGGACCGGCCCGCCGCCGATGCGGCGCCGGTACCGGCGTGTACCGGCCACGGCCCGTAACCGGCGCCGCCAGCGTCATTCGAAGTCGTCCTGGAAGATCACGTCGCTGTAGAGGTAGGACACGCACGGGGAGAATTCGGACGTGTCGCCGGCCTCGTTGCGGGCGACGGCGGTGATCGTGCGGTCGGCCAGGCCGGTCGAGGACACCGCCACGCTGAAGCTCGCCGTGGAGTAGAAGCCGGGAATCGGCGACGGCGGCGTCGTCACCGCCGTCGCCCCGATCGAGCGCTGGCCCTCGCCGCGGCCGCTGGGGTCGCAGGCATCGGACTGGTAGACCTCGATCACGTAGGTCTGGCCGGGCGGCGCGGTCAGGCCGCCGCTGACGGTGCCGTCGTAGAAGCCGCCGCCGGCCAGGCCGATCACCGGATGGTTCTGCACGCCGTCGCCGGTCTGGGCGCTGGTGTTGTTCGGCGTGACGCCGTCGCCGCCGATGTCGATGCCGAGCGCACCGTTGCGGTAGATGCGGTTCAGGCCGAGCAGGTTGGACAGGCCGTCGATGTCGACGATACCGGCACCGACATTGCCGGCGATCGCGTTGGCGATCACGAGATTGTCGTGCGCGCCGAGGCGGATGTGGACGCCGTTGCCGCCGTTGGGCAGCAGCGGCTCCGATCCGAACGGCGGGGTCAGGCAGGCCGGGCAGCGGCCGATCTGGTTGCCGGCGATGATGTTGCCGGTGGTGCCGGCGTTGGACAGCAGCACGCCGTCCCCGCGGTTGCCGCTGATCCAGTTGCCGTTGACGAAGTTGCCGTCGGTACTGCGCAGCACGACGCCGGTGGTATTGCCGTCGGTTCCCAGGCCCAGCGGCTTCGGGCCGATGTAGTTGTTGAGCACCTGGACGTTGGCCGGATGGACGGTGCTGGAGCCGATGTCGATGGCGGCGGCATTGGCGCTGTTGAAGTAGTTGCGCTGGGCCGGGTCGCTGCCGCCGATGAACACGTTGCTGGCGGCGAAACCGGCGACGATGCCGTTCTGCAACACGTTCAACGCGACCGGGTTGGCGGGCGGCCCGATGAAGCCGCCGAACTGGTTGCCGCTGACCTGGTGGCCGCTGCCGGCCAGCAGGGTGAGCGCCGCGGCACCGGAGGCGAACGTGGTGCCGCCGAAGCCGATGCCGGACACGTCGAGGCTGACGTTGTCGCCGCCGATGAAGACGCGCATCAGCGTGGACAGTTCCTGGTTGCCCCACAGGCCCACGCAGATCGTCGGCGGGCCGTTGACCCCCGGTACGCTGCCGGGCTGGCTGTAGCCTTCGATGCGCACGCTGTCGGTGATGTCCGGCAGGCCCTGTCCCGCGAACTGGAAGATGACCTGCGGGCAGCTGCCGGGAATCGCGAAGCGGATGACCTGGGTGCCGGGCGTGGTATTGGACTGCTCGATCGCGCTGGCCAGCGAGCCGGCGCCCGCGCCGGCGGTCGTCGTCACGACCAGGACCGTCGCGTTCGACACGTCGGTCTCCCACGGGCCACGGTCGACGATGCCGCCGACCACGCGTGGGTTGCCGACGATGTCGGTCGCCGTCTGCCCGCCGCTCGGCGGCATCACGCCGCTGTTGATCGCCGGCGAGGTGCCGGCCAGCCGGTAGTCGCCGGCGGCCGGGTCCAGGAACTGCGGATCGAAGCTGTTGTTGCCGACGTCGATCGACGGCAGGGCGGTGAACGCGGTGCCGTCGAGCGTGTTGTGGCGCAGGTGGAAGTTCGCCGAGCTGACGTTATGCACCGCCAGTCCGAGCGCGTTGTTCCAGAAGATGGTGTTGTCGACGTCCAGCGGCGCGCCCGGATCGCCGTTGATGCACAGCGCCGTGCCGGCATTGCGCGCGAACGTGCTCTGCTGGACGACGATGTCTTCTTCGGTGAAGACCTGCGCCGAGCAGCCGGAGGCCGAGCTGGCGTTGTCGGCGAGGACGACCTGATGCAGGCGCAGCGAGGCGTTGTTGCCCGGCGCCAGCAGCAAGGCGCGCTGCGCCGCGCCCTCGAAGGGGGCACCACCGGAACGCTCGATGCGCACGCGGTCCAGTGTCCAGCGCGTGTCGCTGCCGAACAGGCTGGTCGTGCTGGCGACGTCCACGCCGCGGCCGTAGCCGCGCAGCGTCAGCGACTTGAGCAGCAGGTCGCCGTCGACGTAGAGATCGAAGCTGTAGGCGCCGCCGATCGTCACCGGACGGAAGACCGTCAGCGCCGGGTCCAGCGAACGGCCGGCCTCCGAGCAGGCGGCGTCCGAATAGCCGCCCAGCACCGTGAGGTTGTGGTCGAGGTCGTCCTGGAAGGTACCGCCCCGGATGTCCAGCGTGACGTACTCGCCGCGCCAGACCTTGATGATCGTGTCGTCGTCACGCGCCGCGTTCAGCGCCTGCTGGAAGCTCGTGGCGTTGTTGACGCACCAGGTGGTATCGGCCCGGGCGACCGGGGTGGCGGCAGCCACGAGCAGGATGACGCAACAGAGGAAGGACGGACGCATGGCGGCCTCGCGAGCGGTGTGGGGTTTCCGGTACAACGCCATCGAAGGTGCCGATCGCACGCCACGACGGCGTGGAAGGCGCATGCGTCATTCGAAGTCGTCTTCGAACAGCACGCCGAAGGCCGGCGAGAACTCGCTCGAATAGCCGCGGGCGTCGGTCGCCACGGCCACCAGCGGCACCGCCCGCGCGCCGGGCGGCAGCGCCAGCACGATCGTGCGCGGCTGCTGCGCCGCGCCGGCCGGGTAGCTGTCCCGGCCCAGCAGCGCGCCGTTGCCGCCCTGCACGTTCTCGTAGAAGTCCACCCGCAGCGGATAGGCCGATGCCTGCGGGGACGAGTCGACGCGGTAGGTCACCTGCAGCTGGCCGCCGGCCACCACGGCGGCGTCGATCTGCGGCCAGTTCTGGCCGCCGTTGGCGCCGGCGTCGGCATCCGCGGGGTCGTTCGGCGTGGGCCCGGCCGGCGCCAGGTCGACATTCGTGCGGCCGATGCCGCGGTTGTGGTGGATCCGGTTGCCGCGATTGTCGAAGCTCTCGCCGATGCGCCCTTCGCGGCTGAGGATGCCGGCGCCGTGGTTGTAGGCGATCAGGTTGGCCTGGCCCGGGCCGTCACCGCCGATCGGTGCCGGCGAGTCGTCCTGTGCCACGCGCCAGAGCACGATGCCGCCGCTGAACCGCGGCGTGTCCGGATAGCCGTTGGGGATCGCGCGCGTGCCGGTCCAGTCGGTGCCGATGTAGTTGCCGAGGATCTCGAACTGCGCGTAGGCGGCGAAGCCGAGCGTGCCGAACAGCGCGATGCCGCCGCTGCCGTGGTTGCCCGAGATCAGGTTGCGCGCGGCGACGGACGCCCCGCCGATGCGCAGGCGCGGGCTGCCCGAGCCGGCGTTGACGATGATGCCGGCACCGTTGCCGGCGATGCTGCCGGGCAGGGCCCTGCCGGCACCGGCATCGGTGCCGATCAGGTTGCCCTCGATGACGGCCTCGCCGTTGCCGGCGACGACCGCACCGTTGCCGCAGTTGGCCAGCAGGTTGCGCTGGGCCGGCAGTGTGCCACCCAGCTGCAGCGTCCCGGCAGTCGTGATGCAGGCCATCGAGGCGCTCGGGACGGCGGCGGTCCCGTCCGCGGTGGTGCCGATGTAGCAGCCGTGGATCGTCAGTCGCGCGCCCGCCGCGCCACCCCCGATGTGCGGCGCGAAGCCGTTGATGACCAGGCCGCGCAGCGTGACGCTGGCGGGTGCGCTGCCGCCTTCCAGCACGAAGCCGAAGCCGTTGCCCGGACCGGTGACCTGGATCATCGGCACCGCGTCGAGGCCGCCCTGGTCCGGCGCCAGCGTATTGGCGTGACTGCCCGGCTGGGTGAAGCCGTCGATCGTCAGCACGCCGCGCAGGTTCGGCAGCCGCGTCGCCGGGGTGATCGTGAACGGGCCGGCGCCGGGCATCGCGAAGGCGATCGTGTCGGCGTCGGATGTCGCATTGGCATCGGTGATCGCCTGGCGCAGCGAGCCGGCGCCGCTGTCGCCGGTATGGACCACGGTCAGTGTCGCCGCCGGCACGGCAGCGCCGGCCAGCAGGCCGGACAGGGCGAAGGCGAGGCGCAGCGCGCGGGGCCGGAGCGGTGGCGGGAGGAGCGGCATGGCGAGCCTTCGCGGAGGAGGATGGGCCGTACAACGCAGGCCGGGGCCGCGAGCGCACGCGGGTGCTGCCATCCGCGGCCGCCGTGACGCTAGGGGTCCGGCGTGGCCTCGAACGGTACGCGCAGCAGCACGTCGGTCTCGAACGCGCCGATGTCCACGCTGCGGCCCTGCAGGCGCGGCGCCTGCGCCGCGTCGAGCGCGCCGAGGCCGCCCGCGGCCTGCGGGTCGCCGCGGTTGACCAGCGGCGAGTCCGGCGCCAGCCGCGTGCTGAGCAGCCCCGGCTCGAAGCCGGGCGGGACCGACAGGTTGCCGCCACTGCCGGGCGCGGGCGGCTGGCCGGTCAGCGATCCGATGTCGTTGCTGCTCAGGCGCGCACTGCCGATGTTGCCCAGGTGCAGGTCCCCGCCGGCATTGCCCCAGAGGATGTTGTTGCTGATGCTGAAGTCGGCCACGCCGCCGACGCACAGGCCGCCGCAGAGCGCGCCGGGCAGCGTGGCGGTATTGGCGAGGATCGTATTGCCGGTGACGAACGCCGACGGACCGGTGCTGACGTTCAGCACGATGCCGCCGCCTTCCGGCGCGCGATTGCCGAGCACGAGGTTGTTGCGCAGTACCAGCACGAAGTCCGAGGTGCTGATCGCGATGCGCGCGGCGCCGGCGCTGCCGGTGTCCTGGTTGCCGTGGAACAGGTTCCGCTCGACCTGCACGCGGCGGCTGCTGGTCTCGATCGACAAGCCGCCGCCGGCGATTGCGCCGGTGTTGCGGCCGTTGCTGAAGACCAGGTCGGTGATCGCCAGGTCGCCGGTCGCATCCGAGAACGCATACAGGATGCGGTGCTGGCCCTGTCCGTCGAGGATCGAGCTCGGGCCGGCCTGGGCGGTGCAGCCGGCGTTCCAGCGCCCCGACAGCGTCAAGGCGAAGGCCTGGTGGGTCGAATAGACCAGCGGCGCGGCCAGCGCGTAGGTGCCGGCCACCACGCGCACGTCATCGGCCTCGCCGTTGGCGCGCGCGACGGTCAAGGCTGCGTCAAGCTCTGCCGGGCTGCCGACGCAGAAGACGGCGGCCTGCGCCGCGGGCGAAATCAAGGCGGCCAGGATCGGCTTGAGGTGGGCGGGCAGTGGCATGGGGTGCTCCGGGCCGAGGGTGTGCCGGGTACAACGCGGTACCGCGCTCGGAGTGCACGGCCCCGCGCGCCGCTTCGCATCGGCCTATCGCTTCGGGGCCGGCCGGGAGATCTCTCGCCCGGCGCCGGCGCGTCGCAAACGCGTGCGCGGCGGCGTTCGGCACAGGGTTCAGTACGGCGGTTGCAAGCTCGCCCGATCCCGTCGCGCGGAGACCGGTCCATGACGTCGCATGTCTCGTTCTGGCGAGCCAACGGCCTTTCCCTGGTGCTGGGGGCGTTCTTCGTGGTGTTCCTGCTGGGGCAGTTCGCCAGCGGCTTCCTGGCCTGGAACGCACAGCTGCAGCAGGCCGGCCAGGCGCCGGTCGGGCTGGCGGCCTACGCACACAGCGGCCATTTCATCGCGGCGACGTTCGAGAACTGGGAGAGCGAGTTCCTGCAGATGGGCGCCTACGTGCTGTTGACGGTCTGGCTGCGCCAGCGCGGATCGGCCGAGTCGCGTCCGCTGGACGAGGCCGAGGACGCGCGGAGGGTGGACGCCGGCCCGCGCCCGTGGCCGGTACGGCGCGGCGGACTGTGGCAGCGGCTCTATGCCACCTCGCTGTCGCTGGCGCTGTTCGTATTGTTCGCCGCCTCGTTCGCGGGCCACCTCTACGGCAGCTGGCGCCACGCCGTGGACGAGCGTGCATTGCAGGGACAGCCGCCGATCACGCTGCCGGCGCACCTGGGCAGCGCCGAGTTCTGGTTCGAGTCGTTCCAGAACTGGCAGAGCGAGTTCCTGGCGGTACTGGCGCTGGTGCTGCTGTCGATCGTGCTGCGCCAGGACACGTCGCCCGAATCCAAGCCGCTGGAAGCGCCGCACGCCCAGACCGGGGACTGAGGCGGCCGGCCGATCGGGCGCCCGCCGGCCACGGCCCGGCCTGGGGCAGTACCACGCGCACGGCCATGCCTTCGGCGCCGGGCGCAGAGGCGATGGGGCGGTGCCGTTGCGCGAAATCCCGCGGCCGGGCGGCCGTCGCCCGTACAAGCGCCGCGATCACGGGCTTCCGGACTGCAATAACGGGGTTTCATTCTGAAAATGAAATCGCCCGCACGGACGCGGGCGATTCGGCCATCCCCTTGATACAAAAGAACAAAACGGGATTGGCACGGTTGCTGCTCTAGATGCAGGCGAGCCGCGGCGAAGACAGACACATTGCGCCGCAGCAAAACATATTGCACTGCACAATGGGGGAAGTCAATCGTGACTGCGCGCATCAAGATCATCATCCCGATTCCGATGGGGCCCGAGGGTGTCGCCGGCCGCGCCGCCCAGTTGCCGGCGAGCCTGGTGCTGCCGGGTTTCGAGCCGCAGTTCGTGGCGGTCGCCAAGGGCGCCGCGCTGGGCGACAGCGCCTACGACACGCTGCTGATGGATTTCTCGGTGGCGCAGGCCGGGCTCGACGCCGAGCAGGCCGGCTACGCCGCGGTCTGCATCGACACGGTCAGCGATTCGGGCCTGGCGGCGCTGCGCTCCCGGCTGTCGATCCCGGTGGTGGCGCCGGGGCAGGCCGCGTTCCACATGGCCTGCATGCTCGGCAAGAAGTTCAGCGTGCTGACCATGTGGGACGAGTGGTTCCCGCTCTACGAGAAGACGCTGACCGAATACGCCCTGTGGCCGCGGGTCGCCTCGCTGCGCTCGATCAAGACGCGGCCGGACCTGGAAGAGCTGCTGGCCGGCAAGGAAGAGGTCGTGTTCAAGAAGCTCGAACACGAGGCGATGCGGGCGATCGAGGAGGACGGTGCCGACGTCATCGTGCTCGGTTCCACCACGATGCACCAGTCGCACGCCTACCTCGCCGAGCGCCTGCCGGTGCCGGTCATCAACCCGGGCCAGGTCGCCTACAAGCTGTGCGAGATGCTGCTGACCCTGGGCCTGGCGCACAGCAAGAAGGCCTATCCCCCGCCGCAAGTCCCCAACGACGCCGTGTACCACGGCTTCGCGCGCTGACGATCCGGCGCATTTCCCCCATTCCCAGAGGAGAACACCCGATGTCCAAGCTGAGCCGCCAGCAACTGATCGACCTGGCCGTCAACGACTACTTCGGCAACGTCGACAAGAAGAACATGGACGCGGTGCTGGCCACCTGCCATGCCGACTGCGCCGTCACGATCCAGACCGACCACCTGACCCACAGCGGCATCGACGGCATCCGCCGGATGTTCGAGAACCTGTTCGCCGGCTTCGAGGAGATCTGGCACGGCGACTTCGAGGTCACCGCCGATCCCGAGAACCAGACCGTCTCGGCCCGCTTCAACGTGCGCCTGAAGGACGCGCAGGGCCGCGAGACGCGCCTGAGCAACTGCAACTTCTGGTACGTCGAGGACGGCAAGTTCCGTCGCTACTACGTGTTCATGAGCGGCGAGAACGTCCTGCGCTGACATGCCACGCCACGACTACCAACAGGGAAGAGAACCCACATGAGCGAGGCGCTAGCGGGCATCCGCGTACTGGACCTGACCCACATGCTGTCGGGTCCCTACGCGGGCATGATCCTGGCCGACCTGGGGGCGCAGACCATCAAGGTCGAGCCCCTCCACGGCGAAGGGACGCGCAATCTCCTGGTCTCCGATCCGAAGTATTCCCGCGACGGCATGGGCGCGTACTTCATCACGCTCAACCGCAGCAAGAAGAGCGTCTGCATCGACCTGAAACGGCCCGAGGGCGTGGCGGTGTTCCACGACCTGGTCCGCGTCTCGGACGTGGTCATCGACAATTTCAGTGCCGGCGTGATGAAGAAGCTCGGCCTGGACCACGCGCAGCTGAGCGGCATCAACGAGCGGATCATCACCTGCTCGGTCTCCGGCTTCGGCCAGGACGGCCCCAACTACCTGCGCCCGGCGTTCGACCAGGTGGTGCAGGGCATCGGCGGCGGCATGTCGATCACCGGCGAGGACGCCGGCCGGCCGATGCGCTCGGGCATCCCGATCGGCGACCTCGGCGGCGGCATGTTCGCGGTGATGGGCGTGCTCGCCGCGCTGCAGGCCCGCCATCGCCACGGCCGCGGCCAGCACGTGGACATCAGCATGCTCGACTGCCAGGTCAGCATGCTCAACTACATGGCCACGATGCACCTGATGAGCGGCGAGGACCCCGAGCCGCTCGGCAACGGCCATTTCGTGCACGTGCCGTACAACACCTACCGCACGTCGGACGGCTTCATCATCGTCGCGGTCATCTTCGACAGCTTCTGGACCAGCCTGGTCGAGCTGCTGGACGTGGCCGAGTTCCGCGATCCGCGCTACGCCGGCCAGCCGGGGCGGCTGGCCGACAAGGCGCTGATCGACGCGAAGCTCAACGAGGTCTTCTCGACGCAGACCACTGCGCACTGGGTGGAGCAGCTCACCCGCGTCCGCGTGCCGTGCGCGCCGGTCAACCGGTTCAGCGAGGCGCTGTCGGACCCGCAGATCCGCCACCGCGACATGGTCGTGACGATTCCGTCGGCCACCGGCGGCGTCGAGGCACCGGGCAATCCGATCAAGCTGTCGGTCGACGGCGGCGATCGCTTCGGTCCGCCGCCGCAGCTCGGCGAGCACACCGCCGAGGTACTGGGCGGACTGCTCGGCTACGGCGCCGACCAGCTCGAGCGCCTGCGCGCGGACGGGGTGGTGGCATGACCGCCCCGGAGCGTGTCCTCGTCAACGAGGTCGGTCCGCGCGACGGCCTGCAGAGCCTGGCACGCGTGATTCCGGTCGAGCAGCGCCTGGCACTGATCGAGGGGCTGGTTGCTGCCGGCATTGCCAGCATCGAGGCCGGCAGCTTCGTCTCGCCCAAGGCGGTGCCGCAGATGGCCGGCAGCGACCGGCTGTTCGCGCTGCTGCCGCACAAGGACGCGATCCGCTACTCGGCCCTCGTGCCCAACCTGCGCGGCTACGAACTGGCGCGCGCCGCGGGCGCCGGCGTCGTCTCCGTCGTGCTGTCGGCGACCGAGACGATGAACCGGCGCAACATCAACAGCGGCCTGGACGAGACCACGGCCGTCTGCGCGGACCTGATGCAGCGTGCGGCGGCCGACGGCGTGGAAGGCCAGGCCTATGTCGCCGTCGCGTTCGAATGCCCGTTCGAGGGGCCCACGCCGCCGGCGACGGTCGAGCGGCTGGTCGAGCGGATGATCGGGGCCGGCGCCCGCAAGGTGATCGTCGCCGACACGATCGGCGCCGCCGATCCGGCACGGGTACGCGACCTGATGACGCGACTGGCCGGCCGCCACGGCGCCGGCGTGTTCGCCTGCCATTTCCACGACACGCGCGGCATGGCGCTGGCCAACGTGCTGGCCGCCCTGGAGTGCGGCGTGCGCGAGTTCGACAGCGCGATCGGCGGCCTCGGCGGCTGCCCGTTCTCGCCCGGTGCCAGCGGCAACGTGGCCACCGAGGACGTGGTGCTGATGCTGCAGTCGATGGGCTTCCGGACCGGCATCGACCTGGCCGCACTGACCGACGCGGTCCGGCAGGCCGGCGCGATCGTGGACGCCGCACTCGGCGGCCACGCGTTCCGCTGGCTCGATCGCACCCATCGCCGCCACGCGGAGGTTCGTCATGATTGAACGGGCAGCCGGCTGGCTGGCACGCATCGCACCCTGGTCGATCATCGGCGGTCTGGCCTACGCCGCGGCATTCGTCCAGGTCCAGACCGAATCCAAGCCGATGGCGCAGCCCCTGGTCGAGAGTCGCGACCTGTTCTTCGGCGGTACGGCGCTCGGCGAGCGCGCATGGATCGTCGGCCAGCACGGCGCGGTCCTGTCCGGCGATCGCGCCGCGGGCACCTGGCAGCGCCGGCAGCTCGAACCGGCGGTCAACCTGCAGGCGATCGCCGCTGCGCCCGGCGGTCGCGTGGTCGCGGTCGGCAACGGCGGGCGCCTGTGGACCGGTGACGGCGACGGCACCTGGTCGCCGCAGACGCTCCCGGTCTCGGCGGTCGGCGGCAAGCTGCTCGATGCCGCCTTCGTCGGCGGGCACTTCTGGGTCGTCGGCGAGATGGGCGCCTTGTTCCGCGGCGACGCCGACGGCGCGCAGTGGACGCGGATGCGCGAAGAGGACGACGTCGCGTTCAACGCCGTCCGCGAAGGCCCCGGCGCGTCGATCTGGGTGGCCGCCGAGTTCGGCCGCCTGCTGAGCAGCCACGACGGTGGCGAGACCTGGCAGGTCGCCGAGCTGGGCGAGGAGAGCCTGCGCGCACTGGCGTTCCACGGCCAGGACGGCGTGGCCGTCGGCAACCGCGGGCTGGCCTTCGCGACCACCGACGGCGGACAGCACTGGCAGCGCCTGGCGGCGTTCACCACCGAGCACCTCTACGACGTGGCGGTGCGCGAGGGCCGCTGGCTGGCGATCGGCGATCGCGGCGCCGCGTTCACCTCATCGTCCGGCCTTCGCGACTGGCAGCCGCTGGCCGCCGCGGGCCTCGGACGCAGCTACTACAGCCATCTGTTCGAACTGGCGAACGGCGACACCGTGCTGGTCGGACGCTCGATCGGCCTGTTGACGCCGGACGGCCGCTACCGGCCGTGGCCGGAGGAATCCGCTCGATGAATCGCATCTTCGACATCGCCGCCACCGTTTCATCGTGGGCGATCCGCAACCGGGTGGCGGTGTGCGTCGCCATCGCCCTCGTCACGGTGTTCTTCGCCGCCTGCCTGACGCGGCTGGACATCCGCACGCGCTTCGGCGACATGGTGCCGCACGACCATCCCTACGTGCAGGTGCACAGCGCCTACCAGGACACGTTCGCCGCCAGCAACCGGGTGACGATCCTGGTCCGCTCGAAGGACGGCGACATCTTCAAGACGCCGATCCTCGCCGAGATCCGCCGGATCACGCTGGAGCTGCAGAAGGTGGACGGCGTCAACCCGATGCAGATCACCTCGCTGGCCTCCAAGAAGCTCAAGCGCGTGGACGCTTCCAGCGAGGGCATCGAGACGCAGCCGATGATGTGGCCGGACCTGCCGACTTCCGACCAGGGGATCGACGAGCTGCGCCAGGCGGTGCTGAACAACCCGATGGTCTACGGGCTCTACGTCGACACCGACCTCGGCTCGGCCTTGATCCAGGTGGACTTCTACGACCACCTGGTGGACTACGCGACGATCTTCCCGCAGATCCAGGCGATCCTGGCGGCGTCGACCGCGACGGCCCAGGTCAGCCTGCACCTGGTCGGCGAGCCGATCCTGTACGGCTGGGTCGCCCATCACCTGGGCGAGACCGTGGTGATCTCGCTGGTGTCGCTGGCGGCGATGCTGGTACTGCTGTTCGTCATCAGCCGCACCTGGCGCGGCACCCTGCTGCCGCTGATCGCCGGCCTGGTCTCGGCGACCTGGGCGCTCGGCATCGGCAGCCTGCTCGGCTACAACTTCGACCCGCTGGTCATCGTCGTCGCCTTCATCATCACGGCGCGCGCGTTCTCGCACTCGGTGCAGCTGATCACGCGCTTCGACGACCTGGCCGTGGGCGAGGCGATCGAGCCGCGGCGCGCGGCCGAGCAGAGCATGCGCGAGCTGTTCCGGCCCGGCATGCTCGGGCTGTACGCCGACGCCGGCGCGATCCTCTGCGTGATCCTCACGCCGATCCCGCTGCTGCACAAGGTCGCCATCATCGGCGCGATCTGGGTCATGACGATCGCGGTGTCGGCGGTGATCCTGACGCCGGTGCTGCTGTCGTGGGTCCGGGAGCCGGGCCGCTTCGTGCATCCGCTGCGCCTGGACGGGCTGCTCGGCCTGTTCACGCGCTCGGCCACCGCCCTGGCGACCTCCCGCGCGCGCTACCTGGTCGCACCGGTGACGGTGCTGCTGCTGGCCGGCTTCGTGTTCGAGGCCACCCGCATCACGATCGGCGACGCCAGCGACGGCTCGCCGATCCTCTGGCAGGACTCGCAGTTCAACCGGGACAGCGCCCTGGTCAACCGGCTCTACCCGGGGTCCGAGCAGATGTTCGTGGCGGTCGAAGGGCACGCCCCGGATGCGCTGAAGTCGCCGCAGGTGCTCGACTGGATGCAGCGCTTCTCGCGCTACATGGAGCGCCAGCCGGAAATCGGCGGCAGCGTCTCGCTGGCCGACATCGTCGTGGAGATCCGCCGCAATCTCTACGAGGGCAACCCGCGCTACCGCGAGCTCGGCGGCGACGCCACCGAGAACGGCGAGCTGGTGAGCTTCTACATGCAGGGCGCCGATCCGGACGACCTGGCGCAGTTCGCCGATGTCGGCTTCCGCAACGGCGCGGTGACGCTGTTCTTCCGCGACCACAAGGGCGACACGCTGCGCCATGCGATCCACAACGCCGGCGACTTCATCGCGGCCAATCCGCTGGAGGAGGCGCAGGTGCGGCTGGCCGGCGGCGTGCTCGGCATCACCGCGGCCGTCAACGAGATCCTGCTGCGCGACCAGATCGAGGCGATCGCGCTGGCGTTCCTGGTCGTGGTGCTGTGCTGCCTGGTGGTGTACCGGTCCTCGGTCAGCGGCGTGTTCTTCATCATCCCGGTGCTGATCTCCAACGTCGTCACGTTCGCCTTCATGGCCTGGCAGGGCATCGGCATGAGCATCAGCACGCTGCCGGTCGTCGCGCTCGGCATCGGCCTGGGCGTGGACTACGCGTTCTACATCGTCGATGCGATCAAGGAACACCTGGAGAAGCACCCGGACGCCGATCCGATGGACGCCGTCAGGCAGTCGCTCGGTTCGGCCGGCCGGGGCGTGATCCTGACCGCCATCACGCTGGCGGCCGGGGTGCTGTTCTGGTCGCTGTCTTCGCTCCGGTTCCAGGCCGAGATGGGCATCCTCATCGGCCTGTGGCTGATGGTGTCGGCCTTCACCTCGCTCTACGTCATGCCCTCTCTCGCGCTGGTGTTCAAGCCGGAGTTCATCTTCGGTCGCGCTCGCGCGACCACGTCCAGTCACGACGTCTTCGTCGTCAATGCAACAAGGGGAGGATCACCTACATGAAAGCAACGTGCTTCAACGCGTTCCCGCCCAGGCGCCAGCTGACGCGAGCCTGCCTGGCGGCGCTGACCGGCCTGACCGCCGCCGGGGCCGCCCACGGCGCCGACGGCTTCTTCGAGGGCTGGGAGGCCAGTGGCTACCTGCGCGGCCACATCTCGATGAACCTGGACGATGTCTACCTGGCCGATCCGACCCGGGACGGCGCGCCCAAGGGCGACTACCAGTACGACCTGTCCATGGTCCGCGCCACCGGCAAGCTCAACCTGTTCAAGGATTTCGGCACCTCGCAGCTGGGCATCTCGGTGCGTGCCTCGCACGAGTACGAGACGCGCTACCTCAAGGACCTGCAGGAGGTGGCCGACCAGTACGCCGCCACCGACCTCTTCAGCAACCGCCAGCGCTCCAGCGTGAGCCTGATGGACGACGTCTACAACGACGTGGACCTGCGCGAGTTCTGGTGGCAGACCGAGGTCCGCCCGGGCACGACGCTCAAGCTCGGCAAGCAGCAGGTGGTCTGGGGCGAGACCGACTTCTTCCAGTCGATGGACGTCATCCACGGCTACGACTTCCGCTGGCGTTCGTTCCTGGAGGCCGAGAACGAGGAGCTGCGCAAGCCGCTGTGGATGGCCAACCTGGTCCAGCGTTTCGATTCGGTCGACGGCAGCCTGCAGCTGATCTACATCCCGGGCCGGATGAACCCGGCCGACCAGCGCGGCAACAGCTACGACGTGGAAGGCGGCCGCTGGGCCAACACGCCCAACCGCGGCATCACCTTCGCCTCCGCGCCGTTCGGGGCCGACGTGCCGTACAACTACGACCATAGCAAGGCCGACATGGATGACGGCGCCTACGGCCTGCGCTGGAAGTCGATGGCCGGCCAGTGGGAATACTCGCTCGGCTGGTTCCACGGCCCGGCGCAGGTGCCGGTCATCAACCCCAATCCCGACAACCCGCTGGGCGTCGGCGACTCGGCCAGCGGCCGCCGCTTCCTCGGCGCGTGGCGTGGCGAATACAACTCGCCGCGCGATTCCACCGTCGGCGAGCTGATCTTCCCGGTCATCGACGTCTTCGGCATCACCGCCAACCGCTACCTGGACAGTCTCGATGCGGTGTTCTCGGTCGAGGCTTCCTACATCCCCGACGCCACCTACAACGTCGGCGTCGATGCCGGGGAGGCGGGCGGCTGCGCGTTCTTCCCGGGCTTCTGCGGCATCGTCGAGCGCGACACCGTCAAGCTGATGCTGCGCCTGGACAAGCAGGTGGACCTCAGCCGCTTCCTCGGTACCAGCCGCCCCTCGTTCCTGTCGCTGCAGCTGTTCGACACCTGGATCCCCGACTACAAGCGCAGCGACGAGATCGTGAACCTGGCCGGCTTCAGCGGGCGCACGAAGCAGCACTCCACGCTGCTGACGGCGATCCTCGGCATGAACTACCACAACGACCGCATCAATCCGACGCTCGCCGTCGGCACCGACCTCAGCTACGGCGGCGGCTTCGTGATCCCCAGCGTGGAGTTCGTCTACGGCGACCACTGGCGCATCAAGGCCGAGGCCGACCTGTTCTTCAACCGCCGCCACCAGGACCGTGCCCTGACCGGCTTCAACGACACCAACCTGTTCGGCTACTTCGCTGGCAACAACCAGCTGGCCGTGCGGGTGACGTACCAGTTCTGACGGAGCGACCACCGATGAAACATCTACTGACCGCCGTTGCCCTCTCCACCGCCCTGGGCCTGCTGCCCGCCGCATGGGCCGCGGAGCTGGCGCCGGGTACCGTCATCGACGCCTCGAACCTGTCCCAGCACCTCAAGGACAGCTTCGAGAACCATGCCGTCGCCGACCTCCTGACCGAACGGATGCAGCAGCTGATCCGCGAGGAGGGGCTGGCGCTGACGCTGAAGGCTTCGGAGAAGATCGCGCTCGGCGAGGACTACCTCAAGGCGACGCGCGACAATGCCGGCAAGGCGCGCTACAACCGCGACACGCGCCAGGTCGAGGGCTGGATCGGCGGCATGCCGTTCCCCGAGGTCGCCGCGGACGATCCGGATGCGGCCGCCAAGCTGATCTGGAACCACCACTACGCCCAGCCGACCAAGAACCTGCAGGACTATCCGAAGTTCGCCTACCTGTTCATCAGCGGCAAGACCGGCCTGGAGCGCAAGCAGGAATGGGCGTTCCAGCGCTACTTCATGAAGGGGCGCCTGGGCGTGGAGCCGGCCGTGGAGGGCGACGGCAGCATCCTCAGCAAGACGCTGCTGTACGCCACCTATCCCAACGACATCCGCGGCCTGGGCCTGTTCACCGTCCGCTTCGACTCGCCCAAGCTCGAGGACTCCTGGGCCTACGTCAAGTCGGTCCGGCGCACGCGGCGCCTGTCCGGCGGCACCTGGATGGACCCGATCGGCGGTACCGACCAGCTCAACGACGACATCGAGATCTTCAACGCACATCCGAGCTGGTACTCGGACTTCAAGCTGGTCGGCAAGCGCTGGGTGCTGGCGGTGGCCAACTCGACCACCACCTCGTGGGACCCGAAGGCGTCCGGCCCGGCCGAGTTCCCGATCATCGACCTCGGCAAGGCGCCGTACTGGAACCCGAAGGACGGCTGGGAGCCGCGCGAGGTGTGGGTGATCGAGGCGACCACGCCGCCGGAGCATCCCTACAGCAAGAAGGTGCTGTATATGGACACGCAGTTCCCGCGCTTCTACCAGGCCGAGGCCTACGACCGGAAGGGTGACTTCTGGAAGTGGATGAACTACCACCTCAAGACGATCCGCACCGAGGACGGCGATCGCGGGATCATCTCCTCGGCCGGCTTCACGATCGACTACCAGCGCCGGCACGGCACGGTCTTCATCCTGGCCGACAGCGCGCGGCTCAACACCCCGGGCATCAAGCACGAGGACGTGAACCTGGGTCAGCTCGAAAAAGCCGCACGCTGACGGCGCGCGAGGCGATGGCAGCGGGCGGGACCGGTGGTCCCGCCTGATTTCACGGTAACGGAGGGTGTATGAGTTTTCGTTTGGGCGTGGATGTCGGCGGCACATTCACCGACCTGTTGTTGATCGACGAGAAGAGCGGCGAGACCTACACCGCCAAGGTACCTTCCACGCCGCGCGACCCGTCGATCGCGGTGCTCGACGGCATCGAGAAGGTGTGCCGCACCTCCGGCGTGGATCCGGCGCAGATCCATTCGGTGCTGCACGGCACCACGGTGGCGACGAACGCGATCCTGACCCGGCGCGGCGCGCGCGTGGGCCTGGTGACGACGGCCGGCTACAAGCAGGTCCTGCACATCGCGCGCTCGTTCGTGCCCGGCGGCCTCGGCGGCTGGGTGACGTTCAACAAGGGCGAGCTGCTGGCGCCGCTGGAGCTGACCGTCGAGGCCGACGAGCGCATCGACGCGCAGGGCGGCATCGTGCGGCCGCTCGACGTCGCCGCCGTGCGCGAGCGCCTGGCGTTCCTGCGCGACGCCGGCATCGAGGCGCTGACGGTCAGCCTCATCAACGCTTACGTCAACGGCGATCACGAGCGCCGCATCGGCGAGATCGCCGCCGAGGTGATGCCGGGCATCCCGGTGTCGCTGTCCTCGGAAGTGGTGCCGGAAATGCAGGAGTACGAGCGGACCGAGACGACGGTCGTCAACAGCTATGTCCGGCCGGAAGTGGCCACCTACATCCAGCACCTGCAGGACGAGCTGCAGCGGCGGCTGAACCCCGCGGTCCGGCTGGCGATCCTGCGCTCGGACGGCGGCCTGGCCACGAGCCGGTCGGCGGCGATGGCGCCGGTCAACATGCTGCTGTCCGGCCCTGCCGGTGGCGTCGCCGGCGCGATCTGGTTCTGTTCACGCGCCGGCTTCCCGCGGGTGCTGACCTGCGACGTCGGCGGCACCTCCACCGACGTCGCCCTGATCGACGGCAACCACGCGCGCATTCGCCGCGAGACCCGCGTCGGCGACATCGCCGTACGCGCGCCCTCGGTGGACGTGCGCACGGTCGGCGCCGGCGGCGGCTCGATCGCCTTCGTGCCGGAACTGACGCGCGCGCTGCGCGTCGGCCCCGAGAGCGCCGGCGCGGTGCCGGGCCCGGCGGCCTACGACCGCGGCGGCGACCGCGCGACCGTCACCGACGCCAACGTCGTGCTCGGCTACCTGCCGGTGCAGCAGAAGCTCGGCGGCGATTTCCAGGTCCGCCGCGACCTCGCCGAAGCGGCCGTGCGCGCGGTCGCCGACGCCATGGGCGTCTCGCTGATGGAGGCTGCCGAGGGCATCGTGCGCATCGCCAACGAGCGCATGTACGGCGCGCTGCGCCTGATCAGTGTCGAGCAGGGCTACGATCCGCGCGATTTCGCGCTGTGCGCGTTCGGCGGTGCCGGCCCGCTGCACGGCAATGCGCTGGGCCTGCTGATGAACGCCTGGCCGGTGATCGTGCCGCCCGGTCCGGGCGTGCTGTGCGCCTACGGCGACGCCACCACGCGGATCAAGGACGAGGCTTCGCGCTCGCTGGTCCGGCGCGTGGTCGACATGGACGGCGAGGACGTCGCGCAGATGCTCGAACAGCTGGCGCAGGCGGTCAGCGAGTCGCTGGTGGCGCAGAACATTCCAGCGCGCGACCAGCAGGTCGAATGGCAGGCCGACGTCCGCTACCAGGGCCAGGCGCTGCTGCTGACGCTGGACGTGAACCCGGCATCGATCCGCGCCGACGGCTTGTCGTCGCTGACCGCGGCGTTCGACGCCGAGCACGAGCGCCAGTTCACGTTCGCGCTGAACGAGGCGCACGAGCTGGTCAACCTGCGCGCGATCGCCCGTGCCCCGAGTCCGGCGATCAATGATCGCGCGGCCGCGGCCGCGGCCGGCGCCGCGCACGACGGCGATTCCGTCGTCGGCCGGCAGGCGATCCACTACGGCGGCGCCGACCACGAGGCCGACGTCCACGACCGCGCACGGCTGCGCACCGGACAGGTCGTACCTGGCCCGGCGATCGTCATGGAGATGGATTCCACGACCCTGATCCTGCCGGGCCACGCCGCGACCGTGGACCTGGTCGGAAACCTGCTGATCCGTCCCGTCGACGGCAAGGAGTGAACACCATGGCTGCACGCATCATCCAGCCCAACGCGCTGCCGCTGAAGCGGGTCGCGGTCGACGGTATCACCGTGGACATCATCGAGAACGCGCTGGCCAACGCGCGGACCGAGATGGACGCGGTGCTGTTCCGCACCGCGATGAGCCCCGGCATCCGCGAACAGGGCGACGCCTTCCCGATCATCGCCGACTGCAACGGCAAGATGCTGGTCGGCCAGTTCGGCTCGTTCATCGCCGGCCTGCTGCAGGCCTACGACGGCACCGTCGAGGACGGCGACGTATTCCTCACCAACGACCCGTACCTGTGCAACGGCGCGGTCAGCCATCTGCCCGACTGGCTGGTGCTGCTGCCGATCTTCAAGGACGGCCGCCTCATCAACTATGCGGCGATGTTCGGGCACATGTCCGACGTCGGCGGCAAGGTGCCGGGCAGCCTGCCGACCGACGCGCGCACGATCTGGGAGGAGGGCGTACGGATTCCGCCGGTCAAGCTGTACCGGCGCGGCGAGCTCAACAGCGACATGCTCGACGTGATCCTGCACAACGTGCGCATGCCGCGCTGGAACCGTTCGGACCTCAACGCGATCGTCGCCGGCTGCCGCAGCGCCGGCCGCCGCTGCGTGGAGCTGTCCGAGCGCTTCGGCGACGACGTCTTCTTCAGTGCCCAGCAGATGATGCTCGACCGCACCTACCGGGCGATGAAGGAAGTGATCCAGCGAGTGGTGCCCGAGACCCGGCAGGTCTTCGAGGACTACATCTGCGACGACGGCGCCGGCCGCGGCCCGTACACGCTGCGCTGCGCGCTCTGGCGCGAGGGCGAGAAGGCGATCTTCGACTTCGCCGGCACCGATCCGCAGGCGCCCTCGTCGGTCAACTTCTACCTCAACGAGGAGATGTTCAAGATCTTCTTCGGCGCGCTGACGATCAGCCTGTTCGATCCGGCGATCCTGCTCAACGACGGCTTCTACGACCTGGTCGAGGTGCGCATCCCGGAAGGGTCGATCCTGAAGCCGAAGTTCCCGGCGCCGCTGTCGTGCCGCACGCACCTGCTCGGCCGCATCTTCGACATCATGGGCGGGCTGCTGGGGCAGGGCGCGCCGCAGGCGATGAACGCCGCCGGCTTCTCCGACTCGCCGCACTTCATGTACTCCGGCTACGACGCGGCCGGCGAGTGGTTCCAGCTGTTCCAGATCGGCTTCGGCGGCATCCCGGGGCGACCGGCCGGCGACGGCCCGGACGGCCATTCGCTGTGGCCGGGCTTCACCAACGTGCCCAACGAGTTCGTCGAGGCCTACTTCCCGTTGCGTATCGAGACCTACGAGACGCTGTGCGATTCCGGCGGCGCCGGCCTGCACCGCGGCGGCAACGGCCTGCGCGTGGCCTACCGGCTGCTGGCCGACGGCGAGATCTCGATCCACGACGATCGCTGGCTGACCCATCCCTGGGGCGTCAACGGCGGCGAGCCCGGCCAGCGCAGCCGCAAGGAACTGGTCCGCGGCGACGGCAGCCGGCAGGTCCTGCCGTCCAAGTGCGACAGCATCCGGGTGGTCGCCGGCGACCTGCTGCTGTTCGACACCTGGGGGGCCGGCGGCTGGGGCGATCCGTTGCAGCGCGATACGGCCAAGGTGCTCGCCGACGTCGCCAAGGGGCTGGTCAGTGCCGAGGGTGCGCGCCGCTACGGCGTCGTCGTCCGCGACGGCCAGGCCGACCCCGCGGCCACCGAAGCCTTGCGCGCGTCGATGGCGAAGGCGCGCGGTCCGGTCGCGCTGTTCGACCGGGGCGGCTCGCTGGACGAACTCAAGGCACGCTGTCTCGAGGACACCGGCCTGCCCGCACCGGCGACGCCGGAGTGGGCATGAGCGGCGCGGCGGACCGGCTCGGCTCGCAGCCGCTGCCGGCGGCGCGCCGGTATGCGCTGGTGCTGGTCGACCTGTCGGTCGCCTTCACCGACCCGGCACGCAGCCGGCTGGGCGCCGCCTGCGATGCCGTCGTCGCCGCCAACCGGCGCCTGCTCGACGCCTTCCGTAGCGCCGGCGCGCCGGTGCTGTTCACCACCGTCGCCTACGACCGGCCGGACCAGGCGCGCGTGTTCCGCGAGAAGCTGCCGGTGTTGAACGACCTGGTGCTCGGCTCGCCGCTGGTGGCGATCGACCCGCGCCTGCAGCCGGCGCCGGGCGAGGCCGTGATCGTCAAGCACGGTGCCAGCGGCTTCTTCGGCACCGACCTGGCTGCCCGCCTGCGCGCCGCGGACGTCGACGGCGTGATGGTCACCGGCCTGACCACCAGCGGCTGCGTCCGCGCGACCGCCGTCGATGCGCTGCAGTACGACCTGCGCGTGGTGATCCCCGCGCAGGCGGTGGGCGACCGCGACGAAGCCGCGCACCGCGCGAACCTGCACGACCTGCAGGTCAAGTATGCCGACGTCCTGGACCTCGATGCGTGCCTGGCGCTGTTGCCTCGTTAGCCTGGCCGTGCTGGCCACCGGCTGCGCGGCGCCCGGCCCGCACCGCGGCGAGCCGGCGCCGGCCGCGCTACCGGCCGCGGCAGCCGCTGGCGATCCCTGCCGGACCTACGTCGATGCCTGGGTGCGGCATTTCCGCAGCCACGTGGCCTTCCTGGACGGCACGGCACTGCGTGCGGCCGGTGACGAGCTGGACGCGGCGCGTGCCGCGCTGCAGGCGGCCGGCCGCGACGAAGCCGACTGCGAGCGTCCCTACTGCGTGGTCCAGCCGCGCGGCGAGGGCCGGCTCGACAGCTACTGCGGCTATCGGCGCGCCACGCCCGGCGGCGAGGCGCTGTATCGCTGGGAACCCTACCGGTAGTGCACGTCATGGACGTTGAAGCGAGGCGTGTCGTGCCGCGGTGGCGTGGTCACCGGGAGCGTCCCGGCGCGGCGATCGGCGGTATCGCGACCCTCGATCGTCCGCCCGTCGCGCGGGCCGCGCCGTACCGGGGCGCCGCGCCATGCGTCCTTGCACGCCTTTCAACGTCTACAACCCGCGCCAGGACACCGTGACCGCCCGAACCCTCTACGACAAGCTCTGGGACAGCCACCGGGTCGCCGACCTGGCGGACGGGTCAAGCCTGCTGTACATCGACCTGCATCTGCTGCACGAGGTCACCTCGCCGCAGGCCTTCGCCCACCTGCGCCGCGCCGGTCGTGCGCTGTGGCGATCCGATGCCACGATCGCGACACCCGACCACAACGTGCCCACGCTGCATCGCGAGCTGGGGCTGGACGGCTTCGACGATCCGCTGGCGCGGCTGCAGGTCGACACGCTCGAGCGCAACTGCCGCGCGTTCGACGTGCCGCTGTTCCCGCTCGGCGACCTGCGCCAGGGCATCGTCCACGTCGTCGGCCCGGAGCAGGGCCTGACGCTGCCGGGCATGACCGTGGTCTGCGGCGACTCGCATACCGCCACCCACGGCGCCCTGGCCGCGCTCGCGCACGGCATCGGCAGCAGCGAGGTCGAGCACGTGCTGGCGAGGCAGACCCTGCGCAGCCGCAAGCTGCGCGCGATGCGCATCGAGATCGACGGCGAACTGCCGGCCGGTGTCTCGGCCAAGGACCTGGCGCTGCACGTGATCGGCCGCATCGGCGCGGCCGGCGGCAGCGGCCACGCGATCGAGTTCTGCGGCCGCGCCGTGCGCGGCCTGTCGATGGAGGCGCGCATGACCCTGTGCAACATGAGCATCGAGGCCGGCGCCCGCGTCGGCCTGATCGCCTACGACGAGGTCACCGAGAACTACGTCAACGGACGCACCTATGCGCCATCGGGCAGCCTCTGGCAGGCCGCGATCCACCAGTGGCGGCAGCTGCATTCGGACGAAGGCGCCGTGTTCGACCGGACCGTGCACCTCCAGGCCGCCGAGGTCGCCCCCGGCGTCACCTGGGGCACCTCGCCGGACATGACGGTCGCGATCGACGGTCGCGTGCCGACGCTGGAGGAGGCCAGGACGCCGCTGCAGCGGCAGGACTGGCAGCGCGCGCTGGACTACATGGGCCTGCAGCCCGGCCAGGCGATCGCCGGCACGCCGGTGGACAAGGTGTTCCTGGGCTCGTGCACCAACTCGCGCATCGAGGACCTGCGGGCCGCTGCCGAGATCCTGCGCGGCCGCCGCGTGCATCCGCGCATCCGCCTGGCGATGGCGGTGCCCGGGTCCGGACTGGTGGCGTTGCAGGCCGAGCGCGAGGGCCTGGACCAGGTGTTCCTGGAGGCCGGCTTCGAGTGGCGCGCGCCCGGCTGCTCGATGTGCCTGGGCATGAATGCCGATCGCCTGGCGCCCGGCGAACGTTGCGCCTCCACGTCCAACCGCAACTTCGAGGGACGCCAGGGCCGCGGCGGGCGCACCCACCTGATGTCGCCGGCGATGGCCGCCGCCGCCGCCGTCGCCGGCGCCCTGGTCGACGTCCGGAGCCTGTGACATGCAGCCATTGCGTACGCACCAGGGCATCGTCGTCCCGATCGACCGGGCCAACGTCGATACCGACATGCTCCTGCCCAAGGAGTACCTCAAGAGCCTGGAAGCCGAAGGCTTCGGCGAGTTCCTGTTCGACGATGAGCGCTACCTGGACCCGGGCCGGATCGATCTCCCGGCCGCGTCACGTCGCCGCAACGCCGCCTTCATCCTCAACCAGCCGCCCTACGACCGCGCGTCGGTCCTGCTGGCACAGGCCAACTTCGGCTGCGGCTCCAGCCGCGAGCACGCGGTCTGGGCACTGCGCGACTTCGGCATCCGCGTGCTGCTGGCGCCGAGCTACGGCGACATCTTCCGCAACAACTGCTTCAACAACGGCCTGTTGCCGGTCGTGCTGCCGCAGGCGGAGATCGACCGGCTGTTCGCGACCGTGCAGGCCGATGCCGGCATCGAGGCCCGTGTGGACGTCGAGGCCGGGACGCTCCAGATCGGCGGCCGCGCGCTCGGCTTCGAGCTGGACGAGGGGCACCGCCACGACCTGCTGCACGGCCTGGACGAGATCGCCCGCACCTGGACCTGCCGCCAGGCGATCACCGATTACGAACAGCACTGGCGGCAGCAGGCCCCCTGGTTGTTCGATCGCCGGCGTTGACCGGCTGCGGCTGGGGTAAGGTGGGGCCGGCCGCCCCCGCGAGCCCCCGGACGCTGGGTCCGGCCCTGAGCGAAGGAGCACCTCCGTGGATTTCGCAAACGCGATCAACAGCAAGGCGCGGATCTGCCTGATCGGCAATTCCAAGCTCAGCCAGATCGTGCACAGCCTGATCGGCGAGTTCGAGTCGGTGGCGCAGATCACCATCATCGACAACATCTTCAACGACGCCGTGCGCGCCGCCCGCGACCTGATCGACCGCCAGCAGGTGGACATCTTCGTCAGCGCCGGTGCCAATGCGTTCTACCTGCACGACACGCTGCCGGTGCCGGTACTGGGCCTGCGGGTCAGCTCGGCCGACCTGATCCAGGCGACGATGACCGCGCACCGCATCTCCTCGCGCATCCTGCTGCTGACCTACGAGCGCCAGAAGACCAACCTCGACGTCCTCAAGGTGTTCCACGACATCGAGATCCAGCACTGCACCTACGCCACCGCCGAGGAGATCAAGGAGATCTTCCACCGCCGCCGCGACGAGGGCTACGGCGTCGTCGTCGGCTCCAGCTACGCCTGCGACCTGGCCGAGCAGTGGGGCATGGAGTCGGTGCTGATCTACTCGCGCGAGTCGTGCCGGAACCTGCTGCGCAAGGCGGTGCGGCTGAGCGGCGAGCACAAGCGGCGGCGCCAGCTGATGGCGATGTCGCAGTTCCTGCTCGACCAGAACCCGCATCCGGCCGTGCTGGCCAACCTCGACGGAACCGCCATCGCCTGGAACGCGGCGACCGTGCAGCAGCTGCCGCAGCTGGCGCGCCGGCAGCGGCTGGATGCGGTGCTGGACCGCAAGCTGCTGCAGGAGCCGCGCTTCCATTCCGAGCGGGTCTTCCTCGGCGAGCGCCTCGGCGCGCTGAGCAAGCAGCCGTTCGACGTCGACGGCCAGACCGTCGGCTATCTCTACGCCTTCACGCCCAGCCCGGTGGCCAAGCCGCAGGACGACCGGCGCCGGCTGGTGTTCCGGTCCGAGCGCATGGCCGAGGTCGAGAACCTGCTTGCCGTCTACGGCGCGACCGCCGGCACCGTGCTGCTGCACGGCGAGACCGGCACCGGCAAGGAGCTGGCCGCGCGCTACATCCACGCCGCCGGCGCCAATGCCGGCGGGCCGTTCGTCGCGCTGAACTGCTCGGCGGTGCCGGCGGAGCTGTTCGAGTCGGAGCTGTTCGGCTACGCCGACGGCGCCTTCACCAGCGCGCGCAGCGGCGGGCGCTCGGGCCTGCTGGAAAGCGCCAACCGCGGCTCGTTCTGCATGGACGAGATCAACTCGCTGCCGCTCGCCCAGCAGGCCAAGCTGCTGCGCGTCCTGCAGGAGCGCGAGGTCACGCCGGTCGGGTCGCGCCAGCCGATAGCGCTGGACCTGCGCTTCATCACCGCCTGCAACGTGGACCTGATCGAGGAGGTGCGGGCCGGGCGCTTCCGCGAGGACCTGTACTACCGCATCAGCACCTTTGCGATCCGCATGCCGCCGCTGCGCGAGCGCCCGGAGGACATCGCCGAGCTGACCAGCTACATGGTCCATCGCGAGGTGGCGCGGTATGCGGCCGACGTCGATGCGCAGGCGCTGGTCGCCGGCATCGTGCCGGTGTTCCGGCGCTACCACTGGCCCGGCAACGTCCGCCAGCTCGAGAACATCGTCGAGCGCCTGGTGGTGTCCCATCGGCTGTACCGCAGCTGCGAGGCGATCCTGGCCGCCTTGCCGCGGATCGCGCCGGAGCTGTACGCGCTCGACGCCGACGCCGCGGTCGGCGACGGCCACCTGCAGCAGGTCGAGCAGGAAGCGATCACGCGGGCGCTGGACCTGTTCGGCGGCAACCGCACGCGCGCGGCCGAGTACCTGGGCATCAGCCAGACGACCTTGTGGCGCCGGCTGAAGCTGCGCGGCAAGCACTGACCGGAATCCGTCGCCGCCCCGGTCCGGCGTGCTCGACGCGAGGCCGCACGCTGCGTCGGATCCCGGCGCCCGGGGCGCCGGGATCCGCATCGCACCGATGCCGTGCGATCGCACGGCGCCCGCACGCATCAAGCCCGGCAGGGCTGGCCGGAGGGAGGCCGAGTCCGCCGTGCGTGGTGCGTCCGGCCGATCAGCTGCCCTTCTTGATCAGCTTCTCGATCTTCTGCGCACGCTGCTCCGATCCGGGATGCGACGAGGTCAGCCCGCCCTTGCCGGGCAGCTTGCGGAACATCGTCACCATCGCCTGCGGGTCGTACTTGTGCTTGACCATGAAGCGATAGCCGTACTCGTCGGCCGCGCTTTCTTCCTTCTGCGAGAACTGCGAATTGACCACCGTCTCGGCGAGACCGCCGAGATTGGACTGGGCGACCGACGCGGCCTTGTTGTCGCCGCTGGCCGCGACGCCTTCGCGCGCACCGGCAGCGAGCAGGGCGGTCTTCATCTTCGACTTGGTGTGACCGAGCTTGACGTGGCCGATCTCGTGGCCGATCACGCCGCGCACTTCGTCATCGGTGGCCTTGTCGAGCAGGCTGGAATAGACGCGCACGCAGCCATTGGCCATCGCCCAGGCGTTGATATCGGGATTCTGGTAGACCTTGAAGTTCAATCGCAGGCCATCTTCGCCTTCCAGGCCCTTGACGATCTTGGCCAGGCGGGCGCCGTACGCCGAGCCCGGCGGGGCGATCTTGTTCTGCTTGTCCATGTAGGCGCACGCCTCGTTGGCCGATGCGATCACGTCCTTGTCGGACAAGGTGGCCGCCTTGCCGAGCTTGGCACCGGCGCCGAGCGCGCCTTCGAGATCGATGGCTTCGGCGCGCTGCGCCGCCGCGAACGTGCCTAGGGCGAGTGCACTCGCGAGCGAGAGCGATAGGGTCTTGTTCATTGAAGATCCTGCTGCAGGGGATGTGGAGACGGCTCCGCCGTGTTTTCTGCGGAGCGTTTCAACGGTAGCCGGTCCAACCGTACGGAAATGTGTCTTTCTGTTTCTCGGCGGCAGCCGCAGGCCTTCGCTGGACACACACGCGTTTCGCCGTGTTCGCGCGGCATCGCCTGTCGCCGCACGCCGTGCATGCTCGTCTGCCGACACGTCTTGCCGCTATCGGTAGGACCGGCCATCGGCGACCTGGTCGTCGGCACCCTCGTGCTTCGGCCGGCACGGCGCCTTCGCCGCGCGGCGTGGAGCCGATGTGCGCCGTGCTACCCTCCCGGCGATTCGTGCGCGGGGACTCGACCGTGGATTGGAATCGAAACGACCTGCTCCGTTTCGCCGTCGTAGTGGCCGCGGCCGTGGCGATCTGGCGCCTGGCCCAGGCTGCCAGCCTGCATGGGGGCGCCGACCCCTCGCAGGCGCACCTCCTGTTCGCGGGGCTGGTATGCCCGGCCTCGCTCGCGCTGATCGCGCTCGCGTTGCGCTGGCACGGCCGTGGGCCGCGCTGGCTGGGATTGCACGGGCAGGGTGCCGGCCGCGCCGTGGCCACCGGCCTGCTGGCGTACCTGTTGCCGGCGGCTCTCACGCTGGCGCTGTGCCTGGCGACGGGCCTGCTGTCGATGACGCCGCAGATGCCGATGGCGGAGCTGCTGCCGGGGATCGCGCTGGTCGTCGTGCTGGTGTTCGCCGGCGAAGCCCTGCCGGAAGAGCTGCTGTTTCGCGGCTATGCCTGGGCCTGCCTGTCCCGTGTGCTGTCGACCTGGCAGGTCATCCTGGCGCAGGCCGTGCTGTTCGTGCTGGCCGCCGCGGCGATGGGCGCGGTCGACAACGCGCTCGACGCCTCGTTCTTGTTCACCTTCGGCGTCGTGCTGGGCGTGCTGCGCGCCGCGACCGGAAGCCTGTGGGCGCCGATGGCTTTCCATCTGGCCTTCATGGTCGCGCAGCAGGCGACCGGACGCGGGCGGCTGTTCTTCGCCGTGGACAAGCCCGAGCTGCTGACCGTAGTGATGGCGATGGTGCCCTTCAGTATCGCGATCATCTGGCTGCATCGCCGTGTCGCCTGGACCGCGCCGGCGCGCGTGGCAGCCGGCGAGCGGGCCTGAGCCACTGCATCTAGGGGGCGGTGAGGAACGCCAGGATCTCGCGCATCAGCCGCTCCCCCTGGTCGGTTTCGAAAAGAGCCTGGGCGTGAGCGGAGCCTTCCAGCACCACCAGTGCTTTCGGTTCGGGGGCCCTGTCGTATTGATCGCGAATCGCGGGTAGTCGCGGAATCTTGGCGTCTCCGCTGAAATCGTCCCGGCTCACGATGAACAGCTTCCGGCCCTTCATCCGCTCGGGCTTCTCGATGGCCGCGTGTGCCAGCAGCACGAGGCGGTCTATCTCGCCCGGCTCGGCTTCAACCGAGGCTTCGGCGGCGGCGCCACCGCCGAAGCTCGCTCCGACCACCGAGACCGTGCTTGCGCCGGTCGCGCGCAGATACCGGATTGCGGCCAGTACGTCGAAGCGCGTGTCCTCGTCGTCGGGATCGGTCCGCTTGCCGCCGCGCGACTGGCCGTGTCCACGAAAATCGATGGCCAGGACGCGAAAGCCGGCCTGCGCCAGTATCTGCGCCTGCTTCTGCCAGCTTTCCTTGTCGAAACGGCCGCCGTGGGCGAGCACTACGCCCCGATCACCGTGTCCGTATCGATCCGCAACGACCCGCCCGCCGTCCTGCGTCGGAAACGTGACACGTTCGGGCCATCCGGGAGCGTCACGAACAGGCCCGTCGCGACCGATGGCACACGCGCAGGCTGCAAGGGCCAGCGCGATCGTGAGAAAGACGGCTTTCATTCGACGACCACCCCCGACGCAGCGACTCGGATGTACCTGGCGCATCTTAGCCGTTGTCCGTTTCGGCACGCCCATCCCGGCGTATCCGGCGCTGGCGCCGGCACGGGGACGGCGTCCTGCCGGGTTTAAAGCGCTTCCCGGCAGCCCGGGGTGAGGTCATCGCGTTCACCCAGGTTGGCATGGGCAGGAAACGGATCGGTAACGGCGAGTGCGGGACGCCTGGCCAGGCCCCGAAGTGTGATCTGATCCGTAACCGGGCGACCTGCCGCGGCTCGGCCTGTTCATCGGGGCGGCAGCCAGCACGCCTGGGCCTTGCCGGTGACCACGGCCCGTCGAACGCGGCTGCGGGAATGTGATCGAACGCTCCTCAACAGAACCCACCGGGATCGACATGCCATCCGACACACCTGCGATCGCGCTCAAGAAGCCCGGGTTGATCGCCGCGGCCCTCATGCTGGGCATCGCCGTCCCTGCGCAGGCCAACCAGTGGCTGGTCTACACCGGCGGCGAGCGGCCGAATCGTACGTTCACCGTGGTCGATGAGGACTACATCAGCCCCGAATTCAACAGCGACACCCGCTTCAAGGTGGAGGCCGCGACGGTCTACGAGGCGCCGTCGCAACCCGACTGGACGACCGCCAACTACCATGTCGATTGTCAGCGCAAGACGCTGCGTATCGATCTGGTGCAGATCAGCCCGCGAAACGGTGCCTTGCGTCGCGGGCCGGACGTCTCCGACCACCCGCCCGCCGATGTCACCGAGCAGCAGATCATGACCTTCGCCTGCGACAAGGGCCAGAAGAGTCAGGCGCGGCGCGCAGAGGAGCGCGAGGCCAACAACGATCCGCGCAACTTCATCTACATGGGGCCGATCAGCCTGCCCAAGGTGGTCGATGCGGCGTGGGAGAAGTTGTGGACCGACGGCAAGCGGCCTGCCTACAGCAGCGACGTGCCGATCGCCGAGCAGAATGACCGTGTCGAGCAGATCATGAAGGAGAAGGAGAAGCTGGTCGCACAGGCGGGCGGGATCGCCGCGCAGAGCCAGCGCGATGCCGATGCGCTGGCCGCGTTGCAGAAACGCCGCAAGGATCGGCTGAAGCGCGAGAAGGAGGTCGCGCCCGCGCTCGAAGACTGGATCGGGCGCACCGAAGCCGAACTGACCGACGCCTGGGGCCAGCCCGCGACCAGCAGCGGCCGCGGGCCGGTCAGGACCCTCGTCTATCGCCGCACCCACAGCGAGTTCTATGACGCCCAGGTCGGCCAGGCCGGCAACGTCGCGCATTTCGAGAAGCGCGAGAATCAGTTCCACTGCGACCTGACACTGGCGTTCCGCAGCGGTGTGCTCGAGGACTACTTCACCGCCGGCGATCGCTGCCAGATTCTCTGGGGGCCGAAGTGACGGTCATCTGCCCGAGCGGCCTTCGCATTGGGCGTTAGCTCCGGAACCTGCCTCGGCAACCGTCGGCAGCAGGCGAGTCACCGTCCGGCATCAGCTTCGTTTTCGGCGGTTCTGGACCGATCGGGTTGTGCTTCGTCGGGCGCAAAAGGAATAGGCCGAACATGCTCGGTCTTCGGCTGCTCGGCCTGTTCTGGATTGCATGCAGTCCCCGGGCGTCGTGGTCTTTCCTGGGCGGCGACGGGCCACGACGACAGCGCGACTTGCGCGGCGGTAGCCCGGTGGCAAGGCGGCATCCGGGGCGAGTCGGTGGGGTCGCCCCGTTGCGCGCGCGTTGGAAACCGGACAATGGCAAAGTGCCGGCGCTGCATTGCGGCGCCGGCACTTCCTCAGGGGCCGCTGCCCGGCTACGGCGTCTCGAAGCCGTCGGCGAAGATGTGATCCGCAGCGGTGACGGTGAACGTCACCGGGATCGTGACCTGGCTCTTGAACGGCGTGTTGTTGCCGACGCAGATGTTCGCGCGATAGGTGCCTGTGGCGAGGCCACTGGCATCGAGCGTGACCCGTACCGTGTCCGATTCCAGCGCGCCGATCGAGCCTGCGGCGCGGTCCAGCGCCAGCCACGGCACCCCGGCAGCATCGACGCAGGGGCCGCCAGGCTTGGCGATCGACATGGCCCGTAGACCGCTGCTGCCATCGCCGATGGTGCCGACGAGGGTGGCCGCGCCGGTCGTCGTGTCGAGCGTGAACATCTGTGCGCCAACCGGCGAATTCTGTACCCAGGTCGCGTAGTACAGGATTCCGGTGGAGTGATCGAAGTCCACCGACTGTACGTCCCAGTACCCGACGTTCAGGCCGGTGGGTCCGACCGGCCGCGCGCGCCCGGTCACCTTGTCGACCGCGACGAGGGTGTCCGTGCCCATGTCGATCCCGTACATCTGGCCGTCGTTGTCGATCGCGATATCGGCCAGCGCGATGCCGGACGCGCCGACGTCTTCGAGGCGGGCGATGCGTGTCACCCAGCCGGTGACGGGATTGATGCTGTACACGTCCGTGTGGAACGGCGGCCGCGAGTTGATATCCACCCAGTTGCTCGCTACTCCGAACAGCGTCGCCGTGCTTGGATCCCAGCGCATTCCACGCCAGCGGTCACCGTCCATGGCAACCGTGCCGAATCCGCTCAAGATCGTGCGGTTGCCGGTGCTGGTCGATGGATCGAACCATTCCAGGGCCCCCTGCCAGGTGGCGTCGAAAGTCCGGCCGTAGTTCGTGATGAGGTAGAAGCGGCTGAAATCGTTGTTGACGAAGCTGCCGGCGTGCACTGGCCAGATGTTCACGCTGCCGCCGGCGGTTCGATCGAGCGACAGCGGGGCGGCGGCATCGAGCGACACCGATCGCGAATTGTCCCTGCCTCCCCAGGCATGCGCGATCGCCGGAACGGCGGCCGAGCCGGTGGGAGATGCGAACGCTGCCTGTGCTTCGCCGGGACGATCGCCGGAGGCCTGGGCTGCGTCCCATTGCAGCGCTACGTTGCCCAGATTGCCGAGCGTCAGTGTCGCCGTCGTCGTTCCGTCGACGGCCGTGCTGGCGTGCACCGCCGTCGGCTCCACGTCGATCTCCGGCTTCAGGACGGTGATGTGCACGCTGCCGCTTGCCAGTGCCGTAAAGGGCTGTGGTGACGGCTGCCAGCGAATCGCCTTGCCATTCGTCAGCGTGGCGCCCTGCGGGTAGAGGTAGCGCAGTCGATCGTATTCCAGTGCGAGGCCGGCACGGGCGCCGCTGCCGTTCCCGGCGTTGGGATCTGCGCTGGCCATCGACAGGTACTGGTACGTGATGGCGCTGGTGGCTTCGTCGATCAGCGCCTGGAAGGTGACGCCGGCACTACCGTTGCTGCCGACGATGCGCTTGCTGTGCCATTGGACGACGAAGCGGCGGTTCGGCGCCGTGCCGACGACGTCGGTATAGACCGTGCCGCCTTCATAGCCTTGCGCATAGTCCTCTGTCGGCCGCATGGCTACGGCGATCTCCATGTACCAGCTGCCGTTCGGGAACAGGTTGCACGTATCGTTTGCGGGAACCAGCGCGCCATCGTTGCTGATGCAAAGGACGTCGGTCGGGATGCCGTAGAAATTGAACGGGAACGGCATGCGCACGCTCTCGCTCGAGCCAGGGCGCGTCAGATGCAGGTCTCTCGCCGTCGGCGATACGGACAGGTCCAGTGCCGTGAACGGCGCGAGATCGTCATACGTGTACGTTGGGACGAGGACATTGTCCGACCCGCCTTGCACCGGCCCGGCGGAGGCACTCCACGCCACCTGCAGGTCGCCGGACTCGCGCGGCGTGATCAGGCCGAAATCGGTGATGTCGTAGGACGCGCCCGACGCGATTCCATTGATCTGAATCAGCGAAGGACGGACGGCATTGGACTCGCCCGGCAGGGCGCTGCGTCGAACCGTCATCGGTCGCAGGAACTGCCCGGTGCCGTTGGTGAGCGTCGCACAAAGGGCGATGTCCTGACCGGCCGGCACCTCGATGGCCGAGGTGCCGCTCACGCAGGGGTTCTCGTTCGCGAGGGATGCCTTGACCGTTACCGAGGTTCCCGCCTCCGAGTAGGTCGAGAAGCCGGCCGTGACCGCGCAGTTCGCCGTCAACGGTGCGGTTGTATAGGTGCGGCCGGTCAACGTGCCGCCACAGCCGCTGACGACGGCGTTGTAGCCCGGATCGGGCGTGACCTCGAACGTCGCCGCTTCGCCATGGTTGCGCGTCTGCGACGCCGGGGAGATGCTGCCGTGGCCGCCGGTGGCGCTGGCGGTGACCGTGACGGTGGTGATGTGGAAGCGTGCCTCGACCGTGCAGTTCGCGGTGGCCGGCGAGGTCGTGAAGGTGGTGCCTGCGAGTGCGCCGCCGCAGGTGCCATCGATGCTGGTGATCGCATGGCCCGGATCCGGAGTGACGGTGAATTGAACCGTCGTTCCTCCTGCCACGCTCTGTGCTATTCCGGGGCTGATGGAGCCGCCCGGCCCGGCACTGGGCGTGATCACGAAGCGTGTCGAGTCGGTAAAGCGTGCCTGCACGGTGCAGTCGGCCGTGATCGCGTTCGTGTTGAAGGTGGTTCCGTTCAGGTGACCGCCGCAACTGCCCTCGACCGCGAGGATCTGCTGCCCGGAATCGGGCGTGATCGTGAAGCTCGCGGTGGAACCGGTATCGATGTACTGCGGCGTGGCCGGCGAGATGGCGCCACCGGGTCCGGCGCCGGGCGTGACCCTCGCAATGAGCTGTCGCGTCGATTCGAGTACGGAGCCGCTGTAGCTCCCCGTGACACCGCCTGCTCCTCCACTCATCCCGCCGGTGATGGAGAAGGCGCGCGCTCTCAGCCAGAACGTGCCCGCAGGAAGATTCAGATTGTCCAGTTCCCAGGCACCTTCGTTCCACTGCGCTCGGCCGAGCGGAGCCCAGTTCTGGCCGTTCGCCGAGGATTCGAATCTCACTTGGCTCAGCTCGGGTCCGCCGCCTCCACGTTGCCAGCGGACACTCTGGCGCGCGGCACCGAACGCGAATTGCTCGGTTGCGGGATCGGGAACCAGCAGTCGTGCCAGCAGGTGTCGCGGCACCTGATCGACCGCAGTGAATGCGCCGCTGATGATGATGCGCCCGTCGGCTTGAATCGCCAGGGACGTGACCTGTCCCGCGTCGATCCCGAGGCCGGCCGGATCGAAGCTGGCGTCGACAGTGCCATCGGCGTCGACGCGGCCGATGTGGCGGTGTCTTTGTCCGTTGATCGTCTCGAACCGGCCGGCAATCACGATCTTGCCATTCGGCTGGGCGAACACGTTGTAGATGGAGCCCACGTCACCCGAAGCGTCTTTGACGATCACGTCGAAGTCGGCATCGCGTGTGTCATCGGCATTCAAGCGAATGAGGCGTCGGTTCTGCGTAGTGTCGAACCCGGCAGCCAGCAGCTCGCCATTGGGCAGCGGATACAGGGTCGTTACCGCTTCGCTGAGCCCGGTGTTCGTCGTCAGGTCGGCGTCGAGCGAGCCGTCAGGATTCAGGCGTACCAATGTCGACCACGGATCGGGAAGCGGAAACTGCCCCGCGGCCAGGATCTTTCCGTCCGCACGCAACGCCAGCGCCTGCGGGCAGGTCTGTGGATCGATGAGGGAAAACGGACTGGTGAACGACGGATCGATCGATCCGTCGGCGTTCAATCGCGCAATGCAATTGGCGATGGGCGCGCCTTGCCCGTCCGTGAAGTTCACACCGGTTATGAGCAGCTTCCCGTCGGGCTGCAAGGCGAGGCCCCTGACGAGCCCGGAAACCTGCACCTGGGGAAAGGAGAAGCTGGCATCCAGCGAGCCGTCCGGGTTCAGGCGCGCAAGTCGCCGCACCGGCTGGTCGTTGAGGGTTACTGCGTTGCCGAGCAGAATCTTGCCGTCGGGTTGAAGGAGCATCCGCTCGATGCCGTAGTCGGCCCGCACCTTGATGAACGAGGCGTCTTCGGAGCCGTCTGCGTTGAGGCGGATGACTCGCGTGTCCTCGAGGTCGAAGATGCCTCCCAGGACGACTTTGCCGTCTGGCTGGAGAACCTGCGTGGCGACGCTCGCGTAGTTGACCCAGTTCATGTCGCTCGGCGGCACGAACGACGGATCGAGTATGCCCTGCGCCTGCAGCGGCGCCGCACCGGCGCAGAGCGTGATTGCGATCGGCACCAGGCGCGCGAGGGCGAGCCCTCGCCGGGGAGCGGGCGGGGTCGCCGGGCCGGGGCCGCTGCGGCCCGCTGAGCGATGACAGGCAGTTTCCTGCGGCAAACGTTTCACGGTGCAACTCTCCCCTCGATTCGAATGGATTCTCTCGGTCTTGTGCGGTGCCGGCCGGTCGCCGAGAGCAGGGTGCGGCAATGGGCGAGCGCTTGAGGGCCACCCCATGGCTTTTCGCTCCCGGTTGACGCGGGCGCCCGCTCGGTGCGCTGGTCTCTCACCGCCCGCCGAACCGTAACGCGCGCCCATCGCCAAGCCCGTCGCCACACCGTCGCCGGCGCGTCGCAGAACGATCGTGCCTGCGAAGAATGTCGCGTCGCAACATCGAAAGAAGTGCTAGACGTATGACGATTACGCAATCGATCGGGCATTCATGCTGCGATGCAGCGGGCGCGGCTGCGCATGGGGCAGGGGGCCGCCGTTGGCAGGCGATGCCGCGGCCGGGGCAGGGGTGGCCCCAGGTCGCGAATCGTTACGGTGCCGGTGGCTGTGTCAGTTGGGCCGGCAAGGTCCGTTCTCCCGCCGTCGCGCCGGCTCGGTTCAGCGCCTCGCGCCAGGCGTCGGCCTGGCCGGCGGCATGGAAGATGGCGACCTGCAGTGCCGCGCTGTCGAAATCCCGCTCGGCCCAGGGCGTGATGCGGCCGGCCGTGGCACGCGCGTCGTCGGCGCGGCCGCGCGTGAGCAGCCAGCGCGCGTACGCATCCGCGGCGAGCACCGTCATCGCCGGCACGTCGCGCGTCTCGGCTGCCTTCATGGCCTCGCGGAAGCTGGCTTCCGCCTCGTCGAGGCGTTGCAGGTGGCTCTCACGCTCGGCGCGGGCGAGGAGCAGCGGTATCGGTATCGTCTCTCCCGCAGTCCCCGGCTGCCGTCCGGCGCCGGCGTCGTCGGGCGCCTGGCCGAGCGAGAGCGACGCACGCTGACGCAGCAGGATGGTGAGCAGGTCTTCGTCGTCGCTCATCTTCTCGGGCGGCAGGATCTTCCAGGCCTCGTCGATCGCGGCGATGGTCCGTCGCGCATCGCCGTGCGCCCAGGCCAGTTCCGCCCGTGCCTCGTGGAAGGCCACGGCGTAGGGTGACGCGCGCTCCGTGGGATGCGCGGCCTCGACGCGGTCCAGCAGGGCTTCCGCCTCGTGATGCCTGCCGGTCCGTACCAGAATGCGTGCGCGCAGCCCCGCTGCCGAGTACAGCGCGCCCGCGTCGTCGCCTCGCTCATGCAGCGCCCACAGCGCTTCACCGGCGTCCAGTGCTTCGGGCCAGCGCAGGAGTTCGCTGAGAGCGATGCACAGCAGGCTCAGGTCGCGCCGCGTGCCATCGACTGAGCCGAATGACTGGTGCGTGGCACGCGCCGATTGCAGATAGGTCACCGCTTGCGCAGGGCGCCCACGGTAGAGTTCGATCGCGCCGAAATGGTTGTCCAGGTTGGCGCGGCCGAGCCGGTCTCCGGCGGCATCGAGCAGCGGGCCGGCGGCACTGAGATCCCGCACGGCTTCCTCGGGACGGCCGAGGCAGGCGCGCACCGAGCCGCGGACCGAAAGCACACTGCCGTAGCGACTGCCACGGCGATCCTCCAGCGCGAGCAGCGCCGCGTCGAAACGCCGTTCGGCCGCGGCGCAGTCGTTGCGGTTCAGTTCGAGGTAGCCGAGCGCGGTCAATGCGTCCGCGCGGGTTTCGGGAACGGCGCTCGCAGCCGGATCGTCGAGCAGCGCAAGCAGGGTCGCTTCCGCCTCGGCGCGCCGTCCGGCGCGTTGGTCGATCTGCGCCGCGAGCACACGCAGGCGGGGATCGCTGCGCTGCTCTTCCGGCGCGCCGGCGAGAATGGTACGCGCTGCGTCGAGCTGATTGGCCAGCAGTGCTGCGCGTGCGCGCTGTATCAGCCGATCCAGGCCGTCGCGCTCGTGTTCGTCGCGCGGGGCCACTTCGCCGAGCGCGGCGAGCAGCAGGTCCGTCGCGTCACGTGCCGCCTCGATGGCATCCGCTCGCTCAGCCTGCGCCGTGTTGCGCTGGCCGCCGGCGGATACTGCTTGCAGGCTGAGCGTCCATCCGCCGGCCGATTTGACCGCGGTGCCCTGCACCAGGGTGGCGGCGCCGAGCGTATCGCGCAGCATCGCGAGGCCCTCGGGCGTATCCGGATCACCCGTCGCGTGAACGGCCGAGACGATGCTGTCGCTCGGCGGCACCGGCATGCCGATACTGCGCAGTCGCTGCGCGATCAGATCCATCGCGCCGAGCCGGATCCAGGCGGCATCGCTCGGCCCGGTCACCTTCAGCGGCAGCACGACGACCGCGCGTGCCATGCCGGGGCTGGCCGAGGTCTGCGCGGGCGCGGCCTGCTTCGTGCGGAGGGCGCCGTAGAAGGCCGCCGCGGCCAGGAGCAGCAGGCCGCCGAGGATGGCGAGCGCGCGAAGGCGCACATGCGCGCGGATCGGCCTCACCGGCATGTCGCTGGCCGCCTGCGCGGTTGCGGCCGGCGACGGCGCAGCGGCCTCGGCTACGCCAGGCGCATCCGGGTGATGTGATGGCGGTGGTGCGGAAACGTCGCGCGTGCCCTCCACCGGCGGTGGTGGACCCTCCGGCGACTCGGCGATCTCCACCGGCATGACCCACCGGTAGCCGCCACCGGGCACGGTGCGGATCGTCTGCTGGCTTTTCGCATCGTCGCCCACGGCTTGCCGCGCGCGCTGAATGAGCTGGCGGACCTGTTGATCGGCGACGTCGACCCTGCCCCAGACCGCTGACACGAGTTCGTCCCGGCCGACCACGCGCTGCCGCTGGTTCAGCAGGTAGACGAGGCAGTCGAAGACCAGCGGCGAGGCGGGATGGAGCGATCCTTCCATCCACAACTCCCGCGTGGCCGGATTCAGGCGGAATCGACCGAACCAGTACTCCAAGGTGGGCGCGGCAGTGCTGGGCGTGACGGGCATTGCGATGAAGGCGCTCACAGGCGACAAGCACTGGAGGCCGGATTGTAGGTCAAGGCGGCCGGCGCGCGTCGAGGCGCCCGTGCTCCCGGCGGTGAGGCCTTCCTCGAGCTTGCTGCCCCGTAGCCGGCCTCGGCGGACGCGCCGCTTGCTGGTGTGGGGTCAGGAAAGGGCTATTGGACACCCATATCCTGGTCTGTTCATCGATCGTGTTCCTCAGCAATACTTCTCACCAGTTGCGGTGTACTACTGAGGCTGAATGAAGACGTTGGTGCTGGGGGGCTACGGCAACTTCGGCGCGCGCATCTGCCGTTCCCTGGCAGCTGATCCGCATGTCGAGCTGCTGATAGCAGGGCGAGACATCGTGCAGGCGCAGCGACTCGCCGACGCTCTGGACGGGCCGGCCGCCGCTGTGGCGGTCGATTGCAGCGCTCCGGATCTGGGCCAGACGCTGCGCGCCTTGGGCGTCGGCTTGGTGATTCACGCAGCCGGTCCTTTTCAGCGGCAGTCGTACGGCGTGGCGGTCGCGGCGGCACGGGCCGGCGTGCACTATGTCGACCTGGCCGATGGTCGCCGCTTCGTCTGTGACTTTCCACGGGCACTGCACGAGGCGTTCCAACAGGCCGGGCGAGTAGGCATCAGTGGCGCGAGCACGGTACCGGCGCTGTCCTCGGCGGTCGTTGATCGCCTCTGTGCAGGCTGGCAGGCCGTGGATGCCGTGGACCTCTGCATCGCGCCCGCTCAGACGGCGCCGCGGGGCCGGGCCACGATGGAAGGCGTGCTGAGCTACTGCGGCGAGCGGATCGACGTCTGGTGTGGCGGGCGGTGGGTGCAGGCAATCGGCTGGGCTGCACCCGAGCGAGTCGAGTTCAAGCGGCTGCGGCCTCGCATTGGCGCGCTGTGCGACATCCCGGACCTGGAACTGTTTCCCGCACGCTACGATGTGCGCGATCGTGTGATGTTCCGCGCCGCGCTCGAGGTGGCTGCGACGCAGCGCGCCTTGGCGGCCATGGCGGCACTGCGCGGCAGAGGACTGCTGAAGCGCCCGGCGCGTTGGGCTGGTGTTCTGAACCGGGCTGCCGGTGTGTTCGACCGGTTGGGTACGTCGCTGGGCGGCATGGTAGTCCGCGTCGAAGGGCTCGATGCCGCCGGGCAGCCGGTGCGGCGTTCCTGGCACGTCGCGGCGGACCACGACCACGGCCCTGAGATTCCGTGCATGGCCGCGATCGTCTTGGCGCGAAGGCTGGCAGCCGGTGAGGCGATGCTGTCCGGCGCGTTCACGGCGGCAGGTCGGGTGTCGTTGGGCGAGTTCGAGCCGGAGTTTGCGAGGTGGGATATGGCCACCGATGTGGTCGAAGAATCGCTCCCGTTGGCGCAGACTTGATCGTTACGTCACTTGCCTGCAATGCCGCGATGAATGCCGGGAACGCCACTGTTCTGCGTATCAGTCTGGTCATCGTCTGGCTGGCAACGGCGGCAGTCAGCCTGTGGGAGATCAACGGCCAGAGTACCGACCTTTTGGTGGGGGCCGGCATCGGTGACCGCCACGTCCGCATCGTACTGATCGCAGCGGGTGCGGGCACCGATCTGCTGATCGGCCTCGCAATGGCGCTGTGGCCATCGCGACGCATCTACCTGCTGGCGTTGGCGCTGATGCTGTGCATGACGGTGATCGCCACCGTGCTCGATCCCTCGTTGTGGCTGCATCCGTTGGGACCATTGACGAAGAACGTCCCGATTGCTGCGATCCTGTGGTTCCTGATCCGGGCAGGGAAATGACGGCCTATCTGCTGCTGAAGTGGATACATGTGCTGTCCAGCGTCGTGCTGGTGGGCACCGGCTTCGGCACGGCGTTCTATCTGTTCTTCGCCAACCGCAGCGGAAAGCTGGAGGCGCAGGCGGTCGTGTCGCGGCTGGTGGTCCGCGCGGACTGGTGGTTCACCACGCCAGCAGTCGTGATCCAGCCCGCCAGCGGCCTGCTCATGGCGCACCTGGCGGACTGGCCGCTCACGACGCCGTGGCTGGCGCTGTCGATCGGGCTGTTCCTGGTGACAGGCATGCTGTGGTTGCCGGTGGTATGGCTGCAGATGCGCATGGCCGCGATGGCGTCCGCGGCAGCCGAGGGCTCCGGCGTGCTTCCGGACGCGTACTGGCGCTACGCCCGCTGGTGGGAAACGCTGGGTTACCCCGCCTTCATCGCGATGCTGGCGGTGTTCTACCTGATGGTGGCCAAGCCGGGATCCTGGGCGGAAATGCTGCCGTTCTGAATCCATGCGCGGCACATGCACGACGGGCGGGTTTTCACCCTCGGGGAACCCGTCCGGCCCCGGCGCGTGCGCTGCGTGTGCGATGGCCGCCTTCCGATCGGCCACGCAGGGCGAGAAGCCTTTCGCCGGCCCGTGCGGTCAATCTGCGGGTGCGCGCAAGCCGCGTCGAGCGCTCGCACGGCACACGGTCGATCAGTCGCGTTGTGTTGCGCGCAGCGCATGGGCCATCGCGCTCAGCCGTACGGGCGGATGGCGCAGTGCCGCGATCGCATCGAGTGCCTGTGCGGTGAAGCCGGGTGCCGCTTCGTGCTCGCCACCCAGCTGCGCGGCGCGCGCGCGAAGCAACTGGATCTCGATGTCGAGTTCGACGTCCTTGTCGGCCGATGCGCGGAGTGTGGCGGCGGCGCGCTCGAGCAGTTCGAACGCTGCCGGACTCTTGTCCTGCAGGATCAGGGCATGGGCGCGCAAGGCGGCTGTGCGTCCGTCCCAGTAGGGCTTCGGCTTCGCCATGCCGGCGAGCAGGCGGTCGATTTCCGCGATGGCGGGCAATGCCGTCGCCGGCTCACGGCGGTCGAGCCTGAGCCGTGCCAGGCATTCCCAGATCAGGGCCTGCTCGTGTGGGTCCGGCTTCGGGCCCGCTTCGAGGGTAGCCAGCGCGCGATGCATCTCGGACTCGGCGGATTCGGCGTCGCCGACGCCGGCGAGGGCTTCGCCGTAGGCGCCCCGCGCGATCCCGACCTGGATGTGATTGGGATCCTTCGCGGCTTCGAGCACGTCGAGCGATTCGCGCAGCGGCGCCATCGCACCTTGGAAGTCGCCGAGGCGCAGGCGCAGCGTGCCGATATTGAGGAGATCGTTGGCGACGTAGGGGTGTTCATCGCCCAGGGCCAGCCGATTGATGCGCAGGCTCTCGGCGAGGGCATCCAGCGCGAGCGCGAACTCGCGCTGCTGGCGCAGGATCATGACCTTGGCATTCAAATGAAGCGCCCTGCGCCAGTCGTCCGGTGGCAGCACGGCGTCGTCGATGTCGAGCGCGGCCTGGATGTGCCGCTCGGCGGCAGGAAGGTTGCCCGCACGCCGGTATATCCGCGACAGATTGACGTGTGCGGTGGACACGCTGACGTGGCGCGTGCCGACGCGCGCCTGCGTCAACGCCAGCGATTCCTCGCTCGCCGTCGCCGCAGCCTGGGCGTCGCCGTCCAGGAACAGTGCCTGGCCGTAGGCGTTCAAGGCGTTCGAAAGCAGCTGGGAATCACCCAGGCTGCGGGCGAGTGCCACGGCCTCCTGGCCCTCACGGGCCGCGCGCTCGAACTGGCGCTCACGCGCCGCGATCGCCGATGACATGACCAGCGTCTCGCTGCGGAGACCGGTCTCGCCCGGCGGAAGCCGCGCCAGCAGATCATCGGCGAAACCGCGCACGCGGTCGTCGTAGTCGTTGGTCAGCGCCAGCGCGCGCAACAGTTCGAGGCCTGCAGCCAGCGTCAAACGATCGTTGGCGCCCAGGTCGCGCTGGCTCTGTTCGTAGTTCCACTGCAGGATGTCCCGTGCGGCATCGAGACGGCCTTGGGCGCGCAGCACGGCACCGAGCTCGCCGAGCAGTTCGGTGCGTACCCCGGGATGCATCGTCGCCTCGGCGCGCGCGCGGGCGGCGGCGGCCTCGACCACTTCGGTAATGCGCGGCGGACCTGCGCGCGGGGAGCCCGGTTCCGCCTCACGGAAGGACGACACCATGAAGTCGCGCATCGCACCGGCCCGCCTCGCCTCGGCTCTGGCCACATGCGCCTGCCAGACGGCGACGCCGAGCGCCGCGAGAATCGCCGCCACGAACGCCGCGGTGGTGAGCACGCCGCCCTGATGGCGCGCGACGAACTTGCGCGCGCGGTACCAGCGCGAAGGCGGGTGGGCCGCGACCGGCGCGTGGGCCAGGTGGCGCTCGATGTCGTCGGCAAGCGCGCCCGCGCTCGCGTATCGCCGCTCCGGTTCCTCGGCCGTGGCCTGCAGCACGATGTTGTCGAGATCGCCGCGCAGCAGCCGGCGCATCCTGGCGGGCGGCGCCGGCAGCAGGCCCGGCGCGGTGGTGTCGCCGATCTGTGACGACGGCGTGTGCGTATCGCCCACCGACCGGCGTTGGCCGGTGACCAGTTCGCAGAGCAGGATGCCAAGGGCGTACACGTCGGTGGCGGTCGTGATCTGGCCACCCCGGAGCTGCTCGGGAGCGGCGTAGGCCGGCGTCATCGCACGCTGGTGCGTGTGCGTCGCCTCGTCGCCGTTCTCGCGGTGGAGCAGCTTGGCGATGCCGAAGTCGAGCAGCTTGACCTCGCCGTCGGCACCGACGAGCACGTTCGATGGCTTGAGGTCGCGATGCACGATCAGGGCACGGTGCGCCGCTTCGACCGCCCGGCACACGTCGACGAAGAGGCGCAGGCGCCCGCCGATGTCGAGGCAGTGCCGGTGCGCATGAGCCATCAGGGTCTCGCCCTGGACCAGCTCCAGCGCGATGTACGGCGTTCCAGCGTCGGTGATGCCGCCCTCGATCAGGCGTGCGATGCCGGCATGACGCAGCTGGCCGAGCGCACGGCGTTCGTCGCGGAAGCGGCGTCGCTCGTCGTGCGTGTACAGGTGGTGGCGCAGCACCTTGAGCGCGACCTGCTGGACGACGTCGTCCTGGGTGCGTTGCGCACGAAACACGATCGAGGAGCCGCCCTCGCCGAGTCTTTCCAGCAGCACGAACGGACCGATCCGCGTGCCGATCGGCGGATCGTCCCCGCTGTCGTCGCCGATGCGGTCGAGCAGTATCTCGAATGACCGGTCGATCGTCTGCCCGGCATAGCGCGCGTCGGCCTCGAGCATGCGCTCGATCGTGCGACGTCGGCCGGCATTCGTGCAGTGGGCGTCGAGCCAGGCCGCGCGTGCATCGGGATCGCAACGCAGGACGGCCTCGAAACACTCCCGGAGGTCCGACGGACTCCCCATTTCGGGGCCGGAGGCGGAGGCGTTTCCGCCCGCCGGTGCCGGCGGCACGTTCACTGGATCGCCGCCAGCAGGAAGGCGCGCGCATAGCGCCAATCACGATCGATGGTTCGTCGCGTGACGCCCACCAGCTCGGCGATCTCGTCGGCACCGAGGCCAGCGAAGTAGCGCAGTTCGAATACGCGGGCCGCGCGCGGCTCCGACGCTTCCATTTGTGCGAGCGCCTCTTCGATCGCGAATGCCTTGTCGGCGCTTTCCACCGCGAGGGCGGCCTCGGCGGCATCGCCGAGCGTGACGCGCACCCAGTCGCCGCCGGCCTTCAGGCGTTTGCGATCGCGCGCCCGGTTGATCAGCAGGTGACGCATGGCGCGCGCCGCGTAGAAATAGAACTGCGCGGAACGCTCGAAGCGCCTGTCCGCGTCGCCCATGCGCAGGTAGAGCTCGTGGACGAGCGCCGTCGTGTCGAGCGTCCCGCGTGCGCCGCGCCCGAGCTGGCGGTGCGCCAGCTTCTTGAGCCGGTCGTAGACGGCCTCGAATGACAGCGGCGGTGCGTCGTCGGATGTCGGATCGGACATGGCTCCCTCGCGGCCCCGCCAGTGTAGCGGGATCGCGAGGGCGTGCCAGTTCGCCGGTGTACCTGACGCGGGGGGCGGTACGAAAGGCCGCGGGACGGCGCTCATTTCAGAGCGCTTCGAAGCCATTCTTGAAGATCGTGTCGGTGCCGTCGTCGAGGTCGAGCGTTATGCCGTCGAACCAGCCGGTAGGCGGCGTTTGATTGCCGGCCGTGTCGAGCTTGATCGTCAGCGAGGTGTTGCGTGCCCATACCGCTTCGGGTACCTCGATGACCGCGCCATTGGCCGGGCGGCTCCAGGTGTTCGAGCCGGCGAGAATGTGCGTGCCGGTGGCGTCGTAGGGGCCGTTCTCGCAGCTGGCCGGGCCGCCGTTGTGGCGCAGCTCCCAGCGCAGCATCACGCTGTTGATCTCGAACATGGTGCCGCTGACCTTGCCCCAGCCGTTGAGGCGATAGCGTCCCGGGCCGGGCAGATGCACGCATTGCGAGCGGCCGATGACGCTCGGTGATCCGGCGTTCTCGGGATCTCCGACCGGGGGAATGCGAACCGAGCCGGAGCCGGTCGATCCCGAGGCGTTCGTCGTGCCGTCCCAGAACGACTCGGACAGTCCGGTCCAGAAACCGAGGTCCGTATTGAAGTCGCTGTTGAGCACCAACGGTTGCAGGGTGGGGCGCTCGTAGGCGCCGGCGTCCGCGGTGCGGCCCGTGATTCCGCCAATGGGCATGTCGGTCGTGTGCGGCCGGCCCTCCAGGTCGCTGCCGCCCTCCAGCGGCGCGAAGTCCACGGCGGTCGACCCTGCGCGCAGGTGGTAGTCGCCGGTGGTGGGGTCGACGAAACGCGGGTCGGCCAGGAAGAACGCGCCCGCCATGTTGCTCGGATCGTTGGTCAGCACGTACTGGATGTCGCGCTCTCCGGAGCTGGCGGGCAGCGTCACCTTGCCCGGTTGCGCGACGAGGCTGCGATCGAAGGAGAAGCCATGGTCGACGAAAAGGACGTGCGGCGCGCCGATGGCATTGCCGGTGATCGTGACGTGGCTCAACGTGAGTGAGATTCCGTCCTCGTCGGCGGATCGGATCAGTTCCTGCGCAACGTTGTTGCCGGCGATCAGGCTGTTTCTGATCCAGGAGTACGGCCTATCGGTGGCGTAGAGCAGGCGTCCGCCTTCGTTGCCGCGTATTTCCACGCGATCCAGTTCTACATGGCCATTGGCGGTGCGCAGGACCGCGCCGGTGGAGTTGCCGGTGAAGTTGCCGATGATCTGGTTCTGCGGGGTGCCGAGCGGGGCGGAGGGGGCGCCGGAGAACGTCGTGACGATGACCGAACCGGTCCCTTCGGCATGGATCGCCGCGCCATCGGGTGCCGTGTTGTCGTTGACGGCTGTGCGCCAGAGGCGGGCGATGGGGCTGTTGAACCCGACGTCTATTTCCCGCACGTACACGCCGCCGCCGGCGACGCTGGCCCGATTGGCGTGGATGCGCACGGGCTGCTGCGGATCGGTGCTATGGATTCGTGCCTCCGCGTCGCTGTCGGAACCGCCACCGACCAGCACCGCGATGCCGCCGCCGTACTTCGCTTCGTTCGCGTAGAGCACGCCGAGACCGCCGACACCGTTCGAGGTCACATAGGCGTAGGACGGCAGCTGGTCGCTGACGACGACGAGGCCGCCGCCGTAGCCGCCGCCGTCCTGGCCGAGCGCCTCGTTGAAGATCAGTGTCGTGCCGGGGCCGACGATGCTGGTCTCCAGGCTGCGGGAGACCATGCCACCGCCGCTGTTGCGCGCGATATTGCTGCTGATCGTGACGTTGGCGCCCAGGACCACTTCGGCGGTGGTGGTGGTGCCGGTTGCATGGATGCCGCCCCCGTCATTTGCCGTATTGGCGGTGACCAGCGTCTCCGCGATGTCGAGAATGCCGCCGCCCTCGTAGAAGATCCCGCCGCCGTTGTCGTCGCCGGCCTGGTCGCCGTCGCGGATCGTCAGGTTGCGCAGGTAGACGAAGCCGTTGCCGCGGACCGTCAGCACGGGTCGTGCGTCGCCGCCGGCACCGCTGAGCACGGTCTTGGTGCCGTCCGGCGTGGCCGACGTGCAGGTGGCGTAGCCGCCGGTGAGGTGGAGCTCCTGGTCCGTGTTGATCGTGACCTGCTGGGCCGTCCAGGTGGCGCTGCGGGCAATGCGGACCTCGTCGGCCCCCGGGGAGCCGTTGGCGGCATTGACCGCCGCTTGTACGAGGGTGTGGTTGCAGCCGCTGCCGGGTGCGCCAACGGTCAGGATGGCGGCATCGGCGCGCTGGGAGAAGCCCGTCAGCGTCGTGACCGCGAGGGACAGGTGGACGGCAACGCGCGCCATCCGCCGTGGCGCGCGGGCGAGGCAGTGCCCATGAGGTGAAGGAGCTCGCATGCGGGTTCTCCGATCGACGGCCATGCGCCGCCCGACCGAGATGAACACCGTTGCGAGGACGATGTGGACATGGGCTTCGGTGCATCCACGTCGATCGCGTCCCGGATGCCTGCCGAGGCTCGGCGAACCGGCCCCTGCCGGCGCACCTCCCGAGCGGATCGAGGTGCGCATGGGACCGCGTTGAAGGGAGCGCCGGTGCGGCGCGCCCGGGCTTCGGTCCAGGAAAAGCGATCGACGGGGTGGCCGTCCCGCGGGATGAACGGGAACGGCCACCACCCTGGTCGTCGTTCAAGCGCTGGTAATAAAAGGAATCGTTTCGGGAGTCCCGGAGCGGGCGATCACGCTGAGCGATACCGGGGCGTGCGCCTGGCCGTTCCCGCCATTCCGACTACTTCTTCAGTTCGACCACGGGCTCGAAGCCGCCGAAGATCATGCGCTTGCCGTCGAACGGCATCGGGTCGTTGCCGGGATTGGCCGGGTCCATGCGCGGATCTTCCATCATCTTCTTCATGCCCGCATCGCGGGTGGCCTTGTCGGGCCATTCCACCCACGAGAACGCCACCGTCTCCTCGGCGGTCGCCTTCACCGCCTTGCGGAAGTCGGTCACCTTGCCGTCGGGGACATCGTCGCCCCAGCCCTCGATGACACGGGTGGCGCCGTACTCCAGGAACACGGGATCGAACGTGCGGGCGTGGGCGATGAACTTCTGCTTGTTGGCGGTCGGAACCGCGATCACGAAGCCGTCGATGTAGGACATGCGAATCTCCTTGATGGGATGGGGAGAAGGCCGGCTCCGTCCAAGCGCCGATGGGCCGGGGTGAAGGCGGCCTTCATCCAGGCGACGATCCTGCGGGGCGGAAATCGACAAGCGCGCAGCAGATCGGTTCAGCGGCCTGCCAGGTGGCCGCCGGCCTGAATGGGCAGATCCGGCCCTGCCTGCTGCTCGAGTGCACGCAGCGGAGCTCCTGACGAGGTTCCTAGGGTGATCGGCGATCCGATCTGCAAGAGCGACGAGCGGCCAGGTCCGGAATCGGCATCGTCCATGGAACCCGGGCCGTAGCCCGGCTGGCGCGAGGCGGCTGGCAACGGCAAAGCCCGTCGATGCGGGGACAGCTGCCTATCGCCGCAAGCACCGTTGATAACGCTCGTTCACGCGTGTGGCGAACCAGGCGGTGGTCAGTTCGCGGGTGATCTTGGGGCTTTCCAGCTTGATGCCCGGAATCATCGCGCGAGGCAGCGGCTTGCGTTCGCGGGCTTCGGCCAGGGCGAAGACCTTCGCGTAGAGAGCGGTGTCGTCGAAGTCCAGCCGGTCGCCGCGTTCCAGCGCCTTGCGGATCGCCCGTTCGTCCAGGCCGAGGGGACCGCTCAGTGTGCGCACCGCCAGCTCGGTCTTGCCCGGGTTGTCCAGCCGTGCTCCGGGCTGCAGCAGGTCGCCGTCGAGCGCAAGCGCAATGCCCGAGGCCAGGCTGACCGCGTTCTGGAACGCCGCATTGCGGCTGGCGTACCAGCCCGCGTTGTAGTCGGCGAAACGATGCAGCTTGCGCGTGTAGGGCGTCTGGTACCCCAGCAGATGGACGATGCCGAAGTACAGGCCGCCGCGCCGGCTGAAGGCTTCATCGCGGATCGAGCCGTCGATGGGGTAGGGATAGCCGCTGGCATGGGATTCGGCGAAGGCAATGCTCACCTGCATCGGCCCGGCCGTCTGCACCGGATTCATGCCGGCAAACAGGCGCTTGCCCAGCGGCACGCGGCCGATCATGTCCTCGTAGATGTCGCTCAACTGGCGTTCGGTGCGGGCGCCTTGCAGGCGCTGCGCATAGGACCTGCCGTCCGACGACTTGATGGCCAGTGCAGCGTCGACGAGCAGCTTCGGGATGTGCTTGGACGCCGCGCGGCGATCGATTTCCACGCGCGCGATCTTCGACAGGCCCGCCACGGCCGGGTCGGCCTGATAGCCCGATTCCTGTTCGACCACTGCCAGCACCGCGCAGATGTTCTCGCTGTTGGATTCGATGCGCTGTGCGAAGAACGCGGTCTGGATATCCGCCGCCCAGCCGGTGCGGTCGATGTTCGCCGGTATCCTTCGCGCAATCTCGGCGCGTACGTCGGCGGGATTTCGCTCGGGCAACGGCGGCCCTTGGGTGGCACAGGCGGTGAGCAGCAGAGGCAGCAGCACGCGTACGCAGCCTGGTGCAAGCGACCACCTCGCGTACCGAGGAAGGGCGTCCGCAGGCGCGGCGGGTGGGCGGTGTCGCGTCGTCAGGCGGTGCTCGTTCATGCGGCCAGCATACGGGCGGCATCGCATCGGCTCCAGTCGCCGCCCGATCGTGCGTGCGGCCTCAGTCCAACCCGGAATCCCGGTTTGCACCCGTCTGCGGCGGCGCCCGTGATTCCGTCGGCCGCCAATGGCAGCGTTGCGCCCTTCCGCGGACTGTTTCCACGGGCGGGTCGGCGTTGGGTGGACACTCCGCCGTCCAGGGAACGACGCTGGCGGGGGGCGGGGGGACCAACGCGCGGCAGCAGGTGATGTCACAGCGATGTCGTCGCCGCGGTTCCGGCCGAGTGCCTGCGTCCTGGGGCGTGCGTGGGAGCGCCGACCTCCATTTACTCATCGACGGCCGGAAAGCCGGCCCTGGCCCAATCCCGGGTGCGATTGGCGCGGCAGGTCGCGCAGTGCGGTCGGATCGGTGAAGAACGCGAAGGGGGCGGAGTACCTCCGCCCCCCATCCTGGCCCTTCTTCCCGCCCGTTGGAGAGAAGAAGGGGTGGGTCATCGACGGTCCGCGGTCAGCGCTGCGGCACGTCGAACCCGTCGGTGAACAGGGCGTCGGGCCGTGACAGGACCGTGATGGTTGCCGTGCTGGCGTTGTTGCCGGGCACCGGGTCGGTCAGGGCCGAGCTCGACGGCAGCGACACGCTCGCGGTGTTGTCGAACGGCGTGAAGTCGTTCGCCGGATCGGTCGCCGGAATCACCACGCCGAACAGCTCGAACTGCAGGCTGGCGTCTCGCGGCAGTGTCGGAATCACCACATCGAGATTGCCGGTGCCCGAGCCGGGCGGCGGGCAACTGGTTCCGACGGCTTCCATGCACTGCCACACCACGGTGGCCGGATCCAGGCGGGTCGGGACCAGGTCGACTACGCGCACGTTGGCGGCATGGGCCGGCCCCAGATTGCCGAGGTTGATCGAGTAGCCCACCGTGTCGCCGATGACTGCCGTGGCCTTCCATGCGGATGTCTCGATCCACAGATCAGCCTCGGTCGGCGTCACCAGCGTGACCTGCACCGTCACCTGGGCGGCGGCGCTGTAGTTGCCGTTGCCGGCCTGGTCGGCGGCGATCGTGCAGGTGCCTTCGGCCACCATCGTCACGTTCGTGCCGCTCACGGTGCAGACGCCTGCGCTGAGCGAGGAGTAGACGATCGATGCGCCCGAATGGGGTTCGGCGCTGCTGGCCAGGGGCGCGATCGCGAAAGTGCTGCCCGCCTTGAACCAACGCGTCGTGACGGCCTGCGCGGGGAAGGTCAGCGTCTGGTCGGCCGGGGCGATGACCAGGGATTGCGTCACTTGCTGCGCCGGATTCCAGGCAGTGTCGCCGGCCTGGTCGGCGGTGAGCGTACAGGTACCGGCAGACACGATCGAAACGGTGGTTCCGTTGACCGTGCAGATACCGGCGGTCGTCGACCCATAGGTCACCGCCAGGCCCGAACTGGCGACCGCCAGCGGATCGATCGGGAACGTCCCGTCCAGGCCGTAGGTCTGTCCCGACTGCGCGCCGAACGTGATGGTCTGCTCGCCCATCGGGGTGACGCTGGTGCTGGCGGCGGAAGCGGCGCCGGTGCCGGCGACGTTGGTCGCCGCCACCGAGCAGGTGTAGGCCGTGCCGTTGGCGAGGCCGGTCACGATGGCGGGCGGCGCGTTCACCGTCTCGCTGTGGTTGCTCGTGCCGTCGGTGCAGGTTGCGGTGTAGTTCTCGATGACGGCGCCGCCATCGGTCGCGGGCGGCGCCCAGCTCATGCTGGCCTGCGCATCGCCCGCGGTGGCACTGACGTCCATGGGGGCGCCGGGGAAGGCGGGGACGATCGTGATCGCGAAGCTCCGCGAACCGCTGCAACCGCTCGCGTCGTTCGCCGTCACGGTGAAATCGAACGTCCCGGTGAGGGTGGGCGTGCCGGAGAGGATGCCGCCAGCCGACAGTGTCAGGCCTTGCGGCAGGTTGCCGGCGGTCACCGCATAGCTGGGGGCACCCAGCGCGCCGGTCTGCGACAGCGTGGCGCTGTAGGCCTGGCCCCAGGTGCCGTTGCCCGGCGTGCCCGACACGGTGACCGCCGGACAGACATAGGGCGTATACACCGCGTTGTCGATACCGATGTAGTCGGAGCTGCTACCGGTCGGCCCGCCGTTGGTCACGAAGTAGCGGAACGCGAGGCGGCCCGATGTCGGCGCGGGAAGCCCGGATATCGTGATGGTGTACTGCGTCCAGTTGAACGGGTAGCCGCCGGCCACCAGGGAGGGATTGATCGATAGCAGCAGGGCCGTGAAATCGCCCATGCCCGCGCCGCCGGTGCCCACGTTCGTGCTTGCGCCGTTCGTGCTCAGGCGCACCTCGAGGCGGTCGGGATAGTCGATACCACCCGCCGGCGTCACCGGCTTGCGGGTGTAGAACGTGAAGACGTCGCCGTTGCGGAGCGTCCGGTTCGGCGTTACCAGCCAGTTGCTGATCGTGCCGGTTCCACCGGTCGTGTTGTTGAAGTTGGCGCCGATGTAGGCATTGGCCGCGCCGTTGTAGGCATCGAACGGGCCGCCATTCGCGACGTTGTTCCCTTGGAACCAGCTGGTCGCGCCCAGCGGGGTGCTGTTGTTCTGAAGGAACCAGCCGTTGCCCGCGAGCAAGCCGATGTCGTCGAAGTTTTCCGTGAATGCTTGCGCACCGGCCGAGCCGGACAGTGACGCAAGCAGAATCGTCGCCGCGAGGCGAATCCGTGTCTTGTTCATTCCTTGCCTCTTGATTGTCAGCAGTCGTGACGCGGCGCGGGTCTACCCAGCGCGCGAGCGCGGCACGGCCGTTCCCCCTGTGGTCGCGGCCGCGTCAGTATGCGTCAATCGCCCGGTGCGATGAAATAACTTTTGATGCAAAGTGCACTTGTGTGCATGACGGCGGCGAGTCACGCGTTTGGATAGCGGGGCAGGGATATCGGAGGAAGAATCGTCTTTCCCTTGCACTGTGATCGCTCATGCCCCCCTCTGCTTAGGCGCCTGCCACGGGCGCGCCGAGCTGGCGCACGCGCGTCTGCCACTGCAGGACGCGAGGATGATCGGGGCCCAGTGCTGCCTGCATCCGCGCCACGGCGCGGTCGAGGTTGGCGCGTGCCAGCGGGCGGTCCTTGCCACCCTGCCAGTCGATGAAGGCAGCGACGGCGTCGCAGACACCCAGTTGCCAGCTCTCGGGATCGACGGAGCTCCCGAAGATCTCCCGCGCCTCTGCGACTTTCTTTCCGGCCAGGTCGGCTTGGCCGAGATCCAGTGCGGTCTCCGCGGTACCCAGCATGATCCGGGCCAATGCCAGCTTCGATCCGCTGCCCATGGCGAGCAGTTCCTCCTCCGCGTGTTCGAATCGAGAGAAGGCCTCCTGTGGACTGGCCGCTTTGGCGATGGTTGCGCCGGCTATTTCCGCTTCCCGTAGCGCGACCCGCAGCCGCGATCCCGGCGGCACCTTGAGGTCGTCGAGCGCCGTGTGCATCTCGGTGATCTTCGCTGCCCGCAAGGGCTCGTCGCCGGAAAGCGCCGCGATACGGGCACCGAGAGCGGCCCATTGGATGCGGAAGCGCGACATCTGATCGGGTGCGAAGTCGCGGACCATGGCCTGCGACCGCTCCAGCACGGCCGCCGCTTCTTGAGGGCGCGCCAGGTCCACCGCGATCTGCGCCTGGCCATACAACATCATGGCGATATCACCGGTGGGGCCGGTGGCCTTCAGGTTGAGCTCGATGCTGCGCTGCATTTCGCCCAGCGCCTGGACCACCAAGCCGACGCGGGCGGTGAGGTACGCCATCTGGCCGAGCGTGGCCAGTGCATCGGCACTGTTCTCGCGTCCGAGGCGGGTATACATGTCGATCGCCTTGCGGAACTGGGCGCGCGCTTCAACCAGGTCGTCGTCCATGCTGAGCTTCACCGCGTAGGTGCCGAGGAACAGCGCATTCTTGCGCGTGTCGGGCGGTGGGCTTCCCAATGCAACCACCGCCTCGCGATAGAACTTCAACGTCTGGTCGAGCTTGCCCGACAACAACTCGGACTCGGCCAGTATGCGCCGGCAGCTTGCCTGGATATCGCGAGCCTGCTCCGGCGCAAGGGCGGCGGCCTGTCGCAGGCCCGTCTCCGCCCAATGGCGTGCTTCGTCCCACTTGTGAATGCTCCATTGCAGATCGGCAAGCGTGCAGGAAAGCTCGGCGGTGACGGAAAGCGGCAGGTTCTTCTTCGGATCGGTCAGCAGCGACAGCAGGAGCGGTTCGAGCGCGCGCCCGCCGCCGCGTTGCCCGTAGGCTTGCATGAGCGTGTCGAAAAGCTGGGGATAGAGTTCGGGGCGGTTCTCTGCAGCCTGTGTGACACGCTGCGCCGCCAGCGCCAGCAGGTCGTCGATCTTGACCGCCGCGTTGTCGGGTGCGGCCGATCCGAGCACCGAGAGCAGGAAGTCGACGGTCAGGTCCGAACGCACGGCTTGTGCCTGCGCATTGGCCCGCTCGGTTTCCGCGCTCGCGCGTGCCGCTTGCGCGGCGTCGCGCTGTTCGGAAGCCAGGTGCGCCTGCCAAAGAGCCAGCACCATTCCCACCGCCAGGCTCAGCCCGATGGCCGCGGAGACGGCGAGGGCCACTCCGTTACGGCGGACGAAGCGCCGGGCGCGATACAGGCGGCCGTCGAGCTTGCGCGCTTCGATGGGGAGGTGGGCGAAAGCGTTGCCGAGATCCTGCAGAAAGCCGTCGACATTGGCGTACCGGTCCTCCGGTGACTTCGCCAGTGCTTTCAGCGCGATCGCATCGAGATCGTCGGCCAACTCGCGCGGCAGGCCCGGGACCGCGTCCGCCGCGCTCGGTCGTGACGGCGTTTCTTCACCGATCCGCTTCAGGCACGCGGCGATCGACAGGTTGTGGAAGTCGAATGGGGGTTTCCTCGCGATGAGGAAGTAGAGCAACGCGCCGAGACCGTAGATGTCCGTGCGCACGCCGGCCTTGCCGCTGCGGACCTGCTCGGGAGCGGCGTACTCGAGCGTCAACGGCAGCAAGGTGTCGGCCCTGCGTTCCTCGTCGAGCAATCGCGCGACGCCGAAATCGAGCAGGTAGGCGTGGCCGTCGAGGTCGACCAGGACGTTGTTCGGCTTGATATCGCGATGCACGACCGAGTTGTCGTGCGCATGAGCCACGGCGGCGGCGATCTGGCGAAAGATTCGGATACGCGTGTCGAAGTCCGCCGCCGGATGAATGAGGCACCATTTGTCCAGCGGCATGCCCTCGACGAAGTCCGTGACGAGATACGGCTGCCCGCCCGTCGTCACGCCGCCGTCGATGAGCCGAGGAATATTGGGGTGTTGCAACTGTGCGAGCAGATGACGCTCCATCTCCAGCCGCACGCGCAATTGCGGCGTGTCGCCGTACAGGAACTTGATCGCGACGCGCTTTTCATAGGTGCCGTCGTTGCGCTCGGCCATCCAGACGTCGCCCATGCCGCCGCGACCCAGTCGGTGCAGGGCCCGCCAGGGGCCGACGCGCTCGCCATCGTGGGTCTGCGCCAGCGGATCCCGCTCCGCCTGCTCGATATCCGCCAGCCATTGGCGCAGCGCGTGGGCATGGGCGGGATTGTGCCGGTCGAGTTCGCCCAGGCGTACCACACGCTGGCCCGGCGGCAGATCCAGGAGCACATCGAGTTGCTTTTCAATCGATTGCCAGTCGGCGGTTGAATTGGGGGTCGACATGATCGGAACCGGCAGCCTGTTCGGGACGGATGAAGGAGAATCGGAATTCGATGCGAAAGACGGGCATCGGCCATCGGTGAAAAGATGGCCGGTCCGCGGGCCTGCTCGTCCGTGACGGCGCTTGTCCTTCCCGGTTCCGGCCGGGATGCCTTGCGTAACAATGCTCTGGTGCTTCCGCCACGCGTGCGTGGTGTGGCCCGTTCCGCCGATGCGGTCGGTGGCCTCCAAGGCCCCGGCGCATGCCGCACTGCGCGATCCGACGGCTCGTGCAAGCCGACTTTTCCTGCTCCTCGACGAGGCCTTGGTGCCGCTCTCACGATCGGCAGATCCCCCTGGACTTGCCGCTCGCGCCCGATGCCGGCATTCATGACACCCGGTACGGCGACCTGGCGTCAGTCGGCTTCCCGCAAGCGGCCGATCATCCAGCCCCTGGCCTTAATCCAGTCCCGGCGCACGGTCCGTTCGTCGATACCCAGGGCGGCGCCGATTTCCGTATCGCCCAGTCCCACGTAGAACCTCAACGAGACGATCTGGGCCATGCGCGGAAAGATCTGTCCGAGCTGATCGATGACTTCGTTGATCTCAAGCACCTGCTCGGCGTGGCGCCCATCGGTGTCCAGGCCGGCATGCTCGTCCAGGGTTTCCGTGGGTACGGCATTGCCACGCTTCCGCGCCAGCTTCCTGCGCGCATGATCGGTCAGCACGAAGCGCATCGCGCGCGTAGCCAGATAGTAGAAGTGGTTGATATCCGAGACCGCCAGGTCCGGTGATTCCTGCAACTTGAGGTAGACCTCGTGCACCAGCGCCGTCGTCGATAGCGTCGGGCTCGCGCCGAAGGTATTGCGCTGCACATGCGCCACGCGCAGCAGGTTCCGATATGCCTCCGTCATCATCGACGCCAAAGTGTGAGTTGGATCACACATTGCACTGCCCAATGTTTCCTGTAACCGATCGATGACGACGTCATCGGCTGAATTAGCGGCTCGGGGCATGCAGCGTTCCAAAGTTTCACTTCTGAGCATTGTAGTGATTCGCCGCAGCCACGGACCAATCAGGGCCCCGCCGACAAAATTTTTTTCTCGTCGCCGCCGGTAGTCGTGTCCGGATCCGGTGCGCTTTTGCGAAATATGCACAACTGTTCAGAGGGGAAGGGGCAAGCGAACCACGGGGTTGGCGCACCGCTCAAAGCGGCAAGGCCTACGGGTGGAACTTGGCTGCCCGGAACGAGAGGCCATGGAAGCACATGCCTTCCGCACGACTCGACCGTCCCGGAGCACGTTGGCTTCTCTACAAGAGATCGAAATGATTTTCCATGCGCCATTGAAGTCAGATGACGCTCACAGGGCGAAGGAGGGGTTGTGCGCTTGAAACTTTCAGGAAACGCGTCCTACCGGCAACGGGTTCGATTCCACGGGAGCCTTTCGCTTGCGATCATCTGCCTGGCGGCCCTCGTTGCAGGTCCGGCGCGTGCCACGACGCCCGGCACGCCCGGCACGCCTCAACCGGCCACTCCGATCTTCGTCGAGAATTTCCAGAACGCCGACCCGTCGACCTGGGTACGGTTGACGACGTACGCGCCGGACATTCCCGGTACCGGCAGCACGCCGAACCTTCCGCCCAAGCCCGCCGGCGAAAGCTACCTTGCCGACCCGCCGTGGCTGACGGCGTGCAACGGCATGGTCCTGTCGTTCAATTCGGGCGGCGCCACGCCCGCCGAGTGCGGGACCAGCGGCTGGGCCTATGTGCGCCAGCTGGCGCAGGCACTCGGCCAGGTCGATGGAATGACGCAGGCGCAGGCGCGGCAGAACCTCGCCGTGGCCGCGTTCACGCAAGCCAACCCGGGTGCGAATCTGACGCAGTTTCGAACCGCGGTGGACATACCCTTCTCGGCACCGTCGATGCGTTTCGTCACCTTCAGCGTCGACGCCGCCGCGGTCAGCTGCTTCGCGTCCCATCCGGCGTTCCAGTTCGCGATCTTTAGCGGCGCCGGCGCGCCGATTCCGGTCGGTAGCACCCTGAATCCGTGCGCGGCGGGCACGCCGAGTCACCCGGTCGAGGCGATCGGCGGAAACGGCGCGGACACCATCAACGCGGCGCGCTTCACCACCGACCAGTCCTACCCGTTCACGGGCACTTCGCTCGGCGTCCTGATGCGCAATGCGCAGGGAAGCGGCGGCGGCAACGATGCCGCGTTCGACAACATCCGCATCTACGACGCGACACCGCAGCTGGACAAGACGTTCACGCCGTCGGTCATCGCCGTCGGCGACACGACGATGTTGACCCTGACGGTCACCAATACCGACGAGCTCGCCGCCAAGAGCGGGTTCTCCTTCACCGACGCACTGCCGGCGGGCCTGACGGTTGCCGCCACGCCGGCGCCGAGCAACAGCTGTGGTGGCACGCTGACGGCCGCGGCCGGCAGCACCAGTGTCACCCTGGCCGGCGGATCGCTGGCCGCGGGTGCGGCCTCCTGCGTCGTCACCGTTCCGGTGACCGCCGGCGCGCTCAGTCTGTACACCAACGGCCCGGCCAACATCACCTCGTCGACCGGCCTCAACCCGCCGGCGAACGCGACCCTCGTCGTGATGTCGACGGTGGGAGCCGGTTGCCGGAAAGTGCCGATCTACACGAACACCGGCGAAGCCCCGTTGATGCTGCAGGTCTGGGATCCGACCGACGGCAACGAGCTGGGCTCGGTGCCCCTCAGCGAGTCGTACGGCGACATCGCCATCACCGGCGACGGCAGCATCGTCTACGGTGCACATTTCACCCAGGCCCTGCCGGAGGGTCGGACGATCGACCGCGTCGACCCGAGCACCGGCGCGGTGACCGGCAGCTTCGTGGTCACCGGTGACATGGCCACCGACGACGTCACCGCCATCAACGGATTGACCGTGCGCGGCGACGGCATGCTGCTGGCTGGTTCGTTCGAGTCCAGCAACATCTACATCATCGACCCGGCGACGGGAGCGAGCATCCGGCTCGGCGTCGGCTTCCCGCCGGACGTCGTGTCCGCCGGCGATTTCGTGACGCTGCCGGACGGAGACATCCTGGCCCTCGGCACCCAGCTCGACGGTTCGGTCGCGGTGTACCGGATACCGCCCGATCTCTCGATCTTCCAGGTCGGCACGGTCGGCTCCACGTTCGGTGCCGCCCTGTCCGGCGGCGATCTCTATCTGATCGGCGCGGCGGGCGAGCTGTACCGGGTGGAATCCATTCCCACCACGGCCTCGACCGACCTGCTGCCGGCCACGCTCGTCGTCAACACGGGACTGCCGTTCTACGGCGCGACCTCCATCCAGGACGCGGGCGACAGCGTGTGCCACCCGGTCGTGCTGACGCTGCAGAAGACCTGGGTGGGTGCCCGGATCGGCGACGCCGTCTCGGTGCAGGCCAGCATCGGCGGCAACCTCATCGACAGCCTGGACTCGGTCGTCGCGACCTCGAACCAGACGACGACCGACGCCACGCCGATCACCGTCTACGGCGGCGACCTGATCGATTTCTCCGAGACGTTCACCGCAGGCACCGCCGCCGACTACAGCAGCGCGCTGGCCTGTACCGGAAACGCCAACCCGCTCGTCGGCGATACGCTGACCATCGGTGCTGCCGACGCCTCGATCGTGTGCACCTACACGAACGCCGGCCTCAGCACGGATCTGACGATCACCAAGACCGACGGCAGCACGACCTACATTGCCGGCAGCCCGATCACGTACACGATCGTGGCGAGCAATGCCGGTCCGGCCGACGCGATCGGCGCGACCGCCGTCGACACGATTCCGCCGAGCATCGTGAATCCGACCTGGACCTGCACCGGAGCCGGCGGCGCGAGCTGCCCGGCCTCCGGCATCGGCGACATCAACGCGAGCGTGAACCTTCCCGTCGGCGGCACGGCGACGTTCGTCGTCACCGGCACGGTCAGCGCCACCGCGAGCGGCGATCTCGTCAATACCGCGACGGTCGCGGTACCGGGCGGCATGAGCGACCCGGTGCCCGGCAACAATTCGGCGACGGACACCGATACCCCTGCGGGTTCACCCTTCGTCTGCGACGTTTCGACGATCTTCGTCGGTCAGGGCAGCCCCACCCAGCTGAATGCGGCAGTCTACGGCCCCGGCGGCACCGCCACGTTCAATCCGATCGGGCCCGCATCCGACTGGATCTACAACGCCGTGGCCTACCGCGACGCCGATCGCTTCATCTATGCGATCACCCAGGCCCAGAACGCCGCGAACCCGGCCGGGCACCTGCTGCGCATCGACCCGACCACCGGCCTGGCCGTGGATCTGGGCACGATCACCGCCCCCCTGGCGACCAGCGGCGCCAACATCGGAACGTTCGATGCATCCGACAATTACTGGATCGCCACCAGCGCCGGCACCGCCGTTCACCGCCTCGATCTCACGACCCGTGTGACGACACCGGTCAATCTGGTGCCGTCGCAAGCGATCAACGTCAGCGATTTCACCTACGCCGACGGCTTCCTGTGGGGCGTGACCAACAGCGCACAGTCGCTGGTGCGCATCGATCCGGTCACCGGCGATATCGCGCGATTCCCCGTACCGTTCATTCCGGCGGGTACGTATGGCGCCATCTGGGCCTTCGGCAACGGCAACCTGGGCATCAGCAACAACGTCAGCGGTGTGATCTACCAGATCGCCGTGACCAATCCATCGGGCACGCCGACCCTGACGCTGGTGTCCGCCTCGCCGGGTCCCTCGTCGAGCAACAACGACGGAACCGCCTGCGTCGCAGCGCCCGTGGACCTCGGCATCGTCAAGACCGGCCCTGCCACGGCGGCGCCTGGAGGCGCGCTGTCGTGGAGTCTGGTCGTCACCAACCACGGTCCCGGTGCGAGTTCCGGCTTCACGGTGAGCGACGTCGTGCCGGCGGGTGTCACGGGTGTCGCCTCGCCGACCCCCGGGTGCACCGTCGCGGGCAATACGGTCACCTGCGTCGGCGGCGCCCTCGCCAACGGCGGCACGTTCACGATCACGATCACCGGCAACGCACCCGCCCCGTTCACCGTCGCCGTCACCAATACCGCGACGGTCACGGGCAACGAACAGGATCCCAATCCTGCGAACGACACGGCCGACGCCACCGTCGTTCCCCAGCCGCCGCAGTTGGTTGTTTCCAAGACCGCGACGCCCAATCCGTTCGTCGTCGGGCAACCGGGCAGCTATGCGATTACCGTGCAGAACGCGGGTACGGGCCCGACCACGGCGCCGATCGTGGTTGCCGACACGCTGCCGTCGGGCGTCACCTTCGCCAGTGCATCGGGTGCTGGCTGGAGCTGCACCGGTGCGCCCGCACTGAGCTGCACCTTTGCGGGGACGCTCGCCGCCGGGGCCAGTACGACACTGACGATCGACGTTGCGGTCAATGCCGGTGCGACCAGTGCGGACAACAGCGCGACCGCGAGCGGCGGCGGCGATCCGGGCTGTCCGGCGGCCGTGCGCTGCACCGGCACGGTGGTCGTGCCCATTTCGTCGATCGCCGACCTCGGCATCACCAAGACCGACGGCAGCGCGATCTACACGCCCGGCAGCCCGATCACCTACACGATCGTGGTCAGCAACGCAGGACCGAGCATCGCGGTCGGCACGACCGTGGTCGATGCGGTCCCGGCGGCGATCAGCGGCGCGACATGGACCGCGGTCTACTCGGCCGGCGCATCGGGGCCGCCGAGCGGCAGCGGCACCATCAATGCGACGGTGACGATCCCCGCGGGCGGCACGGCGACGTTCACGCTGACCGGCACGGTCGACGCGGACGCGACCGGTCCCTTGACCAACACGGCGACGGTGACGCCGCCGAGCGGCACGACCGATCCGGTACCCGGCAACAACAGCGCCACGGACACCGATACGCAGGGGCCGCAGCTGACCGTGGCCAAGAGCGCGACGCCCAATCCGTTCATGGTCGGTCAGCCGGCGAGCTACGCGATCACCGTGACCAACGCCGGCGGTACGCCGACCAGTGCACCCATCATCATTGCCGACACGCTGCCGGCCGGCATCACGCGGGTGGCGTCCAGCGGTGCGAACTGGACGTGCACCGGAACGACGGCGCTGAGCTGCACCTTCAGCGGCACGCTGGCGGCGGGCGCGAGCACGACCTTGACCTTGAGCGTCGACGTCGCCGCCAGCGCTGCAAACGGCGACAACACGGCGACCGCGAGCGGCGGCGGCGATCCGGGCTGTCCCGCGGCGGCGCGCTGTGTCGGCACCGTCGTGGTGCCGGTGACGCCGGTGGCCGACATCGCGGTCCTGAAGACGGTGGACAACGCGACGCCGAACGTCGGCGAGCAGGTCACCTTCACGATCACGGCCACCAACCTCGGACCCAGCGACGCGACGGGCGTGGCCATCACGGACAGCCTGCCGTTCGGGATGAGCCTGGTGTCGGCCACGCCGTCGGCCGGCACGTTCGATGCGGCCAGCGGGCTCTGGACCATCGGCAATCTGCCGAACGGCACCAGCCAGACACTGACCTTGACGGTGTCCATCGATATCGCCGGCCCGCTGACCAACCACGCGGTGGTCAGCGCCTCCGACCAGTTCGATCCCGACACCAGCAACAACAGCGCCGCGGTGGCCGTGAACGCGGAGCCCAGCGCGGACATCGGCATCCTGAAGACAGTCGACAACGCGGTGCCGAACGTCGGCAGCAACGTGACCTACACGCTGACGGTGACCAACCACGGCCCGAGCGATGCGACCGGCGTCGAGGTCACGGACAACCTGCCGGCGGGCGTGAGCTTCGTGAGCGCCGCACCGTCCCAGGGTTCGTACGACAGCGCCAGTGGCGTGTGGGTGGTCGGTGCACTCGCCAACGGCGCCAGCGTCACGCTGGCGATCACGGTCCAGGTCGATCAGCCGGGCCCGATCACCAACACCGCCACGGTCACGGCCCAGGACCAGTTCGATCCGAACCCGACCAACAACAGCTCCGGCACGACGATCAACGGCCAGTCGGCCGATCTGGGCGTGACCAAGACCGTCGACAACAGCGCACCGACCGTCGGCGACGACGTCGTGTTCACGATCACGATCCACAACAACGGTCCGTCGGATGCGACCGGTGTCGCGCTGACCGACCCGCTGCCGGCGAGCCTGTCGTTCGTGTCGGCTGCGCCGTCGCAGGGCAGCTACGACCCGGTCAGTGGCATATGGAGCGTCGGCACGCTGACCGCCGGCGGCCCGACCTCGACCGCCACGCTGACGATCACCGCGACCGTCGTCAGCGCCGGTGCGACCACCAACACGGCCACGGTGACCGGGGCCGACCAGCCCGATCCCAACCCTGGCAACAACAGCGACAGCGCATCGTTGAACGGCAACCCGCTGGCCGACCTCGTCGTGACCAAGAGCGGTCCGGCCACGGTGACGCCGGGCGACGCCATCGTCTACACGATCGTGGTCACCAACCAGGGCCCGAGCGAGGCGACCAATGTCGTCGTCGCCGACGCGACACCGGCGGGGCTGGTCTTCGTGAGCAATGAGAGTGCCTGTACCACGGCCTATCCGTGTTCGCTCGGTACGCTGGCGAGCGGCGCCAGCAGGACGATCACGACCACCTACACCGTGCCGGCGGACTACAGCGGCGCGAATCCGATCGTGAACACGGCCATCGGCAGCAGCGATACCCCCGATCCGAACCCGGGCAACAACCAGGGTTCGGCGCAGACCGGCGTGGGACCGGGCAATGCCGACCTGGCGATCACCAAGACCGGCCCTGCTGCGGTGGCTTCCGGCGGCGCGATCAGCTACACGCTGCTGATCGTCAACAACGGTCCGAGTCCGGCCAACGGCGCGAGCTACAGCGACACCGTGCCCGCCGGCATCAGCGGCATCACCGCGACGTGTGCCGGCGAGCAGGGCGGCGCCGCCTGCGTGACGCAGCCGACCGTCACCGGTAGCACGGTTTCCGGCACCATCGGAACACTACCGTCGAGCGGCAGCGTCGTCGTCACGATCAATGGCACGGCGCCGCAAGGGCCGCTGACGCTCAGCAACACGGCGACGGTGACGCCGCCGTCCGGTGTCAACGATCCGAACCCCGGCAACAACGAGGACGACGTCGGCACCGTGGTCGGTGCACCGACGGCGGACCTGGCGGTGGTGAAGACCGGACCGGCGGTCGTCGGCACCGGTGGCGCGATCAGCTACTCGGTCGTCGTCACCAATGCCGGCCCCGACGCTGCCAACGGCGCTTTGTTCAGCGATCTGGTTCCGGCGGGCATCACCGGGGTGACCGCGACGTGCGGCACGCCCACCGGAGGCGCCGTCTGCGGTCCGGTCGACGTCACCGGCAACCTGGTGACGAGCACGATCACGACGCTGCCTGCCGGTGGGTCGGTGACCTTCACCCTCGGCGGCACGGCGCCAGCGAACCCCATCCGCCTGACCAACACGGCCGGCGTGCAGCCGCCGCCGGGCACGCTGGATCCGGATCCCAGCGACAACGAAGACTCGGCCGAGACCGACGTCGTCGAGATCGCGACGGTCGCCGACCTTGCCGTGGTCAAGACCGGACCGGCCAGCGCCGCCGTGGGAAGCAACGCGGTCTACACGATCGTCGTGACCAACAACGGCCCCGATCCGGCCGCCAACGTGGTGGTGAGCGACCCGACGCCGAACGGGCTGGTGTTCCTGTCGAACGCCGGCGCCTGCACGACGGCGTATCCGTGCGCGATCGGTACGCTCGCCAGCGGTGCCAGTGCGACGATCACGACGACGTTCGCCGTGCCGGCGGGCTACGGCGGTCCGAATCCGATCGTGAACACGGCCAGCGCGGGCAGCGACACCCCGGATCCGAATCCGTCCGACAACAGCGACACGGTGGCGACCCCGCTGCCCGGCGCGCCGACAGCGGACCTGGTCGTGACCAAGACCGGTCCGGCCAGCGCGAGTGCCGGTCAGACGATCAGCTACACGGTCCAGGTCGTAAACCGCGGTCCCGACGCCGTGCCCGACGCCGTGCTCGACGATCCGACTCCCGCGGGCCTGGTGTACGTCTCGTCCACCGCCCCTTGCGCCGGCGGGTTCCCGTGCGCGCTGCCGCCGCTGGCGAACGGTGCGAGCGTGAGCGTCACGGTCACCTACATCGTGCAGCCGGGCTACAGCGGCACGATCGCCAATATCGCCACTGCGCAGTCGCCGACGGTGCCCGACCCGGCGCCCGAGAACAATTCGAGCACGGTGTCGACGCCGATCGGCAGCCCTTCGCAAGTGATCCCGGTACCGGTCGACGCACGCTGGATGCTGATGCTGATGGGCGTGCTGCTGATGCTGGCCGGCGCTCCGTACGTGCGCCGGCGGCGCTAGCCGGTTGTTTGGAACGAGTTTGCCTGTGCGGTCCAGGGAAGGACCGCTCCTTCCGAGTCGATCTCGTCAGCGATCGATCCAGCGAGGATCGGCTGGCCATCGGTAGGTCCGCTTGCATGCGCCCGCGTGCTGCACGGGTAAGCTCGCATGACGTCGCGCTGACCTGCAGGCGTCGTCCAGATCTCCTAGTCGCCTTGCATCATGCGTTCATGCGGCGTTGGTAGGGGCGTGGTCGTAGCAGGGCGGGAAGGATTGGGGAGGGGGGCAGCCTCGTCGGTGTTCTTGCGAGTGTGTCACTGGGGTCTACCGCCGCAGCGCGCAGCTCGCCAGTGGCCGGTCCGCGATGCTCGATGACGGCCTTGGATTCAGCCGGGTCCCATGAAGCCGGTGATCGCGCGGCGGTTGGGGGACGCGCTTGCCGCGATGGTGCGCGCAGCAGCTGTGGTGTCCTGGGAAATCGGACGGCAGCGGGGGATTTCGGTCCGAACGCCAGAGGGGAGATGTTTTGCCCAGCGGCCTGCGTTCATGCCCGCCCGTGCATGGCTGGCGCTTCGCACAACGCGCGGTTCAAGGGATCGCGTGTACCGGCGCCCATTCGCGATCTCGCGGCACTGCTAGACTGAATCGCCTTGACCATCGACCGGGAGGCGAGAGTGTTACGATCTTTTGCGGTGTTCCTGTTCTTGAATGCGGGCGCTGCCGTCGCCGCCAGTCCGGTATTCGACGTGCATGTCCATCTGCGCGAAGGTGAGAAATCGCTTCTGGCCTACGAGGCCGATGTCCAGGCCGCTGGTCTGGAGCTGGTCGGACTTGGGGCGATGTGGTTCGGCGGGCCGCACCAGGCGCGACAGGGCGAGTTGGACAAGGTGCGCGTCGGCAACGACAGCGTGATCGCGCTGGCGGCCAAGCACCAGCGTGTACTGCCCATCGCCACCGTCCACCCGTACGATGGCGAGGCGGCGCTGCAGGAACTGCGGCGGGTAGCGGCGGCTGGCGTGAAGGTGTTGAAGCTCCATGCGCACACGCAGCGCTTTGATGTCTCCGACCCGCAGGTGGAGGCACTGGTGCGCAGTGCAGGGGCGTTGGGCGTGATGGTCCTCATGGACAACGCCAACATCCTGCCTGGTGACAGCGAGAAGCTGTTCAATCTAGTCGCGCGCGTGCCGGGGACGACGTTCATTCTTGCGCACATCGGCGGGATGAACTTCCGGTTCTGGAACATCCTGGCGCTGGCCCGAACCGCAGACGGCTTCGCGATGGACAATCTCTACTTCGACATTTCCGGGCCCGTGCTGCTGGCGGCCGATTCGCCGCTGGAGGCGGAATTCGTCTGGACCTTGCGCAACGTGGGCATCGATCGTGTGCTACTCGGATCGGACTACCCGCAGATGGGGCTCGGCAAGGCCGCCGACGCGCTGGATCGCCTGGACCTGACGGATGAGGAGCGGTCGAAGATCCGATCGGGCAATGCGCGCAAGCTGTTCGGGCGCTAGTTGCGGCCACCCTTGTCCGAGTGCCTGCCTGTCATTTGACTGGCTGCTTGCGTCCAATCTCGCCATTCGCTGGCAGGTGATGCGCGCTGCTCGGCATGTCGGCCCCCGTGACGGTAACTCTGATGACGGTCGCCAAGCTACCGTCAGGGTTACCGTCACGAGTCGCCAGATTTCAACCGATTCGGGTGTGCCGCGTCGGACAAGAAAAAGGCCGAAATCCAGCTGCTTATGCAGGATTTCGGCCTTCTTTGGACTGCCTTGGACCTGGCAAATGGTGGAGCGGAGGAGGATCGAACTCCCGACCTTCGCATTGCGAACGCGACGCTCTCCCAGCTGAGCTACCGCCCCGGTGTCTCGTTGTACGGGCCGGCGCCATGCGGCGGGCCCGTGCGGGGCGCGCATGATAGCGAGAAGCACCGGTGCCGCCAAGTAGCGGCGCGGGCGGCTATTGCAGCGCAGCGAAATTCCGGCTACGGTGCGCGGCATCCCGATTGCCTCCTGCCGAGCAGAGCCCGTGCGCGCCAGCGTTTTTGCCGCATCCAGCGACAGCCATCAGTCCAGCGCCCGCATGGCGTCGGGCATGACCTCGCGTGCGCGCCGAAACGGAACTGACATTCGCGCCGGGTAGGCTGTCGTACGCTGTTTGAGTTTCGACCAAAACCCGGCCTCGCGCCGGGTTTTTTCGTTCCCGCCGCCCGCTGCCCCTTCGACGCTACCAGGAATCGCCGATGACCCTGCGCCACTTTCTGACCACCCAGGACTGGAGCCGTGCCGAGCTGGACGGGCTGCTCGAGCAGGCCGCCGCGTTCAAGCGCTCCAAGGCGGGCCGCCAGTTGGAGGGCAAGGCGATCGCGCTGCTGTTCTTCAATCCGTCGATGCGCACGCGCACGAGTTTCGAGCTGGGCGCGCACCAGCTCGGCGGCAAGGCGATCGTGCTGGCGCCCGGCAAGGACGCCTGGCCGATCGAGTTCGAGGTCGGCACCGTGATGGACGGTGAGACCGAGGAGCACATCGCCGAGGTGGCGCGCGTGCTGAGCCGCTACGTGGACCTGATCGCGGTGCGGGCGTTCCCGAAGTTCCAGGACTGGTCGGTGGACCGCGAGGACCGCGTGATCCATGCGTTCGCGCGGCACGCGACGGTGCCGGTCATCAACATGGAGACGATCACCCATCCGTGCCAGGAGCTGGCCCATATCCAGGCGCTCCGGGAGCACCTGGGCGCGGACCTGACCGGGCGCAAGTACGTGCTGACCTGGACCTACCACCCCAAGCCGCTCAATACGGCGGTGGCCAACTCGGCGCTGCTGATCGCCACGCGCTTCGGCATGGACGTGACCTTGCTGTGCCCGGACGAGGACTACCTGCTCGACCCGCGCTACATGGACTTCGCGCGGCAGAACGTGGCCGAGAGCGGCGGCCGGCTGACGGTCAGCCACGACATCGAGAGCGCCTACCGCGGCGCGGACGTGGTCTACGCCAAGAGCTGGGGTGCGCTGCCGTACTTCGGCCGCTGGGACGCGGAGCGCCCGGTGCGCGAGGCGAGCAAGCACTTCATCGTCGACGAGGCGAAGATGGCGCTGACCAACAACGGCCTGTTCAGCCACTGCCTGCCGCTGCGCCGCAACGTCAAGGCGACCGATGCGGTGATGGACTCGCCGGCCTGCATCGCGATCGACGAGGCGGAGAACCGCCTGCACGTGCAGAAGGCGATCATGGCCACGCTGGCCGGGCAGGGCTGAAGCGGCCGATGTACCAGCCCGCCTCCTTCCGCGAGACTCGCCGCGAGGTCATCGACGACCTGCTGCGCGCCTATCCGTTCGCCGCCGTGACGGTGGCGACGGCGGACGGCCTCGCCGTCGACCACCTGCCGCTGATGCGCTGCGGCGACGTGCTGCGCGGACATGTCGCGCGCGGCAACGCGCTGGGCCGGCAGGGCGGCGCGCGGGCGCTGGCGGTGTTCCAGGGGCCGCAGGGCTATGTCAGCCCCACCTGGTACCCGAGCAAGCACGAGACCGGCCGCGAGGTGCCGACCTGGAACTACGCGGTGGTCCACGTGCACGGCATGCTCTCGACCACGGACGACCCGCGCTGGCTGCGCGATTTCCTCGCGACGCTGACCGAGCGCCACGAGGCCGGCGAGCCGGTGCCGTGGTCGATCGACGACGCGCCGCCGGACCACACCGGGAAGCTGCTGGGTGCGATCGTCGGCATCGAGATCGCGATCGAGCGCGTCGAGTGCAAGCTCAAGTTGAGCCAGAACCATCCGCCGGCCAACCGCCGTGGCGTGATCGACGGCCTGCGCCGTCGCGCGCGCGGCGGCGATGCCGAGCTGGCGGCGTGGATGGCACGGATCGAGGAGGAACGCGCATGACCGCACATCGCTATACGGTGGACGTGGTATGGACCGGCAACCGCGGCACCGGCACGAGCGGCTACCGGGGCTACGGCCGCGAGCACGAGATCCGCATCGACGGCAAGCCGCCGATCGCCGGTTCGTCCGATCCGGCCTTCCTCGGCGATCCGGGGCGGCACAACCCCGAGGACCTGCTGGTGGCCGCGCTGTCGAGCTGCCACATGCTCTGGTACCTGCACCTGGCCGCGGTGGCCGGCATCGTCGTGACGGCCTATGCGGATCGCGCCGGCGGCACGATGGCGACGGACGCCGACGGCGGCCGCTTCACCGACGTGCTGCTGCGCCCGCGTGTCGTCATCGCCGCCGGCGACGCCGCGCTGGCGGCGGCGCTGCACGAGGAGGCGCACCACGCCTGCTTCATCGCGCGCTCGGTCAATTTCCCGGTGCGCTGCGAGCCCGAGATCGTCATCGAACCCGTCTGACCCTTTCCCAGAGACCCTTCCCATGAGCCAAGACATCGTCCTCGCGTTTTCCGGCGGACTCGACACCAGCTTCTGCGTGCCCTACCTGAAGGAACGCGGTTATGCCGTGCACACGGTGTTCGCCGACACCGGCGGCGTCGACGCGGAGGAGCGCGCATTCATCGAGGCGCGCGCGGCGGAGCTGGGCGTGGCCTCGCACGTCACCGTCGACGGCGGCCCGGCGATCTGGGCCGGCTTCGTCACGCCGTTCGTGCGCGCCGGGGAGGGCTACCAGGGCCAGTACCCGCTGCTGGTGTCGGACCGCTACCTGATCGTCGAGGCTGCGCTGAAGCGCGCCGACGAGCTCGGCACGCGCTTCGTCGCGCACGGCTGCACCGGCATGGGCAACGACCAGGTGCGCTTCGACCTGGCGGTCAAGGCGCTCGGCGACTACACGATCGTCGCGCCGATCCGTGAGATCCAGAAGGAGCACACCCACACGCGTGCCTACGAACAGGCCTACCTGGAGGAGCGCGGCTTCGGCGTGCGCGCCAAGCAGAAGGCCTACACGATCAACGAGAACCTGCTCGGCGTGACGATGTCCGGCGGCGAGATCGACCGCTGGGAGGCGCCGGGCGAGGGCGCGCGCGGCTGGTGTGCGCCGCGCGCCGAATGGCCGGCCGCGCCGCTGCGCGTGCGCATCGGCTTCGTCGAGGGCGAGGCCGTCTCGCTCGACGGCGAAGCGGTGCCCGGCCACCAGCTGCTGGCGCGGCTCAACCGCCTGTTCGCGCCGTACGGCGTCGGCCGCGGCCTCTACACCGGCGACACCACGATCGGGCTCAAGGGCCGCATCATCTTCGAGGCGCCGGGTCTGATCTCGCTGCTCGCCGCGCATCGCGCGCTGGAAGAAGCCGTGCTTTCGAAGGCGCAGAACCGCTTCAAGCCGGCGGTCGCGCGGCAGTGGGTGGAACTGGTCTACGAGGGCTTCTACCACGACCCGCTCAAGGCCGACCTGGAAGCGTTCCTGGCGTCCAGCCAGCGCTGCGTCAACGGCGAGGTGGTGCTGGAGACGCACGGCGGCGGCGTGCAGGCGGTGGCTGTCGCCTCGCCGCATATCCTCAATGCCAAGGGCGCGACCTATGCGCAGTCGGCGGACTGGGGTGTCGAGGAGGCCGAAGGCTTCATCAAGCTGTTCGGCATGAGCTCCACGCTGTGGGCCGAGGTCAACCGCCATGCCGGCCGCTGACACGACGGCCGGGCAGGTGCCGGTCGGCGCGGTGACGCCGGCATGACGGGCCTGCTCGACCGGACCCTGGAGCATCTGCGCGCCCTGGTCGCCTTCGACACACGCAACCCGCCGCGGGCGATCGACGGCGGCGGCATCTTCGCGTACCTGCGCGAGCAGTTGCCGGGGTTCGACTGCACGATCACCGACCACGGCGCCGGCGCGGTCAGCTTCTACGCGGTGCGCGGAAAGCCGCGGCTGCTGTTCAACGTGCACCTGGACACCGTGCCCGATTCGCCGCATTGGACGGCGAGCCCGTTCGACCTGCGGGTCGGCGACGCGCGAGCGGTGGGCCTCGGTGCCTGCGACATCAAGGGCGCGGCGGCCGCACTGGTCGCCGCCGCCAACGCCAGCGACGGCGATGCGGCGTTCCTGTTCACTTCGGACGAGGAGGCCAACGACCCGCGCTGCATCGCGGCCTTCCTCGCGCGTGGCGTCCCGTACGAGGCGGTGCTGGTCGCCGAGCCGACCCGGGCCGAGGCGGTGCTCGCGCACCGTGGCATCAGCTCGGTGCGGATGGGCTTCGCCGGGCGTGCCGGCCATGCGTCCGGCAAGCAGTCGGCGAGCGACAGCGCGCTGCACCAGGCGATCGGCTGGGGCGCGCGCGCCCTGGCGCATGTCGAGTCGCTGGCGCACGAGCGCTTCGGCGGCCTGACCGGCCTGCGCTTCAACATCGGCCGCATCGAGGGCGGCATCAAGGCCAACATGATCGCGCCCGAAGCGGAGCTGCGCTTCGGCTTCCGGCCGTTGCCGTCGACCGACGTCGAAGACCTGCTGGTGCGCTTCCGCGACCTGGCGGACCCTGCGCCGGCGCTGTTCGAGGAAACCTTCCGCGGGCCGAGCCTGCCGTCCGGCGCGATCGCCGATGCGGAAAGCCGGCGCCTGGCCGCGCGTGACGTGGCCGATGCGCTGGGCCTGTCGATCGGCAACGCGGTGGATTTCTGGACCGAGGCCTCGCTGTTCTCGCAGGCCGGCTACACCGCACTGGTCTACGGCCCCGGCGACATCGCGCAGGCGCACACGGCCGACGAATGGGTCGCGCTGGACCAGCTGGACCACTACGCCAAGACCGTTCACGGGATCATCGACGATGCACGCGCATAAGCAGACCCGCCAGACCATCGTGCGCCTGCTCTCCAGCATGGCCAGCGCCAAGGAGATCAGCCAGTACCTGAAGCGCTTCTCGCAGTTGGACGCCAAGCGTTTCGCCGTCGTCAAGGTCGGCGGTGCGGTGCTGCGCGACGACCTGGAGGCGCTGACTTCGTCGCTGGCGTTCCTGCAGCAGGTGGGCCTGACGCCGATCGTCGTCCACGGCGCCGGCCCGCAGCTGGACGAGGAGCTGGCGTCGGCGGGCATCGAGAAGCGCACCGTCGACGGCCTGCGCGTGACCTCGCCCGAGGCGCTGGCGATCGTGCGGCGCGTGTTCCAGGCGCAGAACCTCAAGCTGGTCGAGGCGCTGCAGGAGACCGACGCGCGGGCGACCTCGGTGATCTCCGGCGTCTTCGAGGCCGAGTACCTCGATCGCGACCGGCTGGGCCTGGTGGGACGCGTCAGCAGCGTCAACCTGGCACCGATCGAGGCGAGCCTGCACGCCGGTTCCATCCCGGTGATCGCCAGCATGGGCGAGACCGCGGGCGGGCAGATCCTCAACGTCAACGCCGACTTCGCCGCCAACGAGCTGGTGCAGGTGCTGCAGCCGTACAAGATCATCTTCCTGACCGGCACCGGCGGCCTGCTCGATGCCGAGGGCCGCGTGATCGATTCGATCAACCTCTCGACCGAGTACGACCACCTGATCGCGCAGCCGTGGATCAACGGCGGCATGCGCGTGAAGATCGAGCAGATCAAGGACCTGCTCGACACCTTGCCGCTGACCACCTCGGTGTCGATCACCAAGCCGGCGGAGCTGGCCAAGGAGCTGTTCACGCACAAGGGCTCCGGGACGCTGGTCCGCCGCGGCGAGCGCGTGCTGCGCGTGACGGCGTGGAGCGAGCTGGACCTCGACCGCCTGCGCGGCCTGATCGAATCGAGCTTCGGCCGCACCCTGGTTGCCGACTACTTCGAGCGCACGCGGCTGTTCCGCGCCTACGTCAGCGAGAACTACCGCACCGCGCTGATCCTGACCGAGGAGGACGGCATCGCCTACCTCGACAAGTTCGCGGTGCTCGACGACGCGCAGGGCGAGGGCCTCGGCCGTGCGGTCTGGCAGGTCATGCGCGAGGAGAACCCGCGCCTGTTCTGGCGCTCGCGGCACGGCAACCTGGTCAACCACTTCTACTACGCCGAGTCGGACGGCTGCTACAAGCAGGAACGCTGGAAGGTGTTCTGGTACGGTCTGCCGGATTTCGAGACGATTCAGCGCTGCGTCGCGCACTGCGCCACGCGCCGACCGACCCTGGAGGGTTGAGGCGATGAACCGATTCCTGTCCCCGGTGGTGCTCGAAGGCCGGTATGTCAAGCTGGAACCGCTCGAGGCCAGCCACGTCGAAGGCCTTGCCGCCGCTGCCGCCGACGGCGAGCTGCACCGGCTCTGGTATACCAGCGTGCCGGCACCGGGCGCGGTGGCCGCCTATGTCGAGGACTTCCGCGAACGGCAGGCCCACGGGGAAGCCCTGCCGTTTGCGGTGCGGCTGCGTGCGGACGGCGCCATCGTCGGCCATACCGCGATCTGCAACGCCGACGGCCGCCACCGGCGCCTCGAGATCGGCTACACCTGGTACGCCGGGCGCGTGCAGCGCAGCGCGGTGAACACGGAGACCAAGCTCCTGCTGCTGCGGCACGCGTTCGCGACGCTCGGCTGCGTCCGCGTCGAGTTCCGCACGCACTGGTTCAACCACCGCTCGCGCGAGGCGATCGCGAAGCTCGGCGCCAGGCAGGAAGGCGTGCTGCGCAGCCACCAGACGCTGGCCGACGGCAGCCTGCGCGATACGGTCGTATTCTCGATCATCGAACCGGAGTGGCCGGCGGTGCGGCGCCACCTGGAATTCCGGCTGGAGAGCCACGCATGACAGCACCGTACACCGTCGGCATCGTCGGCGCCCGCGGCCATACCGGCGCCGAACTGATCGCGCTGATCGCCGGCCATCCGCGGCTGGCGCTGGGCTTCGTGTCCTCGCGCGAGCTGGACGGCCAACTGGTCGCCGGGCACGTCAAGGCCTACACCGGGGACCTGCGCTACGTGCAGCTGGACCCTGCCGCCGCGGCGGCCCAAGGCGCCGATGCCGTCGTGCTGGCGCTGCCCAACGGCAAGGCCGGCGATTGGGTGGCCGCGATCGACGCGGCCGCGCCGCAGACGCGGGTCGTGGACCTGTCGGCCGACTACCGCTTCGACCCGGCCTGGTACTACGGCCTGCCCGAACTCACGCGCGCGGCCTACCGCGGCGAGCGGCGCATCGCCAATCCGGGCTGCTACGCGACCGCGATGCAGCTGGCGATCGCGCCGCTGCTGGACGTGCTGGCCGGGCCGCCGCAGTGCTTCGGCGTCTCGGGCTACTCCGGTGCCGGCACGACGCCGTCGGACCGCAACGACCCGGACAAGCTGCGCGACAACCTGATGCCGTACGCGCTGACCGGGCACGTGCACGAGCGCGAGGTGTCGCAGCACCTGGGCGTGCCGGTCGAGTTCATGCCGCACGTGGCGCCGCATTTCCGCGGCATCACGATGACGGTCAACCTGTGGCTGCGCCAGCCGATGACCGCCGAGGCGATCCGCGCACGCTACACGGAGCGCTACGCCGGCGAGCCGCTGGTCCGCATCGTCGAGGAGGCGCCCTGGGTCAGCGCGATCGCCGGCCGCCACGGCGTGGAGATCGGCGGCTTCGCGGTCGCGCCGGGCGGGCGCCGCGTGGTGGTCGTCGCGACGCTGGACAACCTGCTCAAGGGAGCCGCGACCCAGGCGCTGCAGAACCTCAATCGCGCGCTCGGGCTCGACGAGTTCGAGGGCATCGCGCGCTGACCGGCGGCCGCGCCGCGCAGGCGGTGCATCGGCGCCATCGATGGCTGGAGAAGGAATGATGAGCGATTTGCTGTGGCAGAAGGCGGGCACGCGGACCGACGAGCGCATCATGCGCTTCCTGGCCGGCGACGACGTCGTGCTGGACCGGGAGTTCTTCCTGCAGGACATCGCCGCCAGCAAGGCGCATGTCGAAGGACTGGCGGCGATCGGCGTGGTGACGGCGGAGGAGTGCGCGGCGCTGTTGCGCGAGCTCGATACGCTGGCGGCGGATTTCCACGGTGGCGGCTTCGTGCTGGACGCGCGCTACGAGGACGGCCATTCGGCGATCGAGGCGCGCCTGACCGAGCGGCTCGGCGATGCCGGGCGCAAGGTCCACACCGGCCGCAGCCGCAACGACCAGATCCTGGTCGCGACGCGGCTGTGGCTCAAGCAGCGCCTGGCCGAGCTGGCGGCCTGCTGCCGCGAGGCGGCCGCGGTCTGCCTGCGCCGCGCGGCCGGCGAGGCGCTGCCGCTGCCGGGGTACACGCACGTCCAGCGGGCGGTGGTGTCGTCCACGGCGATGTGGTTCGCCGGCTTCGCCGAGGCCTTCATCGACGACGCCGAGCGCGCCCGCCAGACGCTGGCCTGGATCGACGCCAACCCGCTTGGCACCGCCGCCGGCTACGGCGTCAACCTGCCGCTGGACCGCGAGCTGACCACGCGCGTGCTCGGCTTCGCGCGGATGCAGGTCTCGCCCATCTACGCGCAGCTCTCGCGCGGCAAGTTCGAGATCGCCGCGCTCGATGCGCTGGGCAGTGCGCTGCTGGACCTGCGCCGGCTCGCGTGGGATCTGTCGCTGTTCACGACCGCCGAATTCGGCTTCGTCAGCCTGCCGGCCGAGTACACCACCGGCAGCTCGATCATGCCCAACAAGCGCAACCCCGACGTGGTGGAACTGATGCGCGCAAGCTATTCGGCGGTGGCCGCGGCGCGCGCGGAGATCGAGCAGCTGCTGTCGCTGCCGTCGGGCTACCAGCGCGACCTGCAGTTCAGCAAGGGCGCGCTGTTCCACGGCTTCTCGCGCGGCCTGCCGGCGCTGGCGCTGCTGCCGGACCTGCTGGCGCAGCTGGCCTGGAACCCGGAACGGATGCGCGCGGCGATCGAGCCTTCGATGTACGCCACCGACGTGGCGATCGAACAGGCGGCGGCGGGCGTCCCGTTCCGCGATGCGTACCGGCGCGCGGCCGAGGCGGCGGCCGATCCGGCGCGCACGCCGGAAGCCAGCCTGGCGGCGCGGGTGTCGCCGGGTGCCGCCGCCGATCCGCGGCTGGACCTGCTGCGCGAGCGGCTGGCCGCCCTGGGCTGAGGCATGTCGATCGCCGCCGGCGACGAAGCTGCGGCGCCGGTCTTCGGCGCGGCCGATCGCCTGCTCGTCGTCGCGCCGCATCCGGACGACGAGACGCTGGCGACCGGCGGCCTGATCCAGCGCGCGCTGGCCGCCGGTGCGGCGGTGCAGGTCGTGTTCGTGACCGACGGCGACAACAACCCGTGGCCGCAGCGCTGGATCGAGCGACGCTGGCGCATCGACGTGTCGGCGCGCCGGCGCTGGGGGCAGCGCCGGCGCGGCGAGGCGCTAGTCGCGCTGGTCGTGCTCGGCGTCGCCGCGCAATCGGTGCGTTTCCTCGGCCTGCCGGACCAGGGCCTGACCGACCTGCTGGTCGCCGGCGATGCGCTCGAGCGCACGCTGGGTGCGGCGATCGACGCGTTCGCGCCCACCTGCCTGGCCGGCCCTTCGCGGCATGACCGTCATCCGGACCACAGCGCGATCGCGGTCGCGCTCGAACGCATCGCGGTGGCGCCGCCGGTGCGGCGGCTGGCGGCGGTCGTGCACGGGCCGGCCGGCCCCGGTGCGGTGACGCTGGTGCTGGCGGCGGGCGAACTCGAACGCAAGCGTGCCGCGCTCGGTGCGCACCGGACCCAGCTCGCCCTCAGTCGCGGCCGGCTGGGCCGCCTGGCCGGCGCGGTCGAACGCTTCCGCGACGAGGCCGGCGAGACCGGGGCCGGCGAGACCGGGGCCGGCGCTGCGGTGAGGCTGCCGCTTCCCGCGGTGCGGCGCTGGCTGCTGCGCCATGCAGTGCTGCTGATCGTCGAGCGGGCAGGGCAGGCGCCGGTCCGTTGCCGGCTGCCGCTGTCGCGGTGGCGCCGGCCGCTGGACGGGTCGCCGCCGCTCGATTCGCTGCGGATGACGGTGGGGACCGCGGGCGTGGATCTGGTGGCAGGACCGGACTGCCGCCTGCTGCACGCGAAGGTCGAGCGGATCGGGCCGCGCTGGGTGGTCTTCGACGTCGACGGCTGGCATCGCCGATCGCCGCCGGGCTGAAATGCCTCAGCGGCGGCGCACGAGGATCACGGTGACGTTGTCCGAGCCGCCGCCTTCGAGTGCGGCGAGGATCAGGTGATCGACGCATTCCTGTGCGGACAGGTCCGAGCGCGCCAGGATCGCCGCGATCTGGTCGTCGGCGACTTCCTCGGTCAGGCCGTCGCTGCACAGCAGCAGCTGCATGCCGGTGTCGAGGCGGCCGCGCACGGACTCCACGCGCAGCGACTGCGGATCGGTCACGCCGAGGGCCTGCGTCACGACGTTACGATGCGGGTGGCGGCGCGCCTGCTCGCTGGTGATCGCGCCCTGGTCGATCAGCTCCTGCACATAGGAATGGTCCTGCGAGACCTGGCGCAGGCCCTGGCTCCACAGATACACGCGGCTGTCGCCGACCCAGGCGACCTCGAAGTCGCTCTCACCGCCGAGCCGCAGCACGGCGACGGTGGTTCCCATCGGCAGCGCCTCGGAACGGCGCGTGGAATGGCGGATGATTTCCTCGTCGGCGATCTGGATCGCCCGGATCAGCGGCGTGCCCTGACCGATCTGCTGGACCAGGGTGTCACGCGCGATCGAACTGGCGACCTCGCCGTGCTCGTGGCCGCCCATGCCGTCGGCGACCAGCCAGAGCCCGAGGTCGGCGTCGGCGTAGTAGGTATCTTCGTTGTGTTCCCGGCGCAGGCCGACGTGGGTGCTGTGTCCGAACTCGATCATGCGCACGCCACGTCAAGATTCCGGGAGGAGCGGGTCGATGGCGGATCGAAGGCACGGGCCGCGCCCGCCATTCGTCGCCGACGCCGGCGTTCCCACCGGCCGGCGAACCATAACATGAAATCCGTCGCGACTTTCCGGGCCTTGCTGCACGCTGCTGCGCGTTGATTCACCAATCCTCTCCCAGGTTCACGCAGCCGCGAATCCCGCCGCACGGACGCCCCGGCGGCCAACGCCGGGACGCGGTGTCTTCCCCGCTGAACACAGGCTGGTGGCTGGACCGGCCTGGTGCCGGCTCACTGGCGCGGGCACGGCAGGACCGGCGGCGGCCGGCCCTCACTCGCCAGCCGGCCGGCTCATGTCGACGACGTCGAACGCCACCTGCGGATCGACGTCGGCGTCGTAGTCGACGTCGCTGCGGCCGAAGCCGAACAGCTTCAGGAACGCCTGCTTGTAGCCGGCATAGTCGGTGAGCTCGAACAGGTTCTCGGTGGTCACCTGCGGCCACAGGTCGCGGCACGCCTGCTGCACGTCCTCGCGCAGTTCGCGGTCGTCCAGGCGCAGGCGGCCGGCCTCGTCCAGCGGCGGCCGCTGCGGATCGTAGAGGTGTTCGCGGAACAGCCGCTCGGTCTGGTCGATCGGGTCCTCGTGCAAGTTGCGATCCTTCATGATGCGGAAGACCAGCGCGATGTAGAGCGGCATCACCGGGATGGCCGCGCTCGCCTGCGTGACGACCGACTTGAGCACGCCGACGCGCGCCTCGCCGCCGCCGGGCTTCAGGCGCGCGTCGATCGCGTGGGCAGCGCGGTCGAGGTCCTCCTTGGCCTTGCCGAGCGCGCCGTGCCAGTAGATCGGCCAGGTGATGTCGGTGCCGATGTAGCTGAAGGCGACGGTCTTGGCGTCCGCGGCCAGCACGCCGGCACGCGCCAGCGCGTCGATCCACAACTCCCAGTCCTCGCCGCCCATCACGCGGATCGTGTCGGCGACTTCCTCGGGCGTCGCCGGCTCGATCTCGGCTTCGATGATCTGGTCGCGGTTGGTGTCGACCGCGGTGGTGCGGTAGCGCGCGCCGATCGGCTTGAGCGCCGAGCGCTTGAGCTCGCCGGTGTCGGGCAGGCGGCGCACCGGCGAGGCGAGCGAGTAGATCACCAGGTCGATCGGGCCGCCCATCTCCTCGCGGATCAGCTCGATCGCCTTGGCGCGCACCTCGTCCGAATAGGCATCGCCGTTGATCGAGCGGCTGTAGAGGCCCGCTTCCTTGGCGTAGCGGTCGAACGCCGCGGCGTTGTACCAGCCGGCGGTGCCGGGCTTCTTGTCGGCGCCGGGCTTCTCGAAGAACACGCCGAGCGTGGCGGCACCGTAGCCGAATGCGGCGGTGATGCGCGCGGCCAGGCCGTAGCCGGTCGATGCGCCGACCACCAGCACGCGCTTGGGCCCGTCCTGGCGCGGGCCGTGCGCCTGGACCGCGCGGATCTGCTCGAGCACGTTCCTGGCGCAGCCTTCCGGATGGGTCGTCGTGCAGATGAAGCCGCGGATTCGGGGGTGTATGACCACGTGGGACCTCGGTTGTCGGTAGCGCGCGCCGCGGGTCGGCGCGCCGAGGGCGGCATTGTAGCGAGGCCGCGCCGCGGCCGTCTCAAGGCGCGTCCGCGGTCGTGACGGAAGACGGGCTGCCGCCGCCGATCGCCTTGCAGACGGCGACGTAGCCGACGCGCAGCCGGGCGTCGCTCTCGGCCAGTTCGCGCTGCGCATCGAGCGAGGTCCGCTGCGCGTCCAGCTCGACCAGGAAATCGACCAGGCCGCCGGCATAGCGTGCCTGCGCGAGCGCCAGTGCCTGGTCGGCGCTGTGCCGTTTTTCCTGCAGGTCGCGGTTGCGCCGCTGCTCGGCGGCATAGGCGGTCAGGGCATCGTCGACGTCCTGCCAGGCGCCGCGCACGACCTGCGTGTAGGCGATGGCCGCTTCGCGCTGTTCGAGCGTGCGCAGCGCGACCGTCGCGCGGCGGCGGCCGCCGTCGAAGATCGGCAGGCTCAGGCTCGGCCCGATCGACCAGCGCCGGCTGCCCCAGTCGCCGAAACGGTCCGCGTCGAACGACTCGAAGCCGGCGCCGACGCCCAGCGTGATGCGCGGATACAGGTCGGCGACGGCCACGCCGATGCCGGCGGTGGCGGCGTGCAGGCGCGCTTCGGCGGCGCGGATGTCCGGCCGCCGCCGCGCCAGCTCGGACGGCAGGCCGAGCGCCAGGTCCGGCAACGGCGCGGCCGCAGCGTCCGCGCCGGCCAGGGCATCGTCCAGTTCGCCCGGGCGCAGGCCGAGCAGCAGGCCGAGCCGGTTGATCGTCGCGGTCTCCTGCGCCTGCAACGGCGGCAGGCGCGCGCGCAGGTCCGCCAGCAGGGTCCGCTGCCGGGCGACATCGGTGTCGTCGACCAGGCCGCCGTCGGCACGGGCCTGGATCAGCGCCAAGGTATCACTGCCGGTGTCGATGGCGCTCCGCGTCAACGCGATCTGCCGGCGCAGCGAGCGCAGCTCGAAGTAGCCGCGTGCCACGTCGGCGGCGATCGCCAGGCGCACGTCGTCGAGCGTGGCGGCAGCGGCGTCGACGGTGGCGTCGGCGGCCTCGACCGTGCGCCGCACGCGACCCCACAGGTCCAGTTCCCAGGCCGCGTCGAAGCCGGCCTGGTACAGCGTGAACGGCGCGCTCAGCACGTCGATCAGGGCATCGCGGTTGTCCGGCGACAGCGCATCGACCAGCCGCGTCCCGGCCCCGTATTCGCTCTGGCGCTGGCGGGTCGCGCTGGCGCCGGCCACGAGATCCGGACCGGCCGCGGCGGAGGCGATGTCGCGCTGCAGGCGGCTGCGGGCCAGGCGCAAGGCCGCCGTCTGCAGGTCCGGGCCGGCGTCCGCGGCGTGCGTCTGCAGGCGGTCGAGCACCGGATCGCCGAAGACGGTCCACCAGGCTTCGGGCAGATGCCGGCCCGTGTCCGTTGCGGCTTCGCCCGGCGCGGCGTCGCGCGCGGCGTCGCCGGCACTGCGCCAACGGGTCCAGTCGGCCGGTGCCGGCGGCGGCTCGGCACGGTAGTCCGGGCCGACGGCGGCGCAGCCGGCCAGCGCCAGGACGGCCGATGCGAGAAACGGGTGCGGATGCCAAGCCATGCAAGCTCTCCGGTTCAGGCCAGACGGTGGCGGAACAGCCAGGCGGCCAGCGGCAGCGTGATGGCCGCGGTGATCGCCAGCGGCAGCAGGTCGTGCCACAGCGCGGACAGCGCCGCGCCTTCGAGGTAGACGCGCTGCACCAGGTCGATCGCGTGGCGCAGCGGATTGGCAAGCGTGGCCACCTGCAACGCGTCGGGCATGTTGCGGACCGGCGTGGCCAGGCCCGACAGCAGCATCAGCGGCATCATCAGGACGAAGGTGTAGAGCATCGCCTGCTGCATGGTGGCCGACAGCGCCGAGATCGACAGGCCGATGCCGACGCTGGCGACCGTGAACATCAGCAGGCCGGCGTAGAGCGTGAGCACCGAGCCGGCCATCGGGATGCCGAACCAGTACAGCGCCACCAGCAGGATCAGCGAGGACTGCACCAGGCCGATCAGGATCGGCGGGATCGCCTTGCCGACCATGATCTCCAGCGGCGTCAGCGGCGTCACCAGCAACTGGTCGAACGTGCCTTGTTCGCGCTCGCGCGCCACCGACAATGCCGACAGCATCAGCGTCTGCAGCATCGAGAGCGCGGCGATCAGGCCCGGCAGGATGTTCCAGCGCGTCTCGAGGTTGGGGTTGTACCAGGCACGCGCCTCGACGATCAGCGGCGGCCGGGCATGCCCGGCCAGGGCGGCGTTGTAGTCGGCGACGATCGCGCCGACGTGGGCCGCGGCCTGGCCGGCGGTGGTCGAGTTGCGCCCGTCCAGGATCACCTGCAGCGGTGCCGCTTCGCCCAGCGCCAGGCGGCGTTCGAAGTCGGCGCCGAACTGCAGCACCAGCAAGGCCTCGCGGGCGTCGATGACGGCGGCGATCTGCGGCTGCGCGTGCAGGTTGGCCACGCGCCGGAACACGCCGGTGCCGTCCAGCCGCGCCAGCAGGCCGGTCGATGCGCCACCGCGGCTCTGGTCGAGGACCGCATACGGCACGTCGGTGAGGTCGTAGGTCGCCGCGTAGCCGAACAGCAGGCTCTGCACGATCACCGGGACGATCAGGATCACGCGGTTGGCCGGATCCTTGAGGATCGCCAGGAGCTCCTTGCGGCAGAGCGCGCCGAGGCGGCGCAGGAGGTCGACGAGGACGGTCATCGCGGTCAATCCAGCCGCTTGCGCGTGACGGCGCGCGCCAGGCCGAGCAGGACGACCGCATAGCCGGCGAGGATCGCGCAGTTGCGCGCGATCAGCGGCCAGTGGTTGCCGGTCAGGAACAGCGACTTGATCAGCTCCATGAAGTAGGTCGCCGGCAGGACCGCGCCGACGGCGCGGACCAGGAACGGCACGTTGCGCAGGTCGAACAGGAAGCCCGACAGCATCAGCGCCGGCAGGAAGCTGGCGATCAGCGCGACCTGGCTGGCCAGGAACTGGTTGCGCGTGACCGAGGAGATCACCAGGCCGATGCCGAGCGCGACCAGCAGGTACAGCATCGAGGCGAGCAGCAGCACCAGGAGCGAGCCGTGCAGCGGGACGTCGAACAGCACGCGTGCCGCCACCAGGCACAGCGTCAGGCCGATCAGGCCGACCACGAAGTAGGGGACGATCTTCGCCAGCAGTATCTCGGTCGGCCGCACCGGTGTCACGAACAGGGCCTCCAGCGTGCCGCGCTCCCATTCGCGTGCCATCACCAATGCGGTCAGGAACGCGCCGACCAGGGTCATGATCAGCACGATCAGTCCCGGCACCAGGTACCACGTGCTGGTATTGGCGGCGTTGAACCAGATGCGCTCGACCACCTCGACCGTGCCGGACGCGCCGTCCGCGGCGCCGGCGCGGTCGGCCTGCCGGCGTGCCCACTGGCCGAGCGCACCGGCGACGTAGCCGCGGACGATCGTGGCGCGGCTGGCGTCGGCCCCCTGCAGCAGCACCTGGACCTGGGCCTCGCCGGCGGCCAGGCGGCGCGAGAAATCGGCGGGCACGTGGACCAGGGCGTCGACCTCGCGATCGGCCATGCGCCGGCGCGCCTCGCGCAGCGTCGGCACCACCTGCGGCGACAGGTACGGTGACAGCGCCAGGCCGGCGAGGACGTCGTGCGCGGTCGGCGAGGTGTCGTCGAGCACGACCACGACCGGCGCGTTGCGGACGTCGAGCGAGAGCCCGTAGCCGAAGATCAGGATCAGCACGATCGGCAGGCCGATGCCGATCATCAGGTTGGCGCGGTCGCGCAGCAGCTGGCGCGTCTCCTTGCGGACCAGCGAGGCGAGGCGGCGTGCGAAGCCGGCGGCGCTCACGACGGCGCGCTGCCCGGCGCGGCCTGCCGGCGGCCCTGCTCGACGATGCCGATGAAGGCCTGCTCCATGTCGAGCGGGTGCAGGTCGGTCTCGCCGGCCTGCCGCCGCACCGCCTGCGGCGTGCCCAGGGCGAGCAGCCGGCCGGCATCCTGGATCACGATGCGGTCGCAGTATTCGGCCTCTTCCATGAAGTGCGTGGTGACGACCACGGTGGTGCCGTCCGCGGCCAGCGCGGTGATGCGCCGCCAGAACGCGCGGCGCGCCAGCGGGTCGGCGCCGCTGGTCGGCTCGTCGAGGAACAGGATGTCCGGCTCGTGCAGCAGGCCGACCGCCATCGCCAGGCGCTGGCGGTAGCCGCCGGGCAGGCGGCCGCTCGGCGAGCGCGCCTCGCCTTCGAGGTCGAACTGCTGCGAGACCGCCGCGATGCGCGCGTCCAGGCGGCGCCCGTGCAGGCCGTATGCGCCGCCGAAGAAGCGCAGGTTCTCCAGCACCGAGAGGTTGCCGTACAGGGCGAATTTCTGCGCGACGTAGCCGATGCGGCGGCGCGCCTGCGCACGCGCATGGCGAAGGTCCACGCCGGCCACGCGCAGGCTGCCGCTGCTGGCCGGCAGCAGGCCGCAGAGCATGCGGAAGGTCGTGGTCTTGCCGGCGCCGTTCGGGCCGAGCAGGCCGAACACCTCGCCGCGCCGGACCGTGAAGCTGGTGCGGTCGACGGCGGTGAAGTCGCCGAAGCGGCGGACCAGGTCGTGGACCTCGATGATCGGCGCTGCCTCGTCCACGGCCGCGGTTGCGGCCGGCGCGGGCAGCGGCGGCGCGGCGGTTCGATCGGGGGCGGCGCCGCGCTCGGCCCGCAGCAGCACCATGAAGCCGTCTTCCAGACGCGCCGGCGCCGGCCGCACCGCGGCGCCGGCGAGCAGCGCGTCGACCTGGGCGGTCGTGGCGTCGGCCTGCACGACGAAGCGGACCTCGCCGCCCTGCGGCACGGCATCGACGATGAGATCGGCGGCATCGAGCAGGCGTGCCTGCAGGCGGCGCGCCGGTACGCCGGGCGGCGGCAGCGCGATGCGGCACAGGCCGCGCGCGCGCTCGCGGATCTGCGCCGGCGCGCCCTGCGCGAGCACGCGGCCCTCGTCGAGCAGGGTGACCTGGCTGCAGCGCTCGGCCTCGTCGAGGTAGGCGGTGCTGACCAGGACGGTCAGCCGCTCGACCTCGACCAGGCGCTCGACGATCCGCCACAGCTCGCGCCGCGACAGCGGATCGACGCCGACGGTCGGCTCGTCGAGCAGCAGCAGCTCGGGCAGGCGGACCAGGGTGCAGGCCAGCCCGAGCTTCTGCTTCATGCCGCCGGAGAGCTTGCCGGCCGGCCGCGCGGTGAACGCGGCCAGATCGGTCATGGCCAGCAGCTGACGGTAGCGCTCGGGCCGGTCGGCCGGCGGCACGCCGTGCAGGTCGGCGTAGAGGTCGAGGTTCTCGCGCACGCTCAGGTCCTCGTACAGCCCGAAGCGCTGCGGCATGTAGCCGATGCGGTCCTGCACCGCCTGCGGCCGGGCCGCCACGTCGATGCCGAGCACGTGGAGGCTGCCGGCATCGACCCGCAACAGGCCGGCGGCCAGGCGCAGGAACGTCGTCTTGCCGGCGCCGTCGGGGCCGACCAGGGCGGCCAGCGAACCGGGGGCCAGCGCCAGCGAGACGCCGGCGAGCGCCTGCGCGCCGTGTGCGCCGTCCTTGTCCGCGAAGCGCTTGCGCAGGTCGCGGGCGGCCAGGGCCGGGGCGGGCGCGTCCATCAGCGGTCCGCCGTGGCGCCGTCCGGGGTGGCGATGCGCACGGTCGCCGGCATGCCCAGGCGCAGACGGTCCTGGGGATCCTGCACGCGGACGCGGACCTCGTAGACCAGGCTGGTGCGCAGTTCCTCGGTCTGCACGCTCTTGGGCGTGAACTCGGCGACCGAGGCGATGTAGCCGACGCGGCCCTCGATCGGCGTCTGCGGATCGCTGTCGGTCGTCACCTGGGCGGCCTGGCCCGGCCGCACGCGGCCCAGCTGCGGTTCGCTGACGTAGGTGCGGATCCACTTGGGTTCCGTGATCGCCAGCGTGTAGGCCGGGCGCTGCGGCGAGGCCATGTCGCCCGGCTCGAGCAGGCGCGCGCGCACCACGGCGGCCAGCGGCGCCTTGAGCTCGGCCTGGGCCAGGCGGTGCTCGAGCAGGGCCAGCTCGGCGCACGCCACGTCGAGCTGCGCCTGGGCCTGGCCGATGTCCTCGCTGCGCGGTCCTTCCTGCGCGAGCCGCAGCGCCTGGCGCGCGGCATCGCGCTGCGCCTGTGCGACCTTCAGCCGCGCCGCGGCGTTGTCCAGGTCCTGCCGGCTGACCGCGCGCCCGGCGGTCGTGGCGGCGATGCCCTGCAGCCGCTCGAGCTGGCGCGCGGCCAGGTCGGCATCGGCCTGGGCGGCGGCGAGCTGGGCCTTGGCCTGGTCGATCTCCTCCGGCCGGCTGCCGTTGCGCAGGCGCAGCAGCGCCTGCTCGCGGGCACCGGCCTGCGCGCGGGCCTGGTCGGCCTGCAGGGCCAGCGTGCGCGTGTCGAGCACCGCCAGCACCTGGCCTTCGGTGACGCGGTCGCCTTCTTCCACGCGCATCTGGGCGACGCGCTCGCTGCCTTCGAAGGCCAGCGAGACCTGCCGGATGTCCACGTTCCCGTACAGCACCAGGGCGTCGTCGGATGCGTGGGGGCGCATGAAGAACCAGGCGGCGGCAGCGAGGATCAGCAGCGCGCCGGCGGCAGCGAGCGTGGTCTTCATCGGCGCGGTTCTCCAGGTGGGCGGCCGGCGCATTATATAACTCAAATTTGAATTTGATATATGCTGCGCCCGCACTGTCGACCGCGATCCGTTCATGACGTCCTCTTCTTCCGCCAAGGCGCCCTCCGCCAAGGCATCGGCACCCCCGGGGCGCCGTCCCGCCCGCCGCGCGCCACGGACCGACGGCGAGGCGACGCGGCTGCGCATCCTGGAGACGGCCGGCCGGCTGTTCGCCGAGCGCGGCTATGCCGACACGACCAGCAAGGCGATCTGCCAGGCGGCGCGTACCAACATGGCGGCGGTCAACTACCACTTCGGCAGCCGCGACGGGCTCTACGCCGCGGTGCTGCGCGAGACGCACCGGCGGCTGGTGAGCCTGGACGACCTGGCGCGCCTGGCCGACGGCCCGCTGCCGCCGCGCGAGAAGCTGGCGCGGCTGATCGAGGGACTGGTCGCGAACGTCGTCGATGCGGAAGGCTGGCATGCGCGGCTGTGGGCACGCGAGGTGCTGGCGCCGTCGCCGCTGCTGGCGGACGTGGTGCAGGCCGAGGCGCTGCCGAAGTTCGAGCTGATCGCCGGCGTGCTCGGCCGGATCACCGGGCTGCCGGCCGACGACCCGGCGCTGCCGCGCTGCATGATCAGCCTGATGGCGCCGTGCGTGATGCTGCTGGTGGCCAACCGCGTGCTGCCCGGCCCGGTCCAGGCCGTGCTCAAGCGCCCGGCGCAGGAGCTGGCCGAGCACATGAAGCAGTTCGTGTTCGCCGGCCTCGACGCGGTGGCGGCGGCGCGGCGGGCGGCGGCCGGCGCCTAGCGCCGGTTCGCGCGGGCAGGGCGGCCAAGCGGCGGCGGAAAACGAAACGCCCCGCGCGGGGCGGGGCGTTCGGGGGTGGTGCCCGAGGTCGGACTCGAACCGACAAGCCTTGCGGCGGAGGATTTTCTTCCCACTTCGGCTTTCGCCGCCGGCATTCCGCGGAATGCCGTTCGTGGTCTGGAGCACGCCTTCACCCTAGCCTTGCAGCCTTAGGTGCCCGCCGTCTGCTCTCTACACCTTCCCCGGGGCCTTGCGGCGGGTGGGGCTTGGCTCGGCACCAGCGCGGACGACGCATCGTCCAGGGCCTCCGCCGAGTTTGACGGGCTTCACCTCAGGGGTTTCCCCCGGAGGGCTCAAATTGGTCTGAGTCCTCTGCGTCTACCAATTCCACCACTCGGGCATTGAACGAAACGCCGGCGGCACGGGGCCGCGCGACGGCGGCGCGAGTATACGGTAAACCCGCCGGTCAATGCGTCCGGTCGAGCGCCAGCTGGCGCTGGTCGCGCTCGCACCAGCCGTCGGCGACCGGGCGGAAGACCGAGCAGGAGGTCATCGCGCCGCGGTAGATGTGCACGCTGACCGCGATCGAGTCGCTGCTGGGATTGCGGATCATGTGGTACTCGTGCGGCGGGATCAGGCTGCCGGCCGAGCCGGGGCCGGCGTTCATCGTGCCGCGCGGCTCGAAGCGGTAGCGGCCGTCGCGCTGCTCGACCAGCTCGTACGGGGTGATCTCGATCGTGCCGTACCAGACGCCTTCGACGCACCACATGCCCGAATGGTCGTGGATCGGCGTGCCCTGGCCGGGGCCCCAGGTCATCGCGATGACGCTGTAGCCGTGCTGGTCGCTGCGGTACAGCTCGCGCCGCGCGTAGTGGTCCGAGGCGGACTGGAACACGCAGTCGGGCAGGCGGATGTCCGGGTCGTGGATGATCCGGCAGAGGCTGTCGCGGAGCTGGTCGGTGATGTCGGTCGTACGTTCGTGCCGTACCGCCGCGTCCATCGCCTCGACGAAGCGGCGGGCGCCCGGGAACTCGAGAGCAAGCATCGAAGGCTCCGTTATATGGATATAACGCTAGTTTACATGCGCCCGAGAAAAGCCGCGATCGCCGCGCCGAAGCGCGGGATGTCCACCAGGAACGCATCGTGCCCCTGCGGGCTGTCGAGCGCGACCAGCTCGACCTCGGCGCCGGCCGCCTGCAGGCCGTCGGCGATCTCCTGCTGCTGGGTCAGCGGGAACAGGATGTCGGTTTCCACGCCGATCACCAGCGCGCGCTCCACCGCGATGCGCGCCAGGCCCTCGCGCACGCTGCCGCCGTACTCGGCCAGGTCGAACCAGTCGCTGGCGCGCGAGAGGTAGAGGTAGCAGTTGGGGTCGAAGCTGCGCACGAAGCGGCGCGCGTGGCCGGCCAGGTACGACTCGATCTGGAACTCGACGCCGAACGGCTCGTCCTCGCGCTGGTCCGATTCCAGGCGGATGCGCGCGAACCGGCCGACCCATTCCATCGCCGAGCGGTAGGTGATCACGCCGAGCTTGCGCGCGATGCTCATGCCCGCTTCCGGATAGCGCTCCTCGTCGTAGCTGCCTTCGTTCCAGTTCGGGTCGAGGCGGATCGCCTCGCGCTGCAGCGAGCGGATCGCGATCGCGAACGGCTGCGCCTGCGGCGCGGTCGAGATGCTGATGTGGCTGCGGACGCTGCCCGGATGCCGCACCAGGTAGGCCAGGGCGGTCATGCCGCCCATCGAGTTGCCGAGCAGGCAGGCGAGGCGGTCGATGCCGAGGCCGCGCACCAGCGCGAAGGCCGCGCTGGCGGCGTCCTCCAGCGTCAGCGCCGGGAAATCCAGGCGATACGGGCTGCCGCTGGCGGGGTCGATCGACGCCGGCCCGGTCGAGCCCTTGCAACTGCCGAGCGTGTTGACGCAGATGACGAACCAGCGATCGGTGTCGATGTACTTGCCCGGCCCGAGCATGTCCTCCCACCAGCCCGGACTCGGGTCTTCGTCGTTGGCGGCGGCATGGGCGCTCGGCGACAGGCCGGTCAGGATCAGGATCGCATTGGCGCGATCGGCGTCGAGCCGGCCCCAGGTCTCGTACGCGAGCCGCGCGCCGGTCAGCGCGCCGCCGCGTTTCATCGCGAACGGCGAGGGCAGGTCGAAGTAGCGGCGGGCGTCTGCGCTCATCGGTCCGGGGCGTGGAAGGCGGGGAGCGCGACTTTAACGAGCCGAAACCGGCGATCCAAGCCTGGATGCACCCCGGCCCGCGCGCCGGCGCGGTCAGTCGAGCAGGGCGGCGACGTGGGCGGCTGCCGACAGGCGCAGCGCCGTCAGGCTGTAGCCGCCTTCCAGGCTGGAGACGACGCGGCCCTCGGCATGACGTTCGGCCAGCCCGACCAGGCGCTCGGTGACCCAGCGGAAATCGGTCTCGTCCAGCCGCAGGTTCGCCAGCGGGTCGAGCCGGTGCGCGTCGAAGCCGGCCGAGATCAGCAGCAGTTCCGGCGCGAAGCGGTCGATCGCCGGCAGCAGCGTGTCCTCGAACGCCGCGCGGAACGCGGCCGAGTCGGCGCCCGGCGCCAGCGGCACGTTGAAGATGTTGCCGGCGCCGGTCTCGCGGCTCGCCCCGGTGTGCGGGTACAGCGGCCACTGGTGGGTCGACGCGTACAGCACGTTGGGATCGGTCCAGAAGATGTCCTGCGTGCCGTTGCCGTGGTGGACGTCGAAGTCGACGATCGCGACACGCTGCAGGCCGTGCGCGGCGATGGCATGGGCGGCGCCGACGGCGACGTTGTTGAACAGGCAGAAACCCATCGCCGTCTGCGTCGTCGCGTGGTGGCCGGGTGGGCGTACCGCGCAGAACGCGCGCTGGTGCTGGCCGTCGATCACCATGTCGACCGCCGCGCAGACCGCGCCGGCGGCGCGCAGGGCTGCCTCGGCGGAGCCGGCCGACATCGCCGTATCCGGATCCAGGCGGCGGAACGGGTTGCCCTGGTCGCCGTCGAGCACGTCGGCGATCAGCGATTGCCGGTGCACGCGCGCCAGCTGCTCGCGGCTCGCGCGCGGCGCCTCGATGCGGTCGAGCAGGGCGAAGCGGTCGGCGGCCAGCGCCTCCAGCACGGCGGCGAGCCGCGCCGGCGACTCCGGATGCCCGGAGCCCGGGTCGTGTTCCAGGCAGGCGCGGTGGGTGTAGAGCGCGACGGTCATGGCGAGCGGCAGCCTACGGTGGAGCGGGCTGCGGTCAGCGCTTGCGCCGCTCGTGCTGCCAGAGGACCTCGCCGTGGCCGGACGCGCGGGCCAGCACGCGGGCGATCACGAACAGCAGGTCCGACAGGCGGTTGAGGTAGCGGACGGCCTCGCCGCGCACCGGCTCGCCGCGGCCGAGCGCGATCGCCTCGCGCTCGGCCCGGCGGCAGATCGTGCGGGCGAGGTGGCAGGTAGCGGCGGCCATGCCGCCGCCCGGCAGGATGAAATCCTTCAGCGCCGGCAGCGGTTCGTTGAATGCGTCGAGCTCGTCCTCGAGCCGTGCGATGTCGGCATCGTGGACCAGGGCCATCCCCGGGATGCACAGCTCGCCGCCGAGATCGAACAGGTCGTGCTGGACCTGGGTCAGCACTTCGCGCACGCGCTCGGGCAGCTCGCAGGCGAGCACCACGCCGATCGCGCTGTTGAGCTCGTCCACGGTGCCGTACGCGGTGACGCGGGCGGAGTCCTTGCCGGTGCGCGAGCCGTCGCCGAGGCCGGTGCTGCCGTCGTCGCCGGTGCGCGTGTAGATCTTCGAGAGGCGGTTGCCCACGGACGGCGCCCGCCGCTCAGTGCGGCAGGGCGCGGTCGTTGCCGGCCGCCAGCGCCCGGACCAGCAGCGAGGCCAGCAGGTGCAGCACGGCGGCGGCGGCGAGATAGAGCGCGGTGGTGCCCAGATACGGCAGGTACCAGTCGCCGAGGTTCTTGATCCAGCCGGCCAGGCTCGGCGCGGCGACGCTGGGGCTCAGCCAGTAGAAGCTGCCGTTGGAGATCAGGTAGCAGGCGCTGACCGCGATCAGCACGCTGGCCGCGGCGGCGCCGACGGCGGCCGGCGACAGCTGCGCATGGGCGCGCGCCAGCCAGGTGCCGCCGAGCCAGAGCACGAAGTACGCCGGAGCCAAGAACCAGTAGGCCGGCGACACGCAGTAGTGGGTCCAGAAGTTCAGGCCCTGGCCGCTGATGACGAGGTAGTCGACGGCGACGGCGACGGCGATCAGCAGCGGGAATGCCCAGCGCACCCAGCCGCGCAGGTAGAAGCCGCCGAGGAAGAAGACCGCCCAGGACGCATCCGGAATCGCGGCGAAGTGATGGAGGCGCGTCACGGCCATCGTCAGGACGAGAAGCGCGAGGATGCCGAGTCGCTGGAACTGCGTGGTGGTCATGTGACGGTCCGTCGGGGTCGCTGGAGCGGCCGCCATTCTATCGTGCCCGGCGCGGGCTGTGTCGCGCGGCGACGGCGCGTGGGCGGAGCGGTCGGTGCGCGCCAGGGGCGTCGAGCTGCGGGCTGGCCGATGGGGTGCGCCGCTGCGGCCGTGTCGCCGACCTCGCCCTGGGCAGGTCCCACGCGGTGCCGGGTGCCGCGCCCGGGCGGCGCACCGGCGCGACGCCGCCCACCTCAAAGCCCGCGACACGCTCTAGAATCACCGCATGAGCGAACGCTTCGACATCGTCATCGCGGGCGGCGGGCTGGTCGGCTCCAGCCTGGCCATCGCGCTGGAGGGCAGCGGCTGGCGCGTGGCGCTGGTCGAGTCGGCCGCGCCGCGCGTGGACCTGCAGCCGAGCTATGACGAGCGCAACCTGGCGCTCGCGCGCGCCAGCATCAACGCGCTGGCGTCGCTCGGGGTCTGGCCGCTGGCCGAGGCGCAGGCAGCGCCGATCCGCCACGTCCACGTCAGCCGGCGCGGCGACTTCGGCGCGATCCGGCTCGATGCCGAGGCGCTGGGCCTGCCGGCATTCGGCGCGGTACTGCCGGCGCGCGAGCTCGGCAACGCGCTGCTGCGCCGGCTGGAACAGTGCGATCGCCTGGCGCGCTTCGCGCCGGCGACCCTGGTGGCCGTCGTTCCTGGGGAGGACCACCTGGCGATCGAGCTGGATGCCGGCGGCGACCGCCACCGGCTGACGACGCGGCTGCTGGTCGGCGCCGACGGCACCGCCTCGTTCGTGCGGCGCGACGCCGGCATCGGTACCCGCGAGACCGACTACCGGCAAAGCGCGATCGTGACCACGGTCACCACCGAGCGGCCGCTCGACGGACGCGCCTACGAACGCTTCACCGAATCGGGGCCGGTCGCCCTGCTGCCGATGCCGGGCCGGCGCGCCGGACTGGTCGTGAGCGTGCCGCAGGCCGAGGCCGAGCGGGTCGCCGCCCTCGACGACGCGGCGTTCCTGGCGCTGGTGCATGCCCGCCTGGGCTATCGCGCCGGCCGCCTCGACCGGCCGGGCCGGCGCGTGCCGTACCCGTTGCGCCGCCTGCTGGCCGACGCGCTGACCGCTCCGCGCCGCGTGCTGGTCGGCAATGCCGCGCAGACCGTGCATCCGCTCGGCGCGCAGGGCTTCAACCTCGGCCTGCGCGACGCACTGACGCTGGCCGAGGTGCTCGGCGGCGCCGCGGAAGGCGGCGACCCGGGCAGTGCCACCCGGCTGGCCCGTCATGTCGAGCGCCGCCGCGACGATCGCGAGGCGACGACGGCATTCAGCGACGACCTGGTCCGGGTGATGGGCAACGATTTCCTGCCGCTGCGGCTGCTACGCAGCGCCGCCTTCGGCGTGGTGGACCGATTGCCGCCGTTGAAACGGCAGTTGGCCCTGCGCGGCATGGGCTATCGCGGCGACGTGCCGGCCCGGACGCTGTCGCCATGAGCCGGCGCGGCGAGCACGACGTGATCGTGGTCGGTGCCGGCCCGGTCGGTGCGGCCCTGGCGCTGGCGCTGGCCGCGGACGGTTTCGACGTGGCTGTGGTCGAGGCGCAGCCGCCACGGCCGGCCGCACGCGAGGCGGAGCTGGACCTGCGCGTCGTCGCGCTGGCGCCGGATGCGATCGCCCTGCTGCAGGACCTTGGCGCCTGGCCGCTGCCGTTTCCGGAGCGCGTCGGCAGCTACCGCCGCATGGAGGTCTGGGACGCGACCGGGCCGGGCCGCGCGCGCTTCGACGCCGCCGAACGCGGCGAGGCGGCGCTGGGACGGATCGTCGAGAACCGGCACCTGCAGCACGCCCTCTGGACCGCCCTGGCCGGCCGGGCGCGGGTGCTGTGCCCGGCCGAGGCGGCCGACCTCGACGACGGCGATGCGACGGCGGCGCTGACGCTGGCCGATGGGACGCGCTTGCGCGCGCGCGTGCTGGTGGCCGCCGAAGGCGCCGAGTCGCCGCTGCGGGCCCGCCTCGGCATCGGTTTCGCCGGGCGCGACTACGGCCAGCGCGCGGTGGTCGCCCATGTGGCGACCGAGCGCCCGCACGAGGACATCGCCTGGCAGCGCTTCCTGCCGGGCGGCCCGCTGGCGTTCCTGCCGCTCGGCGACGGCCGCAGCTCGATCGTCTGGTCGCTGCCCGACGCGGAAGCGGCGCGCGTGCTGGCGCTGGACGACGCGGCGTTCTGCTGCGCGCTGGGCGCGGCGTTCGATTTCCGGCTCGGCCCGATCACCGCGGCCGGTCCGCGGGCGGCCTTCCCGTTGCGCCTGCGCCGGGCCGACCGCTATGTCGCCGGCCGCTGCGTGCTGGTCGGCGACGCCGCCCATGTGGTGCATCCGCTGGCGGGGCAGGGCGTCAACCTCGGCCTGCGCGACGTTGCCTGCCTGCGCCGTGTCCTGGCCGAGGCGCGCGCGCGCGGCAGCGACATCGGCGCCGCCCACGTGCTGCGCCGCTACGAGCGCGAGCGGCGCAGCGAGAATGCGCTGGCCGCCTGGACGTTCGACGCGATCGAGCGGGTGTTCGCGTCGACCGCGATGCCGCTGGTGCTGGCGCGTGGCCTCGGCCTGGAGGCGGCCGGCCGCATCGGGCCGCTGCGCCGGGCGCTGGCGGCTGCCGCGGCCGGGCACCTGTAACGGGACGACGACGTGGAGCAATCGATGAGCACGTTATCCGCGGCGATTTTGCTGTTCCTGATCATGGACCCGATCGGCAACGTACCGCTGTTCCTGAGCCTGCTGAAGAACGTCGCGCCGGCGCGGCGCCAGCGCGTGATGGCACGCGAGCTGGTGATCGCACTGGTGGTGCTGTTCGTGTTCCTGTTCGGCGGCCAGTACCTGCTCAAGGCACTGCAGCTCAAGCAGGAGTCGGTCGGCATCGCCGGCGGCATCGTGTTGTTCCTGATCGGCATCCGGATGATCTTCCCGCCGCCGAAGGGCGGCGTGTTCGGCGGCGACGACCAGGCCGAGCCGTTCATCGTGCCGATGGCGATCCCCGGCATCGCCGGACCGTCGACGATGGCGGCCGTGATGCTGCTGGCCAATTCCAATCCGGGACGCACCGCCGACTGGAGCCTGGCGCTGTTCGCCGCCTGGCTGGCCACCGCCGCGATCCTGCTGTCGGCCACCTACCTGTTCCGCTGGCTCGGCAAGAGCGTCCTGGTGGCGCTGGAGCGGCTGATGGGCATGCTGCTGGTGGCGCTCTCGGTGCAGATGTTCCTCGACGGCGTCGTCGCCTACCTGCACGCCGCGGGCGGGCCGTAGGCGCCCGCCGGCGGCCCTCGCCGCGTCAGTTGCCGAATTCGTAGTTCATCTGCGGCTGCGGCTCCTGCAGGAAGTTGCCCTGCACGAAGTTGGCGCCGCACGAGAACAGGATCGACATCGTCGCCGCGTCCTCGACGAACTCGGCCACGGTCAGCTTCCCGGCGTGGTGGGCCTGCTCGCAGATCTCGCGCACCTTGTCCTGGCTTTCCTTGCTGCGCGCCAGGTCCACCATGAAGCTGCGGTCGATCTTCAGGTAGTGGGCGGGGATGTGCTTGAGCAGCTGGAACGAGTTGAGGCCGCGCCCGAACTGCTCCAGCGCGAAGCGGCAGTGCAGCTGCTCCAGGCCCTTGAGGAAGACGCGCGCGGGCTTGAGGTTGGTGACCACCAGGCTCTCGGGCATCTCGAAGATCAGGCTGTCGCCGGGCTGGCGCGCGTTCTTGAGCTGCTGGGCGATCCACGGCAGCAGGGTCTGGTCGTCCAGCGACTGCGTCGAGAGCTTGATGAAGAACGAGGTCGGCTGCCCGAGCCGCTCGCGCTCGCCGCCCAGCCGCAGCACGTTGGCGATCACCCAGCGGTCGATCGCCGGCATCAGTCCGTTCTGCTCGGCTACCGGCAGGAAATGCTCGGGCGTGATGTCGCCCTTGGGGCCCTTCATGCGCAGCAGCACCTCGTAGAAGGCGTTGCCGCTGCCGTGCAGGCTGACCACCGGCTGGTAGTGGAACGTGAAGCCGTCGTTGGCCAGCGCGTCCTTGATCAGGCGCAGCCAGCGCTGGTTCTTCTCGACCTCGGCCTTGTCCTGGGCGCCGGGGTCGAGCAGGGCGACGCGGTTGCCGCCTTCGCCCTGGGCCATGCGCAACATCGCCTGGGCCTGGTTGAGGATCTGGTCGGCATGGGCGTTCTTCTCGGTGACCAGCGCGCCGCCGACGCTCATCGTGAGGCTGACCGACTGCTTGCCGACTTCGAAGATGCGCTCCTCGAAGGCGTGACGCAGGGTCTCGGCGAGCTGGCGCACCGCATCGGCCGAGCGGCCGGTCAGCAGCACGCCGAAGTTCTGGTCCGAGAGCCGGCCGGCGACGTCGGACTCGGACAGGTGGCGCCGCAGCAGGCTGGCCATGTCGCCGAGCAGCAGGTCGGTCAGGCCCAGGCCGATCGTGTCGAGTGTCTTCTTGAAGTTGTCCGGTTCCATCAGCAGCAGCGCCTGGTCGCTCTGGCCCGACGCGGCGGCAGCGGCGGCGCGCTCGATCTCGGTCAGCGTGTGCTGGCGGTTGTACAGGTCGGTGACCAGGTCCTTGGAGCGCAGCTCGTCGATCTGCTGGGCCAGGTTCGGGTCCAGCGCCTGCTGGCGGAACACGATCTGCTGGCAGGGCTCGCCTTCGTAGGTGGCCTCGGAGAACTCCATCACCGCGTCGAAGATCGAGCCGTCGCTGCGCTGCGCCTTGAGGTTCAGCCGCTGCGGCGGCTTCTCGCCCTTGGAGAGGCGCCGCAGCAGCGCCTTGAAGTCAGCGGCGTCGTCGCCGGCGATCAGGTCGAGGATCGACATGCCCTCGATGTCCTCGAATTCCTCGAAACCGAAGATGTCCAGGTAGGCCTTGTTGGCGCGGACGTGCATGCCCTCGTGGACGTAGGCGATCGGGTCGCGCGAGGAGTCGAGCAGCGAGTCGCAGCGCCGCTCGGATTCGCGCAGGGCCGCTTCCAGCCGGCGCACGTTTCGGCGCGTGGTCAGCGCCTCGAACTCGCGGGCGATGATCGTCTGCATGTGGTCGGCGCGGTTCGAGACCGCCAGCGCGCGGGCACCGTCACGGAACGCGTCGGCGATCTGGTCGGCGGAGGGGCCGATGCCGTAGGCGACCAGGGCGATGTCGCGCCCCGAGCGGGCCGCGGCCGCGGCGGTCGCTGCCAGCGTGAGCGAGGTGGTGGACAGGTTGAACAGGACCAGGTCGGGCTGGTCGCCGATTGCTTCCTCCAGCTGTGCCTCGTTTTCCGCCCGCGAGGGCCGCAGTGCCATGCCGCCGTTGCGCAGTTGGCTGATCAGCTGTTCGGCCGCGTCCGTGGATTCCTCCACCAGGATCAGGCGCAGCACGGTGTCGTGTCGATTCATCGGAGCTAGGGGACTCTCGGTAGTGCGAGCGGCGGCTGGCGCGCCGATGGCGTCGAACGGCGCGCTACCGACTGTTTACCGGAATCGTGTGGCCTTTTCCATCGAGCGTTCGTCACTGACGTCCGTTACACCGGCCGCTTCGACGGCGCGCCGGCGATCTCGCGCACCAGGCGCGGCACCAGGTAGCCGGGCAGGCGGTTGCGCAGCGTCTCGACCAGTGCCAAGGCGGTCGCGTCGGGTACCTCGAAGTGCGCGGCCCCGGCGACGCGATCGAGCTGGTGGAGGTAGTACGGCAGGACGCCGGCGGCGAACAGGCGCTCGGAGAGTTCGGCCAGGGTGTCCGCATCGTCGTTGATCCCGCGCAGCAGCACCGCCTGGTTGAGCACGGTGGCGCCGGTTTCGCGCAGGGCCGCGCAGGCCGATGCGACCGACGCGTCGATCTCGTTGGCGTGGTTGGCGTGCAGTACCACGACGCGCTGGAACGGCAGGGACGCCAGCCAGGCGGTGAATTCCGTATCGACGCGCTCGGGCAGGACCACCGGTAGCCGCGTATGGATGCGCAGCCGCCGCAGGTGCGCGATCGGGGCGAGCGCATCGCCGAGCTCGGCCAGCTTGTGGGTCGCCAGCGACAGCGGGTCGCCGCCCGACAGGATCACCTCGTCGATCGACGGATCGCCGGCCAGGTGCGCGACGGCGTCCTGCCAGCGGTTGGCGGCCGCGGTCTCCTCGGCGTACGGGAAATGGCGGCGGAAGCAGTAGCGGCAATGCACCGCGCAGGCGCCGGTCGCGAGCAGCAGCGCCCGGCCTTCGTACTTGTGCAGCACGCCGTGGGCGGCGCGGGCCGCCAGGTCGCCGACCGCGTCGCGCGTGAAGCCCGGTACCTCGCCGAGCTCGGCGGCCAGCGGCAGGACCTGCAGCAGCAGCGGGTCGCGGGCATCGCCGCGGCGCATGCGGTCGATGAAACCGGCCGGCACGCGCAGCGGGAAGCCGGTGTCCGCCGCCGGAAGGAGGTCCCCGGCGCGGTGGGCGAGGTCGAGCCGCCGCAGCAGTTCGTGCGGGTCCGATACCGCTTCGCGCCACAGCTGCTGCCAGCGGCGCGGCTGCGCGGCTGCGCGGTTAGCGGTTATCATGGGCGGCACGATCGGGCTTTCCCAAGAGCGAAACCCGCGATTCTACCCGTCAGCCGCTTGCGTCGAGCGGCTTTCTTTATTCCGAAGCGGCAGGAGCAGTCGATGGCCTCGTATGGCATGAATGATGTGAAGAACGGTATGAAGATCATTGTGGACGGGTATCCGTGCACGATCATCGATACCGAATACATCAAGCCGGGCAAGGGGCAGGCGTTCACGCGCGTCAAGTATCGGAATCTGAAGACCGGCCGTACGGTCGAGCTGACGATGAAGTCGACCGACTCGGTCGAGGCCGCCGACGTGGTCGATACCGACATGGAGTTCCTGTACTCGGACGGCGAGTTCTGGCACTTCATGCATCCCGATACGCACGAGCAGATCGCCGCCGATGCCGGCGCGATGGCCGATGCCGCCAAGTGGCTCAAGGGCAACGAGGCGGTGATCGTGACCTTGTGGAACGGGGCGCCGCTGACCGTCACGCCGCCGAACTTCGTCGAGCTGGAGATCGTCGAGACCGATCCGGGCGTGCGCGGCGACACCTCGGGCGGCGGCGGCAAGCCGGCCAAGCTCGAGACCGGCGCGGTGGTGCGCGTGCCGCTGTTCGTCAACCAGAACGAGATCATCAAGGTCGACACGCGGTCGGGCGAGTACGTCGGCCGCGTCAAGTAGGCCCGTTGCCGGCGCCGGCCGCCAGGCCGCCGCCAGGGACCGGAAGCCGGCCCGGCCGCTTCCGGTCCGGCCCGCTCCCGCCGGGCGAGCCGTCCGCCGCCAGCCGTCGGCGGCTCGCAGCGGTGTTCCCCCCACCTCCGATGGCCTTCCGTCATGTCAGAGCCCTGTGATGTCCTGATCGAGGCCCGCTGGGTCGTGCCGGTGGAACCGGCCGGCGTCGTCCTGGACGCGCACGCCGTGGCGATCCGCGGTGGCCGCATCGTCGATATCCTGCCGATCGCGGCCGCCCGTGCCGCCTGGGCGCCGGCCGAGCGCGTGGAGCTGCCCGACCATGCGCTGATTCCGGGCCTGGTCAACGCACACACGCACAACCCGATGACGCTGATGCGCGGGCTGGCCGACGACCTGCCGCTGATGCGCTGGCTGCAGGAGCACATCTGGCCGGCCGAGGCCCGCGTGATCGGCCCGGAGTTCGTGCGCGACGGCGTGGAACTGGCGATCGCCGAGATGCTGCGCGGCGGGACCACCTGCTGCAACGAGAACTACTTCTTCCCCGACGTGCAGGCGGCGACCTACGCGCGCTACGGCTTCCGCGCCCTGGTCGGCCTGCCGGTCATCGAGTTCCCGAGTGCCTGGGCGCGGACCCGCGACGAGTACTTCGACAAGGCGCTGGCCGCGCACGACGCGATCCGCGCGCTGCCCCTGGTCGGGACCGCGTTCGCGCCGCACGCGCCGTACACGGTCTCCGACGCCAGCTTCGAGCGGATCCGCGTGCTGTCCGACCAGCTCGACATCCCGGTCCACCTGCACCTGCACGAGACCGCGCAGGAAGTGGCCGACGGCAAGCGCGAGCACGGCGTGCGGCCGTTCGCGCGCGTCAAGGCGCTGGGCCTGGTCAACGAGCGCCTGATCGCGGTCCACATGACCCAGCTCACCGAGCAGGAGATCGCCGACTGCGCCGCGGCGGGCGTCAGCGTCGTGCACTGCGCCGAGTCCAACCTCAAGCTCGCCAGCGGCTTCTCGCCGGCCGAGGCGATGCGGCGGGCCGGCATCAACGTCGTGATCGGCACCGACGGCTGCGCCAGCAACAACGACCTGGACATGTTCGGCGAGATGCGCAGCGCGGCCCTGCTGGCCAAGGCGGTCGCCGACGACGCGACCGCCTTCGACGCCGCCGCCGCCTTGCGCGCGGCGACCCTCGGCGGTGCCGGCGCGCTCGGCTGGGCCGAGCAGATCGGGTCGATCGAGCGCGGCAAGCAGGCCGACCTGGTCGCGGTCCGCTTCGACGAGGTCGAGATGCAGCCGGTCTACAACGTGGTCTCGCAACTGGTCTACGCGGCCGGCCGCCACCAGGTCAGCGACGTCTGGATCGCCGGGCGCCGCAAGCTGCGGCGCCGCGAGCTGGTCGACATGGACACCGGCGAGATCATCGCCAAGGCGCAGCGCTGGTGCGACCGCATCGCGGCCGTGTGAGGCCGCGCAGCGGGCAGGTGTTCGCGCAGCCGGCGCCGGTCGTGCGCGCGCATGTCCCGCCACATCGATAGAATCGCCCCATGAACGCAGTCAATGTCGATCCGGCCGAGGTCGCCAAGTTCGAGCGCCTGGCCGGCCGCTGGTGGGACCCGGACGGCGAGTCGCGTCCCTTGCACGACCTCAACCCGGTGCGGACCGCCTACGTGGCCGCGCGCGTGCCGCTGGCCGGCGCCCGGGCGCTGGATGTCGGGTGCGGCGGCGGCCTCCTCAGCGAGGCGCTGGCCCGCGCCGGTGCCGCCGTGACGGCGATCGACCTGGCGCCGGCGGTGCTTGAGGTGGCGCGCCTGCACCTGCTCGAAAGCGGATTGCAGGTGGACTATCGCGCGTCCAGCGTCGAGGACCTGGCTGCCCGGTCGCCGGGTGCCTTCGACGTCGTGACCTGCATGGAGATGCTCGAGCACGTGCCCGACCCGCGCAGCGTCGTTGAGGCCTGTGCGCGGCTGCTCCGGCCCGGTGGACGCCTGTTCGTCTCGACGCTGAACCGGACGCCGGCGGCGTTCGCCACCGCAATCCTCGGTGCCGAGCACCTGCTGCGGCTGCTGCCGCGCGGCACGCACCACTATGCGCAGTTCATCCGGCCGAGCGAGATGGCCGGGCACCTGCGCAGCGCCGGACTCGAGCTGGAGCACCTGGCCGGCATCGCCTACAACCCGTTCTCGCGGCAGGCGCGCCTGGTGGACGGCGTGGCGGTCAACTACATCGGCTGTGCGGTGAAGCCGGCATGACGCTGCCGATGCCGCCGCAGGCGATCCTGTTCGACCTGGACGGCACGCTGGTCGATTCGGCGCCGGACCTGGTCGGCGCGCTGCAGGCGCTGTGCGCCGAGATCGGAGCGCCGCCCCCGGACGCCGAGGCCGTGCGGACCGTGGTCTCGGCGGGCGGGCGGGCGATGCTGCGGCGCGGCCTGCCGCAGCCGGACGAGGCGACGGTCGAGCGGCACCTGCCGCGCTTCCTGGCGATCTACGCCGAGCGCATCGCCGAGGCGACGCGTCCGTATGCCGGCATCGCCGACTTCCTCGACCGGCTCGAGGCCGAGGGCATCGCCTGGGGCATCGTCACCAACAAGCCCGGCTGGCTGGCACGGCCGCTGGTCGAGCGGCTCGGCTGGGCCGGACGCTGCGCGGCCCTGGTCAGCGGCGATTGCCTGGCGGCGAAGAAGCCCGACCCGCTGCCGGTGCTGCACGCCTGCGGCCTCGCCGCCGCCGAGCCGGCCCGTACCTGGTTCGTCGGTGACGATCGCCGCGACATCGAGGCCGGCCGTGCGGCCGGCACGCCCACCGTTGCCGCGGCCTGGGGGTATCTGGACGGCGGCGACCCGGCGACCTGGCAGGCGGATCTGGTGATCGCCGCGCCGTCGGGCCTTTCGGCGCTGCTCGGCCGTACCGGCGGATGACGGCGCCGGAAGAAGCGCTCGGCAGCTTCGAGGCCAAGTGGACCGGGGTCCACCCGGAGCTGGCGCTGGCGCTGCGATTCCTGCCCGAGCCGGGCAAGGCGCGCGAGCGCAGCTTCGCGCTGATCGGCTTCGAGCTGGAGGACGCGGCGTTCCGCATCGTCGAAGACCATGTCGCCGGCGCCAAGCTGCACTGGTGGGCCGAGGAACTGGTGCGCGCCCAGGCCGGCAAGCCGCGGCATCCGCTGACCGCGGCCCTGGTCCCGCAGGCCGGCGAACCGGCGGCCGCCTGGGATGCGGTCATCGCCGGCGCGGTCGCCGTCCGCGAGGCGCAGCCGGCGGCCTCGGTCGCGGCCTTGCTGGAGGGCTACCAGGTGCTCTACGCGCCGCTGGCCGACGTCGAGGCCGCCCTGTTCCCCGGCGTGGCGGCGCCGGCCGCCGCCGAGGCGGCCAGCCTCTCGCGCGCGCTGCGCCAGGTGGCCGACCTGGCCGGAACGCTGCAGCGCGGCCACCTGCCGCTGCCGCTGGATCTGCTGGCGCGCCATCAGCTGCAGCGGGGCCAGCTGTCCGAACCCTCGCCGGCCCGCGCCGCGGCGCTGCGCGACCTGCTGCGGCAGCTCGTCAGCCGCATGAAGGCGGTGCCGCTCGACGGCCTGTCGCTGGCCCGCGTGGCGGTACTCGCGGCCGACACCGCGCGTGCGCGCCGCGCCGCGCGGGCCACCGATCCCGCTGCGGCACTGCGTGCCGATTCGGCACGTGTCACGCCGGGCACGGCCTGGAAGCTCTGGCGCAGCGCGCGCCGGCGCGGCTGAAGCGGGCGTAGAAAGCCGCCGGCATCTGCATATGGCCGATCTTCATGCGCGCCGGCGCCTGCGTTTAGCAAAACGCTAACGCCGCTCGTGGTGCCATTGGGCCGTCTCGACGTCCATCGGCCTCCGCGCCGCGAACGTCCATCGGCCGCCCTTGGGAGGGCGGGGCGGGTGCATCGGTTTTCTTTCCGGGGGTCAACACATGCAACGCATCGTCGTCATCGGAGGCGGAGCGGCCGGTTCGGCGGTCGTCGGTGAACTGCTGCGGCCGGGACGCTCGGCGGATGCCGATATCGTCTGGCTGGTCGGGCAGCGCGCGCCGGGCCGCGGCATCGCCTACTCGACGAGTGCCGACCATCACCTGCTGAACGTGCGGGCGGCCGGCATGGGACTGTTCGCCGATGACATCGGGGCGTTCCTCAAGTACGCCGCGTCGCGCGGCCTGCCGGTGAAGGGGCCGGACTTCGTTCCGCGCTCGTGGTTCGGCGACTTCGTCGAATCCTCGCTGGCGCGGCTGGTGGCCGAGTCGGGCCGCCCCGGGCGCCTCAACCTGCAGTCGCGCGAAGCGATCGCCGTGCACGGCGACGACCGGTTCGGTTTCCGGGTCACCGTGGAGGACGGCGAGGAGCTGCGCGCCGATGCGGTGGTGCTCGCGGTCGGCGCACTGCCGCCGGCCCCGCTTTCGACGGTGACGCCGGCTGCGCTGGAAAGCGGCGCCTACGTCACCGATCCCTGGCAGTGGCCGACCCTGGCGCAGGCGCCGGAACGGGTCGTGGTCGTCGGTTCCGGCTTGACCGCCGTCGATGTCCTGCTCAGCGCGGCGACGCTCTGGCCGCATGCGCAGCTGACGGCGGTCTCGCGGCACGGCCAACTGCCGAGGACCCACGCCAGCCAGCCCGGTGAACCGTACCCGCACCAGGACGAGCTGCTCGAGACGATGCGGGCACGGCCGGCGATACGCGCCTGGATGCGCGCGGTACGCGCGACGCTGGAGGACGACGATGTCGACTGGCGCGCCGTCGTCGATGGCCTGCGCGGTGCGACCCCGGGACTGTGGCACCAGCTGGACCTGGCGGAGCGCTCGCGCTTCATCCGGCACCTGCGCTGGCTGTGGGAGCTGGTGCGCCACCGGATGCCGCCGCAGACCGCGACGGCGATCGCCCGGCTGCGCAGCCAGGGGCGGCTGAAGATCGTGGCCGGACGCGTGCTGGCGATCGGCGGCGACGGACCGCTGGACGTGCGGATCCGGCCACGCGGCAGCGAGATCCAGCGGTCGCTGGCAGCCGATCTGGTGATCCAGGCGACCGGCCTGGCGACGCTGGCCGACGATACGCAGCACCGGCTGATCCGGCAGATGATCGGTGCGGGCGTGGTGCGCGCGGACCGCCTGGGCCTGGGCCTGTGTGCGGACGCCGAGGGGCGGCTGCGCGGAGCGGACGGCACCGCCGCGCCGACGCTGCGCGGCATCGGGACACTGCTGCGTGGCGCGCTGTGGGAATGCAGCGGCCTGCCGGAGATCCGCGCGCTGGCGCGCGTGATCGCCGACGACCTGGTGCGCGAGCTGGGCTCGCGCGGCGGCCGGCGCGAACCGGGTCTGGCCTTGGCGACGAAAGGCTTCGGCGGCAGGGATGCGTTCATCCACTGAAGAACGCGTGCGCCGCCGGTCGCATGCCGCGGCGATGCGTGTCGCGTGGCGTGTCAGGTGAGCGGCGCCGGGTGTTCGCTTCGCATGCTGCGCCAGTCATTGACGCGGCGAGGCCGCATCCGTACCATTTCGCGGCTTCGCGGCGCCTGTCCAATGGCTGCAAGGCTGGAACCGGCGGGGTATAGCGCAGTCTGGTAGCGCGCCTGCTTTGGGAGCAGGATGTCGGGGGTTCGAATCCCTCTACCCCGACCATTCCCGGAAGGTCGCATGCTGCGCCCGTAGCTCAAGCGGATAGAGCATCGGCCTTCTAAGCCGAGGGTTGCAGGTTCGATTCCTGTCGGGCGCGCCAGCTCCTCGGCGATCGGCGGCGATGCGAGGAAGAGGGTGTGGTTCGAACGGAGCGGCAGCGGATGGATCCGTGCTTCACAACGTTTCGCTGGTGGGCGTAGCTCAGCTGGTTAGAGTACCGGATTGTGATTCCGGTTGTCGGGGGTTCGAATCCCCTCGCTCACCCCAAATTTTCGGAGAGACCTTCGTATTCCGGGTTTTTCCCCGCGTCACAGTCTGCTAAACTTTCCGGTCTGTTTGGGTCGTTAGCTCAGTTGGTAGAGCAGTTGACTCTTAATCAATAGGTCGTAGGTTCGAATCCTACACGACCCACCAAACAGCCCCCGGGTTTCACCCAGGCAACATGCGAATGTGGCGGAACTGGTAGACGCGCTGGATTTAGGTTCCAGTGGGGTAACCCGTGAGAGTTCGAGTCTCTCCTTTCGCACCAGCCGGTGTCGGGCAGGCTCCTGCGATCACGCAGCCTCCTCGCGTTGCCCTCCTTCCGATGTATCGTTCGCTTGCCGTGTCGCGAGCCGAGGGGGCTCGTCCGCACGGGCGGTCGCTGCGGCCGCGCATTTCTGCAGTCAGAACAAGCGTTTGCGTTAAGGAGCACACATGCAAGTTTCGGTTGAGAACGTAGGCAAGCTGGGCCGCAAGCTGGTCGTCCGGCTGCCCGCCGACCGCCTGGAAGACACCGTCCGGGATCGCATCCAGGAGATGACGCGTTCGGCGCGCCTCAAGGGCTTCCGACCGGGCAAGGTGCCGCAGAAGGTGATCGAGCAGCGTTTCGGCGCCCAGCTCCGCAACGAGGTCCTTTCCGACCTGATCGGATCGAGCTTCCAGGAAGCGGTCGCCAAGGAGAACCTGCGTCCGGCCGTGCAGCCGGCGATCTCGACCACCGGCCGGCCGGACAACGGCCAGATCGAGTACACCGCGGAGTTCGAGGTGGTGCCGGACATCGGCCCGATCGACGTCAGTGCGCTGGAGATCGCGCGCACGACAGCCGAGGTGACCGACACGGACATCGACGAGATGATCGAGACGCTGCGCCAGCAGCGCCGCACCTGGGCGCCGGTCGAGCGCGCGGCCGAGACCGGCGACATGGCGCTGTTCGAGTTCTCCGCCGAAGGCGAAGGGTTCCGTCATCCGGAAAGCGGTTCGGATCGCATCGGCACGATCATCGGCTCGAACGCCCTGCCGGCGGCGCTGGAATCGGCGCTGGTCGGACAGACGGTCGGTGGCGACTTCGAGGTCGAGGTGGCGTTCCCGGCCGAGTTCCGCGAGAGCGCCCTGGCCGGCAAGACGGCCAAGGTGAAGGCGCACGTCGTGCGCCTGCAGGCGCCGCAGGTGCCGGAGATCGACGAGGCGTTCATCGCGGCCTTCGGCGTGCGCGAGGGCGGCCTGGAGCGCTTCCGCGAGGACGTGCGCGCCAACCTGCAGCGTGAGCTCGGCGGCGTGCTGATGAACCGCCTGAAGGCCGCGACGATCGACAAGCTGATCGCCGCCCATGCCGACCTGGAACTGCCGCAGTCGATGGTCGAGGGCGAGGCGCGCATCCTGGCCCGCCAGGCGCGGGTGCCGGACGACCAGTCGACCGAGGCGTTCCTGCCGGCGGCCAAGCGCCGGGTGTCGGCCGGCCTGCTGCTGGCCGAGGTGGCCCGCCAGAACCAGATCAGCGTCGAGCCGCAGCGGGTCCGCGAGGCGCTGGCGACGATCGCCTCGACCTACGAGGAGCCGCAGCAGGTCGTTGAACTCTACAACCGCGACCCCCAGTTGATGAACGGCCTGCACAGCCGCGTCCTCGAAGATCAGGTCGTCGAGTGGATCGCCGACCGTGCCAAGGTCAGCGAGCAGGCACAGAGCTTCAACGAAGTCATGCGTCCCGGTGCCTGAGCCGGGACGCCACCGGAGGTTGCATATGTCGTCGCAGCACGCGCCCGTACAGGGCTTGAACCTGGTGCCGATGGTGGTCGAGCAGACCTCCCGCGGCGAACGGGCCTACGATATCTATTCGCGTCTGCTGAAGGAGCGGCTGATCTTCCTGGTCGGTCCGGTGGACGACTACGTCGCCAACGTCGTCGTCGCGCAGCTCCTGTTCCTGGAGTCGGAGAATCCGGACAAGGACATCAACCTCTACATCAACAGCCCCGGCGGCTCGGTCACCGCGGGCCTGGCCATCTACGACACGATGCGCTTCCTGAAGCCCGACGTCAGCACGATGGTGATCGGCCAGGCCGCGAGCATGGGCGCGTTCCTGCTGGCGGCCGGTGCGAAGGGCAAGCGCTTCGCGCTGCCGAACTCGCGCGTGATGATCCACCAGCCGCACGGCGGCGCCCAGGGACAGGCCACCGACATCGAGATCCAGGCGCGCGAGATCCTGTACCTGCGCAAGCGCCTCAACGAGGAGCTGGCGGCCAATACCGGGCAGTCGCTGGAGCGGATCGAGCGCGACGTCGAGCGCGACCTGTTCTTCAACGCCGAGGACGCCAAGTCCTACGGCCTGATCGACGCCGTGCTGCAGAAACGGCCGGTCGAGGCAGCGCCGGGCTGAAGCTCCCGGCCGTCGATTTTCGTCGACCGCGCTCCCGTTCAGCCTGGCTGAGCGGGGCGCTTTTGCTGTGTTATTCTCGGGTCGGCAGCACCCACCTTGCAGAGGCGGAACATGACAGACGACCGGCAAAGCCGATCGGGTGACAGCGGCAAGATTCTCTACTGTTCGTTCTGCGGCAAGAGTCAGCACGAAGTCCGCAAGCTGATCGCGGGTCCGTCGGTGTTCATCTGCGACGAATGCGTCGAGCTGTGCAACGACATCATCCGCGAGGAGCTCGAAGAGAAGGCGGCCAGCACCCGCAGCCACCTGCCCAAGCCGAAGGAAATCCTCGACGTACTGGACCAGTACGTGATCGGGCAGTCGCGCGCGAAGAAGGTGCTCGCCGTCGCCGTCTACAACCATTACAAGCGGATGGAGTCGCGCACCCGCAACGACGAGGTCGAGCTGGCCAAGTCGAACATCCTGCTGGTCGGGCCGACCGGTTCGGGCAAGACGCTGCTGGCCGAGACGCTGGCGCGGCTGCTGAACGTGCCGTTCACGATCGCCGACGCGACCACGCTGACCGAAGCGGGCTACGTCGGCGAGGATGTCGAGAACATCATCCAGAAGCTGCTGCAGAAGTGCGACTACGACGTCGAGAAGGCGCAGGCGGGCATCGTCTACATCGACGAGATCGACAAGATCTCGCGCAAGAGCGAGAACCCGTCGATCACGCGCGACGTTTCCGGCGAAGGCGTGCAGCAGGCGCTGCTCAAGCTGATCGAGGGCACGGTGGCGTCGGTACCGCCGCAGGGCGGGCGCAAGCATCCGCAGCAGGAGTTCCTGCAGGTGGACACCAAGAACGTGCTGTTCATCTGCGGTGGTGCGTTCGCGGGGCTGGATCGCATCATCCAGCAGCGCTCGGAGACCACCAGCATCGGCTTCAATGCCGAGGTGCGCAGCAAGAACCGCCAGCTCGACACCGGCAAGCTGCTCAGCGAGGTCCAGCCGGAAGACCTGATCCGGTTCGGCCTGATCCCCGAGTTCGTCGGCCGCCTGCCGATCGTGGCCACGCTGGAGGAGCTCGACGAGAAGGCGCTGGTGCAGATCCTGACCGAGCCGAAGAACGCGATCACCAAGCAGTTCAAGCGGATGTTCGAGATGGAGGGCGCCGAGCTGGAGTTCCGGCCCGAGGCGCTGACCGCGGTGGCGCGCAAGGCACTCAAGCGCAAGACCGGTGCGCGCGGCCTGCGGACGATCATCGAGCAGGTGCTGCTGGACACGATGTTCGACCTGCCGTCGCTCGAGCACGTCAGCAAGGTGGTCGTCGACGAGGCCGTCATCAACGGCCAGGCCGAGCCGTACCTGATCTATCGCGGGAACATGCAGACGCGCGCCGCCGCTGAATGACCCGCTCCGGGCACGGTGTTGCAAAACGCCACCGTGCCCTCACTTGACCCAACGGCAGCGTGAGTTCACGCTGCCGTTGTCGTTTCGACGACGACGAATTCCCGCTCAGGATCGAAGATGGACAAGTCCGGCAGTTCTCCCGCCTCTCCCGCCGTGCTCGAGCTTCCGGCACTGCCGCTGCGCGACGTGGTGGTCTTCCCGCACATGGTCATCCCGCTGTTCGTCGGCCGGGAGAAATCGGTGCGCGCGCTCGACGCGGCCATGGAGAGCGGCAAGCAGATCCTGCTGGTCGCCCAGCGCAGCCCCGACACCGACGATCCCCAGGCCGAGGACCTCCACGCCGTGGGCACGATCGCCACGGTGCTGCAGCTGCTGAAGCTGCCGGACGGGACGATCAAGGTCCTGGTCGAGGGCACCGACCGCGCCCAGATCGAAGGCTACAGCGAGAACAACGGGCTGACCTACGGGCATGCCCGCGTGATCGAGCCGACCTATAGCCGCAGCGAACGCGAGACCGAGGTGATCTCGCGCTCGCTGGTGGCGCAGTTCGAGCAGTTGGTCAAGCTGTCGCGCAAGATTCCGCCGGAGCTGCTGGCGACGCTGTCGGGCATCGACAACCCCTCGCGCCTGGCCGACACGATCGCGGCGCACCTGTCCGTGCGGCTGGAGGACAAGCAGCGCGTGCTGGAAATGCCCGACGTGGTCGAGCGGCTCGAGACGCTGGTCGCGCTGGTGGACGGCGAGATCGACCTGCAGCAGATCGAGAAGCGCATCCGCGGCCGCGTCAAGTCGCAGATGGAGAAGAGCCAGCGCGAGTACTACCTCAACGAGCAGATGAAGGCGATCCAGAAGGAACTGGGCGACATGGACGAGGCGCCGAACGAGCTCGACGAGCTCGGCAAGCGCATCAGCCAGGCCGGCATGCCCAAGGCGATCGAGGCCAAGGCGCGCGCGGAGTTCAACAAGCTCAAGCAGATGTCGCCGATGTCGGCCGAGGCCACCGTCGTGCGCAACTACATCGACTGGATGGTCAACTCGCCCTGGAAGAAGCGCAGCAAGGTGCGCAAGGACCTGCACCTGGCCCAGGACGTGCTCGACGCCGACCATTTCGGGCTCGAGAAGGTCAAGGAGCGGATCCTGGAGTACCTGGCCGTCCAGCAGCGCGTCAACAAGATGAAGGGACCGATCCTGTGCCTGGTCGGCCCGCCGGGCGTGGGCAAGACCTCGCTCGGCCAGTCGATCGCCAAGGCGACCAACCGCAAGTTCGTGCGCATGTCGCTGGGCGGCGTGCGTGACGAAGCGGAGATCCGCGGCCATCGCCGGACCTACATCGGCTCGATGCCCGGTCGCATCATCCAGAACCTCTCCAAGGTGGGCACGCGCAATCCGCTGTTCGTCCTCGACGAGATCGACAAGATGTCGATGGACTTCCGCGGCGATCCTTCGGCGGCGCTGCTGGAAGTGCTCGATCCGGAGCAGAACCATGCCTTCAACGACCACTACCTGGAGGTCGATTTCGACCTGTCCGAGGTCATGTGGATCGCGACCGCCAATTCGCTCAACATCCCCGGCCCGCTGCTGGACCGCATGGAAGTGATCCGGATTCCCGGCTACACCGAGGAAGAGAAGATCAACATCGCGCGGCGCTACCTGGTGCCCAAGCAGCTCAAGGCCAACGGCCTCCAGGCCGAGGAGCTGCAGATCGCCGAGTCGGCGATCCGCGACATCATCCGCTACTACACGCGCGAGTCGGGCGTGCGCAACCTCGATCGCGAGATCTCCAAGATCGCGCGCAAGGTCGTCAAGGAGCTCAGCCTCGCGGCCAAGCCCAAGCCGGCCGCGAAGGGCAAGGGCAAGGCCGACAAGGACAAGGCCGAGAAGGCGAAGGCGAAGCGGGCCGGCGGCAAGGCCAGCGTCACCGCGCGCAACCTCGACGACTACCTGGGCGTGCGCAAGTTCAGCTACGGACGGGCCGAGCAGCAGAACGAGGTCGGGCTCGTCACCGGCCTGGCCTGGACCGAGGTCGGCGGCGACCTGCTCAGCATCGAGGCGACCATCGTCTCGGGCAAGGGCAAGCTGATCCACACCGGCCAGCTCGGCGACGTCATGCAGGAGTCGATCCAGGCGGCTCTCTCGGTGGTGCGCGCGCGCGTGGAGCGCTTCGGCATCGATCCGGAGTTCCACCAGAAGCTCGACATCCACATCCACGTGCCCGAGGGCGCCACGCCGAAGGACGGGCCGAGCGCCGGCATCGCGATGTGCACGGCGCTGGTCTCCGCGCTGACGCGCGTACCGGTGCGTTCGGACGTGGCGATGACCGGCGAGATCACCTTGCGCGGACGCGTGCTGCCGATCGGCGGGCTCAAGGAGAAGCTGCTGGCGGCCCATCGCGGCGGCATCGCGACGGTGATCATCCCGGAAGAGAACCGCAAGGACCTGGTCGACATCCCGAAGAACGTCACCGACTCGGTCGAGATCCGGCCGGTGCGCTGGATCGACGAGGTGCTCGACATCGCGCTGGAGCGGCCGCTGTCTCCGGTCGTGCGCGCCGGCGAAGGCGAAGCCAAGCAGGAGCCCGCGCACGGCGGTCCGCCGGGCGAGGCGCCGACCCGCCCGCACTGAGCTGAGCGTCGAGGTTCCGCATGCGTCGTGCACGGCATGGCGCATGCGAACCGTCGCTTCCCTGTAGGGGACATTGCGCATCGCCCGGCCTGTCGCGGATTCGGTCCGCGGCTTCGCGGGCGCGCCAGTTCCGCAGCGATCGCGAACGCGTCGAAGCGACGGCCGTCCGTGTCGTCGGCCGCGTGTCCGGGCCGCTTGCCCCGCGTGGCGGATCGTGGTTCCGGCACCCATTCGCGGCGCCCGTTGTCAAGCGACGACCCCATTCTTCACATGCGAAAAAGTCCGGAAAGCCTTTTATTGCTTGGCTTCGGGGGCACTGGTATAAAGGGGCCGCCGCGAACGGCCCGGTCCCTGACGGTCCGCGTTCGCGGGTCAGCGTTCCATGCGTGCTGAAGATGCCCGCCTCCGGCGATGCGCGTGATTCGCTTCCCAATCCTATGCGTTCGGGCCGCTGTTCCACGAGGGAGTGACATCTCAATGAACAAAGGTGAATTCGTTTCCGCAGTAGCTGACGCTGCCGGCCTGTCCAAGGCGGATGGCGAGCGCGCGGTCGAAGCGGTTTTCAAGGTCGTCAAGAAGGCGCTGAAGGCAGGCGACAGCGTATCTCTCGTCGGCTTCGGTACGTTCCAGGTGCGCAAGCGCGCAGCGCGCAGCGGCCGCAATCCGCGTACCGGCGACACGATCAAGATCAAGGCGTCGAAGGTACCCTCGTTCAAGGCCGGCAAGGCGCTCAAGGACGCGTTGAACTGAGAGACGCTTGCCGGGTGCTTAGCTCAGCGGTAGAGCGTCGCCCTTACAAGGCGAGGGTCGGGGGTTCGATCCCCTCAGCACCCACCATCCAGCGAAGCGGCGGCAAGGGCGGTTAGAATAAGGTCTCGCCGGACTCGAAGCGGGTTGCTCGACATCCGACTTCGCCGCCACCGTCCAGCAGGGCGCCCGCGAGGCGCCCTTGCTTTTTCCAAAGACGAAGTAACGAAACGGACTATCCCATGCTGTCGAAACTGCGCACCGCGTTGAAGAGCTGGATCGGCATCGCCGTCCTCGGCCTGATACTGATCGGCTTCTCGTTCTTCGGGATCGAGTCGTATTTCGTGAGCCAGAGCGATACCAGCGTCGCGCGGATCGGCGATCAGGAGATCAGCCAGGACCAGTTCCGCGACCGCTTCAACGACTATCGCCAGAACATGATGCGGCAGCAGGGCGAGGGCTTCGACAGCCGCGTGCTCGACTCGCCGATCGTGCGCCGCCAGGTGCTCGACACGATGATCGACGAGCACACGATTATCGCCGCCAACGAGAAGCTCGGCGTGCGCGTGCCCGACCAGCGCGTGGCCGAGGAGATCGCGGCCATTCCGGCGTTCCAGGTCGACGGGGTCTTCAACCAGGACCAGTACCGCGCCGTGCTCAGCATGCAGGGCCTCAGCTCGCGGGCGCTCGAGCAGGACATCCGCACCGGCATGGCCACGCGCGAAGTGCCGATGCAGCTGTACACGACCAGCTTCGTGACCGGCGCCGAGGTCGACGCCTATCTGCGCCTGCGCGAGCAGAAGCGCGACTTCGGTTTCGTGCGGATCGACAAGCCGGCCGACGCCGGCAGCGAGCCGGTCACCGACGAAGAGGTCAAGACCTACTACGAGGCCAACCAGGCCGATTTCATGAATCCCGAGCAGGTGGCGGTGGAGTACATCGAACTCGACGCCGCCAAGCTCAAGGTCGACCTCGACCCGAGCGAATCCACGCTGCGCGAGCGCTACGAGAAGGAGAAGTCGCGCTTCACGACCGAGGAACAGCGCCTGGCGTCGCACATCCTGGTCAAGGTCGGCGGCAGCGGCAGCCCGGACGACCAGAAGCAGGCACTGACGAAGGCCGAAGGCCTCGTCAAGCAGGTCCGCGAGGGCAAGTCCTTCGCCGACCTGGCCAAGGCGGAGTCGGAGGACCTGGGCTCGCGCAACCAGGGCGGTGACCTGGGCTGGCTCGAGAAGGGCATGACCGATCCGGCGTTCGAGACCGCGCTGTTCGCGCTCGAGCCCAAGACGGTGTCCGAGCCGGTGCTCGGCGCCGACGGCTACCACATCATCGAGCTGCGCGAGACGCGGCCGGGCGCGATCCGCAGCTTCGAGGACGTGCGTACCGAGCTGGCGGCCGAATACGTCGAGACCGAGCGCGAGCGCGTCTACAACGAGAAGTCCGGCCGGCTGGTGGACCTGGTCTACCAGGACCCGTCCTCGCTGCAGGCCGCGGCCGAGGATGCCGGGGTGGAGGTGGCCAGGACCGGCCTGTTCTCGCGTGCCGGCGGCGCCGAAGGCCTCGCGGCCAATCCGGCGGTCGTCAAGGCGGCGTTCTCCGACGCGGTGATGATCGAGGGCAACAACTCCGAAGCCATCGACCTGGGCCCCAACCACATCGCCTTCGTCCGCGTGGCCGAGCGCAAGCCCGCCGAAGCCAAGCCGCTGGCCGAGGTCACCGGCCAGATCAAGGAGCGCATCGTCGCCGAGCGGCTGGCCGGCGCGGCCAAGAGCCGCGCCGACGCGCTGTTCGCGCGGCTCGAGAAGGGCGAATCCCTGGTCGACCTGGCCAAGGAGCTGGGCACCGAGGTCAGCGAGCAGAAGGGCATCGGCCGCAATGCGGTCAACCTCGACGCGGCGCTGGTGCAGGCGGTGTTCGCAATGCCGCGCGTGACCGAGGGCAAGCCGGCGTTCCGGTCCGTCGCGCTCGGCGGCGACGCCTATGCGCTGGTCCAGCTCGAGCAGGTCGTCGACGGCGATCCGTCGACGCTCGACGCGCCCACGCGCGATGCCGCGCGCACCACCCTGCAGCAGGGCACCGGCTACCTGGCCGCGCGCGACTTCGTCGCGGCGCTGCGCCGGGAGGTCAAGCCGGTCGTCAACGAAAAGAACCTCAACTGACGCCCGCCGGTCATCCGACACGAAAGGCCGCCTTCGGGCGGCCTTTCGCGTTTGGCTACCTCGGACTGCGGCGTGATCGAGACGGCACGCTGCCGTCGCGAATGCGCGAATGTGGCGCTCGGTTGTCCGGCCACACCGAGGGGACATGGGGTTGGCCGCCGGCCGCGGCTCCGGCGCGTGGCGGCTACGGCGGGCCGATCAGGATGCGGTCGCCGGGGCGCAGCACGGCGCCGGCGCCGATCGCGTTCCAGCGCAGCAACTGGGCGAGCTTGACGCCGTAGCGGCGGGCGATCGCGCCGAGCGTGTCGCCGCTGCGCACCAGATGGGTCTGTCCGGCGGCGGCCGCCGTTTCGGGACGGTCGGCGGTCTCGCGGCCCGGCAACAGCACGCGCGCGCCGTCGGCGATGCGCGCATCGTCGTCGACGCCATTGGCCAGTGCGACGACCGCCACCGGCGCACCGGCGGCGTCGGCGAGGCTGGCCACGTCGGTCGCGTGGCGGGTACGCAGCTCGCGCCAGTCCGCCCACAGCCCGGCCGGCAGCTGGTCGGCCGCCTGCCGGAAGCGCTCGGCGTTCTGCGCCGGCAGCAGCAGGCGCAGCGGCGCTTCCGCGCCGATGCGTGATCGCCGATGGCCGGCATTGAGCCGGCCGAATGCGGTGGGTTCGATCGCGGCCAGCTTCGAGGCGACGCGCAGGTCGATCGTGCGCGACAGCGCCACCGGCGCCAGGCGGTCGTCGGGACCCGGCGTCGGCAGCTGGACACCGAAGCGCGTCGGATCGTCGATGACGCAGGCCAGCGCCATCAGCTTGTCCAGGTGTTCGTGGGTCGTGCGGCTCAACGCGAGATTGGCCAGCTCGGTGCGCGACAGGCGGCGCTCGCCCGGCGCATCGAGCAGCTTGGCGACGCGGAACTCGCCCGCGTTGAAGGCCATGTTGGCCAGCCGCCAGTCGCCGAACTTCTCTTCGTACAGCGCGATCAGGTCCAGGCTGGCGCGCGTCGAGTCGATGGCGTCGAGGCGGCCGTCGTAGTCGGCGGCGACGCGCACGCCGCGGCCGCGCGCGGTCGCGGCCGTCAGCTGCCACATGCCGGCCGGCCCGTCGCCACGGCCGGCGACGGGCCGGTAGTGGCTTTCCACGTACGGCAGGAACACGAACTCGGTCGGCAGCTTCCGCTTCTCGACCTCGTCGAGCACCAGCAGCACGAACGGCATCGCCTGTTTCCAGGAATCGGCGAAGCGGCCCGGCGAGGCGGTGTAGCGATGCGCCCAGTGCAGCGTCTCCGGGCCATGGTTGCAGCCGTGCATCGCGAGGCCGTCACGGATCCGCTGCCACGGCGAGGCCTGCTCCTCGGCGGGTGGCGGATGCGCGGCCGGGCGCGGGGTCGTCGTGGCGGTGGGCGCCGGTGCGTCCGTCGCCGGCGGAGGGACCGGCGGCTGCGGCGCGGGCGCGTGCCGCGGAACGGTCGCGCAGGCACCGAGGCCGAGCGCAAGCACGGCCGTGAGGCAATGCGCGGCCCTCACGTATCCATCGCCCTGAAGCCGTCCTTGCGTGCGCGCAGCGTGGCGAAGCGGGCCGTGCGCGAACCGCGGGCGTCGCCGTCGAGCGCGGACGCGACCGCAGGGGCATCCACGCGCAGGAACGGGTTGCAGCGCTTCTCGCTGGCGAGATCAATCGGCAGCGTCGGGTGCCCGCCGCCGCGCAGCCGGCGCGCCTGGTCCAGCCGCGCTGCCAGGTCCGCGTTGCCGGGCTCGATCGTGCGCGCGAACGCACCATTGGCCAGCGTGTATTCGTGTCCGCAGCACACCTGGGTGGTGTCGGGGAGCGCGGCCAGGCGATCCAGCGAGGCGAGCATCTGTTCGGCACTGCCTTCGAACAGCCGGCCGCAGCCGAGGCTGAACAGCGTGTCGCCGCAGAACAGGAAGCCCTCGCCGACGTAGGCGACGTGGCTGCGCGTATGCCCGGGAACGGCCAGGACCTCGAAGCGGGCGGCCGGCGCCGATAGCGTGACGACCGCGCCGTCGCCGACGCGATGGTCCGCCGCGATGCGCTCGTCGTCCGGCGCGTAGACCGGGACCGTGCCGTCGCCGAGCAGGTCGGCGACGCCGCCGGTGTGGTCGGCGTGGTGATGGGTGAGCAGGATCGCCCGTAATCGCAGGTGCTCGCGGCGCAGTGCGGCGCGCACCGGCGCGGCGTCGCCGGGATCGACGGCGAGCGCGTTGCCGTCCCGGTCGGCCAGCAACCAGATGTAGTTGTCGACGAAGGCCGGAACGGCCAGCAGGCGCAGTGCATTCATGAGCCGCCGGACTATAAAGGATCGATTTGCCCGGCAAAGTTAAGGCGAAGTTAGCGACGGTGATGACCCAGCCGCGGACGCATTCGCTACACTCACGCCTTTCCGATTCCCGGGTCGCCCGTCTCGACGATGACGCACCGCAACGCCAGCATCTTCGCGCGGCCCGAGCTGGCCGCGCTGGCACGCGACGAGCTGGCCCTGCTGCCGGCGTATGCGCGGCGCCAGCCGAGCTGCCGCGCGCTGATCGTCTATCCGCACGTCAGCGCACGCGCGCTGCCGCTGGATCTGCCGGCGTGGCAGGTGACGCGCCTGCATGTCGAGGACGGCCGCCTGCAGGGCGACAGCAGCTGCGAGCTGGACCACCTGCCGTGGCCCGAGGACAGCTTCGACCTGGTGCAGGTGCAGCATGCGGCCGATGTCCTGGAGCCGATCGAGGCCTTCGTCGACGAGATCGGACGCGTGCTGCGCCCCGGCGGCGTCGTGCTCTGGTCGGGTCTCAACGCGCTGGGATCGTGGCGGTCATGGTGCCGTCTGCGCAGCGGCGCCTCGCTGCCGCTGCTGCCGGCCGGTGCCTTGCGCCGCCTGCTGGACCGCAGCGGCCTGGCGATCGAGGATTCCTACCACGTGGGCCGGTTCTGGCCGCGCAGTGCCGCCGCCGGTGATCGCGCCGCTTCGGCGGTCGACGTGTTCCGGGCTGCCTGGGTGCTGGCCGCGCGCAAGCGGCGCGCGAACCTGACGCTGCTGGCCCGGCGCAACGTCCGGCCGGCGGTTCCGGCCCGCCTGGCGGCCGTACCGAGCCGCCGCGCCTGCGCATGAGTACGGAAGGCGCGTTGAGCGAGGTGGAGGTCTTCACCGACGGCGCCTGCCTGGGTAATCCCGGGCCCGGCGGCTGGGGCGCGCTGCTGCGCCGTGGCGCGACCGAGCGCGAGCTTTCGGGAGGCGAGGCGGCCACCACCAACAACCGCATGGAGCTGATGGCGGCGATTCGCGGACTGGAGGCGCTGACGCGGCCCTGCCAGGTCACGCTGTATACCGATTCGCAGTACGTGCAGCGCGGCATCGAGGAATGGCTGCCGCGCTGGCAGGCACGTGGCTGGAAGACCAGCGACGGCAAGCCGGTCAAGAACCGTGACCTGTGGGAACGGCTGGCCGCGGCCTGCCAGCCGCACCGGCTGCGCTGGCAGTGGGTGCGCGGGCACGCCGGCCATGTCGAGAACGAGCGTGTCGACCAGCTGGCGCGAGCGGCCGCGCTGGCGATCCGCGACGGCCGGGAAAGCGCATGAGACAGATCGTCCTGGATACCGAGACCACCGGCCTGGAGGTCAACAAGGGCCACCGGCTGATCGAGATCGGCTGCATCGAGCTGGCCGAGCGCCGGCCGACCGGTCGCAGCTTCCACCGCTACCTGAATCCGGATCGCGCGATCGACGAGGGCGCCAAGGCAGTGACCGGCATCGAGGACGAGTTCCTGCTCGACAAGCCGCGCTTCCATGAAATCGCCGGGGAGTTCATCGCGTTCGTCGACGGCGCCGAGGTGATCGCCCACAACGCCAGCTTCGACGTCGGCTTCATCAACGCCGAGCTGGCACTGGCCGGCATCGGCGGAACGATCCAGCAGCGCGTGCAGGTGATCGACACGCTGCAGCTGGCGCGCGAGATGTGGCCCGGCCAGCGCAACGGCCTGGATGCGCTCTGCAAGCGGTTGGGCGTCGACAACAGCCACCGCGAGCTGCACGGCGCCTTGCTCGACGCGCAGCTGCTGGCCGACGTCTACCTGGCGATGACGGCGGGGCAGGGCGATCTCGGCTTCGCGAGCGAGGCATCGCCTGCCGGTGTCGCGCGGCGCGAGCGCACCCTGGTCGTGATTCCGCTGCGCGTGCAGCGTGCCGATCCGGACGAGGCCGCCAGCCACGCGGCGCGGCTGGCGGTGATCGAGAAGGCCGGTAAGGCGCCGAGCCTGTGGACGCAGCTCGGCTGGGATTGACGCCATTGCCGCGCCGCCGGCCTCCACGGGAAGGCCGGCGGCGAACGGGACGCGTCAGAAGCGCAGTCGCAGGCCGATCCGGTAGCGGCGCGGCGCGCCCGGGGCGACGAACAGCGCCTCGGCCGAATCCTCCGGATCCACGTGCGGGCGCAGCAGCTCGCCGTTCGGCAGCACGTCCTCGCCGATCATGCCGAAGGTCTCGTAGCGGCGGTCGAACACGTTGTCGATGCCGGCGGTGAACTCCAGCCGGTCACTGGTGCGCCAGCGGCCGTGCAGGTTGACGATCGTGAAACCGCCGGTCTTCCAGTCGCGCGAACGCGAGCCTTCGACTTCCTCGGTCATGCCGCCGTCCTCGTTGCCGCTGGCGATCAGGTCCGACTGGGTGATCAGGTCGGCACCGAACGTCAACCGCGGCGTCGGCTTCCAGTCGGCGCCGAGCTTGAAGGTGTGCTTGGGCAGGCCGGCCAGGCGCATGCCTGGCTCGATGCGGACCGTACGCTCGCCCGACAGCAGCTCGCCGTGCGCCTCGTAGGTCGCCTCGAGCCAGCTGTAGCCCAGATGCCATTCGACCAGGCCCAGGTCCTGGTGCACGGTCAGGTCCACACCCTGGTGGCGCGTGCGGTCGAAGTTCGCGAAGTAGCCCTGCTGCGTATTGGGCGCGCGCAGGAACAGGATGTCGTCGCGGTTGGTGGTGCGATAGGCCGAGGCCGACACGTAGGTGTGCTCGCCGGGCGACCAGCGCAGGCCCACCTCGCCCGAGCGCGAGACCACCTGCGCCAGGTACGGATCGCCCTGCAGCCCGGTCGGCAGCCGGCACGGCTCCTCCGGGTCGGCGCAGCCCAGCTCCATCACGGTGGGCGCGCGGTTGCTCTGCGAGACGCTGGCGTAGGCGGTCCAGTCGCCGAAGCCGTGCGTGATGCCGAGGAACGGGTTGGCCTTGGTGTAGGTGAAGCGCTCGCGCGGACGCTCGCCGTCCTCGGCGGTGCTGAGCGTGTTGGCGACGCGGCTGCGGTTCCAGCGCAGCGAGCCGGTCACGAAGGTGCGCTCGCCGACCTGCCAGTGATCGCTGGCGAACACGCTGTAGGCGGTCGCGTTGCCGCGCACGCCCGAGAAGAACTCGCGTTCCTCGGCCGGATCGCCGTAGATCACGCGCGTGTCCTCGTCGAGCCAGCCGAGCTGCTCGTACTGCTTGTAGTCGACCTTGCTGTGGTCCCAGGTCGCGCCGACGACGACGCGGTGCCGGCCGAACTGGCGATCGAGATTGAGTGCGGCGCCGTAGGCGTCCTGGTCCAGGTGGGTGCCGTTGAAGACGCCGTTGTGCAGCGCCGCGCCTTCCTCGCGCGTGTACTCGCAGTCGTCGTCGAGCGGATTGCCGTCAGCGTCGAAGCCGTCCTCGCATTCCTCGACGTACTCCTCGTACTCGCCGTTGATGTCGCCGTTGACGGTGTCGCGCTTGCCGTTGCGGACATAGGCGAGCGCAGAGACCAGGGTGTCGTCGTTGAACCAGTGGCTGACGTGCGAGGCGATCTGGGTCTGCCGGTTCTCGGTCTGGTCCGGCGCCGTGTAGATCGAGCGGCGGTCGTCCTGGTAGAGCCCGCCCTCGCGCTCGCCGTCCTCGTAGCGCCAGCTCGGCAGCAGGCCGTTGCCGATCAGCTTGCTGCGGCCGCCGAGGATCGAGACGTCCCATTCGGTGGTCGCGGTGCTGCGGCCGAACTTCGCGAACACGGTGCCCAGATGGCCCTTGGACTGGTCGCGCCAGCCGTCCTCGTCGAAGCCGGTCACCGCGGCGAACGCATGCCAGCCGTCGGCGTTGTTCCAGCCCCAGGCGAGATCGGCGCGCTTGCGCGAATCGCTGCCGAACGAAAGATCGGCGGTGAAGCCCGGCGCCGTCAGGCCTGATTGCGTCGTGAACGCCAGCGCGCCGCCGAGCGTGTTCGGACCGAACAGCGCATCGGAGCCGGGCACCACGGTCAGCGAACGGATCGCCGCCTCCGGCATCATGTCCCAGCTGATGATGTCGCCGAACGGCTCGTTGACGCGGATGCCGTCCAGGTACACCGAGATGCCCTGCGCCGCGCCGAGCGTGGCCGAGGCCCGGTAGCCGTGGAAGGTCAGGTCGCCCTGGAACGGACTGCCCTGTACCTCGTTGATGTTCACGCCGGTCAGGCGCTGGGTCATGAAGCGGATCAGGTTGTCGGCGCCGGACGCGCGGATCGTCTCGGCGTCGGCGGCTTGCGAGGCATACGGCAGCGTGTCGCGGTCGATGGTCGTGCCGGGCAGCGGGCTCGGCGTGATCGCCTCGACCGTCGGCAGGCGCGGCAGCGGCTCCTCGCCGGCTGGTGCCTGCGCGTGGAGCGGGGCGAAGGGCAGCAGGGCCGTGGCGAGCGCCAGCGCCAGCGCCGAACGCGGGCCGGGCCCGTGGCGTGCCGGTGCCGGCCGGCCGCCGGGTGGCGCTGCGTGCGTGCGGATGCCGGCCTGCTGCATCGGGCCGGAGCGCGCGGCGTGGCATGGGTTGGACTTGACGGAACGTGCAAGCATGGTCTCTTCTCCCCTCGGTAGGTCGGTAGTCAGCGCGTACGCTGCGATCCGTTGTCGTTGTGGTTCGGGTCTTGCGGTTCGTCTGATCGGGTGCTTCGGGAAAACTTCCTGCGTTGTTGGCGTGCGGAGACGTCGATGGACATGTCGCGCTTTCTAATGGGACGGATCGCCGCGGTGTCTGCGGCGATCTTTTTCGCGGCGCTGCTGTTCGCGCTGTGGCGGGCCCAGTTCGACGTCGAGCTGGAAGAGCGCGGTGCCGCCGATGTCGCCCGTGCGTTCGAGCACCTGAGCGCATTGCAGGACGAGCCGCCGGAAGGCCTGGATGCGCATGTGGCGGCGCTGCGCGAGATCGTCGGCTCGGACCGGATGCGGCATCTGCAGCTGCGCCTGGCCGATGCGACCGGGCGCGAGCTGATCGGGCCGCCGCCGCCCGCGGCGCCGTCCTGGCTCGAGCGGGCGTTCGTGGCGCTGCTGCCGCCCGAATCGGCCCAGGCCAATGCGGCGACCTGGGTGATCCGGCGCGACGAAGGCGTGCGGTTCGTCGCCACCTTCATGCTGAACCCGGCCAGCGAGCAGGAGGAGGCGCTGGACGACACGCTGGGCCTGCTCGGCACCTTGCTCGGCTACGGAGTGCTGACCCTGATGGCGGTGTTCTGGGCGCTGCGCCGTGCGCTGGCCCCGTTGCAGCCGATCCACACCGCGATCGGGCACTACCGCGATGCCGACTACGCCTGGCGCGTGCCGCCGCTGCCGATGCGCGAGCTCGACGCCGTCGGCCAGGCACTCAACCACATGGCCGGCGCGCTCGCGCAGGCGCAGGAAGCCCGACGCACGCTCAGCCTCAAGCTGCTCGGCGTGCAGGAAGAGGAGCGCACCTACATCGCGCGCGAGCTGCACGACGAGCTCGGCCAGGTGCTGACCGCGATGCGTGCCGACATCGCCTGGCTGCAGCGCCGCGCCGACGGTACGCCGGACGTGCAGGACGTGGTCGGCGGTCTCGCCGCGTCCTGCGGCCGCCTGCACGAGGGTGTCAGCGACCTGCTCGATCGCCTGCGCCCGCAGGGCGGACGCGACGGTGACGGCCCGGTGCCACTGCACGGTCTGCTCGAGAGCCTGCTGCAGGGCTGGCGCGATCGTCCCGGCCAGGATGCGGTGCTGTCGCTGGCCTACGATGCGCGGGTCGAGCCGCTCGGCGACGAGCTGGCATTGACGATCTATCGCATGACGCAGGAGGCACTGACCAACGCGATGCGCTACTCGGGTGCGCGGCGCATCGAGGTGACGCTGGGACTCGACCGGGAAGGGCGCCTGCGCTGGCAGGTGGAGGACGACGGCGTCGGCATCGACGCACTCGATCGCGCGATCCACCGCGGCAACGGCCTGGCAGGCATCAGCGAGCGTGTCTGGGCGCACCACGGCGAGATCGAGATCCAGCCGCGCACGGCCGATCCGCAGCGGCCGGGCGCGCGGCTGTCGGCGCGGTTTCCGAGGAGCGGCCGGCGCACGGACTGAAGGCGGCCGGTCCGCGTCGGCCGGCAGTGGCGTCGATCGAAAAGGAGCGGTTCCATCGCCTGCGAGAGCGGCGGGCGTCGTCGCCGGCACGCGACGGTGTCCCGCGCATGCCGGCGTGTACGGCGTCGGCGCGTCAGATCGGCGCACCGGCGCTGTCGGGCAGCAGGCCATGGGACACCGCGTAGCGATGCATGTCGAGGGAACTGCCCAGCCCGGTCTTCTTGCGGATCGAGGTCTGGTAGTTGGCCGCGGTCTTGAAGCTCATGCGGGCCTGGTTTGCGACCTCCTCGACGCTCAGCCCGCGCGCCAGCAGCAGGAAGATGTCCAGCTCGCGCGCGCTCAGCGTCAGATGCGGCAACGGTACGCGCCGGGCCTTCTGCCGGATTTCCTCTTCCAGTGCATCGGGCAGGCTGCGCTGGCCGGCGGCGATGTCGCGCACGGCGGTGACCAGCGATTCGGGCGGGCTGCTCTTGGTCAGGTAGCCGCGCGCGCCCAGGCGCATGGCCTGGGCGGCCAGCGCGGGGCTCTCGTGCATCGTGAAGACCAGGACCTGCAGGTGCGGCGCGCGCGCGCGCAGGCGCTGCAGGGTCTCCATGCCGGCCCGGCCGGGCATCGACAGGTCCAGGATCAGGATGTCGGCCGCGTGCGTGGTCAGCCATTCGCAGGCGCTGTCGCCGTCGCCGAACTCGGCGACCACTTCGAAGCCGTCCTCCAGTTCCAGCAGGCGGCGGTAGCCGGTGCGCACGACCGCATGGTCGTCGGCGATGGCGATTCTCAAGGCGGACATGCACGCTCCCATGGAATGGAAAAAGGGAGGTGATTGTCCGAACGGCCGCTGCGGGCCACAACCGGCCGTGATGCCGCGGCGTGCAGGCTGCTGCGTTGCGTCGGGAAAAATTCCCGGATGCTGCGAGCGGTGGATCCAGTCGTTGTCGGGAAATCCCGCGGGCTGGAGTCCGGCCGTTCGCGGGGGCGCATTACATCGGGGTCTCGCTAGGGCGCATCGAAGCGGCTTCTCGCTGGGGCGGTCAGGCGGTGGAGCAGCGTGCCGGGCGAGGAAAAGATCCTGCCCGGTGAACGAACCGATGCGCCGGGCGCGCGATCGCGGCCCGGCGCATCGAGAGCGGTCCGGCGCTCAGTCCTTGAGGACGCCGGATGCCTTGGCGATGTGCGTGGCGATCGCGTCCATCAGCGGCGGCGACAGGCAGTCGTACGGTTCGAGCCCGAGCTCGCGCAGGCGCGCGCGCACGGCGCCCATGTTCTCCGGCCGCGCGCCCGATTCGATGATCGAGGAGACGAAGGCCGCGAAGCCCGGTGCCGCCCAGCCGCTTTCGGGCGACAGCTCGGTGTGCACGAAGTCCAGGCCGTAGAACGGGTGGTTCTTGTTCTCGATGCGTCCGTACATGTGCACGCCGCAGCCGGTGCAGGCGTGGCGCTGGATCGTCGCGGAAGGGTCGACGATCTTGAGCTTGTCGCCGTTCTCGACGACGCTGACGGCATCGCGCGAAACCACCGCGACGACCGAGAACAGCGCGCCGTCGGGCTTCCAGCACTTGGTGCAGCCGCAGGCATGGTTGTGCGCGGTCTGCGCGCCGATCTTCACCTTGACCGGGTTCTGCGTGCACTTGCAGACCAGCGTGCCGCCGGCGAAGTTCTCCGCAGCCGACTTGATGCCGTTGTCGACCGACGGGTGGATTGAAACTGTCATGGTGGCTCCCTCTTTCGTGGTTCTTGCGGTGCGTGGTGGTTTTCGTTCGCGGGGCGTCGGTCGACGGGGCCGGCGCCGCGCGGCGCCGGCCTTCGTCGCGCGCGTTCAGTATTTGATGACCGAGCGGATCACCTTGCCTTCGTGCATCAGGTGGAATGCCTCGTTGATCTCCTCGAGCGGCAGCACCTCGGTGACGAACTCGTCGATCTTGATCTCGCCGGCGAGGTAGCGATCGACATAGCCGGGCAGCTGCGAGCGTCCCTTGACGCCGCCGAACGCCGAGCCGCGCCAGACGCGTCCGGTGACCAGTTGGAACGGCCGGGTCGAGATCTCCTGGCCCGCGCCGGCGACGCCGATGATCACCGACTCGCCCCAGCCCTTGTGGCAGCACTCCAGCGCGGAGCGCATCACGTTGACGTTGCCGATGCACTCGAACGAGAAGTCCACGCCGCCGTCGGTCAGGTCGACGATGACCTGCTGGATCGGCGTGTCCGGGTAGTCCCTGGGATTGACGAAATCGGTCGCGCCCAGCGCCTTGGCCATCTCCCACTTCGACGGATTCATGTCGACCGCGATGATCCGCGAGGCCTTGGCCATCACCGCGCCCTGCACGCAGGACAGGCCGATGCCGCCGAGGCCGAAGACCGCCACCGTGTCGCCCGGCTTGACCTTGGCGGTGTTGAGCACCGCGCCGATGCCGGTGGTGATGCCGCAGCCGAGCAGGCAGACCTTGTCCAGTGGTGCGGCCGGGTTGATCTTGGCGACGGCGATCTCCGGCAGCACGGTGTACTCGGAGAACGTGCTCGTTCCCATGTAGTGCAGCAGCGGCTTGCCCTGGTACGAGAAGCGCGAGGTGCCGTCCGGCATCAGGCCCTTGCCCTGGGTGGCGCGGATCGCCTGGCACAGGTTGGTCTTGCCGGACAGGCAGAACTTGCAGGCGCCGCATTCGGGCGTGTAGAGCGGAATCACGTGGTCGCCCGGCTTGACGCTCGTCACGCCGGCACCGACCTCGCGGACGATGCCGCCCCCCTCGTGCCCGAGGATCACCGGGAACAGACCTTCGGGATCGGCCCCGGACATCGTGAAGGCGTCGGTGTGGCACACGCCCGTTGCGACGATCTGGACCAGGACCTCTCCGGCGCGCGGGCCGGCGAGGTCGACTTCCTCGATCTGGAGATCTTTACCGGCCTCCCAGGCCACGGCGGCTCTTGTCTTCATTACGTTCTCAGCTCCGGAATTCTTGCGGATGAACACGATCGGCGAAGCCGGCATGCCGGCTACGGCCATTGCTACAGCACTGTGCGTGCCAACTGTCCCGGCATGCAAACAACGCCATTCACATCAGCTACTTGGCGTCCGTTCGTGACGCCCGGGCGAGCACCTGTGCCGGGCTTTGTCTCCGATCCGCGACACTCGCGGCCGGCCAGTGCGCCACGCCTGGGATGGTTGACGGATGCGGCTCGATGCCGGCCGGTGCGGCGCGGGAACGCGGCCGCCGGGCCGCGACCGGCCCGGCAAGGCCGGTGGGCCGGCGGCTACAGCAGGGCGTCGCGCACGCTGATGCCGAGCAGGGCGACGATCGAACGGGCCGCCTCGCGGCCGTCGAGTACCGCGCGGACCACCAGGTCGGCGCCGCGCACGTTGTCGCCGCCGGCGAAGACCTTCGGATGGGCGGTCTGGTACGGCAGGCCGGCCGCGCCGACCCGCAGGCGGCCATCGGCCTCGGTGGCGATGCCGAACGCGGCGAGCCAGTCCGGCGGACTCGGCAGGAAGCCGAACGACTGGATCACGATGTCGGCCGGCAGATCCTCCTCGCTGCCGGCGACCGGTTCCGGCCGCGCGCGGCCGTGGCGGTCGGCGATCAGGCGGGTCTCGGCGACGCGCACGCCGCGCACGCCACCGGCATCGCCGAGGATTTCCAGCGGCTGGCGATTGAACCGGAATTGCACGCCCTCGTCGCGGGCGTTCTTCACTTCCTTGCGCGAGCCGGGCATGTTGGCTTCGTCGCGCCGGTAGACGCAGTCCACGCGCGCGGCGCCGAGCCGCACCGCGGTGCGTACGCAGTCCATCGCCGTGTCGCCGCCGCCGAGCACGACCACGCGCCGGCCGGTGAGGTCCGGCAGCCCATCGTCCGTGCGTGCGCTGCCGAGCAGGCGGCGCGCGTTGGCGATCAGGAAGTCCAGTGCGGCGTGCACGCCGGGCAGCTGCCGGCCGGGCAGTCCGGCGTCGACGTAGCGGTAGGCGCCGGTGCCGAGGAAGACCGCATCGTAGTCCGCGACCAGAGTCGCGAAGGCGAGGTCGCGGCCGATCTCGATGCCCAGGTTGAACTGCACGCCCAGGCCTTCGAGCACCTCGCGCCGCTGGCGCACGACCGATTTCTCGAGCTTGAACGGCGGAATGCCGAACGTCAGCAGCCCACCGACCTCCTCGTAGCGGTCGAACACGTCCACCGCCACGCCGGCGCGGATCAGCCGGTCGGCGGCGGCCAGCCCGGCCGGCCCGGCACCGACGACGGCGACCCGCCGGCCGGTCGGTGCATTGGTGACGGCGGGACGCCAGCCGCGTTGCAGGGCCTCGTCGGTGACGACCCGCTCGATCGCGCCGATCGTGACCGCGCCGAAACCTTCCTCGAGCGTGCAGTCGCCCTCACACAGGCGATCCTGCGGGCAGACGCGGCCGCAGATCTCCGGCAGGGGATTGGTCTCGTGCATCAGGGCGGCGGCATCCTCGATGCGGCCTTCCTTGACCAGCTTGAGCCACTGCGGGATGCGGTTGCCGAGCGGGCAGGACCACGAGCAGTACGGGTTGCCGCAGTCGATGCAGCGCGACGCCTGGTCGGCGGCGTCGCCGTTGGCGTAGCTGCCGTTGATCTCGCCGAAGCCGACGATGCGCACCGGCACCGGCACCTCGCGCGGCAGCTCGCGGTGGAACTTGAGGAACGGGAAGGTCTTCTCGCTCATGCCGCGCGCCTCAGTTCCTCGGCCAGCGCGTCGAGGCTGGCGGCCTTGGGCTTCACCAGCCAGACCTTGTGCAGCATGTTGCGGAAGTCCTCCAGCAGCCGGCCGGCCCAGGCGCTGTCGGTGGCCTGGGCATGGGCGCGGATCAGGTTGCGGACGTGCTGCATGTGGTTTTCCATGCCCTCCAGCGAGATCCGCACGATGTCGATGAGCTCGTGGTTGTAGCGGTCGACGAAGTCGCGCTCCAGGTCCAGGACGTAGGCGATGCCGCCGGTCATGCCGGCGCCGAAGTTCAGCCCGGTGCGGCCGAGCACGACGACGGTGCCGCCGGTCATGTACTCGCAGCCGTGGTCGCCGACGCCTTCCACCACCGCGATCGCGCCGGAGTTGCGGACCGCGAAGCGCTCGCCGGCACGGCCGGCCGCGTACAGCTCGCCGCCGGTCGCGCCGTACAGGCAGGTGTTGCCGATGATGCTGGCCTCCTGCGTGGCGTAGCGGACGTCGGCCGGCGGGCGCACGACGATGCGGCCGCCGGCCATGCCCTTGCCGACGCCGTCGTTGGCTTCGCCGTGCAGCACCAGGTGCACGCCGCCGGCGTTCCAGGCGCCGAAGCTCTGGCCGGCGGCGCCGTCGAGCTCAACCACGACCGGCGCGTCGGCCATGCCGGCGTCGCCCCAGGTGCGTGCGACCTCGCCGGAGAGGCGTGCGCCGACCGCGCGGTCGGTGTTGCCGACGGCGTAGCGCAGGCGCGTGCCGCTGCGTGCGGCGACCGCCGCCGCCGCGTCGCGGGCGATCGCCTCGACCAGGTCGCCGGGGCCGGGCACCAGCGGCCCGGCGGCGCAGGCACCCTGCATCGATTCGGCGAGCGCCGACCGCGCCAGCAGCGGCGAGAGGTCCAGCCGGCGCTGCTTGGCCGTGACGCCGTCGATCTGGCGCAGCAGCTCGGTGCGGCCGACGATCTCGCCGAGCGAACGCGCGCCGATGGCGGCCAGGATCGCGCGCACGTCGTCGGCGACGAAGCGGAAGAAGTTCTCGACCATCTCGGGCGCGCCGAGGAAGTGCTTGCGCCGCAGCACCTCGTTCTGCGTCGCGACGCCGGTCGCGCAGGAGTTCAGGTGGCAGATGCGCAGGAACTTGCAGCCGAGCGCGACCATCGGGCCGGTGCCGAAGCCGAACGAGTCGGCACCGAGGATCGCGGCCTTGACCACGTCCAGGCCGGTCTTGAGGCCGCCGTCGGTCTGCACGATCACGCGCTCGCGCAGGCCGTTGACGACCAGCGTCTGGTGCGTCTCGGCCAGGCCCAGCTCCCACGGCACGCCGGCGTAGCGGATCGACGTCAGCGGACTGGCGCCGGTGCCGCCGTCGTGTCCGGAGACGGTGACCAGGTCGGCACCGGCCTTGACGACGCCGGCGGCGATCGTGCCGACGCCGGCGTGCGAGACCAGCTTGACCGACACCAGCGCGCGCGGGTTGACCTCGCGCAGGTCGTGGATCAGCTCGGCCAGGTCCTCGATCGAATAGATGTCGTGGTGCGGCGGCGGCGAGATCAGGCCGATGCCCGGCTTGGCGTAGCGCAGGCGCGCGATCAGCGGATTGACCTTGTGTCCCGGCAGCTGGCCGCCTTCGCCCGGCTTGGCGCCCTGCGCGATCTTGATCTGCAGCACCTCGGCGTTGACCAGGTAGGCCGGCGTCACGCCGAACCGGCCGGAGGCGACCTGCTTGATCTTGGACATGCGCTCGGTGCCGTAGCGCGCCGGGTCCTCGCCGCCCTCGCCGGAATTGGAGCGGGCGCCGAGCCGGTTCATCGCGATCGCCAGCGCCTCGTGCGCTTCGGGCGAGAGCGCGCCGAGCGACATGCCGGCCGAGTCGAAGCGCTTGAGGATCCGGTCCGACGGCTCGACGTCCTCGCCGTCGGGCAGGGCGGTCAGGTCCTCGCGGAACGCCAGCAGGTCGCGCAGCGCCGACGGTGGCCGGCCGTTCACGGCGTCGGCATAGCGACGGTACAGTTCGGCGTCGCCGCTGCGCACCGCGGCCTGCAGGTTGCCGACGACCGCGGGGTTGTACATGTGGTACTCGCCGTCCGGCACCGCCTTGAGCAGGCCGCCGGGCGGCAGGGCGTAGTTGGGATCGCGGGCGGCGGCCAGTTGCACGCGGTACTCGGCCTCGATGTCGGCGAAGCCGGCGCCGCCGATACGGGACGGCGCGCCGGGGAAGCACAGGTCCACCACCTCGCGATCGAGGCCGACGATCTCGAACAGCTGCGCGCCGCGATAGCCGGCGATCGTCGAGATGCCCATCTTCGAGAGGATCTTGAGCAGGCCCTTGCGGATGCCGCGCCGGTAGCTGCGGCCGATCTCCGACGGCGCCTCGCCCTCCAGGCCCCGGAGCTCGCCGCGGCGGTTCATGTCGAACAGCGTCTGGTAGGCCAGGTACGGATAGACCGCGGTCGCGCCGAAGCCGATCAGGCACGCGAAGTGATGCGCGTCGCGGGCGGTACCGGTTTCCACCAGCAGGTTGCAGTCGCAGCGCAGCTGGCGGTCGATCAGGTGCGCATGCACCGCGCCGGTGGCCAGCAGCGCGTGGACCGGCAGCAGGCCGGGCGCCGGATAGCGGTCGGACAGCAGCACCAGCACGGCGCCGCCCCGCACGGCCGCTTCGGCATCGGCGCACAGCTGCTTCAGCGCCGCCTCCAGGCCGATGCGCTCGTCGTAGTAGAGGTCCAGCTTGACGTGGTGGCCGGCCACCTGCGGCAGTGCCAGGATCTGGCGCAGCTTGCGCTGCGAGAGCACCGGCGAGTTCAGCAGCACTTGGCGGGCGTTCTCCGGCGACGGATCGAAGATGTTGCGCTCCAGTCCGATCTGGGTGACCAGCGACATCACCAGCCGTTCGCGCAAGGGGTCGATCGGCGGATTGGTGACCTGGGCGAAGGCCTGGCGGAAGTACTCGTAGAGCGGGCGCGACTTCTGCGAGAGCACTGCGGTCGGGGTGTCGTCGCCCATCGAGCCGGTGGCCTCGGCCTCGTCCTCGGCCAGCGTCTTGAGCACGACGTCGCGCTCCTCGCGCGTCAGCGCGAACTGCTTCTGGAAGCGTGCCAGCATCTCCGGCGGGAACGGCTCGGCCGCCAGCGCCGGATCGATCAGGTAGGACTCCAGGTAGGTCACGCTCTCGCGCAGCCACTGCTTGAACGGCGCCCGCGTGCGGTTGATCGCGTCGATCGCCGCGTTGTCGAGCAGCCGGTGCTCGGTGAGGTCCACAGCCAGCATCTGGCCCGGGCCGATGCGCCCCTTGGCCACCACGCGCCGTTCGGGCAGGTCCCACAGGCCGGTTTCCGAGGCGACGATCAGGTGCCCGTCGTCGGCCAGCGTCCAGCGCGCCGGCCGCAGGCCGTTGCGGTCGAGCGTGCAGGCGGCGTAGCGGCCGTCGCACATCACCAGGCCCGCCGGGCCGTCCCAGGGTTCGGAATGCAGCGCGTAGTACTCGTAGAACGCTTCGAGGTCCTCGTCGATGCTGTCGCTGGCGTTCCACGCCGGCGGCACCAGGATGCGCATCGCGGCCAGTAGGTCGATGCCGCCGGCCAGCAGCACCTCGAGCATGTTGTCCAGGCTCTGCGAGTCCGAACCGTCGCTCGACACCAGCGGACCCAGGTCCGAGAAGTCGACCAGCGCCGAGCGCAGCCGCGCCTGGCGCGCGCCAGCCCAGCTGCGGTTGGCGCGGATCGTGTTGATCTCGCCGTTGTGCGCCAGCAGCCGGAACGGCTGGGCCAGCTTCCAGTTCGGCATCGTGTTGGTCGAGAAGCGCTGGTGGAACACGACGCAGCTGGCGGCCAGGTCGGGCCGCTGCAGGTCAGGGAAGACCTCCTCGAGCCGGCCCGGCGCGGCCATCGCCTTGTAGCCGATCGTCGCCGCCGACAGGCTGACGACGTAGAACGTCGCGTCGTCGGCCAGTGCCGCCTCGGCCCGGCGCCGCGCACGGAACAGCGCGCGCTCGAAGCGCGCCTCGTCGAACGATGCGGGCGCGTCGGCGAAGACCTGGCGGATCTGCGGACGGTGCGCCAGGCCCAGCGGACCGCAGGGTGCGTCGGCGACCGGTACCTCGCGCCAGCCGGCGACGGCGAGCCCCTCGGCCGCAAGGCAGGCATCGAGACAGGCGCGGGCGGCGGTGGCGCGTTCGGGATCGCGGTCGAGAAAGACCAGGCCGGCGGCGAACCGGGCTGCCGGCGCGATACCGGCCTCGGCGGCGAGCGCGCGCAGCCACGCCGTGGGCCGGTGGATCAGGATGCCGCTGCCGTCGCCGGTGATGCCGTCGCCGTTGACCCCGCCGCGATGGGCCATCTTCGCCAGCGCCGCATAGCCTTGCTCGACCAGCCAGCGGCTGGCGCGGCCCTCCACGTTCGCGACCAGGCCGAAGCCGCAGCTGTCGTGGTCGTAGGCGGGGTCGTACAGACCGCTGGAGCGTACACGTGTCATCTGGCGTTCGCGTCCCGTGAGCGTGGCGTGGGCATCGGTGCGATGCGGTTGCTGGCGTTCCGACTAGAGCACAGTTGGTGCATTGCGTCAAAGTCCGGCAAAAAGCCGAATAGCCATCCAAACGCGGCGGCACCGCCGGGCTGCGGCAGGTTGACGCGGAGGCGGCCGCCTCCGCTCGCCTTGCGCCGGACGCGACGGCTGCTCTACGCTGGCCCGATCATTCGGGGAGATGACGATGCTCGCAGCCTTGGGCCATATCGGTTTCGGCCTGTTCGGCCTGTCCGTTCTCATCGCCATCGCCTGGCTGTTCTCGGCCAACCGGCGCGCGGTGAGCTGGCGGCTGGTGGCCACCGGCGTGATCCTGCAGATCGTGTTCGCCGCCCTGGTGCTGAAGGTGCCGCTCGGGCGCGAGGTGTTCCGGACGATCGCGACCGGCTTCGTCAGCCTGCTCGACTTCGTCCGGGTCGGCTCGGAGTTCATCTTCGGCGGCTTCATGGACGTGTCGAAGTTCGGCTTCGTCTTCGCGGTCCAGGTGCTGCCGACCATCATCTTCTTCGCGGCGCTGACCGGGGTGCTGTATCACCTCGGCGTGATGCAGCTGATCGTCAAGGGCATGGCCTGGCTGATCACCAAGGTCATGAACGTCTCCGGCGCCGAGACCACCAGCGTCTGCGCCAGCGTCTTCATCGGCCAGACCGAGGCGCCGCTGACGATCAAGCCGTACATCGAGCGGATGACCTCCTCGGAGCTGATGACGGTCATGATCGGCGGCATGGCGCACATCGCCGGCTCGGTGATGGCGGCCTATGTCGGCCTGCTCGGCGGCGAGGACAAGGACCAGCAGCTGTTCTTCGCGACCCACCTGCTGACCGCCAGCATCATGGCGGCACCGGCGACGCTGATGATCGCCAAGATCCTGATGCCCGAGACGCAGGAGCCGCTGACCCGCGGCACCGTCAAGCTGGACGTCGAGAAGACCACCGCCAACGTGATCGATGCGGCGGCCACCGGTGCCGCCGACGGCCTGCGGCTCGCGCTCAACGTCGGCGCGATGCTGCTCGCGTTCATCGCGCTGATCGCGCTGCTGAACGCGCCGTTCCAGTGGCTGGGCGCCCACGGCTGGGGCGACGGCGGCTCGATCAATGCCTGGCTGACGGCGCAGGCCGGCCGCGAGGTGGAACTGTCGCTGCAGACGCTGTTCGGCTGGATCCTCGCGCCGCTCGCCTGGCTGATCGGGGTGCCGTGGCAGGACGCCACCCTGGTCGGCAGCTTCATCGGCCAGAAGGTCGTCATCAACGAGTTCGTCGCCTACGTGGACATGGCCCGGCACCTGCCGGAGATGACCGAGCAGGGGCGCCTGGTGGCGACCTATGCGCTGTGCGGCTTCGCGAACTTCTCGTCGATCGCGATCCAGATCGGCGGCATCGGCGGCCTGGCGCCGAACCGGCGCACGGACCTGGCGCGTTTCGGCCTGAAAGCCGTGCTCGGCGGTTCGCTGGCGACCTTCATGACCGCGACGATCGCCGGCGTGCTCAGCCACCTCTGAGCGGCCGCCGGCGTCATCCGCGGCTCAGCGCGGCGCTGGCTCGAAGCCGTCGGCGAAGATCAGCGGGTCCCGCACGCGGACGGTCATCTGCGCGATGTCGATGCCGCCATGGCCATCGTCGACGCGCACCCGCACGACAGCGTCTCCGATGCTGGTGAATGCAGCGCTGGCGGTGGCCGCGCTGCCGTCGTCGAACGCGCCATCGTCGTCCAGGTCCCAGGCGAAGGTCAGCGTGTCCTTGGCGTCCGCGTCGACGCTGTTGGCCGCCGTGAACGCGATCGTGCGCGGAGCGCCGTCGTAGGTCTGGCCGGCGTCGAGCGCGATCGCTGCTGCCGGCGCGAGATTGGGCTGCTCCGGGTCGGCATGGTAGGCGACGCGCGTCAGCCGGCCCTCGCCGACGTTGACGAAGAACAGGTCGCCGCCCGGACCGGTCAGCAGGTCGACCGCCAGGCTGCTGCCGCCGTCGGCGAAGAGGGCGGCGGTGCCGTCGGCCGGGGCGTCCGGCAGGCCGTCGCCGTCGGTGTCCTTGATGACGCGGATGCGGTTGGCGTTGTAGTCGGCGAAGAACAGCGCGCCGGCGTAGTCGGCCGGATAGCGCGTGCCGGTATAGAACGCCAGCCCGCTGATCGCGCTGCTGCCGGTGTGCGCGTAGGTGTACCACGGTGGCGAGACCGGCGTGCGCCCGCCGCTGTCGCCGTCGGCATAGAGCGTGGCGCACAGCGAACGTCCGGCATAGAGGCCGTTGTGCAGGCGGCCCTCGAAGCAGGGCCAGCCGAAGTTGTACAGCCGTGCGTCCGCGCCGGTCGCGGGGATGACGTTGATCTCCTCCCAGGTATTGGCGCCGACGTCGCCGATCCAGATCTCGCTGGTACCGGGGCGGATCGTGAAACGGAACGGATTGCGCAGGCCGTAGGCGACGATGCGCGCGGCCTGGGCATCGGCGCCGCGCGGTGCGGCAGCAGGGTTGCCCGGCGCCGCGGCACCGGTGGCCGGGTCGATGCGGATGATCGTGCCGTTGAGCCAGAGCCGGTCCGTGTACTGCTCGGCGACCTCCATGCCCTGCGCGCGCAGGGCGCCGCCCTGATTGGCCGGCGAGCGCCGGTCGGGCCAGGCCGGATTGCCGTGCTGGCCCCAGTCGCCCCAGTTGTAGCTGGCGCCGTCGCCGCCGCCGGCATAGAGATAGCCGTCGGCGCCGAAGCGCACGCTGCCGATCGAGTGGCTGGGGAACTGCTGGTACCAGTCCTCGACCAGCAGCGTGGTCGCGACCACCTTGCCGTTCTCCACGGTCAGGCGGGCGAGGCGGCCGGACACGACGCAGCCGCCGCCTTGCGTGGTCGCGCCCGGCGGGGTCGGGCAGTTCGTGGTCGGCCAGCGTGGCGGCGCGTCGTCGAACAGGCCGCCGTTGTGCGTGTAGAGCACGTACAGGTACGGGCGCTCCGGGAAGTGCGGGTCCAGGTCCATGCCGAGCAGGCCGCGGTCGTGGTAGTCGTGCACGTCCGGACCCAGGTCGGCGACGCGCTCGGCCGTGGTGTCGAGCAGGTTGTCGAAGACCAGGATCCGGCCGCTCTTCTCCGCCACGTAGATGCGCCCGTCGTGCGCGAAGCGTGCCTGGGTCGGCGCGCTCAGGCCGGTCAACGGATGGCTCTGCCGGAAACCGGTCGGGTAGGTCTGGGCGAAGGCGAGCGAAGGCGACAGCGCCAGTAAGAGGGCGGCGAACGATCGGGGCGTCATCGGCGGGCTTCCGGTCAGGGCGAGCCGATTCTCGCGCCAAGACGCCGGCGGCGAAAGCGCGCCGGCCTGGACGAGGGCGCCGGGATGTCCAGGCGGCGGACCGTGCCCCGCGTGCGCAACGCGGGCCGACGCCACCGGAGAAGGCCTCCGGCGGCTACTGCGCGCGCGGCGGGTCGAGCAGCGCCTGGACCGCCGCCAGCGGCGCCCGCCGCATCGGACGGTCGTCCACGCGGTCGAGGGGCGCGTGATGCAGGCGCGACAGCGGCAGGATCGTCAGGTCGATCGGTGCATCGCCGGCGTCGAAGCGGACGGCAGGGCAGTCCTCGCTGTGATTCGGATCCAGGCGCAGCCGCCGTTGCCGCTCGCGGTAGTCGATGCCGCGCTCGGCCAGCCGTACCAGCACGGCGGCCGGATCGTCGGCGTGCAGGTGGAGGCACACGGCCGAGTGCGCGTCGGCCGTGCCTTCGAGCACGGGCCCGACCAGCCGCGGCTCGAAATCCGCGAAGAAGCGCATGGCCTCGGTCGCGGCCTCGCGCAGGCGGCGCAGGTGCAGGGGCTGGGAGTCCGCCTGGAACAGGCGCTGATGCTCGCGCAGCGCGTCCTCGACCTCGCGGTTGGTCGGCAGCGACGATTCCTCGCCGACACCGAGCCGGGCGCCGGCCTTGAGCTTGGCCTGCCGGAAGTCGCGCATGCCGCCTTCGGCGATCAGGCGGGCGGCTTCCACGGCGATCGTGCGCCGCAGCGCGCTGCGGGGGTCTGCCGGGCCGCGGACGCGATCTCGATGGGCCATCACGAAAACCCCAGGTTGCCGGTCACGCTAGAAGACGTCGTAGGCCTCGCGCTGCCGGTCGGCGTTCTCCTCGACCGGCCGTATCTGGGTGGCCAGGCGCGAGACGTCCTCGCTGCGCAGCACTTCGAGGATCGCATCCGGATCGGCTGCCGACGCCAGCGCGCCCGAGGCGCGGTCCACGCGGACGGTGACGACCCCGGTCGGCATGTCGAACGGCTGCTCGGGAACCTCCTGCAGGGCGGCCCGCATGAAGTCCATCCAGACCGGCAGCGCCACCCTCGCACCGAATTCGCCGCGTCCGAGCGAGCTGAAGTCGTCGAACCCGGTCCAGGCGGCGGCGACCACCTTGGCGTTGAAGCCGGCGAACCAGGCGTCGCGGTGCTCGTTGGTGGTGCCGGTCTTGCCGGCCAGGTCCTGGCGCTTGAGCGACATCGCGGCCGAGCCGGTGCCGCGGCGGATCACGTCGCGCATCATCGAGGTGATCAGGTAGCTGTTGCGGACGTCGATCGTGCGCGGCGCATAGCGCGGCTCGACCGTCGCGACCGGGGCCGGCGCCGCGTGCGCGCTGCCGATGGCGGCCAGGGCTGCCGCCGGTGCCGGCGCCGGCACGGCTGCCGTCGCCGCCGTACCGGCGCCCGTGTCCGGGCAGTCGGCGCAGGCCAGCGCCGGATTGGCGCGATAGACGACCACGCCGTCGCGGTCGACGATCTCGCGGACGAAGTAGGGATCGATCAGGAAGCCGCCGTTGGCGAAGACCGCATAGCCGCGCGCCATGTCGAGCGGCGCGACGGCGGCGGTGCCGAGCGCCATCGACAGGTTCTCCGGCAGCTGCGAGAGGTTGAAGCCGAAGCGGGTGAAGTACTCGCGCGCGTAGCGGACGCCGATCGCGTCGAGCAGCCGCACCGAGACCAGGTTGATCGAGCGCGTGAGCGCCTCGCGCAGGCGTACCGGTCCGCGGAAGCTGTCGTCGTCGTTCTTCGGCGCCCACAGGCCGTTCGGGCGCGAGGGGTCGGGGAAGACCAGCGGCGCGTCGTTGACGACCGAGGCCGGCGTGAACCCGTGCTCGAACGCCGCCGAATAGATGAACGGCTTGAAGCTCGAGCCGGGCTGGCGTGCGCTTTGCGTGGCACGGTTGAACTTGCTGCGCTGGAAGCTCAGCCCGCCGGTCAGCGCCAGGATCGCGCCGTCGCCCGGATCGAGCGCGACCAGCGCGCCTTGCGCCTTGGGCAACTGCGAGAGCGCCCAGCCTTTCTCGTCGTCGGGCGCCAGCCGCACGATGTCGCCGGCCGTGACGACCGTATCGACGCGCTTGGGGGCGGCGCCGCGGCTGTTCTCGTTGATGTAGGGGCGGGCCCAGGCCACCGCTTCGAGAGCGAGGGTCGCGGTCTCGTCCTTGCCGAGGTAGACGGTGGCGTGCGTGGCGTCGGCGGCCGTGACGAGGCCGGGGGTGAGGCCGGCGATGGCGCGGTAGCCGATCAGGTGCTGGTCCCATTCGGTCTTGCCCGCGCCCGGTTCCAGCTCGACGTGTGCTTCGGCACCCCGCCAGCCGTGGCGGCGGTCGTAGGCGAACAGCGAGTCGTGCAGCCCGCGGTTGGCGGCTTCCTGCGCCTGCGACTTCAGCGTGGTGTGGACGCTGTAGCCGCCGGTCAGGGCGTCGTTGCCGAGCTGCTCGATCGCCTGCAGGCGCACCATTTCGGCCAGGTACGGCGCTTCCAGCTCGATCGGCGGCTCGTGCGGGTAGGACAGGTCCGGTTCCTTGTCCGCGGCCGCGAACGCGGCCTGGTCGATGAAGCGGTTCTCCAGCATCCGCTGCAGCACGTAGGTGCGCCGAATCAGCGCGCGCGGCCGGTTGGCGATCGGATTGCCGGTGGACGGGAACTTGGGGATCGAGGCCAGCATCGCGCATTCGGCCAGGCTCAGCTGGTCGAGCGTCTTGCCGTAGTAGAACTCGGCCGCCGCGGCGACGCCGTAGGCGCGATTGCCGAAGAAACTCTTGTTGAGATAGAGGCCGAGGATCTCGTCCTTCTCGAGCGTGTTCTCGATCCGGATCGCCAGGAACATCTCCGATATCTTGCGCGTGAAGCTGACTTCCGAGCTCAGGAAGAAGTTGCGCGCCACCTGCTGGGTGATCGTGCTGCCGCCCGGCACGTGCTTGCTGCCGGTGGTCACCATCAGCCAGACGGCACGGGAGATGCCGCCGAAGTCGATGCCGCGGTGCCGGTAGAAGTCGGCATCCTCGGCCGCCACGAAGGCCTGCTTGAGGCGGTCGGGCACCTCCTCGATCCGCGCCGGGATCCGGCGTGTCTCGCCGAAGGTCGCGATCAGGCGGCCGTCGGCCGAGTAGACGCGCAGCGGCACCTGCAGCCGGACGTCACGCAGGGTGTCCACCGACGGGAGGCGCGGGGCGATCAGCCAATAGGTCACGCCGATCGCCAGGGCCCCGAACAAGGCTCCAGTCAACGCGAGGTAGATGCCGTAACGGAGCAGACGATAAAGGATTTTCATTCCAGAAACATGCAGATGTGAAGCCAGTCAAGGTTGCCGGCTCGGCAAACGGAGTATAGATCGTCACCCCCGGCGCCGACAGGCGGGAGGCCCCGGGAGCGCCGGTACCTTGAAAATGCCTGCGAATTGCCACGGAATCGACGGTTTCGTTAAGTCGTGGTTGCCAATTCGTAAGAGCTCCGATTTAATGTAGAGGCGCATCTTTTGCTCGTAAGGGCGCGTACGAAGGGGAAAAGCGTGGGCTTGTTCACTGCGAAAACACCGGCCCTGATCGGTGTGGACATCAGTTCGACCGCGGTCAAGTTGCTACAGCTGGGGCAGGTTGGGGGACGTTATCGCGTAGAGCACTACGCGGTCGAGCCGCTGCCGCCCAACGCCGTCGTCGAAAAGAACATCGTCGAGGTCGAGGCGGTCGGGGAAGCCCTGCGTCGCGCGCTGAACCGTTCAGGCGCCAAGACGCGCAGCGCGGCGGCCGCCGTCGCGGGATCCGCGGTGATCACCAAGATCATCCCGATGCCGGCCGACCTCAGCGAAGACGACATGGAAGCGCAGATCCAGGTCGAGGCCAACCAGTACATTCCGTACCCGATCGAGGAGGTCAGCCTCGATTTCGAGGTGGTCGGCCCGGTCAAGGACAACCCGGACATGGTCAATGTCCTGCTGGCCGCCTCGCGGACCGAGAACGTCGACCTGCGCGTGGCCGCGCTCGACCTCGGCGGCCTGAGCGCCCGGGTGATGGACGTGGAGGCGTTCGCGATGGAGAACGCCTATCGCCTGATCACCGACCAGCTCTCCGTATCCAAGGATGCCGTGGTCGCCGTCGTCGACGTCGGTGCGACGATGACGACCCTGATCGTGCTGCGCAACCAGCGCACGATCTATTCGCGCGAGCAGGTCTTCGGCGGCAAGCAGCTGACCGACGAGGTCATGCGCCGCTACGGCCTTTCCTATGAGGAAGCGGGCCTCGCCAAGCGCCAGGGTGGCCTGCCCGAGTCCTACGAGGTCGAGGTGCTGGAGCCGTTCAAGGAGGCGATGGTCCAGCAGATCAGCCGCCTGCTGCAGTTCTTCTTCGCCGGCAGCGAGTACAGCCGCGTCGACCAGGTGGTGCTGGCCGGGGGATGCGCGTCGATCGCCGGCGTCTCGGACCTGATCGAGGAACAGCTCGGCGTGCCGTGCGTGGTCGCCAATCCGTTGTCGAACATGGCGCTGTCCAACCGGGTCCAGGCGCAGGCGCTGGCCCAGGACGCGCCGGCCCTGATGATCGCTTGCGGCCTCGCCCTGAGGAGCTTCGACTGATGGCAAGAATCAATCTCCTCCCCTGGCGCAGCGAACGGCGCAAGCAGCGCGAGCGCGAGTTCTACGCGCTGCTCGGTTTCACTGCCCTCGCCGGCGCGCTGGCGGTGCTGCTGTGGTTCCTGATGATGGGAGCCCGGATCGACAACCAGAATGCCCGCAACAGCCGCCTGCAGACCGAGATCAAGAAGCTCGACGAGCAGATCAAGGAGATCGAGGAGCTGGACCGCACGCGGTCGCGGCTGCTGACGCGCAAGAACGCGATCGAGCAGCTGCAGGCCAACCGCTCGCAGATGGTCCACCTGTTCGACGAGATCGTGAAGACGATTCCCGACGGCACCCGCCTGACTGGCCTCAAGCAGTCCGGCGACATGCTCACGCTCGAAGGCAACGCCGAATCGAACGCCCGCGTCGCCAGCTACATGCGCAACATCGACAAGTCGCCGTGGATGGGGCGCAGCGACCTCAAGAAGATCGAGAACAAGGCCGGGACGAAGGAGATCGTCGACGTCCGCCTGCCGAACGTGTTCTCGCTGAACGTCAAGCTGCTCAAGGCCGGCGACCAGAAGCCCGAGGGCCAGGACGGCGCCGCGCCGGCCGAAGGCGCGGCACCCGCCGCCGATGCCGCGGCCGCTGCACAGCCCAAGGCCGACCTGGGAACCCAGCTCGAGAACGCCGCCGGCCAGCTGGTCGAGGCCAAGAAGGCAGCCGCGGAGCCGGTACCGGCCGCAGCGCCCAAGGCAGCCGGCAAGGAGGGCGGGCAATGAGCATCATCGACGACATCCGCAACCTCGACACCAACAACGTCGGCGGCTGGCCCAAGCCGGTCAAGACGTTGTTCGCCGTGCTGCTGATCGTGCTGATCGTGCTCGGCGGCTGGTGGTTCCTGATCCGCCCGCAACAGGAGGATCTCGAACGGCTGGCCAGCAAGGAGGTCACGCTGAAGGCGGACTTCGCCAAGAAGCAGTCCCGCGTGGTCAACCTGCCGGCCCTGCGCAAGCAGCTCGAGGACATGAACGAGATCCTGCGGCAGATGCTGCGCCAGTTGCCGAGCAAGACCGACATGCCCGACCTCCTGGTCGACATCTCGCAGACGGCGCTGGCGGCCGGCATCGAGACCGAGCTGTTCGAGCCGGGCGGCGAGAAGATCCTGCCCGAGGACTTCTACGCCGAGAAGCCGATCCGGCTGAAGATGATCGGCTCGTATCACCAGTTCGGTACGTTCATCAGCGGCGTCGCCTCGCTGCCGCGCGTGGTCATCCTGACGCTCCACGACGTCTCTTTGAAGCCGGCGGAGCGATCGGCCGGCCAGCCGGCACGGCCGGGCAACCAACTGGTGCTCGAAGGCACCGTCAAGACCTATCGCTACGTCGACGACGACGAAGCGGCCGCGATCAGCCAGGCCGAGGCCGCCAAGGCCGCCGCTGCCGGCGGTCGCAAGCCGCCGCCGCCGAAGACCGCGCCCAAGCCCGCGGGGGGGAAGTGAGATGAGCCGCCTCGACAGCACGACGCGCCTGTTCGCGCTTGCCGCGCTGGCGGCCGCCCTCGGCGGCTGCGCCGGAGGGCAGGGCGACCTGGACCAGTGGATCGCGCAGGAAAAGGCCAAGAAGGGCGCGCCGCTCGATCCGTTGCCCGTCATCAAGACGTTCGAGACATTCGAGTACAAGGCCCAGGACCAGCGCGACCCGTTCGGTGCCAGCCGGCAGGAGCAGGAAGAGCTGGCGGCGGCCGACACCGGGCCGCGGCCGGACCAGAACCGGCCCAAGGAAGAGCTCGAGCGCTACCCGCTGGATGGCCTGAAGATGATGGGGACGCTGGGTTCCGGCGCGACGATGGAAGGCCTCGTGAAGGACCCGGACGGCATCATTCACCGCGTCCGGCCCGGCAGCTATCTGGGGCAGAACTACGGACGCATCACGGCGATGAGCGAGGGCCAGATCGATCTTGTCGAGCTGGTGCCGAACGGCGTTGGCGGATGGATGGAACGCCAGGCATCGATGGCGCTGACCGATACGAAGTGACCGACCCGTTGGGGGTAATGCAATGATCAAGGCAAACATCATGAACCCGGAGCGCGGATCGGGGTTGCGCAAGGTTCGCGCCCGGCTGCTCTGGTTGGTCGCACTGCTCGGCGTGGCGTCGACCGCGGCGCAGGCGCAGAACACGCTCGAGGCGATCGACTACACGGCCCTGCCGGGCGGGAAGGTCGAGATCACGTTGAAGTTCGCCGAGCCGGTCACCGACCCGCGCGCCTTCACGACCGACACGCCGCCGACGATCGCGCTCGACCTGCCCGACACCCGCAGCGCACTGGCCAAGCGGCGCGTCGAGATCGGCACCGGCGCGACCGCCGGCGTCTCGGCCGTCGAGGCCGGTGGCCGCACCCGCGTGGTCGTGGATCTGTACCGGGCGGCCACCTATACGACGCGCATCAACGGCAACGCGCTCGTCGTCGCGGTCAACAACGGCATCGCCGGGGCGACCGGCGCGGGAGTCGCCGCGGCGCTCGCCGACCCGACCAAGGCGGTGTCGGCCCAGGGCGCGGAGCTGACCAACATCGATTTCCGCCGTGGCAAGACCGGCGAAGGACGGCTGATCGTCAGCTTCTCGCAGCCGGGCATCGCCGCCGACCTCAAGCGCGAGGGCGACCGCATCGTGCTCAACATCGCGAACGTGAAGCTGCCGCCGAACCAGGCGCAGCGCCTGGACGTCATCGATTTCGCCACACCGGTCCAGTCGATCGAGACACGCTCGCGCGGCAACGGCATCCGCATGGAGATCCAGGCGACGGCGCCGTACGAGCAGATGGCCTACCAGACCGGCAGCGAGTACATCGTCGAGATCGCGCCCAAGCGCGAGGAAGCCCCGGGCAAGGGACGCAACAGCGAGCCGAACTACACCGGCGAGCGGGTGACCTTCAACTTCCAGGACATCCCGGCGCGCTCGGTGCTGAACCTGCTCGCCGAGGTCTCGCAGGTCAACATCGTCGTCGCCGATACCGTCCAGGGCAACGTGACCTTGCGCCTGATCAATGTGCCGTGGGATCAGGCACTCGATCTCGTGCTGCAGGCCAAAGGCCTGGACAAGCGCCTCCAGGGCAACGTCATCTGGGTCGGCCCGCAGGAAGAGATCGCCAAGCGCGAGCAGGCACTGGCCGAGGCGCGCCTCAAGCGCGAGGAGCAGGAGGAACTGATCTCCGACTACATCCCGGTCAACTACGGCAAGGCCAAGGACATCGCCGAGCTGCTGACCAAGGACGCGCAGGGCAGCCAGGGGGGTGGCGGTGGTGCCTCGGGCGGCGGCGGGCGGCAGCAGGGCTTCCTTTCGGTGCGCGGTTCGGTGACCTTCGACGAGCGCACCAACACGCTGCTGGTCAGCGACATCCCGCCGAAGGTGCAGGAGGTCCGCCAGCTGGTCGCCGTGCTCGACCGGCCGGTACAGCAGGTGCTGATCGAGTCGCGCATCGTGATCGCCACCGACAGCTTCGCGCGCGAGCTCGGTGCCCGCTTCGGCATCAGCGGCGGCTACGAGGACAACCACGGCAACGTGATCTCGACCGCCGGCTCGTCGCGCGCCACCGACGCGATGAGCAACATCGCGCTCAACAACCGTTTCAATGGCGGTCGCGGCCTGCCGGTGGTCAGACCGGGTACGATCCCGGGCACGGCCTCGCCCGGTGCGGGCGGCATCGCGGTGCCGACACTGACCGACCGCCTCAACGTCAATCTCCCGGCGACGACGCCGGCCGGCAGCTTCGGTCTGGCGATCCTCGGTGCCGACTACCTGCTGGATCTGGAGCTTTCGGCCGCGCAGACCGAAGGCCGCGGCGAAGTGGTCTCGAGCCCGCGCGTCGTGACCGCCAACCAGAAGGAAGCGCTGATCAAGCAGGGCCAGGAAGTGGGCTACGTGACCTATCAGAACTCCGCCGCCGGCGGCGTCGGCACCGCCACGGTGCAGTTCAAGGAGGCCGTGCTGGAGCTGCGCGTCACGCCGACGATCACCGCGGACGACCGTGTCTACCTGAATCTCAACGTCAAGAAGGACGCGATCGCCGGCTACATCGAAGTGCCCGGCGGCGGTTCGGTCCCGCAGCTGGACAAGCGCGAGATGAACACCGGCGTCCTCGTTGACAACGGCCAGACGGTGGTGCTCGGCGGCGTCTACGAGGTCGAGAAGCGCGACGACCTGACCAAGGTGCCGCTGCTCGGCGACCTACCGATCCTCGGCAACCTGTTCCGCAAGACCGGGCGGACCGACACCAAGGCCGAGCTGCTGATCTTCGTGACGCCGCGCATCCTCAACGACAGCTTGAAATGAACCAATCCTATGGTGGCAGGAGCTGCCGCTCGCACATGCTTCTGAACGAAACGAGATTTCGGAGAACGATGATGACCTTTCACAGCAAGACCCTGGGATTGCTGCTCTCGGGCCTCGCACTGACGCTGGCCGGTTGCGGTGGCGGCGGCGGCGACGGCGGCGGCGCGACCAGCCCGCCGCAGAACGGCACGATCACGCTGAGCGCGACGTCGACGTCGTTGCCGCTCAATCCCCAGATGATCCTCACCAGCCCGGGCAACCCGTACACCGCCTCGGTCATGATCAGCTTCCGCAACTCGGCCGGGACCCTGACCTCGCCGAGCGGTGATGCCACCGTCACGACCAGCAATCCGGGTGTCGCCGCGGTCTCGTTCCCGGACGATCCGGAAACCGACGACATCAACGAGATGACCACCCGCTGGGTCACCTTCCCGTTGACGCTCAACAACGGCAGCAACACGTTCTTCGTGACCGCCGGCGACACCGCCGGCACGACCGTCGTGACGGTCTCGGCGGTCGATCCGCTCACGAGCCGCACCGTCACCAGCACGCTGACCTTCACGGTCGTCAGCGGCGGCGGCACGATGCCGGCCAACATCGAGATGGTGGCCACGCCCGACCGCGTCTACATGGAGAACTCGGGCGGCAACACTAACTCGATGATCCGCGCCGCCGTCACCGACGGTGGCGGCCAGTTCGTCGCCAACCCGAGCAACGCCGACAACCTGCGCTTCGAGATCGTCGGCAGTGATACCGGCGCCGGGCGCCTGGTCGCCGGCGCGCAGTCGGGCCGCTCGGTGACGACGGCGACCGTCAACGGCATCGCCAACGTCTCGTTCCAGGCCGGCAGCTTCCAGGGGCCGGTGCAGATCCGCGCGACGGCCGACCGCTCCGACAACAACGTCAGCAACGGCATCGCCGATCCGCTCAGCGTCACGACCACGGTGGTCGTCTCCGACGGCAAGCTCTACACGCTGAAGGTCACCTCGCCGCTGTTCGCCTCGGAACTGCCCGGCATCGAGATCAACAGCCTGCCGGTCGACGGTGGCGTGACGCCGGAGCCGGGTGACAACGGCGTGGTCATCCCGCCGAATCCGGATTCGACCCTGAGCCTGCGCGTGGCGGTGCTCGCCACCGACCGCCAGGGCAACCCGGTGCTGCCGGGCACGACGCTGCGCTTCGGCGCCGTCGACGCGCCGGTCGGCCAGTTCGGCACACCGAACGCGAACCGCTTCCTGATCGCCGGCAACGACGGCAATCCGACCGAAGGCGGCAATACCTTCGTCGCGCCGACCGGCCAGTTCCAGACCGCCGGCGGCGGCGCGGGACCGGGCGATGCGCTGGTCGTCTTCGGCAAGGCCGTGCAGGGCAATGCCGATCTGGAAACCGCGGTGACGGTCAGCAGCGTCAACAGCCAGACCAGCCTGACCGTCAACCCGGTGTTCAACCTCAACAACACCACCGGCAGCAGCGTCAACAACGGTCCGGTCCTGCCGTACCTGGTCGGCCGCGCGATGGAAGGCAACGTCACCGGCTCGGCCACCACCAACGACGTGGGTGTCGCGGTCGGCAAGCTGACCTACACCGTCCGCTCGGTCGGCAACGCGGTCGCGCTCTGGGCACAGGGCAACGGCACCGATACCGTCACCGGCGGCGCACGCCTGGTGACCGATGCGGTGACGCTGACCTATCCGGGTGTCGCGCCGGCGTCGATCAGCGCCTTCCCGAACCCGATCCGCGGCAACGTCCCGCAGACGGTCACGGTCTGCCTGACCGATGCGCTCGGCATCCCGCTGCGCGGCTTCCCGGTCGGCTTCGCGTTCCAGGGCTTGCAGGGTACCGGCTCGATCGACGGCGTGGCCTCCAACGGCCTGCTCGCCCGTACCACCGATGCCGACGGCTGCGTCGACGGCAACGTCGTCACCAGCGGCCTGCCGGTGTCGACGCTGAGCGGCAACAGCGGGCAGATCGTGTTCACCGGCGCCGGTGCCAGCACGACGATCGACATCATCGTCCAGCTCGCCGCGCTGCAGGCCTCGCCGAATGCGCTGGCGGTCAACTGCGTGCCGTACACCGCGCCGGTCGCGATCCGTGCGATCGACCAGGGCGGCGCTCCGATCGCCAACGTCAATGTCGCGGGCACCTGCTCGACCGGCATCACGGTGGCGCCGGGCAGCCTGGCGACCGGCACCGACGGCGTCGCCTCGTTCAACGTCACGGTCAATGCGGCGCTGACCGGGGACGGCCAGTGCACGTTCACGGCAACCGGCACGACGCGCAGCGTCATCGTCCCGGTGCGCTCGGCCACCGGTGGCTGGAGCCCGCCGCCGGGCGGTTGCTCGGCACCGTAGGCCGGATACGAAGCAATAGACGAAAAGGGGCTGCGCGAGCAGCCCCTTTTTTATGGGGCCCGTCGGCGATCGGCGCGGCGGCCCCCGGCCGCGCCCCGTCGCCGGGCCGGGCGCTTCGCGGGGCGCTTGTCGGAAACGCCGCGCGATGTCAGCCTTGCCGCGCGCCGCGTCGCGGCGATCCTGGACCGGCCTCGATGCGAAGCCACCGAAAATACGTCGCTGCAGGGTGTCCGATCTTCGCCGAGGGCGATCCGCCGACGGAGGCGTTCCTGATCGAAAGCGGTCAGGTCGAGATCAGCACGGTCCAGCACGGCGAGCCGCAGGTGCTCGGCCAGCTCGGGCCGGGTGAGCTCCTCGGCGAGATGGCCGTGCTCGACAGCTCGCGCCGATCGAGCTCGGCGCGGGCGCTGACCGACTGCGTGCTGCTGCCGATCGACCGCGACCAGTTCTCGGAGCGGCTGCAGGCCGCCGACCCGGTCGTCCGGGCGCTGCTGATGAGCCAGCTCGCGCGCTACCGCTCGGCATTGGCGACGCTGACGCGCGGCGCATCGCCCGGTTCGGAAGCGGCGGCGGGCACCGACATGGACTCGGGACTCGACAAGATCCGTCTGGAAGGCGACCTGCGCATGGCGCTGGACCGCGGCGACCTCGACGTGCGGCTGCAGCCGCTGCGGGACATGGCCGACGGGTCCACCGCCGGCTACGAGTCGCTGATCCGCTGGCGGCATCCGGTGCGAGGCGAGGTCTCGCCGGCCGAGTTCATCCGCGTGGCCGAGGAGACCTCGCTGATCCTGCCGGTCGGCGACTACGTGCTGGACCGGGTCTGCGCGATGCTGGCCGAGCTGCGCAACCGCCAGCGCCGGCCGCTGCCGTTCATCGCGCTGAACGTCTCGGCGCGCCAGATCGAGGACACCGGCCTGGTCAGCCGCTGGCTGGCACGCCTGGAGCAGTACGGCCTGCCGCCGGATCGCCTGCGCATCGAGATCACCGAAAGCCTGATGTTCGACACCCAGCGCATCGTCCAGTTGCTCGAGGAATGCCACCGGGCCGGCATGCGCGTGGCCTTGGACGACTTCGGTACCGGCTACGCGAATCTGGGCGTCCTGGCCGATCTCCGGTTCGACGTGATCAAGCTCGACCGCAGCCTGGTCCGCAGGCTGTCCTCGCCGCGCGGCCTGGCGCTGGTCAGGGCGGTGGTGGGGCTGGCGCACAGCCTGCAGTGCGACGTCGTCGCCGAGGGGGTCGAGACCGAAACCCAGTACGCGCTGCTGCGCGAGCTGGGCTGCCGCTATGCGCAGGGCTGGCTGGTCGGCCATCCGCTGCCGCTCGAGGACGTCATCGCTTCGTGACGGGGTTGGCGCCGCGGCGCTGAACCAATGCGCCGCGGCGCTGTCCACAGCCGTGCCCCGCGCGTTCGCGTGCGATCATACTGGCCGTTTCCACATCCCCTCATGGACATGCCCGACACTGCTACGGCTTCGGCCGCATTCGCCGCGCTGCGCGCGGAACTGGTCACCCGGATCATCGGCCAGGAGGCGCTGGTCGACCGCCTGCTGATCGCCCTCCTGGCCGACGGCCATCTGCTGGTCGAAGGGGCGCCCGGCCTGGCCAAGACCACGGCCATCAAGGAGCTCGCGTCGCGGATCGAAGGCGATTTCCACCGCATCCAGTTCACGCCGGACCTGCTGCCGGCGGACCTGACCGGAACCGAGATCTACCGGCCGCAGTCGGCGACGTTCGAGTTCCAGCAGGGCCCGATCTTCCACAACCTGATCCTCGCCGACGAGGTCAACCGCGCGCCGGCGAAGGTGCAGTCCGCGCTGCTGGAGGCGATGGGCGAGCGCCAGGTGACGGTCGGGCGGACCACCTATGGCCTGCCGGACCTGTTCCTGGTCATGGCCACGCAGAACCCGATCGAGCAGGAGGGCACCTATCCGCTGCCCGAGGCCCAGCTCGACCGGTTCCTGCTGCACGTGCGCATCGACTATCCGCAGGCGGCGGCCGAATCGGCGATCCTCCAGCTGGCGCGGGCCCGGGCACGCGAGACGCTGGCCGTTTCCGCCCCTCCCGTGCGTTTGTTGAACCAGGCGCAGATCTTCGCCGCGCGACGCGAGGTATTGGACATTCATCTCGCGCCGCAGTTGGAGGAGTACCTGCTGCAGCTGGTGTTGGCGACGCGGGAACCTTCCCGCTACGGCGACGACCTGCCGCGCTGGATCGCCTTCGGTGCCAGTCCTCGTGGAACGATCGCCCTGGATCGCTGCGCACGCGCGCACGCCTGGCTGGCCGGTCGTGACTACGCGACGCCCGAGGATGTTCACGCGGTTGCTGCGGATGTCCTGCGCCATCGCGTGCTGTTGAGCTACGAGGCGGAAGCGGAAGGCATCCAGGCCGATCGTGTCGTCGGCCTGCTGCTGGAGCGGGTGCCTCTGCCCTAGGGAATGGACCACGGAATCTTAAGGATGCGCAGCAGCGAAACGGGGGGGAGCGACAAGGGGGGGAATCCGTTCCCGAGCGGGAGCGGTACTTTCGGCCAACGAACGATCCTTCGCGGTTGATACCGCCCATGTCCGCAACCGCTACCGATCTCGACGAACTCATCGCGCTGCGCGTGCTGGCCCAGGGCGGCCGCCTGGCCGCGCCGCGCCGCTCCGCCGCGGTGCGCAGCGGCAGCCATGCCTCGCGCTGGCGCGGCCGCGGCGTGGATTTCCGCGAATCGCGCGTCTACCAGGCGGGCGACGATATCCGTCACATGGATTGGCGCCTGACCGCGCGCAGCGGCCGCGCGCATACGAAGGTGTTCGAGGAAGAGCGCGAGCAGGGCCTGCTGCTGGCGGTCGATTTCAACCCCGGCATGCGCTTCGGTACGCGCAAGCGCTTCAAGAGCGTGCAGGCCGGACGTGCCGCGGCCCTGCTCGCATGGCTGGCGGCCGATGGCGGGGATCGCGTCGGCCTGATCGGCTTCGGCGGCGGCATCGGCGGCGAGGTCAAGCCGGCGGGCGGCCGTCGCGGCGTGCTGCGCGTGCTGCGCGCGCTGCGCGACTGGGATGCGGCCGCCGATCCGGGCCTGCTGGCGCCCTGGTCGTCGGTGATGCCGCGCATCCGCCGCCTGCTGCGGCCGGGCATGCGCTTGGTGGTACTGAGTGACGGGTTCGACGCCGATCCGGCCGCCTGGTCGCCGCTGGCGCAACTGGCGGCCCGTCACGACATCGCCGCGGTGCTGTTGCGCGACGCGCTCGAGATGGCGCCGCCGCCGCCGGGCCGCTATGCACTCAGCAGCGGCGGCGTGAAGCAGACGCTGGATTTTTCCGACGCGCACCTGCGCGCGGAATGGCCGCGCCATTTCTCGGCCGCGCGCGATCGCGTGCGCGCCGAGAGCCTGCGCATCGGCGTGCGCGTGCTCGAGCTGGATACCGACGCGGACCTGAAGCGGACGCTGGCACCGCTGCTGGCTCGCTCGCGCGTGGTGACGGGCATCGCATGAACGCCGAAGCGCCGGTCCTGCGCGACATCCACCTGCCGCCCGAGCCGGCGTGGTGGCCGCCGGCGCCCGGCTGGTGGGTGCTGGCCGTGCTGGTGCTGGCCGGTGCGTGCTGGCTCGCCTGGCGGTTGCGCGGCCGGCGCCGTGTGCGTCGCTGGCGTGGCGACGTGCTGGCCGAACTGGACCGCCTGGCCACCGATACGAGCGACCCGGTGCGCCTGGCCGGCGGCGTTTCGCTGCTGCTGCGGCGCGCCAGCCTGCTGATCGACCGCCAGGCTGCCGCGCTTCCCGGCGAGGCCTGGCTGGCCTTCCTCGACCGCCACGGCGAAGGCGGCTTCGCCAACGGCCCCGGCCGGGTCCTGCTCGATGCGCCGTACCGGCGCAGCAGCGACATCGACCCGTCGGCCTTGCTGCAGCTGGCGCGGCGCTGGCTGGAGCGGGCGCTGGCGACGGAGCATCCCCGTGTTTGAGCTGGCCTGGCCCTGGCTGCTCGCCGCGCTGCCGCTGCCGTTGCTGGCGGCCTGGCTGCTGCCACGCGGGCGGACCGGCAGCGGCAGCGCGCTTCGCCTGCCGCATCCGGGGCTTGTGCTCGACACCGCCTCGCAACCGGCGCCGGTGCCGCGCTTGCGGCGCTGGCTCGCGCTCGCCGCCTGGCTGCTGCTGGTGGTCGCCGCTGCGCGGCCGCAATGGCTCGGCCCGCCCGAGGACGTGGCCCGCACCGGCCGTGACCTGCTGCTCGCCGTCGACACCTCCGGCAGCATGAGCATCGAGGACATGCAGCTCGGTTCCACGACGGTGCCGACGCCGCGCTTCAACGTGATCCAGGCGATCGGCGCCGACTTCGTCGAGCGGCGCAAGGGCGACCGCGTCGGCCTGATCCTGTTCGGCAGCCGCGCCTATCTGCTGGTCCCGCTGACGTTCGATCTCGGGACCGTGGCGCGCCAGCTGCACGAGTCGGCGATCGGGCTGGCCGGGCGCGAGACGGCGATCGGCGATGCGGTGGGCCTGGCGGTCAAGCGCCTGCGCGACCGGCCCGAGAACCAGCGCGTGCTGGTGCTCCTGACCGACGGCGTCAACAACGCCGGCGAACTCGATCCGCGCAAGGCCACGGAGCTGGCCGGCGCCAACCACGTGCGCATCTACACGATCGGCATCGGCGCCGAGGCGATGCGGGTGGACAGCCTGTTCGGCAGCCGCATCGTCAACCCGTCCGAGGACCTGGACGAGGCGATGCTGCAGGCCATGGCGGAGCAGACCGGCGGGCGCTACTTCCGCGCGCGCAACAGCGGCGAGCTGGCCGGCATCTATGCCGCCATCGACCAGCTCGAGCCGGCCGCCGACAAGGCCGACAGCCTGCGCCCGATCCAGGAGCTGTACTGGCCGCCGCTGGCTCTCTCGCTGCTGGCCGGCGGCTTTGCGCTGGTGCTGCCGGGCTTCCGGCTGCGCGGCCTGCAGGCCGGCCCGTGACGTCTGCGCTGGCCGACTTCCACTTCCTGCGGCCGCTCTGGCTGCTGGCCCTGCTGGCGTTGCCGCTGCTGCTGGCGAGCGGGCGCCTGCGCCGCGCCGATGCCGGCGCCTGGCGCCAGGCGGTCGACCCGCAGCTGCTGCCGCATCTGCTCGAAAGCGGCGACGACCGGGCCGGGCGCGGTTCGCGCTGGGTCGCGGCGGCGGCCTGGACGATCGGCTGCCTGGCGCTGGCCGGCCCCGCCTGGGAACGCGAGCCGATGCCGCTGTACCGCAACGAGTCGGCCCGCGTCATCGTGCTGGAGCTGGCCCCGTCGATGCTCGCGCAGGACCTCAAGCCGAGCCGCCTGGAGCGGGCCCGCCACAAGATCGGCGACATCCTCGACCGCAGCCGCGACCAGCAGACGGCGCTGATCGGCTATGCCGGCGACGCATTCGTCGCGGCGCCGCTGACCGACGACGTCAACACCGTGCGCAACCTGGTGCAGGCGCTCGATCCGACCGTCATGCCGGTCTCCGGCAACGCGACCGGCCGTGCGATCGAGCGCGCGGTCGACCTGATCCGGCAGGCCGGCGCCCGCAGCGGCGAGATCATCGTGATCGCCGACAGCGCGTCCGCCGATGCCGCCGCTGCGGCCGCGGCCGCGGCGGCGCAGGGCCTGCACGTCTCGGTACTCGCCGTCGGCACGGCGGCCGGCGCGCCGGTGGCCTTGCCCGACGGCGGCTTCCTCAAGAGCCCCGGCGGCGAGATCCTCGTGCCCAAGCTGGAGGAGGATCGCCTGCAAGCGGTGGCCGCCGGCGGCAAGGGACGCTACGTCGCAGTGAGCGCCGACGGCGGCGACCTGGATGCCTTGCTCGGCTCGGCACCGGCGACACGCGGCAACGCGACGGAACTGGATGATGCCGCCCGGAGCGCGCGCTTTCGCGATCGCGGGCCGTGGCTGCTCCTGCTGATGCTGCCGATCGCGCTGGCGGGCTTCCGCCGGGGCTGGCTGATGGCGCTCGCCGTGTGCGTGGTGCTGCCGGCGCCGCATGCCGGTGCGGCCTCGCTGGCCGATCTCTGGCGGCGCCAGGACCAGCAGGCGGCGGCGGCGCTGAGCGCCGGCGACGCCAAGACGGCGCTGGAGGTGGCCCGTTCACCGGACTGGCGCGGCAGCGCGGCGTTCCGCGCCGGCGACTACCAGGCGGCCGTGCAGGCCTGGCAGCAGGCCGAAGGCGCCGAAGCGGCCTACAACGAGGGCAATGCACTGGCCAAGCTCGGCAAGTATGAGGAGGCCATCGCCGCCTACGATCGCGCGCTCGGTCAGGCGCCCGACATGGCCGATGCGAAGGCCAACCGGCAGGCGATCGAGGAGTGGCTCGAGCAGCAGCAGGCGCAACAGCCGTCCTCGCCGCCGCCGGAAGGGCAGCCGGGCGAGACCGGGGAGTCCCAGCCCGAGGGGCAGAGACAGGACCCCGGCCAGTCCGGTGAGCCGTCGCAGGGCGGGCAGGGCGGCCAGTCCGCGCCGGCACAGGATCCGGCCGCCGACGGCCAGCCGGGCCAGGACGAACCGGCTTCGTCCGGCACGCCGAAGGATGCCGGCGACGGCAAGGCCTCCGACGCCGGCAAGCCCGACGATCCCGCGTCCACGGAGGCCGAACGGGCCGGCCAGAAGCAGGCGCTTTCCGAAGCCATCGACCAGGCGCTGGCGCAGGGCAAGGGCGGCCAGGCACCGGCAGCCGGCGAGCCGAAGAAGCCCGGCGAAGCCCCTGCGCTGTCGGCCCAGGAAGCGGCCGACCAGGAACAGCAGCAGGCGATGAAGCAATGGATGGAGAGGATCCCCGACGATCCCGGCGGCCTGCTGCGGCGCAAGTTCCTGCTCGAGTACCAGCGCCGGCAGCAAGGCGGAGGAAACGGCCCATGATGATTCGAATGGCGCGCGGCATCGTCGCGGCGCTGGCGCTGCTCTTCGCCGCGCTGGCCGGTGCGGCCGACGGCGGCGTTCGCGCCTGGCTCGACCGCGACACGATGCAGCTCGGCGAAAGCGTGACTTTGAACGTCGAGAGCCAGGGCGGCGGCGGGCAACCCGACTTCTCGGCGCTCGATCGCGATTTCCGCCAGTTGGGCACGCAGTCCAGCCGCCAGGTCAACATCGTCAACGGCGCGACTGCCGTGAAGACGCTGTGGGCGGTCGCGCTCGAACCTAAGCAGGAGGGCGTGCTGACCGTACCGGCGATCACGGTCGGTGGCGCGCAGACCGAGCCGCTGACGCTGACGGTGCTGCCGCAGCCGTCCGGCGCCCAGGGCAAGCCCGGCGACGACATCTTCGTCGAGGTCACCGCCGATCCACTGGCGCCCTACGTCCAGCAGCAGATCCGTTATGCGGTCAAGCTCTACTTCGCCTTCGACCTGACCGACGGCAACCTCGGCGAGCCGAAGGCCGATGGACTGGTCGTGCAGCGGCTCGGCCAGGATCGCCGCTATGTCGCCAACATCGGCGAGCGCCGGTATCACGTCGTCGAGCGTCACTACGCGCTGATCCCCGAGGCGAGCGGCACGCTGCGCATCCCGGCCCTGGTGTTCCGCGGCAGCGCGCTGGACCCGCGCGACCCGACCGGTTTCTTCAATCGCGGCCGGGCGGTCTCGGCAAGTTCGGATGCGGTCGATCTGCATGTCCGGCCGCGGCCGGCCGCCTGGGGGGCGGGCGCGTGGCTGCCCGCGGTCGAGCTGACGCTGAGCGACGAGAGCGACCTGCCGGCCGAGGTGCGTGTCGGCGATCCGGTCACGCGCACGGTGCGGCTGCGCGCGCAGGGACTGGGCTACGAGCAGTTGCCGGAGCTGGAGTTCCCGGTCCTGGACGGCGCCGAGATCTATCCGGACAAGTCGCAGGTGACCACGCGCGACGACGGCACCTGGCTGTTCGGCGAGCGCGTGCGCAAGTTCGCCGTGGTGCCGACGCGTCCGGGCAAGCTGGAGCTGCCGGCGCTCGCGATACGCTGGTGGAACACCACCACCGGCAGCGAAGCCACGGCGGTACTGCCGGCGCGTACGGTGGACGTGCTGCCGGCCGCGGCCGGTGCGGCACCGCCGCCGGTGGCGAGCCCGGCCGTTCCCGCCGCAACCGCCGACCCGGCGCCGCCGCCGGCATCGGGCGAGGCACCCGCCGTGGTCGCTTCGACCCGCACCTGGCAATGGGTGGCGATCGCCGGCTTCGGCCTCTGGCTGGCGACGCTGGTGCTGTGGTGGCGGCGCTCGCAGCGCCGGGCGCCGGTGGCAGCGCCTGCCACGCCGCCGGTTGCCGATGCGGGGACTGCGCGGACCCTGTTCCTGCGAGCGGCCGCACTCGGCGAGCTGGCCGGTGCCGAGCGCAGCCTGATCGCCTGGGCCCGGGTCGAACGCCCGCAGCTGCGCAACGTGGGCGAGGTCATCGCCGAACTGGCCGACGACGAACAGCGCGAAGCGCTGCTCGCGCTGCAACGTGCGCGCTACGCCGACGCGCCGGCGGATGGACTCGGCGCACGCCTGGAGCGGTCGTTCCGCGGTGGTCTCCGCTGGCGCGACCGGCCACGATCGCGCGAAGCGGCTTCGGTCTTGCCGGCGTTGTACCCGGATCGCTGAAACGCAGCGCGCGCGGTCACGGCTCGCACAGCGGTTCGCCGATGGCCTGGACGATCAGCGGCGAGAAGCCTTCGCCATTCGCACCGGCATCCGTGGCCCAGCCGTGCCAGCGTCCCGGACCTGCTGCAGGATCCGGCAGCGCCAGGCCGCGCAGGGTGCCTCCGGCATCGAGGATCATCCGGCGGCCCGCGGCGCCGTCCTCGTCTTCGCGGTAGGTGATACGGAGTCCCGGCTGGCCAAGCCGGTTGCCGGTCGTCTCCACGTGCAGTTCCCGTACCGCGACCGGCCGTACCGCGCCGGCCTGCACGGGCTTGCCGAGGCAGCGAACCTCGGGCCAGGCGTACATCGCGATGCCGCGATCGGCCAGCAGCGGCAGCGCCGCGGCCAGCTCGTCCGCGACGGTCTCGCCGAGCGCCAGGTCCGGCGGCAGCACGCCGACGGCGGCCGCGGTCGCCACCTGTTCGGCCCGGACCTGCATCGATCGCGCGAGCAGGACCATCCAGAACGTGCTGGGCAGCACCAGCAGCGCCACGGCCAGGACGGCGGCCGGGCGCAGCCGGCCACCGGGGCGCAGCACGGCGGCGACCAGCAGGCCGGCCCAGAACAGGCTCGACCAGGGCAGGTAGCGCGGTGCGTGCACCTGGTCCGGGAATTGGATGAAGTAGCCGGTCCGCGAGATCGCGACCAGACCGCCGACGGCCAGCCCGAACCAGGCGATGCCGAGCGCCACGCGCCGGGCGGGATCGGTGTCCGCGGGCGCGCGCCAGGCCCGCCAGGAGGCGGCCAGCAGGGCGAGGCCGCCGGCCGCGCCGACCAGGGCCTGCGGAAGCGGAGAGGTCTGCACCGGTCCGAACAGGTTCGTGAACGCGACGGCGATCGCGGTCGCCGCCCGCGCCGTGACGCCGCCGGGCAGTTGCCCGGCGACCGCCGGGTCGACCAGCGGCCAGAGGACGTAGACGAATGGCGTGGCCAGCCAGCGCAGCAGCACGATCGCCTGTGCGGCAGGATCGATCACCAGCGTTCCGGTGACGCTCGCCGTCGCACCGCCCAGGTACAGCGCCAGCGCCGTCGCCAGGCCCGCCAGCAGGACCACCCAGGCCGCGGGCCTTGCACGCCCGAGTGCGAGGACGACGGCCAGCGCGGCGAAGCTGGCGATCCCGCTACCGAACGACAGCGTCGCCAGCAGGGCCAGCAGGGTCGCCGCCACGGTCGCCCGCAGCGTCGGCTGCGGTCTGGCGACCTGGACGAGGGCGCCGAACAGGCACAGCACGATCAGGTAGACGCGCACCGACTCGTGGTCGTGCGCGAGCGCCCGTTCGTTGCCGAGCCAGAACAGGCCGAGCACCGCGATCAGCGCCGCCGCCGCGCGCCGGACGGCGTCGATCCGGGCACCGGCGATCGAGCGCAGCCAGATGCCGGCGGCCGCCAGCGCGAGCACCAGTCCGAGCACGATCGCCGCCGCGGCCTGGCCGTCCAGGCCGTGCAGCGTGATCCAGCGCACCAGGTTCGGCAGCACTTCGCGGTGCCCGTTGTCGGCCGACACCACGCCCGCGAGGAACGGCTGCTCGAGCAGCTTGGCGTAGAGGCGCCATTGGTCCGCGTACGGCGTGCGCGGTGCCAGAACGAGCATCGCCGCGGCGCCCGCGACGAGATAGGCCGCGGCGGCGGCGAGGCAGGCGATCGCCGGGCGGCCGAGCGGCGAGCGGACGGGCACCATGCGCAGCGTCAGAGCGGCCGGAGCAGGACGATCACCGCGCCGGTGCCGCCTTGTGCGGGGCGCGCCGAAGCGAACGCGAGCACGTCGGCACGCCGGCGCAGCAGCTGGTCGGTCAGCTTCTTCAGCACCGGGCCCTCGGCCTTGGACCGCAGTCCCTTGCCGTGGACGATGCGCACGCACAAGGCACGCTCGCGCCGGCACGCGTCGATGAACTGGCCGATCGCCTCGCGCGCGACCGGCACGGTCATCTGGTGCAGGTCGATCTCGGCACTGACACTGAACTGGCCGCGCCGCAGGCGCCGCAGCAGGCGCGGCGACTGACCCGCCTGCAGCCAGACCAGTTCCTCGCCGACCTCGATCGCCGCCGGATCGAACGGATGGTCGAGCAGCTCGTGGCGGACCGCCGCTTCGTCACGCAGGAACTGCAGCGGCTCGGCCGGCGGCCGTGGCCGCGGCGGGGCAGTGGTGCCGCCGCGTTCGAGCGGACGCACCGGGCCGATCGCGTCGCGGAACAGCTGGCGGTCTTCGTCGTCGGGCGGTGGTGCCGGCTTCATCGTGCCAGCCTACGCGGAAAACGCGTTTTTTTCCCGCGCGCGGCGCCGCGGCTGCCGCACCGGGCCGGGTGCGATCGCCGCGAGCTACCCGCGCCGGCCCTCGACGATCCGGCCGCTGGCCGAGGCGACGGCATCGGTCGTGCCGCAGCCGGGTTAAGAGCGGGGGACGAATCCGGTATCATCCACACTTTCCTCCGATGTCTCGGCAGGTGCTGGCTGCAGCGCCACGGTGCCGGTGCGCAACGGGTTTTCGTCGAGGGGTGCGATGCGGGTTCTTGTCAGCAACGATGACGGCGTGGACGCTCCGGGGATCGGCGTGCTCGCGCATCGCCTGCGCGAAGTGGGCGAGGTCACCGTGGTGGCTCCCGATCGCGACCGGTCCGGCGCCAGCAACTCGCTCACGCTCGATCAGCCGATCCGGGTCGCGCACCTGGGCGACGGGCGCTACCGCGTGGCCGGCACGCCGACCGACTGCGTCCATCTCGCCTTGTCGGGCCTGCTCGAGCAAGAACCCGACATCGTCGTCTCGGGCATCAACAACGCCGCCAACCTCGGCGACGACGTGATCTATTCGGGCACCGTCTCGGCGGCGATGGAAGGACGCTTCCTGGGCCTGCCGGCGATCGCCGTGTCGCTGGTCACGGTCGACCACAAGGGCATCCACTACGACAGCGCCGCCAACGCGGTGCTGCTGCTGATCAACAAGCTGCTGCGCGATCCGCTGCCGGCCGACACGATACTCAACGTCAACGTGCCGGACCGGCCGTGGGACAGCATCGAGGGCTTCGCGGTCACGCGCCTGGGCCGGCGCCACCGTTCCGCGCCCTGCGTGCCGCAGACCGACCCGCGCGGCCAGCCGATCTGGTGGATCGGGCCGGCCGGTGCCGCCGAGGACGACGGACCGGGCACCGATTTCCATGCGGTGCGCGAAGGCAAGGTGTCGATCACGCCGATCCACGTGGACCTGACGCGCTACCAGGCGCTGGAGAAGGTCGGCGGCTGGGTGCAGTCGCTGCACACGCGCAACGGAGCGTCCGCGTGAGCCCGGCCCGGTGAGCCTGTTCTCGCATCGCAACCCGCAGGCGCAGGGCGTGGGCATGACGTCGCAGCGCGCGCGCGACCGCATGGTCGAGCGCCTGCAGGCCGACGGCATCCGCGACCGGCGCGTGCTCGACGTGATCCGCCATCTTCCGCGCCACCAGTTCATCGACGAGGCGCTGGCCTCGCGCGCCTACGAGGACACCGCCCTGCCGATCGGCCGCGGCCAGACCATCTCGCAGCCGTGGGTGGTCGCCCGCATGACCGAGGCGCTGATCGAGCACGGCCTGCCCGGACGCGTGCTGGAGATCGGTACCGGGTCGGGCTATCAGGCGGCCGTGCTGGCCGGCCTGGTCGCCACCGTCTACACGGTCGAGCGCATCGAGGAACTGCTGCGCTCGGCGCGGCGGCGCTTCAGGGCGCTGGGCATCGCCAACATCCGCTCCAAGCACGACGACGGGCGGCTGGGCTGGCCGGAGGAAGCGCCGTTCGACGCGATCCTCGTCACCGCTGCCGATGCCGAGCTGCAGGTCGCCCTGCTGCAGCAGCTCGCGCCGCAAGGGTGCCTGGTCGCGCCGGTCGGGCCGCCGGGACGCCAGGTGCTGACGCGGATCCGCGCCGGCGAGGACGGCTGGCTGCGCGAGGCACTCGGGCCGGTAAGCTTCGTGCCGCTGCTGGGAGGCACCGGATGAAGCTGTTCGGACCGTTGTACGAACGCGCGATGCGCTGGGCGGCGCATCCGCGCGCGGTGTCGCTGCTGGCGGGCCTGAGTTTCGTCGAGGCGATCATCTTCCCGGTGATGCCCGAGGTCATGCTGGCGCCGATGACACTGGCGCGACCCAAGCACTGGTTCCGCTATGCGACGATCAGCCTGATCGGCTCGCTGACCGGTGCCGTCGTCGGCTATGCGCTCGGCCACTTCGCGTTCGCGGCACTGCAGCCGGTGATCCAGTGGCTCGGCTGGGGGCCGGCGATCGACGCGCACGTGGCGCACCTGCGCGAGGTCGTCGCGCAATCGCCGTGGCAGGCGTTCTGGCTGCTGGTGCTGGCCGGCTTCACGCCGATACCGCTGAAGATCTTCACCTGGGCCGCCGGCATCGTCGGCGTGCCGATCGTGCCGTTCCTCGCCAGCATGCTGGTCGGCCGCGGCAAGCGCGTCTATCTGCTGTGCGGCCTGATCCGGCTTGGGGGCAAGCGGGCTGAACAGGCGCTGCACCGCTGGATCGAGGTGATCGGCTGGGGGGTCATCGGTTTGATCGTCCTGCTGGTAATCTACTTTAAGTTCTGGCACTAACTGGCTGACATGGCAGGAATGCTTTTCCGCGAACGCTGCGTAGGGTGCTGCCAGGCCGGGCTACTGCTGGTGCTGGCGCTGCTGGCCGGCTGTGCCTCCACCGGCCCGGCGCCGGTCGAGGACCGCAGCGGCCGCGCGCCGCGCAGCGCCGCCGCACCGGCGCGGGCCACCGTGCCGGTGCCCGACGGTGCCACCCACCGGGTGGCCCGGGGCGATACCTTGTACGGCATCGCGTTCCGCAACGGCCTGGACTACCGTGACCTGGCGCGCTGGAACGGCATCGATGCGCCCTACACGATCCGCGTCGGCGAGCAGCTGCGCCTGACCGATCCGTCCCGACGGGCGGCGACGGCGGCACCGTCGCGGCCGCCGGTCCCGCCACCGACCGCAGCAAAGCCGGCCCCTGCGTCACCGGCCGCGCCGGCGCCCGCCGTGGTCGCTGCGCCTGCGCCGCCCCCTTCGTCGTCGCCGTCGGCACCGCGTCCGGCATCGCCGCCCCCGCCGGCGTCCACGCCCGCCGCGACGCCACCTCCGGCCCCGGCCCCGGTGGCCTCCGCACCGGCGGGGGCGGTCGCCTGGCGCTGGCCGCTTTCGGGTTCCGTGCTGGCCGGCTACGTGGCCGGCGATCCGGCGCGCTCGGGTGTCGACATCGCCGGCAAGGCGGGTGGGCAGGTGGTCGCCGCCGCCGACGGCGAAGTCGTCTACAGCGGCAACGGGCTGGTCGGCTACGGCGAGCTGGTCATCATCAAGCACAGCCCGTCGCTGCTGTCGGCCTATGCCCGCAACGGTCGCCGTCTGGTGGAGGAGCGCGCACAGGTCAAGGCCGGCCAGCCGATCGCCGAGCTGGCCAGCAGCCGGCCGGTCCTGCATTTCGAGATCCGCAGGAACGGCAAGCCGATCAACCCGCTCGAATACCTGCCTTCGCGCTAAGCTTGCGTGATGGCAGGACCACCGTCCCGGGATCCCGCAACGGAAGACGACATCCTCGAGCTGCTCGACGCGATCGAGCCTCAGGACGACGAGGCGCGCTCGTCGACCGGCGTCTACCTCAACGAGATCGGCCTGATCCCCCTGCTGAACGCCGAGCAGGAATGGGCGCTGGCCGAGCGCGTGCACCGCGGCGACGTCGAAGCGCGCCGGCGCATGATCGAGTCGAACCTGCGCCTGGTCGTCACCGTCGCGCGCGCCTACGTCGGGCGCGGCCTGCTGCTGATCGACCTGATCGCCGAGGGCAACCTCGGCTTGATCCGCGCGGTCGAACGATTCCGCCCGGAGCGGCGGCTGCGCTTCTCGACCTATGCGGTCTGGTGGATTCGCCACGCGGTCCAGCAGGCGGTCATGCACCAGGGCCGGACGGTGCGGCTGCCGGTGCACGTATTGCGCGGGCTGGCCCAGGCGCTGCGCGCCGACCGCGAACTGACCACCCATCTGGGCCGTTCGCCGACGCTGGATGAGCTGGCGCAGGCGACCGGCAAGGCGCCGGCGGACCTGTCCGACCTGTTCCGGATCAGCGAAGGCATCAGCTCGCTCGACGCGCCGCTTTCCGAGGACGACAGCCGCGCGCTGATCGAGCAGATCGCCGACGAGGACGACCGCGCGGCAGCGAGCCCGGCCGCGGCCGATCCGGCCGGCCTGCAGTTGCCGCAGTGGCTGGACCATCTCAATCCGCGCCAGCGTCTGGTCGTCGAGCGGCGCTTCGGCCTGCAGGAGCAACCGGTCCAGTCGCTGGCCGAGATCGCCCGCGACCTCGGCGTCACGCGCGAACGCGTCCGCCAGATCCAGGAGGATGCGCTGCGCAAGCTGCGCCGCCTGATGCAGTAGCGGGCCTGCGGGCGACGGGCCTGCCAGGTCGGGAGACGGATCGGGCGGGGGCCTTCTCCGCGTGCCGTCGCGGCACCGGCAGACGGAATCGGCGGCGCCGGACGAAAGGCGAGTGCTGGTAGTCGCCAGCGGTGTGCCGGTGGGGCGGACCGGCTATCCGGGCAGGACGAAGGCGGCCACGACACGCCGGCCTTCGGCGGCCAGCAGGTTGTAGGTGCGCCCCGCCGCGGCATTGTCCATGATCTCCACGCCGATGCCCCGGCGCATCAGCGCCACCAGGTGCTCGCGTGGCGGGAACACCTGGCGCACGCCGGTACCGATCAGGACCAGTTCCGGCTGCAGCGCCAGCAGTGCGGCGACGGCGTCCGCGCCGATCGCCGCGGCCTCGCGGACCGGCCACGCCTCGACGATGGCGTCCGGCGCGAGCAGGAAGCTGGCGCGCAGCTCGCGGTCGATCACGGTGACCGCTTCCGGCGTGCAGCCTCGAATGAAGAAGTAGCCTTCGGGGCGGTCGTGGATCAGTTGCACGGGGCGTTGGTTCCGGACGCCGGCCCTACTTGGGCAGGCTGATCGCCGGCTGGTCGGGGTTGCGGCGGTACAGGCAGATGATGCCGCCGATCGCCTGCACCAGCTCGGCGCGGCTGGCGGCCAGGATCGCCGCGATCTGGTCCTGGCGCTGGTCGCGATCGCCCGCCAGGCGGACCTTGACCAGTTCGTGATGCGTCAGGGCCAGGTCCAGTTCGGCCAGCAGCGCGTCGCTGATACCGCGCTGGCCGACCTGGACCAGCGGATGCAGGGGATGCGCGAGCCCGCGCAGGTAGCGTTTCTGGTTCGGGTTCAACGACATGAACGGATTCGGATGGCGAGAAGGCGGCAACGGGGGCCGGGAAGCCTTTCAGGGTATCATGCAAGCCGTGTCGAACCTCTGTTTCCCATGGCGCGCAGCAAATCCAGCCATCGTTGGCTCAAGGAACATTTCGCCGACCCGTACGTCAAGCGCGCCCAGGCCGAGGGCTGGCGCTCGCGGGCGGTGTTCAAGCTCGAGGAACTGATCGAGCGCGACGACCTGCTCCAGCCGGGCATGACCGTCGTGGATCTGGGTGCCGCGCCGGGCGGATGGTCGCAGATGGTGCGCGACCGGCTCGGCGACCGCGGCCGCGTGATCGGACTGGACATCCTGCCGATGCAGGGCATCGCGGGGGTCGATTTCATCGAAGGCGATTTTCGCGAGGAGAGCGTGCTGGCCACGCTGGAGCAGACCCTGGACGGCACGCCGGTCGATCTTGTGCTTTCGGACATGGCCCCCAACATGAGCGGCATGACCGCGGTGGACCAGCCCCGGGCGATGCACCTGGCCGAACTGGCCGAGGCGTTCGCGGCGGAGCACCTGCGGCCGGGCGGGGCCTATCTGACCAAGTTGTTCCACGGCCCGGGTTTCGACGATTACGTCAGGCGCTTGCGCGCGGCCTACCAGCGCGTCAGCATCCGTAAGCCGAAAGCCTCGCGGGCGCGCAGTCCCGAGGTCTACGCGCTGGCCACCGGCAAGCGCTAGGCAGCGGGAAGGGCGGCGCCGGATGCCGCGGAAGGTGGTTTGGGTGATATCACGGTTCGGCCGGAGCGGCGCGCACCAGAACGGCAAGAGGCGGGAACAGCAAGCATGAATGACATGGCCAAGAATCTGTTGCTCTGGGTGGTGATCGCAGTCGTCCTGCTCACCGTCTTCCAGAGCTTCAACCCGCGTGGCGCGGAAAGCCGCGAGCCGGTCTCCTATACCGAGTTCATGGCGCAGGTCCGCAACGGCCAGGTCGACCAGGTCACCGTCGGCAACGACAACCGCTCGCTCGAGGCGACCCTCAAGAACGGCTCGACGCTGCGCACGACCTTCCTGCCGACCGACAGCAACATCGACGAGCTGCAGAAGAACGTCGCCAAGGTCATCGTACAGCCGCCCGACAACCGCACCTCGGTGCTGCGCATGCTGTTCGAGTGGCTGCCGATCCTGCTGTTCATCGGCATCCTGATCTATTTCATGCGCCAGATGCAGGCCGGCGCCGGCGGGCGCGGCGCGATGTCGTTCGGCCGGTCGCGCGCCAAGCTGCAGGGCGAGGACCAGATCAAGATCACCTTCGCCGATGTCGCCGGCTGCGACGAGGCCAAGGAGGAGGTCTCCGAACTGGTCGACTTCCTGCGCGACCCCTCCAAGTTCACCAAGCTCGGCGGCAAGATCCCGCGCGGCGTGCTGATGGTCGGCTCGCCCGGCACCGGCAAGACGCTGCTGGCGAAGGCGATCGCCGGCGAGGCCAAGGTGCCGTTCTTCTCGATCTCCGGCTCGGATTTCGTCGAGATGTTCGTCGGCGTGGGCGCGGCGCGCGTGCGCGACATGTTCGAGCAGGCCAAGAAGCACGCGCCGTGCATCATCTTCATCGACGAGATCGACGCGGTCGGCCGTCATCGCGGTGCCGGCCTCGGCGGCGGGCACGACGAGCGCGAGCAGACCCTCAACCAGCTGCTGGTCGAGATGGACGGCTTCGAGGGCAGCGAGGGCGTGATCGTCATCGCCGCCACCAACCGCCCCGACGTGCTCGACCCGGCGCTGCTGCGCCCGGGCCGCTTCGACCGCCAGGTCGTCGTGCCGCTGCCGGACATCAAGGGCCGCGAGCACATCCTCAAGGTGCACATGCGCAAGGTGCCGGTCGCCGCCGACGTCGAGCCGATCGTCATCGCGCGCGGCACGCCGGGCTTCTCCGGTGCTGACCTGGCCAACCTCGTCAACGAGGCGGCGCTGTTCGCCGCGCGCGAGAACGCGCGCGAGGTGACGATGCTGCATTTCGAGCGCGCCAAGGACAAGATCATGATGGGTGCCGAGCGGCGCTCGATGATCATGAGCGAGGACGAGAAGAAGCTGACCGCCTACCACGAGGCCGGCCATGCGATCGTCGGCCTGTCGGTGCCGCTGCACGATCCGGTGCACAAGGTCACGATCATCCCGCGCGGCCGCGCGCTCGGCGTCACGATGTACCTGCCCGAGCAGGACCGCCACAGCTACAGCAAGACCGAGCTGGCCAGCCGGTTGGCGAGCCTCTACGGCGGCCGCGTCGCCGAGGAGCTGATCTTCGGCGAGGACCGCGTCACCACCGGCGCCTCCAACGACATCGAGCGCGCCACGCAGATGGCGCGCAACATGGTCACCAAGTGGGGCCTGTCGGACGAGATGGGTCCGATCGCCTACGGCGAGCAGGAGGACGAGGTGTTCCTCGGCCGCTCGGTGACCCAGCACAAGAACGTCTCGGACGCGACCGCGCGCAAGATCGACGAGGTCGTGCGCAGCATCCTGGGCCGCGAGTACGCGCGTGCGAAGGACATCCTGACCGAGAAGATGGACGTCCTGCACGCGATGGCCGACGCGCTGCTGACCTACGAGACGATCGACCGCGAACAGGTCGAGGACATCATGCAGGGCCGTACGCCCAAGCCGCCGAAGGACTGGAGCGGCCCGCCGAAGAAGGCGGGCGGCGAGGGCGGCAGCCGCGGCGGCGAGAGCCCGATCGGCGGGCCGGCCGTGCAGCCGCGCGCGGCCGCCGACTGACGAACGTCCTCGCCGTGCGGCGTGGCCTTCGCGGCCGCGGCCGCGCGGCCGACGGACCTGCCATCCGACGGGCCGCCTTGTGCGGCCCGCGTCTTTTCCGGGGGGAGTCACGATGTTCGCCATCTCGCTCGACTGCAACGGCCGCCCGCTGGTCCTCGATCGCCCGCGCATCGCGGGCATCCTCAACGTGACGCCTGATTCGTTCTCCGACGGTGGCCGCTGGCCGGACGCGGGGCGAGCGGTCGAGCAGGGTCTGCGCCTGGCGGCCGAAGGGGCCGACCTGATCGACGTCGGCGGCGAATCGACGCGTCCGGGAGCCGAGCCGGTCGACGCCGCCGCCGAGATCGCGCGCGTGGTGCCGGTGATCGAGGCGCTGGCGCGGCAATCGGCGGTGCCGATCTCGATCGATACCTCCAAGCCCGAGGTGATGCGCGCGGCGGTCGCCGCCGGTGCCGGGCTGGTCAACGACGTCTACGCGCTGCGCCTGGACGGTGCGCTGGAGGCCGTCGCCGCGCTCGGCGTGCCGGTGTGCCTGATGCACATGCAGGGCGAGCCGCGCACGATGCAGGCGGCGCCCGAGTACGCCGATGTCGTCGCCGAGGTCCACCGGTTCCTGGCCGAGCGGCTGTTCGCCTGCCAGATGGCTGGCATCGACAAGAAGAAGATCCTCGTCGATCCGGGCTTCGGCTTCGGCAAGAACCTCGAACACAATCTTGCGCTGCTGCGCGAGCTGCGCCGCTTCGCCGAACTCGGGCCGGTCTTCGCCGGGCTTTCGCGCAAGGCGATGATCGGCACGCTGACCGGCCATGCCGAGGCCGAAGCGCGCGCTGCCGGCTCCGCGGCGGCGGCATTGATCGCCGTGCAGCGCGGCGCGGCGATCGTGCGCGTGCACGACGTGGCGATCACGCGCGATGCGCTGGCGGTCTGGCAGGGCGTGGCGGCCGGCGAGAAGCCGCCCGCGGCCCGGGCCGCGGCGGGTACGCCGCGCACGCCCTGGGACGAGGACTGAGCCGACGGCTCAGCGGCTGCGCGCGGCGCCGTCGCGCAGCGATCGGCGCCGCGGTAATCCAGGATCGGCCGCGGCCATGCGCCCTGCACTCGCCGTTGTATCGCCTCGCAGGTGCCTGCCGCGGCGACGGCGACGTTCGGGCAGGACCGGGCGCGCCGTTGCCGGCACGCCCGGTCGGACCAGCTAGCGCTTGGCTGAGGCCTGCGGGTCGCCGAAATCGGTCGGTGCCGGCGGTGCCGTCACCCGCTGCGCCGGCTGGCGCTCGAGTTCGGCCAGCAGCACCTCCACCGCCTTCTCGATGCTCGGGTCGCGGCCGGCGGCGATTGCCTCCGGTCGGTCGATGACCTCGATGTCCGGGCTGACGCCCTCGTTCTCGACCGCCCAGCGGCCATCCGTGCCGAGGAAGCGGAACGTCGCCGCCAGGATCGAGCCGCCGTCGGCCAGCGATGGATTGCCGGAGATGCCGATCAGGCCGCCCCAGGTGCGCGTGCCGATGACCTTGCCGAGGCCGAGCTTCTTGAAGTAGTACGGGAAGGCATCGCCGCCGGAGCTGGACAGGCCGTTGGTCAGCATCGCCTTCGGGCCGGTGTGCGACAGCAGCGGCGTCGCCTGCGGGTCGAGCCCGCGCCGCTTCCAGTAGTTCAGCGGCTGGCGCGCGACCAGCTCGATCATGCGGTCGGGGATGAAGCCGCCGCCGTTGTAGCGGTCGTCGATGATCAGCGCGTCCTTGTCGGCATAGGCCAGCATGCCCTTGAACAGCTCGCGGTTGCCTTCGACCGCGGTGTTGGGCACGTGGATGTAGCCGATGCGGCCGCCGGAGAGGCGATCGACCAGCGCGCGGCGCGAGGCGACCCAGTCCAGATAGCGAAGGCCGAGCTCGGAGGTGATCGTGCGCACGCGCACCTCGCGGCTGCCGGCAGCCGCGGGCTTGCCGTTGATCCGCAGCACCACGTCCACGTCGCCCTTGTTCTGCAGCAGCTGGTAGACGTTCTTGACGCTGCGCGCGTCGACGCCGTCGACCGCGATCAGGAACTCGCCCGGCTTGACCGTGACACCCGGCTCGGCCAGCGGCGAGCGCGAATACGGGTTCCAGTTCTCGCCGGGGTAGATACGGGCGATGCGGAAGTAGCCGGAGGCGTCGGCCTCGAACTCGGCGCCGAGCAGGCCGCCGGCGCGCCGCTCGATCTTCGGCTCGTCGCCCTGCTGGACGTAGACATGGCCGGCGTTGGCCTCGCCGGCGATCTCCTGCAGCAGGTAGTCCAGGTCCTGCCGCGAGGCGACGTGGTCGACCAGCGGCGCGTACTTGGCGCGGATCGCGTTCCAGCGCTCGATGCCGCCGTGCACGCCGGGGTCGTAGAACCAGTCGCGCAGGATGCGCCAGCCGTCGACGAACTGCTGCCGCCACTCGCGCCGCGGATCGACCAGCAGCTGCATGCGCGCCAGGTCCACCGTTCCCTTGGCGAAATCCTGGTCCGGCTTGGGCTCGATCAGCGCGAACTTGTCGCGCTGCTGGACCAGCAGCAGCTTGCCGTCGCCGCTCAGACGGTAGTTTCCGGCGCCGCGCACCACCGTGCTGTCCTTGTCGGCCTCCAGCGGCAGCATGCGCAGATCGATCGCGCTGCCGCCACGGTCGCTGCCGGCGGCGATGTAGAACACCGCCTCGGACGTGGCCGACAGGCCGCGGTAGTTGCCGGCCGGCGCCTTCAGCGCCTGCTCGCGGCCGATCAGGCCGTCCACGTCGATGCGCACGGCCGGCGTCGTCTTGGCGCCGTCCTTCTTCTTTTCGTCCTTGGGCGACGGGGCCGCGGCCGCCTTTGCGTCGTCGCGGTACAGCGCCGGGCCGTCGGCGGCCAGGCTCACCGCGTAGATGCGCGTGGCATTGGTGTAGAGATAGTTCTGCTCGTAGGCGCTGAAGGTGAGGTTGTAGTCGCGGTTGGACAGGAAGTAGAGCCGGCGGCCCTGCGGGTCGAACGCGGGGCTGTTGGCGCTGGACGCGGCCGAGGTCGCCGGGTGGCGCGTGCCGTCCTTGAGCGAGTAGAGCCAGATCCGTGTCAGGTTGTTGTCCGCTTCCAGCGTGTAGGCGAGCCAGCGGCCGTCGGGCGACCAGGTGTACTCGGTGATGTCGTCGTTGCGGCTGGTGTCCACGTCGGTGGTCTTGCCGCTGGCGACGTCGACGATGCGCAGCCGCTGCTGCTTGTCGGCATAGGCGATGTGCCTGCCGTCCGGCGAGAACAGCGGCGCGAAGCGCCAGATGCCACCGTCGCGGGTCAGCTGCTTGGGTGCGCCGCCGTCGGTCGGCTGCAGGTACAGCTCGTACTCGCCGGTGGCGTCGGACAGGTAGGCGAAGCTGCGGCCGTCCGGCGCCAGCGTGACGCCGATCTCGCGCGCGTCGGGCGTCTGCGAGAGGTTGGTCACGTCGCGGTTCTTGCCGCTGACCCGGAACACCTCGCCACGAGCCGCGAACAGCAGCGTGCCGCCGTCCGCGGTCAGGTCGTAGGAGTCGACCTGGCCGGCGACGTTCTTCCAGGCCGGCACGGTCTGCGGGAAGTCGCCGGCCACGCGGATCGGGATCTCGCGCGCCTGGCCGCTGGCCGGGTCGAAATGCCAGAGGCCGCCGCCCTTCTCGAACACGATCGCGTCGCGGCCGGCGCTCGGCCAGAGCACGTCGAAGTCGGTGAAGTGGGTCAGCTGCCGCGGCTCGCCGCCGCCGGCCGGCATCTGGAACAGGTTGACCGTGTAGTTGCGGTCGGAGGTGAAGTAGATCGTCTCGCCGATCCACATCGGCTGGTTGTCGCTGGCCGGGTCGTCGGTCAGGCGCTGGGAGGTGTTGTTGACCAGGTCATAGGTCCACACGTCCTGCGCGCGGCCGCCGCGATAGCGCTTCCAGCTGCGGAACTCGCGGTCGATCGGCGTGTAGACGAAGTGGTTGCCGTCCGGTGACAGCATGCCGCCGCCGGTTTCCGGCACCGCCAGCGGGCGTTCCATGCCGCCCGCGAACGGCACCAGGTACGGCCGCCCACCGCGGTCGTCGGTGGGTACGCGGTTGGCGCGGACGAGGATGTTGGCGCCGTCAGGCGTCCAGTCGAGCACGCGGTAGTCGGTGCCGCCGCGCGGGGGCTGCGCGCCGACGTCGTTGTACCAGGTCAGCTGCCGCGGCGCGCCGCCGGCGGCCGGGATCACGTAGACCTGCCGCGTGCCGTCGTACTCGGCCGAGAACGCGATCCAGCGGCAGTCCGGCGAGAACTTCGGGTACAGCTCGCGTCCCTCGTGCGAGGTCAGGCGCAGGGCGGTCCCGCCGGTCGCGGCGGCCGTGTAGATGTCGCCGGCATAGACGAAGGCCACCGTCTCGCCGCAGATGTCCGGGAAGCGCAGCAGCCCCGTGGTGCCGGGAGGGACCGCCTGGACGGTGGGCGCGGCGGCGAGGGCGAGAACGATCGGGACGGCAAGACGGCGCATCGGCGGCTCCAGGACGAACGAGCCGGCGATTGTAGTCGCAGCCCGCCGGGTGGCAGTGGGCCGAAAGCCATGCCCGGGCCGGCAACGGGGCGTGACCGTGCGCTCGCTGCGCTGCAACGAAACCGCGCTCCCGCCAGTCTGAGACAATGGCCGATGTGGCCTTGCAGCCGGCCGCGAAGGCTCGCCCCTCAACGGAAAACCGCCATGTTCTCCCGCACGCTGTTCGCGTCATCCGTTTTCCTCATGGCCGCCCTGTCCGGCGGCGCCCAGGCGCAGAGCGACGAAATCCTCCAGCGCAACCTCGACAAGTACCTGGCCTATGCCGGCCCGCCCGTCGATTCGTTCCAGTTCTTCAAGCTCGACCAGTGGGAGCGCGTCGGGCGCTACCAGGTGGTGGTCTGGACCCGGGTCAGCGAAGCGTACCTGCTGACCGTCGATCCGCCGTGCCGCGAACTGGAATGGGCCAAGGCGATCGGCGTGACGTCCTCGGCCAATACGGTCAACCGCCGTTTCGATTCGGTCCTCGCGTCCGGCGAGCGCTGCCGGATCGAGGAGATCCGGCCGATCGACTACAAGCGCCTGCGCAAGGACGAGATGGCCGGCGCGCGCGGCGGCTGAGCGGTCAGTCGTCGGCGCCCGGGTCGAGCCCCGGGAACAGCACCTCGGTATAGCCGAACTTGGTCCAGTCGCTGATCCGCGACGGATAGAGCCGGCCGATCAGGTGGTCGCATTCGTGCTGGACCACGCGGGCGTGGAAGCCTTCGGCGATGCGCTCGATCGGATCGCCCTGCGGGTCGCGGCCGGTGTAGCGGATGGCGCGGTAGCGGTCCACCGCGCCGCGCAGCCCCGGCACCGACAGGCAGCCCTCCCAGCCTTCCTCGGTCTCGGGCGAAAGCGGGGTGATGACGGGATTGGCGAGGATCGTCCGCGGCACCGCCGGCGCATCCGGATAGCGCTCGGACCGCTCGAAGCCGAAGATCACCAACTGCAGGTCGACACCGATCTGCGGCGCCGCCAGGCCGACGCCGCCGGCCGCATGCATGGTGTCGAAGAGGTCGGCGATCAGCGTGTCGAGTCCGCCGCCGAACAAGGCTTCGGGCACCGGCTGGGCGATACGCAGCAGCCGCGGATCGCCCATCTTGAGGATCGGATGGATCATGCCGGGCCGCGCTTCGTCGCATTCACTCGGGGACGTAGCCGGCCGGCTTCTCGGCGCCGCCGCCGAAGAAGTACTTCTCCATCTCGCCGGCCAGGAAGGTACGGGTCTTGGGATCGAGCGGGTTCAGGCGGTTCTCGTTGATCAGCATCGTCTGGTGCGCCAGCCACTCGGCCCAGGCCGGCTTGGACACCTGTTCGAAGACGCGCCGGCCCAGCTCGCCCGGCCAGGGGGCGAAATCCAGGCCCTCGGCCTCGCGGCCGAGCTTCACGCAATGGATCATTCGGGGCATGTTTCCAGTTTCTCGAGCAGTCTGCGCACGGGCGCAGGAAGGCCGAGTGTCGCCCATTCGGCCGCATCGAACCAGCCGTGCTCGGGCGCGTCGGCGACCGCCGCCGTCGTCGCGTCGGCGTCGAACACCAGCGGCGTGACGTTCAGCCGGAAATGGCTGAAGACGTGCTCGAACGGCGGCAGCCGTACCTGCGCCTCGCGGACGCCGCCGGTGCGCCGGCGCAGGGTCTCGGCGGCGGCGGACGGATCGTCGGTTTCCGGCAGGCTCCACAGCTGCGCCCACACGCCGGTCGGCGGACGGCGTTCCAGCAGGACACGCCGGTCGCCGGCACGGGCGATCAGCATCGTCGTGTGACGCAGCGGCAGCGTCCGCGCCGGCTTCGCGGCCGGCAGCTCGCGCGTGCGGTCTTCGCGGCGGGCGACGCAGTCCCCGGCGAGCGGGCAGGTCAGGCAGGTCGGACGCGCACGCGTGCACACGGTGGCGCCCAGGTCCATGATCGCCTGCGTGTAGTCGGCGACGCGCCGGTCCGGTGTCTGCGCCTCGGCATGCCGCCAGAGCAGGGCTTGTACCGCCGTGCTGCCCGGCCAGCCGTCGACACCGTGGAAGCGGGCCAGCACGCGCTTGACGTTGCCGTCGAGGATCGCGTGGCGGTCGCCCCAGGCCTGGGCGAGGATCGCCGCGGCGGTCGAGCGACCGATGCCCGGCAGGGCGGCCAGGGCGTCGGCGTCGCGCGGCAGGTCGCCGCCGTGGTGTTCCACGCACAGTCCGGCGGCGCGATGCAGGTTGCGGGCGCGGCTGTAGTAGCCCAGTCCCGACCAGAGGCCGAGGACCGCATCCAGCGGCGCGGCGGCCAGGTCCGGCAGCGTCGGCAGGGCGGCGACGAAACGCTCGAAGTACGGGATGACCGTACGTACCTGGGTCTGCTGCAGCATGATCTCGCTCAGCCAGACCCGGTACGGCGTGCGCGGGTCCTGCCAGGGCAGGTCGTGGCGGCCGTGGTGCTCGAACCAGGCCAGCAGGCGCGGGGCGATCGCGTTCAATGGTCGCTCTTCGGTCCGGACGTGTCCGGATCGGGCTGCACTTCCAGGCGCAGGCCTTCGATGCGGGTGCCGTCGATTTCGATCGCGCGGACGCCGGCCTTGCCGGACAGCGGCGGAATCGCCTCGATCCGGCCACCCTCCCGCCGCCATTGCGCGAGCCAGGCGTCCAGTTCGCCGGCATGCTCCAGGTCCAGGTCGATCCCGGTGGCCAGCAGCGTCTCGCCGCGTTTCAGGCTGCCGTCGCGGATCTGCAAGCGGAATGCCGGCGTGCCGCCCGTTGCGGCCTCCGCCGGGCGCGTGGCCAGCCAGGACTCGAGCACGTCCAGATCAACCCGCGGCCGGTCGACGACGAGCCGCTCGACCGCCGGCGGGCGCTGCCACAGGCTGCGCCAGGGCAGGGCCAGCTCCAGGCGCTCGGCGGTGAACAGCGGTGCGTCGCCGCCAGCCGGCCGGAGGTCCGGCGCGGCCAGCTGCAGCTCGAGGGTCGGCACCAGGCCGTAGCCGACGCTGCGCTCCAGCACCAGGTCCAGCCCCAGCCGGCTGCGGATCTGGTCGACGAGCACCCGCGTGACGATCGCCGGCCGCGCGGCATAGCCGATGGCGCCGGCGACGGCGGCGAGCAGGACGGCGGCGAGCAGCCAGCGGATCTTGCGCTGGCCAGGAAAGCGGGCGCCGGATGGCGCCGGCGTAGCGGGGGGAGGTGTCACGAGCGCGTGGGTTCAGTCGAAGTGGAGCTGGTCGGCAACCTCGTAGAGCCGCACCAGCGGTTCCATGTCGAGCAGGTAGTCCGGATCGTTGGGATAGTAGACCGAGCGTTCGGGATTCTCGCCGGCGAAGCGGCGCACCGCATCCATCGAATCCCACAGCGAGACCAGCATGATCTCGCAATGCTCGCCCTGGTTGCGGCGCAGGACCGTGACGCCGCGGCTCCCGGGAATGCCGGCATAGGCCTTCAGGCCCGTCTCGCGCAGGTAGGCCAGGTAGGCATCGGCCTTGTCGACCGGCGTGATGCCGCGCCAGATCCGGGCGATCATCGTAACGTCTCCACGGGACGCCAAGGAAGCTCGATCTATCCACAGCGGCCGCCCGATGTCCAGACCGCGCGCAGCATGCGGGCGGGGCCCGGCCGTGGCGGCCGCTGCGTGAACGGCCGCACGGGCGCAACGCGCGGGCTTGCGCAGGCGATCGTTCTGGCTTGAAATCGAGCTGGCTTGAAATCGAGCAGCGCCGCATCATCGGCGCCACCGCCAGCCGATACACTGCCTCCCGGGAGGGACGTCATGCTCAGTCAGCTCGGTATCTTCGTATTGGCCACGGTGTTGCTGGCGCTCGGCAACGACGCCTTCGTCCGTGGCGCCTCCGGCCTGTTGCTGAGGAGCGGCGCCAGGAGCTACGGCGTCGCGCTGGCGGCGACGGCGCTCGGGGTGCTGCTGCCGGCGCTGGCGGTGATCCTGGCTGCCGCATTCGACGACCAGCCGGAACTCGCGCTGGGCAGCCTGATCGGCGGCGGCATCGCGCAACTGGCCCTGATCCTCGGCCTGGCGGCGGTGGCGGCACCGCTAGTGGTGCGCCTGAAGCTGTTCCGCTGGGCCAATCCGGCCTTGATGGCCGCCATCGTGCTCCTGGGGCTGCTCGCGTTCGACGGGACGCTCGGCCGGATCGACGGCATCGTCCTGCTCGCCGGTTGGCTGGCGGTGATGATCGCGACCATCGTCTCCGCGCGGCGCGAGGATGCCTCGATCCGCAACGAGCTGGCGGCCGCGACCGGCACCGCGATGCTGGTCTGGCGCGACTCGCTGCGCGTCGTCGTCGGCGTGGTGATGCTGCCGTTCGCGGCCGTGTGGCTGGTGCGGTCCACCGCGGCGCTGGCCGTCGGCTGGGGCCTGGCGCCGGTGGTCGCCGGCCTGCTGCTGCTCGGCATCGCTGCGGCGCTCGCCAGCCTGCCGGCCGCACTGGTAGCGGCACGCCGCGGGCAGGGTGATTTCGTGGTCGCGCATGCGCTGGTGGCGGGACTGGGCAACGTCCTGCTGCTGGTGGGCGGGCTGGCTGCCTGGCAGCCGCTGGACGTCGCGCGCTCGCTGCAGCGGATCGAGATTCCGGTGCTGTTCGCGCTGGCCGTGGCGCTTTATCCGATGATGCGCAGCGACAGCGAGCTGTCCGGCCGCGAGGGCTGGGTGCTGGTCGCCGTGTTCGCGCTGTTCGTGGTCGGCGAGACGTTCCTGATCGGAGTCTGGTCGTGAGTACGCGCCGCGCCGTGCCGCGGAGGGTGGCGGCATGAGCCTGCTCGCCTGGGCCGGCTGGCTGGCGGCGGCGATCGCGCTCGTGGTGGCGGTGGCCCAGCGGCTCGCCCTGCGCCGCGAGGTCGCGCGCCGCGAAAGCCTGGAGCGCGGCAAGCAGGCGCTGGCCGCCGAGCTGGCCGAACTGGAGGCGCGGCAGGGCCAGGTGGCCCAGGTCGGCGGCTATGCCGGACTCGGCCAGCTGGCCGCCGGCGTCTGCAGCGAGATGGCGCGCCCGCTCGGCTTCGCGCGCAACAACGTGCAGCTGGCGAGCGGCCAGATCGCCGACTACCGCAAGCTGGTCAAGGCCTACGACGCTGCCGTGCAGTACTGCCTTCAGCCGGTCGAGCTGATCCTCGGCGCCGATCCGGCGAGCCTGGAGAACGTCATCCGGCACGTCGAAGGTGCGCGCAGCAAGCTGTTCCAGGCGCGCCAGAGCCTCGAGCGCAGCGCGTTCCTGGACGACGCCCGCGACCTGCTGGAAGACGCCGACACCGGCCTGGCGCGCCTGGACGGCATCGCGCGCGGGCTCGGCGCGCATGCCCGCAGCGAGCGGGAGGACGCCGAGTGGATCGACCTCAACGCCCTGGTCGACGCGGTGCTGAACGCGACCGGCCATCTGCGCGCCGACCGGATCGAGCTGCGCCGCCAGGCCGGCGACCTGCCGCGCCTGCGCGCGGTGCCGACCCAGCTCAGCCAGATGCTGATGAACCTGGTCACCAACGCGGTGCAGGCGATGCCGGCCAGCGGCCAGCTGCAGGTGGTCACGCGGCGCGGCGAGGCGGGCGCCGTCGAGATCGAGGTCGCCGACAGCGGCCACGGTATCGACGACGACGTGCTGGCGCGGATCTTCGAACCGTTCTTCACGACGCGCGCGGTGGGACAGGGGCTGGGCATCGGCCTGGCCGTCGTCCACCGTGTGGTCAAGCGGCATGGCGGGTCGGTCCGGGTGCACAGCTCGGCCGCGGGTTCGCGTTTCGTGGTCAGTCTGCCGGTGGAGGCCGCCCCCAATTCCGAGGTGCAGCCGGCCGAGCCGGCGGCTGCGGCCTGACCGGGGAGGGCTTCGATGGAGCCGTTGCGGATACTGGTCGTCGCCAGCGAGGCGCCGGTCGCGCGGACGCTCAAGGCGCTGCTGCGTGCCCATCAGGTGATCGTGGACGGCGCCGATGCCGCGGTCGCGACGGCCCGTGACCACGACGTCGACGTCGTCGTGTGCTGCGGGCGCTTCCCGGCCGGCGATGCCTCGCGCCTGCTGGCCGAGCTGCGGCTGGCACAGCCGCGGGCCGAACGCATCATGCTGATCGAGCGCGAGAGCTTCGCCGCCGTCGCCGCCGGCGTGAACGAGGGCGAGGTCTGGCATGTCGCGCCGGTGCCCTGGCCCAGCAACGATGTCCTGCAGGCGGTGGTCGCCGAAGCCGGTGCGGTCGCCCGCGCGGCCCCGGCACTGGCACCGGACCATGCCGGCGCGCAGGAGCAGGCCTGGGCGCGCAACCAGGTCGGCGTGCTCGTGGTCGAGGACGATCCGACGCTGCAGCAGCGCCTGCGCGAGCAATTGCAGGCGCGCTACCAGGTGCGTTTCGCCAATTCCGCCGAACGTGCGATCCACGCGATCGAGCAGTACGAGACCGGCGTGCTGTTCGTCGAGGTCGATTCGCGCCAAGGCGACCTCGGCGGCTGGCTGCAGGCGATCAAGGCGCATCAGCCGCAGATTCTCGCGATCGCGGCCTGCACGCGCCCCGATCCGGTACGCGCGATGGCCCTGGTCAACGAGGCCCGCGTGTTCCGCCTGCTGGCGCGTCCCCTGGACCTTCGTGTTTGCGAGCAGGCGATCGGCAGCGCGCTCGAGCGCTACCTGCAGATCAAGCGCAGTCCGGATGCCCTGCCGCGCCATGCCCTGGGCGCGGTCGCCGGCAGCCAGCCGGTGCTGCAGTTGCCGTCCGCCACGTTGCTGGCGCGAATCCGGGCACTGCCGGCGCGGCTGGCGCGACAGGCTGCCGTGCACTGATGCCGGTCGCCTTCGTCGTGGGCGCCGGCGGCCAGATCGGCCGCTTCCTGTTGCCGCGCCTGCTCGACGCGGGGTGGCAGGTGCTCGCGTTGAGCCGGCAGGCACGGCCTCCGTCGACGCACCCGCGCGTGAGCTGGGTGGTCGGCGATCTCTACGGCACGATGCCGGAGCTGCCGGCGGTGGACGCGGTGTTCGGCCTGGGGCCGCTCGACGGGCTGGCCGGCTGGCTGCCGGCCGCGCGCTGTGCCGGCATCGGCCGGGTCGTTGCGTTCGGCTCGATGAGCGCGGTCAGCAAGCGCGCATCGACCGACGCGTCGGAACGCCGGCTGGCCGCGCGCCTGCTGGCCGCCGAAGCCGCGCTGGCGGCCGAGGCCGCGCGGCGCGGCGCGGCCTGGACCGTGTTGCGGCCGACGCTGATCTACGGTGCCGGCATCGATCGCAGCCTGACGCCGATCGCGCGCTTCGCGCAGCGCAGCCGGTTGTTCCCGCGCCTGGTCGGCGGTGGCCGCGGGCTGCGCCAGCCGGTCCATGCCGAGGACCTCGCGACCGCCTGCCTGGCCGCGGCCCGCAGCCGGCAAAGCGACCGACGGATCTATCCGCTCGGCGGCGGCGAGCGCCTGCCGTTCGCGGCGATGCTCGAACGCATGCGCGAGGGCCTCGGCGTACGCACCGTGCCGCTGCCGCTGCCGGTACCACTGCTGCGGCAGGCGGCGCGCCTGCGGCGCGGCCGCGACGGTGCCTATCGACTGGCGGCGGCGGTCGAGCGGCTGGCCGAGGACCTGGTCGCCGACAATGCCGCGGCGGTGGCCGAACTGGGCTGGTCGCCCCGCGCGTTCCGGCCTGACGCGGCGTGCTGGCGGCCGGCCGGGGAGGTGTTGAGGGGGTGACCATGCCATTGCGTATGGTGCGACGCAACATATTGAAGCAGCAACATTTTTTTTGAGAAGGCGCATTGCAAATCAAAGTCGCCAGCGCCTAAGATGCGACAGCCGACACGTCGCCTACAGAACACGAAGGGGAGGGGATTCATGCAGGCCCGATCGATTTTTGCGGTCGCATTGGCGACCGCGGTGCTGTCCGCGTGCAGCGGCGGCAGCAACAGTTCCCGCGGCAATCCGGTCAATCCACCGACCAACAACAACGGATCGCCCATCACCGGCATCATCACGGCGCGCTTCGATCCCAGCAACAGCGTCGTGCCGTCGCCGACCAATCTGCTGCTGTCGGGCACCACCGACCTGACGCTCAACATCCCCGTCCCCAATCCCAACGACTACTCCAATCCGCGCGTGGCGATCAACGCGCTCGACGGCTGGAGCACGGCGACCCCCTGGACCACCACCTTCTCGGCCGCGCCGGCACCGGCCAGCGTGGTCGCCGGGCAGAGCGTGCGCGTGTTCCAGGTGACGCTGACCGGCCCTGGCGGCGCGGTCACCGGCGTCACCCGCGAGCTGCAGTCGGGCACTGATTTCGTCGTGGCATTGCCCACGTCGGACGCCGCCGGCCGCACGCTGGCGATCGTGCCGACCCGCCCGCTCGCGCAGCTGACCTCGTACATGGCGGTGCTGACCGACGGCATCACCGACACCCGCGGCAACGACGCGACGCCGGACCAGACCTATTTCCTGAGCCAGCGCACCAGCCCGCTGTGCGTGGACGGGGTTTCCACCGAACCGCTGCTGCCCAACGCCACCGCGTGCGCGCTCGAGCCGGTACGCCGCTTGACCAATGCGCAGGAGGCGGCCGCCGCCGGCGCCGGCGTGCCGCGTGATCGCATCGTGCTGTCCTGGGTCGCGACCACGCAGAGCGTCACCCCGGTCATGCAGGCGGTGCGTGCGCGCGCCGCCGCGGCGCCGGCACCGGTCACGCGGACCGCGCCGACCGGCCTGACCCTGGCCGGGATCAACCCGGCGCTGCCGCCGGTGGCCGACGTCCACATCGGCGTGATCGACCTGGCGTACTACCTCAGCGCCCCGAGCGCCGACAATCCCACCGCGCCGCTCAACCGCTTCTGGCGCGCGGCGCCGGGCGCGTACGTGCCGCCATTCAACGCGGCCGGGCTCGACCCGACGTCCACCAACCTGACGTTCGCCAATCCGCTGCCGGTGGCGACCTCGACCCAGACCGTGCCGCTGGTGCTGACGGTGCCCAATGCCGCTTCCGGCCGCACGCGCCCCGCGGCCGGCTGGCCGATCGTGATCTACCAGCACGGTATCACCCGCAACCGCACCGATGCGTTCGCGGTGGCGGCGACGCTCGCCGCCCAGGGGTTCGCGGTGATCGCGATCGATGCGCCGCTGCACGGCATCACCGACACCACCAGCCCGCTCTATGTCGGCAACACGCCGTTCGCGGCGCTCGGCGCGCGCGAGCGCACGTTCAACGTCGACTACGTCAACAACACCAGTGGCGCCGCCGGTCCCGACGGCGCGATCGATTCGTCGGGCACGCACTTCATCAACCTGACCAGCCTGCTGACCTCGCGCGACAACATCCGCCAGGCGGCCGCTGACCTGATCGCGCTGGCCAAGGCGGTGCCGTCGCTGCGCATCTCCAGCGGCGCCGGCACCGACTTCGACGGCGCGCGGATCAGCTTCGTCGGCCAGTCGCTCGGCGGCATCATCGGCACCGTCTTCATGGCGGTCGAACCGGGCGTGCAGACGGCGCTGCTCAACGTGCCGGGCGGCGGCATCGCGCGCCTGCTCGAAGCCTCGCCGACGTTCGGGCCGCGCATCCGCGCCGGGCTCGCCGCCTCGGCCGGCCTCCAGCCGGGCACGCCGGACTACGATGCGTTCTTCGGCGCGGCCCAGACCGTCATCGATTCGGCCGACCCGGTCAACTTCGCGTTCGCGACCGCCGGCAAGCGGCTGCTGCTGCAGGAAGTGGTCGGCGGCGGCGACGTGCTGCCCGACCAGGTGATTCCCAACAGCGTGGCCGGGGCCCCGCTGTCCGGCACCGAGCCGCTGATCCGCGCGCTCGGCCTGGCCTCGATCACCGCGACGACGCAGAACGCGGCCGGCATCCGCGGCGCGGTGCGCTTCACCCAGGGCGATCACGGCTCGCTGTTGAGCCCGGCAGCCTCGGCTGCGGCCACGGCGGAAATGCAGGGCGAGATGGCCAGCCTGCTGGTCAGCGGCGGCACCGCGGTGCAGGTCGCCAATCCTTCCGTCATCCGCACGCAGTAACCGACCGGGATCCTGGGGAGTCCACGCTATGAACAAGACGAACATCCAACGCGGATCGCGCGTAATCGGCCTCACGCCCAATGCGCTGGCGGCAGCGACGGTGCTGGCGCTGGCGGGCCTGGCCGGGCCGGCCGCCGCGATCAGCTTCGGCAGCGACGACGGTTTCCACGGCACGCTCAACACGACGCTGTCGTACGGCATTTCGGTACGCGTCCAGGACCGTGACTCGGACCTGATCGGCAAGGCCTTCTACGACCCCACCGTCAGCGCGCTCGGTCTCGGCAGCGAAGCCCAGCGCGCGGCGCGCGGCCGCTATTCGGTCAACGGCGACGACGGCAACCTCGCCTACGACCAGTGGGATCCGTTCTCCAATGCGGTCGGCGCCAACGTCGAGCTCAGCCTCAACTACGGCGCCAACTGGGGTGCGTTCATCCGTGCCTACGGCTTCTACGACTTCGAGAACCAGGACCGCGATAACCTCTCGCATGCCGCCAAGAACCGCGTCGGCACGCAGACCCGCATCTACGACGCGTTCCTGTTCAACAACTTCACGGCCGGCGACCAGACCGGCAGCTGGCGCGTCGGCAAGCAGGTGGTCAGCTGGGGCGAGAGCACGTTCATCCAGAACGGCATCAACGCGATCAACCCGGTCGACGTGTCGAAGCTGCGCGTCGCCGGCGCCGAGCTCAAGCAGGCGTTCCTGCCGGTCAACATGGTTTGGGGCTCGCTGAACCTGTCGGACCGCTTCTCGATCGAGGCGTTCTACCAGCTCGACTACGACGAGACCGATGCCGATCCGGTCGGCACGTACTTCTCGACCAACGACTTCGCGGTGATCGGCGGCCGTTACGTGATGCTGAACTTCGGCACGGTGCCGCAGCCGGTGATCAACCCGAACCTGTTCGATACGGTCTGCGTCAACGGCAACTACGGTGCCAGCGACACCGGCCTGCCGGCCAACCTCGTCGCGGCCGGCTGCTCCGCGGCGTTCCCGCGCAGCCCGACCCACAAGCCGCAGGACGACGGGCAGGGCGGCATCGCGCTGCGCTACTTCGCCGACTGGCTCAACAACACCGAGTTCGGCTTCTACGCGATGCGGTACCACAGCCGCGTGCCGCTGATCAGCGGCTACGCGGTGAGGACGACCGCGCCCAATTCCGGCAGCTTCTTCACCGAGTATCCGGAAGGCATCCGCCTGTTCGGCCTGAGCTTCAACACGCTGCTCGAGCGCAGCGGCGTGGCGCTGCAGGGCGAGGTCAGCTATCGCCCGAACATGCCGTTCCAGATCGACGACGTGGAAATCCTGTTCGCCGGCCTGTCGCCGCTCAACGCGGTGATCCCGCAGCCGGCGATGCGGTTCCAGAGCCAGCTCGGCAACTTCCGCCCGGGCGAGGAGATCACCGGCTACCAGCGCGCCAAGCAGTGGCAGCTGCAGCTGACCGGCACCAAGGTGTTCGGGCCGGGCAACATCCTCGGCTCGGATCAGATCTCGCTGGTCGGCGAGGTGGGCTTCACCCAGGTCAGCCTGCCGCACGACATGCGCTTCAACGGCGACGGCACCGACACCGGCGGCGGCCCGGACGTCAACAGCGGCGGCCTGCGCAACCCGATCACCCAGGTCGGCGGCTTCCCGACCGACTTCTCGTGGGGCTACCGCGTCGCCGCGCGTGCCGACTACAACAACGTCTTCGGCAAGGCGATGAACCTGTCGCCGCGCATCGCGTTCAACCACGACGTCAACGGCACCTCGCCGGGACCGGGCGGCAACTTCCTCGAAGGGCGCAAGTCGGTCACGCTCGGCGCGGAACTGAGCTACATGAACCAGTGGGTGTTCGACGCCAGCTACACCAACTTCTTCGGTGGCGGCAGCTTCAACCTGATCAACGATCGCGACTTCGTCGCGCTGACGGCCAAGTATTCGTTCTGACGAGGAGAGCCAAGACGATGACGATTCTCAAGCAAACACTCCTCGCGCTCGCGGTGTCGGCGGCCTGCGTCTCGACGGCGGCGGCCAAGGCGCCGGCCGGCGAGGTCGCCAAGCTCGGCATCAGCGGCACGCCGCTCACGCCGACCGGCGCGCTGCGCGCCGGCAGCGCGGACGGGACGATCCCGGCCTGGGACGGCGGCATCACCCAGGCACCGGCCGGCTTCAAGCCCGGTACCCAGCAGGTCGACCCGTATCCGGACGACAAGCCGACGCTGGAGATCACCGCGCAGAACTACAAGACCTACGGCAACAAGCTGTCGGCCGGCCAGATCGCGATGTTCGAGAAGTATCCGAACTGGAAGATGGTGGTCTACCCGACCCGCCGCAGCGCCGCCTTCCCGCAGGCGATCTACGAGGCGACGATCAAGAACGCCGCCACCGGCGAGCTGGTCAGCGGCAGCGACGGTGTCGCCAATGTCTCGCAGGGCCTGCCGTTTCCGATCCTGAGCGCCGATCCGGCTGCCGCCGGTGCCGAGGCGATCTGGAACCACAAGCTCAAGTTCAAGGGCATCACGCTCGACCACTGGTACAACCAGGCGATGCCGACCGCCAGCGGCCAGTACACGCTGGTGCGGATCAAGGAGCAGACGCTGTCGCCATACTTCCGTCCGGGCGCCACGGTCGAGAACATCAACAACATCCTGATCTACTTCTACCAGGAAGTGACCTCGCCGCCGCGCTACGCCGGCCAGATCCTGCTCGTGCACGAGACGCTCAACGCCAAGGCCTCGCCGCGCCAGGCCTGGGTCTACAATCCCGGCCAGCGCCGCGTGCGGCGTGCGCCGCAGGTCGCCTACGACAACCCGGGAACCGCGTCGGACAACCTGCGCACCTCGGACATGCTCGACATGTTCAACGGCGCGCTCGACCGCTACGACTGGAAGCTGGTCGAGAAGCGCGAGATGTACGTGCCGTACAACTCCTACAAGGCGCACACCGCGAAGATCGCCGAGCTGATCAAGCCCGGCTACATCAACCCGGAGCTGCTGCGCTACGAGCTGCACCGTGCCTACGTGGTGGAGGCGACGCTCAAGCCCGGCATGAGCCACATCAATCCCCGCCGCACGTTCTACCTCGACGAGGACAGCTGGCAGATCCTGCTGACCGACCACTACGACACCGACGGCAAGCTGTGGCGCTACTCCGAGGCACCCAGCATCACCTACTACGACCTGCCGACGTTCTGGTCGACGCTGGAGACCCACCACGACCTCAAGAACGGGCGCTACATCGTCGGCGGCCTCGACAACGAGGAGTCGGGCTACAACTTCTCGATCCAGCTCACGCCCGACGCGTTCTCGCCCAACTCGCTGCGCCAGCGCGGCATCCAGTAGACCGGCCGCGCATGCGGTCAGGAGCTTCGTCCCCAGGCCCGTTTAGGCGCCGGCCTGGGGATGCCCGGGCGGCGTCCTGTGCCGTCGGCGCGGGACGTCGCGGTGCCGCGCGCGACGGGACCCGGCCGCATCCGATATCCTCCGGGACGCAACCGCGCCCATGCCGGCACGCCGCCGGTGCCTCCGAAACGAACGGCCTGCCGAGTCACGCGCTGCCATGAACCGACCCCAGCTTTCCCGCTGCCGCGGGATGTTCGCGGCGCTCTGCGCCACGGCGATCGCCGCACCCGCCGCCGCAGCAGCCGTGGAGTGGCCCGACCCGGTTTCCTCGCCGGCCGAGGCAATGCCGCTGGCGACGCGCTCGCTGCTGCTCGACGCCGCACGTACCGCACAGGGCTACGTCGCCGTCGGTGATCGCGGCCACGTGTTGCTGTCCACCGACGGGCGCAGCTGGACGCAGTCGGCCGACGTGCCCGTGCGGGTCATGCTGACCGCCGTCGCCGCCCGCGGCGATGCGCTCTGGGCGGTCGGGCACGAAGGCGTGATCGTGCACAGCAGCGACGGCGGGAGGCACTGGGTCGTCCAGCACCGCGACACCTACGATGCGAAAGGGACGGCGGCCAGCGACGACCCGCGGCACGGCGCGCCCCTGCTCGACGTGCTGTTCACCGACGACCGGCACGGCATCGCGGTGGGTTCCTACAGCCGCCTGCTGGTGACGCGCGACGGCGGCGCCACCTGGAATGCCGAGACGCTGGCGGTGGCGCCGGCACCACCGGCCGGCGCCGCGGCGGCCCCCGGGGCGGGCGAGGCAGCGGGCGAGGCGACGGGCGAAGAGTCGATGGTCTTCAGCAAGGACGAGCTCGCGCTGGGCGAGGAGTCCGACCCGCACCTCAACGCGATCGCCCGCACCAGCAACGGCAGCCTGATGATCCTCGCCGAGCGCGGCAGCGCGTTCCGTTCGCGCGATGACGGCGCCACCTGGCAGCGGATACGCCTCCCGTACGACGGCTCGATGTTCGGCGCGATCGGCTACCAAGGCGATCGCGTGCTGGCCTACGGCCTGCGCGGCCACGTCTTCGAGACCACCGATCTCGGCGACCACTGGACCGAACGCGCCAGTGGCACCGAGCAGGGACTGATGGGCGGCAGCGCCCTGGACGGCGAAGGCGCGGTGCTGGTCGGCGCCAACGGCGTGGTGCTGGCGCGCCGCGGCGGAGAGGAGGCATTCAGGCCGATGGTCCAGCCGGCGGCCGGCGTGATCGCCGGTGCGCTCGTGCTCGACGGCAAGCGCCTGCTGCTGGTCGGCGAGAACGGCATCGGCGAGGTCGAGCTGCCATGAACCACAACCCCGCAAGCGCGACCGATCCGGGCGCGTTCCACCGCTTCGCCGAGCGGCTGGTCTTCGGCAACCGGCCGGCCGTGCTGATCCTCTTCGCGCTGGTCACGCTGGCGATGGCGTTCTTCGCCGCGCAGCTGCGCGTGGACGCCGGCTTCAAGAAGCAGGTGCCGCTGCAGCACGAGTACATGCAGACCTTCCTCGACTACGAGCGCGATTTCGGTGGCGCCAACCGCATCCTGATCGCGGTGGTCGACAAGGGCGGCGACATGTTCAACCTGCCGTTCATGCAGGCGATCGAGAACATCACGCTCGACGCCAAGAGCATCGACAACGTCGACGAGGCGCGCCTGCGCTCGATCTTCACGCCGAACGTGCGCTACATCGAGGTGGTCGAGGACGGGCTGGACGCCGGCAACGTGATCCCGAACGGCTTCGCGCCGAACCTGGAAGGCTTCGCGCCGACGCCCGAGCAGTTCGCGGCGGTGCGCGACAACATCGTCAAGGCCGGCATCGTCGGGCGGCTGGTCGCCAAGGATTTCTCCGGTGCGATGGTCTGGGTCGACCTGGTGCCGGAAGACCCCGAGCACGGCATCCACGTCGACTACAACCGCATCGCCGGGCAGCTCGAGGCGTTGCGGCAGAAGTACGAGAACGAGCGGATCGGCGTCCACGTGATCGGCTTCGCCAAGATGGTCGGCGACATCACCGACGGCGCGCGCTCGGTGATCGGTTTCTTCTTCGTGACGATCGCCTTCACCTGGCTGTTGCTGTTCGCGTATTCCTCGTCGGTCAAGCTGGCCTCGCTGACGGTGTTCTGCGCGCTGATCTCGGTGCTGTGGATGCTCGGCGCGCTGCGGCTGCTCGGCTTCGGTATCGACCCGATGAACATGCTGACGCCGTTCCTGATCTTCGCGATCGCGGTCAGCCACGGCGAGCAGATGATCAACCGCTTCCGCGGCGAGCTGTTCTTCGGCGGCCTGGAGGACGGCAGTGTCGAGGAGCTGCGCCGGCGCGAAGGCGTCGATCCGGTCACCGCGGCGCGCCTCGCGTTCCGCATGCTGCTGGTGCCCGGCTCGGTCGCGCTGGTCGCCGGCTGCATCGGCTTCGCGACGATCCTCATCATCCCGGTGCGGATCATCTTCGAGCTGGCGATCACCGCGACGATCGGCGTCGGCCTCACGATCCTGACCGACCTGGTGCTGCTGCCGGTCCTGCTGTCCTACACCCGCCTGCGCAACCTGCCGCGCAAGCGCGAGTACCGGCTGCGGCAGCTGACGCAGTTCGACAAGCTCTGGGCGGTGCTGGCCCGCTTCGCGCGGCCGCTGCCGGCGGCCGTGATCATCGTGGTCGGCGCGGCGATCTGGCTGGTCGCCGCCCACTACGGCAGCCGCGTGATGATCGGCGACGCGCAGGAAGGCGTCGCCGAGCTGCGGCCCGAGGCGCGCTACAACCAGGACGCGCGGCTGATCAGCGACAAGTTCGCGCTCGGCGTCGACATCCTCAACGTCATCGCCGAGGCGGCACCTTCGGCCTGCATCGCCAGCTTTCCGGTGATGGAGACGCTCGACCGCTTCGCCTGGCACATGCGCAACGTCGAGGGCGTGGCCCAGGTCATGACGCTGCCGAGCGCGGCCAAGCTGGTGCACGCCGGCTGGAACGAAGGCAACGTCCGCTACCGCGCGCTGCCGCGTGATTCGGACACGCTGCGCCAGGACACGCAGGGCTTCGAGACCGATACGGGCCTCCTCAACGGCGACTGCAGCGCGATGCCGGTCATGATGTTCCTGACCGACCACCGGGCGACGACGATCGACCGTGTGGTCGCCGCGGTGAAGGCGTTCCGCGACAGCAACGGCCTGTTCGCCGGGCCCGACGTCAACCTGCGCGAGCAGCTCGCCGCGGAGGCCGCCGCCGCCCAGGCACGCGGCGAGACGTTCTCGAGCCACCGGCTCAACCTGCGCCTGGCGACCGGCAACGTCGGCGTGATGGCCGCGACCAACGACGAGGTCCGGGCCGTCAAGCGCACGATGCTGCTGCTGCTCTACGCGGCGGTGTTCGTGATGTGCCTGGTCAGCTTCCGCAACCCGCTGGCGGCGCTGTGCATCGTGCTGCCGCTGGTGCTGGTGACCGAGCTGGGCCATGCGCTGATGGTCGAGCTGGATATCGGGATGAAGGTCAATACGCTGACCGTGATCGCGCTCGGCGTCGGCATCGGCGTGGACTACGCGATCTACATCTTCGCGCGAATGCGCGAGGCGATGCTGGCCGGCAAGTCGCTGACCGAATCGTACTTCTCGGCGCTCAAGACCACCGGCATCGCGATCTTCTACACCGCGCTGACGCTGGCGGTCGGCGTGTTCACCTGGGTCTTCTCGGACCTGAAGTTCCAGGCCGACATGGGCGTGATGCTGACCTTCATGTTCGTCGTCAACATGGTCGCCGCGATCGTGTTCCTGCCGGCCCTGTGCCGCTGGCTGCTGCGGCCGCGTGAACTCGCGGCTTGAGCCGCCAGGTTCGGAGGCATCGCCTCTTTTTCTGTTGCCGTTGCTGTTGCTCTCAGCTTTTGACGTTGTGCGCCTAAAGCGAGCCGCGCATCGCAGGTCGGTCAGGCCGAAGAGCTGCCCCGTGTCTGAGCGAAGCGAGTTGGGGCAGCGTGCCTGATCGACCGAGGAGCGCAGGGAACCGGCGCGGCGCAGCGGCGTCGGCTCGCGTCAGCGCGGGCGGTTTTGGTGACTTTTTCCAAGAAAAAAGTCACCCGCTCGCGCAGCGAGCGGAAGCTCTTTATCTTGATCTTCCGCAGTTGAAGAGACGTCGAATAGTATCGGCGATCACTGCCGCTCACGACGTGGTGCTGAGCCTGCCGACAGGACGCAATGAACGGAGCGCGGCCAGTCAATAGCCGATATGCAACCGCCGCATGACCTTGCCGGCCAGCCAGGCCGGGCCGATCAGCAGGTAGGCCAGGTCGGTGAAGAACGAGGGCCGGGCGCCTTCGATCAGGTGGCCGATGAACTGGCCGATCCAGGCCACCACGAAGACGCCGCCGGCCAGCCAGAGCAGGTCGGTGGGTCCCCATGTGCGGTAGAGCGCCTCGTTCACGAGGCCGATGACGACGAACACCACCAGCATCGCCAGCGCGACCGGCCGCGACATCCGCCAGTAGAACGCGAACGCCAGCACCATCGCCATTCCCGCCCAGAAACCCGGCCGGCCGATCGCGGCCGGAACCGGTATGACCCAGAGCGCCGCAATGACGGCCCAGAGGATCGCCGGTACGCAGATCCAATGGATGAGGCGGTTGGTCGGGTTCTGGTGGTCGCGGCTGTAGTTACCGAACCATTCGTTGACCGTGCGCACGACTGTCTCCGCAAGCGGCAAGGGACGCGACTGTACGTCGGCGTACGCCGGCGATAAAGACGCGGCGCACAAGCTCCCGGTCGGAACCGCGAGTACGGGGCAGCCGCACGAGGACGCGAACCGTTCGGCCAGGTGCGTGATCGCACCGGATGCAGGAGCCGCAGGCCAGCCACCGGGCCGGCGTGCGTCGGCGCCGCCCGGTTGCCGCCCACCGCGCGTCAGGACTTCAGCCGGGCCAGCACGCGCCGTGCGAGATAGGCCCAGCGCCCCATCCGGCCGTTCTGGATGGCGGTCTTGGCCTGCTCCAGCTGTTCGGTGAGGGTGGCGATGTCGCGGTAGAGGCGCTGGTTGTGCTGGTCGCGCCGCCCGAGCAGGGCACGCAGGGTCTGCACGTCGTCTTCGTCGAGTGTCCGGCCGGCGCGGATGTGGTCGGGCAGCGGCCGGTCGACGTAGATCGTCGAGTGTGTCGCGGCCCGTTCCTCCGCGGGGCGTTCGCGCGTGTAGAAGTACAGCGCCACCGACCGACGGCTGACGTCGGTGTGCTCGGCCGGTATCCGGATGCGCGGGAAGCCGTGCCAGCTCCACTCGGTGGTCTCGAAGATCACGCAGCGATTGAACAGCGGCGTGATCGTCGTGACGCGGTCCCGGTCCGAACGCGGGTCCGAATGCAGTTCCAGCGAGCCGCCCCAGGCGTCGTGCCAGGCCGGGTTGAGATAGACGATCAGGTTGAGCCGCCGATGCCAGGATTCGACCGGATGGCGGTTGAAGTCGATGTGGGCGTCCAGGTCCTGGCCGCTGCGGTTCTCGTGGGTGCCGCCGCCGAAGTACCAGGGATCGTAGAGCAGGTCGTCGATGCCGGTGATGCGGCCGATCAGGTCGAGGAACGGCTGCGTCTGGATCAGGTCGTCGAGTGCGGCATAGGCGGGGCCGAGTCCGCGGATCCGCTCGACCGTGGACTTGGCGCCGAGTTCGCCGGCTTCGTTGCGCGCGTTGCCGCGCTCGAACGCGGGGAACTGCTCGAGCAGCCGTCGCGCGTAGGCTTCGGCGAGGAAATCGTCGATGACGACGTGGCGGAACGGCTCCCGGCGTGCGAAGGCGGCAGCCAGCCGGTCGGCGTCGGCCGGCACGTGCGGGGCGACCAGGTCGCTGGCTGCAAGGTTCATCGCGCACGGATCCTCGGTGTCGGATGTGAGGTGTGGCCGGTCTGCGGTATCAGGTGCACCAGGATTACCTCGCCGCCGCCGGTCAGTACCACGCGGTTGTCGGCGTTGTCCTCGAAGCCGAACCGCAGCGTGTCGCCGGTCACCGCGTCCAGGCGCTCGCCGCCGCGCTGGGCGAGGACCGTGCCGGCATGCACGTGGACCAGCCATTCGTCCCCGGGGTGGCCGTGCAGCAGCATCGAGTCGACCAGCGGGCGCGCGACGACGGCGGCCTCGACGGCGCCGCGCCGGGTCATCACGTTGAAGTCGCGGGTCGGGCCGGCCAGCAGCCGGCAGTCGATGCGCGCCTCGCCCGGGAAGGCGACCTGCGCGAAGCGCCGGTCCAGGCGCTGCAGCAGCGCGGCGTCGGTGTCCAGCTCGATGCCGTTGCCTTCGAGCAGAACCAGGATGCGGTCGACGCCGGGAAAGTGCGAGAACGGGCCGTCGCGCTCGATGTCGGCGATGCTGACGCGCCAGAGGAAGCCGCCGGGCGCATCGCGCAGCGCGATCTCAGTGGTCCAGCCGCCATCGTTCTTCCAGCGCACGCGGTGATAGTCCGCTGCGCGCAGACGTACCATTGCGGGCGCGGGACCGGGCGGCATCGGCGCGCTCAGCCGTCGGTTTCCGACGGATAGTAGGTATAGACGAGGGTCGCCTTGCCGAGGAAATCGACCGTCGTGTTCTGCCGGCCGCCCAGGCGCCGCGCGACGCGCTCGGAGGCGCTGTTCTCGACGCGGATCAGGCTGATGACGCGCGCAAAGCCCAGCGTATCGAACGCGTGGCGCAGCACGCCGGCCGCCGCCTCGGTGGCATAGCCGTGGTGGCGGTGGGCGGGCGCGAGCATCCAGCCCAGTTCCACGTCCGGCCAGCCGTCGGGATTGTGCAGCCCGACGCGGCCGACGAACTGGCCGGTCTCGCGCAGCTCCACCGCCCACATGCCGTAGCCGCGCAGCACCCAGTGGCCGAGCAGCATCGCCATCGAGCGCCAGGCATTCATGCGGTCGAGCGGAAGCCCGTCGCCGATGAAGCGCGTGCTCGACTCGTCGGCGAGCATCGCGGCATAGGTTTCGAAATGGTGTTCACCGAGCTGGGTCAGGCGCAGGCGCTCGGTTTCGAGGACGGGTATCGCGATCATGAGTGGCAGCCGATCAGGCGAGCAACGCGGCGAGTTCGCGTGTCGAGTGGGCCAGGCTTTCCTGCCAGGTGTAGCCGATGATCGACTGACCGGTCCGCGTGTCGCGGAAGTCCTCTTCCTGCCCCGGGGCGAGCAGGTGCCGGTAGTCGACGGTGATTTCAGTGCCGGCGGCCAGGTCGGCCGCGGCGAAGACGAAGCCCAGATGCCACAGGCCGGTCGGTTCGAAGGCGTGGTTGACGTAGCACTCGTCCGGCCAGTCGAGCGAGACCGTGTAGCGGTCCTCGAACCAGCGCACGGTCGCCGGCAGCAGGCGGGCCGCATCGGGCCGGCCGGCGATCTCGTCGAAGCGATAGACGCGGTCGATCGCGTCAGGCGCGACGAGCAGGCGCCCGCGTGCCACCGGTTCATCGATGAACAAGCCCTGGCCCGCGCCCGCGATAGACGACGGGCCGATGTGATAGCTGGGGAGAATCATGCGTGCACCACCGCCGCTCGGCGGGCGCGGAGTTTAGCACGCTCGATCCCGGAGGCGGCCGGAGGCCGGGACGCTCCGCGGGGCGGTCTCCCGGGGGCCGCTCCACGCGCTGCGCGGGCGCGTGGAGCGGGCCGGGCGATGCCGGTTCAGTCGTTCCGGGCGACGGCGCGACCGGCCTTCGGCTTGCCGCCGCCGACCTGGATCGCATCGCGGTTCTTCTCGACGGTGGCCGCGCCGACGCCCTTGACCTTGGCCAGGTCCTCGGCGCTGGTGAACGGGCCGTTGGCCTCGCGGTAGGCGACGATCGCCTCGGCCTTCGCCAGGCCGATGCCGTGCAGCTCCTCCGCCAGCGTCTGGGCGTCGGCGCTGTTGATGTCCACTGCGCCGACGGTGCCGGGCAGGGCCAGGGCGAAACCGAGAGCCAGTGCCGCGAGGGAATGACGAATCATGTTCATGGGATGCTCCTTTTCCGTTGGGTGCCGCCGGATGGCGGCGTCGGGGTTGCCGCGTCGGCGATGGGCCGGTGGCGCGGTAACGGAAAGCCTATCGATCCGCCGATCCGTGCACGTCGGCCCGATGGCCCTGCAGGGCGTGCGTCGTTGCCGGTGCGCGTGGTGCGACATTTCCTGGCCCCGGTAGGAGATTTCCTACCCGGTGCGGATGGCGCGATAGAATGGCCGTTTCATCCGTTTCGGAGCTCCCCATGGATACGCGCGAAATCAGCCGCTACGTCGGGACCCTGTGGGACGAGCAGATCGTTCCGCAGCTGGTCGAGTACATCAAGATCCCGAACAAGTCGCCGATGTTCGACGCGCAATGGGCCGAGCACGGTCACATGGACCGGGCGGTGGCGCTGATGGAGGCGTGGGCGCGCGCGCAGCCGATTCCCGGCATGCAGCTGGACGTGGTGCGGCTGCCGGGCCGCACGCCGCTGATCTTCATCGAGATCCCCGGCCAGGGCGAGGACTGCGTGCTGCTCTACGGCCACCTGGACAAGCAGCCGGAGATGACCGGCTGGGCCGAGCACCTGGGCCCCTGGACCCCGGTCATCGAGGGCGACAAGCTCTACGGGCGCGGCGGCGCCGACGACGGCTATGCGATCTTCGGCTCGCTCGCGGCGATCCTGGCGCTGCAGGCACAGCAGCTGCCGCACAGCCGCTGCGTGGTCATGATCGAAGCCTGCGAGGAGTCCGGCAGCTACGACCTGCCGTACTACGTGGACCACCTGGCCGAGCGCATCGGCAAGCCGTCGCTGATCGTCTGCCTGGATTCGGGCTGCGGCAACTACGAGCAGATGTGGCTGACCACGTCGCTGCGCGGCATGACCGGCGGCAACCTGACGGTGAAGGTGCTGGAGGAAGGCGTGCATTCGGGCGATGCCTCCGGCGTGGTCGCCTCCAGCTTCCGCATCCTGCGCCAGGTGCTCTCGCGCCTGGAGGACGAGACGACCGGCGCGATCCGTCCGAAGGACCTCTACGTGGAGATCCCGGCGCAGCGCCTCGCGCAGGCGGCCGACGCCGCCCAGGTGCTCGGCACGGACGTGTACTCGAAGTTCCCGTTCGTCGAGGGCATGGTGCCGATGAACGCGGACATCGGCGAGCTGGTGCTCAACCGGACCTGGCGGCCGGCGTTGTCGGTGACCGGCGCCGGCGGCATCCCGCCGCTGGACTCGGCCGGCAACGTGCTGCGGCCGTTCACGTCGGTCAAGCTGTCGCTGCGCCTGCCGCCGACGCTCGACGCGGTGAAGGCCGGCGAGTTTCTCAAGAACCTGCTGGAGAACGATCCGCCGTACGGTGCCAAGGTCACGTTCGACCTGGAAAAGGCCGGCAGCGGCTGGAACGCGCCGGCCCTCGCGCCGTGGCTGGAGCAGTCGGTCGACGCGGCCTCGCGCACCTACTTCGGCCCACCGCCGGCCTACATGGGCGAGGGCGGCTCGATTCCGTTCATGGGCATGCTCGGCGAGAAGTTCCCTGGCGCGCAGTTCCTGATCACCGGCGTGCTCGGCCCGCACTCCAACGCGCACGGGCCGAACGAGTTCCTGCACATCCCGACCGGCAAGCGCGTCAGCGCGGCGGTGGCGCAGGTGATCGCCGATCACTACCGCGCCAGCGAGCAGGGACTGACCCGCGGCGTCGCCGCGAGCGGCGCGCACACGGTCAAGGGCGGCGACGGCTGCTGCTGAAGCCGTGACGGACTTCGACCACGGCATCAGCGCGATCGATACCGGCTTCTGCCGGCCGCGTTTCGATGCCAGCCACCTGATCGTCGAGGCCGGGCGCGCGGCCTTCGTCGACACCGGCACCAACGCTTCGGTGCCGGCGCTGCTCGACGCGCTCGCGGCGAAAGGCCTGACGCCGGCCGACGTGGACTGGGTGATCCTGACCCACGTGCATCTGGACCATGCCGGCGGTGCCGGCGCCTTGCTCGAGCGGCTGCCGGGTGCGCGCCTGGCCGTGCACCCGCGCGGCGCGCGCCACATGATCGATCCGGCCAAGCTCGTCGCCGGCGCAGCGGTGGTCTACGGCGAGGACGAGGTGCGGCGCACCTACGGCGACCTCGTCCCGGTGCCGCCCGAACGCGTCGTCGAGGCCGGCGACGGCCACCAGGTCGATCTGGCCGGCCGGCCGCTGCTGTGCCTGGACACGCCCGGGCACGCCTACCACCACCTGTGCGTGTGGGACGCGCGCAGCCGGGCGTTCTTCACCGGCGATACCTTCGGGCTCTCGTACCGCGAGTTCGACAGCCCGCGCGGTGCCTTGATCGTGCCGACGACCACGCCGGTGCAGTTCGACCCGGAAGCGCTCAAGGCCTCGATCCGGCGCCTGCTGGCCTATCGGCCCGCGGCGATGTACCTGACGCACTACAGCCGCGTCGAGGACGTCGAGCGGCTCGGGCGCGACCTGATCGAGCAGATCGACGCCATGGTCGCGATCGCCGGTGCGCACGCCGAAGCGGTTGACCGTCATGCACGCATCGTCGAGGACCTGGCGGCGCTGTACCTGCCACGGGCGGTCGCCCACGGCAGCCCGCTGGAACAGGCCCGGATGCGCGAGCTGCTGGCGATGGACCTGGAGCTCAATGCCCAGGGCCTGGAAGTCTGGCTGGATCGGCAGAAGGCCGCCGCCGGCGCCTGAGCGTGCCGGCTTGCTGGGGTACCACGTGCCCGCCGGGGTACGAGGTGCCCGTCGGGGTACGAGGTGCCCGTCGGGGTACGAGGTGCCCGTCGGGGTACGAGGTGCCCGACCGGGGCGCGCACGGGCGCCCCGGCGCGGGAGCTCACTGCTCGAAATCGTCCGCGAAGATCAGGTCGCCGGAGGCGACGCGCGCGACGAAGACGCCGCTGCCCCATTCGACCTGGTTGTTGCCGTCCGGATGCAGGCCGGCGACGAAGACGATGTCGCCGCGGGCGTTGATGCCGGGCGCGCCGCTGAAGACCGGGCTGGTGTCGTGCTGGCCGAGCTGGCCGGTGCCGAGGTCGGTCTGGACGCGATCGCCCTTGCCGGCGACGCGCAGCAGCGTCTCGCCGTCGCCGACGTAGATCGCCTGACCCTGCGCGTCGCGCGCGCGGAACGCGACCAGGCCCTGGTCGTTGATGACCGGCGAGAACGCATCGAGCTCGAGGATCGGGCCGGACGGATCGACGCGCGCGATCTGGGTCGCCTGCACGCCGGTGCCGGTCGGCGTCAAGCGGTAGACCGCGCGCTGGTTGCCGGCGGCCAGGCGCACGACGACGGCGACTTCGCCGATCACGTTCAGCGACACGGAGTTGTCGAACGCGACGAACGGCGAGGACGGGTCGGTGTCGACGTCGACCGCCAGCGTCTCGTAGGCGCCGGTGGTGTCGAACACGCGGATCTCGTCCTTGGTGAAGTTGCCGGGCGGGCCGACGCTGACCTTGGCGGCGATCCGGCGCGAGGCGTTCATCGACGGCGTGTAGATGTACGAGTACGGGCTGCCCGGGTCGATGCCGTTGTCGACGATGTGCAGCACCGAGCTGCCGGCGCCGGTCGACGCAAGGCCCGAGCCGCCGGGCAGGCCGGCGCGGTAGCCGACCACGCCGTCGTCGTCGATGGTCTGGCCGTTGAACGAGCTCGGCGTCAGCGGCAGCGTGTTGACCGGAGCGGAGACGCCGGCGACCGGATCGTAGATCCACAGCCGGTACGCGTCGCCGTGCGTGTAGTAGACGATCTTGCCGTCGCCGTTGATGCCCGCGCGGTCGGAGATGAACTCGGCCGGTGCCTGGTGCGTCTGCACGATGCCGCCGACGCCGTCGGAACCGGACCAGATGCCGACGCCGGTGTTGGACAGGTTGCCGTCGATCGGTACGACCTGCACCGGGAACGCGACGACGCCGGCGTTGTTGATCGATGCGGTGATGCTGTTGAACGACGAGCCGGGTGGCAGGTTCCAGCTGTTGTCGTTGACGATCAGGTTGGTGCGTGCCTGCAGCTGGGCGTCGGTGTAGACGGGCAGGGCGGCGAGGAGGGGGGCGGAAAAGGAAACGAGGGCTGCGGCGAAGCAGCCGGCGAGCGTGGTCTTGCGCATGATTCGTCTCGGTCTCGGAGGATGTCCGCGCCGCGCTCCCGCACGGCGGCGGATCCCCACCCTACGACTTCATGCGGTACGAGGCAACGCCGGTTCGTGCGCGCGCCGCGCTGCAGCGCCGCAACCACCCGCGTGTGCCCCGGCTCCGGCCTTGCGCGCCGGCACGCCTGAGACGCCGCGGCCACGCCGGCATCGCGCCGGTCGTGGCCGCGGCCGGTGGCTCACCAGATCTTCACCTGCGCATCGCCGCTGCGCACCATTGCATCGCCCTGCTTGCAGTCGAACGCCTTGGCGAAGGCGTCGAGATTCGACGGTGCGCCGATCGCGCGATAGCTGGCCGGCGAGTGCGAGTCGGTGTTCAGCAGCACTTCCAGGCGCTGCGGCAGGATGCTGCCGCGCCATACGCGTGCCCAGCTGAGGAAGAAACGCTGCTCGGGCGTGTAGCCGTCGATGGCGGCGGTGCGGTCCGGATGCTGCCGGAGGGCGTTCTGGAGTGCGTCGTAGGCGATGCTGAGGCCGCCCAGGTCGGCGATGTTCTCGCCCAGCGTCAGCTGGCCGTTGATGTGCTTGCCGGGCAGCGGCTGGTACGCGTCGAACTGCTTGACCAGCACGTCGGTGCGCGCGTCGAAGGCCTTGCGGTCGGCGTCGGTCCACCAGTTGGCGTTGTTGCCCTGCGCGTCGAACTGGCTGCCCTGGTCGTCGAAGCCGTGCGTGGCCTCGTGGCCGATCACGGCGCCGATGCCGCCGTAGTTGATGGCGTCGTCGGCCTTGGCGTCGAAGAACGGCGGCTGCAGGATCGCGGCCGGGAAGTTGATCGTGTTGTCGGTCGGGTTGTAGTAGGCATTGACGGTCTGCGGCGTCATGCCCCATTCCAGGCGGTCGGTCGGCGTGCCGATGCGCGAGACGTCGTACTGGTGGTTGAAGCGGGTCGCCGCCAGGACGTTGGCGAAGTAGTCGCCGGGCACGATCTCCAGGCCCGACCAGTCGCGCCACTTCTCCGGATAGCCGATCTTGGGCAGGAAGGTGCTCCACTTCTCCAGCGCCTTTTGCTTGGTCTCGTCGCTCATCCAGTCGAGCTTCTCGATGCGGGCCTTCAGCGCGGCCTGCATGTTGTCGATCAGCTCCTGCGCGCGCGCCTTGGACTCGGGCGGGAACGCACGGGCGACGTAGAGCTGGCCGAGCGCCATGCCCATGTCGTCGTTGATCGTGGCCAGCACGCGCTTCCAGCGTGGCTCGATCTCCTTCTGCCCGTTGAGCGTCTTGCCGTTGAAGGCGTAGCTCTCCTGCTGGAACGCCTGCGACAGGTGCGGCGCGGCCGCGTCGATCGCGTGGAAGCGCAGGTAGGCCTGCCACTGCTCGATCGGGGTCTTGGCCAGCGCCTGGTCGAAGGCGGCGAAGAACTTCGGCTGCGACAGCGAGAACCCGTCGGTGACGTTGGCCTGCTGTGCCTTGAAGAAGACGTTCCAGTCGAAGTGCGGCGTGATCTTGTTGGCCTCGGCCACGCTGACGAAGTGGTACTGGTGCTCCGGCTTGCGCAGCTCGACCGGCGCGAAGGAGGCCTTGGCCAGCGTCGACTCGAAATCGAGCACCCACTGCGCCTGCTTGGCGGCATCAGCGGCCGGCGTGCCGGTCAGCTCGAGCAGCTTGGCCACGTAGGCGCGGTAGGCGTCGCGCAGCTGGGCGTAGTCGTCCTTCTCGTAGTACTCGCGCGTGGGCAGGCCCAGGCCGCCCTGGAAGGCGTAGGCGATGCGGCGCGAGGAGTTCTTGAAATCGGTCTCGGCGCCGAACGAGAACACGCCGGCTACGCCGCGGCTGAAGGCGTCGACGAGGTAGGCGGTGAGGTCCGCGCGCGTGGCCAGCGCGTCGATGCGCGCCAGTTCCGGCTTGATCGGGTCGTAACCGGCCTTCTCGATCGCGGCGTCGTCCATGCCCGACCGCCAGAACCAGCCGATCTTCTGGTCGACCGACCCTGCGGCTGCCGCATCGGCGCCGCGGTCGGCTTCCTCGACCAGGCCGCGCTGCGTGTTGAGGCTCTCCTCGCGCAGCTTGTCGAACGCACCCCAGCGCGTACGGTCGCCCGGTACCGGATTGGCGGCGACCCACTTGGCGTTGACGTGGCCGTTGAAGTCGGTGCAGGCGCCGATCGCCGGGTCGATCTCGCCGATGTCGAACGCGACGTGCGTGTCCGCCGCCGGCGTCGACGGTGCGGGAGCGGGCGAGGGGGCAGGTGCGGCCGGTTGGGCCGGTGCCGCGGTGTCGGGCTGCTGCGTGCAGCTGGAAAGGATCAACGCCAGGCCGATGGCCAGCGGCAGGGTCTTGCGCGGTCTCGCGTGCATGAGCGGTCTTCCGAGGTGAGGGCGCGCACGTTAGTGGGCGCGGTCGAGAGGAATCAGTGTCAAAGGTCACTTGACGGGACGCGCCTGCCGGCCCGCAGCGGCTCGGAAAAGGGCCGCGCGACCGCGTCCAGGGGAACAGGCAGGGAACGCGTGGTCCAGAAAACGCAGTCCGGCGCCCGAAGCGGTCACGCCGCCCGGGGCGCCGCGGGTCCGGATGCCGCCCGGAGCGGCCCGCGGCGGGACGGCAGGGCCGGGATCCGCGGGAGGCAGGTACGAGGTGCGCCATCCCTGCCAGGCCGGATCGGCCCCCGGTGGACGAAAGGGCCTACTCCTCGGCGGCCTGCCGCTTCAGCCGCTCGGACAGGTCGCGGCCCAGCCAGCCATCCAGGCCGCGGCGTGCCGCGTAGATCAGCGGCGTCAGCGCGATCGCGGCCACGAACTTGTAGACGTAGTTGACCGTGCCGACCGCCAGGAACAGGCCGATCGGCCACTGCTGCGGTCCCAGGACGAAGGCGATGTAGAGCACCACGAAGCTGTCGATGAATTGCGAGACCAGGGTCGATCCGGTGGCGCGCAGCCAGATGTGGCGATCGCCGGTGCGCTTGCGGATCGCATGGAAGATCGACACGTCGATCAGCTGGCCGACGAGGAACGCCGTCACCGAGCCGCCGATCGTCCACAGGCCCTGCCCGAAGATCGCCGCGAAGGCGGCCTGGAGATCGTCCACGCCCTGGTTGCGGCCGGCGCCGACCCACCATCCGGCCGGCGCCAGGTGGATCGCCGCGTAGGCGAAGGCGAATGCATAGACGATCAGCACCACCGCCAGCCACGAGATCAGGCGCACGCCGCGCCGCCCGAAGTACTCGTTGATGATGTCCGTCATCACGAAGACGATCGGCCACAGCAGCACGCCGGCCGTGAAGTTCAGCGAGCCGCTCTGGCCGAACAGGTTCCAGTCCAGCGGCGCCAGGCCGAGCGTGTCCTCCAGCGCGAAGATCTTGACGCCGACGAACTCGGCGATCAGCGCATTGGCCACGAAGAAGCCGGACAGCACCAGGAACAGCAGGCCGGCGCGCCGGTCGTCGGGGCTGGCCGATCGGGCGGATGGGAACATCGGGGCTCCTGGCGGCAGCGGGTGGCGGAGAGCGATCGATCCGCCGCGGCTCGGCGGCGACGGCGCAGTATAGGGGCGGCCGCGGGCCTGCTGACGCCGGCCGCGGGAACCGCTAGGCTCGCGCCGTGACCGTGCCGACCGCCAGCCCTGCCGATCCGCCGGCGGACCCCTCCGTGCCGGGGCGGATCGTGGTCGCCCTGATCGGCCTCCCCGGCGCCGGCAAGAGCACGATCGCACGGGCCCTGGAAGACCACCTGCGCCTGCGCAGGATCTGCCGCGACGCCATCCGCGCGGCGATGTTCCCCCGCTGCAGCTACAGCTTCCTGGAGAAGCGGGCCGCCTTCCGCGGTGTCGTGCAGGCGCTGGAGATCAACTGCATGCTCGGCATCTCCAGCGTGCTCGACGGCATGACGTTCTCCGCCCGCGACGACTACGACAGGATCGCCGAAACGGTCGCCGCGTTCGACTTCACGCTGATGCCGCTGTGGGTGGACTGCCCGCCGGAGCGCGCGCGTGCGCGCGTGCAGGACGATCTGGACGCCAACCGCCACCTTGCGCTCGACCGCACGCCGGAACGGGTCGACGAAGTGCGGCGCCGGGCCGTGCCGCCGCCGGACGGCGCGGTGCGGATCGACGCCGAGCTGCCGGCTTCGGCGATGTGCCGCGAAGCGGTCCGGCTGGTCGCGGCGCGGCTGCAGGCCGGTCCCGCCGGCTAGGCCGGATCAGGCCGGCGGTAGCCGCTTGCGCTTGACGTAGACCTGCTTGCGCACGCGGGCGACCACCTCGCCGCCGGCCGTCTTCACCTCGACCGGCAGCCAGTGCAGGTACTTCTCGCCACCGGCGGTGGCCGTGCGGATCGCCTCGAGCAGGGCGTCGTCGATGCGGAAATCCGCGTACACGGCCTCGCGGCCGGGCGCGACGAACTCGATCTCGGCGGCCTTGTCCCAGACGTAGTAGTCGCGGCCGAGGCAGTGCATCAGCAGCAGCATCCAGAACGGGTCGGTCATCGCGAACAGGCTGCCGCCGAAGTGCACGCCGACATAGTTGCCGTTGTACCAGTGCCGCTTCAGTGCCACGCGCGCGCTGCGCCAGTCCGCGCCCAGCTCGAGCACCCGGATGCCGGCGAACAGGAACGGCGGCCAAAGGTTCATGATCCGGCGCAGGCGGGCAGGCTTCATCGATGTCGCGGCAGCAGGTCGGCGGACCTCGGGACTATCGCCGGAAAGCGACGACGGGAAAAGCGCATCCGCTGCGCGCATCGGCGGGCGGCCGCAGCGCGGCCATCCGCCGTCCGTATCTGCGGGTTCAGAACAGCAGCGAGGACATCCGGCGCCGGTAGGTGCCGACCAGTTCCTCGTCGTCGAGGATCGAGAACGCCGCGATCAGGCGCTTCCTGGCACCGCCCTCGTTCCAGTCGCGGTCGGCCTTCAGGATCGCCAGGAACTGCTCCAGGCCCTCGGCGGCCTGGCCCTCGGCGAGCAGGCGGATGCCGAGCTGTTCGCGGGCGGCATGGTCGCCGGCATCGCGCGCCAGCCGCGCCTGCAGCTCAGCGGTCGGCGGCGCGTCGGCCAGCAGGCGCGCGAACTCGAGCTGGCCGCGCAGGCGGCGCGCGCGCTCGTCGGTGGCGAGGTTGGCCGGCAGGGCATCGAGCTGGCTCTCGGCCGCGGCGGCATCGCCCTGGCGCATCAGCGCGACCGCCAGATCGAGCTTGAGCTCGTCCTTGTCCGGGTCGGCGGCGATCTCCGCGCGCAGCCGCGCCACGGCGGTATCGGCCGATTCCGGCGGCAGCGCATCGGCGCTGGCATCGTCGTCGTTGGCCGGTTCGGCCGGCTGGACGTGCCGCGACAGGAACTCGCGCAAGGCGCTTTCGGGCAGGGCGCCGGTGAAACCGTCGACGATCTGGCCCTGCGCGACCAGCACCACGGTCGGGATGCTGCGCACGCCGAACATGCCGGCCAGCTGCTGCTCCTTGTCGACGTCGACCTTGGCCAGCCGGACCGCGCCGTGGTAGCTGTCGACGACCTTTTCCAGCAGCGGCCCGAGCGACTTGCACGGACCGCACCATTCGGCCCAGAAATCGACCAGGACCGGTTGGTCGAGCGAGGCCTGCAGGACGTCGTTCTCGAAGGTTTCGGTGGTCGCGTCGAAGACGTGCGGGGAAGGGGGTTGGGGCAATGCGGACACGGTGTATTCCTGATTCGGCGCAGCCCGGTGACGACGGCCGCGCATGTAGGGAGAGGGGCAAGAATTCGGGACAATGGGAAGCATATCAAGCCTCGCCGGAGTGGCACGGATTGACTTCCGAAGCGGACATTATGTAATGTGTAACTTACATTATGTCCGGAGGTGATTACGTATGACCCGGTTGCCCTCGTCACTGTTCTGGCTGATCGCCCCGGCCGCGCTCGGCCTGTGGCTGCTCGTCGCCATTCCCTCGCGCTGGCACGGCATCGATACCGGCGCGCTCGGCGCCGGCGTGCTGCTGGCGGTGGCGGCGGCCGGTCTGTGGTTCGCCAGCCGCATCCCCGACGACGGCGCCTCGACGCTGTCCCCGGGTGAGCAGAAGCGGTGGGTCGCGCTCGCGTTCACCGGCCTGATCGGCGGCCTGATGCTGTTCAACGCCGGCATCTTCGCCGGCGCGCGCACGATGGCCGAGCTCGAGAACATCGGGCGGCCGATCGCGATGCTGCTGGTCGGCTGGCTGATCTTCGGCTCGGTGCTGCGCCAGCGCTTCGGATCGGCGGTACAGGAGGACGAGCGCGATACGGAGGTCGTCCGTGCCGCCGACGATGCCTCGCAGATCGCGCTGTACCTGGCGGTCATCGCGGTCGCGGTCACGCTGGGACTGACGCCGCCCGCCCGCCTGGCCTGGGCCAGCCCGATCGCGATCGCGAACCTGCTGATGTTCGCGCTCGTGTTCGCCGGCTTCGTCGGCCATGTCGTGGCCCTCCGGCGCTACCGGCGCGATCGCGCATGAAGGCGACGCCGGTCGGCAATCACATCCGGCGCTTGCGTTTCGATGCCGGCGAGATGACGCAGGGCGCGCTGGCCGAACGGGTCGGCATCACGCGCCAGACGGTGATCGCGCTGGAAGCGGGGCGCTACGCGCCGTCGCTGGAACTCGCGTTCCGCATTGCGCAGGCGTTCGACAGGCCGATCGGCGAGGTCTTCTTCTGGCGCGAATAGATCGAGTGCGCCGGCGGGCCGCTCGCTGCGTGGCGGATGGCAGGCGCGGCAAGGCATCGATGGTCGGCGCCGGTACGGTTCTCGCGACCGGCTCCCGCCGCCGGCCGGCGATGCCGGGCCTCCGCCTTCGGTGCCGCTCGACGTACTGAAACACGTCGGGGACGATGATGCCGATGCGCCCGCCGTGCTTCGTGGCGGGCACGCGACAGGAGATCGGCATGTCCACCGTAACCGTACGAACCGGCGAGATCGTCGCGATGCGGCTGTTCGACGTCGCCTATGCCATCGACCTCGGCCGGGCCGAGGCGCTTTGGGCCAGCCGGGCCGGCGCGGGCGCCAGCCGCGGCCGCCTGAACACGGCGGCCCCCAAGGCCGTGGCGTTCAACGTGCCGCCGCTGGAGCTGTCGCTGGGCGAGTCGACGATCGAGCTGGGCGGCGGCAGCGCGCGCATGGTGCTGGGCGCGAGGCTGCACGACTTCGGCGTCGTCGCCCTGTCGGCGCGCGTCCCGGTCGGCGACCTGGACTGGGCACAGTTCTCGGACCGCTTCAACGCGCTCGACCAGGCCATCGGCCCGGCCTCGGACACCGCGCTGTGGACCGAGCTGCTCGACCGGGTTCGCGCGGTCATCGCTTCCGCGCTCGAACGCCCCGGTCCTTCGTCGCTGCAGGAGGACTACCTGCTCTGCGTGGTGCACACGCTCGCGCAGCCGCTCACCGGCGCGCAGCTGCGCGACAGTGTGGATCTGGCCGCGCTGCTGTCGGGGGAATCGCGGCCGCTGTCGGAGGACGCCTCGCGGGACATCCTGCGCCGCAGCTTTTCCTACTATGCCGACGACCTGGTCGTGCTGACCTGGGATCGCGCCTTCATCTACGAGCCGCGCGGCGACTCGGACGTCATCGACGTCATCGAGATCGCGAACGCGCAGCTCGTCGAGTTCCGCTACTACGACGAACTGCTCGACGACGAGCTGCCGCTGATGTACGACCGCGTCGAGAAGGCCCGCAGCGCGACGTCGCTGCTCGCCTCGCGCCGCTTCGCGCACCTGGCGCGACGCCTCTACACGATGGTCGCGGAAGTCACCGAGCTGACCGAGAAGGTCGACAATGCCCTGCAGGTGACCGAGGACGTCTACCTGGCACGCGTCTACAGCGCGGCGCTGGACCTGTTCCGCGTGCCGAACGTCAGCGCCGCCGTGGACCGCAAGCTCGCGATCATCCGCGACACCTATTCGGCGCTGTACGAGGAAGCCTCGAGCCGTCGCGCCGAGGTGCTCGAGATCGCGATCACTCTGCTGATCGCACTGGAGATCGGGATCGTCGTGTTCCGGCACTGACGTCTCTTGCCGTGCCCGTGTCCTGCCATGCGGGACCCGATGCGTGGGCGCCCCGCAACCCCGCCGGGCGCGAAACAAAGGCTCTTCGCCCCTCTGCGGAACTCGATTGGCCCTCGTTCTCGCTCTCGCCGTTGGCGCCTGAAGCGAGTCGAGCATCGCAGGCCGGCCAGGCCGAAGAGCTGCCCCGTGTCCGAGCGAGGCGAGTTGGGGCGCCTGTTCGGCCTCGTTGCCCTCCGATGCTCGGCTTGCTTTAGGGCGAAAAAACCAGAGCCGGAGCCGAAAACAGGAGACAGAGCCAGAGCGGAGCCGGAGCCGGAACGGGCCCGCAGAGAGGAAGAACCCGAGCAAAGCCTCCGGGGCTGACCCCGGAGGCGGGCACAGCGCTCAGTGGGCCGTTTCGATCCGCGCCGGCGGCTTGCCGTTGCCGTCGAGCCGGTCGCCCAGCAGGCGGCGGACGATCACGTAGAAGATCGGGATCAGCAGCACGCCGAGGAAGGTGGCGAACAGCATGCCGCCGATGACGCCGGTACCGATCGAGTGGCGCGAGTTGGCGCCGGCACCGCTGGAGAGCGCCAGCGGCAGCACGCCCAGGATGAACGCCATCGAGGTCATCAGGATCGGCCGCAGGCGCAGGCGCGCCGCTTCGATCACGCCGTCGCGCAGCGTCTTGCCGGCCTGCTGCTGCTCGACCGCGAACTCGACGATCAGGATCGCGTTCTTCGCGGCCAGGCCGACGACGGTGATCAGGCCGATCTTGAAGTAGATGTCGTTGGGCAGCCCGCGCAGCAGCGTCGCCGCGATGCAGCCGAGCACGCCGAGCGGCACCACCAGCAGCACCGAGGTCGGGATCGACCAGCTCTCGTACAGCGCGGCCAGGCACAGGAACACCACGACCAGCGACAGGATGTAGAGCATCGCCTGCTGGTTGCCGGACAGGATCTCCTGGTAGGACATGCCGGCCCAGTCGAAGCCGAAGCCGGCCGGCAGCTCCGCGATCAGGTTCTGCATCGTGCTCATCGCGTCGCCCGAGCTGCTGCCCGGTGCCGGGTTGCCGACGATCTCGATCGCCGAGTAGCCGTTGAAGCGGATCAGCGACGGCGAGGAGCTCGTCCACTCGGTGGTGACCACGCTCGACAACGGGATCATCAGCTGGCCGTTCGAGGAGGTCGTGCCGAGGCTGCTGGATGCCAGTGTCGAGGGCGTATAGAACTGCTTGAGGGCGTCGGGCGTGGCGCGGAATGGTGCGTCGGCCTGCACCACGACGCGCTTGACGCGGCCCTGGTAGAAGAAGTCGTTGACGTAGTTGGGCGCCAGGAACGTCTGGATCGAGGCATAGACGTCGCTGACCGACAGGCCCAGCGCCTCGGCCTGCGTGCGGTCGACCGTCATCTTCAGCTGCGGCGCGTCCTCCAGGCCGTTCGGGCGCACGGCGACCAGGCCCGAGTCGGCGGCATTGGCCTTGCCGAGCAGCTGGTTGCGCGCCTCGACCAGCTTGTCGTAGCCGACGCCGCCGCGGTCCTGCAGGAACAGGTCGAAGCCGCCGAACTGGCCCAGGCCCTGCACCGTGGGCAGGTTGACCACGAAGATCTGTGCGTCCTTGATGTCGGCCAGGGCGCCGTTGGTCTGGGCGATGAACTCGGTCGCGGTGATGTCGCGCTGGCTCCAGTCCTTGAGCCGGATGAAGCCCATGCCGACGTTCTCGCCGAGGCCCAGGAAGCTGAAGCCGGAGATCTGCATGAAGCCCTCGAACGCGGGGTTCTTCTGCAGCCGCTCGTAGATCTGGCCCATCACCGCCTGGTTGCGCGCCATGGTCGAGCCCGGCGGCAGCTGCACGATCGCCAGCGCGTAGCCCTGGTCCTCTTCCGGCAGGAAGCCGGTCGGCAGCCGCGTGAACAGGTATCCGGCGGCGACGCTGAGGGCCACGAACAGCACCATCCAGCGGGGCGCGTGGCGCACGGCGCTGGCGATGTGGCCGACGTAGGTCTTGGTCATCCAGTCGAAGAAGCGGTTGAACGTGCGGAAGACGACGTTCTGCTTCTGGCCGTGCGAGGACTTGAGGAAGCTGGCGCAGAGCGCCGGCGTCAGCGAGAGCGCCAGCAGGGCCGAGAAGCCCATCGAGACCGCGATCGTCAGCGCGAACTGGCGGTAGATCTCGCCGGCGGCGCCGGACTGCATCGCCGAGGGAATGAACACGGCGGCGAGCACCACGGTGATCGCGACGATCGCGCCGGAGATCTGCCCCATCGCCTTGCGCGTGGCCTCCTTGGGCGACAGGCCTTCCTCGCTCATGATGCGCTCGACGTTCTCGATCACGACGATCGCGTCGTCGACGATGATGCCGATCGCCAGCACCATGCCGAACAGGCTGAGCTGGTTGATCGTGAAGCCGAGCGCGAGCATGCCGACGAAGGTGCCGAGCAGGGCGACCGGAATCACCAGCGTCGGGATGATCGTCGCGCGGAAGTTCTGCAGGAAGATCAGCATCACCAGGAACACGAGCACGATCGCCTCGATCAGCGTGTGCACCACTTCGTTGATCGAGATGTTGACGAAGGTGGTCGAGTCGTACGGCGAGAACCACACCACGCCGGCCGGGAAGCTCGCCGACAGCTCGTCCATGCGCTTGCGGACCGCACCGGCGACGTCGAGCGCGTTGGCACCGGGCAACAGCTGGATCGCGAAGGCCGCCAGTGCCTTGCCGTTGTACTGGGTGTCGAAGCCAAACGTGAACGCGCCGAACTCGACGCGGGCGACGTCGCGCAGGCGCACGGTCGTGCCGTCGCTGTTGGCGCGCACGATGATGTTCTCGAACTGCTCAGGTTCGGTGAAGCGGCTGTCGGCCGAGATCGTCGCCATGAACTCCTGGCCCGGCAGCGTCGGCTGCGAACCGATCGCGCCGGCGGCGAACTGCACGTTCTGCGCACGGATGGCCGCCGTCAGCTGGCTGGCCGAGAGGCCGTAGCCCTGCAGCTTGACCGGGTCGACCCAGATGCGCATCGCGTACTCGGAACCGAACTGCTGGGTCGCGCCGACGCCGTTGATGCGCGAGATCTGGTCGAGCACGCGCGAGGCGACGATGTCGTTGAGGCCGTTGCGGTCGATGCCGCCGTCATCGGCGCGCAGGCCGATCACCATCAGGAACCCGGCCGCCGCCTTGGCGACGACCACGCCCTGCTGGGTGACCTCCGAGGGCAGGCGCGGCTCGGCCTGGGCGACCTTGTTCTGCACCTGGACCTGGGCGGTATCCGGGTCGGTGCCGGTCTGGAACGTCACGGTGATCTGGACGCGGCCGTTGGAGCTGGACTGCGAGCTGAAATAGAGCAGGTTGTCGATGCCGGTCAGCTGCTGCTCGATCACCTGGGTGACGGTCTTCTCGACCGTGTCGGCGCTGGCGCCGGCGTAGTTGGCGGTGATCGTGACCTGCGGCGGCGCGATGGTGGGGTAGGACTCGACGCCGAGGCTGTAGATCGACAGCACGCCGGCGAGCGAGATCAGGATCGCGACCACCCAGGCGAAGACCGGGCGGTTGATGAAGAACTGTGCCATGGCGTGTCCTCAGCCCTGGGCCGGCTTGGCGCCGGCGTCCGCGGTGGCGACCGGCTTGACCGGCTGCCCCGGGCGCGCCTTCTGGATGCCGTCGGCGACCAGCCGCTCGCCGGCCTTGATGCCGTCGGTGACGATCCAGGCGTCCTTGCGCAGGGTGTCGGCCTTGACCGGCCGCCGCTCGACCTTGTCGCCCTCGCCGACGACCAGTACGTAGGCACCCTGCGCATCGCGCTGCAGGACCGACTGCGGAATCAGGAATGCCTGGTTGATCTGGCCCAGTGACAGGCTGCCGGTGACGTACATGCCCGGCAGCAGCGTGCGGTCCGGGTTGGCGATCTGCGCGCGCAGCGCGACGCTGCCGGTGGCCGGGTCGACGGTGACGTCGGAGAAGTCCAGCACCCCGTTCCTGCCGGTCGGCGTTCCGTCCTGGCGCGTCAGCGCCACCTCGGCCTTGTTCGGCTCCAGCAGCGTGATGGCGCCGTGCGAGGCGGCTTCGCGCAGCTGGTCCAGGTCGCTGACGCTCAGCGTGAAGTTGGCGTAGACCGGATCGAGCTGGTCGATCGTCGTCAGCAGCGTCGCCGTGCCCTGGCCGACCAGGGCGCCTTCGGTCACCTGCTGCTGGCCGGCACGGCCGGAGATCGGCGCGCGCACGGTGGCGTAGCCGAGGTTGATCTGCGCGGTCTGCACCTCGGCGCGTGCCTGCTGTACCTGGGCCGCGGTGGTGCGCTCGGTGGCCTCGGCATTGTCGAGGTCCGAACGCGACACGTAGTTCTTGCCGATCAGTTCGCGTGCGCGGTTCGCCGCGGCCTTCGCGTTGGCGGCGGCGGCCTGCGCCTGCGTCAGCCCGGCCTGGGCCGACGCCAGCGTGGCCTTCAGAGGCGCGGGATCGATCTCGAACAGGACGTCGCCCTCCTTGACGTCGCTGCCCTCGGCGTAGACGCGCTTGACCAGCACGCCGGCCACGCGGGCGCGCACGTCGGCACTGCGGAACGGCGACAGGCGTCCGACCAGGTCGCGCGTCAGCGGCACGGCCTGCGGCTGCACCTGGATGATGCCGACCTCGGGTGGCGGCGGCGCCGCCGGCGGCTGGCTCTTCTGGCAGGCGATCAGCGCGGTGCAGGTCAGGGCCAGCGCCAGCGTACGGGGGATGCGGATCATGACTGCTTCCTGGAAAGGGAAAGAGGGAAAGAGGGGGCGTAGGCGCGCAGGAACGCGGCGACCGCGGCATCGGTCCAGGCATGGCGCTCGGCCAGCGTGCGCCGCCGCGCCACGCCCAGCAGGTGGCGTTCGGACTCCACGCCGAAGCACAGGCCGAGGAACAGCTCGGCGGCCTGGGCGGGGTCGTCCCGGCGGAGCGTGCCGCGCCGCATGGCCTCGCCGAGTACCTCGGCGAGGCGGTCGACCAGATGGCCCAGGCCGCCGCGGTACAGCCCCTTGGCCAGGTCCGGATAACGCGGCGCCTCGGTGAAGGCGATGCGCCTGCGCGCCTGCGTCTCGGCGGTGGCCAGGGTGTCGCCGTAGCTGCGCGCGAACGCCGTCAGCGTCGCTTCCAGGTCGCCCTCGCCGGGTTCGAGGCAGGCCATGATCGGCGCCATCAGGTCCTCGACGACGTGGCGAAAGAGTTCTTCCTTGCTGCCGAAGTGCGCGTAGACGGTCTGCTTCGAGCAGCCGGCACGGCGGGCGATCGCGTCCATGCTGGTCTGGTAGCCGTGCTCGAGCCACAACGCGCGCGCGGCATCGCGTACGCGCTCGTGGCGCGCACCGGCAAGGGGCGTCGTCATCGGCTCCATCGAATCTGGACTATACCGTCTAGTTCAATATTTGGCGTAGTCTATTCATCCCTGGCCGGAACGCAAGTGCGACACGGCCCGAGCGGTGGAATCGGTATACGCGTCCCCGGCTGAAGCTCAGCCGATCAGGGCCAGCATCGCCTCGGCGCTGGACGCCTTGAACTCGCCCGGCGCCTCCACCTGCAGCAGGCGCACGATGCCGTCCTCGGCCAGCAGCGCGAAGCGCCGGCTGCGCAGGCCCATGCCGTAGGCGCTGGCGTCGAGCTCCAGGCCGAGTGCGCGCGCGAAGTCGCCGTTGCCGTCGGCCAGCATCATCATCTGCGCCGGCACGTTCTGGCTCGACGCCCAGGCCTGCATGACGTAGGCGTCGTTGACCGCCACGCAGGCCACCTCGATGCCGCGCGCCTGGAAGTCGGCGAAGTGCGCGACATAGCCCGGCAGGTGGCGCGAGGAGCAGGTCGGCGTGAACGCGCCGGGCACCGAGAACAGCACGATGCGCCGGCCGGCGAAGAGCGTGTCGGCGCGGACCGGGTGCATGCCGTCGCGGATCAGGGTGAGGGCGATGGCGGGAATGGCGTCACCGGGCTGGATGCTCATGGCGGGACCTTGCAGGGCGGGCGTCCGGTGCCCGGATAAACGAAGGGTGGCTGGCGCAGCGCGCCGGCACCGGTCCGGCTGCTTGAAACAGGGAGCGGCATCCCTATTTTGCCTGCCATCGCGGCACGCAGCCGCACCCGAACACGAGGAACGCGTCATGAGCATCATCCGTCATTCGCCGTGGGCCGCCCGCAACGATCTCCAGGAGTTCCGCCAGGTCTTCGAGCGCTTCTTCAACGGCGAGGAAAGCGACCAGTCCAACGTCGTGACCAGCCAGTGGGTACCCCGGGTCGACATCAAGGAGGAAGACAAGCGCTTCGTCATCCTGGCCGACATCCCCGGCGTCGATCCGCAGAGCATCGAGATCAACATGGACAAGGGCATCCTGTCGCTGCGCGGCGAGCGCACCGCCGAAACCAAGGAGGAAGGGACCAAGTTCACGCGCGTCGAGCGCTCGCATGGGGTCTTCTACCGGCGCTTCGCGCTGCCCGACAGTGCCGACGCCGACGGCGTCACCGCGCACGGCAAGCACGGCGTGCTGGAGATTTCGATTCCGAAGAAGCCGGAAACCACGCCGCGCCGGATTACCATCAACGGCTGATCCCGTTGCGGCAGCAGACCTGAACCGGCCCGCGACGGATTCGCTCCGTCGCGGGCTTTCTCATTTGCGGGCAAGATAGAACGCATGCAGTTCAAGGACTACTACGAAATCCTGGGCGTCAAGCCCGATGCGAAGGACGCCGAGATCAAGTCGGCGTACCGGCGCCTGGCGCGCAAATACCACCCCGACGTCAGCAAGGAGGACGGCGCCGAGGACAAGTTCAAGGCGGTCAACGAGGCCTACGAAGCGCTCAAGGACGGCGAGCGCCGGGCCGCGTACGACCAGCTGCGTGCCGGTGGCTACCGTGCCGGCGACGACTTCCGGCCGCCGCCGAACTGGCAGCAGCGCGGCGACTTCGATCCGGCCGGCTTCGAGGGCGCCGGTTTCAGCGATTTCTTCGAATCGCTCTTCGGCGGCCGCATGGGCGGTGCCGGCGGCCCGCGCAGCGTGGCGCGGCGTGGCCGCGACCTGCACGCGCAGATCGCGATCGACCTGGAGACCGCCGTGCGCGGCGGCCGCGAGCGGATCACCCTGCGCGACGGCCTGCAGGGCGAGCGCACGCTCGAGGTGAAGATTCCTGCGCGGATCCAGCCCGGCCAGCAGATCCGGCTCGGCAAGCAGGGCAGCCCCGGCCTCAACGGCGGCCCGCCCGGCGACCTGCTGCTGGAAGTGGGCCTGCGCAGTGACGGGCGGTTCCGCCTGGAGGGGCGCAACGTCGTCCATACGCTCGCCCTGGCGCCGTGGGAAGCCGCGCTCGGCGCGACCGTCACGGTGCCGACGCTGGACGGCGACGTGGAACTGCGCATCCCGCCCGGCTCGGACACCGGGCGCAAGCTGCGCCTGCGCGGCCGCGGCTGGCCCGGCGAGCCGGCGGGCGACCAGATCGTCGTGCTGGAAGTGCACGTGCCGCCGGCCGAAAGCGAGGAGCAGCGCGCGCTGTACGCCTCGATGGCCGAGGCGTTCGCGTTCCATCCACGCGGCTGAGCGGGCGCTGGCCCGCCGCTACACGGCGATCGCCGCGAACGCGTCGCGGGTGAGGTTTTCCGGCTGGCCGCCGGTGCAGACCACGTCGTCCTCGATGCGGATGCCGCCGTACCGGCGGAACGCGTCGACGCGATCCCAGTCGACGTCGCGCGCTTCGGGCCGGGTCCTGAGCTCGGCCAGCAGCATGTCCACGAAGTAGAGGCCCGGCTCGATCGTCGTGACCATGCCCGGTTCGAGCCGGCGCGTCAGGCGCAGGTACGGATGGCCGGGCGGCTTGGGGATCGTCGTGCCGGCATCGTCGGCGGCGAAACCGGCCACGTCGTGCACCTGCAGGCCGATCGAGTGGCCCAGGCCGTGCGGGAAGAACACCGACGACACGCCCGATTCGACCGCGCTCTCCGGCGACATGCGCAGGAAGCCGTGGTCGCGCAGCACGCCGGCCAGCACGTGGTGCGCGTGCAGGTGCAGATCCGGGTAGCTCTGCCCGGCACGGACCTGCGCGCAGAAGCCCAGCTGCGCCTGCTCGACCGCGTCGATCAGGTCCTGGAACTCGCCGTCGCGGTCCCAGGCCCAGGTGCGCGTGATGTCGCTGGCGTAGCCGTGGAAGCTGCCGCCGGCGTCGATCAGGAACGAATGCGGATGGACCGGCGGAACGCGGCCGAGATCGGTGTAGTGCAGGACCGCGCCGTGCTCGTTCAGCGCGATGATGTTGCCGTACGGCAGCTCGTTCTCGGTCAGCTGGGTGGCGGCCAGGTAGGCACCGTGGATCGCGAACTCCGAGGCGCCGTTGCGAAAGGCCTCCTCGGCCGCGCGATGCCCGCGCGCGCCGATCCGGCTGGCCACGCGCATCATGGCCAGTTCGTACGGCGTCTTGAAGGCGCGCTGGTAGTGCAGGAGGTCGATGACGGCCTGCGGGTTGTTCGGCACGAAGTCGCCCAGTGCCGCGCCCGGCTCGCCGATGATCGCGCAGCGCGCGGAGTCGTTCGGCAGGTGCGCGAGTGCCTCCCGGGCGTCGCGGACGATCGTGATCTCGAAATGGTCGACCCAGTAGCCGGCCGGCACCTCGGGCACCACGTGCCAGTAGTCGTGCGGCTGCAGGTAGATCAGCCGTGGCCTGCGCCCCGGCGTGTGGACCAGCCAGGAGCCCGGCGCGCGCGTCACCGGCAGCCAGTGCTTGAAATGCGGATTGACGCAGAACGGGTAGTCGCGGTCGTCCAGGAACTGGTAGTGCGCCGTGCCGGCAGGCATCACCAGGTGGTCGAAGCCGCCGCGCAGCAGTGCGCGGTCGCTGCGGGCGATGACGGTGGCGAGGTGCTCCGGGTAGAGCAGGTTCAGATCGGTCAACTGGTTCGGCATGGCGGTCGAGCGGCTAGGGTCGCGTCGATTGTGCCGCTTCCGCGCCTGCCGGTGCCAGTCCGGAAGGCGGGCCCTCGCAGGCTACGCCGGGCGTGGGCTGGCGCGTGTCGCCAGCGTCGCCACCGGGCTCAGGGTGATCCGGAAGCAGGCGCCGCCACCGGCCACCGGCACGTACTCGAGCGTGGCCTGGCTCGATTCGGTCATCTGCTTGGCCAGGTACAGGCCCAGTCCGGTACCGAACTCGTGCGTCGTGTAGAACGGCTCGAAGATCTGCGCGGCGACGCGCGGCGGGATGCCGGGGCCGCGGTCGATGACCTCGATCAGCGGCGGGCCGCGGTCGGTGGCCAGGCGCGCGACCAGGGCCACGCGCGCCGGCTCGTTCGGCTGCCGGCCGTAGCGCAGGGCGTTCTGCACCAGGTTCCACACCACCTGCTGCAGGTGCTGCGGGTCGACCATCGCCTCGATGCGGCGGTTCTGCGTGATCGCGCGCAGCTGGTCGCCGCCGAGGTCGTTGCCCTGGCGGTAGTCGTCGACGAAGGCCAGCACCCAGGCGTTGACGTCGATGCTCTCCGGGCGCGATCGCTCGCGCCGCGACAGCTGCAAGATGTTCTCGACGACGTCGTTCGCGCGCGTGCAGTGGTTGTTGATGATCTCCACGAGGCGCGTGTCCTCGTCGTTGAGCTCGGGCGACTCGGCCAGCAGCTGGGCCGAATAGCGGATCGCCGCCAGCGGGTTGCGGATCTCGTGCGCGATCGAGGCGGAGAGGCGGCCCAGCGAGGTCAGCGTCAGTTCCTCGGCGCGGCGCGACAGCAGCGAGGTGTCGTCGAGGAAGATCAGCACGTGGCTGTCGTCGTTCGGTGCCAGCCGCGTGAAGCGCGGGATCACCTCGGGCACGTCGGCGGCCAGCGCGACCGCGCTCTGGTCGGTGCGGCCGGAGGTGCGCCAGTGGTAGAGCCGCCGCGACAGCTCGGCGGCGACGCTGCCGAGGTCGCGCTCGTTCGGCGCCGGCGTGCCGATCAGGCGCCAGGCGGATTCGTTGATGCGCAGGATGCGGTTGGCGTCGTCGACCAGCAGCACGCCGGTCTTCATGCGCTGGATGATGAGGTCGTTGACTTGTTCGAGGTTGAGCAGATCCGCGCCGCGCTGCTCGGCCAGCGCCTCGGTCTCGCGCATCTGCCGGCCGAGGTAGTGGCCGAGCAGGGCCAGCGCCAGGTAGGCCACGCCGAACAGGCCGGCCTCGGGGCCGGTCCGCCCCTGCGTGATGCCGAGGTAGTCGGTCAGGATCGGCGGCACGATGATGCCGAGCGCGGCCAGCGCGGCGAGCAGCAGCGACTGGCGCAGCGGCAGCAGCAGCGCCGCGGCGCCGACGTTGACGATCAGCAGGATCGGCACCGCCGTGCTGGCGCCGACCAGGGAGACCTGCACCAGCGAGGCGGCGAGGATGTCCAGGCACAGTGCCGCGCCGATCCAGAAGCCCGGTCGCGCGTGCATGCGCGAGGTGGCGGCCAGCAGCAGCAGCGCCAGCGGGATGTAGGCCAGGACCACGCTCTGGCCGAGCAGCGGACGGGCGACCTGCACCCAGTCCACGGCCACCGGGCTGAACACCAAGCCGCCGAACACCACGGCCTCGAACACCCGGTACAGGTTGAAGAAGTACAGCTCGCGCCGGGTCGTTTCGCCTATCGAGATCATCTGCCTCCCTCTCGCCGTGCGGCGCTCCCGTCGCCTCGGGGCCGCAGCGCCGGGCTCCCGGGCGCGAGTATAGGCGCCGGGCGCCGCGGCGGGCGATCGAACGAGCGTTTTGATTTCGCAACGACGTTTGCCCACAATACGCGCCCGTTCCGCGGCCGTTTCCTGCGGCCTGCCGGCCCGAGCGTCCGTTTCGATCCCCGCCTGCGGCGGGGGCGTCGGTTTTCGCGTTGTCCACTCCCCAAGGTGCAAGCCATGAATTTCCACGAGTATCAGGCCAAGGAGCTGTTCGCCCAGTACGGCATCCCGGTTCCGGCCGGCCGGATCGCGTCCACGCCCGACGAGGCGGTCGCCGCCGCGCAGGCGCTGGGCAGCGGACCCTGGATGGTCAAGGCGCAGATCCACGCCGGCGGCCGCGGCAAGGCCGGTGGCGTCAAGTTCTGCAAGTCGATCGACGATGTGAAGACGGCCGCCGCCGGCATGCTCGGCACGTCGATGGAGACCTACCAGTCGGGCGGCCGCGCGCTGCCGGTGAACCTGGTCCTGGTCACCGAGGCGGGCGATATCGCCAAGGAGCTGTACCTGTCGGTGCTGGTCGACCGCGGCAGCAAGACCGTCTCGTTCATCGCCTCGGCCCAGGGCGGCGTCGACATCGAGCAGGTCGCGCGGGAAACCCCGGAAGACATCCACACGATCGAGGTCGACTTCGTCGAGGGGCTGCAGCCGTACCATGCACGCCGCCTGGCGTTCGACATGGGCCTCAACGCCAAGCAGGCCGGCCAGCTGACGAAGATCATGATCGGGCTGTACACGCTGTTCAACGAGAAGGATCTCGCCCTGGTCGAGCTCAACCCGCTGGCGATCCTGTCCGACGGCTCGCTGGCCGCGCTCGACGGCAAGGTCAATTCCGACGACAACGCCGAGTTCCGTCATCCGGACCTCGCCGCGATGCGCGACGAGAGCCAGGAGGACGCCGCCGAGGCCGCGGCCGTCCGGCACAACCTCAACTACGTGACGATGGACGGCAACATCGGCTGCATGGTGAACGGCGCGGGCCTGGCGATGGCGACGATGGACGTCATCAAGCTGGCCGGTGCCGAGCCGGCGAACTTCCTCGACGTCGGCGGCGGCGCCACCAAGGAGCGCGTGACCGAGGCGTTCAAGCTGATCCTGTCCTCGGACAAGGTCGAGGCGATCCTCGTCAACATCTTCGGCGGCATCGTCCGCTGCGACCTGATCGCCGAGGGCATCATCGCCGCGGTCAAGGACGTGGGCCTGACGATTCCGGTGATCGCGCGCCTGGAAGGCACCAACGTCGAGAAGGGCCGCGAACTGCTCGCCAACTCCGGCCTGAAGATCACGCCGGCCATCGACCTGAACGACGCCGCGCAGAAGGCGGTTGCTGCGGTCAAGGCCGCCTGAGCGAGGACGAATCCATGAGCGTTTTGATCAACAAGAACACCAAGGTCATCACCCAGGGCTTCACCGGCCAGCAGGGTACGTTCCACTCCGTGCAGGCGCTGGAATACGGCACGCGGCTGGTCGGCGGCGTCACGCCGGGCAAGGGCGGCACCACCCACATCGAGCTGCCGGTGTTCGACACCGTCGCCGACGCGGTCGCCGAGACCGGCGCCGATGCGACGATGATCTTCGTGCCGCCGCCGTTCGCGGCCGATGCGATCCTCGAGGCCGCCGACGCCGGCATCCGCGTGATCGTCGCGATCACCGAGGGCATTCCGGTGCTGGACATGCTGCGCGTCAAGAACGTGCTCAAGCGCCATCCGGAAACGGTGCTGATCGGGCCGAACTGCCCGGGCGTCATCACCCCCGGCGAGTGCAAGATCGGCATCATGCCCGGCCACATCCACAAGCCCGGCAAGGTCGGCATCGTCTCGCGCTCCGGCACGCTGACCTACGAGGCGGTGTTCCAGACCACCAACGAGGGCCTGGGCCAGTCCACCTGCATCGGCATCGGCGGCGACCCGATCAACGGCCTGAACTTCATCGACTGCCTGAAGCTGTTCCAGGACGATCCGCAGACCGAGGGCATCATCATGGTCGGCGAGATCGGCGGCAGCGCCGAGGAAGAAGCGGCCGAGTTCATCAGCGAGTACGTCACCAAGCCGGTGGTCGCGTTCATCGCCGGCGCCTCGGCACCGGCCGGCAAGCGCATGGGCCACGCCGGCGCGATCATCTCCGGTGGCAAGGGCACCGCCGCCGCGAAGTTCGAGGCGCTGGAGAAGGCTGGCGTGACCACCGTCAAGTCGCCGGCCGACCTCGGCAAGACGCTCGCGACCAAGCTCTGATCGAGACGAGGAGCGACGCGTCGCAACGGCGCGTCGTTCCTGCGCGAACCGGCCGGCATGGCTGCGCGGTCGCGCTTCCCTCCCTTCCGTTTTTCGCGCCACGACCCGGGCAACCCGAGGTCAGTGACGGCGCCGCCGTCATGGTCTCGCCGTGCGGGGCGACCGGCCGGTGCGGCCTTGTCGGGCCGTCAGCCCGGCCAGGGCCAGCAGGCCGACGGTCGCCGAGACGATCGACGCCACCAGAATGCCGAGCTTGGCCGAGGCCAGCAGGTGGGTGTCGAACGCCAGTTCGGCGATGAACAGGGCCATCGTGAAGCCGATGCCGGCCAGCAGGCTGCCGGTCGCCAGCATCGACCAGGGCAGGCCGCTCGGACGCACCGCCAGACGCAGGCGCACCGCCAGGTAGCTGAAGGCGATGATGCCCAGGGGCTTGCCGATGACGAAGCCGGCGACGATCGCGACGGTGGTCGAAGCGACGATGTCCGCGGGAACAATGGTCATTCCGGCATTGGCGAGGGCGAAGACGGGCATGACCACGAAGGCCACCCAAGGATGCAGGGCGATCTCCAAGCGCTCGACCGGCGACAGCGCTTCGCGCGTGGCGACCTCGGCGCGGAGCAGGTCCTGGCGATTGAGGGTATCTCCGCTCCAGTGTTCGCCCGGCGGGTGCGCCACGACGCGCCCCAGGATTGCGCGCAGGCGGCTGTCGTTCACCCAGCTGCGCGCGGGCGTCATCAGTCCGAGGACGACACCCGCCAGCGTCGCGTGTACGCCTGACAGATCCATCGCCAACCAGACGGCCCCACCCATCGCGATGTAGACCGGGACACTGCGAATGCCGGCCTTCGCCAGGGCAGCCGTCAGCAGGATGCCGAGCATCGCCGCGGCCAAGGCCTGGCCGTTCAGCGCGTCGCCGTAGCCGATCGCCACCACCAGGATCGCGCCGATGTCGTCGAAGATCGCGAGTGACAGCAGGAACACGCGCAGGCTCTGCGGAATGCGCCGGCCGAGCACGGCGAGGCAGCCGATCAGGAAGGCGGTATCGGTCGCCATCACGGTGCCCCAGCCGTGCATCGCCGGCCCGCCGCCCTGCAGCAGCAGGTACACCGCCGCAGGGACGGCCATGCCGCCGAGCGCAGCCGCCAGCGAAAGCGCCGCGGTGCGTGGCTTGCGCAGCTCCCCGAGCACCATCTCGCGCTTGAGTTCCAGAGCGACCACGAAGAAGAAGAACGTCATCAGGCCGTCGTTGATCCAATGCTTCAACGACCGCGCGTAGGTGACGTGATCCACCTGGATTCCGAGCTGGAGTTCCCAGAACGCCAGATAGTGTCCGGACCACGCCGAGTTGGACAGTGCCAGGGCCAGGGCCGCACAGATCAACAAGATGCCACCGGCCATGGCCTCGATGCGCAAGAAGCGCATGAAGGCCCTGCCGAGCCGGTCCATCGGTTCCCTGGGAAGCCGTGTCGACGGCGGGTTCATGCGGCCGGCAGGGTGGTGCGGCTTGCGTCACCTGCGGGGAGCGGCGGCTTCGGGCGGCGAGGCGGACGCAGCTGATGCGGCAAGAGCGGTTTCGATGACATCGGCGGTTCCTGAAGATGGCGGCCGGAGCAGGGCGGGCGGCAGCGGATGTCGACACCGCGAATGGTGCTGCACGGTCCCGGCCGCGCGCTGCGCGTCGACGATCCGTCAGGTTTCTCGATGCAGACGCAAGGCGGAATAAAAAGTGGCGCGCGGCTACGGCCGGTCCATTCCCATGGGCGCTGCAATCGGCCCATTCGGGACGCTCTCGTGTTTCATCATGCGCCGCGGCAGGTAGAAAACGCCATTCACGCCAGCGTAACAGCGAAAGGTATACAGTCACCGTCGCTGGAACCCTTCCTCGGTCCCCAGCCCTCGGTCTCGCGGTTCGCATCCTCGTCTCTGAGTCACGCCCTGCGTTCCGTCAGGGCCGGCGGCCCGTGCCGCTTCGCCTTCCGCGCTTGCGGAACATCAAGGCACCCCCATGAGTAGTAGCCCGTTTTCTCGCACCGTTGCCGAGACGGTTGCGGCCGACGCCACCTTCACGAGCCTCGACCGGGCGATCGTGGCTGCCGGGTTGACCGATACCCTCAAGACGATCGGGCCCTTCACCTTGTTTGCGCCTACCGACGCGGCGTTCGCCAGGTTGCCGGAGGGGACGCTGGAGAACTGGCTCAAGCCCGAGAACAAGGCCGAACTGGTATCCGTCCTGCAATACCACCTCGTACACGGCCGGGTTTCCACATCGGAGGTCGGCAGGATGCGCGATGCGCGCACCGTCCAGGGCGAGGCGGCGGTGATCAGGATGACCGACGGCCGGGTCACCATCAACGACGCCAATGTCTCGTTGGCCGAGCTGCCGTCGAGCAACGGTGTGATCTACCCGATCGACAAGGTCATCGTGCCGATCCGGCATTGAGACCAAGACGGCGCCGCAGTCCGGCGTCCGCCATGAACCACACGGGCATGGGATGGATCCCGCGTCCGCCAAGGACCCGGGGCCGCCGCGGAATCGCGGTGCGCCTCGCCTGCAGGGATGCGTTGGCCGCAACCGGCCCTGAATGGAGATCATCACGTGAACAAGCACGAAAACACCAGCAAGCCCAACCATCAAGACCGTCGTCCCGTCAACACGCCGATCGACAAGAAGGTGGCGCCCGACACGCCGCCGTCGATGCCCGAGCCCAAGCACGCACCGGCAAAGACGGAACTGCCGATCAATCGACGTTGAACATCACGAGCCCGGTTTCGACCGGGCTTTTTCATGGATGGTTGCCCGAGGAACTGGACATGACGCTCTGCGCTACCCGTCACCGCGGACTCGGCCTGGCCTTGTTGGTGCTGGCCGGGTCATTCAGCGGCGCCGCGATCGCTGCGCCGCCGGCATCGCTTCCGACGGCCGGCTCCGCCGAGTGCGAGGAGGTGCCCGGCGACGCGATGGTCACCGCGTCGATCCTGCTCAAGCTGGCAGGCCACTCACGGATCGACGCCGACGAAATCCAGGTCCTGACCGTGAACGGAAAGGTCCTCCTGCGCGGGCTGGTCCGCAGCCAGGCGCAGAAAGGACTGGCCGGCCGCCTCGCCGGCGATACCCGCGGTGTTCTCGACGTCGACAACCGGCTGGATGTCATCGACTGGGCACCGATCACCGACATCGCCCGGGACCAGGCGCAGGCGCGGGTGCAAGGGCGCGAAGCCGCCCGGATCCGTTCCGATGCGTGGATCTCCGATACCGTCGCCACCACCCTGCGCACCTCTCCCGGGACCGGCAGCTGCGACATCCAGGTGGGCAGCCGGGCCGGTGTGGTGACCTTGGAAGGGCCGGAGCGATCGGCCGCTGCCCGCGACCTGGCGATAGAACTGGTCCAGGGCGTATGGGGCGTTCGCCGGGTCGAGGCTACCGGGTTGCTGGTCCGTTGACGGCGGTGGGCTGCGGATCTCCTGGACGCGCCGAGTAGGTTACTCTCTGGGTTGGCAGGGAGTGGCGGAACTGTTCCGGCGCTTCCAATGGCGTCGGGTCCGATCCGGCAGCGTCTGATGCAAACCTCGACTACGGATTCACCTTCCGATCCAGTGCCGCGCCGCGCGGAATCGCCGCGCATTGCCGGTTACCGGCTGGTCCGCCAGCTCGGCCGCGGCGGCATGGCGGTGGTCTACCTGGCGGTGCAGGAGTCGCTGGATCGCGAAGTCGCGATCAAGGTGATGCGTCCCTCCAGCGCGCTCGACGAGGCACAGGCCATGCGCTTCGAGAACGAGGCGCGCGTCATCGCCAAGCTCGAGCATCCGGGCATCGTCGGCATCCACGAGGTGGGGCGCACGCAGAGCGGCGACCTGTACTACGTGATGCCGTACCTGGCGCGCGGCGACCTCGGCGAGCGCGACTACCGCGCGGACGAGGAGGGCCTGATCGAGCTGCTGCGCGTGCTGCTCGACGCGCTCGGCTATGCGCATGCGCGCGGCATCGTCCATCGCGACGTCAAGGCCGAGAACGTCCTGTTCGACAACGCCGACCGACCGCAGCTGGCCGATTTCGGCATCGCGCTGTCGCAGCGCAGCGGCTCGCCGCGTGTCACCAGCGACGGCTTCGCGCTCGGCAGCAGCGCGCACATGAGTCCGGAGCAGGCCCGCGGCGGTGCCATCGATGGCCGGGCCGACCTCTACAGCCTCGGTGTGCTGACCTACGAGCTCCTGACCGGCGAGCTGCCGTTCCGCTGCGCCGATTCGCTCGGCCTCGCGCTGATGCACGCGCAGGACCCGATACCGCGCCTGCCGCCGGACAAGGCGCACTGGCAGGCATTCATCGACCGCGCGCTGGCCAAGCAGCCCGAGCAGCGCTACCGCAACGCCCAGGCGATGCAGCGCGCGCTCGACGGGGTCCAGCGTCGTCTGCGCCGGCAGGGCGTCCTGCCGGCATGGCTGGATGCCCGGCCCTGGTACCGGCCGCTGCTGCTGGTCGTGCTCGGCTTTGCGCTGATCGCGGTGCCGGGCTGGCTGCTGGCACCGTTGCTGGCGCCCACGCCGCACGCGGCGGCGGAGCTGGAGCCGGCGCCGGTGGCGCCTGCCGCTGCACCGGACGAGGTGCCGGCGGCGATCGACGGCGCGCTCGGGCAGGCGCGCGAGCAACTGGCCGCCGGTCACCTGCTGGCACCGGCCGGCGCGAACGCGGCGGAAACCTACCTGAACCTGCTGGCGGGCGATCCGGACAATGCCGACGCACGGGCCGGTCTGGAGACCGTGCTGGCCTCCCTGGCCGTGCCGTTGGCCGAGCGCGCGCGCAGGGGCGACCTGGACGGGACGCGCGAGCGCTACCGTCAGGCGGTCCTGCTGGCCGACCAGTCCGGCCTGCGCCAGGCGCCGGCCTTCCTGGCCGTGGAGCTGCAGGCGCGCCAGGCGGCGCTGGCGCAGGCCGAGGCGAGCCTGCGCGGCTACGAGCGCGCGGCGGCGATCGCCTGGCTGGATTTCGCCCGCGAAACCGGCGCGGACGGCGACGCCGTGCAGGCGTTGCAGCTGCGTGCCGCCGATCTGCTGCAGGCCGGCTCGCTGCTGCGCGACACGGGCGGACCGCCGGTGATCTTCGTGCCGCGGCGCATCGCCGGCTCGACACTGGCCGCGCCGCTGCTGGTGATGCGCGACGAGGTCAGCCGTGGCGACTATGCACGCTTCGCCGCCGCCTCGGGACGCGCGGCGACCCGGTGCCGCAACCGGCTCTCGCCGTTGCGTCTGCTCGACCGGCGCGACTGGCGCGACCCCGGCTTCGCGCAGAAGGACGACGAGCCGGTGGTGTGTGTCAGCGCGGACGACGCCGATGCCTATGCGCGCTGGCTGAGCGCGCGGACCGGCAGGACCTATCGCCTGCCGACCCGGGCCGAGTGGCGCCACGCCGCACGGCCGGGACCGGCCGCGGCGTGCGCCGCCGGACAGGCCTGCGATACCGCCCGGCGCGGCACCGCGGCGACCGGCAGCGAGCCGGCCAATGCGCTGGGTCTCAACGACCTGCGCGGCAATGCGAGTGAATGGACCGCCGACTGCACCGCTGCGCAGGGCGGGCGTTGCGAACAGCGGATCGCGCTCGGTGGATCGTGGCGGGACCGGGATACGGTCGCCGACGCGCCGTCGGAGCGCCCGCTGGCGCCGGACCGCGGCTACGACGACATCGGCTTCCGGCTGGTACGCGATCTCTAGCACCGCTCATCCGTCCATGTCGTTCGCGAAGAGCTGGTCGTTCTCCCATGCGCCGATGTCGCAGGTGCCCCAGCGGTCCGGCTTGGCATCGTCGCGGCAGCGCGGTCGCAGGTCGCGATCGCGGTACTCGGGCGTGGCGTTGAGCGTGTCGCAGACGTCGGTCAGCGGCGAATCGAAGCGCGGCTGCCAGTCGCGGCGGCCCGGCGCGACGAAGATCCGCTCGTAGGGACGATCGGTGTAGGTCGGCCGCGCGATGATGCCGTTGGTGGTGAAGCTGGCGGTCACGCCCGCGACCACGCAGTCGGCACCCCATTTGTTGTACATCGTCACGCCGCCGTCGAAGACGGCCGAGCTGAACAGCTGCAGGCTGGTGCCCTGCATGCCGACGACGTCGATCGCGGGACGCAGGTTGCCGTCGGTCGCGAGGCGCTGGTTGCCGACGAACGTGGAGAACGTGACGCGCAGGTCCGGCGCCGCACTCGGCAAGGTGTAGCGCGTGCGGATCAGGGCGCCGGTCTGGCCGGGCTGGTCGTACGAGCGATTGCCGGTGAATACCGTGCCCTCGGTGAGCACGAAGCCGGCGCCGTCGACCAGGATCGCCGAGCCGTCCTGCGCGCGGTTGTCGCGCACCAGGGTCTGGATCAGATACGCGCGCGAATCGCCGTAGACGGCCACTGCGCCGCCGTTGGCGCCGGTCGTGATGCCGTCGGCGACCTGGTTGTCGCCGATGCGCGTGCAATCGCGGTCGCGCGGGCAGTACCAGCCGAACGCGTTCATCGACTCGCGCATCATCGTCAGCACTGCACCGTTGGCGACCGTAACGCCGCCGCCGCTGAACTCGGCGCGGTTGCCGTCGACGATCAGCTCGCGCGCCTCCATCGTCGTGCCGGCGCCGGACAGGTAGAGGCCGCCGCCGGTGGTGGCGGCGCGGTTGTTCTCGATCCGCGCGCCGGTCACGTCCTTGCGTCCCGGCCACACGTCGATGTTCGGGTTGCCGACCGCGATGAAGCTACCCGGCAGGGTCGCGATGCCGCCGCCGGCACCGCCGGCGACGTTGTCGTCGATGCGCACCTCGTGGGCCGCGATGAACAGGTTGCCGCTCCACAGGCTGATGCCGCCGCCGCTGCTCGCCGTGGTGTTGGCGTGGATCCGCGTGCCGGGATTGAGCGTCACGCCGAGGCTGCCGGCCGGACTGCCGGCGCGCTCCACATGCAGGCCGCCACCGGCCTGCGCGCGGTTGCCGGTGACCTCGGTGTTGTCCAGCGACAGCGCGACGTGCGCATTGGTCGAGGTCCGCAGGCGCACGCCGCCGCCGTTGAGGTCGTTGCGACCACCGCCGCGGATGCGCAGATGGCTGAGGCGCACGTCGTAGTTGCCCGGGGCGGAGGGCTCGATGCGGATGACCGGATCGCTGCCGTTGCCGGCGATGTCGGCGAACGGCTGCCCTGCGTCCACGTCGAGATCGCAGTTGGCGTAGCCGCCCTCGATCAGCACCGATTGCGCGCCGACCTGCAGCGCCTGGCCGGAATAGGCGGCGTCGTTGGCGACCATGACGTAGTCGAGGCCGGGGCCGTTCGCCGCCGCGGCGTTGAGGGCGGCCTGGATCGAGCTGAACTGGCAGCGCGACTGCGCGTTGACGTCGCCGACCAGGAAGTACTCGGCGGCGTGTGCGGGCACGCAGGCGCAGGCCGCGAGCGGCAGGATGAAGCGCCACGGGCCGGGCAGGGAAGCGATGGGCGTGGTCATGAACGGGCATTCCGCGATTGGACAGGGCATCGGCCTCATACGCAGTTCCGCGGCGAGAACCCCAAGCGCCCGCGGCAGTATCATGTCGGTTCCGCCGCTTGCCCGAATGCACTGCATGGCTTCGTTCCGCATCGCTCTCGCCCAGTTCGATTTCCCGGTCGGCGCCGTGGCCGCCAATGCCGCCCGCATCGCCGCCTTGATCGCCGAGGCGCGCGATCGGCACCAGGCCGACCTGGTCGTCTTCCCCGAACTGGCGGTCAGCGGCTACCCGCCGGAGGACCTGCTGCTGCGGCCGAGCTTCCTCGCCGAATGCGAGACGGCGGTCGCCGCGATCGCGCAGGCCGCGGTCGGCATCGTCGCCGTCGTCGGCTGGCCGCAGAGCGCGGGATCGATCGTCTACAACGCCGCCAGCGTGCTGCGCGACGGCGGCATCGAGGCGACTTATCGCAAGCGCGAACTGCCCAACTACGCGGTGTTCGACGAGCGCCGCTACTTCGACGTCGATCCCGACGGCGGCCCGTGCGTAGTCGACGTCGGCGGCGTCGCGGTCGGCCTGGTGATCTGCGAGGACCTGTGGTTCGCCGAGCCGCTGGCGACCACCGCCGCCGCCGGCGCCGAGCTGGTGGTGGTGCCGAACGCCTCGCCGTTCGAGCGCGACAAGCACGCCCAGCGCGACGCGCTGCTGGCCACGCGGGTGGCCGAGACCGGCGTGGCACTGGCCTACCTCAACGTCGTCGGCGGCCAGGACGCGGTCGTGTTCGACGGCGCCTCGGTGCTGGCCGACGGTGATGGCTTCATCCATCCGGCCGCGCGCGCGTTCGAGGACCATTGGCTGCTCGCCGACTACGACCCGGCCACGCGCAAGTTCGCGCCGCGCGGCTGGCCGGCCGACGGCGACGAGAGCCGCGACGCGCTGGCCTGGCGTGCGATCGTGCGCGGAACGCGCGACTACTGCGCCAAGAACGGCTTCGAGCGGGTCTGGGTCGGCCTGTCCGGCGGCATCGACTCGGCCCTGGTGCTGGCGGTCGCGGTCGACGCGCTCGGCGCCGACAACGTCACCGCGATACGCCTGCCGTCGCGCTACACCTCCGGCCAGAGCAACGACCTGGCCGCCGAGCAGGCGCGCGCGCAGGGCGTGCGCCTGGAGACGGTGCCGATCGGCGCGCCGTTCGACGGCTTCGTGCAGGCGCTGGCGCCGCTGTTCGCCGGCCGCGCGGCCGACCTGACCGAGGAAAACCTGCAGTCGCGCTGCCGCGGCACGATCCTGATGGCGCTGGCCAACAAGTTCGGCGGCCTGCTGCTGACCACCGGCAACAAGAGCGAGTACGCGGTCGGCTACGCGACCATCTACGGCGACATGTGCGGCGGCTATGCGCCGATCAAGGACCTGTACAAGACCGAGGTGTTCGCGCTGGCGCGCTGGCGCAACACGATCGGCGGCGCGCCGGTGATCCCGCAGGCGGTGATCGACCGGCCGCCATCGGCCGAGCTGCGCGAGAACCAGACCGACCAGGACTCGCTGCCGCCGTACGACGTCCTCGACGCGATCCTGTTCCGCTACGTGGACCAGGAGCAGTCGCGCCAGGACATCGTCGACGCCGGCTTCGACCCGGCCACCGTCGACCACGTGCTGCGCCTGGTGCGCGTCAACGAGTGGAAGCGCCACCAGGCGGCGCCCGGCCCGAAGGTCTCGCGCCGTGCGTTCGGCCGCGAGCGCCGCTACCCGATCACCTCGGGCTGGCGCGAGCGCGGCTGAGCCAGCCGGCGCGCCGCGGCGCCACCGGCCGGTAGCGGGGCGTCAGGCCGCGATCACGCCGAGCCGGCGGCCGACGCGGATGAACGCGTCCACCGCCTGGTCGATCTGCTCGCGCGTGTGCGCGGCGCTCATCTGCGTGCGGATGCGCGCCTGGCCCTGCGGCACCACCGGGAAGAAGAAGCCGATCACGTAGATGCCTTCTTCCAGCAGCTCGGCGGCGAAGCGCTGCGCGAGCTTGGCGTCGTAGAGCATCACCGGGACGATCGGGTGGTTGCCGGGCTTGAGGTCGAAGCCCGCCTCGCTCATGCGCTGGCGGAAGTGGCGTGCGTTGTCGTCGACGCGGTCGCGCAGCGCGGTCGACGCCGAGAGCATCTCGAACACCTCGATCGAGGCGGCGACCAGCGGCGGCGGCAGCGTGTTGGAGAACAGGTACGGTCGCGAGCGCTGGCGCAGCAGGTCGATGATCGCCTTGCGGCCGGTGGTGAAGCCGCCGGAGCCGCCGCCGAGCGCCTTGCCGAGCGTCGAGGTGAAGACGTCGACCTCGCTCATCACCCCGTGCAGCTCGGCCGAGCCACGGCCGGTCGGGCCGACGAAGCCGGTCGCGTGCGAATCGTCGACCATCAGCAGCGCGCCGTATTTCTTCTTCAGCGCGACGATCTCGTCGAGCTTGGCGATGTAGCCGTCCATCGAGAACACGCCGTCGGTGGCGACCAGACGCGTGCGCCGCCCCTGGCTTTCCTGCAGGTGGCGCTCCAGCTCGGCCATGTCACCGTTGGCGTAGCGGCGCCGCTCGGCCTTGCACAGGCGGATGCCGTCGATGATCGAGGCATGGTTGAGGGCGTCGGAGATCACCGTGTCCTCCTCGCCGAGCACGGTCTCGAACAGGCCGCCGTTGGCGTCGAAGCAACTGGTGTAGAGGATCGTGTCCTCGGTGCCGAAGAAGCGCGAGATCGTCGCCTCGAGCCGCTTGTGCAGGTCCTGCGTGCCGCAGATGAAGCGCACGCTGGCCAGGCCGAAGCCGTGCGTGTCCAGTGCGTTCTTGGCGGCGGCGATGATGCGCGGGTCGTCGGCGAGGCCGAGGTAGTTGTTCGCGCAGAAATTGAGCACCTCGCGCCCGTCGGTGGTGCGGATCGCCGCCGACTGCGGCGTGGCGATCACGCGCTCGGCCTTGTAGAGGCCTTGTTCGCGGATCGATTCGAGCTCGGACTCGAGGCGTTGCTGGGCGGGGTAGGTCATGTCGGCACGGCCTTGGCGATGAGGGCGCGCGATTGTCGTCGATCCGTCCGGATCGATCCATGCGTGCACGCGCGATCGCCTGCGCGGCCGCGCTCACGATGGACGAGCACTGTGCGGCGGCGCGCGGTCAATTCGTGACGAGGTGTTGACGAATCGCCGCGTACGAAGAATAATTCGCGCCCCGTCGAGCGGCGGGTCGCGGCGGCGCCGCGGCCTTCAAGAAAGTTCGAGGGATGTTTTTCGTTTCATGCGCCCGTAGCTCAGTTGGATAGAGTACCAGGCTACGAACTTGGTGGTCGGGAGTTCGAATCTCTCCGGGCGCGCCATTTAAGCAGTAAAATCAGCCGGTTGCGTTTCGGTTGACTGATGCGCCCAGCTACGGAACCGTAGCGGGTCGAAACATCGAAAGAGCCACCTTCGGGTGGCTTTTTCGTTTCCGGCCTTCCGTGTCTCCGTCCCGGGGGCGATGCAGTGAGGCGCGACCGCGATCACGTCGGGCTCCCGCGCCTTCAGGTCAACGGATCGTCGGCCCGTCGCCCTGAGCGCACGCTTGCGACCAGACAGCGCAGCCGGCAGGGGGCTCGGCCCCCTTCGATCCCGCTTCGATTCGCGTGCGCGGTCAAAGCTCGGATTTCAGACTGTCGAAGGCATCCCGCAGGAACCTGGCCGCGGGCTTTCGCGGACCGGTCTGTTCCCTCCATGCCTGGAGCGCGACCTTCATCGCGCCGATGGACACCATCGCCACCATCCGCAGCGCCGGACGGCGCTCGGGCTGCCGCCAGACCTCGCACAGCGCCTTGAAGAGCGCCTGCTCCTGCTCCGCGTAGTACGCCTGCTTGCGCGCAAGCAGCGATTCTCTCGACAGCATGAGATTGTCGATGGCGGTCATCTGCTCGGTGGTACTGCTCGCGATGTGCTTGACCATGATGTCGCGAACGGCATCGAGCGGCGGCACGTCAGGCGAGGTCTTCAGCAGGTCCGCAATCAGGCTGGCCAAACCGGCGTCCATCCAGAACAGGATGATGTCGTCCTTCGACTTGAAGTACGAGAAGAAGGTGCGACGCGAGATGCCGGCCTCTGCCGCGATCGCGTCCAGCGTCGTGCTGTCGTAACCCTGGGTGAGGAACAGGCGCTGGCCGACCTCGGCGATGCGTTGCTGTGTCTCGCGGCGCTTGCGCTCCCGCAAGCCTTCTGTGGGCGCAACGCCCGTGCGGGGAAGGATTTCCGACATTCTTGGATGGCCTCTTGCATGTTTGCACTTAGTGCAATAAATTATTGCACCTGATGCATTTATTTATGCACCTAGCTTACTTCCTTCCCCCAGCCAGGCAAAGAGCATGACCCAGCGCACAGCGTCCGCAACTCCCTCTCGATATGGCAGTACCACGGTCCTCGCCGGCGTTGCGACTCCGGACGCCAAAGCACGTCCCCTGTATTCCCGGTGGCGAAGCTGTCTCGCCGCCCTGGGCGCGCTGTTCCTCTCCGCATGCGCGGCGGACGGTTCGATGGTGCAGGGACGGCCCAAGCCGGATTGGAGCCTGGCCGACATGCCTTCCCAGGAGGGGCGCATCTTCCTGGTCACGGGCGGAACCAGCGGCATCGGATACGAAAGCGCCAAGGCCCTGGCGGCCGCCGGTGCGCAGGTCCTGATCGCGGCGCGCAATCCGGCGCAAGGCGAGGAAGCGATCGCCAGCATCCGGCAGGAAACACCCGGCGCACAGGTGCGCTTCGAATCGCTCGACCTGGCGGACCTGGCCTCGGTCCACAGGCTGAGCGAGCGCCTCTCGGCGACGCTGCCGCGCCTCGACGGCCTGATCAACAATGCGGGGCTCATGGAGCCGCCGGAGCGGGGCACGTCGGCGGACGGGTTCGAAATGCAGTTCGCCGTCAACTACCTGGGCCATTTCGCCCTGACCGGGCAGTTGCTGCCGCTGTTGCAGAAGGCCGATGCCCCCCGCGTGGTCACCTTGTCCAGCATCGCCGCCGCCCGCGGTGGCGCGGCCATCAACTTCCCGGATCTGCAATTCGAGCACGCCTACGATCCGGCTGCCGCCTACGGCCAATCGAAGCTGGCCTGCCTGATGTTCGCCCTTGAACTGCAACGCCGCAGCGATGCGGCAGGCTGGGGCCTCCGGAGCATCGCGTCCCATCCGGGCGTCTCGCGCACCAACCTGCTGGCCAATCGCGGCGGCGTATCGGGGTTCGTCCGTCGCAACCTGTCGTTTCTGTTCCAGCCGGCCGCGCGGGGCGCATTGCCGACGCTGTATGCTGCCACCGCGCAGGATGCGCAGGGCGGGGCCTACTACGGGCCTACCGGCATGATGGAAGCGCGTGGTCCGCTCGGCTTCGCCAAGGTGCCCCCCGCGGCGGCGGATACCCGAGCAGCCGCCCAGCTGTGGGCGGTCAGCGAAGAACTCAGCGGCACGCGGTTCCCGTCTCCCGTCCGCTGATCACGCGCCGCCATCGCCGCCGCGCGTCCCGATCTTCCGCTGTCGGACCGGGCACCGGCGTGCTTCGAGCCAGGAACCTCTCCCATGAACCGAACCACGACATCCGCCCCGCACCGTCCGCGCCTGCTGCAGACCCTGTTCAACCTCCGCCGCGAGGAGATCGGGCCGGTGCTGATCGCGGCGCTGTTCTTCTTCTGCGTGCTGACCGCGCTGATGCTGCTGCGGCCGGCGCGCGATGCGCTGGGCATGGAGCGCGGCATCGAGAGTATCCGATGGCTGTTCATCGGCACGGCTCTGGTCACGCTGGCGGTAAACCCGCTGTACGGCTGGCTGGTCAGTCGCCTGCGGCGATTGCAGTTCATCGGCGCGACCTACGGCTTCTTCGTGCTGAGCCTGGTGGGTTTCTGGGCGTTGCTGATGTTCGCGCCCGGCGCGGTAGGCCAGCGCAGCGGCCAGGTGTTCTACGTCTGGTTCAGCGTATTCAATCTGTTCGTCACGATGGTGTTCTGGGCGCTGCTGGCCGACCGCTTCACCAGCGATCAAGGCAAGCGCTTCTTCGCCCTGATCTCGGTCGGCGGCACGCTCGGCGCGATCTTCGGACCGTGGCTCACCGCGCAACTGGCCCAGCCGCTGGGTACGCCCAACCTGCTTCTGGTCGCCGGCGGATTCCTGCTGATCGCCCTGGCCATGGCCTGGCTGCTCGTGCGTGTGGCGCCTGACCGGACTGGCCCCGACGCGCCCGCCGCCACGGCCGGATTGGCGAGCGAGGCCGAGCGCATCGGCGGCAGTGCCTGGGCGGGCCTGCGGGCGGTGTTCCGGTCGTCCTATCTGACCGGCATCGCCGGATACATCCTGCTGATGACGGTCCTGGCGACGTTCATCTACTTCACCCGCCTGCAGATGGTCGCAGCGGTGTCGGACAGCACGGACGCACGCGCGGCGATCCTCGGCAACATCGACATGTGGACGCAGGTCGCGGTGCTGGTCCTGCAGTTCACCCTGACCGGAAAGATCATCAAGCGCTTCGGCCTCGGCGTGGCACTGGCGATCCTGCCGGTGGCTACCGCGCTCGGCTTCATCGGGTTGGCGATCTACGGCTCGTTCGTGGTGCTGATCCTGCTGGAGGCGGCCAATCGCGCCGTGCAGCGCGGCATCACCCGGCCGGCGCGCGAGGCGCTGTTCACCGTGGTCGGCCGCGAGGACAAGTACAAGGCCAAGGCTTTCGTGGACACCTTCATCTACCGCGCCGGCGACGTCGTGGGTGCGCAGACCGAAGGTGCACTCGGCCGACTCGGGCTGGCGTTGGGTGGACTGGTCAGCGTGGTCGTGCCGCTGGCGCTGGTCTGGGCCGCGCTGGGCCTCTGGCTGGGGCGCGCGCAAGCACGGTACACGGCGTCGCCGCCGGCGAGCGCCACGCCGGCGGCCGGTGGCGATGCGCACGACGGCAGTGGCTCCTGACCCACGCGTGGCGCACGCCACGACCTCCGCCAGCGCGACGGGGCTGCCCGGGTCGTCCGATACCCAGGGGCGGCAACGGCATCACTAAAGTACGCACTTGACTATCCGGTGGCGCCGCCGCAATACTCAAGTCAATGCTTGAGCAATCCGCCACCATCGATCGTCTTTTCCACGCGCTCGCCGACGGTACCCGCCGCGAACTGATCGAACGGCTGAGCCAGGGGCCGGCTGCGGTCAGCGAGCTGGCGCGCCCGCTGCCGATGAGCCTGGCTGCAGTGGCACAGCACCTGCAGGTGCTGGAGGACTGCGGCGTGGTGACGACACGCAAGGTCGGGCGCGTTCGCACCTGCCAGCTCGATCCGCGGGGCCTGTTGCAGGCCGAGCGCTGGATCGCCAGCCGCCGCGCCCTCTGGGAGGGACGCCTCGATCGCCTCGGCGCCCTGTTGGAGGCGCAGGCGCTGCGCAAGCACGAGCCGATCCCGGACCACGCCGGGGATGCGAAGCCGCATCGCGCGCGTGGACCTCGACGCAAGCCAGACAAGCCAGACAGGAGATAGGACATGAATCGACCGCAGCCCACCGATCAGGCCCGTCGCATCCTCGAAATCACGCGCGTCTTCCCGGCGCCGCGCGAGCGGGTGTTCCAGGCCTTCGTGGATCCCGAACTGATCGCGCTGTGGTGGGGACCGGATGGCTTCCACACGCCGCGGGACCGGCTGGTGATCGAGCCGCAGGTGGGCGGCCGCCACCACAAGATCATGGTGCTCGACGATCCCGCGATCGCGGCCGGCATGGGCGTCGCCGTGGGCGCGGAGTTTCCCGACTCGCCCCGCGTGCTGGAGATCAAGGCGCCGGAGCTGCTGGTGCTGTCGTCCGATCCGCAGCCCCAGATGGGACTGGTGGAGCGCACCATCACGCGCATCGAGTTCCATGCCGAAGGCCCGGAACGCACCCGGGTCGTCCTGATCGACGGTCCGTACACCGAGATGATGGCTCCCCATGCCGATACCGGCTGGCGCCAGTCGTTCGAGAAGCTGGCCGCGTCGCTGGCCGGCTGAGGCATCGGCACGACGCAGGGAGCGAACCCGGGGTGCCCGCTCGAGGCACCTCGGGGTTCGCGTTTCGAACACCGCGGGTCCGGGTTCGCACGACCGGGCATCGACGCAAGAGGGCATCGCACGATGGCAACGCTCAAACCCAAGGCCGCGGGCGCCGGGTGCGTGACGGAGCTGCTGGCGACGCTGGATCATCCGCACAAGGCCGGCATCGAACGCCTTCGCGCGCTGATTCTCGGGCTGGACCGGCGCATCACGGAGGCGATCAAGTGGAACGCACCGAGCTTCAGGCTCGACGACCACTTCGCGACCTTCAGGCTGTATCCGCCGAAGAACATCCAGCTCATCCTGCACACGGGTGCGACGGCGAAGAGCAATACCCGCGCGTTCGCGATCGACGATCCGGAGGGGCTGCTCGCCTGGCCCGCGAGCGATCGCTGCGTGCTGACACTGGCGTCCGCCGAGGAGCTGGCGTCGCACGAGGCCGCCGTGCTCGGCATCGTCAGGCAGTGGATCGCCCAGCGCTGAACGGGGCGGTCGTCCGTTGGCCGATGGAGGCGCGGCGCGGTCCTCTTCACACGATTGCTTCTATGCTACTTTCCGCGCACCGCTTCGACCCCGATTCGAGCGATGCGTCGTAAAGAAGCCGGTCTCGCCGGTCCCCAGATCCTGGCCACCGGCCGTCACCTGGGCGGGCTGGCCCGCCAGGCGCGGCTCGCGCGCGGCTGGACCCAGCGCGCGCTGGCCGCCGAGGCGTGCATCAGCCTCGCCACGCTGATCCGCCTGGAGCACGGCGGCATCGAGGTCTCGCTGGGCGGATGGCCGGCGGTGCTGGCCCATCGGGGGCTGCTCGATCGCGTGGCGGCGCTGGATGATCCGGCGTCGGCAGCGCCGCCGGGCCAGGCGCGCGGCCGGCGTGCGCGGCGCGCGCCGGCGGCCGGTACGGATGTGTGCCGATGAGGCGGTGGATCGTCGCGTCCGCATCGCCCGTCACACCATGGATGCCGTCGCGGTGTCCGGCGAAACGAGCGCCCCGCCGATGAGCTGGAACGGCAGCGGCCTGATCGTCCATCGCGCCAGCCGCATCGAACGCCTGGCCGAGCGTCTCGCGCGCGAACTGGAAGCCCAGCGACCGGACGATCCTCTGCGGCCGCAGACGGTGCTGGTCGCGCACCCCGGTCTCAAGCGCTGGCTGCTCGGCGAGTTTGCGCGGCGGCCGGACGCCGGCGGCGACGGCATCGCCGCCAACTTCGACATGCCGCTGCCGTGGCAGTGGTTCGAGCGGACCGCCGATGCGTTGCTCGGCGCGAGCGGAGCGCCCGGCGCCTCCTGGCACGGCGAGGTGCTGCGCTGGCGCATCCTGGCCGCGCTGCCGCAGATCGACGCCGCACCGATTCGCGCCTACCTCGAAGGCGACGACGCGGCACGCCGCAGCTTCCAGCTGGCCGAACACCTGGCCGGTGTCTATACCCAGTACCTGATCTACCGCGCCGACTGGATCCTGGCCTGGGAAGCCGACGCGCCCCAGGCCGCCGACGATTGGCAGGCCCAGTTGTGGCGCGCCTTGCAGCCGGGCGCCGCGCCGCATCGCGCGCGGCGGGCGGCCCCGCTGGCGCGCCTCCTGGCGCGCGGCACGGGCGGGCAGGGGCCGCTGCACGTCTTCGGCGTCAGCCACCTGCCGCCCGATGTCCTGGCCGCGCTGCGCGCGCTGGCCGTGCACCAGCCGGTGCACCTGTATTTTCCCGATCCGTGCCGCGAGCACTGGACCGAGCTGCGGCGGCAGCGCGACCTGCTGCGCCTGGAGGACGATCCGGACGCGCTCTACTACGAGGTCGGCCATCCCCTGCTGGTCGCGCTCGGCCGCATCGCGCAGGACTTCTGCCTGGCGCTGGACGACGGTGACGCGATCGAGGAGCGCGATCCGGCCGACGAGGACGATGCCGATGTCGCCGGCGTGCCGCTGCTGGAGCGGCTGCAGGCGAGCATCCGCCGTTTGCAGCCGGAGCTGGCGGGCGATGCCGGTCGTCTGCCGCCGCTCGACGACGCCAGCCTGCGCGTGCATGCCTGCCACACCCGGCTGCGCGAGCTGGAGGTGCTCAAGGATGCGATCCTGCGCGCCCTGGCCGATGATCCCGCGCTCGCGCACCGCGACATCGTCGTGATGGCGCCGGACATCGCCGCCTATGCGCCGTACATCGCGGCGGTGTTCGGCGCGCCGGCACAATATCGCGCCGACCCGCACCACGTTCCCTGGCATCTTTCGGATGTCGGCCTGGCGCGCCAGCATCCGTCGATCGCCGCGTTCGACGGCCTGCTCGACCTGGCCGAAAGCCGGTTCACGGTCAGCGAGGTCATGGACCTGCTCGACGTGCCGGCAATCGCGCGGCGCTTCGCGATCGATCCCGCCGGGCGCGAAGCGGTCGAGAACTGGCTGCACCGTGCGCGCGTCGCCTGGGGCCTGGACGCCGCGGCCAAGGCCGAAGCCGGCGGTGCGCCGATCGACGCCAACTCGTGGCGCTTTGGCTTCGACCGGCTCTATGCCGGGCTCCTGCTCGGTGCCGACGGCGAGCGGGTCCTGCTCGACGGCATGCTGCCGCTGGCCGGTGTCGGCGGCGGCGCGGTCGAGGCGCTCGGCCAGCTCGACCACCTGCTCGGCGAACTGCGGCGGTTGCGCGACGCGATGGCCGTGCCGCGGCCGCTCGCGGGCTGGAGGGACTGGCTGCTCGGTTGCATCGATGCACTGTTCCTGCCGGACCCGGCCGACACGGCCGAGGTCGCGGCGATCGACGCGCTGCGCCGGCAGGTCGCCGCATTGGCCGCGCAGGCGCGCGAGGCGCAGCTGACGCTGCCGCAGCCGTGGCGCGTGGTCCGCGATGCCTTGCGCGGGCAGTTGCAGGCGGTGCCCGAGCGCCAGCCGTTCCTGCTCGGCGGCGTCACGTTCTGCGGCCTGGTGCCGCAACGCTCGATTCCGTTCGGCATGGTCTGCCTGCTCGGCATGAACGAGGGCGAGTTCCCGCGGGCCGGCGGCGACTCGGGACTCAACCGCATGGCCGCGCATCCGCGTCGCGGCGATCGCGATACGCGCAGCGAGGACCGCTACCTGTTCCTCGAAGCCCTGATGGCGGCGCGGCAGCGCCTGCACGTCAGCTACGTCGGCATCGGCGTGCACGACGGCCGCCCGCGCAATCCGGCCGCGCCGCTGGCCGAGCTGCTGCTGTTCCTCGACGAGGCGCACGGCCTGGCCGAGGACGATGCGACCGCCCGCCCGTGGCGCGTCACGCATCCGCTGCAGCCGTTCGATCCGCGCTACTACGAGCGCGACGCCGAGGGCCGGCCGCTGCACGATGCGCGCCTGTACTCGTATGACCGGACGTACCTGGCACCGCCCGCGACGCAACCGCCGGAGTCGCGGTTCCTCGACCTGGTCGCGCTGCCGGCGCTGCCGGTGCAGCCCGACGAGGAGGCGACGCTGGCCGCGCTGGTGCGCTACTGGCGCGACCCGTCGCGCGAACTGCTGCTGCGCGGCGCGGGCGTCAGCCTGGCGGCCGCCGATGCGGCGGCCTGGCCCGATCACGAGCCGCTCGAGAGCGGCGTCGCCGCGCTGGATCGCTTCGATCGCCGGCTGCTATTCGATGCCTTGGCCGAAGACGCCGCCGGGATCCCCACCACGGCACCGGACTGGCTGGCACGCGCCGGACTGCTGCCGGCGGGCGCGCCGGGCGTGCGCACCTACGCCTCCGTGCGTGCCGCCGCCGTCGCCGCCCTGCAGGCAGCGCGCGAGGCCATCGGCGGTTGGCCGCTGGCGCGTGAACCCCGCGCCGTCGATCTCGTGCTCGCCGGCGAGCGGCGCCTGACCGGCCGCAGCCAGCGCCTGTTTCGCAGCGCCGGCGGCGAGCTGCTGCTGTTCGACGCCCAGCCGGCGCGCCCGGCCGATTTTCGCGACCTGCTGCCGCTGTATGTCGAGTGGGCGGCGCTGCGGCTGGCGCCGGATCCGCCCGCGCGCGCGGTCTTCGTCGAAGGTGGCCCGAGCGGGCGGCCACGTGCCGGCATCCCGCCGCTGCTGGCCGCGATCCTGGCGCAGCAGCCGGCTGAGCTGGAGGCGGGCCTCGGCCGGCTGGTCGAGCTGTGGCGGACGCGCCGCGAACGGCCGCTGCTGTTCTTCCCGCGCACCGCCTGGGCCCATGCCGGTGCCGTACCTGGCGAACGCCGGGTCCGCGCGCAGCGCCAGTGGCTGGGCGACGATGCGGGCTGGCAACGCGGCGAGCGCGACTATGCGCCGGGCTACGCCGGCCTGCTGGCGCGCGGACTGGCCTTGTTCGATCCGGCGACGCCGGCGGGCGATGCGTTCGCCGCCGCGGTCGCGACGATCTGCACGGTGCTCGACCCGCACCGCAGCGTGCTGCTGCGCGACGACGGCGCCGGACCGGATGGAGCGTCATCGTGAGCGCGGTCGAGCCGCTGGCCCCGTTGGACTGGCGCGGCATGCCGCTGGCCGGCCGCGTGCTGATCGAAGCCAGCGCCGGGACCGGCAAGACCTATCACATCGGCCTGATCTACCTGCGCCTGCTGCTCGAGAGCGGCCTGGGCGTCGAGCAGATCCTGGTCGCGACCTTCACCGACGCGGCGGCGCAGGAGCTGCGCGAGCGGCTGCGACTGCGGCTGGTCCAGGCGCAGCGCATCCTGGAGCGGATCGCGGCCGGCCAGCCGCTGCCCGCCGATGATCCGCTGGCCGAGCATCTGGCGACGCTGGCCGTCGATGCGGCACGGCTGCGCCAGTGCCTGCGGCGGATCCGGCTGGCGCGTGCGGACATCGATCGCGCGCCGATCTCGACGATCCATGCGTTGTGCCAGCGCATCCAGCGCGACCATCCGCTCGAGAGCGGTGCGACGTTCGCTGGCGATCCGCTGGTCGACGAGGACTCGCTGGCGGGCGAGTGCGTCGAGGACTTCTGGCGGCAGCGCGTGCTGACCGCGGCGGAGGACGAGCCGGGCATCGCCGGCATGCTGGCGCTGGGGCTGGACGGCCTCAAGCGTACGGTGGCCGTCATCCGCGCCGCCGGTCCAGCGCGCCTGCTGGCGCCGCCACCGCCGGACCTGGAGGCGCTGCGCGCCGGGCTGGAGCGCCTGGACGATGCGCAGGCATTGCAGGTGCCGTTGCGGCACCTGCTGGCCGACGCCGATGCGATCGCCTGGAACGGCACCAGGAAGGCCGCCCGTGCCGTGATCGAGGGCATCGCCGGCGCCCCGCAGCCGAGCCGGTACCTGGCGGCACTGGACGACACGGCGCTGGCGCGCATCGCCGGCGATGCCTGCGCGACCTTGCAGAACAAGGCACGCCGGCTCGCCCTGGACGAGCAACCGTGCATCCGGCTGCTGGCTGCCACCGCCCAGGCGCTGCGCGCCGCGCGCGAGCACGCGGTTCCGGCGCTGTGCGCCGAGGCGCATGCGTTCTGCGAGCGCGAACTGCCGCTGCGCGCATGCCGTCGCGGCGTGCAGACCTTCTCGATGCTGATCGACCGGGTGTACCAGCGGCTCTGCGGCGCCGATGCGGACGCGCGGCTGGCCGACCGGCTGTTCGAGGCATTCCCGGCCGCCCTGGTCGACGAGTTCCAGGACACCGACCGGCGCCAGTTCGCGATCTTCGACCGCATCTATCGCGATGCCGCGGGCGCGGCGCGCGGCAGGCTGGTGATGATCGGCGACCCGAAGCAGGCGATCTACGCGTTCCGTGGCGGCGACATCGCCGCCTACCTGGATGCCGGCCGCAGCGCCGGCCTGCGCTGCTCGCTGGCGACCAACCACCGTTCCAGCGGCCGCCTGGTGGCGGCGCTCAATGCGTTCTATGCGCACACCTCGGGGGGCTTCGGCACCGTGCCGATCCGCTACCAGCCGGTCCGTTCCGCCGACAGGTCCGACGGCGCCGCCTACACGATCGACGGCCGCCCGGCGGCGGCACCGCTGGTGTTCCACCGGTTCCGCGGCGAGGCCCTCGACGAGCGCGGGCGCGCATTGCAGGCGCAGGGCCGGCTGGAGGCGCTGGCACTGGACGATTGCGCCAACCGCATCGCCGAACTGCTCGGCGGCGATCACGCCATCGACGGCCGCCGCGTGGGGCCGGGCGACATCGCCGTGCTGCTGTCGACCCATGCCGAGGTGGCCGCGCTGCGCGAGCGGCTGCTGGCGCGCGGCGTGCCCTGTGTCGGCAGCGGCCGCGGCAGCGTGTTCGAGAGCGAGGCGGCGGCGGACCTGGAACGCATCCTCGGCGCGCTCCGCGATCCGGGCGACGCACCGGCAGTGCGCGGCGCGCTGGCGACGCGCGTGCTGGGAGCCGACTACGCCCGCTTCGCCGCTTGGGAGGCCGACGTGCCGGCATTCGAGCGCGAGCTGGAGCGGTTCGCCGCCTGGCGCGAGCAGGTTCGCGAGCGCGGTGTCCTGGCCCTGGTCGGTGCCATCCTGGCGGACCAGGCGCCGCGCCTGCTGGCCGCTGCGGACGGCGAACGGCTGGTCACGGACCTGCGCCACCTCGGCGAGCTGCTGGCCGAGCAGGAGAGTGCGCACCACGGCCTGGACGGGCTGCTGGCCTGGCTGGCGGCGATGCGCCACGACGCCGGCGGTGATGTCGAGGCGGCCGACGCGCGCCGCCTGCGCATCGAGAGCGATGCCGAGCGCGTGCAGCTGCTGACCGTCCACGCCAGCAAGGGCCTGGAGTACCCGCTGGTGTTCCTGCCGCTGGCCTGGCGTTCGCGCAGCCGCGCCGCGCCGTCGGTGCTGCGCTTCCACGACGCCGCCGGTCGCTTGTGCATGGACCTCGGCTCGGACCGGTTCGCCGCGCATCGGCTGGTGCACCGGCGCGAGGAACTGGAGGAGCGCCTGCGCCTGTTCTACGTCGCGCTGACGCGCGCCAAGTACGCCGTGCATGTCTACTGGCTGGATCACGGCAGGCCACGGCCCGGCGACGAGGACACCGGTGACGCGTATGACGCGGCGGCGATCGAGGTCCTGGTCGGCGAGGTCCTGCAGGCGCTCAGGCACGCATCCGCGGCGCCGGCCGGTGCGTCCGTGCCGGCCGGCGGCGACGCCGGCCCGGCCGATGCGCGCGAGCGCGCGGCGCTCGAGGCGCTGGCTGCGGCCTTGCCGGGCGTGGCGGCGGAGCCGCCGTTTGCCGGTCCGGTGCCGTACTACCGCACGGCCGATACCCGGGTGCGCCGGCGCGCGGTGCAGGCGCCGTTGCCGGCCCTGCGGCCCCCGCGCTGGCTGCACAGCTTCAGTGGCCTGCTGCGCAGCGCGGCGACGGTGGCGGAGCCGGGCGCTGCGGACGAAGCCGCTGTCCCCGCGCCGGATGCCGATGCGTTCGCCGGCGACATCGAGGCCGACGACGAGCGCCTGCTGGCGCTGGCGGCCCTGCGCGGGCCGCGTTTCGGCGATGCCGTGCACGACCTGCTCGAGCACGCGCCGCCGGGGCGGTTCTGGCCGGCCCAGCGCGAGCGGCTGCGGGACGCGCTCGGCGCACTCGGGGTGGGGCGTACCATCGATGAGGCCGGCCTGCTCGACGCGACCGGCCGGATGATCGACCGGGTCCGGTCGAGCGACCTGGGCGACGGGCTGCGCCTGGACCGGCTCGCCGATTCGGCGCGCGTGGCCGAGTTCGAGTTCCAGTTCCCGGTGCATCGCGTCGGCATGGCGCAGCTGCGGGCGCTGTGCGTCGCCCACGGCGAATCCGCGGCGATACCGCCGACGCTGGATGCGGTGCGGCTCGACGGCCTGATGACCGGCTTCGCCGACCTGGTGTTCGAGGCCGGCGGGCGCTATCACGTGCTCGACTACAAGACCAACTGGCTGGGTGCGCGCCTGTCGCGCTATCGCGGCGCCGGGCTCGACGCGGCGATGGCCGATCACCACTATGGCCTGCAGGCGCTGCTCTACACCGTGGCCCTGCATCGCTACCTGCGCCAGCGCATCCGCGACTACGCCCCGGAGCGCCATCTCGGCGAGAGCTGGTACCTGTTCGTCCGCGCGATCGGCCTGGACGATGCGGCCACCGACCTGCGCCACGGCGTGTGGCGCCGCCGCTGGCCGGCACGGCTGATCCTCGCGCTCGATGCGGCATTCGCCGGCCAGCCGGAGAGCGTGTCGTGACCGGCGCGCAGGCTGCGCCGCGCGCGATCGACACCGCCCTGGCGCGCTGGGTGCTGGAGCGTACCGGGTCGGCGCTGCTGGCTCGCGCCGCACTGGAAGCCAGCGCAGCCGAAGGGCAGGGTCACGCCTGCGCGCGCCTGGACGAGCCGCCGCACGGCGAGCCGTTCTCGGCGGCCGACCTGGCCGCGCTGCGCGGCCAGCCCTGGGTCGGCGACGGCAGCACGGAGCAGCCGACCGCGTTCGTGCTCGACGCGACACGCTTCTACGCCTGGCGCAGCTGGCGGCATGAAGCGGTGCTCGCCGAGGCGCTCCGCCGGCGCATCGGGCGCTGCCGGCCGCACCCGGCATTCGACGGCACCGGCGACCTCGCCGCGCTGTTCGCCGGCGACGATCCGCAGGCGACGGCACTCCAGCGCGAAGCGGCCGCCGGCGTCGTCGGCAGCCGCTTGTTCGTGCTGACCGGCGGTCCCGGTACCGGCAAGACGACCACCGTGGTGCGCATGCTGCTGATGCTGCTGCGCGAGGCCGCCGCGGCCGGCACGCGGCCGACCGTCGCGCTGGCCGCGCCGACCGGCAAGGCCGCGCGGCGGCTGGCCCAGGCGATCGCGCAGGGCAAGCAGGGGCTGGCCGGCAGCCTGCCGCCCGGTTCGGGGCTGGCCGCGCTGCTCGACGCCATTCCGCACCAGCGCTCGCAGACCCTGCACCGGCTGCTCGGCTACCGGCCCGACGCCAATGCCTTCGTCCACGGACCGGCCGATCCGCTGGCGGCCGACATCGTGGTCGTCGACGAGGCCTCGATGATCGACCTGGCGCTGATGCGCCAGCTCGTGGACGCGCTGCGGCCCGGCGCCGTGCTGATCCTGCTGGGCGATCCGGGGCAGCTCGCGTCGGTCGACGCCGGATCGGTCCTGGCCGACATCGTCGCCAGCGCGCCCGCCCTGGCCGGACACGTCGTCGAGCTGACGCACGTCTGGCGTGCCGGTGACGCCCTGCGGCGCGGCATCGACGCCGTGCGTGCGGGCGACGCGACGTGGCTGGACGCAGCCGGAGGAACGATCGGCGGCGACGGGCTGGCCTGGCGTGCCTGCCCGGACGCGCGCGCGCTGGGAGCGGCGGTCGAGGGCTGGATCGCCCGCCACGCTGCCGCGTTCGATGTCCTGTTCGCACCGGACGTGGCGCCCGGCCCGGCGCTGGCGGCGCTGCGCGAAGCGCAGATCCTGTGCGCGCTGCGCGAAGGGTCGTTCGGCGTGCACGGCGTCAACCTGCAGGTCGCGCGGGGCCTGGCGCGCCGGCACGGGTTCGACCCGCAGCGGCCGTGGCATCGTGGCCGCCCGGTGATCGTCACCCGCAACGACTACGCCAGCGGCCTGTTCAACGGCGACGTCGGCGTGGTGCTGGACGGACCGGACGGGCCGCGGGTCTGGTTCGAGGTCGGCGATCGCGACGGCGCGACGGCGCTGCGCAGCTTCGCACCGCACATGCTGCCGGTGCACGAGAGCGCCTGGGCGATCACGATCCATCGCAGCCAGGGATCGGAGTACACCGACGTCGCCGTCGTGCTTCCGCCGGCGGCCGACCATCCGGTGTTGACGCGTGAACTGGTCTATACCGGTGTCTCGCGCGCGCGCCGCTCGGCCGAGGTCTGGGCGACCGCCGACAGCCTGCACGCCGCGCTGGCGCGCCCGGTCCGCCGTCACGGCGGCCTGCGCGAGCGGTTGGTGGCGCCGTGATGCGCGGCGCGGCCTGCAGCCGATGGCGGGCCGGTCGGGCCCGGGTGACGACGGCTGCAATGGCCGCCCGGGAACGTCGCGCGGTACGCGGCATCGGGGGCCGGCTGGCCGGCTGGCTGCTGGCACTGGCGGTCGCGGTATCGGTGTCGCCGGCCGTTGCGGCCTTGCGCGTCGCCCCTACGCATGCCGCCGTCATCCAGCGCTACAGCGGCGACGACGGGTTGCCGCAGAACGGCGTCAACGCGCTGTTGCAGCGGCGCGACGGCCACCTCTGGGTGGCGACCCACGGCGGCCTGGCCCAGTTCGACGGGCGCCGCTTCAAGGTGTTTCGCGCACATCAGGAGGTGCGGCCGGCGACCGAGAACGCCGCGACCGGCAGTGGCCCCTCCAGCGACCGGATACTGGCGCTGCACGAGGATCGCCGCGGACGGCTGTGGATCGGCACCCAGGACGCCGGCATCAGCCTGTACGAAGACGGCGTCTTCCGCAGCCTGGCGGCGTGCCGCGGCATCTGCCAGGCCAGCGCCTTCGTCGAAGGCGCCGACGGCAGCCTGTGGGTGGCCAGCAGCGACGGGGTCCTCGGCATCGACATGGCGACGCTGCGCGAGCGCGCGCCGCTGCGGGGCGAGACCGTCCGCTATGACCTGCTGGCGCAGACGCGCGACGGAACGATCTATGCCGGCGGTTTCAATGGCCTGGCGGTCGTGGCCGGCGACCGGCTCGATCCGGTCGCACTGCCCGACGGCAGCCGCCACGTCGTGGTGCTGAAGGCCACCGGCGACGACCTGTGGGTCGCCACCGACACGGACCTGTTCCGGTTCGAGCCGGCCAGCGGGCGCTGGCACCTGCGGGAACGGCGTCGCGTCAACAACCTCATCGAGGACGCGCACGGCCGCCTGTGGCTGGGGACGCTCGACGGGCAGCTGCTGCACGAGGACGGCGCGGGTGTGCCGCAGCCGGTCGAGGGCCTGCCGCCGATGTTCATGGTCAGCCTGCTGTTCGACGACCATGGCAACCTGTGGATCGGCAGCCACAACAAGGGCCTGTTCCGCCTGCGCGAGCCCTGGATCGGCCTGATGGCCGATCCGCAGGCCGCGATGAACCGGCCGGCACGCGCGGTGGCCGACGATGCGGCAGGCGACCTGTGGTTCGCATTGTCGTGCAGCGGGTTGCGCCGGTGGCGAGCCGATGGTCGCATCGAGACCGTTCCGCTGCGAGCGGCGATCGGCAGCGAATGCGCCGAGACGCTGGCACGCGATCGTGCCGGCGGCATCTGGGTCGGTACCAGCGATGGCTTCCTCGGCCGCATCCGGCCCGGCGCGGATACGGTCGAGCCGGTCGCATCCTGGCCGGCCGGCCCGTCGATCCGGGCGATCCACGAGACGGCGGAGGGCGATTTCTGGGTCGCCGTGGCCCGCAGCACCGTGGTGCTCGAGCGCGATGCCGCAGGCGGCGGCGGGGCGGGCCGCCCGGTGGCGGCACTGGAGGGCATGGCGGCCAACCAGATCGTCGCGGCGCACAGCGGCGGCCTGTGGGTCGTCAGCGACCAGGGCGTCGTGCGGATCGACGGCGAGCGCATCCTCGAACGCTGGACACCGGCACAGGGGCTGTCCAGCCGGTTCGCGCGCGCGGTGTACGAGGACCGCGCCGGCGTGCTCTGGGTCGGTACCTATGGCGGCGGCCTCAATCGCATCCGCGGCGGCAAGGTCGATCGCTACAACCGCGGCAACGGCCTGTTCGACGACACCGTCTCGTGCATCCTGGCCGACGACGAGGGCCGCCTCTGGTTCGGCGGCAACCGCGGCGTCTCCCTGCTGTCGGCGGTGGCAGCGGACGGCCGTTCGATCGAGACGGTCGGTTTCACCGTCGGCGACGGACTGATCCCGGCGGAGATCAATGGCGGGACCCAGGGCGCCTGCCATCGCGACGCGCACGGGCGGCTCTGGTTCGCACTGGTCGAAGGCTTCGCGATGGTCGATCCGGCCCGGGCGCGCGAGCGCGTCGCGCCGGCACCGCAGGCCCTGATCGAGCGCGTCGCGATCGCCGGCCACGACCAGCCGCTGGCCGGCCCGCTGCAGCTCGACGCCGCATCGCAGAACCTGGAGATCGGCTATACGGCGGTGGACCTGAGTGCGCCGGAGCGCACGCATTTCCGCTTCCGCCTGTCCGGCGTCAACGACGACTGGATCGATGCCGGCCGCAACCAGACGATCGTCTATCCGTCGATCCCCTGGGGAGAGCACCTGTTCGAGGTGCAGGCGCGCAGCGAGGGCGGGCCCTGGTCCTCGCCGCCGGCGACGCTCCCGATCCATCGGCCGATGCCCTGGTACCAGCGCCCCTGGGTCTGGTTGCTGGCCACGCTGCTGAGCCTGCTGCTGGTCGTCGACGGGACCCGCGGCGATGCCACGGCGCGGCGGTCGCGTCCGGCGCGCCTGCGCGGCTCCGCCGGTGGCAGCCTGGGGAACGACAGTCCCGGGAGTGACGGCTAGGACCGTTTCCCGGCCGTCAGGACGACCGGGCCTCGCCGTCGTCGAGCAGCAGGTCGGCCAGGCGCTCCGGCGCGAACGGCTTGTGCAGGATCGCGACCGGCGGCGCCGCCAGCTCCGTCAGGTCGCTACGGCCGCTGATCAGCACCTGGCGCGCATCCGGCTGCAGCGACCGCAGCCGGTGCAGCAGCGAGGCGCCGTCGCCGTCCGGCAGCTCGTAGTCCGCGACGATGGCGTCGTAGCGATGGCCGCTGCGCGCCTGGCGCAACGCGTCGATCGCGGTGCCGACGCCGTCGACGTCCAGGCCGCTGTCGGACAGGCCGTCGGCGAGCAGGGTCCGCAACGGGCCATCGTCGTCGACCAGCAGCACCCGCGGCGGCGACACCGCCCGATGCGGCGGCGCCTTGGCCTTCGCGCCCGTGCGCGCTGCCGGGCAGGGCAGGAGCAGCGTCAGCGTGGTGCCGCGGCCGGGAGCGCTGTCGACCTCGATGCGGCCGCCGGCCTCGCTGATCAGCCGGTGCACGACCGCCATGCCGATGCCGGTGCCGCGGTTCTCGGGCTTGGTCGTATAGAACGGCTCGAACAGCCGCGCGACGACAGCGGCGGTCATGCCGGTGCCGGTGTCGGCCAATCCGATCGCGACGGTATCGCCGCGCCGCGCCGCGGACAGGCGGAAGCAGCCGCCTTCGGGCATCGCGTCGCGCGCATTGCTGGCGATGTTGAGCAGGGCCAGCTCGAACTCCTCGCGATCCAGGCGCACCGGCAGCGGCTGGTCGGGCAGGGACAGTTCGATCCGCACGCGGGCGTCGAACAGCGGCCGCAGCAGGTCCAGCGTCTCGCGGATCGAGGCCGCCGCGTCGAACACCTCGACCTGGCGCTGCGTCGAGCGGCCCAGGCCCAGCAGGCGGCGGACCATCAGCGCACCACGCCGGGCCGCATGACGGATCCCTTCGAGCGAGCGGGTGGCGTCCCGCGGATCGCGGGCGGTACCGGCGCGACCGGCATGGCCGAGGATGATCCCGAGCAGGTTGTTGAAGTCGTGGGCGATGCCGCCGGCGATGCGGCCGAGCACCTCGATCTTCTGCGATTGCAGCAGTTGCGCCTGCGAGCGTTCCTTCTCCTCGATCTCGCGTTCGAGCTGGTCGCAGAGCAGGTCCAGCTCCTCGCTGCGGCGGATCGCCCGGCGCGACGCGGAGACCAGGCGGTCGAGGATCGCCGCCACCACCATGAAGCCCAGGCCCGCGGACAGCAGGTTGGCGGCGACCTCGCGGCGCTCCGCGACGGCATCGCCGGCGCCGGCCAGGTCGACCCAGGCGCCCAGCACCAGGATCACGCCGATCGCGGCCAGGGTGCGCCAGATCGCGCGCCGGCCGAGCAGCAGCCCGGCGAACAGCAGCGGCAGCAGGTGGGTGACCTGCAGGCCCAACTGCGACTTGAGGCCGTAGCTCTGGTAGTTGAGTCCCATCATCACCAGGCTGGCGACCACGGCGAGGCTGGCGGCGAGCCGGAAGCGGCCGCGCCGCAGCAACCAGAAGCACGACCAGAGAAAGGCGGTGAGCGCCAGGCTGATCGCCTGTCCGGCACCGAAGCCGGGCGCCTCGGCCAGCTCCAGCGCGAGCATCGCCGGCACCAGCACGCCGGGTACCGCGAGGACGACCTGCAGCATCGGCGCATTGCGCCGGTCGAGCGGATCCTCGACCGGCACCTCCTGCAGCCAGCGGTTCAGACGCTGCCAGGGAGGCATGGGCGTGACGGCCGCATCGGCAGGCGCCGGGATGCCGACAGGGTGTTGCGCGAATGCCTCCGCGTTTCGCCGGCGGTGGTGGGCCCGGCCGCGGCGCGGCGCCTCGAGGCGGGCCGTCCGGCGGCGCCGGCGAGCGGCCGCGGCGCGGTCGGCGCCGTGCCGTCGCCGGACGGCGTGGCGCGCACTTGATCCAGATCAGGGGGCGTTGCCGCGGGTGCGCTACCGTGGCGTCGTTCCCTGCTGCTCACCGTTCCGGAGTTGGCCATGCGCGACATCCTAGTGCACCTGAGCCGTTTCACGACATGGACCGGAGGCGCCGAATACGCCGCCCGCATCGCCGCTGCGCTCGACGCGTCGCTGACCGGTGCCTATGTCTATCCGTCGCCGCTCTACATGATGCCGCCCTACGGCTCGCCGGCGCTGCTTTCGGTGATGATCGAGAACGCGCAGGCGATGGAGCACGGTGCGCTCCAGGCGCGGCAGGCGTTCGCCGACTGGGCGCGCGAGCGCGGCGTGCAGCGCACGGCCTGGCAGGTCGCCGAGGGCTATCTTCCCGATACGCTGGGCCAGATCTGCAACTGGCACGACCTGCTGGTGGTGGAACGCGACGACGAAATGCTCTGGGGCACGCCGCAGACCCTGGCCACGCTGCTGCTGCAGGTCGGAATGCCGTGCCTGGTCGTTCCTTCCGTCGTCGCTCCCGGCACCGGACCGGATTGCGTCGCCCTGGCCTGGAACGGCGCACCCGAGGCGGTGCGCGCGATCCACGCGGCGATTCCGTTGCTGCGCCTCGCGCGCCGGGTCGTTCTGCTGTGCGGCGATCGCCGCGATGTGTACACGGGCGCGGGCTACAAGCCGCCTTTCAGCATGGCCGAACACCTGGAGCGGCACGGCATCGGGATCGAGCGGCAGAACCTGGACACCGCCGACGAGCGTGCCGGACACGCCTTGCTGGATGCGGTGGCGGCCTGCGGCGCGGACTTGCTGGTGATGGGGGCCTACGGCCGCAGCCGCTTCAGCGAATGGGCCTTCGGCGGTGCGACGCGGCACGTGCTCGCGCATGCGCAGGTGCCGGTGCTGATGCGTCATTGAGGGTCGCGCCGGCGGCGTGCAGTCCGGCGCTGGCCGGATCAGGCCGGCGCGAGCACCCCGGCCGGCAGCTGCATCGTCACGCAGTGCAGGCTGCCGTTCTGCCAGATCAGCGGGCGGCACGGAATCGGCACCACGGTGCGGCCGGGATGCGCGGCGCCGATGATCGCCGCGGCGGCGCTGTCGGCCGAATCTTCGTAGGCAGGCACCAGCACGGCATCGTTGACGATCAGGTAGTTGGCATAGCTGGCGGCGAGCCGGCGATCGCCGTCGACGATGGGCCGCGCCCAGGGCAGCGCGTGCAGCCGGTACGGGCGGCCGGCCTCGGTGCGCAGCGCGACCAGTTCGTCGGCCATCCGCTCCAGCTCGGCATGATGGCTGTCCCCGGTGTCGTCGCAGGCCTGGTAGACGATTGCCTCGTGCGGGGCCAGGCGCGCCAGTGTGTCGATGTGCGCATCGGTATCGTCGCCCTCGAGATAGCCGTACTCGAGCGCCAGCACGCGATCGACGCCGAGCGTCTCGCGCAACGTACCGGCGATCGCATCGCGGCGCTGGCTGCCGTGGCGATGCTCGAGGCAGTTCCAGGTCGTCAGCAGCGTGCCCTGGCCGTCGGACTCGATGGCGCCGCCTTCCAGCGCCCAGTCGATGCGCTGGTGGGTCGCCGCGTGGAACAGGCCGCGTTCGACCAGGCCCTCGACCAGGCGGTCGTCGCGGCCGGCCTCGAACTTGCCGCCCCAGCCGGTGAAGCGGAAATCGGCGAGCACGAAGCGGCTGCCGTCGGTCAGCGTGATCGGGCCGCTGTCGCGCAGCCAGGTATCGTCGTACGGGATCGGCACCCAGCGGATCCGGCTGGGTTCGACGCCGGCGCCGGCCAGCAGCGCGGCGGCGCGATCGCGCACCTGCGCATCGGCGACGCAGATCACCACGGTCTGGAAGCGCGCGATCGCACTGGCCAGTGCGACATAGGTGGTCTCGACCTCGGCCAGGCGCGGCGCCCAGTCGGTGCCGGCATGCGGCCAGGCGATCAGGATCGCTGCCTGCGGTTCCCATTCCGCAGGCAGGCGCAGGGAGCTGTGGGTCATTTCAGGAGGTCGGGTTGGCGACGGCGTGGATGACGCGGTCGCGCTCGAAGTAGACGGTGTAGTCGCTGTAGCGCCAGCGATTGATCGGCGGCTGGCGCGGCTGGCCGCCGCCGGCGGTCGGCAGCTTGTCGAGCGGCGTGCCGTAGCGGCGCTCGACCTCGGCCATCGACAGGCCCCGGCGCGGCAGGTCGCGGCCGTGCTCGTGCTCGACGTTCCGGAGCAGCAGGCTCTCGGCGCGCGCCGGCGGCAGACTGGCCAGGCACAGCCCGGCGAGCAGCGACGTACCGACAATGTACTTTAGGTTCATGGCCCAACCTCATGATTTATTTATGTAGGTTCGTGGCCGGCGACCGCGATCCGGCGTCAGGCTTTGTAGCAGAACCCTACGGCGACTTCCATGACATGGGTCGTCGTGCGTGGCCCCGGAAACGACAAAGGCCGCTCGCGCGGCCTTGTCGCTGGTTCTGCGGCGGCACGCCGCGGAACGGCGGATCAGCGCTGGCGCGCCTTGAACCGCGGGTTGCTCTTGCAGATCACGAAGATCTTGCCGCGACGGCGGACGACCTTGCAATCACGGTGCCGCGACTTGGCGGACTTGAGGGACGACAGCACTTTCATGGAATGGCCTCGGGCGACATCTGGCTAAAAAAGACGCGGAATCATACCGTCCGAACGCATTGAATGCAAAGGATTCCGAAGGGCCGGTTCAGACCCGCCCGCTGACCGGGATCAGCGCGCCGGTGATCGCACGGGCCTGGGCCGACAGCAGGAACACGATGACGCCGGCCAGGTCCGCCGGGGCCACCCACCGGCTGAAGTCGGCCTCGGGCATGTCCGCGCGATTCTGCGGGGTGTCGATGATGCTCGGCAGGACCGCGTTGACCGTGACGCCCTGGTCCTTGAGTTCCTCGGCCAGCGCTTCGGTCAGCCGGGCGACGCCGGCCTTCGAGGCGGCATAGGCGCCCATGCCGGCGCCCGCGCGTGCGGCCGCGGCTGCGCCGATGTTGACGATGCGGCCATCCCCGCCGGCGCGCAGCTGCGGCAGCGCGGCCTTGCTGGCGGCGACGGCAGTGCGCAGGTTGACCGCGTAGAGCAGGTCCCAGGTCGCCAGGTTGCCGCCTGCGAGCGTCTCCCACCGGAAGGTGCCGGCGATGTTGACCAGGGCGTCGATGCCGCCGAGGCGGGCGCCGATGCGCTCGAATACCGCATCGACCTGCGCGTCGTCGCCGAGATCGATGCCGCCGAAGGCCTCGGCACCGGTGATCGCCGGCGGCGGCGTTTCGGCGCGATCGACGGCCGCGACGCGGGCGCCAGCGGCCAGCGCGGCCTGGACCACGGCGCTGCCGAGACTGCCGAACGCGCCGGTGACCACGATCCGTTTGCCTTCGAGCTGCATCTGCCGGTTCCTCCCGATCGAAAAGACGCGAGTCTAGCAGGGCGGCGGCGACGGCCCTCGGGGACGGCGCGTCGTGCAGTCGCGTTCGGCCGCAACGACGGCACCATCGACCTTCGTCGTTGCAACCGAGGGGTTGAGGTTTGGATCATGCGCCCCACTACGCTGGCGCGTACGCGTGTCATCGCGTCCGCGCACGGCCTCGTGGCAGGCCGCCATGCCGGTGCTGGGCGAGGGCAGCGCAGGGTGTCGCATCCATCACAACAAGGGTTTCCCGATGTCTTCGATCAAGCGCTCCCGCCGGGAGCTTGCAGGCCGTGCCGCGATGCTGCTGGGTGTGGCACTGGGCGCCACGGCGATGGCGCCGCCGGCCGGCGCGGCCGACTACACCGTGTACGCCGGCTCGAGCGTGACCGCGTCGGATCGCTACTGGACGCCGGCCGTGTACCTGGACGTGGCCGGCGAGCGCCGGCAGACCGGGCGCTTCACCTGGCGGCCGGTGGCGTCGCTGGGATGGATCGGCGCGCGTGACCAGCGCGCGGAGCTGGATCGCAACGTCACCGTCGCGGCGGTGGGCGTCAGCCTGGTCGACTGGTGGAAGCGCGCGTTCGTCTCGTTCCAGGTCGGCTACGCCGGCCGGACGACCGAGGCGCTCAGCAGCCACGGCCAGTTCGTCAGTTCGCTCGGCTGGCAGGGCGACCACGTCGCGCTGATGGTGCGGCACGTCTCCAACGGCAACGTGTTCGGCGGACGCAACCTCGGCGAGACGCTGTTCATGGTCGGCGTCACGTTCTGAATGCCGCGGTCGTTCGCGCGTCGGGCCTGATCGACGCGTGATTGTTGTTCCGGCAGCGACAGTCAATCGACGTCGCACGGGCTGATCCGGGCAGGTGCCGGCGCCATCGTGATGGCCTGGCACTTCATCCGGATACCTCGATGATCCTCCTGCGTCCGGCCTGCGAGCGGGGCCACGCCGAGCACGGCGGGCTCGATTCCTGGCACAGCTTCTCGTTCGGCGGCTACCACGATCCCGGGCACGTGCACTGGGGGCCGTTGCGCGTGATCAACGAGGCGCGGATCGACGCCGGGCGCGACTTCGGCCGGCACGGCCATCGCGACATGGAGATCATCAACTACGTGCTGGATGGGGCACTCGGGCAGCGGGACTCGATGGGCAACAGCGCCTGCATCGTGCCCGGCGACGTCCAGCGCATGAGCGCCGGCAGCGGCGTGATCCATTCGGAGTTCAACCACGCCCCCTCAGGCCGGACCCATTTCCTGCAGATCTGGATCCTGCCCGCGGTGCAGGGCCTGCCGCCGTCCTACGAGCAGACGCATTTCGACGCCGCGGACAGGCGCGGGCGCCTGCGCCGGATCGTCAGTCCCGACGGACGCGACGGATCGGTGCGCATCCACCAGGATGCCTGCCTCTACAGCGGGCTGTTCGACGGCGACGAGCGGGCCGAACTGTCGCTCGCGCCCGGCCGCCTGGGCTACGTCCACGTCGCACGCGGCGAGGCGGTCGTCGACGGCTACCCGCTGGGCGCCGGCGACGCATTGCGCTACCGGGCACAACGGTCGATCTCGATCGGGCAGGGCCGTGCCGCCGAGGTGCTGGTGTTCGACCTGCCGGTGCGCTGAGCGGGCGGTCGCACGGCGGGACCATGCCCGGCCCCGGCTGACGCATCCTGCCGGCTGCGGCTCGGGATCGCCCTGGCGGCGCGTCCGCGACTGCGGAATGAGAGGGGCTGCCCCTCTGCCCGATCGCGCCGCGGGCGCGTCAACCGGCCCGCGGCATCGTGGGGCTAGAACTCCTCGTCGAAACCGTCCGTATAGATCGGGTCGGCACGCTCGCCGTCGATCGTCAGCTCGAGGTAGGAGTCGATCAGGGTGCCGCCGCCGGTAATCTCCGCGCCGAAGCGGCCCGGCCGGATCTCGCCGTTGTAGTCCTTGGACTCGAGCTCGATCTTGAACGTGCCGGTGCCCGACCAACCCAGATCCTTGCCGTTGAAATGGATCCAGGTCTGGTCCGACAGCGTCGGCACGTCGAACGTGAAGTAGAAGTCGGCGGCATCCTCGTCGCCGGTCGTGGTGTAGGTGATGACGACCTTGGTCGCGGTCACGCTGCCGGTGAACGGTCCGAATTCGTCGCCGAGCCATCCCCACAGGAACGAGTTGTTCGCGGTCGACGGCATGTCCAGGCGCCAGCTCAGGGGAGCGGCGCTCGCACCGGCGCTGGCCAGCGCGAGGATGAGAACGAGGAGGATTCTGCGGATCACGGAAGCGCCCTTGGGTTGGTGACGGAGGCTCGATTGCAGCGCATCGGGCCTGGAGAATCTTGACGGGATCATGACGAAGGCACGGAAAGTTCTGACTTGTGCCTTGATCGGGCTGGTTTTTTGTTCCGCGGCCCCCCGTCCGGCGACTCACGGCGGATGCCCGCGCACCGGCCCGTCGCGCATCGGGCCCGGCGCTGTGCCGGTACCGGGGCCGGGGCGCACGCTTAGGGAATCGTCCGCAGCGCGGCCGGCAGATCCAGCTGCGGCGAGTGCCGTAGCGCATCGAGGCGGGCCTGCGCCGCGTCGGCTTCGGCTGCCCGGCCGGCGGCGCGCAGGGCGTCGACGCGCAACGCGATCGCGGCCGGCTGGTCGGCGAGCCAGGTCGTCAGCGCCGGCAGCGCCAGCGTCGCCTCGCTATGGCCGAGGTCGAGCTGCCAGCGGCCCAGCTCGAACACGGCGGCCTGGGTGACCGGACCGCGGTCGGTGCCGCGGCCGGCCACGAAGGCGGCCAGCGCGTCGGCCGCGCCGGCGGCATCGCCGTCGACGTGGCGCAGCTGGGCGTCGATCAGCGGCAGGCGCTCGGCCAGCGGCCGGGCGTCGGTCGCCTCGTCCGCCAGCCGGCGGTAGGCTTCGGCGGCCGCATGCGCGCGGGCGGCCTCTCCGGCATGGCCGGCAGTCTGCACGGTCTCGGCGAGGACCTGGCCGACGTTGCGCTGCATGCCGCGCGCGGCGTAGAGCGCGCGGGCGCGCTCGAGCTGGTCGAGCGCCCCGGTCCAGTCCTTGCGCCGGGCTGCCAGCGCCGACAGCAGCCAGCGCGCCTCGGCTTCCCAGTAGGCATTGCCCTCGTGCTCGGCATGGCGCAGCACCGCTTCGCCGAGTGCGCCGGCATCGGCGGTGCGCTCGAAGGCGTCCAGCACCCAGCCCAGGCCGATGGCGCTGAACACCTGCACCTGGCGATCGGCGCGCTCGCGCGCCAGCCGCAGGCCCTGCTGCAGCAGCGTCGCGGCATCGAGCGACCGGCCGGCATTGTGTTCGGCACCGCCGAGATTGAGCAGGATGGCCGCTTCCAGGCCGCCGTCGCCGCCGGCGCGGGCCGCATCCAGTGCGGCGCGCAGCCGCGCGATGGCCGCTTCCGCGTCGCCCTCGGCGTTCTCGACCACGGCCAGGTTGAACAGCGCGCTGGCCTCGCGCCGGCGGTCGCCCAGCGCGCGTGCGCGCGCCAGCGCCTCGTCGAACCGCTCGCGTGCTTCACGGCGCCGGCCGCGCTCGCTCTCGATCGAGCCATAGGCCACCAGCAGGTCGATCTGCGCCAGGGCGGGCAGGGGCTCGTGCAGGTCCGCCAGCGCGGCATCGAGACGGGTCGCGGCCGCCTCGATGTCGCCGCGCCGGAACGCGACGCTGGCCAGCTGCCGGGTCGCCTGCAGGTAGGGCGCGACCAGGCCGCGCCGGCGCGCGGTCTCGGCGACGCGCTCGGCGTTGGCGACGCCGCTGTCGACCTCGTCGGTGGCGATCTGCGCAGCCGCCAAGTGCAGGCGCGGCCACAGCAGGGCCGGATCGTGGTCGAGGCAGATGTCGAAGTACTTCTTGGCGCCCGCCTGGTCGCCGCGCATCTGCGCATCGATGCCGCGCGCATAGGCCTCGGCGACGAACGGATCCTGTATCTCGGCCGTTGCGGCCGCGGCGACGGCGCCGTCCGGCAGCGGTTGCTGGAGGCGCTGGCGCACGCGTGCCGCGGCATCGACCGCGATCGCCGCCGGCGTGCTGCCGCGCAGGACTTCGCGGTACTCCACGCCGCTGTCGAGCGCGACCACGCGCAGGTCCAGCTCGACCAGCGGGCCGAGCGTACGCAGCTCGGTGAATGCGGCATGCGTCGCGCCGGACGCCTCGCGCAGGCGCCGGCGCGTATCGGCGTCTTCCGGCGGATGGACGGCGGGGTCGCCGAAGGCATCGGGCGGTGCCAGGATCTCGATGCCGCTGCGATCGCCGAGCAGGCTGCCGATCAAGCCGGTCAGGCCGTTGCGCACCCAGGCCAGGTCGGCGCTGCCGCTGCGCTCGACGGTCGGCAGCAGCACGATCCGTACCGGCGCCGCCGTCGGCACGGCGGCCGGCGGCCGCGATGCGGGCCACATCAGCACCGCTGTCGCGATGAGCACGGCAACGACCAGGCCGCCGAGCAGCCAGTACGGCAGCCGGCGCCGCGGCGCCGCCGCCGATGCCGGCATCGTCGCGGTCGTCTCGGCCGCTGCTGCCTGCGGCGGGTTGGGATCCTCGTCCGCTTCGAGCGCGCCGACCCATTGCAGGCCGCGGCCGTGCACGGTGCGGATCGAGGCCTGGGCCTCGCCGTCGTCGCCGAGCGCGCGGCGTGCCTTGCGCAGCAGCTGCGAGAGCGCGGCATCGGTCACCGCGCGGTCGGGCCAGAGGGCATCGCCGATCTCGCGCTTGCTCAGCGCCCGATCGGGATGGGCGATCAGCAGCGCGATCAGGTCGAAGACCTTGGCTTCCACCTCCACCGCGACGTCGTTGCGCCGGATGCCGCGGGCGGCGAGATCGATCCGGTACTCGCCGCTGCGCAACCGCTGCGGGTCGGATGCAGCGGCCGGCGATCCGGTCCCGTCGATAGGCTCGGCCATGCGCACGGGCCTACGCGGACACCGCGGCGGGCGCGTGTCCTTCGGGCGAGGTTTGGGGACGTATCCGCGGTGGCGCTGCTGTCATCGGGCGTAGAAGGGTTCCTGCCGCCGATCGTGCAATCGACGGCCCGGGCCACCGACGGCGGCCCCGGGACGAATCTTCGCACGATTCGCCGCGCGGCCGGAGCCGCCGCCGGGGCGCGCCGATGCCGCGGCCGCCGTCACGATCACGGCATCGGGCGGGTCCGGCGGGCCGGTGGCCGGGGCCTACGTCTTGCGCTAAGTTGGCGCGTCCCGCCGGACTTCTGGTCCGTGCCGCGGGCTTTTCCGTTGCCGCTTGTTCCCGGAGCCCCATGAAGCACTTGTTGCGTGTCGTCGTGTTGTTTGCGTTGTTGATGTCCACCGCCGGCGCGGCGCCCGACAAGAGCGCGGCGGGCACCGAATCACCGGTCGGGCAGGTACTCGCGCTCGGGCCGTTGCCGGTCTCGACCGCGGCGATCGCGGCCGATGCCAAGCTCGACGAACTCGAGCGTGCACTGGCGATGCAGCTGGCGCGCGCCGGCCTGCCGAAGGCCGGCGGCGAGGTGCCCGTCTTCGGGCACACGCTGCGCTGGCAGGCCGCCGATCCGGCCGCGCTCGACGGCGCCGATGCGCTGTGGCTGTGGTCGGTCAACCTGGAGGCTTCGCGCTACGTCGAAGGGCGCCTCGCGCTCGACGGCCTGCGCAAGCCGGTGGTCTGGCGCGACGGCCAGGTGCAGGCGGTCAAGGACGCGGCGGTGGAACTGAAGCTACCCACCGGCAGCCATGCGGTGTGGCTGCTGCATCGCGGCCGCGACGGAAAGGATGCGCCGCGCCTGCGCTGGCTCGGCAAGGCCGCGCACGACCGCGTCACCGTGCACCTGCAACCAGCGCGGCGCGTCTCGGCGCAGCTGCTGACGAACGCGCAGACGGTGTCGAAGCTGGCGATCTCGCCCGACGGCAAGCGCCTGGCGTTGGCCTTCGGCGGCCGCGACGAGGTCGCCAAGGCGGATTTGCGCCGGCTCGAGATCCGCGACCTGGCCGATGGCGGCATCGTCCAGCAATGGACCGGCCCGATCCCCGCGGCCGTGGCCTGGAGCCCGGACGGCCACTGGCTGGCGCTGCAGCAGGACAAGCAGCTGTGGCTGCGCGACGTGCGCAGCGGCGAAGCGCGGCTGCTGGCCGAGCACGACTCCATCGGCGACTGGCGCTGGCATCCGGACTCGGGCTCGCTCCTGTTCGAATGGACACGGCCGTTCGACGCCAAGGACGCCAAGGTCAAGCGCCTGCGCGGCCTCGAGGACCGCTGGAAGACCTTCCGCGACAACAGCCAGCTGTTCCAGATCGACATCGCGTCCGGCCTGGTGCGGCCGCTGACGGCCGGCAAGACGTCGGTCAACCTGCTCGACGTCGATCCGTCCGGCCGCCGGCTGCTGCTGTCCGAGCGCCTGATCGACTACGCCGAGCCGCCGCACAGCCAGTTCCGGCTGTTCGAGCTGACGCTGCCGGATCTCGCGCGCCGCGACATCGCCACGCTGCGGACGCTCGACGGCGCGCTGTTCGCCGGCGACGCGGCGGCGGACGGCTACTGGCTGCTGTCCGGCCCCGACCTGCCGATCGGCGACGGCAGCACGCTGCCGGCCGAGGTCGTGCCGAACAGCTTCGACGGCCAGCTCTACCGCCTCGCCGCCGACGGCGCGCGTGCGCGCAGTGTCAGCCGCGACTTCACGCCGGCGATCAGCGGCCTGACCCGGCTGGCCGGCGGCGACCTGCTGCTGAACGTCGTCGAGGGCGATCGCACGCCGTTGTATCGCTATCGCGCCGGAGCGGGCCGCTTCGAGCGCGTCGATACCGGCGTCGACCTCGTCGACGGCCTGGCCGTCTCGACCGGCCGTGATCCGGTGCTGGCGCTGTTCGGCACCGGCGCGGCCGCCCCGCAACGCGTGAACGTGGTGGACCTGGCGCGCAACAAGGCGCGGGTGCTGGTCGATTCGGCGCGCAGCGACTACGCGCAGGTGCGCTTCGGCGAGGTGCGCGACTGGACCTTCGCCAACAGCGCCGGCGACACGATCGACGGCCGCTACTACCTGCCGCCGGACTTCGACACCGCGCGCCGCTACCCGCTGATCGTCTACTACTACGGCGGCACGACACCGGTGAACCGCCAGTTCACCGGCCGCTATCCGTTCCACCTGTGGGCCGCCAACGGCTACGTCGTCTACGTGCTGCAGCCGCGCGGCACGATCGGCTACGGGCAGCGCTACTCGGCCCTGCACGTCAACGCCTGGGGCGACTACGCCGCCGACGACATCATCGAGGGCACGCGCGCGTTCGTCGCCGCGCACCCGTTCGTCGACCCCAAGCGGATCGGCAACATCGGCGCCAGCTACGGCGGCTTCATGACGATGTTCCTGGCCACGAGGACCGACCTGTTCGCGACCTCGATCGCCCATGCCGGCATCAGCGACCTGACCGGCTACTGGGGCGAGGGCTGGTGGGGCTACGGCTACAGCGGCGTCGCCAGCCGCGGCAGCTTCCCGTGGAACAACCGCGAGCTCTACGTCGAGCACAGCCCGGTCTACCACGCCGACCGCATCACCACGCCGCTGCTGCTGCTGACCGGCGATGCCGACACCAACGTGCCGCCCGGCGAGAGCCGGACGATGTACACGGCGCTGAAGCTGCTCGGCAAGGAGGTGGAGATGGTCGAGGTCGCCGGCCAGGACCACCACATCCTCGATCGCGAGAAACGCTACCTGTGGTGGGACACGATCCTGGCCTGGTTCGACCGCGGCCTCAAGGGCGAGCCGCAGTGGTGGCAGGGCCTCTATCCGGAAACCGCCGAGACCGATGCCGCCGCGCCGGTGGCCGCAGACGCGCCGTGACCGCGTGCAGGGTCATGGCGCGACGGTCTCGTCCGCGCCCTGCCGGAGCGCGGCGCCGAAGCGATCCACTGCCTGCTTGAGGGCGGCCAGCTCGGCGGCGGGCAGATCGATGGCGCAGGCCAGCTGCGCCGGGATCGCGGCCGCCGCCGCTTCGAGGGCGCGGCCGCTGTCGGTGAGCGTGACCACGACGCGCCGTTCGTCGGCGCGGTCGCGCTCGCGCCGGACCAGGCCGGCGCGCTCGAGCCGTTTCAGCAGCGGACTCGAGGTACCGACGTCGAGCCCCAGCGCCTCGGTCAGCTCGCCGACACTGCGCGGCGCGCGCTCCCATAGCGCGAGCATCGCCAGGTACTGTGGATAGGTGAGGCCCAGCGGCGCGAGCAGCGGGCGGTAGCGCCGCGTCAGCCGCGCGACCGCCGTGTACAGCGAGAAGCACAGCTGGCGTTCGAGCGGCGCGGCCCGGGGCGGCCGGGCGGTCATGCCCGTGTCCCTGCGGCACCGTGCCCGCGCAGCGACGTCGGCGCGGTCATGCCGGCCGGGCGAGCTCGCGCTCGACCGCGGCGACCAGCCGCGGGTCGTCGGCGGTGACGTCGGGCGCGAAGCGCTCGACCACGCGGCCGTCGCGGGCGACCAGGAACTTCTCGAAGTTCCACAGCACCTCCGGCGCCGGGTTGGGGGCGATGCCATAGGCCTGCAGGCGCTCGCGCATTGGCCCTTCGCCGGTGGCCTGCGGCTGGTCGGCGGTCAGCCGGACGTAGAGCGGGTGCTTGCCGGCACCGACGACCGAGATCTTCGAGAACAGCGGGAAACTGACGTCGTAGTTGGTCGAGCAGAAACTGGCGATTTCCGCCTCGCTGCCGGGCTCCTGGCCGTTGAAGTCGTTGGCGGGGAAGCCGAGCACGTCCAGCCCGTCGGCCTGCCGCGCGCGGTGGAGCCGTTCGAGCCCTTCGTACTGCGGCGTCAGTCCGCACTTGGACGCCACGTTGACGATCAGCAGCACCTTGCCGCGCGAGGCGCCCAGCGTGGCGTCGCTGCCGTCGATCCGCTTCACGGGAATGTCGTAGAGGTTCTGGGTCATCGGTGGCTCCGAGGCGTTGAGGGGGGGGGATCAATAGCGCGATATCTTATGGTGTGCAATACATTTAGTCGACCGGCGAACATCGAGACGGTCATCAGCTCCAGCGCGGCACGCCGCGCCACCGGGGTGGCATCGCCGGACGCCCTGCCGCGTCCGTCCGCGAAGCCGCCCGGCACGGTTCCGCGCCGGTTTACCGTGCCGGTGTCCCCGCGCGCCGCTCAACGGCCGAGAGCTCAAAGGCCAAGACACGCTCTATACTGCCGGCGCGTCACTTCCGGCGCGGCGCCAAGCCCGAGGCTGTCCCCACTTGACCGCAAAGACTCCACGGCCCGCCAAGGCCGCTCCCGCAACCAAGGCCGCCAAGGCCACCGCCTCCCCGAAGAAGACATCCACCGCGCGCAGCAGTGCCCGCACGACCGCAGCGGCCGGTGCCGCCGCCAAGACCAAGACGGTGCGCAAGACCGCTGCTGCCGCGCCCCGGACCGCTGCCAAGAAGGCGCCCGCCAGGACGTCCGCACGGGCCAAGCCGCCGGCAGCCAAGGCGCCGGCCGTGAAATCGCCAGCGCGCGCAGCCGCCGCCAAGTCCGCCGCCGTGCCGAAGGCGCCGCGCCAGCGCACGCAGCCCAAGCCGGCCCGCGAGACCGACGTCGTCGCCCGCCTGCGCGATGTCGTCGTCAAGGCGCTGGACGACTTGAAGGCACGCGACATCGTCGAGCTGGACGTCACTGGCCGCACGTCGATCGCCGACATCATCGTCGTCGCCGGCGGCACCTCGAGCCGTCACGTCAAGTCGATCGCCGACGAGGTGATCAAGCAGACCAAGAAGGCCGGCCTGCCGCCGCTCGGCGTGGAAGGCCAGCGCGAGGGCGAGTGGGTCCTGGTGGACCTGGGCGACATCGTCGTCCACATCATGCTGCCGCGTGCACGCGAGTTCTACGGCCTGGAACGCCTGTGGTCGGTCGACGGCGACAGCCGCCAGGAAGCCGCCGCGGTCTGACCGCCGCCTCATGCGCACCCGCCTCATCTCGGTCGGCGAGCGCATGCCGGCGTGGGTCGCCGAGGGTTTCGCCGAGTACCGCAAGCGGCTTTCGCGCGAGCTGCCGCTCGATCTGGTCGAGATCCCGCTCGGCAGTCGCGGCAAGGGCCGCGACCCGGCCCGCGCCATCGCCGAGGAAGGCCAGGCCGTCCTCGGCGCGCTGGCCAGGGAGGTGCATGTGGTCGCGCTCGACGGGCGTGGCAAGCCCTGGTCCAGCGAGCAGCTGGCCGCACAGCTGGGTGCCTGGCGCATGCACGGCCGCGACCTGGCGATCCTGATCGGCGGACCCGACGGCCATGCGCCCGAGGTGCTCGCGCGGGCCCAGCAGACCTGGTCGCTGGGGCCGCTGACGCTGCCGCACATGCTGGTGCGCCTGGTGGTGGCCGAGCAGCTCTATCGCGCCTGCTCGCTGCTGGCGGGCCACCCGTACCATCGCGCCTGAATCCTGCGCCGGGGCGGCGGCACGGCGCAGGCGGCGATCACTTGCGGCGCGCCGGCTTCTTCGCCGCTGCCGCCGCCGGGCCGGCCTTCGTGGCTGCGGCCGCCGGCGGTACCTCGGGCCGGGTCGCCGTGGTGAACACCTTGAGGAAGTCCTCGAAGCCGGTCGTCGTCGGCAGCGCGACGCCCGCTTCGCGAATCGCCTCGCCGCAGGCGGCCTGCCAGGCGTCGACCGCCTCCTGCAGGCCGTTGGCGAAGCTCGACTGCTGGGCGATGGCGGCATCGGTCGATGCCTGCAGCGCGTCGGCATCGGCCTGTATCGAAGCCCAGAAGCCGTCGCCGGGCAGCTTGGAGAGCTGCTCCCAGTCGCCGGCGGCTAAGGCGCGCTCGGACTCGCGCAGCGTCCGGTTCACCGCCTCGTCGACACGGGCCAGGCCCTGGCGGGCCCACTGGCGCCGGTGTTCGCTGAGCAGGCGGCCGACGCGCAGGGCCAGGTCGAGATTGGCCTTGTACAGCGCCAGCGGTGTCTTGGTATCGGGAATCATCGTCGTCACTCCTTAGGGTTGCCGGGGAGGAACGCCGCCAGCCGGGCCGGCGGCAACGGGCGAGATGATGGGCGGGCCGTGGATCGGCGCCGCGCCGGGAGCGAATCGACGCCGCCGGGGCGATCGGGGTCCGCTCGCGCGTTGGCCGGAACCGGATCCCGCGCACACTCGCTCGGGCAGGATAGCGCCGGATTGATTGCGGCGGCTTGACGGATGCCGACCGCGGACGCGATGCGGTGGTGACGCGGGGCGGCGTGCGGCCGCCCGGTCGCGACCGCGGGGGCGGCTGCGCCCGGCGCTCAGAACGCCGGCAGGACCGCGCCGTGGTACTGCGTGGCGATGAAGTCCCGGACCGCCGGGCTGGTCAGCGCTGCCGCCAGCTTGCGCACGGCCGGGCTGTCGCGGTTGTCGGGACGCGCCACCAGGAAGTTGACGTAGGGCGAGCGGCCGTCCTCGATCGCCAGCGCATCGCGGGTCGGATCGAGCTTGGCGTCGAGCGCGTAGTTGGTATTGATCAGCGCCAGGTCCACCTGGCCGAGCAGGCGCGGCAGCATGGCCGCTTCCAGTTCGCGGAACTTGAGCTTGCGCGGATTGGCGGTGATGTCGCGCAGGCTCGACAGCGGGTTGTCCGGCTGCTTGAGCGTGACCAGGCCGGCCTTCTGCAACAGCAGCAGGGCGCGGCCGCCGTTGCTGGCCTCGTTCGGGATCGCCACGGTGGCGCCCTCCGGCACGGCGTCGAGGCTGGCGTGCTTCTTCGAGTACGCACCCAGCGGCTCGATGTGCACGCCGACCACCGGTACCAGTTGCGTGCCCTTACCCTTGTTGAATTCCTCCAGGTACGGCCCGGTCTGGAAATAGTTGGCGTCCAGGCGCTTCTCGGCCACCTGCACGTTGGGCTGGACGTAGTCGGTGAAGACCTTCACCTCCAGCTCGACGCCCTCGGCGGCCAGGACCGGTTTGACGAAGGCCAGGATCTGCGCGTGCGGCACCGCGGTCGCGGCCACCGTCAGTTTCTCGGCGGCGGCGGACGTGGCGGCCAGCAGGGCGGCCAGCACCAGGGCGAATCGTTTCATGGCAGATCGGCGGTCGGGGAGGGGGGCGCGGTATTGTCGTGGGCGTGCCGGGCTGGCGTCATGGCCGGCCGGCACAAGCATATAACCGATGTCAGCGCCGGCTGTAGCGCGCCACCAGGGCGTCGCCGAGCATCTGCAGGAGCTGCACCAGGACCAGCAGCAACACCACGGTCACGATCATGACGTCGGTCTGGAACCGCTGGTAGCCGAAGCGCATCGCCAGGTCGCCGAGGCCGCCGGCGCCGACGACGCCGGCCATCGCCGTATACGAGACCAGGGCCACCGCCGTGACGGTGATGCCGGCAATGATGCCGGCGCGCGCCTCGGGCAGCAGCACGCCGGTGACGATCTGGCGCGTCGTCGCGCCCATCGCCTGGCTCGCCTCGATCACGCCGCGGTCCACGCCGCGCAGCGCGGTCTCGACCAGGCGCGCGAAGAACGGCGCGGTGCCGGCGACCAGCGGCGGGATCGCGCCGGCCACGCCGAGCGAGGTGCCGACCAGCAGTAGCGTCACCGGGATCATCACGATCAGCAGGATGATGAACGGCAGCGAGCGCAGCACGTTGACGACGAACGAGAGCGCCGCGTAGACGACGCGGTGCTCGAGCAGCTGCCCGCGCGAGGTCAGGAACAGCACGACGCCGAGCGGAAGCCCCAGCAGTACGCTGAACAGCAGGGCGCCGCCGAGCATCAGCAGCGTGTCGAGGCTGGCCAGGCCGATCTCGGCCCAGTCGATGTTGGCGAGCAGCGCGTCCATCAGTCGATCGCCTCCACGCGCGCACCGGCTTCGCGCAGCCGCTGCACGGCCGCTTCGGCCGCGTCGCCGTGCAGTGCCAGCGTCAGCTGCGCGTAGGGAAGGTCCTTGATCCGGTCGACATGGCCGGCGACCAGGCCGAAGTCCACGCCGGTCTCGCGCGCGACACGGCCGAGCAACGGGGCCTGCGTCGTGTCGCCGCGCAGCGTGACGCGGATGCGCCGGACGCCGGGCGCCCGGTCCGGCTTCGCCGTCGCCGGATCCTCGTGTTCGTGTTCCTGCACGAAGCGCTGCGTGGTCGCGTGGCGCGGATGAAGGAACACGTCGGCGACCGGTCCGGATTCGACCAGGCGACCGTCCTCGAGCACGGCGACGCGGTCGCAGATGCGGCGGATCACGTCCATCTCGTGCGTGATCAGCACGATCGTCAGGCCGTCCTCGCGGTTGATCTGGTCGAGCAGCCGCAGCACCGAGGCGGTCGTCTCCGGGTCCAGCGCGCTGGTCGCTTCGTCGCAGAGCAGGATGCCGGGGGCGCAGGCCAGCGCGCGGGCGATCCCGACGCGCTGCTTCTGGCCGCCGGACAGCTGGGCCGGATAGTGGCCGGCATGATCGGCGAGTCCGACCCGGTCGAGCAGTTCGGCGACGCGGCGCGCCGTCGCGGCGCGGTCGTGGCCGGCCAGCTGCAGCGGAAAGGCGACGTTCGCGGCCACGGTCCGCGACGCGAGCAGGTTGAAGTGCTGGAAGATCATGCCCACGCGGCGCCGCAGCGCGCGCAGCCCGTCGGCGTCGAGGGTGCCGACGTCGACGCCCTCCACCTGCACGCTGCCGCCGCTCGGCCGCTCCAGGCCGTTGATCAGCCGCAGCAAGGTGGATTTTCCGGCACCCGAGCGGCCGATGATGCCGAACACCTCGCCGGCGCCGATCGCCAGATCGAGCGGGTGCAGGGCGGTGCGCTCGACGCCGGCGACGCGGTAATGCTTGTGGGCGGACTTGAACTCGATCACGAAGAAGATCCCGGAACGGTACGGCAGCCGGCCGTCGTGCGAAGGACCGGCCTGCCGCTGCTACGGTACCGCATGGCCGCGGCGCCTTCGACCGTCGCATCGGTCATAAGCGAAGGCGCCGAGGGCATGTCGCGGCCGCAGGCGCCGGTTGGCGGCCTGCGGCCTGCAGGCTACTTCCCCGTGCAGGTCCCGCTTCCGCGGAACTGGAGCGACCAGCCGCGAACGACCGGCTGCGGCGTCACGCCGTCGACGATGCGGTCGTCGATCGCGATCGACCACAGGCCGTGGGCCGGCTGGCCGGCGAGGTCGGCCAGGGGTTCGCAGCTGGGATCGGTCGGCGGGCAGGCGGCCAGTACCGGCCGTCGCGCGTTGCCGAGGGCGACCACTTCGCAATCCTGCTGGCGCTCGGTGCCGGTGAACAGGCATTCGTCCTTGGACGCCGAATACAGATAGCACACCTCTTCCGGTGGATCGGGCCGGATACCCGAGCAGGACGGCGCGATGTTCTGGTCCCACAGCGGCGTCCAGCGGCCGCTGCCGCCGGGCCGCTGCAGTTGCCAGCCGCTCTCGGTCAACCAGGTCGTCGTCGCGTAGCTGCCCGGGAGGTGGTCGAAGTGATAGCGCGCGACGACCTGATCGATGCAGAACGTTTCGGGCACGTCGATGCTCGAGACCAATGCGTCGTGCGGACCGTTCGGCGTGGCCGGCGGTACGGCCGCGCCGACCGCCTGGCGCAGGGTCAGCGTACCGGGCGCGAACCCGACGGCGACCGTGATCGGCGCAGTCAGGTTGCAGGTCGTGGTCGTGCTCTCGACGACGATGCCGGCCTGGTGCGTCGTGTTCGGTGTCAATGCCGTGGCTGCTGGTGCCAGGCCGACCATCACCGTCGCGCTCTGGCCACCGGGAATTGTCAGCACGCGCTGCGGCAGCTGCGTCGGTGTTCCCTCGACCCCGTCGAGGGTCAGCCAGGCCTGGTCGGCCCGGACCCGGATCGAGGCCGCCGTGGTACGCAGGTTCTCGATCGTCAGCGCGCGTGTCGCCTGGTAGGGCTGCTCGATACCGTCCAGCTCGAGCAGCCGTTCCGGCACGCTGAACGCCGTGTAGCCCACTTCCAGCGTCTGGCGCACCCGGTCCGTGAACCCGTGGGTGAGGTCGTGCACCGCGAACTCGCGCGGGAAGATGCCGCAGTCCTGTGCGGGCGGCATCACCGCCTCGACGTCGAAGCTCAGCGTCTGGCCTGCGGCCAGCGTGCCGCTCAGCGGGATCGACGAGAGGATCGAGAGGTACGGGCCGCCTGCGGCGGCATCCGGCGGGTCGATCCGGTAGTCGATCGTGGCGCTGGCGTAGACGCCGCCGACCGGGGCACCGAGCGTGTAGGTGGTGACCGGCTGCGAGAAGCCGGTTCCGGGCATTCCGCTGGTGTAGACCGACAGCGGCGTCACCTGCAGCGTCAGCGGGTCGAGCTGCGCGGCGAAGGGCTTGATGCTGTTGTTGAGCGCGGACGGCGTGGAGGGGCATTGCGAGACGAGGTCCCAGGCCCGGCAGCCGCTGGAGCTCGGATCGACGCAGACGTACCGGGCGCAGCCACCGCCATAGGCCACGGCCAGTTCCACGTACTGCCGTGTCAGGTTGTACAGCGGCGAGCCCGAGCTGAAGCGGAGCGTATGGACGGTCTGGACCAGTGGCGTATCGCCGCTGAGCCCGGCGATGCGGCCGGCGGTGTCCATCTTCTTGGCCAGGCGCGCCGGATGGCCGACGACGGTCGCCTCATCGCCGATCTCGGCGTGGCCGTCGCGCCGCACGCGCAGGAACGGCCGGTCGAGGACGGGTTGATCGAGAAAGCCGACCAGATAGTCGCCGTACACCCCGTAGCCGTTGAGATGGCCGCTGATCCGGCGCACCTTCTCGGGCGGGAAGTGGGCGAGGTCGGGCTCCAGGCATCCGCCGGTGCCGTCGGGCACGCTGTCGTAGCCGAACAGTACGTAGTAGCCGTTGAGGTCGGCCCAGGCGGCCGTGTGCGGCGTGGTCACGATGCTGTCGGGACCGACGAGGAAGGCCGACCGGCCCGGATGGCCCTCGGCGAAATAGATCACCTGCTCGTCGTAGAAATGCGAGCTGGGGCTGAAGGTGTAGCCGTCGAAGGCGGTGAAGCGGCTGGTCTGAATCTCGTAGCTCTGGGTGTCCACGCGGAAATGGATCAGGGCCGGGTCGATGATGAACGCGGTGGCGTCCACCACGCGCTTGAGTTCGGCGGTTTCGGGCAGTCCGGCATCGACCTCGCAGGCGTCACGCCAGTAGTTGATCGTCGGCAGCCCGGTGCTGGGCGGGATCGCATCGGCCTGCGGGCCTTGCGCGAGCGCCAGCAGCGCCAGCAGGCTCGTCGCGACGGCGGTGCCGGTCCTCGCGGACCGTGGTTCGGGGGTCTTGCCGTGCATCGGTGTCTCCCTGTTCGATGAGGGGCAGTACGGGGAACGTCTGGGCAACGCAGGCACATCGGCGGCGCGGCGGCGGTCCGCCCGAAACGAAACCGGACGTGTGTCCCTGGGAGGAAGGCCGCCGTGCCCGGCGGGCAGCGGGCGGCTGGTCGGGCGTGTGCCCGCCAAGCGCGCAAGCCGATCGACGAACACCCCCGGGGACGCGACCAGCGTCCGCTGCGCATGCGGTCATCGACCGGCGCGACACCTAAGGTATCACCGGCCGGTGACCGGTGGCGTCGCGAATGCCACGGCAGGCTCATTTGGCGCCGACGCCGCGCTGCGCTAGGCTGACGCACTTTTTTCCCGACGACCGCGGCACTCCCGCACGTATTGGCGACCATGCAAGAGACCTACGATCCACAAGCGGTCGAAACCGCCGCACAGACCTACTGGACCGACACCCGCGCCTTCGAGGTGAGCGAGGATCCTTCGAAGGAGCCGTTCTACTGCCTGTCGATGTTCATGTACCCCAGTGGCACCATGCACATGGGGCACGTGCGCAACTACACGATCGGCGACGTCATCAGCCGCTACCAGCGCATGCTCGGCAAGAACGTGCTGCAGCCGATGGGCTGGGACGCGTTCGGCCTGCCGGCCGAGAACGCGGCGATCAAGAACAAGGTCCCGCCGGCGCGGTGGACCTACGCCAACATCGACCACATGCGCGGCCAGCTCAAGCGGCTCGGCTTCGTCTACGACTGGTCGCGCGAAGTCACCACCTGCAAGCCGGAGTACTACGTCCACGAGCAGCGCATGTTCACGCGGCTGATGCACAAGGGGCTGGTCTACCGCAGGAACTCGATCGTCAACTGGGATCCGGTCGACCAGACCGTGCTCGCCAACGAGCAGGTCATCGACGGACGCGGCTGGCGCTCGGGCGCCGTCGTCGAGAAGCGCGAGATCCCACAGTGGTTCCTGCGCATCACGGCCTACGCGCAGGAACTGCTCGACGGCCTGGACACGCTGCCGGGCTGGCCCGACTCGGTCAAGACGATGCAGCGCAACTGGATCGGCCGTTCCGAGGGCCTGGAGATCGCGTTCGACATCGCCGGCGGCGGCGCGCCGGTGACGGTGTTCACGACGCGCCCGGACACGCTGATGGGCGTGAGCTACCTGTCGGTGGCGGCCGAGCACCCGCTGGCGCTGGAAGCGGCACGCACGCGTCCCGAGGTGGCCGCCTTCATCGAGGAATGCCGCCACGGCGGTACCGCGGAGGCCGACATCGAGACGCAGGAAAAGAAGGGCGTGGACACCGGCATCAAGGCCATCCATCCGGTCACCGGCGAGGCGATTCCGGTGTGGGTCGCCAACTTCGTCCTGATGAACTACGGCACCGGCGCGGTCATGGCGGTGCCCGCCCACGACCAGCGCGACTGGGAATTCGCCTCGAAGTACGATCTCCTGATCCGCATCGTCATCATTCCCGACGGCGTGCGCGACGCGATCGGCGAGCTGGGCCGCGATGCGCGCAGCAATGCCGACCCGATGAGCGCGGCCCTCGGCGAGAGCCGGCCGATCGACGTGGTCGAACCGGCGGGCGAGCTGGACGTCCTGGCCGAGTTCGAGCGCCAGGTGGTCACCGAAGGCGCGTTCACCGACTACGGCACGCTGGTCAATTCCGGCGAGTACGACGGCCTGGATTTCCGCGGAGCCTTCGATGCACTGGCCGCCCGTTTCGAGCGCGAGGGCCGGGGTGCGCGCAAGGTCAATTTCCGGCTGCGCGACTGGGGTGTCTCGCGGCAGCGCTACTGGGGCTGCCCGATCCCGGTGGTGTATTGCGCCAGTTGCGATGCGGTGCCGGTCCCCGAGGACCAGCTGCCGGTGGTGCTGCCCGAGGACGTGGCGTTCTCCGGTGTGCAGTCGCCGATCAAGGCGGACCCGGCATGGCGCAGGACCACCTGCCCGAACTGCGGCGGGCCGGCCGAGCGCGAGACCGACACGTTCGATACCTTCATGGAATCGAGCTGGTACTACGCGCGCTACACCTCGCCGGGTGCGCCGGACATGGTCGATCAGCGCGCGCGCTATTGGACGCCGGTCGACCAGTACATCGGCGGCATCGAGCACGCGATCCTGCATCTGCTGTACTTCCGCTTCTATCACAAGCTGCTGCGCGACGAGGGCCTGGTCGACAGCGACGAGCCGGCCGCCAACCTGCTGTGCCAGGGCATGGTCGTCGCCGAGACGTTCTATCGCGAGGCGGCCGACGGCAACCGCGAATGGTTCAATCCGGCCGACATCGCGATCAGCCGCGACGAGCGCGGCCGCATCAGCAGCGCGACGCTGAAGGCCGACGGCCAGCCGGTGCTGGTCGGCGGCGTCGAGAAGATGTCCAAGTCCAAGAACAACGGCGTCGACCCGCAGGCGATGGTCGACAAGTACGGCGCCGACACGGTGCGCCTGTTCTCGATGTTCGCCGCGCCGCCGGACCAGTCGCTGGAGTGGAACGAGGCCGGCGTCGAAGGCATGGCGCGCTTCCTCAAGCGCCTGTGGCGCGACCTGCACGCGCATGTCGCGCAGCCGGACCACCCGGAGGTCGATCCGGCTGCGCTGGACGCCGCGCAGAAGGCGCTGCGCCGCCAGGTGCACGAGACGATCGTCAAGGTCGGCGACGACTTCGGCCGCCGCCAGTCGTTCAACACCGCGATCGCCGCGCTGATGGAACTGCTCAACGCGCTGGCGAAGTTCGGCGACATGAGCGACCAGGGCAGGGCGGTGCGCCACGAGGCGTTCGAGACGATCGTGCTGCTGCTGAACCCGATCACGCCGCACGTCAGCCATGCGCTGTGGCAGGCGCTCGGCCACGGCCAGACCGTGGTCGACGACCAGCCCTGGCCGCGCGCCGACCCGGCCGCGCTGGTGCGTGACGAAGTGACGCTCGCGGTGCAGGTCAACGGCAAGCTGCGCGGCACGATCCAGATCCCGGCAGCCGCGTCGCGCGAGGACGCCGAGCGGGCCGCGCTGGCCGAGCCCGCGGTGGTGGCCTTCATCGCGGGGCAGACACCGAAGAAGGTCATCGTCGTGCCCGGCAAGATCGTCAACATCGTGATCTGAGCGTGACGCGCCCGTCGCCGCCGGCCGGCGGCGGGCGCTCGCCGGCGCCTGCCGGCGGATCGCGCATCCTTCCCGTCTGCCACGACCGCATGTCGCACCTGCACATCCCCGAGCGCCTGTCGCTCACCTGCCACGGCGATCCCGCGCGGGAAGCCTGGTTGGCGGCATTGCCCGGCCTGGTCCAGAGCGTCGCCGGGCGCTGGCAGCTGCGCCTGGGCGCACCGTTCGACGGTGACGAGGGCAGCTGCGCCTGGGTCGCTCCGGCCGTCCGCGAGGACGGCACCGATGCAGTGCTGAAGCTGGCGATGCCGCACCTGGAGGCCGAACACGAGAGCCGTGCACTGGCGTTCTGGGATGGTGACGCGGCGGTGCGGGTCCTGGAGGCGGACGAGGCGGAACTAGCGATGCTGCTGGAACGCTGCGTGCCGGGTACCGCGCTGCGCGCCCGGCCGGAGGCCGAGCAGGATGCGGTGGTCGCCGGCCTGCTGCAGCGCCTGTGGCGCCGGCCGCCGGCCGGTGCGTTCCGGCCGCTGGCGGCCATGCTGGCGAAATGGGCGGCCGAGACCCGCGCCGATGCCGCGCGCTGGCCCGATGCCGGCCTGGTCGAGGCCGGCCTGGCACTGTTCGAGACGCTATCGCGGCCCGGCGAAGACGACGTGCTGCTGGCCACCGACCTGCATGCCGGCAACGTGCTCGCCGCCGGGCGCGAACCGTGGCTGGTGATCGACCCCAAGCCCTTCGCCGGCGACCGCGCCTACGATGCCACCCAGCACCTGATCGATTGCGAGGCGCGGTTGCGCGCCAGGCCCGCGCAGGTGATCGGCGCCTTCGCCGATGCGCTGGCGATCGATCCGGAGCGGCTGCGCCTGTGGCTGTTCGCGCGCTATGCGGCCGAGTCCCGCGACGACTGGACCGAGGCGTCGATGGCGCTGGCGCGGCAACTGGGCAGGACGATCTGACCGGCCTGCCGGCCGCGACCGTCCGGCGGCGCACCGGGCCGTGGCCCGGCGGCCGCGGCGGCGACCGATTCGGCTATGCTTCGCCCTCCAGGCAAGGTTCCGGCTCCCGGTGTCAATGAACGTCCAGCGCATCCTCAGCGTCGTCCTCCTCACGGTCCTGCTGACCGCCTGCGGCTTCCAGCTGCGCGGCGAAGCACACCTGCCGGCCGGCATGCAGCACGTCCACATCCAGGGCGCCGATCCCCTGAGCCCGCTCGGCCGCGACCTGGCCAAGGCGCTGGCACGGTCCGGCGCGCAGGTGGCCGACCAGGTCGAGCCGGGCGTCTCGGTGCTGAAGATCACGGCCAATGCGCTGTCCACCGATGTGCTTTCGGTCGGCGGCAACGCGCGCGCCACCGAGTACACGATCCGCTACCACGTGGAGTTCCTGCTCGAGGACGCGGCCGGCCGTGGCCTGCTGCCGCTGCAGGTGGTCGACCTGACGCGCGATTTCACGTTCGACGCGTCGCAGGCCCTCGGCGTCGCCGCCGAGCAGGACCTGCTGACCAAGGAGCTGCAGCGCGAGATGGTGCAGGCGATCCTGCGCCGGCTCGACGCGCTCGGCCGCGCCGGCTGAGGCCACGCCGCTCGCGATGTCCGTCACCCTGGCCCAGTTTCGCCGGACGCTCGGCGAACCGGATCTGCGGCCGGTCTACCTGCTGGCCGGCAGCGAGCACCTGCTGGTGATCGAGGCGGCCGACGCGCTGCGCGCGCGCGCCAAGGCGCTGGGCTATGTCGAACGCGAGGTCTACGACGCCGACGCCAAGTTCGACTGGGACGAGCTGGCCCGCGCCGGCAGCGCGCTGTCGCTGTTCGCCAGCCGCAAGCTGATCGACCTGCGCCTGCCGACCGGCAAGCCCGGCAAGGACGGCGCGGCGGCGATCACCGCCTATTGCCAGGCGCCGCCGCCCGACACCGTGTTGCTGATCACCGCGCAGGAATGGAGCAAGCAGCACGAGGGCGCCTGGGTGGCCGCGCTCGAGCGCGGCGGCGTGTTCGTGCCGGTCTGGCCGCTCAAGCGCGAGGAACTGCCAGGCTGGATCGGTGCCCGCTTCGCCTCGCGCAACCTGCAGGCGAGCCCCGAGGCGCTGGACCTGCTGGCCGAGCGCGTCGAGGGCAACCTGCTGGCCGCTGCGCAGGAGATCGACAAGCTGGCCCTGCTGGCCACGGACGGGCGCGTCGACGTCGGGCTGCTCGAGGACGCGGTGGCCGACGATGCGCGCTACGACGCCTTCCGCCTCACCGACGCCGCGCTCGGCGGCGACGTCGCCCGCGCCCTCAGGATCGTCGAGGGCCTGCGCGAGGAGGGCGAGGATGCGATCCCCCTGCTCGGATGGATCCTCAACCAGCTGCGCCTGCTGCAGCGCCTCAGCGCTGCCGGCGACAACCTCGGACCGGCGTTCCGCAACGAGCGCGTCTGGGACTCGCGCCAGCCACTCTACCGGCGGGCGCTCAAGTCCGCGCGGCGGGAACACTGGGAGGCCTGCCTGGCGCAGGCGGCGCGGATCGACGCGATCGCCAAGGGACGTCGCGACGGCGAGGTCTGGCGCGAGCTGGAACGGCTGGTCGCCGCCATCGCCTCGCCACGGCGGGCGGCCGCCCTGATCGCCTCGTGATGCGCCCGCTCGCGATCCTCGGCGGCACGTTCGACCCGGTCCACAACGCGCACCTGCGCGTGGCCTGGGAAGCCGCGGAGCTGCTCGACGCCGAGGTGCGCCTGTTGCCGGCCAACGTGCCGCCGCACCGTGCCCAGCCGCTCGCGTCGCCGGAACAACGTGTCGCCTTGCTGCGCGCCGCGCTGCGCGGCCAGGATCGCCTGGCGCTGGACCTGCGCGAACTGCAGCGTGCCGGGCCGTCCTGGTCGATCGACACCTTGGTCGAGCTGCGCCGGGAGATCGGCCCGCAGCGGCCGCTGCTGTTGCTGGTGGGCGCCGATGCTTTCGCCGGACTGTCCACCTGGCATCGCTGGCGCGAGCTGTTCGAACAGGCCCATGTCGGCGTGTTGCCGCGTCCCGGCTACGCCGGCCCGCTCGACGATGCGCTCGAGCGCGAGACGCGCGGCCGCCGTGTGGACGGCGTGGACGGCCTGCGCGGGCGACCCGCCGGTGGCGTGCTGGAGATCGACGTCACGCCGCTGGATTTCTCGGCCAGTCGCATCCGCGCGCTGCTGGCCGAAGGCCGCGAGCCGCGCTACCTGGTGCCGGACGCCGTCCTGGCCGATCCGGGCCTGCTGGCGCCGTACCGCACCTAGCGCGTCGTCGCCGCGCGGTCCGGGATTCAGCCGACTTCGCCGGCGCCGCCGCGGTACCAGTGCACGACCGCGCCCGGTACCTTGCCCTCCAGGCGCAGGCCGACCGCGTGGCAGGCGTCGAGCGTGTTCTTGAGCACGCGCTGCAGCTTCCGGGCGAGGTCCGGGGCGCCGTTGAACGTTGCAAGCTCCAGCTGCTGCAAGGCCTGCTGCGACCACTCGTAGAGCGTCGCGTCGCGGAACCAGCGCACGCGCAGCCAGGCGGAAAGCTGCGGGTGCAGCAGGTGGCCGTCTTCGTCGCAGATGCCTTCCAGCAGTGCCGCGGCGTGCGGCCATGCGCCGCGGAACCATTCGGTGCGCCCGCCCGCCGCTTCGCGAACGGCCAGCGGCGGCGGCGTGGCCTCGCCGGACAGCGCTTGCTTCAATCGCAGCTCGATCCGCCGCGCGTCACGCACGTAGTCGGTTTCCGCCAGGAGCGCGCGGTCCAGGTCGAACACCTCGAAATAGCGCGCATGCAGCGATTGCAGGCGGACCAGCGGGTCGCGCGAGAAGCCGACCTTGAGCACGTCCGACTCGCGGCAAGGCAGCACGTAGACGAAGCAGCGGCCCCGGCGCAGCGTTCGCCAGCCGGCCTCGGCCGGGGCATCCACGTCGGGAGCGGGCGTGCTCATGGTGGGACGATGGGCGTCGGAGCCGGTCTGGACGGCCGGCATGAAGGGAGCTTCGGGAGACATGTCGAGCATGCCGTTCTCCTGTTTCCGCGGAGTGAACCTATCGATGGACCGGATCTGCGGGCGCAGGCGCTGGCGCGACGAGGGCAAGGTCGGTGATCGATCGGGGAATCGGACCGGCGACTCGCCGGGAAGTTCGCCAGGACAGGGCAGGCACGATGCAGGTCGATGCCACCGGCTTGCTTAAGTTTCCGTTGGTTGCGCGTGATGATTCCGTCGCTTTGGCCGACGTGGTCCGGGGGCATGCTCATGGTGTCTCGGTCGCTTGCCGTCAAGGCTGCGCGATGCCGGTCTCCCGGTGTGAGACGCGACACGGGCGTGCGCTGCGCCCACCTTGGGTTAGAGTAGGCCCATGTCCGGTCTTCGTCTGCTCCTGCAGGTGTTCTCGCTGCTCGCACTCGTCCTGAACGGTGCGAGTCCGGCCGGCGCCGCGCTGCTGGGGACGCCGGGACTGGCGGCCGGGCAGGGGACGATGGCCGCGGCGGGACATCCGGCCGGTTCCTGCCATGACCGGGATCCGGCGGACCGCGGAACGCTGTTCCAGACGGCGCCTGCCGATGCGGCAGCCGGCAGCGACGAGGCGGCCCCGCCGTCGTGTTGCGATCCGTCTGGCTGCGGATGCGCCTGCGCCTCGTGCCCATCGGCCATGGTGCCGGCGGCGATGGCCGATGGCCTCGTCTGCGTGCCGGGCACCCGCCTCGGCTTCCGCGTGCTGGCGCATGCCGCGCCGCCGCTTCCGCACGTGATCCGACCTCCGATCGTTTGAGCGTCTCCCCGGGCATCGTCCCGGTGCTGGTGGGCCTGCGCCCGAGCCGTTCGTGGCCGGTACGACAGCCCGGTTTTTCTCGACGCTTTTCACGGAGTTTTCATGTCCATCGCAACCTTCGGCGCGTGCGCCGATCCGTGGCCGAGCCCCCGGTGGCGCGGCTCGCTGTTTCCTGACGAATCCCGATGCGGAGGTTCGTCATGACGCCCCTCATGAGCAGAGCTCTCGTCTGGCTGTCGGCCGGGACCGGCCTCGGCCTGCTGGCGATCGCCGGCTTCGTCCGGGCCGGCCTCTACAACGTGGCGGCCGACGCGCCGCATACCCGTCCGGTGTACGCGCTGCTGGACGCAGTGCGAACCTATTCGATCGCACGGCATGCCGAAGGCATCGAGGTGCCCGACTTGGATGATCCGGCCAAGGTGGTACAGGGTGCCGGCAACTACGAGGCGATGTGTGCGAGCTGTCATGCCTCGCCCGGCAGCGGCGAGACCGAGCTGAGCCGGGGACTGTATCCGGCGCCGCCCGACCTGACACAGGTGACGGTCGCGCCGGCCCAGGCGTTCTGGGTCATCAAGCACGGCATCAAGGCGTCGGGCATGCCGGCCTGGGGCAAGAGCATGGAGGACGAGTACATCTGGGCCATGGTCGCCTTGCTCCAGGTGTTGCCGACGCTTGATCGCGCGCACTACCGGGCGCTGGTCGAGCGCAGCGACGGGCACTCGCACGGCGCCGGCGCGAAGTCGCATGCGCACCCGCCCGCGGGCGATACCGGGCCCGACCCGGGCAGCGCCGGGCACGCGCACCCGCCCGGCACGCCGCCGCACCACGATGCGCCGGATGCCGGTGCCGATCCAGGCATGCGCACGCCCGCGCATCCGTCCCACCACGACACCACCGGAGGCGAACGATGAAACGACCACTGGCCGCAATGCGGCTGGCAATCGCGATCGCCGTGGCGGCTGCCGCGGTGTCACCACTCGCGGGAAACGCATCACCGCAGACGTCCGGCCCGTCCCAGGCGGATGTCCCGGCTGCCGCCGCGGCTGCCGTTGCGATCGTGGAGCGGTTCGGTACCGCCCTGGCGGCGGCGGACTACGACACGGTCGCGGCCTTGCTCGACCCCGAGGTCCTGATCCTGGAGAGCGGCGGTGCCGAGCGAAACCGGGCCCAGTACCTGCAGCACCATGCCATCAGTGACGCGGCGTTCCTGCAGGGCGCGCAGGTACGGCTGGAACACCGCCGCGCCCGCACGGAAGGCGATCTGGCCTGGGTCGCCAACGAGAGCGAGATCCGTTTCCGGAAGGACGGCCAGCCGCGCGCCGTATCGAGCACTGAAACGATGCTGCTCAAGCGCGGCCCGCAGGGCTGGCGCATCGTTCACATCCACTGGTCGTCACGACCGAAGAAAACCCCTTGAGGAGTTCCCCCATGCATTCGAATCTCTACGGCCTGACGGTCCTTCTCGCCGCCGCACTGGCAGCCGGCCCGGTGTCGTCCCAGTCACCCGCCGCGTCGGCGGCCGAGGTGCCGGCGGCGCACCGGTCCACCGTGCCGGCCAGCCTGCCGCTGGTGGTGGTCCACAAGAGCCCGACCTGCGGCTGTTGCACGCTGTGGGTCGATCACCTTCGCGCGGCCGGGTTTCCTGTCGACGTCCGTGAATCGGACGACCTGGAACCGCTGAAGCGGAGCCTGGGCATCCCGTTCGGCAAGGGCTCGTGCCACACCGCGGAAGTGGCGGGCTACTACGTCGAGGGCCATGTACCCGCCGCCGACATCCAGCGCCTGCTGGCCGACCGCCCCGATGCACGCGGCCTGGTGCTGCCGGGCATGCCGCTCGGTTCGCCCGGCATGGAGACGGCCGATGGCACCGTGCAGCGCTATACGGTGGAACTGGTCGGCCGGGACGGGACGGTCTCGCCGTACGCCCGGCACTGAACGCCCGGCCCGGTCGGCGCCGAACGCTGCGGCCCCCGGCGCCGCCGGCACCGGGGCGTCCGTAGCCGGGACCCGCAGCCAGGCGCGGAGCGTCCCGCAGGCGGGGGCCTCCGCGCCCGGCCGCAGGTCCCGTCGCGAGGGTCGCCGCCGCCGCGCGAGGCGGCGGCGATCCTGGCTCCGCAGGCGCCGCGTGCGGGCGGTAGCGCTGCGGATTTGTTCTATACTCGGGCCGTTTCATGCCGTCGATGGTGTGTATCCGAGGCCAGTGCGGCGAGCCTGCCCGAGCGATCATTCGCGAGGCCGGTTTCGCGACAAGCGATCGAGGAGAACGTCATGTCTGCTGTGACTCGACGCCAGTTCTTGAAGATCACCGGGACCACCCTGGTGGGTTCGAGCCTGGCGCTCATGGGCTTTTCGCCCGGGCCTGCGCTCGCGGAGGTGCGCCAGTTCAAGCTGGCGCGCGCGACCGAGACCCGTAACACCTGTCCCTACTGCTCGGTGGCCTGCGGCGTGCTGATGTACGGCCTCGGCGACGGCGCCAAGAACGCGCGGGCGAGCATCTTCCACATCGAAGGCGACCCGGACCACCCGGTCAATCGCGGCACGCTGTGCCCGAAGGGTGCGGCCCTGGTCGACTTCATCCACAGCGAGAGCCGCCTCAAGCATCCCGAGTACCGCGCGCCGGGCTCGGACACGTGGCAGCGCATCTCCTGGGACGAGGCGCTCGACCGCATCGCCGGCCTGATGAAGGCCGACCGCGACGCGAACTTCACGGCGACGAACGCCGACGGCCTCACCGTGAACCGCTGGCTCACCACCGGCATGCTCGCCGCCTCGGCGTCGAGCAACGAAGTCGGCTATCTGACCCACAAGGTGGCCCGTTCCCTCGGACTTCTGGCGTTCGACAACCAGGCACGTGTCTGACACGGCCCGACGGTGGCAGGTCTTGCCCCGACGTTTGGCCGTGGAGCGATGACGAATCACTGGGTCGACATCAAGAATGCCGACCTGATCCTCATCATGGGTGGCAATGCCGCCGAAGCGCATCCGTGCGGCTTCAAGTGGGTCACCGAGGCCAAGGCGCACAACAAGGCCCGGCTGATCGTCGTCGATCCGCGCTTCACGCGCTCGGCCTCGGTGGCCGACGTCTACGCACCGATCCGCACCGGTACCGACATCGTCTTCCTCGGCGGGCTGATCAACTACCTGCTGGCGAACGACACGATCCAGCACGAGTACGTCGTCAACTACACCGACCTGTCCTTCATCGTGAAGGACGCGTTCGCGTTCGCCGACGGCCTCTACTCGGGCTACGACGCGGCCAAGCGCAGCTACGACAAGTCGAGCTGGGACTACGCGCTCGGCGAGGACGGCTACGTCCGCACCGACCCGACGCTGACGGATCCGCGCTGCGTCTACAACCTGCTCAAGCAGCACTATGCGCGCTACACGCCGGAGATGGTCGAGCGCGTCTGCGGCACGCCGAAGGACAAGGTGCTGCAGATCTGGGACATGATCGCCTCGACGGCGACGCCGACGCGCGCGATGACGATCATGTACGCGCTCGGCTGGACCCAGCATTCGATCGGCTCGCAGATGATCCGCACCGGTGCGATGGTGCAACTGCTGCTCGGCAACATCGGCGTGGCCGGCGGTGGCATGAACGCGCTGCGCGGGCATTCGAACATCCAGGGGCTGACCGACCTGGGCCTGATGTCCAACCTGCTGCCCGGCTACATGACGCTGCCGAACGAGAAGGAACAGGATTTCGAGGCCTACATCGCCGCGCGCGCGCCCAAGCCGCTGCGGCCGAACCAGCTCAGCTACTGGCAGAACTACCGCAAGTTCTTCGTGAGCTTCATGAAGGCCTGGTGGGGCGATGCGGCGACGGCGGACAACCGCTGGGCGTTCGACTACCTGCCCAAGCTCGACAAGCCCTACGACATGCTGCAGGCCTACGAGCTGATGCGCCAGGGCAAGATGAACGGCTATCTGTGCCAGGGCTTCAATCCGCTCGCCGCCGCGCCGAACAAGGCCAAGCTGACCGAGGCGTTCTCGCGGCTCAAGTACCTGGTGATCATGGATCCGCTCGCCACGGAGACCAGCGAGTTCTGGAAGAACCACGGCGCGCTCAACGACGTCGACGCGTCGGCGATCCAGACCGAGGTGTTCCGCCTGCCGACGACCTGCTTCGCCGAGGAGAACGGCTCGCTGACCAATTCCTCGCGCTGGCTGCAATGGCACTGGAAAGGTGCCGAACCGCCGGGCGAGGCGCGCAGCGACCTGGAGATCATGGCCGGCCTGTTCCTGCGCCTGCGCGCGCTGTACCGCAAGGACGGCGGCGCGTTCGCCGACCCGATCGTCAACCTGACCTGGAAGTACGCGCAGCCGCACAGTCCCGCGCCGGAAGAACTCGCGCGCGAATATTCCGGCGGCGCCTTGAAGGACCTGGCCGATCCGAAGGACCCGACCAAGGTCACGCGCAAGGCCGGTGAACAGCTCGCCGGCTTCGCCGAGCTGCGCGACGACGGCAGCACGGCGAGCGGCTGCTGGATCTTCTGCGGCGCCTGGGGGCCGACCGGCAACCTGATGGCGCGCCGCGACAACGCCGATCCGACCGGCATCGGCCAGACCCTGAACTGGGCCTGGGCCTGGCCGGCGAACCGGCGCGTGCTCTACAACCGCGCCTCCTGCGATCCCAGCGGCAAGCCGTTCAATCCGCAGCGTGCGCTGGTCGCCTGGAACGGCAGCGCCTGGGGCGGCGCCGACGTGCCCGATTTCGTCGCCGGCGAGAACCCGGCCGGCGGCATGGGGCCGTTCATCATGAATCCCGAGGGCGTGGCGCGCTTCTTCGCCCGCGCCGGCATGGCCGAAGGGCCGTTCCCCGAGCACTACGAACCGTTCGAGACGCCGCTGGCGGCCAACCCGCTCAACCCGGGACAGGCCCAGGCCCTGAACAACCCGGCCGCGCGCGTGTTCGCCGACGACCTGGCCGCCTTCGGCAAGGCGGACCAGTTCCCGCACGTGGCGACCACCTACCGGCTCACCGAGCATTTCCACTACTGGACCAAGCACGTGCGCCTGAACGCCATCGTCCAGCCGGAGCAGTTCGTGGAGATCGGCGCCGCGCTGGCCGACGCACTGGGCATCGGCAACGGCAGCCGGGTCAGGGTGGTCTCCAACCGCGGCCACATCGAGGCGGTGGCGATGGTGACCAAGCGCATCAAGCCGCTGACGATCGAGGGCAAGGTCGTGCACACGGTCGGCATACCGATCCATTGGGGATTCCTCGGCGTGGCCAAGCCGGGCTTCCTTGCCAACACCTTGACGCCGTTCGTCGGTGACGCGAACACGCAGACGCCGGAGTTCAAGTCCTTCCTGGTCCGGGTCGAGAAGGTGTAGGAGGCAGCATGGCACTGCAATCGCTGGATATCGTGCGTCGCTCGGCGACGACCCTGCCCGAGCCGCAGGTGCGCGGCGCCCATACCGGGCAGGTCGCCAAGCTGATCGACGTCAGCAAGTGCATCGGCTGCAAGGCCTGCCAGGTCGCCTGCATGGAATGGAACGACCTGCGCGACGAGGTCGGCAGCTGCACCGGGCACTACGACAATCCCGCCGACCTCAGCGCGCATTCCTGGACGCTGATGCGGTTCGCCGAGTACGAGAACCCGAAGGGCGACCTGGAATGGCTGATCCGCAAGGACGGCTGCATGCACTGCGCCGATCCGGGCTGCCTGAAGGCCTGTCCCTCGCCGGGCGCGATCGTCCAGTACGCCAACGGCATCGTCGATTTCCACGAGGAGAACTGCATCGGCTGCGGCTACTGCGTGACCGGCTGCCCGTTCGACGTGCCGCGCATCTCCAAGCAGGACAAGAAGGCCTACAAGTGCACGCTGTGCTCGGACCGCGTCGCCGTCGGCCTGGAGCCGGCCTGCGTGAAGACCTGCCCGACCGGCGCGATCGTGTTCGGCACCAAGGAGGACATGCACCAGCATGCCGCCGAACGCATCGAGGACCTCAAGTCGCGCGGATTCGAGCAGGCCGGCCTCTACGATCCGGCCGGCGTCGGCGGCACGCACGTGATGTACGTGCTGCACCACGCCGACCAGCCGCAGCTCTACAGCGGACTGCCGGAGCAGCCGCGGATCAGCGCGATGGTGGGGCTGTGGAAGGGCATGGCCAAGCCGCTCGGCCTGCTCGCGATCCTCGCCACCGCCGCCGCCGGCTTCCTGCACTACATCGGCATCGGCCCGAACGAGACCGACGAGCACGACGAGGAGGCCGCGCGCCGCGAGCTGGAGAAGACGCCATGAGCGCCGAGCGCAAGAACGAGGACATCGTCCGCTACGCGCCGGCGATGCGCATCAATCACTGGCTGGTCGCGATCAGTTTCGTCCTGCTCGCGCTGTCGGGCCTGGCGCTGTTCCATCCGTCGCTGTTCTGGCTGAGCGCGCTGTTCGGCGGCGGACCGTGGACGCGCATCCTGCACCCGTTCATCGGCCTGGTCATGGTGCTCGCGTTCGTCGTTCTCGGCGCGACGCTGTGGCGCTACAACCACCTGGAGGCGCGCGACTGGGCCTGGCTGCGCCGGGCCAGGGACGTCGTCGGCAACCGGGAGGACCGTCTTCCGGAGGTCGGCCGCTACAACGCCGGGCAGAAGCTGCTGTTCCACCTCATCGTGCTTTGCCTGGCCGGCCTGCTGCTGTCCGGCATCGTGATGTGGCGCGCCTACTTCGCGTTCTACTTCCCGGTGGACGTGATCCGGTTCGCTTCGCTGCTGCACGCCTTCTGTGCGACGGTGCTGATCTGCGCGATCGTGGTGCACATCTACGCCGCGATCTGGGTCAAGGGCTCGATGCGTGCGATGACACGCGGCACGGTCAGCCGCGGCTGGGCCTGGAAGCACCACCGCGCCTGGTTCCGCCAGGTCATGCGCGGCGGCGAACGCGAGTAGCGCGGCGGCACGCAAAGCGCTGGACGCCGCAGGCGCTTGCGGCGAGGATAGGCGCCGAGCCCTTCCGAGCCGCGTATGGCCCAGCGCATCCTCGAGCCCGGTCAGATCGAGACGCTCGCACAGCGATCGATTCCGCGCGTCCGCCTGCCGGACCGGACCGACCTGTTCGTGCGCCGGGCCTCGCGCCTGCGCGAACTGGCCGAAGCCGCACCGATCGGTGACTACCTGCGCCTGCTGGCCGTCGTGGCCGATGCCCAGCATGCGGCGCTCGCCGGCGTCGACGTCCCGTTGCCGACGCCCGCGCAGCGGGACGTCGCGCGCGGCCATCACATGCCACCGGTGCCGGCGGTCGGCTGGCCGCGGTCGGCGCACTGGCGCGCGACGCTGGCCTCGATCGGCGATGCGGTGGCCGCCCGGTCCGGATTTCCGGCGGAGGTGGAGCGGCTGGCCGGCCGTGTCGGCCGCGCACCCGCTGCCTGGGTCGAGGCGCAGGCCGATGCCCTGCTGGGCGCGACCGACGGCGCGATCGACGCCGCCGCTGCGCCGTTCCTCATGGCGGCGCTGCAGGTGCACTGGGTCGCCATGTCGAGCCGTCTGGCGGCGGACGATGTCGCGCCGCTGGACGTTCCGGGCCTGTGCCCGGTCTGCGGCAGCACGCCGGTCGCCAGTGTCGTGCGCGCGCAGTCGGCCTACCGCGGCTATCGCTACCTGCATTGCCCGCTGTGCGCCTGCGAGTGGCACCTGGTGCGCGTGCAGTGCAGCCGCTGCGGCGCTGCCGGCAAGGACATCGCATACCGCTCCCTCGTCCGCGACGACGGCATGGCCGGCGACGACGCGGCGCACGGGCAGGGCACCGCGGTGCGGGCCGAGACCTGCGATCGCTGTCATGGCTATCGCAAGATCCTCTATCAGGAAGCCGATCCCGACGTCGACCCGGTAGCGGACGACCTGGCGACGCTCGCACTCGACCTGTTGCTGGCCGAGCAGGGCTATGCGCGCGCGAGCGGCAATCCGCTGCTCTGGCAGCCGGACGCCTGACGGCCGATGGACGCCGGAGCGACCCGGGCCGTCGCCAGCGACCTGCCTTCGCTCGACCGGCTGCTGAACACGGCGCGTTTCGTCGCGCTGATCGCCCAGCATGGGCGCACGCCGGTGGTGGTGGCGGCGCGTGCGGAACTGGATCACCTGCGCGCCCGCGCGCTCGCCGGTGCGCTCGATCGCGAGGCCGCCGGGACGGCGGCGATCGCCGTGCCGGTCGAGGAACGGCTGGCGGCCGCGGCGCGGCCGCGCCTGCGCGCCGTCTTCAACCTGACCGGCACGGTGCTCCATACCAACCTGGGACGGGCGCCGTTGCCCGACGTGGCGATCGACGCCGTTGCGCGCGCGCTCGCGGCGCCCGTGAACCTGGAGTTCGACCTCGCGACCGGCGGCCGCGGTGACCGCGACGACGTCGTCGAGGCGCTGGTCTGCGAGCTCACCGGCGCGGAAGCGGCCACCGTCGTCAACAACAATGCCGCGGCGGTGCTGCTGCTGCTCAACACGCTGGCCAACCGGCGCGAGGTGGTCGTTTCGCGCGGCGAGCTGGTCGAGATCGGCGGCGCCTTCCGCATTCCCGACATGATGCGCAGCGCCGGCGCCCGGCTGGTCGAGGTCGGCACGACCAACCGGACCCACGCGCACGACTACGCCGGCGCGATCGGCGCGCGGACCGCATTGCTGATGAAGGTGCATGCCAGCAACTACGCGATCAGCGGCTTCACCGCGAGCGTGCCGGAGAAGGAACTGGCCGCGCTCGCACATGCGCATGCGCTGCCGCTCGCCGTCGACCTCGGCAGCGGCAGCCTGGTCGACCTGTCGCGCTGGGGCCTGCCGAAGGAGCCGACTGCGCGCGAGGTACTCGGCGCCGGCGCGGACCTCGTCGCGTTCAGCGGCGACAAGCTGCTCGGCGGACCGCAGGCCGGGATCGTCGCCGGCCGGCGGGAGCTGGTCGCGCGCCTCAAGAAGAATCCGCTCAAGCGCGCGCTGCGTACCGGCAAGGCGACCCTGGCGGCGCTCGAAGCCGTACTGGTCCTGTACCGCGCGCCCGAGCGGCTGGCCGAGCGGTTGCCGACCTTGCGCCTCCTGACGCGCCCGGCTGCGGCGATCGAGCAGCAGGCCCAGCGCCTGCTGCCGGCCCTGCAGTCGGCGCTCGGCGACCGCTATGAGCTCGCCATCGCGCCGATGCGCAGCCAGATCGGCAGCGGTGCCTTGCCGGTCGACGAGTTGCCGAGCTGCGGCTTCCGTGTGCGGGCGGTGAAGGGGCAGGGCGGCCTGCGCCGGCTGGAGCAGGCGCTGCGCGGCCTGCCGCGGCCGATCCTCGGCCGCCTCGCCGACAAGGCGCTCTGGCTCGACCTGCGCTGCCTGGACGTGACCGACGAGGCCGATTTCATCGTGCAGTGGAGCCTGCTGGCGGAATGATCGTCGGTACCGCCGGCCACATCGATCACGGCAAGACCGCACTGGTGCACGCGCTGACCGGCGTGGACACCGACCGCCTCAAGGAGGAAAAGGCCCGCGGGATCTCGATCGAGCTGGGCTATGCCTACGTGCCGGTGCGCGCCGCGCGGCCCGGCTGCGACCCGGTGCTCGGGTTCGTCGACGTGCCGGGCCACGAGCGCCTCGTGCATACGATGGTCGCCGGTGCCGGCGGCATCGATTTCGCCCTGCTGGTGATCGCCGCCGACGACGGCGTGATGCCGCAGACGCGCGAGCACCTGGCGATCCTCGACCTGCTCGGCGTCGGCGACGGCGCCGTGGCGCTGACCAAGGTCGATCGTGTCGATGCGGCCCGCGCGGCGCAGGTGCAGGCGCAGGTTCGCGCGCTGCTGGCGCCGACCGGCTTGCGGGATGCGCCGCTGTTCACGGTCGATGCGACGGCGCCCGGCGATGCGGGCGTCGAGGCCTTGCGCGAGCACCTGCACGCCGCTGCGGCGGCGCGGTCACGGCGCGCCGGGGACGGCCTGTTCCGCCTGGCCGTCGACCGGGTGTTCACGCTGGCCGGCCATGGCACGATCGTGACCGGTACGGTTCACGCCGGCTGCGCAGGCATCGGCGACCGGCTGGTGGTGATGCCCGGCGGAGCCGCCGTGCGGGTACGCGGCATCCATGCGCAGAACCGCGTGTCCGAGACGGCGGGTGCCGGACAGCGCTGCGCGCTCAATCTCGCGGGCATCGACAAGGACGGGCTGGCGCGTGGCGACTGGGTCGCCGATCCGCGCGCGTTCCTGCCGAGCCTGCGGCTGGACGTGCGCCTGCGCCTGCTGGCCGATGCCCCCGCCCTCGGCCGCCCGTGGACGCCGCTGCACGTCCATCTCGGTACCGCGCACCGGCTCGCGCACGCGGTGCTGCTCGACGTCGAGCGGCTGCCTGCGGGCGGGGAAGGGCGGGTGCAGCTGGTTTTCGATACGCCGGTTTGTGCGACGCCCGGCGACGGCCTGATCGTGCGCGATGCGCAGGCGACGTCGACCATCGGCGGCGGCACGGTCCTCGATCCGCAGGCGCCGGAGCGGCGGCGCCGCAGCGCTGCACGGCTGGGATGGCTCGCGGCCGTCGAGCGATTCCTGGAGAACGGCGGCGTCGCGCCGCTGCTGGAACAGGCGCCGCACGGCATCGCGCGGGATGTGCTGATGCGCCTGTGCGGGCGCGAATCGGCACGGATCGCGACGCCGGACACGGCCTGCCGGATCGAGACGGCAGGCGGGGTCGTCTTCTTCCACGCCGCCCATTGGCAGGCCCTGCGCCAGCAGGCGCTTGCCGTGCTGGTCCAGTTCCATTCGATGAACCCGGACGATCCGGGGATCGACAGCGGGCAGCTGCGCCGCCGGGTGGCGCCGGCCCTGGACGATGCGACGTGGCGCAGCCTGGTCGCCTCGCTGGTGGCCGACCGCCTCGTGCAGCGCAACGGCCACTGGCTGCACCTGCCGGACCATCGCATCGGCCTGGACGCCGGCGAGCAGGCACTGATGCACCGCTTGCAGCCGCTGATCCGGGCCGGCGGTTTCGATCCGCCCTGGGTGCGGGAGCTTGCGGCTGCCGTGGACGTGGCCGAGGACCGCGTGCGCAGCACGCTGCACAAGAGCGTGACGGGCGGCGAGGTCTGCCAGGTGGTGCGCGACCTGTTCTATGCCGCCGACCGCATCGACGAGCTGGCCGCGATCCTGCGCGAGCTCGCCGAGCGGGACGGCGCGGTCGATGTCGCGCGCTATCGCGACGCGCTGGGCCTCGGCCGCAAGCGCACGGTGCAGATCTTGGAGTTCTTCGATCGCGTTGGCTACACTCGCCGCGTGCGCGATACACACGTGGTGCGCAGCGACAGCGGCTGGCACGGCCGTGGCTGAATCGATCGGCACAGCGTCGCGCGTCGTGCTTCAGGGATCCGGAAGGCATGCGCATCCGGTGATGCGGCCGGGCTTCAAACCCGGTAGGGGGCGTCGATCGCTCCCTGGTAGGTTCGACTCCTGCTGCCTTCCGCCAGGTATTTTTGCGATCGTCCTTGATCGCCGCTTCGCGGACCCTTGAGTCGGATTGGTGACTGTCAGTTTCGATGAGTCTAGAAGCGGCCATCCGTGGCCGCACTTTTCACGAACATCAGACTTCGTTGCAACTACGATGCATCTTGGTTAGAGCATCTGGGTCATGAGCACGATTGACACAACGCCACCACGGTTGACCTCGCTGTCGCACGGCGGTGGCTGCGGCTGCAAGATCTCGCCGGGCGTGCTGGCCGAGCTGCTGCACGACCTTCCTGCCGCCGCTGCGTTCGCCGATCTCCTGGTCGGGCGCGAGACCTCGGACGATGCGGCGGTCTACCGCCTCAACGACGAACAGGCGGTCGTCGCGACCACGGATTTCTTCATGCCGATCGTCGACGACCCGTTCGACTTCGGCCGCATCGCCGCGACCAATGCGCTTTCGGACCTCTACGCGATGGGCGCCCGCCCGTTGTTCGCGCTGGCGATCGTCGGCATGCCCGTGAACGTGCTGCCGCGGGCGACGATCCGCGAAATCCTGCGTGGCGGCGAGGCGACATGCGCGCAGGCCGGCATACCGATCGCAGGCGGCCACAGCATCGATTCGGTCGAGCCGATCTACGGCCTGGCGGCGATAGGGCTGGCGCATCCGCAGCGGATCGCGCGCAATGCCGCGGCAGCCGACGGTGACGTGCTGGTGCTCGGCAAGCCGCTCGGCGTCGGCATCCATTCGGCGGCATTCAAGAAAGGGGTACTCGACGATGCGGCGTACCGGCGGCTGATCGAGACGACGACGCGGCTCAATACGCCCGGTATCGCGCTGGCGCAGCTCGACGGCGTCCATGCGATGACCGACGTGACCGGCTTCGGCCTGCTGGGCCATCTGCTGGAGATCTGTCGCGGCAGTGGCCTGGGCGCGCGGATCGAGGCGGCCCGGGTTCCGCTGATGCCCCAGGCCCGGGCGCTGGCCGGGACCGGCACCGTGACCGGCGCTTCGGCGCGCAACTGGCAGGCGTACGGCCGGCAGGTGGACCTTGCATCGACGCTTTCACCGGAGGACCAGGCTCTCCTGACCGATCCCCAGACCAGCGGCGGCCTGCTGGTCGCCTGCGCGCCTGGTGCGGCCGCATCGGTGCTGGCGCTGTTCGACCAGGCCGGCTTCGGCGACGCGGCGATCATCGGCCGGATGATCGCCGGGCCACCCCGGGTGAGCGTCGTCTAGGCCACTGCGCCAGCCGTCACGGCACGAAGCTCAGGAACAGGTAGGCGGCGAAGATCACCAGGTGGACCACGCCGGGCAGCACCGTCGTACGGCCGGTCCTCAGCGAGATCGAGACGACGAACAGCGACAGCACCAGCAAGAGGGTCGACTTGGTGTCCAGGCCCAGCGCGAGCGGCCAGCCCATGACCACCGCGAGCACCGCGACGACGGGTACGGTCAGGCCGATGCTGGCGATCGCCGAGCCGATGGCCAGGTTGAGGCTGGTCTGGAGCCGGTTGGCGTGCGCGGCCCGGATCGCGGCGACGCTCTCGGGCAGCAGCACGATGGCCGCGATCAGGATGCCGATGGTCGAGGCCGGGGCATCCACGGCATTGAGCGCGGCCTCGATCGAGGGCGAGATCCCCTTGGCACTCAGCACCACGGCGACCAAGGCCAGCAACAGCAGTCCGAGGCTGGCCAGGGCTTCCGGGTTGGTCGGCTGCGCAGCATGCTGGTGCGGGTCCTTCTCGCCCTCGTCGGCCGGCAGGAAGTAGTCCCGGTGGCGGATGGTCTGGAAGAACGTAAACGCGGCGAACAGCACCAGGGTCGCTATGGCCACGAAGACCAGCTGGCTGCTGGTGTAGACCGGCCCGGGGGCGCTCGTGGAGTAGTTCGGCACGATCAGCGTGAACACCACGATGACCGTCAGGGCGCCCAGGGCGGCATTGATGCCGTCGAGCTTGAAGCCCTGAACGTGATGCTTGCGGCCGCCGACCAGCAGGCTGGCGCCGATGATGCCGTTGAGGATGATCATCACCGCGGCAAAGACGGTGTCGCGCGCCAGCCCGGACGTGCTTTCGCCGCCGGACAGCATCATCGAGACGATCAGCGCGACTTCGATGACGGTGACCGCCAGCGCCAGCACGAGGGTGCCGAACGGTTCGCCGACGCGGTGCGCGATCACTTCCGCATGGTGCACCGAGGCAATGACGCTGCCGACGAGCCCGAGCACCAGCAGCGCAAGGATGCCGGGAAGACCAGGCGCAGCCCAGGACAGTCCGAGAATGGCGATCCCGAGAGGGGGAATCATCACCGTCCACAACGGGTTGTGCTTGATCTGCTGGCTCATATCGCTCCTGGATGACGGGACTGGAAGCCGCCGCGCCGTGCGCGGCAGTCAGGAATCATAGCCGGCATCGGCGGCTCGATCAGGGCAGGCACGCGGGCCGGCCACCGCATGGCGCCCGCAGCTGCGCTCGAATATTCCGAGCGCTGTCGGTGCTTTCCGCCGTGGGCGAGGCCGGGCCTTGCATCCGGGCCCCGGATCGGTGATGTCGCGCCGCGGCTCATATGAGGGAGGGATGCGCAGGGGCGGCCCGGCCTTGGTGTACATCTAATTTGACATAATATACATATGCGTACTTTCGAGTCAGGCTGCTGACTCAGATCAACCTAAATGCTACTTGGCCCTGAACTGGATGCACCCAGAGTTCTAGCCGACCTTGATCGCGGTCTCCTACTACTTTTGAAACGATCCAGCGTCGCTACGTCCTTTCGTACGCCAGCGAGCTTCACGCCGGGCGGTTTGATCTCCATTACGGCGAAGTTTTGGTGAAAGCCAGGCTGATGCACCAAGAAGTCCGGCTTGGGCGCCCGAGCCCCTTCATGGCGGAAATACTGGTGCGAGCGCTTGTCCACTTCTCCGCTCAGCCGCCACGGATTCTCCAATGCTACTGGCCACCGTTGTCGGAGCTGGTGGTATAGCTCGTAGCAATAGACGCGTTCTCGAAACACCGAATCTTTTACGACTATGGGCAGCAGGAAATATTCCGGCCCAATTGCGGCTGTCGCTTCAACGAAATGGCGATCGAAGTCTTTCACCCTCACCTCCACAAGATGCAACAGCTTTGCAGTGTCTGTTGACTATCCGCCGGGGCTAAACGAACGCGACAGATTCTCCTCCAACTTCCGCCTGCCCTGACCTTGTCGATCGACTACTTCGAGGCAGGCGCCGTGGATCCAAGAGCGTTGGCGATGCAACAAGTAGCGAGTATCAAAAGTCGGGGGAACGCTGACGTCATGTCTATGCTCCCGAACTTTGAACGTGTCCGCTTTCACCTCGGCCGGTTGGATGTGGTGCACCGTCAGTCGTTCACAAATGTACTGTTGAGCTCGGCCCGCTAGCTGTTCGGAGGAACAGATGCTTTTGCTGCTGGTTTCGGAACAACGCTTCTCAGAAACCACGAAGTATTAATGCGAACAGGTGCAGAAAACGGCGAAGCGTGATGCAAAAGGCGTTCGGAACAATGCTTCAGAGTGCTGACAAACCGCATGCTCCCCTCATGCGCAAGCACCGTGTTGACCACCAGGTCCTGTCCGCTATAGCTTCGTGTCAGGGACGGATGACCCGGGGGAACGGCGTGAGGATCACGTGGCGTGGGTTTGCATTGTTCGCGGCTTGGTTCGCAGCGATGGCGCTCATAGGCACGTGGGCCGTCAAGCGCTATCTCATACCAGGCTCGACCGTGCGCACGGTCGACCACATCGAGCTGCCGGCGATCGCTCCAGCCCCCGCGAAGCCGATCCCGCCGCGTATCAGCGCGAGAACCGTACGCGCCGGCATCGCGGAGGTACAGCGGTCGATCGACGCCCCACGGCTCCCGCAAGGCGTGTCGCAACCTGACTTCACGATCGATGCCGCCCGGAAAGCCAAGGTGAAATGCATCGATGGCTGGCTCTACGCGGTGCGCACCATCGACGGCGTGCACCATATCGAACTGGCCACACGGCAGAACAAGGCCATACCTTGCACATATGCGGGCAATGGCGAGCCGTAGATGCCTGATTTTTCGATAAAAGAAGGCCCGCAATCGCGGGCCTTCTTCGTCCTGCCATGGGTGTCCCGAACGCTCTGGCTCAGCTAAGCGTGGCCTGCAGCGTGATCTCGGTGTCGAGCACGCGCGAGACCGGGCAATTGGCCTTGGCGTCGGCCGCGATTTCCTGGAACTGGGCGTCGGCCAGGCCCGGCACGACGGCTTCGAGCGTCAGGGCCACGGCCGAGATCACGAAGCCGGTCGCGTCCTGCTCCAGTGTGACCACCGCCTTCGTCTGCAGGCTTTCGGCGGTGAAGCCGGCCTTGTTGAGTGCCAACGACAAGGCCATCGTGAAGCAGCCGGCGTGGGCCGCGCCAATCAGCTCTTCGGGATTGGTGCCGGCGACGCCCTCGAACCGGCTGGCGAAGCCGTAGGGATACTCCTTGAGCGCGCCGCTCTGGGTCGAGATCGCCCCGCGACCGTCCTTGAGCCCGCCGCGCCACTGGGCCGATCCGCTGCGTTGAATCTTCATCGGGTTTCTCCTCTGGGATGCATGGTTGGACAACGAGCCTGCGAACGGAGCCTGCGACCACAGCGTGGCCGGCGCAGGCATCGGTAGACGATACGCCGTCCGGTCGTTCGTTGGTGTGGCACCCGCGCCTCTTATTCAACCGATGCCGCGGCTGCCGGAGCAAATCATGCCGCACTGTGGTGTGCTTCACGGGATGTCGGAGTAGCGAAACGGCGCTTGGGTTCGGTTCAGCCGTGCTGATGGAGACTAGCCCTGCGTCGGTAACGGAGTCTCCTTCCCCCTGAGGTACTCCCCCGTTCGCGCCGCGCGAGAGCGCCGCCATCAAGGACTGATCGGATCGCCAGGAATGGCCAGAACCATCTACGGCCCCGGCATTGCCGGGGCCGCTTTCTTTTTGGGCCTGCTGCGCCCCGGTCGATCTCGAGTGGAGCGTCCGGGCGTCCGCTCTGCACTGCGACTTGCAGACTCGGCCACCTCAACGCCGCTAGTGGCCTGCCGGGTAGGTACGAGCCCTGCCCTGCGCGAAAGCCGGCTCTGCCGATTCCGGCGGGACTGCGCGCCATTGCCTTCTTCGAAGTCGAAGGTGCTGCCCTGGGTCCAGACGCAAAAAACCCCGCAAGTGCGGGGTTTTTTGTGCCGTCGACTTTGCCGACGTCCGTATTCGAGATGGTGCCCAGGAGAGGACTCGAACCTCCACGGTTTTACCCGCTAGTACCTGAAACTAGTGCGTCTACCAATTCCGCCACCTGGGCATCCGGTCGGCATGGCCAACCGGGGCGCGAACAATACGGTTCACGTACGCGATTGTCAACGGAGAAGGCCGCATCCCGGAGAATTGATCCGGGATGCGCCGCCCTTCACCAGATCACCACCCGCACGTCGTCGGGACGCACCATCGCATCGCCGGCCTTGCAGTCGAACGCGGCGGCGAACGTCGGCAGGTTCGACGGCGCGCCGATCGCGCGGAAATTAGCCGGCGCATGCGAGTCGGTGGTCAGGCGCACCTTGAGTTCGGCCGGCGTGAAATTGCGGCGCCAGACCGTGGCCCAGTTGAAGAAGAAGCGCTGGTCCTGCGTGAACCCGTCGATCTTCGGATCGGAGAAGCCCTCGCCCTGCGCGCGCTTCATCGCGTCGTAAGCCACGGAGAGGCCACCCAGGTCGGCGATGTTCTCACCCATCGTCAGCTTGCCGTTGACGTGGATGCCGTCGATCGACTCGTAGGCGTCGAATTGCGCGCCGAGCTTGGCGGTGCGCTGCTCGAAACCGGCGCGGTCGGCGTCGGTCCACCAGTTGTCGAAATTGCCCTTGGCGTCGAACTTGCTGCCCTGGTCGTCGTAGCCGTGGATCATTTCATGGCCGATCACGGCGACGATGCCGCCGTAGTTCAATGCGTCGTCGGCCTTCGGATCGAAGAACGGCGGCTGCAGGATGCCCGCCGGGAAGACGATCTCGTTGCGGGTCGAGTTGTAGTAGGCGTTGACCGTTTGCGGCGACATGAACCACTCGGCGCGGTCGACCGGCTTGCCGATCTTCGAGAAGCGGTAGCGTGCATTGAAGGCGGTCGCCGCCAGCACGTTGCCGGCATAGCTGTCGCGCGAGAAGCTTAGCCCGGTCCAGTCGCGCCACTTGTCCGGATAGCCGATCTTCGGCGTGAAGCTGGCCCACTTCTCCAGTGCCTTGACCTTGGTCTGGTCGCCCATCCACGCCAGGTTCTCGAGGCGATGCTTGAGCGCCGCGCTGAGATTGCCGACCAGCTGCTCCATCTTCGTCTTCGACTCGGGCGGGAACGCCACCTTCACGTACAACTGGCCGAGCGCCTCGCCGATCGAGCCGTTGAGCGTGTTGAGCACGCGCTTCCAGCGCGGCTGCTGCTCGGCCTGGCCGCGCAATGCCTGGCTGTAGAACGCGAAGTTCTGGTCGGCGAGCGCGTCGCCGAGATACGGCGCCACGCTGTCGATCTCGTGGAAGCGCAGATAGGCCTGCCAGGTCTCCACCGGGGTGTCGGCCAGCATCGTGTTGACCTCGGTGAAGAAGCCCTGCATCGCCAGCGAGAACATCGAGGGCTTTTCCACGCCGACCGCGTCGAAGAGCGCGGTCCACGAGAAGTTCGGCGTCAGCGCGTCGGCCTGCTCCAGCGTCGTCGGCTGATACCGCTTGGCCGGGTCGCGCAGTTCCACGCGCGGCAGGGACGCCTTGGCCAGCCGCGTCTCCAGCGCCAGGACAGCGTCGGCCTGGGTGGCGGCGGCAGCGGCGTCGATGCCGGCGAGCGTCAGGGTCTTCTTCACGTGATCCACGAAGGCCGTGCGTGCCTTCTGGTAGTCCTCGCGGTCTTCCAGGTAGTACGCCCGCTCCGGCAGGGACAGTCCGCCCTGCCCTGCATAGGCGATCACCATTTCCGAATTCTTGTAGTCGGCGTTGCCGCCGAAGCTGAAGAGCATGCCGCGTCCCTGGGCATAGGCTTCGCGCACGTAGGCGGTGACGGCGGCGGGCGTGTCGATCGCGGCGATCTTGTCGAGCAGCGGCTGGATCGGCGCGATGCCGGCGGCGTTGATCGCCTCGGCGTTCAGCCCGGCGGCGTAGAAGTCACCGACCAGCTTCTCCACGCCGTTGGCGTCGGCGCGCGCGAGCGCGGCATCGGCGATCTGCTGCTGCAGTTCCAGCGAGCGTTCGGACAGGGCCTCGAAGCTGCCCCAGGTGGTGCGATCCGAAGGCACCGGGTTGGCGGCCAGCCAGGTGCCGTTGACGTAGGCATTGAGGTCGGTGCACGCCGACGTCGAGGCATCCAGGTCGCTCGGCTTGAACGCGATGACGGGCGTCTTCAGCGTCGCCAGGTCGATCGCCGGTGTCGCGGCGGCGGCAGGTTTCGGTGCCTCGGCCGGGGCGGCGGGTGCGGGCGTTTCGGCCTTCTGGCAGGCCGCCAGTACCGTGCCGATCGAGACGGCCAGCACCAGGGGTTTGACGATACGCGGGTTCATAGACGGCTCCGGAAAGGCAAACCGTCAATGTAGGCTATCGCGGCGGGGTGCGGATAGCTCGAAAGTCATGGTACCCGCGGCGGGCGGAACCAGGGGACGGTGCCTGGCGGCACCGTCCCCTGTGCGTTCTAGCCGAACGGATCGCGCAGGACGATGGTGTCGTCGCGATCGGCCCCGGTGGCGACCAGGGCGAGATGGCAGCCGGACAATTCCTCGACCGCCCGCAGGTAGGCGCGCGCGGCGGCGGGCAGCTTGTTCCAGTCACGCACGCCGGAGGTGGGCTCTTCCCAGCCCGGGAATTCCAGATAGACCGGCTTGCACTCGGCCCAGCCGTCGGCGTCGAGCGGCGCCAGTTCGCGGCGCTTGCCGCGGTACTCGTAGGCGATGCAGACCTTGATGCTGGGGAGGCCGTCGAGCACGTCGAGCTTGGTGATCGCCAGGCCGTTGATCGCGTTGATCTGCGTGGCGCGCTTCAGCGCGACCAGGTCGATCCAGCCGCAGCGGCGCGGCCGTCCGGTGCTGGCACCGAACTCGTTGCCGCGCTTGCGCAGCATCTCGCCCATCTCGTCGTTGAGTTCGGTCGGGAACGGCCCGCCACCGACGCGTGTCGCGTAGGCCTTGCAGATGCCCAGGACGTAGTCGATGTCGCAGGCGCCGACGCCGGTACCCGCCAGCGCGCCGCCGACCGTGGTGTTGGACGAGGTCACGTACGGATAGGTGCCGTGGTCGATGTCGAGCAAGGCCCCTTGCGCGCCCTCGAACAGGATGTTGTCGCCGTTGCGCCGTGCGTCGTACAGCAGGGTGGACACGTCGTCGATCATCGGCCGCAGGTACTCGGCGAAGGCCAGCGCATCGTCGAGCACCTGTGCGAAATCGACGGCATCGGCCTTGAGCCAATGGGTCAGGACGAAGTTGTGGTAGTCGACCGCCGCGCGCACCTTCTCGGGCAGTTCGGACGGGTACATCAGGTCGGCGACCCGAATGCTGCGCCGGGCGACCTTGTCCTCGTAGGCCGGGCCGATGCCACGGCCGGTGGTGCCGATGGCCTTGGCGCCGGACGCCTTCTCGCGCGCCTGATCGACGGCGATGTGGTACGGCATGATCAGCGGCGTGGCCGGGCTGATCTTCAGGCGCGATCGCACTTCCACGCCCTGCTCTTCCAGCTCGGCGATCTCGCTCTTGAGCGCGGCGGGCGACAGCACGACGCCGTTGCCGATCAGGCACTGGACGCCTTCCCGCAGGATGCCGGACGGGATCAGGTGAAGAACCGTCTTCTTGCCGCCGATCACCAGCGTGTGACCGGCGTTGTGGCCGCCCTGGAAGCGCGCCACGGCGCTGACCCGCTCGGTCAGCAGGTCGACGATCTTGCCTTTGCCCTCGTCGCCCCACTGCGCACCCAGAATGACTACCGACTTACCCATGTTGGTTCTCGCTTCATTGTCATGCCCCACCGTGGGGCAACGTCGGCGACCCAGGCAGCGATATCGCCGCGGGCCACGCGTTCGCATCGGTTGATCCGGTCGCCCGCAGGCAGAGGCCAGCATACGCCTGCCGGCCGGCCGAATCCTTTTCAGTTTTGCGACATCAGGCCAGCCACCGTAGCGCGACGAGGCCGATGACCACCATCGCCGCGCCGATCATGCGCAGGCTCCGTTCGTCGAGGCCGCGGACCTGCTCCACCATCCGCTTCCAGGCACCCGGCGCGGCGAACAGGAACAGACCCTCGATCACCAGCACGAGGCATAGCGCCGCCGACAGCGTCGTGCCGGTCACCGGACCTACTTGCTGTTCTTGAGATAGCGCAGGAACTCGGACTCCGGATCGAGCAGCAGCACGCCCTTGCCGTCCTTGAACGACTCGCGGTAGGCGTCCAGGCTGCGGTAGAACGCATAGAACTCCGGATCGCCGCCGTAGGCCGATGCGTAGATCTTGGCGGCCTGGCCATCGCCTTCACCGCGGGTCTTCTGCGCGTCGCGGTACGCTTCGGCCTTGATGACCTGCATCTCGCGGCGGGCCTCGGCGCGGATGCGCTCGGCGGCTTCCTCGCCCTCGGCGCGCAGCGAGTCGGCCACCTGCTTGCGCTCCGATCGCATGCGCTCGTAGACCGAGCGCAGCACGGCGCTCTCTTCCGGCAGGTCCACGCGCTTGATGCGCACGTCGATGATCTCGACGCCGAAGTTCTGCGACGCCCGGTTGGCGCCGAGCACCAGGCCGGCGGTCATGTCCGAACGCGCGCTGGCGACCACCTGCTGCAGCGTGCGCGAGTTGATCGCGGTACGCATGCCTTCCTTGACGATCGGTCCCAGGCGCTGCTGGGCGCGTTGTTCGTCGCCGGCCATCGCGATGTAGTACTTGGCCGCGTCGACGATGCGCCACTTGACGACGAAGTCGACGTTGACGTCCTTCTTTTCCGACGTCAGGTAGCGCTCGGGTGCCGAATCCAGCGTCAGCACGCGCTTGTCGAAGCGGCGAACCTGCTGGATCAGCGGCAGCTTGAAGTGCAGGCCCGGCTGGTAGCCGGACTTGACGATGCGTCCGAACTGCAGCAGCAGCGCGGTCTGCGCTTCGCTGACGACGAAGGTGGAGCTGGCGCCGACGAGCACCAGCAGGGCGACGAGGATGGTTGCCATCGAACGCATGTCAGCGCCCTCCCTTGTTGGACGGGGTCGGGGCCATCACCGAGGGCACCGGATCGGACACGGGCTGCGGCGAGGACGCGGCACCGGGCGCCGGCAGGTAGAAGACGTTCTTGCCGCCGGTGAAGTCGATGACCTTGTTGCTCTCGCCGACGACCTGCTGGAGCGTCTCGATGTACAGGCGCCGCCGCGTGACTTCCGGCGCGGCGCGGTATTCGTCCGCGATCAGGCGGAAACGATCGGCGTCGCCTTGCGCCTTAGCGACGCGCTCGGCCTTGTAGCCGGCGGCCTCGGCCAGGATGCGGGCCGCTTCACCGCGTGCTTCCGGCACCAGGCGCTTGGCGTCGGCGTCGGCCAGGTTGCTGGAGCGCTGGCGGTCTTCGCGTGCGCTGATCGCATCGTCGAACGCGTCCTTGACCTCTTGCGGGGGGCGCACGTTCTGGAAGTTCAGCTCGGTGACCTCCAGGCCGGTTTCATAGCGATCCAGCGTCTGCTGCAGGATGCGCTTAACCTGGCTGGCCAGCTCCGCGCTTGGGTTGGCCGGTACCGGCTCGCCTTCGACCTCGACCACCTGGTCGGGCATGATCGAGTTGAGGTTGCTCGAGCCGATCACCTCGCGGACCGCGCTTTCGGCGGCCTGCTTGAGCGTCTCGTCGGGGCGGTCGACGTTGAACAGGTAGCGGCGCGCGTCGGCCACTTCGTACTGGACGTTGAACTCGGCCTGCACGATGTTCTCGTCGCGGGTCAGCATGCGCACCTGGTCGGAGATCGAGCGGATCGTCGCGTCGACCTTCTCCACCGACTCGATGGGACGCGGCCACTTGAGGTTGAGGCCGGGCATCATCGGCCGCGAGTATTCGCCGAAGCGCAGCACGGCGCCGTGCTGGCGCGCGTCGATGAGCGCCCAGGAATCGAACAGCGTCCAGGCGATCAGCACGCCGAGGATCGCGATGCCGAAACCGCCGCCGCCACTGCCGCCGCCGGTCAGGCGCGAGAAGAAGTCACGGATCCTGCGGAAGAACGCGTCCAGGTCCGGCGGCGTTCCGCCACCGCCACCACTGCCGCCGCCGTCACGCCACGGATCGCGTTTCCCGCTACCGGGTTCGTTCCAAGCCATTGATTGCTTACCTCGTTGCCTTGATCGGCCAGCGCCCGATGCGCGGCCGTCGATGAATCCGATTCGGGGAAGGCAACCGGCGGTATCGCGGGGAGGCGATCAGTGCGCAGTTGCCTGGGGATTGTAGGTTTCGACCTCGGCAGGGGCAAGCAAGCGCTCGCGCAGCCAGTGGCCGTCGCCGTCGGACAGGCCGAACAGCGGTTCGACCAGGGCGCGCGGGGCGTCGATCTCGATCCGCCAGCCGGTGTCCTCGGCCGCTTCGGCGGCGACCAGCCCTTGTGCGTGCAGCCGCGCGCGCAGGCGGCCGGCGGCGGCGGGAACGTGCAGTACGGCCTGGACCCGCTCGGCGGCCAGCCGCCTGGCGATCGCCTCGCGCAGCGGCTCCAGGCCACGTCCGTCGCGTGCCGATACCCAGACCCGCGGCGGCGATTCCGGGTCGCCGGTGTCGAGGCGGGCCTCCACGCCTTCGAGCTGATCGATCTTGTTGTAGACCAGCACCTGCGGCACGTCGCCGGCGCCGATCTCGGCCAGCACGGCCTCGACATCGACGACCCGCTGGTCCCGCTCCGGGTCGGCGACGTCGATCACGTGCAGCAGCAGGTCCGCTTCGCGCGCCTCGGCCAGCGTGGAGCGGAAGGCGGCGACCAGGTCGTGCGGCAGGTCGCGGATGAAGCCGACGGTATCGGCCAGCACCGCCGGCCCGCTCTGGAGCCCCGAAAGGCGCCGCAGGGTCGGATCCAGCGTGGCGAAGAGCTGGTCCGCGGCGTAGACGCCGGCACCGGTCAGCGCGTTGAACAGGGTCGACTTGCCGGCATTGGTGTAGCCGACCAGGGCGACCACCGGCAACGCGTTGCGCAGCCGCGCACGGCGTGCCTGCGCACGCTGGGTGGCGACCTTGTCGAGGCGCTTCTGCAACTGCTTCATCCGTTCGCCCAGCAGGCGCCGGTCGAGCTCGAGCTGGGTCTCACCCGGCCCGCGCAGCCCGATCGCGCCGCCACGCTGGCGTTCCAGATGCGTCCAGCCGCGCACCAGCCGCGTGGACATGTGCTTGAGCTGAGCCAGCTCCACTTGCAGCTTGCCCTCGTGGGAGCGGGCCCGCTGGGCGAAGATGTCGAGGATCAGGCCGGTGCGGTCGACCACGCGGCACGCGGTCAGCTTTTCCAGGTTGCGCTCCTGGACCGGGCTGAGTGCATGGTTGACCAGGATCAGGTCGGCGCCGAGCGCGTCGCGCTGGGCCTTGAGCTCGTCGGCCTTGCCGGTGCCGACGAAGTAGCGCGGATTGGGCCGCTCGACGCGCGCGCTGAGGCTGCCGACGACACTGGCACCGGCCGAGCGCGCCAGTTCGGCAAACTCGTCGAGCAGCACCGGATCGCTCCGGCCCGGCGCCTGCGGCTGGAGCAGCAGCGCCCGCTCGCCTTTTCTGGATCGTTCGAACAGTGCGGCCTACCTGCGCTCGGTCAGTCGGAATCGGCGACTTCGGCCGTTCCGGACGGGCCCTCGGGCCCGGAAATGCGCACGTTGCGCGTGGGCACCACGGTGGAGATCGCGTGCTTGTAGACCATCTGGCTCACCGTATTGCGCAGCAATACGACGAACTGGTCGAAGGACTCGATCGTTCCCTGCAGCTTGATGCCGTTGACCAGATAGATCGACACCGGCACGCGCTCGCGCCGTAGCGCATTGAGGAACGGGTCCTGCAATGACTGCCCCTTTGACATGTTTTCATTCTCCTGATCGCGCAACCCGAGCCGGACAAAACAGGCACCCGGCGCAAACCACGCCCGGTATGGCCCCGGCTCAATGGCGCTATCTTAGGCAAACGGGGGCCAAGTTCCAACGTCCGTCTCACATCCTGCGGGTGCCGAGGAAGCCCGTCAGTGCCTGCACCACGCGTTCCCGGACGTCGGCCCGCTCCGGATCCAGCCAGCGCGCGTCCAGCTCGCTGCGCAGCCAGGTGATCTGGCGCTTGGCCAGCTGGCGCGTCGCGAAGATCGCGCGTTCGCGCATCGTCGGTGCATCGCTCAGCCCGTCCAGGTACTCCCAGGCCTGCCGGTAGCCGACCGCCCGCATCGCCGTCGAATCGGCGGTCAGGTCGCCCCGTGCACGCAGGTGGCGCACCTCGTCCAGAAAACCGGCCTTCAGCATCGCGTCGAAGCGTTCGGCGATGCGAGCGTGCAGTACCGGGCGCTCGGGCACCAGGGCCAGTTTCAGCACGCGCCATGGCAGCCGTTCGCGCAGCCCGCCCTGCTGGGCCGACAACGGGCGCCCGGACAGCTCGATGACTTCCAGCGCACGCTGGATGCGCTGCGGATCGGTGGCCCGGATGCGCGCCGCCGCGGCCGGATCGCGTTCGGCCAGGCGCGCATGCAGGGCAGGCCAGCCTACCCGTTCGGCCTCCGCGGCCAGCCGCGCACGCACGGCCGGATCGGCTTCGGGCAGGTCCGACAGGCCGCGCTGCAAGGCATGGAAATACAGCATCGTGCCGCCGACCAGCAGCGGCACCCTGCCCGCCTCGGCCAGCGCGTCCATCGCCGCCCGCGCATCGTTGCGGAACTCGGCGGCCGAATAGGCCTGCGAGGGTTCGCGGATGTCGATCAGCCGATGCGGGTACCGGCGCTGGCTGGCCGCATCGGGCTTGGCCGCCCCGATGTCGAGCCCGCGGTAGACCAGGGCCGAGTCGACGCTGACCAGGCCGACCGGAAACCGGTCGGCCAGCATGCAGGCCAGCGCCGTCTTGCCCGAGGCCGTCGGCCCCATCAGGAAGATCGCGGCGGGTCGGGTATCGATCGGCACCGGGCTATCTTGCGCCTGCCCCGTGTTTCAGCGAACCCCCATTTCCTGCAGCAGGTTGGTCGCGCCGTCCACCTTGTCCATGACCCAGAGCATGTAGCGCACGTCCACCTGGATCGAACGCGTCAGCTCGGGATTGAAGATCCAGTCCGCGCTGACGCTTTCCCATACGCCGTCGAAGGCCAGGCCCACCAGTCGTCCCTTCGCGTCGAGCGTCGGAGAACCGGAGTTGCCGCCGGTGATGTCCAGATCGGCCAGGAAGTCGACCGGGACCGAGCCGAGCGCAGGGCTGGCATAGCGGCCGTAGTCGCGTGCCTTGATCCGCTCGGTGACCTTGGCGGGGGTGTCGAAGGGGTCCACGTTCGTGGTCTTGGCGACGATGCCTTCGAGCGTCGTGAACGGGAAGAACTCGACACCGTCCTTCTTGAGTCCCTGGACCTTGCCGTAGGTCACGCGCAGCGAGCTGTTGGCATCCGGGTAGACCGCCCTGCCCTGGGCCTCGTTGAATGCGATCATCGCCTGCATGTAGCGCGGCCGCAGCTTCATCTCGTCACCGGCGCGCGCCTTGCGCTCGCGCTCGATCCGCAGCAGGTCCGGCATCAGTGCGGCCATCAGCCGGTAGGCGCTGTCATCCGACGCCTCGATCTGCTGGCGCGACAGTTTCAGTCCGGCCAGGCGCGCATCGGTCGTGCTCAGGTGGCTGCCGGCATAGAGCGCCTGGACCTTGGCGTCGACCTGGGCATCGGCGACTGCCCCTTCGCCGAGCCAGCCGTCGAGCGCGGCGACGCGTTGCGTTGCGGGGAGCTTGGTGTAGCGCTTGAGCACATACGCAAGGATCCGCGCATCGACCGCCGGGTCGCCGCGCCGTTCCATCTGGCGCAGGTTGCCCTCGATACGGGCCTCGTCGCGCGGCTGGTAGCCCGCTTCGCGCTCGATCACGGACTTCTCGCGCTCGCCTGCCAGCCGGTAGAGGCTGTAGGCCGCATTGTAGAGCTGGGTCCGCTGCAGGTAGCTCAGGATCAGGTCGCGATCGCGCGTCGCGCGCTGGCCGGCCAGCAGTGTGTCCAGCGCGGCGATGTCGGTCCGCAGTCCGGCCTCGCTCGCACCCTGCTGCGCCAGCCAGGCGTCGAGCTCGGTCTCGCGTGCGCGTTTGCTGGTCACCGCATCGGCACGTCCCAGGCCTTCGAGCTGGCCGCCGTAGTTCTTGAGCGAGTTGTTGAAGCTGGCGACGGCGCTGGCGTACTTGACCGCGACATCCGGGTTGCGCCGGCCTTCGGCGTCGATGATGTCGAGGATGTCGGTCACGACCTGCTGCTGAACCGGATAGGACCACTCGATCGCGTCGGCGACCTCGGTCGCGCGCCGGTAGCGGTTGGTGCGGCCCGGGTAGCCCGTCACCATGACGAAATCGCCGGCCTGCACGCCGTCGGCATTGACCGGAAGGACGTGCTTGGGCTTGAACGGCACGTTGTCCTTGGCGTAGGCGGCCGGCTTGCCGTCCTTGCCGACATAGGCGCGCAGGAAGCTGAAATCGCCGGTGTGACGCGGCCACATCCAGTTGTCGACGTCGCCGCCGAACTTGCCGACCGCGCCGGCCGGTGCGTACACCAGGCGCACGTCGCGGATCTCGCGCTGGCGGATCAGCTGATAGTTGGCTCCGCCGTAGAATGAGGAGACGCTGCAGCGCAGGCCGCCCGGCTTCTCGCAACGGGCGACGATCTCCTTCTCGGCGCGATCGACCGCCTCGAAGCGCGCATACCCGTCCATGCCGGACTTGAGCCGGCCGTTGATCTCGCGCGTGACGTCGCGGATCTCCTCGGTCACGTAGACGCGCAGGTTCGGGTCGCCCGGCAGTTCCTCACCCAGGCTGCGGGCCAGGAAACCGTCCTTGATCAGGTTGCGCTCGGCGGTGGAGTTGTACTGGATGGCGCCGTACGCGCAATGGTGATTGGTAGCGATCAGCCCCTGCGGCGAGACGAACGAGGCGGTGCAGAAGCCGAGACTGACGATCGCACCCATCGTGGAGCCGGTGAGGTCGGTCAGCTGGGCCGGATCGAGCTCGAGGCCGGCAGCCTTGAGGTCATCGGCAATGGCCGGCAGCTGGGACGGCTGCCACATGCCCTCGGTGGCGGAAACCGGAGAAACGACGGCGATCGCCGCCGCGAGCGCCAGGATCAACGAAGTACGGTGCATGGAACGCCTCGGAAGGGGGCAAACCACCTATGCTGCCCAAAAGCCCGGGCCTTTGCGCAGGCAGGAAGTCACGAGGGGCCGTCAAACCGGAGCGCGGCCAAAAAAAACGCCCCGGAGGTCCGGGGCGCCTTTTTTCATGCGTTGAAGCGGAACATCACTCGATCGTGAAGTCCTGCAGCGACACCGGCAGACCCTGGCCCGCGACGGCAGCGATGATCTTGACGTTGCTGAAGGCGCCGAGCGTGGCGATGTCGACCGGCTGGTTCGCGCCGCAGTCCGGGGCGCGCAGGTAGGTCACGCCACCACCGGTCGCGTTCGAACCGAAGACGAACGCGCTGTTCGACGGCTCGAGGTCCGGCTGGAACACTTCGACGACGATGTCCTGCGTGGCCGGGGTGGCGACGACGGCTGCCGGTGAGATCGGGAGGATCTGCTCGGCCAGCACGTTGCCGTCCGGCGAGCTGAACGACGCCGAGCCGATCATCGTCAGCGCGCCGGTGGTCAGGGCGGTGCCGGTCGGGATCGTGTAGACACGAACTTCCAGGCCGGTCACATCGCCGCCGGTGCCCGAACGGGTGCTCTCGACACCGATCTGGACCGACGAGACGCTGGCGCCCGGCGTGGTGCCGGCGGCCAGGACGTAACGGCGGTAGTAGCTGTTCTCGGCGGTCGTGGCAAGGCCGTCCGCACCGCAGGCGACGGTGCCCTGGACCGGCGTGCAATCGGTGTTGTGGCTGATGTTGCCCGGGCCGGTCGGGCAGGCCGCGGTGGGGGCAGAGACAGGGCTCGCCGGCGCACGGCTGAGGCTGGCGGCCTGCGCGCCGGCGGCGCACAGCAGACTGACGGAAAGGGCAAGAAGCGACTTGGACACTACACGTTCTCCGGAATGGGCAGGCATCGCCCGCGTTGACAAACTTCCCGGGATGCAAACCCCCCCCGGGCCTGGGCAGACCACAAAATATTTAACGATTCGAGCACATTCAGCGACTCCATGCAACAGGCTGGACGTCACATACGAAAAATGGTGTAGGCCATACGAAGCCGTATGCCGCGTGCAGCGGGCGCCCTGAGCAACCGGGGACACCGGACCACCGGCCGACGCCCCTATAATCCCGCCCCTCTCAACCCGCCCGCGACAACGATCCCTCATGAAGGCACTGGTAAAGCGCGAACCCGGCAAGGGCATCTGGATGGACGACGTCCCACTGCCGCAGATCGGCCCCAACGACGTCCTGATCAAGCTCGAGAAAACCGCCATCTGCGGGACCGACCTGCACATCTATCTCTGGGACGAGTGGTCGCAGCGGACGATCAAGCCGGGACTGGTGATCGGCCACGAATTCGTCGGCCGGATCGTGGAGATCGGCGCGGGCGTGAAAGGCTACGAAGTCGGCCAGCGCGTCTCGGCGGAAGGCCACATCGTCTGCGGCGTCTGCCGCAACTGCCGCGCCGGCCGGCAGCACCTGTGCCCGAACACGATCGGTATCGGCGTGAACCGCCACGGCGCCTTCGCCGAGTACATCGCGATGCCGGCCTCGAACCTGTGGCCGATTCCCGACCAGATCCCCTCGGAACTCGCCGCCTTCTTCGACCCGTACGGCAACGCGGCGCACTGCGCGCTGGAGTTCGACCTGATCGGCGAGGACGTGCTGATCACCGGTGCCGGTCCGATCGGCGTCATTGCGGCGGGTATCGCCAAGCACGTGGGAGCACGCAACGTCGTGGTCACCGACGTCAACGACTACCGCCTGAAGCTCGCCGCCGACATGGGCGCCACGCGCGTGGTCAACGTTTCCCAGCAGTCGCTGCGCGAGGTGGTCAAGGACCTCCACATCGAGGGCTTCGACGTCGGCCTGGAAATGAGCGGAAACCCGCGCGCGTTCAACGACATGCTCGACTGCATGTACCACGGCGGCCGGATCGCCCTGCTCGGCATCCAGCCCAAGGGCGCCGGCATCGACTGGGACAAGGTGATCTTCAAGGGGCTGGTGCTGCACGGCATCTACGGCCGGCGGATGTACGAGACCTGGTACAAGATGACCCAGATGGTGCTGACCGGGTTCCCGCTGCAGAAGGTGCTGACCCACCAGATCCACATCGATGATTTCCAGAAGGGTTTCGACCTGATGGAGGCCGGCAATTGCGGCAAGGTGGTCTGCTCCTGGAATTGACGGGCTTCGGCGTGGCGGGCGCGTTCGGCGAGCGCGCCCTGCCCGCGGCGGCCCTGCCCTCCGGACCTGGGTGACTGCAGGGGAACGTCCTGACCGTCCACCGCCTCACCGAGACCCTCGACGCGGCCCTGCTCGTCTTGCCGCCGGGACCGGTCCGCGTCGCCTACAGCGGCGGCCTCGATTCCACGGCGCTGCTGCACGCGCTGGCGCGGCTGCCCGCAGCGCGCGCGCGCGGCCTGCGCGCACTGCACGTCGACCATGCCCTGCAGCAGGACAGCCGCGCCTGGGCCGGGCATTGCCGCCGCGTCGCCACCGAGCTGGCGGTGCCGCTGGACGTGCTGGAGGTCGAGGTCGCCCTCGGTGCCGGTCACGGGCTGGAAGCGGCCGCGCGGCGAGCCCGCTACGCCGCGATCGCGTCGGATCTGGCGCCCGGCGAGTTCCTGGCGCTGGCGCACCACAGGGACGATCAGGCCGAAACGGTGCTGCTCAAGCTGATGCGCGGTGCCGGGCCCGAAGGCATCGGCGCGATGCGGATCCTGAGGCCTCTGGGCGCAGGACAGGCATGGCGCCCGCTGCTGGACCTGCCGCAGGCGGCGTTGCGCAGCTATGCCCTGGCCAACGGCCTGTCCTGGGTCCAGGACCCCAGCAATTTCGACATGACGATCGACCGCAACCTGGTGCGCGCCGAGGTCCTCCCGCGTCTTCGCCAGCGCTGGCCGGAGGCCGACAGCAGCATCGTCATGGCGTCTGCCTGGGCACGGGCGGCAGCGGACTTCATCGACACGGAGGCCGAACGGGCGCTGGCCTCGCTGCAGGGACTGGACCCGGCGACGCTGCGCTACCGGGGCTGGCTCGAACTGCCGGAGGCATTGCGCGATCCGGTGCTGCGGCGCTGGTTGCGTGCGTTGGACCTGCCCGAACCGACCCATTTCCAGGCCGCCGAACTGGTGCGCCAACTGGCGGAGGCCGCCGACGACCGGCAGCCGTGCGTGCGCTGGCCCGGCGCCGAGCTGCGGCGCTATCGCGACCTGCTGCACGCCCTGGCCCCGCTGCAGGTTCCGCCGCCCGGCTGGCATGCCGAGCTCGGCGCAGCGCCGGTCCAGCTGCCGGCCGGCCTCGGCCAGCTGCGCCTGGTTCCCGTGGTCGCGGGAGGCGCGCCGGTTCATCTGCCCGATGCGCTCGGCGTGCGCTTCCGGCGTGGCGGCGAGACCGTCCGGTTGACCGATGCCGGCCATCGGCGCGATCTGGGGCGGCTGTTCCAGGAGGCCGGCCTGCCGTCCTGGGAACGCGGCCGGCTGCCGCTGGTGTTCGATCCGGACGATCGCCTGGTTGCCGTCGCCGATCTGTGGCTCAGCGACGAGGGCCGCAGCCTGTTCGATCGACACCGATGCCGCCTGGAGTGGACACGGGGCCCGGAAGGTGGCGACACGCGCCGCCATTGAACTTGCCCAGGCCCTGGGCTACTTTTCGCGCATGCCGAACACTCCCGACAGCAGCGCATCGCCCGTAGCCGAGTTCGAGAAGTCGCTGGACGAGCTCGAGCAGCTCGTCGGCCGAATGGAGCACGGAGACCTCAGCCTCGACGAGTCGCTGCATTCGTTCGAGCGCGGCATCGCGCTGTATCGCAGTTGCCAGGGCGCGCTGGAGCAGGCCGAGCTGCGCGTCCAGCAGCTGCTGGACCCGGGCGCACCCGAGGCGGCACGGCCTTTCGACCCCGAAACCCCGTAAGTGCGCGAGCTTCCCTCCGATCTGCAGGCGCTCTCCCTGCGCGCCGATGCGGTGCTCGCCCGCGTCCTGCCGGATGCGGCCGCGCCGCCAGTCGAGCTGCACCAGGCGATGCGCTATGCGGTGCTGGGCGGCGGCAAGCGCATGCGGCCGTTGCTGGTCTATGCGGCCGGCCATGCGTTCGACGCGCCGCTGGACCGGCTCGATCCGGCGGCGGCGGCGGTCGAGATCATCCACGCCTACTCGCTGGTCCACGACGACCTGCCGGCGATGGACGACGACGACCTGCGTCGCGGCCGGCCGACCTGCCACGTGGTCCACGGCGAGGCGATGGCGATCCTGGCCGGCGACGCCCTGCAGGCGCTGGCCTTCGAGGTCCTCAGCCAGGAAGCAATGCCGGGCGTCGATGCCGGGGGCCGGCTCGACATGCTGCGGACGCTGGCGACCGCCTGCGGCTCGCACGGCATGGCCGGCGGCCAGGCCTTCGACCTGGCGGCGGTCGGACAGCGGCTCGATCCTGCCGCGCTCGAGCGCATGCACGTCCACAAGACCGGTGCACTGATCCGCGCCTCGGTACGACTCGGCGCATTGGCGGCCGGCTGCCGCGATCCGGGCCCGCTCCAGGCGCTCGACCGCTACGGCCACTGCGTCGGCCTCGCGTTCCAGATCCGCGACGACATCCTCGACGTCGAAGGCAGCACCGACCAGCTCGGCAAGACCGCCGGCAAGGACGAAGCGAACGCCAAGCCGACCTACCCCGCCATCCTCGGCATGGCGGCCTCGCGCGAGCAATTGGCCGCCATGACGGCCGATGCGATCGACGCAGCGGCGACGTTCGGCGAAGCCGGCCGCCTGCTCGCCGATCTGGCGCGCTTCGTCGCCGCACGCGAGAGCTGACGGTCCCGCGCACGCCGATGCGTGCGCGGTCAGGATCCGGAATCACCATCGTGTCGGTGGCGCTGTACGATGGCAGCGCCGATAATCCGCGCCCCGCAACGAACGAGTCGGTCGCGCATGCAGCTTACCCCCGGACAACGCTGGATCTCCAACGCCGAACCCGAGCTGGGGCTCGGCACGATCTTGCGCATCGAGGGGCGTGGCGTGCAGGTGCTGTACGCGACATCGGGCGTACTGCGCCAGTACGCGCTGCATGCCGCACCGCTGACGCGCGCGGAGTTCCGGCCCGGGCAGAAGGTCCAGGGCAAGGGACTGACGCTCACCGTCGAGCAGGTCCAATCCGAGGACGGGCTGCTGGTCTACCACGGCCAGGGGCTGCGGCTCGCCGAATCGGAACTGGACGATACCCAGCCGATCTCGCGCGCCGACGAGCGCCTGGTGTCGGTACGGCTCGATCGCAGCGACCGCTTCGATTTCCGCCTGGACGCGCTGCAGCGGCGCGCGGCGGTTCTGCGCTCCCCGGCCTGGGGCCTGGCCTCGGCGCGGGTGGATCTGATTCCGCACCAGTTGCGCGTGGCCGCGGCCGCCGCCGGCCGGCAGCCGTTGCGCGTGCTGCTCGCCGACGAGGTCGGTCTCGGCAAGACGATCGAGGCGGGCATGATTCTCAGCCGGCTGCTGGCCGCCGGCCGGGCCGGGCGCGTGCTCGTGCTCGCCCCGGAAAGCCTCGTCCACCAGTGGTTCGTCGAGCTGCTCAGGCGTTTCAACCTGCAGTTCGCGCTCTACGACGAGGAGCGCTGCGAGGCGATCGAGACCGGCGGCGACGACCGCAACCCGTTCGGTGACGAACAATTGGTGATCGCCAGCATCGGCTTCCTCGCGGACAACGCGAAACGGTCCGCGCAGGCGATCGAGGCCGGCTGGGACGTCGTCGTCGTCGACGAGGCGCACCACTTGGCCTGGACGCCGGATGCCGCGAGCGCCGGCTACACGCTGATCGAAACGCTGGCCGGACGCGTGCCCGGACTGATCCTGCTGACGGCGACGCCGGAACAGCTGGGGCGCAGCGGCCATTTCGCACGCCTGCGCCTGCTCGACCCGGCCCGCTTCCACGCGCTGGATCGCTACGTCGCCGAAGCGGACGGCTACGCCGAGCTGTCGGCGGTCGCCGCCCGGCTCAAGGACGGCGATCCGCTGTCCGATGCGGATCGGACGGTATTGCAGCGGCGCTTCGGCGGCGATCCGGAACTGCTGGCCCTGCTCGACAGCGGAAGCGACAGCGATGCCCTGCTCGACGCGCTGATCGATCGTCACGGCACCGGGCGTGTCATGTTCCGCAACCGGCGCGCGCAGATCGGCGGGTTTCCGAAGCGCCTGCCCGAGCTGCAGTTCCTCGATGCCACGGTGCTCGACGACCAGGGCCGGCAGCGCCTGCTGGCCGAGTTCCAGGCCGACCTGCAGGCCGCCGATGCCGGCATCGAGGTCAGTTATGCCGATGATCCGCGCCTGCCCTGGCTGATCGACCGGATCGAGAACGACGCCGGCGAGAAGCTGTTGCTGATCTGCCGCAGCCAGGCGAAGGTGCTGGCCCTCGAAGAAGCCCTGCGCACGCGCAGCGGCGTCAAGGTGGCCCGCTTCCACGAAGGCATGAGCCTGGTCCAGCGCGACCGCAATGCGGCCTATTTCGCCGATCCGGACGGCGCGCGCGTGCTGCTGTGCTCGGAGATCGGCTCGGAAGGCCGCAACTTCCAGTTCGCGCGTCATCTGGTGCTGTGGGACCTCCCGTTCGATCCGGACCTGCTCGAACAGCGTATCGGCCGGCTCGACCGCATCGGCCAGAAGCACGACATCCGCATCCATCTGTGCGTGGTGCGGGGCAGCGCGCAGCAGGCCCTGGTGCGCTGGTACGAAGAGGGCCTGGACGCGTTCCGCCGCAGTCCGGCCGACGGCCGCGAACTGCTCAAGCGCTACGGCACGCGCGTGGCGCAGGCGGCGATCGAACATGCCCGCGGCGGCGAGGATGCGGATGCCGAGCTCGATGCGCTGATCGCCGAGACGCGCGCCACGCACGAGGAGCTTTCGGCGATCGTCCATGCCGGACGCGACCGCCTGCTCGAACTGGCCAGCGAACGCGACGCCCACGGCGAGGACCTGACCGAGGCGCTGGCGATGCTCGACGCCGATACCGGCGCGCGCGACTTCATTCTGCGGCTGTTCGAGCAGTTCGGCGTCGAAAGCGAGGACCAGGGGGGCGGCCTGATCCTGCTCGATCCGGAGTACCTGAGCACCGACGGTTTTCCGGGACTCAAGGACGGCGCCCAGCAGGCGACCTTCCAGCGTCCGGTCGCGCTCGCGCGCGAGGACATCCCACTGTTGCGCCTGGATCATCCGATGGTCGCGGGCGCCGTCGACCTGCTGCTGGAAAGCGAGCAGGGCAACGCGGCGTTCCTCGTCGACACCAGCCTGCCCGCCCGTACCGCCCTACTCGAATGCGTCTTCGTGCTCGACTGCGTCGCCGATCGCCGCCTCGGCGTCGACCGGTTCCTGCCGCCGCTGCCGATCCGCGTCGTCGTCGATTCGCGCTTGCAGGAACGCGCCGATTTCCGGCCCCAGGCCGACGTGCGCGCCAACGAGCGGACGCTGGATCCGGCCCGCTACCGGCCGATCCTCGGCAAGCTGGTGCCGCCGCTGCTGGCCCACGCGGAAACCCGCGTGCGCGAGTACAGCCAGGTCGAGATCGGTGCCGCCGTGACGGCGGCCGAGCAGCGGCTCGGGGCCGAGCAGGCACGCCTGACCGCGCTGGCCCGCGTCAACCCCGCGGTGCGACTCGAGGAGATCGCCGCGATCGGTGCCGAACTCGACGCGCTGCGCGAAGCGATCCCGAAGGCCGCCGCGCGTCTGGACGCGGTCCGCCTGGTCTGCAGCCCGGACTTCCTGGCGTTGCGCTGACGCGCAGGGCGTCAGCGCGGCGGCTTTCAGGCGGCCCGGGGCTGGCGCATCAGCAAGGCCAGCAAGGCGGCCAGCTTGTCGCGCATCTCGCGCCGGTCGACGATCAGGTCGAGCGCGCCGTGCTCGCGCAGGAACTCCGAACGCTGGAAGCCCTCCGGCAGCGTCTCGCGGACGGTCTGTTCGATCACCCGCGGACCGGCGAACCCGATCAGCGCCTGCGGCTCGCCGATGTTGATGTCGCCGAGCATGCCGAGGCTGGCCGAGACGCCGCCGGTGGTCGGATGGGTCAGCACCGAGATGTACGGAACGCCGGCGCTGCGCAGCCGTGCCAGGGCCGCCGAGGTCTTGGCCATCTGCATCAGCGAGAACAGGCTTTCCTGCATGCGGGCACCGCCGGTGGCCGAGAAGCACACCAGCGGGATGCGCTCCTCGAGCGCGCGCTCGGCACCGCGCGTGAACTTCTCGCCGACCACCGAGCCCATCGAGCCGCCCATGTAGGCGAACTCGAACGCGCAGGCGACCAGCGGCGACTCCTTGAGCGTTCCGCGCATCACCACCATCGCGTCCTTCTCGCCGGTCTGCTTCTGCGCCGCCACGATGCGGTCGCGGTATTTCTTGGTGTCCCTGAACTTGAGTACGTCGACCGGCTCGAGGCCGGCGAACAGCTCCTGGCCGGCACCCTCGTCGAACAGCGCGGCCAGGCGCTCGCGGGCACGCAGCGGATGATGATGGCCGCACTTGGGACACACCATCAGGTTGCGGTCGAGCTCGGGGCGGTAGAGAACGGCGGCGCAGCCGTCGCACTTCTCCCACAGACCCTCCGGCACCTTGCCCTTGGCGTTGGTACCCTCGGTGCGGGCGCGGCCGGACATCAGTTTCTGCAGCCAGTTCATGCTTGGATTTCTCCCGGATATGGTGAAGGGAGCCGGAAGCACCGGCGCCGCGATTCGATGAGGTTCTACCTGGGGGCGCCGCGGGCGGCGTCCAATGCGGCGCGGATCGGCGCCAGGAACGCCTGCGCACGTGCCGCGGCATCGCCGGCATCGGTACTGCCGGCCAGGCGCTCGACCAGGGCGCTGCCGATGATGACCGCATCGGCGCACCCGGCGATCGCCACGGCCGAATCCGCGTCACGCACGCCGAAACCGACCGCGATCGGGATGGCGCTGTCGCGCCGGATGGCCGCGGCGCGCTGCGCGATGGCCGTCGTGTCGAGCCGGTCGGCACCGGTCACGCCGGCGAACGAGACGAGATAGAGGAAGCCGTGCGCACGGGCGGTGACCGCTGCGAGGCGGCGGTCGGTGGTGGTGGGCGCGACCAGGAAGATCTGGTGCAGGCCGGCGGCGGTGACCGCCTCGGCGCTCTGCGCTTCCTCCACCGGGCAGTCGACCAGCAGCACGCCGTCGACGCCTGCGGCCGCGGCCTCGCCGGCGAACCGTGTCCATCCGTAGATCTCGATCGGATTCAGATAGCCCATCAAGACCACCGGCGTGGTCGTGTCGCGCTGCCGGAACGCGGCCACCTGTTCCAGGATCAGCGCGATGCCGACGCCCCGCGCCACCGCGCGCTCGCTGGCGTGCTGGATCACCGGACCGTCAGCCATCGGATCGGAAAACGGAACGCCCAGTTCGATCAGGTCGGCGCCGGCCGCCACCAGCGCGTGCATCAGTGCCGTGATCCCATCGGCGGACGGATCACCGGCGGTGACGAACGGAATCAGGCCGGTGCGTCCGGCCGCGCGCAGGTCGGCAAAACGGGTATCGATGCGATTCATGCCAGCGAGATCCCCTCACGCGCGGCGATTGTGTGCACGTCCTTGTCCCCACGCCCCGACAGGTTGACGAGGATCAGGGCGTCCTTCGGCAGCGAACGCGCCAGCTTGATGCCCTGGGCGACGGCGTGGCTGGACTCGAGTGCGGCGAGGATGCCCTCGCTGCGCGCCAGTTCGTGGAAGGCGGCCAGCGCCTCCTCGTCGGTCACCCCGACGTACTCGGCCCGCCCGCGGTCCTTGAGCCAGGCGTGCTCGGGGCCGACACCCGGGTAGTCCAGGCCGGCCGAGATCGAATGGGTCTCGGTGATCTGGCCGTTGTCGTCGCACAGCACGTAGGTGCGGTTGCCGTGCAGGATGCCGGGCCGGCCGGCTGCCAGCGACGCGGCGTGGCGCCCGCTGGCGATGCCGTCACCGGCCGCCTCGGCGCCGATGATGCGGACCTGTTCGTCGTTCAGGAACGCATGGAACAGACCGATCGCGTTGGAGCCGCCGCCGACGCAGGCGACCAGCGCGTCGGGCAGGCGCCCGTAACCTTCGAGCATCTGCGCGCGTGCCTCGCGGCCGACGACGGCGTTGAAGTCGCGCACCATCATCGGGTACGGATGCGGGCCGGCGACGGTGCCGATGATGTAGAACGTGTCGGCGACATGGGTGACCCAGTCGCGCATCGCCTCGTTGAGCGCGTCCTTGAGCGTCTTGGAGCCGGACGTCACCGGGACGACCTCGGCCCCCAGCAGCTTCATCCGGTAGACGTTGATCGCCTGACGCTCCACGTCCACCGCGCCCATGTAGACCACGCAATCGAGGCCGAAGCGCGCGCAGACCGTGGCGGTCGCCACGCCGTGCTGCCCTGCCCCGGTCTCGGCGATGATGCGGCGCTTGCCCATGCGGCGCGCCAGCAGCGCCTGGCCGATCGTGTTGTTGATCTTGTGCGCGCCGGTGTGGTTGAGATCCTCGCGCTTGAGCAGGATCTGGGCGCCGCCGACCTGCCTGGACAGGCGTTCGGCGTGGTAGATCGGCGACGGCCGGCCGACATAGTGCTTGAGGTCGCGCTCGAACTCGGCGATGAACGCCGGATCGACGCGTGCCTGCGCGTAGGCGGCGGTCAGTTCCGCCAGCGGTGCCATCAGCGTCTCGGCCACGAAGCTGCCGCCATAGGTTCCGAAGCGCCCCTGCGCGTCGGGCAAGGTCTGCAAATCACTGGGCAGCGTCATCGTCTCATCCGAAATCCGCGGCACGCACGGCCGCAACGAAAGCCTGCATTTTCGCATCATCCTTGATGCCGGGGGCGGTTTCGATGCCACTGGAGACATCGACCGCCCAAGGACGCGTCTGGCGGACCGCGGCAGCGACGTTTTCCGGTGCCAGCCCGCCGGCCAGGACGATCGGCCGCTGCAGGCCGTGCAGGCGCGACCAGTCGAAGCGCTGGCCGGTGCCGCCGGCCTCGCCGCTGGCATGGGCGTCGCACAGGAAGCCGGCGGCGGTCGGGTAGCGTTCCAGATAGGCACCGACGTCCTCGACCGTCGCCATCGCGATGGCCTTCAGGTACGGGCGCCCGAAGCCGGCGCAGAACGAGGCATCCTCCGCCCCGTGGAACTGCAGAAGGTCCGGCGAGAACGTGCGCGTGACGGTGTCGATCCAGGCCGCGGTATCGTCCATGAACAAGGCGACGGTACCGACGAACGGCGGCAGGGCCGCGCGGATCGCCGCCGCGGCCGCCGGCTCGATGAAGCGGCGGCTGCGGCGCGTGAAGACGAAGCCGAGCGCGTCGACGCCGAGTGCGACGGCCGCCTGGGCGTCGCGCGCGCGCGTGATGCCGCAGAACTTGATCCGCGTGCGCGTGCTCATCGGTGGATGTCCGGTGTCGCCAGCACGACCTCGGCCGGCAGGCCGGGTGCCTCTTCGTACAGCGGCCCGAGAAAGCACAGGCCTGTGGCCGGCGCGGTCGGGCCGGCGCGGTTCCGGTCGCGGCCGGCCAGCAGTTCGCCGATCCAGGCCGCCGGGTGCTCGCCACGCCCGACCGGCAGCAGCGAGCCGACGATGTTGCGCACCATGTGATGAAGGAACGCGTTGGCACGGATGTCGATCTGCAGCCGGTCGCCCTCGCGCGTGACCGTGACGGCCTGCACGCAGCGCATCGGCGAGCGGGCCTGGCAGGCGCTGGTGCGGAACGCGCTGAAATCATGCTCGCCGACCAGGGCCTGGGCGGCATCGTGCATCGCGGCGGCATCGAGCGGCGCCCGCTCCCAGGTCACGAAACGCGCATCGAGCGCCGGCCGCACCGGTCGATTGAGGATCGCGTAGCGGTAGCGGCGGGCCCTGGCGCTGAACCGCGCATGGAAGGTGTCGGCGACCGGCGCGGCCCAGCGTACGGCGACTGCCGCCGGCAGCTGCGAATTGGTGCCGAGCACCCACGCCCGCCGCGTCCGCTCGGACGGGCTGTCGAAATGCACGACCTGGCAGCGCGCATGGACGCCGGCGTCGGTGCGCCCGGCGCAAGTGACCTCGACACGGTGCGCGGCGACGAAGCCGAGCGCGTCTTCCAGCGCCGCCTGCACGGTCGACCCGTGGCTGAGCCGCTGCCAGCCGAGAAAGTCGGTGCCGTCGTATTCGACACCGAGAGCGATCCGCAAGACCGTCACCCAGGATTCGGAAAGGAGCGCGATTGTACCGATGCCGGACCGAACCGGCCGCCTGCAGTAAACGACGAGGCCGGGATCGCTCCCGGCCTCGTTCGCGTGCGTTGCGGTGTGCCGCCGGTCAGGCGATGCCGTCGAGCAGTCGCCGCGCCTCGTCCTTCTGGACCTGGCTGCCTTCGTTGAGGACCTCGTCCAGCATCGCGCGAGCGCCTTCGGGATCGCCCATGTCCAGGTAGGTGCGCGCCAGGTCGAGCTTGGTGTCCACGGCATCGTCGCCGACGAAGAAATCGTCATCGGCCTTTTCCGCGACGTCACCGGCCAGACCGGTGCGCTCGGCCGTGTCGCGCGCCGCCGCATCGATCTCGCTCTGGAAATCCAGCGGCGGCAGATCGTCGAAATCGAAACCGTCGTCGTCGGTCGAGGCGGGCACGGCCTGGGCCACCGGTGCGGCCGGCGTGCTCGGCTGCGCCGGCTCGAAATCGAACGCGAAATCGGTTTCGGGCGGAGCGGCTACCGGTGTCGGTGTCGGATCGAACGGATCGGCCAGCGGTGCGTCGAAGACGAACGAGGTGTCCTCCTCCAGCTCTTCGTCCGGCGCCATGGCCTGCGCATCCTGTCCCGAGAACAGCGGGTTGCCGGGCGCGAGTTCGCGGCCCATCGCCTGCACCTCGAGCCATTCGGGCTGGCTGCGGTCGATGACGTAGTCGTTCATGTCGAGTGCGCCGACTTCGAAGTCCTCCACGCGCCGCTCGGCATAGAAATGGCTGAGCAGTTCCAGGCGTGCACCGAGGTCGGCCGGGTTGCCGTCGATCTGTGCGCGGAGCGCGGCTTCGATGGCGTCGCCCGGAGCACCCTCGGCCAGCGCGGCCGCCGGCAAGGGCGAGTGGCCGAACGATTCGGCGATCGAGGAGCGCTCGACCGGCTTGCCTCGCTTGCGCAGGCCCATCGCGCCAAGCAGGATCAGCAGCAGGCCGATCGCGCCGCCGCCGCCGAGCACCAGCGGGTCCGTATACCAGGGGCTGTCCACCGGTACGACCGGCTTCGCCGCCGGCTTGGGTGGCGTCTTCTGCGCGGGTGCCGCCGGCTTCGCTGCGGGCGGCTGCGGTGGCGCTGCCGCCGCCGGCGCGGCGCTGGTGTCCGAGCCGGTGGCGGTGATCGTGTCGCTGGGGGGCGTGGCCGGCGGCGACGGCTGGCCACCCGCGTCGGCTGCCGCTGCCGGCTCCGGCGCGGCGGGCGCTGCGCTCGGCGCGGGCGTTGCCGTTGCTGCCGGCGCCTCACCGGTCGTCGCGCTCTGCGAACCGGGCGCGGCCGTGGTCTCGCTCTTGCCCCAGATGTCCTCCTTCGTCGGCGCGGCCGGCGTTTCGGCCGGTGTCGCGGAGGCCGCCGGTGCCGGCGCCGGGGTTGCGGTGGCAGCCGGTGCTGCCGGCTTGCCGCTCTGCGCGCCGTCCTGCAGGGACTTGAGGCGCTGCTGAAGCTCGGCGATCTCCGAATCCTTGAGGCTCAGCAGGCGGTCGTTCTTGTTCTTGATGTCCTCCAGCTCGCGCACGCGCGACTTCAGCTCGCCGGTTTCCTGCTCGCGGCTGGCCAATGCTTCGCGGGTGCGCGCCAGATCGCCTTTGAGGCGGGTGTCGCCGCTGCCGGATTCGGCGCTGCTGGCGCCGACGCGATCACTGGCGGCCAGGCTGTCCTTGCCGACCGACGGCGGAACGATCGAAAGCCGCGATTCGTCCTTCGCGCGCGTGCTGCCCGCGGACGGATCAGCGGCCGCGTCGCCCTGCGCCGCGGTGCGGGCCACGCGGGTCGGACTGCCGGCCGTGCCGCGCCAGTCCTCGACCTGACCGCGGACCTGCTCGGCGGCTTCGCGCAACGAAGCGACCGAGCGGATCGCGTCGGCGTCCGGGACGCGCAGGATCGCTCCGCTCTTGAGCGCGTTGATGTTGTCCTTGTAGAACGCCGACGGATTGGCCTTGAACAGGGCCAGCATCGTCTGGTCGAGGCTGACGTCGGCGCCCGGACGCACCTGGCGCGCGATCGCCGACAGGGTATCGCCGCTGTTGACCGTGTAGTCGCTACCGGCGGTCGCCGCCGGGCGCGGCGCGGGTGCCGCAGCCGCTGCAGGGGCCTTCGCCACCGGGGGCGGCGCGGTCGGCGTTCTCGGCACCGGCTTGGCCTGTGGCTCGGGCAGCGACTCGACCGGCGCCCGCGCGGGCTCGGCCGATGCAGCCATCGTGGTCGATCCCTTGATCGCCGCCGCGGTGACCGGCGGATCGAGCAGGACCGTGTACTCGCGCAACAGGCGGCCGTTGGTCCAGTTCGCCTCGATCAGGAAATCCAGGAACGGTTCGCGCACGATGTCGGCAGTGGTCACGCGGATCACGGCCTGACCCTGCGCGTTGTGTACCAGCTTGAATTCCAGCGGCACGGCGGCACTGCGCGAGCGGTCGAGCCCCACCCGCTCGAAGTCCTCGGCACTGGCAAGCTGGATGATCAGGCCCTCGGCTTCTCCCGGATTGCTTTGGATGACCGGGATCTCGGCGTCCAGCGGCTGGTTCAGGCGCGACTTGACCTGGATCGATCCCAGGCCGAGCGCCATGGCATCGATCCCGCTGATCGCCAGCGCGATGGCCAGCGACAGGTGCAACGGTCGTTTCATATGCAAAGCTCCCCCGGCGACGATGATCCGGAATCCGGCTGCGGATTCCTGCGAGCGAATCTCGAAATTGCCTTATAACACAATCGTAACTGTAGATCAGAGATACGTTTTGATCACCAGTTCACCGATTTGAACCGCGTTGAGAGCGGCCCCTTTGCGGATGTTGTCGGCCACCACCCAGAGGTCCAGGCCGCGCGGGTGCGAGATGTCCTCGCGGATGCGCCCGACGAACACCGGGTCCTTGCCGGCCGCGTGCCCCGCCGGGGTCGGGTAGCCGCCGGGCTTGCGCTCGTCGACGACCACCACGCCCGGAGCGGCCTGCAGCAGGCGCCGCGCCGCATCGGCGGAGATCCGCTCGCGCGTCTCGATGTGCACCGCTTCGGCATGACCGAAGAAGACCGGGACGCGGACGGCGGTGGGATTGACCTGGATGGAGGCGTCTTCGAGGATCTTGCGCGTCTCCCAGACCATCTTCATCTCTTCCTTCGTATAGCCGTTGTCCTGGAAGTCGTCGATGTGGGGGATCAGGTTGAAGGCGATCTGGACCGGGAACTTCGACGGCTCCGGATCCTGGAAATTGAGCAGGGCGGCGGTCTGCCGGCCCAGTTCCTCGCCGCCGGAGCGCCCTGCCCCGGAGACCGACTGGTAGGTGGCCACGTTGATCCGCTCGATGCCGACGGCGCGATGGATCGGGGCCAGCGCCACCAGCATCTGCATCGTGGAGCAGTTGGGGTTGGCGATGATGCCGCGGTTGCGGTACGCCGCGATCGCATGGGGATTGACCTCGCTGACGACCAGCGGGATGTCGTCCTGGTAGCGGAACTCGGAGGTGTTGTCGATCACCACCGCACCGGCGGCCGCCGCACGCGGCGCGTGGACGCGGGAGACCGAGCCGCCGGCCGAGAAGAAGGCGATGTCCACGCCGGCGAAGTCGAAAGCGGCCAGGTTGCGCACCGGTACCGAGCGGCCGGCATAGGTCAGCTGGCCGCCGGCCGAGCGTTCGCTGGCGAGGGCGACGAGCTCGCCGACCGGGAACCGGCGTTCGGCGAGGATCTCCAGCAGGGCCTCCCCGACCGCGCCGGTCGCGCCCACCACCGCCACCTTGTATGTCCTGCTGTCGCTCATCGCGCGATTCTCGTCCGTACGCCTGAAAAAGGTCGCTGTTGATACCGCTTTGGCGTTACAGGCGCAACAGGCACAGCGTATTTTCCCTCGTTCCGGCACAATCGCGCTCTTGATCGGACACACCTGGCGCCCCCGAAGAAACCGATGAACCTGCAAGCCAACTACGAACAGATCGCCCTCAAGGATTACGCCGAACGCGCCTATCTCGACTACTCGATGTACGTCGTGCTCGACCGCGCCCTGCCGTTCGTGGGCGACGGACTCAAGCCCGTACAGCGGCGCATCGTCTACGCGATGAGCGAGCTCGGCCTGGACGCCGCGGCCAAGCCGAAGAAGTCGGCGCGCACCGTCGGCGACGTGATCGGCAAGTTCCATCCGCACGGCGACTCGGCCTGCTACGAGGCGATGGTGCTGATGGCCCAGCCGTTCTCGTACCGGTACCCGCTGATCGACGGCCAGGGCAACTTCGGTTCGCAGGACGATCCCAAGTCGTTCGCGGCGATGCGCTACACCGAGTCCAAACTGACGCCGATCGCCGAGCTGCTGCTGGAGGAGCTCGCCCACGGCACCGTCGACTGGACGCCCAACTTCGACGGCACGCTGAAGGAGCCCGCCTGGCTGCCGTCGCGCGTGCCGCACGTCCTGCTGAACGGCTCGACCGGCATCGCCGTCGGCATGGCGACCGACATCCTGCCGCACAACCTGCGCGAGCTGGCCAGCGCCTGCATCCGCCTGCTCGACGATCCCGACGCCAGCGTGCGGGACCTGTGCGAGCACGTGCGCGGCCCGGACTTCCCGAGCGCCGCCGAGATCATCACCCCGGCCAGCGAGCTGGCCGCGCTCTACGAGACCGGCAACGGCTCGGTGCGCTGCCGTGCGGTCTACGTCAAGGAAGACGGCAACATCGTCATCACTGCCCTGCCCTACCAGGTCTCGCCTTCGAAAGTCCTGCTGCAGATCGATGCGCTGGCCAAGGCCAAGAAGCTGCCGATGCTCGAAGACTACCGCGACGAGTCCGACCACGAGAACCCGATCCGCCTGGTGCTGGTGCCGCGCTCCAACCGGGTCGACCTCGACGAGACCATGCAGCACCTGTTCGCGACCACCGACCTGGAGCGCAGCTACCGGGTCAACTTCAACATGATCGGCCTGGACGGGCGGCCGCAGGTCAAGAACCTGCGCCAGATCCTCGGCGAATGGCTGCGGTTCCGTACCGATACCGTCACGCGCCGGCTGCAGCACCGGCTGGGCAAGGTCGAGCGGCGCCTGCACCTGCTCGAAGGCCTGCGTGTCGCGTACCTGAACCTCGACGAGGTGATCCGCATCATCCGCGCCGAGGAAGAGCCCAAGCCGGTGCTGATGGCGCGCTTCGGACTGAGCGAGGAACAGGCCGACTACATCCTCGAGACGCGCCTGCGCCAGCTGGCGCGGCTGGAGGAGATGAAGATCAACGCCGAGCGCGACCAGCTCGAGGAGGAGCGCGCGCGGATCAACGTCCTGCTCAATTCCAAGGCGCGGCTGAAGACGCTGATCAAGGACGAGCTGCGCGAGGACGCCCGCAAGTACGGCGACGACCGGCGCTCCCCGCTGGTCGAGCGCCAGGTCGCGCAGGCGCTCGACGAGTCGGCGCTGGTCGCCAGCGAGCCGGTGACGATCGTGCTCAGCGAGAAAGGCTGGGTACGCGCGGCGAAGGGACACGACGTCGACGCGCCGGCGCTCAACTACCGCGAGGGCGACGCCTACCTGGCCGCGGCCCGCGGCCGCACCACCCAGCAGGTCGCCTTCATCGATTCCACCGGGCGCAGCTACTCGCTGCCGGCGCATGCCCTGCCCTCGGCGCGCGGCAACGGCGAACCGGTCACCGGCCGCTTCAGCCTGCCTGCCGGCGCGCGCATCGACACCATCGCGATCGCCGAGAACGGCACCCGCCTGGTCATGGCGTCCGATGCCGGCTACGGCTTCGTGACCCGCTTCGAGTCGCTGCTGGCGAACAAGAAGGCCGGCAAGCAGCTGATGAACATCGACGCCGGCAGCCACGTACTGCCGCCACCCGTCGTGGCCGACCCGGCGCGCGACCGCATCGTCGTCGTGACCAATGCCGGCCATCTGCTGATGTTCTCGGTGGCCGACCTTCCCGAGCTCGACAACGGTGGCCGCGGCAACAAGCTGATCGAGATCCCGAAGCCCAAATACGCGGCCGGCGAACGGGTCGCCGGGGTTGCCGTCGTCGCCGAGGGCAAGGGCGAGGTGACGCTCTACGCCGGCCAGCGCAAGCTGATCCTCAAATGGGCGGACCTGGTCGAGTATGGCGGGGGACGCGCCGGCCGCGGCGGCCTGCTGCCGCGCGGCTTCCAGCGGGTCGAGCGGATCGAGGCGTCGGGCTGATGCGGCCGGCGATGCGCTGGTCGCTGCGCCTGGCGGTCGCGCTGGTCGTGCTCGCCGCCGCAACGGCGGTGGGGGCCTGGCTGGCGTTGCGCGGCAGCCTGCCGCAGCTCGACGGCACCGCTGCTGCTGCATTGGCGGCACCGGCCACCGTCGAACGCGACGCGCTCGGCACCGTGACCATCACGGCCGGTGATCGCAGCGACCTGGCCTGGGCGATCGGCTATGTCCACGCGCAGGAACGTTTCTTCGAGATGGACCTCATGCGCCGCAGCGCGGCCGGCGAATTGTCGGAGTTGTTCGGGTCGGTGGCGGTCGGCGCCGATCGCAACGCGCGCGTGCATCGCATGCGCACGCGCCTGGCCGCGGCGCTCGACGCCCTGCCGGCGGAGCAGCGCACCCAGCTCGACCGCTATCGCGACGGCGTCAATGCCGGCATGGATGCGCTATCGGTGCGTCCGTTCGCCTACCTGCTGACGCGCTCGGTGCCCGAGCCTTGGCGCAGCGAGGACAGCCTGCTGGTGATCGCCGCGATGTTCTTCGACCTGCAGGATGCCGCCAACGCGCGCGAGCTGGGGTTCGCCCGCCTGCGCGCGGCATTGCCCGATTCGGCCTACCGGTTCCTGACCGCCGCGGGCGGCGGCTGGGATGCGCCGCTGGCAGGACCGCCGCTGCGCTGGCCGGAGCTGCCGCCGGCGGCCGACCTGGATCTGCGCAGCCTCGCCGCGGGGCTGCTGCGGCCGGCCGGCCGCGTCGCCGACGAGACGCCGGGCAGCAATGCCTTCGCGGTCGCCGGCGCGCTGACCGGCGGGCCGGCCCTCGTGGCGAACGACATGCACCTGGGCTTGCGCGTTCCCAACATCTGGTTCCGCGCCCGCTTCGTCTATCCCAATCCGCGGCGCGCAGGGGCGATCGTCGACGTCAGCGGCGCCACCCTGCCCGGCGTGCCGGCGATCGTCGCCGGCAGCAATGGCAACGTCGCCTGGGGATTCACCAACAGCTACGGCGACTTCGCCGACTGGGTACGCGTCGAGCTCGATCCGTCCGATCCGTCGCGCTACCGGACGGCACAGGGCTGGGCCTCGATCGAAGAGGCTCACGAGACGATTCGCGTCAAGGGTGGCGAGGCGGTCGCGCTCGACATTCGCGGCACCGCTTGGGGTCCGGTGCTGGGCACCGATGCGGACGGCACGCCGCTGGCCCTGGCCTGGACAGCGCACCGGCCCGGTGCCATCGACGCGCGCCTGCTTGCGCTCGACACCGCCGAGACCGTGGACGATGCCGTCGCCATCGCCCAGGCCAGCGGCATTCCTGCGCAGAACTTCGTGGCCGGCGACCGGGCCGGCAACATCGCCTGGACGATCGCGGGGCGCATCCCGCGTCGGGTCGGCGGCTACGATCCGTCGCTTCCGGCGGCATGGGACACGCCGGGGCGAGGTTGGGACGGCTGGATCGATGCGGCCGACCATCCGCTCATCGCCAACCCGCCGTGGCAGCGGATCTGGAGCGCGAACCAGCGCATGGTGGCGCAGCCGATGCTCGACGTGCTCGGCGACGGCGGCTACGACCTGGGCGCACGCGCGTTGCGGATCCGGGACGACCTGCAGGCACGCGAGCGCTTCGTGCCGGGCGACCTCCTCGCCGTGCAGCTCGACGACGACGCGGCCCTGATCGCGCAATGGAAGGATCTGCTGGCGCGCCAGCTGGAGCAGATGAAGCCCGATCCGCTACGCGACGCGATGACGGCGGCGCTGCGGGACTGGAACGGAAGGGCTGCCGCTGATTCGGTGGCCTACCGGCTGGTGCGCGCCTGGCGCGACGAGGTGACCGACGTGCTGCGGCAGGGCTTCGCCGCCGCGGTACGCACGAAGTTCCCGGACTTCGAGCTGCCGCGCCTGGCCCAGTTCGAGCATGCGGCCGCCGCGTTGATCGTGTTCCGTCCCGCGCACCTGCTGCCGCCCGGCCAGACCGATTGGGATGCCCTGCTGGACGGCGCCGCCTTGCGCGTGGCCGGGCGCCTGGCCGGACAGCCGGGCGGCATCGCCGCACGGACCTGGGGTGAGCGCAACACGACCCGCATCCGCCATCCGCTATCGCGGGCCCTGCCCGAGCTGCTCGGACGCTGGCTGGACATGCCGGCCGATGCCTTGCCGGGCGACGCCCACGTCCCGCGCGTGCAGGGACGGAGCTTCGGCGCGTCGGAGCGCTTCGGGGTCGCCCCCGGCGCCGAGCAGGAGGGCTACTTCCAGATGCCCGGCGGCCAGAGCGGGCATCCGCTGTCGCCGTTCTACGGTGCCGGCCATGCCGATTGGGTATCGGGCAAGCCGACGCCGTTTCTTCCGGGTGAGCCCAGGCACCGGTTGGAGCTCCGGCCTTAGCGCGCGTCGCGGGCTTTGAGCCGGGTGCGAAGATCCCGGCGCGACGCCCGGCGGCGCTGCGGTCCTGGGCCAGACGGTCCTCCGCCTGCCCTGCGGGTCGCGCCTTGCCGGAACGATACGGCGGTGCAACGCAGCTCGCCTCACGGCCCAAGGTGCCCCAGCCAGGCCTGATCCCACCGGTCACGTGCACCCGCCGGACGAAAAAAAGCCCCGCGTCCGCCCGAGGGGGACGCGGGGCCTGATCGACCGTACGCGCGGCGCGCGCGTACGGTTCAACTCACGGCGCGTTGTTGCCGAAGCCCGACTTGGCCCGGGCCACGCCCGGCGCCAGCAGGCCGTTCGCCTGCAGCACCTGCGGCGTACCGGTTTCGGCGACATGCAGCGTGGCGCTGCTTTCGGTCGGGGCCAGGTTGGCGGTGAACGAGAAGCGGAACATCGTGCCCCAGTTCAAGGCATTGCTCTTCGTCGGCGTGGCCCAGACGACGGTGCCGTTGCTGACGCCGCTCGCCCAGTTGTTGGTCGTCTCGAGGTCGCCGTCGCTGAACGTGACGTTGGTGATCGTGGCCGAGCCGACCGGCACGGTGAAGCTGTCGAAGCCCATGTTGCTGATCACGCGCAGGTTCGGTTCGGCACCCTGGGTCTTGGCGCGGGCGAAGTCCAGGTTCATCACCGCATAGTCGTACCGCCACAGGCCGCCACCGAGGCTGGTCGCCTTGACGGCGACCTTGGTGTGGCCTTCCGTGCTGGCGAGTTCGACCGAGCGTGCATTGGCGCCCGGATTGGCCGGGTCGACCCAGCGGTCGATCGCCGGTCCCAACCGGTACTGGTCGTTGCCGCCGACGCTCCAGGTGCTGGCGTTGCGCGTGAAGGTGGCGCGCTTGGTCGCCATCGAGTTGTAGATGTTGATGTCCTGGCGCGCGAGGTACCACGACTCGAACAGGTAGGTCGCCCCGGCCTGGCCCGGACCGCTGAACTGCGACTCGCGCGTGATAAGGCGCTGGTCGAAGTTGCCGTTGCCCGAGCCGTTGGGCTGGCCGTCGCAGTTGAGGTCGTAGATCGATCCGCAGCGTCCCCACTGGTTGGTGGCCGGGATGATCTCCGAGCGCGGGCCGAGGTCGCTGTTGCTGTCGTTGTTGCCGGTGCCGTAGGTGTCGCTGCAGCCGCGGCCGAGCACCTGGCTGGTGCCGGGATGCTCGAGGCAGCTGGAGTTGGTGGTCAGGAACGCGTGCTTGACGCCGGAACGTCCGATCTGGTCGATCGAACCGTCCGCATTGAAGCGATAGAGGTTCCAGATCAGGAACGGGTGCTGGTCGTTGTTGTACGGCGGGTGGTTGCCGCTGAATTTCTCCCACCACGGAATGTCGGCCGTCCACAGCGCCGTACTGGTGCCGAGCGGGTCGCCCGGGATCGTCGCCTGGGCGGAGCCGTTGTTGACGTTGTTGCGCAGCGTCGAGGACGGCGTGAACACGACGCGCCCGTTGCCGCCTTCCCCGGTGCAGCCGTCGCAGCGGCTGTACTGCGAGTTGAAGGTCTGCATGAACAGGTCGGCCTGGTAGGTCGCTCCGGCGGCCGGTGCCGCCTGGCCGTGCCACTTGAAGCCACCCGACGGCTGCTGTGGGTCGCCGCCCTGGCGCAGCACGTCGGTCGTCATCTGCATGTCGGCGATCGCCCAGTTGGCGACCTCCGGATGGCCGATCCGATCGGCCAGCTCGGGCGAGATGCGCAGGTCCATCGTCCGCACGGCCAGGCGCTGGTTGTTGTCGACCAGTTCGTACATCAGGCGGTCGATGTAGAACCAGGCCTTGCCGTCGCCGCCGACGATGTCGAGGATCAACTGGTCGCCGGCGCGGGGGCTCAGGCGGAAGTCGGTCAAATCGATGCGGCCGGCCGGCGAGTCGATCACGTAGCCGCCGCGAGCCTGCAGCGAACCGCCGATGAAGTCGTGCAGGTTGCCGGCGCGGACGTCGAACTCGAGGCTGCCGGTCTGGCGCAGGTCGAACATCTCGTGCTCGCGCCAGGCGAGCTGCGCGTGCCTGCCGTTGGCGGCACCCAGCACCAGCCCGAGGTCGTCCGCCAGTTCACGATTCCAGCGCACGCCGACGGTGCCGCCCCAGGCCGACCAGTGTTCCGAAGTCTCCTTGGCGCGGTCGAGTCCTGCGGCCATGGATCCGGCGCTGGTGGCGCCCAGGGTGATCGCGCCGGCTATGGCGATCGCAAGCGATTTGCAAACCAACCCGCTGAAGGTAGTCATAGAGCCCCAGTCAATGAATGTCAGTGTGGATGGCGAAGCCGCATCCGGCGGCTTCGCCCAAACGTGCCTTCGATCAGGGCGAGGTGCCGTTGATCGGTCCTTCCAGGCCGCTCACATGGATGTAGTCGGACCAGTCACCGAACGGCACCAGCATCGGCCCGGTGTTCTTGCAGACCATCGAGTCCTGCGAGATGCAGGTCCCGCCGCTGCAGCCCGGCGGCCAGTTGTTGGCGGTGCTGTCGCGCACGGCCACGCGGTAGTAGAGGGCGACCGTCGTATTGCTGAGCGTCTCGTTGTTGACCAGGGCGTTCTGGTTCATCTGGCAGGCGCCCAGCTGGTTGTCGGTACGGTCGCCGTACTCGCCGTCGATCTGCTTGGTGGCCATCACGTCGACGGTGTGGAAGCCGCGGCCGGATTCATCGGTCGGCACGACGTAGTCGCCGGAGCCCGGGATCAGCCGGTAGCCACGCCCGCTGGCGGCGTTGCGGACTTCCCAGGTACGGGGGCCGCCATTGGCGCCGCCGTTCGCGCTGCGCAGCGCCGAGAACTCGGTGGCCTTGTCCGTACCGTTCTCGCTGACCATCTGGTTGCCGTCGCCGTCGATGTTGAACTCGAAGCGCCAGTAGTTGTGATGCCAGTGCGTCACGTTGTTGTAGGTGCCGTCGCGATTGCCGAAGCCGAAATACGGCTGGATGCGGCCGTCCTTGAAGAACGCGAAGCGCGAGCTGTACATGTACCAGCCGGCCTGGTACTGCGTGGTCAGGCGGACCTCGTCGCCGAAGTCCTCGATCATCACGCCGGCCGCGCAGCTGGCGCCGGGCAGCGAGAGCCCGAACGGGCAACCACCGTAGGAGGCCGTGGCGTTCTGCGAGCGGTCGCAGGCGGTCGTCGCATACGAACCGTAGGTCGGCGTGCCGAGCGTGTTCTGCACCGCCGGAACGGCGAGGATGGTCGTGTTCTCGTCCTTCCAGTCGCGGTAGCAGTTGCCGCCGGCGCCGTTGCGGTACTCGGCGAACAGCAGCGGCGCGTGCATGCGGCGCATCACCGGAATGCCGTTGTAGTGGACGTCGCGCACTTCCAGTCCCGAACCGTCCGGTCCGACGCTCTGGCTCGGCCGCAGCCAGCACATTTCCCAGACCGGGTTGGCCGCCGGCCAGCTCAGCTTGGTCTCGCTGCCGGTGCAGGTCGGCGTGGCGGCAAGGACTTCATGACCGCCCAGAAGGCCCAGCAAGAGCAATCCCAGACTCGCGTGATGAATCGATTTCATGACGACTTCTCCGAGCGCTTGCCGGACGGGTTGCCGGCCTGTTGGTGATAGAAGGGATAGACGACCCGGTCCCGCATGAGGTCGACGATGGCATGGGCGACGGGTGTGTCGCCGTTGTCTTTTGAAGCGATGACATGGACGCAGCGCGAACCGGGCTTGCAGTAGGGATCGTCCGGCTCGCGCAGGATGAAACCGCCGATCCAGATCTTGGTGTCGCCGGGCTGGTTGAGAATGTCGGCGAGTTGCGGATGCGTGCGAACCAGCACCTCGGCGCGCGCGTTCTCGGCCTCGGTCAACCGCAGCGATTCGCCGGGCCGGTCCTCCTCGGAGACCAGCCGGCCATCGGTGTCGAACATCTTCAGCACCGTCATGCCGCGGGCGTAGTCCCAGCCGTACTCGGCGTCGCGCACGACTTCCCTGCCGTCCACCTTGAAGCGGTCCTGGTACCGGCGCAGCACCACATAGCCCTGCATGCGGCCTTCTGCCGGCGCCGCGCTCGCGACCGGCTCGGCGACCGGGCGGGCATCGGCGGCACGGTCGGCCGAACGCGAGGCGCAGCCGTGCAGCAACAGGCTGCCGACAAGTACCGACAAGAACGACTGGAGCTTCATCGTGCGGGCCTCGCGGCGGGAATCGTGACGACCTGGATGTCCTCGGGCGGGGACTTGCCGTAGGCCGGGTTGTTCCAGAGCGAATACATGTACTCGCCGCGGCTCTGCGACTGGGGACCCACGTCGAACGGCCGGTCCGGGCCGCCGGAACACAGCGTGTTCTCGGCCGCGAATCCGTGCTCGACGGCTTCGTCGCGCAGGAATTCGATGTATTCCTTGCTGGAGGTCTGGTACCTCAGCGAGACACGCAGGCTGATCGGGCCCTGGGTGCCGGCCGGGATCGCGAAGGTATAGGGCGTGCGGTCGCGATTGACCAGGACGCCCGAACCCGGCGAGGTCTCCGGATAGGTGTAGCCGACCGGCTGGGTCTCGTAGCCGTTCGGGTCCGCGGTGGTCTTGGCGCGGAAACCGAGCGGCGGGATCCGGTTGTCCTTGGCGACGCAGTTGTTCAGCACGAAGTGGAACAGCTTGCGCCCGGCCTCCTCGGTCTTGCAGGTGCTGCTGCCCGGATCCCAGATGCCCTGCAGCGCCTCGTAGACCTTCGCCTGGGCGTCCTGGGTCAATACGGCGGTCGCCGGGTTGTAGGCGGCGCTTTCGGCGACGACGTTGGCGTTGCCGTCGCGCACCTGGACATTGATCCACATGCGGCGACCTTCGGCATAGCCGGTCGGCAGCTTGTGGCCGCTGAGGTTGACGATGTCCACGTTGGCGCTGACCGAGCCTGCACTGCCCGGGGTCGGCGCGGTATAGGCGGTCACGGTGGCGCCGACCTGCGCGCTCGATTCGAGCATCAGGCGTGCCGCGGCCACCGCCTGGTCGTAGTCGCCGTCGCGTCCGAGGCCGCTCTGCCCACCGTATTGGCCCTTGATGATCGCCGGGATCCAGGTATTGCCGCCGACGAGGTCGTGGATCGGCAGGTTGCCGGTGCGCGAGCCGGGGGGATTCTGCTGGCAGGCCTTGGCGGCGGGATCCTGCGAATCGCGCATGTGGCATTGCTGGCATTGCTCGGCGCGGACCACGGCCGGCGTGCCCTGCGGTACCTCGGTCAGGCCGTCGCGGAAGATCGCGTCGGCGAACAGGCTCTGGTTCCACTCGGCGTAGGTGCGCTCGATCGGGAACGGGATGCCGGTGTCGGTGCCGTTGTTCAGGCGCAGCGTCTGCGCATAGGTGCCCGCATCGGTCTGCGGCGACGTCACGTTGTGGCAGTTGCCGCAGATCGCCGAGCTTTCGTGGTACGAGGAATAGACCCAGCCGTGCGGCGGCGTCAGGTTGCCTTCCGTATAGGTATAGGGGCCGCGGCGGCACGGGCCGCCGTAGCCCGAACCGTCAGGCGTCAGGCATTCCTGGGCGTCGTCGACCCAGAAGTTGGCGTTCTCGACGAACAGCGGCTGCGACTGCGGACCGCTGGGCATCAGCCGGTGGCAGAAATGGCAGTCGACGCCGCCGTAGTCGTTCAGCTTGCCGGCATCATGGTCGTAGCTGCCTTCGAGCAGACAGCCCAATGCGCCCTGAGGATTGGGGGCGCCGCCATTGCCGGGTTTGGTCGAATGGCCGCGCAGCCAGCCGCGCGGTGTGTGGCAGCGGATGCAATAGTCGCCGACACCGGGAATGTCGTTGTTGGCCACGTCCAGCGCCGCCCAGAACAGCGGGTCGCGGGCCGCGTTGGCCATCATCGAACCGCCCCAGGTGTTGTGCGGCAGAAAACGCGCCGTGGTCGCATCGTACCCGCGATGGCAGGACGAGCAGGTGGAGGCGTCGTTCAAGTCGCTGAGCAGCCCCGGCTGCGTACCGTGGGGCGTGAAATCCAGTGCCGTCACCGAAGCGGCGGCCAAAGAAACGAGGGCGAGCACCACGACCGCGAGCGAGCGAAGGCCAACCGGCGAAACCCATCGTTCAACAGACTGCATATTGCGCAACGTTGACTCCCCTAGCATCCGGCCCGTATCCGTATCCGGGCATTCCAGTGGAAAGGTGCAGTCCGATTGCCGCGTATCACCGCATGGATGCAGCGAGAACTCGCTGCATCAACCGAGGGTTACGAAACATCCCGTACGAAGAGTGTTATCGCAAAACCACGGCCGGGATGATCGTCCGGTCATAACTTATAACCCTAGCACAGCAGCCGGCAGCGCTTCCATAGTGCCGATACGCCATCTCGCCAAATAACATGATGCGGCGAAGCGCCCCGCGCAGGGGACTGGACGATATCGCGCGAATGATCTAATCGCCGGTGCCGATCAGCCGTTCGGCGATTTCCTGATACAGCCCCGGGAGCGCTTCCAATTCATCCAGCGCGATCGATTCATCGATTTTGTGGATGCTCTCGTTGCAGGGCCCCAGCTCGACGACTTCGGCGCCGAGCGGCGCGATGAAACGTCCGTCCGAGGTTCCGCCGCCGGTGCTCGCCTCGGGCTCCATACCGCACCGCATGTGGAGCGCTTCGATCACCACCTGGCGCAGCCGTCCTCCGGTCGTCACGAATGGTTCGCCGGAGCGATGCCAGGCGATCTCGAAGTCCAGCGCGTGCGTGCGCAGCACCGTCTCGACACGGTCGATCAGGCCGTCGGCCGAGCTGGCGACGCCGAAACGGAAATTGAACACCGCCGAGAGGCTGCCCGGGATCACGTTGTCGGCGCCGGTGCCCGCGCTGATGTTCGATACCTGGAACGAGGTCGGCGGAAAGGCCGCGTCACCCGCGTCCCAGCGGGTGCCGGCCAGTTCCGCGAGCGCCGGCGCGAAGGCGTGGATCGGATTGAGCGCCTTGTGCGGATAGGCGACATGTCCCTGGATGCCGGCGATGCGCAGGCGGCCCGTCAGGGAGCCACGCCGGCCGACGCGGATCAGGTCGCCCAGCGCCTGCTGCGAGGAGGGCTCGCCGACCACGCACCAGTCGATCCGCTGGCCACGCTCGACGAAGGTGCAGGCCACGCGCCGGATGCCGTCCTGGGCGATGCCCTCCTCGTCCGAGGTGAGCAGCAGGGCGACGGTCCCGCGATGACCGGGCCGCGCCGCGACGAAGGCCTCCAGGGCGACCGTCATCGCCGCGACGCTCGACTTCATGTCGGCCGCGCCGCGGCCGTAGAGACGGCCGTCGCGAAGGCTCGGCTCGAACGGCGGGCTGGCCCAGGCCTCGGGCGGCCCGCTCGGTACGACGTCGGTATGGCCGAGGAACACCAGCACCGGTCCGCCGCTGCCGTGCGTGGCCCAGAGATTGTCGACCTCGCCGTAGCGCAGGTGCTCGCAGGCGAAGCCGGCGCGCGCCAGGCGTTCGGCCAGCAGCGCCTGGCAGCCGGCATCGTCCGGCGTCACCGAGGCGCGCCGGATCAACGCCGAAGCTAGGGCGAGCACCTCGCTCATGCGGCGAAGCGGCGCTTGAACAGGGCGTCGCTGAAGCCGAGGCTGATCTCGCCGTCCTCGGCGACGGCCACCGGTCGCCGCACCAGCGCGGGATACTCACGGATCAGCAACGTCCATTCCGCATCGCTGCCGGGCTTCTTGCGCGCGTCGGGAAGGTTGCGCCAGGTCATGCCGGTGCGGTTGACCAGCTTCTCGAAGCCGCCGACCGCGCCGGCCCAGTGCTTGAGCGTGGCGGCCGGCACCGGATGCTCGCGGTAGTCGACGAACCGGTGCTCGACGCCGGCGCGCTGCAGCCAGGCGACCGCCTTCTGGCAGGTCGAGCACTTGGTCAGGCCATAGAGCGTGATGGCGCCCATCATTCCCCCCGCAGCAGTTCGTTGATCGCGGTCTTGGCGCGTGTCCGGTCGTCGACGCGCTTGACGATGACGGCGGCGTAGAGGCTGTGGCTGCCGTCCGCCGCCGGCAGCGAGCCGGCCACCACGACGCTGCCGGCGGGCACGCGGCCGTAGCTGACGGTGCCGCTGGCACGGTCGTAGATGCGCGTCGACTGGCCGAGGAACACGCCCATGCCGATCACGCTGCCGCGCTCGACCACGACGCCCTCGACCACTTCCGAGCGGGCGCCGACGAAGCAGTCGTCCTCGATGATCGTCGGCCCGGCCTGCAGCGGCTCCAGGACGCCGCCGATGCCGACGCCGCCCGACAGGTGGACGTTGCGGCCGATCTGCGCGCAGGACCCGACCGTCGCCCAGGTGTCGACCATCGTCCCGGCGCCGACATGGGCGCCGATGTTCACGTAGCTGGGCATCAGCACCACGTCCGCGGCGATGTGCGCGCCGCGGCGCACCAGCGATCCCGGCACGAAGCGGGCGCCGACCTTGCGGAACGCCGCCTCGTCGGCGTCGATGAAACGCAGCGGAACCTTGTCGAAACCCGGCATCGCGCCGCGGTCGACCACGCTGTTGCCGTTGATCCGGAAGTACAGCAGCACCGCCTTCTTGAGCCAGGCGTTGACCTGCCAGCCGCCCTGCCCGTCCGGCTCGGCGACGCGCGCCTGCCCGGTCTCGAGCAGGTCCATCGTCTGCTCGACCGCGGGGCGGAGCTGCGCTTCGATTTCGGCCGGGTCCAGCTGTGCGCGGCGTTCCCACGCATCTTCAATCAGTCGTTCGATCATGTCGTCCAGGCAGATGGGAAAACCAAGGGCCGTCGATGCGCTCACGCGCTGGCCGAAGCCGGCGCGGCCGCGGGCAGCAGGCGGTCCATCAGGACCGCACGCAGGGACTCCTGCGCGGCGGCATCGAGCGGTGCGCCGGCATCGTCGGTGATTTCGAAGAAATCTTCCACCCGCTCGCCGAAGGTGACGATGCGCGCATCGTGCACGCGCACCTTGCAGTCGCGCAGGGCCTGCGCGACGGCCGCCAGGAGGCCGGGACGGTCGGTGCAGATCAAGGCCAGCCGCGTCCGGCGGCGTACCGGGTCGGCGCGGAAGACGACGCGCGGCTCGACCTGGAAATGCTTGAGCGTGCGCGGCAGGGTCCGTACCGCCGGCACCACGTCGAACGCCTGGCGCTCGAGCATGTCCAGCAGCTGCCGCTCGATCTGTCCGCAGGCCTCCGCGGACAGGGTATGGCCGTGCGCATCGAGGATCAGGAAGGTGTCGAGCACCTGGCCGGTGCGCGAGGTGACGACGCGCGCCTCCACGATGTCCAGCTGCCGGCGGTCGAGCACGGCGGTGACCGCGGCGAACAGGCCTTCCCGGTCGGCGGCGTGGATGAAGATCTCGCTGGTTCCGCGCAGCCCTTCGGGCCGCACCTTGACCAGCGGCAGCGTGTCCGCCTGGGCGATCGCGGCCGTCTGCCAGGCGATCTGGTCGGGGCTGTAGCGCAGGAAGCTGCTTTCCGGGAACACGCTCCAGATGCGCGTGATCGCCGCCGCGTCGATGCCGCGCCCGTCGAGGAGGCGGCGGGCGCGATCGCGGCAGGCGTCGGCGCGCTCCGCCGCCAGCGGAGGCAGTTCGCGGCGCTCGCGCAAGGCGAAGCGCGTCGCGCCGTAGAGGTCCGACAGCAGGCGGTCCTTCCAGGAGTTCCAGAGCTTGGGGCTGGTGCCGCAGATGTCGGCGACGGTGAGCAGGTACAGGTAGTCCAGTCGCTCCCAGTCGGCCACCTCGGAGGCGAAGCGATGCACGACCTCCGGGTCGGTGATGTCCTGGCGCTGGGCCGTCGTGCTCATCAGGAGGTGCCAGCGCACCAGCCAGGCGACCAGCTCGATGTCGGCCCGCGGCAGACCGAGCTTGGCGCAGAACTGCTGGGCGTCCTCCACCCCCAGCACGGAATGGTCGCCGCCGCGCCCCTTGGCGATGTCGTGGAACAGGCCGGCCAACAGCAGCAGCGATGGCTGCGGCAGGCGCGGGAAGATCGACCGCGCCAGCGCGAACTCGCCGTTCGGGTCGGGTGCGGCGAAGCGCGCCATGAAGCCCAGCACGCGCAAGGTGTGCTCGTCGACGGTGTAGACGTGGAACAAGTCGTACTGCATGCGGCCGCTGACCCGCGCGAAGCCGGGCACCAGGCGCGCGAGCAGGCCGTAGTGCGCCATCGTCGACACGGTCGCGACGGCCTGGACCGTGTCTCCCTCGAGGACCTCCCGGACCGCGGCGAGCACGTCGGCCCGATCGGGATCGAACGCCGGGTCACGCAGCAGCCGGCGCACGCGGCGCGTGGTCGAGGCCCGCAGCCCGGTGACGCCGGGCAGCCGGTCCAGCGACGCGAACAGCGTGACGAGGCGGCCCGGTTCCCGTTCGAGCGAAACGGCCTCGTCCAGGGCGATGCGGTCGCCGATGCGCACCAGGCCGTCGCCGATCGGGACGGCGGTCGGCGGTGCCGGTTCCAGCCGCTCCAGCGCCCGGTCGATCGCATCGTCGCAGGCGGCCGCGATGCGGCTGGTCGCACGAAAATAGCGTTGCATGAACTGCTCGACGCCCAGGTTGCGCCGGCTTTCGTCGCGATAGCCGAAGCGCTGGGCCAGCGACCGCTGGTGGTCGAACAGCAGCCGTTCCTCCGGCCGCCCCGCCTCCAGGTGCAGGGCGTAGCGGACCCGGAACAGGCGCTCGCGGGCGGTGGCCACGGCCTGGCGCTCGTCTTCGTCCAGCAGCGTGGCCGCAGCGATGCGATCGAGCCAGGCGATCAGGTGCAGGTCGCGCAGGCCGCCGGGGCCTTCCTTGAGGTTGGGTTCCAGGTTGTAGGCGGTGTCGCCGAAGCGTCGCCGGCGCGCGGCGCGGTCGGCCTGCTTGGCCTCCAGGAAGGCCAGCGGCGTCCACAGGCGCTGGTCCGGCAGCGATGCGGTCAGCGCCGTGCCCAGGGCGTCGTCCCCGGCCAGCGGGCGCGCGTCGAGCAGGGCCGAATAGACGGTCTCGTCCTGGCCGGCCAGCCGGCGGCAGCCGTCCGCGTCGCGCACGGCATGGCCCGGCTTGAGGCCGATGTCCCACAGCGTGGAGAGGAACATCTCGAGCGCCCGCTGCTGGCGGGCCTCGGCGATCGGGCCGGCGGTCAGCACCAGCAGGTCCACGTCCGAATGCGGGAACAGCTCGCGCCGCCCGTAGCCGCCGACGGCCAGCAGCGCCATGCCTTCCCGGTCGCCGAGCCAGGCGCGCCAGACGTGCAGCGCGACCCGGTCGACCATGGCCGCCCGCGCCGCGACCAGGCGCGTCGCCGCGACGCCGTCGCCGAACGCGCCGGTGAGGTCGCGGTCGCCATCGGCCAGGAACTGGCGCAGGCCCAGGCGGGCGCTCGCATCGACGCCCGAGCGGGGGATGGGGTCGGCCAGGCGCCGCAGTGCCGGCACCGCCGGTTCGCGGTGGGGCGGCGCCTCGCGATCGTTCGGCGCGCCGCTCATCGGGGACTCAGGCCGCTCGCGGCCAGGGCGTCAGGATCTCGTGGCCGTCGTCGGTGACGACGATGGTGTGCTCCCACTGGGCCGACAGGGAGTGGTCGCGCGTCACCACGGTCCAGCCGTCCGGCAGCAGGCGGGTCTGCGGCTTGCCGGCGTTGAGCATCGGCTCGACCGTGAAGGTCATGCCCTTCTCCAGGCGCAGGCCGGCGCCGGCCTGGCCGTAGTGCAGCACCTGCGGGTCCTCGTGGTAGATCTGCCCGATGCCGTGCCCGCAGTACTCGCGCACGACCGAGAAGCCCTGCGCCTCGGCGTGCTTCTGGATCGCGTGGCCGATGTCGCCGAGCGTCGCCCCGGGGCGTACCTGCGCGATGCCGCGCAGCATCGCTTCGAGCGTGGTGTCCACCAGCCGCCTGGCCAGCACCGACGGCTGGCCGACGAAGTACATGCGGCTGGTGTCGCCATGCCAGCCGTCGCGGATCACGGTGACGTCGATGTTGACGATGTCGCCGTCCTTGAGCACCTTCGACGGACTCGGGATCCCGTGGCAGATCACGTGGTTGACGGACGTGCACAGGGTCTTGGGATAGCCCTTGTAGCCGACGTTGGCGGGGACCGCCTTCTGCACGTCGACGATGTGGTCGTGGGCCAGACGGTCCAGTTCCTCGGTGGTCACGCCGGGCTTGACGTGTTCGACGAGCATTTCCAGCACTTCGGCGGCCAGGCGGCCGGCCTCGCGCATCTTCTGGATCTGGTCGGGAGTCTTGATCTTGACGTGCATGGGCAGTGAGCGGTTCCGGATGACTTGTGGCGGTGCCGGGGACGGCGTACAATTGTACGGTTTCGTGGCGCCGTTATCGCAAGTTGCTGGCGACGCTACGGAAATATGGCCCGCCGGGCAATCCGGCAAGGCCATAGATGGCGAACCCGCCAAATCCGCACACGTATCGTCACCGCTTTCGGGGTGCCCGGGCCGAACAGGCCTCGGGTCGCAGGCGGGGATACGTGGAGGTTCAACCCCGGGCAGTACCGAGCCGCAATCATACCGGCACGGTCGCCCACGCACGATTGGAGTCAATCAAATGCCTCAGGTCACGATGCGCCAGATGCTGGAAGCTGGCGTGCACTTCGGTCACCAGACGCGTTACTGGAATCCCCGCATGGCCGACTACATCTTCGGCGCGCGCGGCAAGATCCACATCATCAACCTCGAGAAGACCCTGCCGCTGTTCAACGACGCGATGAACTTCGTGTCGGGCCTGGCGCAGAAGCGCGGCACGATCCTGTTCGTCGGCACCAAGCGCTCGGCGCGCGACGCGGTCAAGGAAGAAGCCGCCCGCTGCGGCATGCCGTACATCGCTGCCCGCTGGCTCGGCGGCATGCTGACCAACTTCCGTACCGTCAAGCAGTCCGTGGCCCGGCTCAAGGAGCTGGAGGCCGGCGCGACGGACGGCACCTTCGACCGCCTGGTCAAGCACGAGATCCTGAGCCTCCAGCGCGAGCGCGAGAAGCTCGAGAAGTCGCTGGGCGGCATCAAGGACATGGGCCGCCTGCCCGACGCGCTGTTCGTGATCGACATCGGCCACGAGAACATCGCCGTGCTCGAAGCCAAGAAGCTCGGCATCCCGGTCGTGGCGGTGGTCGACACCAACTACGACCCGAGCCTGGTCGACTACGCGATCCCCGGCAACGACGATGCGATCCGCGCGGTGCAGCTCTATGCGCGCGCCGTCGCCGACGCGGTCCTGGAAGGCAAGGCGGCCGCCCCGCAGATCGCGGCCAGCGAGAAGGACGAGTTCGTCGAGCTGGACGCCGACGGCAACCCGGTCACGAAGAAGGACGCCGCCGACCGCGACAACCGCCGCAACAAGCCGGCACCGCGCAAGGCACCGCCGAACCGCCGTGGCGCACCGGCCGGCAAGCGTGGCGACGCCCCGCGCGGCGGCGCCGACCGGAGCGAGTGACACATGCCGGCAAGCGTGCGGCGCTAGCCTGTCGCGCTTGCCGGTTCCTCTCCCGCGAGGCGGGCGACGCGCCGGCACGGCCGTCGTCACCGACATCTCTACATTCCACGCGGCGGGTCGCCGCCGCGTCGCAAGCAATCGAGGTTTTCCGATGGAAATCACCGCACAGCTGGTCAAGGAACTGCGTGAGCGTTCCGGCGCCGGCATGATGGAGTGCAAGAAGGCGCTCACCCAGAACAACGGCGACATCGAAGCCGCCATCGAGTGGCTGCGCAAGGCCGGGCTCGCCAAGGCCGACAAGAAGGCCGACCGCGTGGCCGCCGAGGGACGCATCGTCCTGGGCCAGGAAGGCTCGCGCTCGGCGCTGGTCGAGATCAACAGCGAGACCGACTTCGTGGCGAAGGACGAGAACTTCCTCGGCTTCGTCGAGAACGTCGCCAAGGCGGCGGTCGCCGGTGCCGGCGTGGCCGACGTGGCCGCACTCAAGGCCGCTACCTATCCGGGCGGCGGCACGGTCGAGGAAGCGCGCTCGGCGCTGATCGCCAAGGTCGGCGAGAACGTCCAGGTGCGCCGTCTCGTCAGCCTCGACAGCGCCCACGCGGTCGGTGCCTACGTGCACGGCGGGCGCATCGGCGTCCTGGTCGAGGTCAAGGGGGGTTCCGCCGAGCTGGCACGCGGCATCGCGATGCACGTCGCCGCGATGAATCCCCCGTACATCGCCGAGAAGGACGTCCCGCCCGACTTCATCGCCAAGGAGAAGGAGATCGAGCTGGCCAAGATGTCCGAGAAGGACAAGGCCAAGCCGGCCGAGATCCTCGAGAAGATCATCAGCGGAAAGATCAACAAGATCATCAACGACGTCACGCTCACCGGCCAGCCCTACGTGCTGGACAGCAACGAGACCGTCGGCGCCGTCCTCAAGAAGGAAGGCGCGGAAGTCGTTTCGATGCACCGCCTGGTCGTCGGCGAAGGTATCGAGAAGGTCGTGGAAGACTACGCTGCCGAAGTCATGAAGCAGGCCGGGCTGGCCTGAACAGGACGGTGGTTCGCCACCCGGAAAGGCCGCGGGAAACCGCGGCCTTTTTTCGTTGTGCGCATCTGCCGCACGTGCATTCGGCCCGGCAACGGCCGTCACATGATTTTCATATGGGCGCTTCGGGTAAAATCCGGCTGTTTTGCCCGCCTCGGAGAACCTGATGACCCGCTCGATCGCGTACCGTCGCATTCTGCTCAAGCTCTCCGGCGAGGCACTGATGGGCGAAGCCGACTACGGCATCGACCCGAAGGTGATCCAGCGCCTGGCGCGCGAGATCATCGAGGTCCAGAAGGCCGGTGTGCAGGTCGGCGTCGTGATCGGCGGCGGCAACATCTTCCGCGGCGAGGGCCTCGCGGCGGCCGGCATGGACCGCGTGACCGGCGACCACATGGGCATGCTGGCCACCGTCATGAACGCACTGGCCATGCAGGACGCGATCGAGAAGGCCGGCGGGTTCGCGCGCACGATGAGCGCAATCAAGATCAACGAGGTCTGCGAGGATTTCATTCGCCGCCGCGCGGTCCGGCACCTCGAGAAGGGCCGCATCGTCCTGTTCGCCGCCGGCACCGGCAATCCGTTCTTCACCACCGACTCGGCTGCCGCGCTGAGGGCGGTGGAGGTCGGCGCCGACCTGCTGCTCAAGGCGACCAAGGTGGACGGCGTCTATACGGCCGACCCGGCCAAGGATCCGACCGCCAAGCGCTACGATCACCTGTCCTACGAGGAAGTCATCCACCGCGACCTGCGGGTGATGGACACCAGCGCGATCGCGCTGTGCCGCGACCACCGGATGCCGCTGCGCATCTACGACATGGGCGTGGCAGGCAACCTGATGCGCATCATGGAAGGCGCGCAGATCGGCACGCTGGTCAACACCGAAGGGTGATCCATCCGCTTCCGGCGCGCCGTCGGCCGGTCCGGGGCGGCACGCTCAGCGTCGCGCGCCCATCATGCGGATCTGGCGCGGCCGCCGCGCCCACAGTACGAGGAACACCGGCAGCAGGACCGGCGGCGCCCAGTACGCCAGCTTGATCCAGCGGTGCGCGGCGTTCCAGGTCGAGCCGGTGACGAGGTCCATCGCCACCCGGCCGTCCTCGGCGATCCGCGCGAAGCCCTCGCTCCAGGCTTGTTCCAGCCAGCCGGCGCCGTAGCCACGCAGGGTCGGCACGGCATCGTCGATGGGCCGTCCCAGAAAGATGTAGGTGGCCGCAAGCGGCGCTTCCCGGCGCGCCGACGCCGCGATGTGCTCGCCGACGTGCGGCAGCGACGGCACGGCGCCCCAGACCACCAGGTCGAAGGCCAGCGTCAGGACGAGCATCCCGAGCGCGACAGCCCACCCCTTGATCTTCTTCATCCTCGACCTCCCCATGGCTGCCGGACGCCGCCCCGGCTCAGAACATGCCGGTCTCGAGTCGGGCGATTTCCGACATCATGCCCTGGTTCCACGGCGGATCGAAGACCAGCTCGACATCGGCCTCGGCGATGGTCGGGATCAGTTCCAGCTTGGTGCGCACGTCGTCGACCAGGATGTCGCCCATGCCGCAGCCGGGCGCCGTCAGCGTCATGCGGACCTCGACCGTGCGCATGCCGTCCTCGCGGTGCTCGAGCACGCAGTCGTAGACCAGGCCCAGCTCGACGATGTTGACCGGGATCTCGGGATCGAAACAGGTCCTGAGCTGGTCCCAGACCAGCCGCTCGACCGCTTCGTCGTCCGCGTCCACCGGCAGTTCCAGCGGTGGCGGCGCCGCCTTGCCGAGCGCGTCGGCATCGGACCCTTTGATCCGGAAGAGGTTGCCGTCCACGTAGACCGTGAAGCTCCCGCCCAGCGCCTGGGTGATGTAGCCCGCCTGCCCCGCCGGCAAGGTGACGACGTCGCCCTGCGGGACCATGACGGCCTCGCAATCGCGCTCGAGCCGCACCGGCTCGGATGTCTGGCTGTAACCGTACATGGAATGCGTCGAGTCGGCCGGTCGTGGAAAGTCGCCCATTATGCCGCGACGGCGTTCGGGCTGAGCGGTGCTCGCAGGGCGCCTGCGATGTCGCGGCCCGGCGCTGGAGCCCGGCTGTCTTGCGATATCAGGGCGATCCGCTGCCGTTCAACCGGACGGCGCCAGGGCCGGCGTACCGCCCAGGCCGAGTTCGCGCAGGCAGCGCCCGAGCAGGCGCATCGCCGCTTCGACATCGCCCGGCGAAAGGCCGGCATAGCCGAGCAGCAGCCCGGGGCGCGGCGGCGGCCGCAGGCAGTAGGGTGCCAGCGTGTACAGGCCCAGCCCGCGTGACCGCGCATGCGCGACCAGGCGCTCGCTGTCGGCATGACTGACGCCGTGCAGCCAGGCGGTCACGTGCATGCCGGCGCTCGAGTCGGCGACCTCGGTGGCTCCGGCCGCATGGCGGGCCAGGCCGTTCAGCATCGCCGTGCGGCGCAGGCGCAACGCCGTCGCCGCGCGGCGCAGGTGGCGCTCGAAGCCGCCGCCCGCGATGAAGCGCGCCAGTGCCGCCTGTTCCAGCGCGCTGCAACCGCGGTCTTCCAGCCACTTGGCCGCGACCAGCGGGCGTCGCAGGGCATTCGGAATGACCATGTAGCCCAGGCGCAGCGCCGGGAACAGCGCCTTGGAAAAGCTGCCGATGTAGATCACGCGATCGTCGCGATCGAGCGACTTCAGGGCGGCCAACGGCCGGCCGGCATACCTGAACTCGCCGTCGTAGTCGTCCTCCACCAGCCAGGCACGCCGTGTGGCCGCCCATTCGAGCAGGGCCATGCGGCGCGCCAGCGGCAGCAAGGCCCCGGTCGGGAACTGGTGCGACGGCGTGACGACGGCCAGGCGCGCGCGGGCCGGCAGCGCCTGCGGCACCAGACCTTCGGCGTCGACCCGGCAGCCGTGCACGCGCGCGCCCTGGGCCAGGAACACCTGGCGCGCGCCGCGGTAGTGCGGGTCCTCCAGCGCCACCCCGTCGCCGGACGTCAGCAGCACGCGCGCCGCCAGCGCGAACGCCTGCTGGGTGCCGGATACGACCAGGACATCGTCCGGCTCGGCCTGCACGCCGCGGCGGCGGGCAAGGTAGTCGCAGATCTGCTCGCGCAAGGCCGGTAAGCCCTGCGGATCGGGGTAGTCCGGATCGGCCTCCTCCGCCGCTCGGCTGACCTCGCGCCGCCAGGCGCTGGCCAGGGCCGGATTGGCGAGCGGCAGACCGTACTGGAGGTTGTAGCGCAAGCGCATCGGCGCGCGTGCGCCCTGGAACGCGCCCTCGCTGGCGGCCAGCGCGCGCCGCGCGAATGCCGACAGCGGAGCCACCGGCTGCGCGGCGATCCTGCGGGAAGCGGATTTGCCGAGCGCGATCGGGGCGACATAGCTGCCCGACCCGACGCGCCCGACCAGGAACCCCTCAGCCTGCAGTTGCTCGTAGGCGGCAAGAACGGTGTTGCGCGACAGCTCCAGCTCCGACGCCAGACTGCGGCTGGCCGGCAGGCGCGCGCCCGCCGGCAGGCGTCCGGTCAGGATCGCGTCCTTGAACGCACGGATCAGCTGGCCGTAGCGCGGCCCCTGCCCGTCCAGCTCGATGTGCACGACCGGACCTCCCAGCGTCGCCCAGAACGCGAGCTGCATGGTACCAATCCGGACGCCGGGTCCGTCGCTGCGATGCGCGTCGCCGTGTGGCGATCGATCGTGCTGCGCTATGATCGGCGCCCGTTCCCGCATTCGCCCCCCGTCCCCCGTGCCCTGCCCGACCCTGCCCGCCTGCTGCCGTGGGCACTGATGCCTTCCACGTCCGGCGCCAGCGCTGGCTCGGCCTGGCAACCGCCGCGATGTGTGCGCTGGCCGCCGGTGCGGTGTGGTGCGTGCTGTCGCTGTACGTCGCTCGAAACCTGACCGTACTGGCGCTTCCGATCGCCCTGGTCGTGGCCTGGGTGTTGCGCAATCACGGTTTCGCGCAAAACGCCGGTGGCGCCCTGCTGGCCGCCGGCTTCACCGCGGCGGCCTGCTTCTATGCGCAGTACCTGCTGGCGACCGCACACATCGCCTCGATGCTCGGCTTGCCGATGCGTACGGCGCTCGCGCAGATCGGCCCGGGCATGGCGACCGCGGTCATGCAAAGCCGGATCGACGGCTGGGATCTGGCGATGATGCTCGGCTCGGTGGTCGCAGCGGCCTTGCTGGTGCTGCGCGGGCGCTAGCGCCGCTCAGGCGTCTCGCGCGACCGTGCGTTGCCGCGCGAACACCCCGGCCGCACGGCGTCCCAGGCGAATGCCCGGTTTTTCGACGAAGGCGTGGACGAACGCCGCGACGGCGACGGTCAGGATGACATTGAGGGCCAGGTAGAACGCCAGATGCCGTGTTCGCCACCAGGCTTCGACCGGAATGCGCAGCAGGAGCCAGAGCATGGGGTAGAACACCACGGCGTGGAACAGGTAGATCGAATAGCTGATCCGGCCGAGCCACGCCATGACCGGATGCGTGATGCGCACGACGGTCATGCCGAGCACGAAAACCGCGACCCCGATCGAGTACGGCACCGTCAGCTGCCACGGCAGTTTCGCCGCCAGCGTCGAGAGCAGAGGCAGCCCGGCCAGGTAGAACGCCAGCAGTCCCCACAGGCAGGCGCGCACGGCGGGCGCGCGCAGCTCGCCGTCGTACCAGGCGCGCAACAGCGTGCCCATCGACATGATCGCCAGATACACGAACCAGGGCAGGACGTCGAACCCCAGCGCCGGGCGTCCCATTGCGCGGAACACCAGCGATGCGGCGACGACCAGCGTCAGGGTCGCGGAGAAAAGCGCGATGCGCCGGTAGTTGCGAATGCTGCCGGTCAGCACAAGGACCAGGCACACCGCATAGAACGCCAGCTCCACGCCCAGCGTCCAGTACAGGCCCTGCGCGGACCGGACCCCGACCAGGTCCTGCAGCAGCGTGAGGTTGACGAGGAACTCGCCGGCCGTGAACTCCCGGCCCCACAGCCAGTGGCAGGCGTAGGCGCCTGCGGCGACCGAGAGCCAATACGCCGGGTAGATCCTGAAGACGCGCCGGATCGCGAAGTCCCAGCCGGCCCGCGGCCGCTCCGGGTGCACGCTGAACGGGATGACGAAACCGCTGATGACGAAGAACGCGACCACGCCCACGCGGCCGGCATCGAGCAGGCGGGCCGCGTCGTAGAGCCAGCGGCTCGCTTCGGTCTGCGGACTCAGGCCGTAGAAGCTCTCCGAGACGTGCATCCAGACCACCAGCAGCGCCGCGATCGCCCGCAGCGCGTCGAGCGCGACCAGGCGGTCGGTCGCCGCCGCCTGTCGCGCGGGCATCTGCCCGCCGGAGCTAGTGGCCGCCGCCCTCGATGCTCTTGAGTTCACTGATCAGCCGGTTCGCCGCTTCTTTGCCGTCGGCGTACAGCAGGCGGGTGTTGTCGGCGTAGAACAGCGCGTTCTCGATGCCGGCGAAACCGGTGCCCTTGCCGCGCTTGATGACGATGACCTGCCGCGAATCGACGACGTCCAGGATCGGCATACCGAAGATCGGCGAGGTCTTGTCGGTCTTGGCCGCCGGATTCACGACGTCGTTGGCGCCGATGACGATCGCCACGTCGCAGGTCTTGAACTCCGGATTGATGTCGTCCATGTCGGCGATCAGGTCGTACGGCACGCCCGCTTCGGCGAGCAGCACGTTCATGTGTCCCGGCATGCGGCCGGCCACCGGGTGGATCGCGAAACGGACATCCTTGCCCGACTTGATCAGCAGCTGCGACAGCTCCCAGATCTTGTGCTGCGCCTGCGCGACCGCCATGCCGTAGCCCGGCACGATGATGACCTTCTCGGCCATGTAGAGCAGCGAGGCCGCATCGCTGGCCTCGATCGGCTTCTGCGACCCGGCGATCTCCGAAGCGCCCGCGCCGCCGCCGCCGAAGTTGGAGAACAGCACGTTGCTGAGCGGCCGGTTCATCGCCTTGGCCATCAGCTGGGTGAGGAACGTGCCGGCTGCGCCGACCACGGTTCCGGCGATGATCAGAGCCTCGTTCTGCATCACGTAGCCCTCGAACGCGACCGCCAGTCCGGTCAAGGCGTTGTAGAGCGAGATCACCACCGGCATGTCGGCGCCGCCGATCGGCAAGGTCATCAGTACGCCGAAGGCCAGCGCCAGCACGAAGAACACGACCACCAGCGAGGCGTCCAGCCGCCACAGCACCAGCGCCAGGCCCGCCAGCGCGGCGGCCACGAGCACCGCGAAATTCACGAACTGCTGGCCGGAGAACGTGAAGCGCTTGTCCATGCGGCCGTCGAGCTTGGCCCAGGCGATGATCGAGCCGGTCATCGAGACCGATCCGATCAGCGCGCCCAGCACCGCCAGCGCCAGCGTCGCCACCGGCGGCACCGCGGCGCCGGGCTGCGAGAACTTCAGCAGCTCGCCGGCGCCGATCGCCGCCGCCGAGCCGCCGCCCATGCCGTTGAACAGGGCGACCATCTGCGGCATGTCGGTCATCGCCACGCGGCGGCCCCAGAGCCAGGTCGGCACCACGCCGACGACGATGCCGCCGACGATCAGCCAGAGGTTGTGGCCGCCGGTGATCGCGAACGTGGCCAGCGTCGCGATCACCATGCCGATGCCCGCCTGCACGATGCCGCGCCGCGCCGTCACCGGCGAGGACATGCGCTTGATGCCGAGGATGAACATCACCGCGGCCAGGAAGTAGGAGGCCTTGGCGAGCCAGACCCATGCGGTTTGTGTATCCATGAACCCCTCTCGTGCCTGTGGGAACGCGTCGCCGCGCGAACCGCGGTCGCGGCGCCGGATCGCTTAGTCCTGCTTGTCCTTGCTCGACTTGAACATCTCGAGCATGCGTTCGGTGACGACATAGCCACCGGCGGCGTTGCCGGCGCCCAGCGCCACGCCGAGAAAGCCGATGAACTTGGCCAACGGCGTGTCGGCATGCGCCAGCGCGATCATCGCGCCGACCAGCACGATGCCGTGGACGAAGTTCGAGCCCGACATCAGCGGCGTGTGCAGGATCACCGGCACCCGCGAGATGATCTCCTTGCCGGTGAATGCGGCCAGCATGAAGATGTACAGCGCAAGAAAACCGTCGATCATGACTGGGCTCCTTCGATCAGCTGGCGCGTCGGCTCGTGCAGGATGCGGCCATCGTGGGTGAGGCAGGTCTTGGCGATCAGCTCGTCGTCCCAGTTCAGCGTCAGCGCTCCGTCGTTCAGGGACAGCTCGAGGAAGTTGTAGAGGTTGCGTGCGTACATCTCGCTGGCGTGGATCGGGGCGGAAGCCGGCAGGTTGACCGTGCCGATGATGCTGACGCCGTTGGGTGACACGACGGTGCGGCCGGCCTCGGTCAACTCGCAGTTGCCGCCGGATTCGGCCGCGATGTCGACGATGACGGCGCCCGCTTTCATGCCGGCCACCATTGCCGCGCTGACGATGCGTGGCGCCTGCCGTCCCGGCACGGCCGCCGTGGTGACCACGACATCGATGCCCTTGAGATGGTCGGCCAGCGCCTGCTGCTGTCGCTCGCGCTCTTCGGCGGTCAGCTCGCGCGCATAGCCGCCGCTGCCGGCCGCGCTGACGCCCAGATCGAGGAATTTCGCGCCGAGCGACTCGATCTGCTCGCGGGTCTCGGGGCGGACGTCGAATCCTTCCACCTGCGCGCCGAGGCGGCGCGCGGTCGCGATCGCCTGCAGGCCGGCGACGCCGGCGCCGACGACCAGCACCTTGCTCGGCCGGATCGTGCCGGCGGCGGTGGTCAGCATCGGGAAGAACTTCGGTGCGGCCTCGGCGGCGATCAGTACCGCCTTGTAGCCGGCGACGGCCGCCTGCGAGGACAGCACGTCCATCGCCTGGGCGCGCGTCGTGCGCGGCAGCAGTTCCATCGCGAAGGCCGTGATCTTGCGATCGCGCAGCGCCTTGACCCGCTCCGGATCCCGATGCGGCTGCAGGTGCGCGATGACCACCGCACCCGCCTTGAGGCCTGCGATCTCGTCCGGGTCGGGAGGCTGGACCCGAAGCAGGACGTCCGCACGCGCCAATGCTCCGGCGCGGTCCAGCACCTGCGTCGCGTCGAGCGCGGCGTCGGAAAAGTAGGCCGATTCCCCGGCTCCGGCCTCGGCGAGGACATCGGCGCCTCGGGCCTTCAGCTTCTTCACCACGTCCGGCGTCAGGGCGACGCGACGCTCGCCCGCCGCGGTTTCGCGCAGTACGACAACGGCAACCGGCATGTTCTCTCCCCGCGCTGTTCGAGAGACCGGCATCCTAGCCGAACTGCCGGCCGATGTAAGCAGCAGGTGAATTGCTACACTGCTGCGCTTTCCACGCACGACGCCACGGGTCCATGTCCCTCCTGCAACCGATCACCGCCCGACTCTCCGTCCCGTCCCGCCAGCTCACCGGCCCCGGCCCCGACGAGGCGCAGCTTCGCACCCTGCTTGAGGCGGCGATACGCGTCCCCGATCACGGCCGTCTCAACCCGTTCCGCCTGCTGCTGATCCGCGGTGATCAGGGCCGCCGGCTCGGCGAGCGGCTGGCCGAGATTCATGCACGCAAGGAGCCGGACGTGCCCGCCGGCGTGCTGGCCAAGGACAGGGAGCGCTTCGCTTTCGCGCCGGTGGTCGTCACCGTCGTCGCCCGCGTGCTCGCGGGGCACAAGGTGCCCGAGATCGAGCAGCGCCTGACGGCCGGCTGCGTGGCCTACAACCTGCTGCTCGGCGCCCAGGCACTGGGCTACGGCGCGCAATGGCTGACCGGCTGGCCGGCCTATGACCGCGACGTCGCCGCCCTGCTCGGCCTCGCCGGGGACGAGGAGGTCATCGGATTCGTCCATATCGGCAATATCCGCATCCCGGCCTCGGAGCATCCGCGTCCGGCCCTGGCCGACCTGCTGGGCGAGTGGAACGGATGATGCCGTGGTGACGCGTGCTGCCCATCTGATCGACGCGAGCCTGTACGTCTTCCGCGCCTGGCATGCGCTGCCGCCGGACACCCTCGACGCCGACGGGCACCCGCTCAATGCCGTGCACGGCTTCACGCGGTTCCTGCTGGACCTGCTCGAGCGCGTGCGTCCCTCGCATGTGGCGGCCGCCTTCGACGAGTCGCTCACGCATTCGTTCCGCAATACGCTCTACCCGCTCTACAAGGCCAATCGCGCACTGCCTCCGGAGGAGCTGGAGCGGCAGTTCCGTCACTGCAAGGACGTGGCCCGCGCGCTGGGGCTGGCCGTGCTGTCGGATCATCGCTACGAGGCCGACGACCTGATCGGGAGCGCCACGACCCGGCTGCATGCGCACGACCTGGACGTGGTGATCGTCTCGGCCGACAAGGATTTCGGCCAGCTGGTGTCGCTGCGCGCCAGCCAGTGGGACTTTTCCCGGGACTTGCGCTGGGACGAGTCCGGCATCCGCGCGCGCCTGGGCGTGCGTCCCGACCAGGTCGCCGACTACCTGGCGTTGACCGGCGATGCGATCGACAACATACCCGGGGTGCCGGGCATCGGTGCGAAGACCGCCGCGAGCCTGCTGCATCACTTCGGCACCCTCGACGCGCTGCTGGCACGGGCCGAAGAAGTGGCCTTCCTGCGGTTGCGCGGCGCGGCGACGGTCGCCCGCCGGCTGCGCGAGCACGCCGGACAGGCGCGGCTTTCGCGCCAGCTCACCGGCATCGTCCTGGACGCGCCGGTGCCCGAGGCGAGCGAAGACTATCGGCATCGGCCGCCGTCGTTCGACGACGTCGAAGCCTTGTGCGAGCGGTTGCGCCTGGGGCCGATGACGCGGACCCGCATCCGCGCGCTCGGTGGCACGAGCACCGCCGTCAGCAGCTGAAGCGGGCTGCACCTGCAGCCCGCCTGGGAAAGGGGGCGTCAGCCGCCACCCTTCTTGTCGAGCGCCTTCTCCAGCTCCGTCTGCTCCTGCGGCTTGTCGGAAAACGGGCGAGCCGGAGTGAACCGTAGGTCGTCGCCATCCAATGCGTTGCCACCGGGAGGGATTTCCTTGCCGACGGCGACGTCGATGCCTTTCTGGTCCCAGGCGAAGCGGGCGTCGCTGCGATAGATCCTCACCGGTGCAAGTGCGCCGTCGTCCTTTGCCACGCCGTAGCTGTCGTAGTGCGCACGCCGGCTGTCGGCGATGAAGTAGAACCCGCCGTCGGCCACCGTGCCGACCGTCGGGAAGCCGAATTCCGGCTTGGCCGCGTCCAGCGGCATCACCTTCGTGAGGGCGCGTCCGTCCGGCGTCAGGTGCATGCGCAGCACCCGCTTGGGCGACATGCCCGGTTCGACCGCGATCAGCGTGTTGTCGTACCAGTAGAGGCCTTCGATGCCGCTCAGCACCAGGGCTGCCGCGTTGTAGTGGAGATCGAAGCCCTTGCCCGTGGTCAGGTCCAGCCCGGCGATGCCGTGCGTGAAGTCGGCGAAGTAGAGCAGCTTGCCGTCGTCGCTCACGGCGACACCGCGAAGGCTGGTCAGCCGCGGGTTGTTCATCAACGGCTTGACGTTCTTGCCTTCCAGTCGATAGAGCAGGTTCTTGACGCCGTCGGTGGCGAACACCTGGCCCTTGCGGCTGACCACCACCGAGGACAGCGTATGCGGTGCACCGGCGTCCGGCAGCAGGTACTTCTCGACGAACGCGCCGGTCGACAGCTTGAACTTGAAGAGGCCGGCCTGTCCGTTCGTCTCGGCCGAGAAACCCTTGTAGTAGATCGACGCCGTGCTCGCGACGTAGAGCGCGTCCCGTTCGGCGTCGACGGCCAGCGCGTGCACGCCCCACAGGCCGTTCTGCGCATTCGGCGCGATGAAGTCGGTCAGCTTGCCGGCCTTGTCGACCAGGTAGACCTTGCCCTCGCGGACGCTGCCGACCAGGAACTGCTTGCGCTTGGGATCCCAGCCGATCGACTCGAACAGGTAGTCGCCCTTGGGCAGGTCGAAGGCGACCTTGCCTTCGCCGAACGGCTTGAGATTCGCGCGCAGGTTCTCGACCGCGTAGGTCCACACCTGCGTGTCGGAAACCTTCTTGAAGCGCGGATCGTCCGCCAGGTTGTAGCCGAAGCCCTGCTGCTGCATCTTCAGCAGCACGTCGTAGGCGCGGCTCTTGTCGTCGAGGTTGGCGTAGGCGGCCGCCAGCGCCAGCTTGACCTCGCCGGAGCTGGGGCGAAGCTGGCCAAGCCGTTCCAGCGTCCAGGTGAGGCGGCGCATGTCCTCCTTCTCCTGGTAGATCGAGGCGAGCTGCCCGAGCACGGCCGGCAACTGGACCTGCTTGATCTGCGCTTCGGTCAGCGTGGCCGGATCCAATTCCTTTTGTTTCTGGTTGGCCGGTTTGGCGGGGAGCGCCACCTGGGCCATGGCCGCGGGCGCGCAAAGCGCCACGACCAGGCAGCACAACAGCAGGGGTCTGATCTTCATGAGGCGATAGGTTCCTTCGGAGCCGGCACGAGACCGTGCCGGGCCTGGAAAGTTTCGGGGTGGACGCTTGGCCCGGCCTGCCGGGCCCGTAGAATAGGCAATCCCCATTCTACATCGCCCCCATGAGCGACACCGAAACCCTCTACGGCGGCAAGTGGCTCCGATTGATGCGGCGGGGGCGCTGGGAGTACGCCGAGCGCACGAATCCGGGCGGCGGCGTCATGATCATCGCCGTCACGCCGGAGGACTGCCTGCTGTTCGTCGAGCAATACCGGCCGGCGCTCCAGTCGATGACGATCGAAATGCCGGCCGGCCTGGTCGGCGACATGGCGGACCAGGTCGGCGAGAGCGCGGTCGATGCCGCCGATCGCGAGCTGTTCGAGGAAACCGGCTATGTCGCCCGGCGCATCGAGTTCCTGATGGCCGGCCCGACGTCCTCGGGCATGAGCAACGAAATCCTCGCGTTCGTGCGGGCCTATGACCTTGTCCGCACCGCCAGTGGCGGCGGCGACGAAACCGAGGACATCCAGGTCCACGAGGTCCCGCGCGATCAGGCGGCCGGCTGGCTGGTCGAGAAGATTCGCGCCGGCTACTCGATCGACCCGAAGATGTTCGCCGGCCTGTACCTCCTCGATCACGGCGAGGCGCTGTTCGGGGCCGGCTGAGCGCGGGCTGCCGCCCGCGCGGCGCGGATCAGAACAGCAGGTACTGCCAGAGCAGCAAGGCGGCCGAGGCGACGATCGCCAGCAGGGTCAGCGCGATGCCCGCTGCGCGTCCGAAGCTGACCGCGGAGGTGCGCGACAGGCCCCAGGCGTGCAGTATGCGCCCGGCGATCAGCGCGATGCCGATCGCATGGAGCACCGGTGGCTGGGTCTGGTTCGCCTCGAGCAGCAGCATCAGCAGCAGGGCGATCGGCAGGTACTCGACCGCATTGGCGTGGGCGCGGATGCGCTTGGCGAGCTGGTGGTCGCCGCCGTCGTGGATGCCCACCCTCGCCGTGCGTCGTTGCAGCATGACCCGGACCGCCAGGACGACGATCAGCAACGCGCCGAGTGCCGCGTACAGAGCCGTTATGCGCATGGATGCCACCTCTTCCCCAGTGACCTCCCACGTTACCGGCCGGCGGCGTCCGCGTCGAGCGACGGTTCTGCGCCGCCGCTGGCGCGCCTGCCGGCACGTTTCCGCCGGCGCGCGCCCGGCTCACCCCGCACAATCATCAACCGCGCGCCGCGCCGGCCAAGAAGCAAACCCGTTTCGCGGGCACGGCCGAGGCCGCGACGCGAGATCCGCTACAGATCGCCGGTCTGGCGCAGCAGCGCGGCGGTCTCGAACAGCGGAAGGCCCATGACGCCCGAGTAGCTGCCGGACAGGTGCCGGACGAATGCGGCAGCGCGGCCCTGGATCGCGTACCCGCCGGCCTTCCCGAACGGCTCCCCGGTCGCGACGTACGCGGCGATCTCCGGGTCGGAAAGCGGCGAAAACGTCACCTCCGACACGCACGAAGCGTGCGCCTCGCCGGCCGAGCCGACACACCACACGTCCGACAGCACCTGATGGGTGCGCCCCGACAGGCGGCGCAGCATCCGGGCGGCCGCCTCGGCATCGGCAGGCTTGCCGAAGACCTCGCCGTCGAGCACGACCTCGGTATCGGCGCCGATCACCCGGGCGTTCGCCACGCCGGCCACCTGCAGCAGCCCGGCGCCGGCCTTTTCCCGGGCCACCCGGCTGACATAGTCCGGCGCCGGCTCGCCGGCACGGCGAATCTCTTCGATCGCCAGATCCAGCACCTCGAAGCGCAGGCCGAGCTGCACCAGCAACGCGCTGCGCCGCGGCGATCGGGAAGCCAGGAAAAGCATGCAAGGACCTCCGAGAACAGCGCGGTTGCGGGCCGGGGACCGACAGCATGCCATGCGTCGCCGAGCCTGCCGACTCGCCGCCGCACGGCCGCTTCCGTCCCCTGCCGATCGCCGCCGCCGGCCAGGAAGCGCCCGCCAGCCGCGCCGGTCGTGTAGAATCGCGCGCCCGCTCCCGCAGCCCGGATCCTTCGCGGCGGCCGCCCCGCCGGCGGCAGGATCGGGTACGGACCGGCTCCGTCTCCACCCGAAAGCCAACCGCGGCGGCGCGAATGACTGCGCCCCGATCGGGACCGCGTTCAAAAAACGATGACCGTAACGGGCCCGGCTTCGCGCCGGGCCCGTTACGGCGAAACCTCATTCCCAAGGTTCAGGAACCACAGCATGGCCAGGCAGAAAGAGCTCAAGCTCTACCGCAACATCGGAATCATTGCACACATCGACGCGGGCAAGACGACCACGACCGAGCGCATCCTGTACTACACGGGCAAGAAGCATCAGATCGTCGACGTCCACGACACCAAGGACGGCAAGGGCTCGACCACGACGGACTACATGGAGCAGGAGCGCAAGCGCGGCATCACGATCCAGTCGGCCGCGGTCTCCGCGGAGTGGAAGGGCCATCAGATCAACGTCATCGACACGCCGGGGCACGTCGACTTCACGATCGAGGTGAACCGCTCGCTGCGCGTGCTCGACGGCGCGGTCGTCGTCTTCGACGGCGTTGCCGGCGTGGAGCCGCAGACCGAAACCAACTGGCGCCTGGCCGACCAGTACAATGTGCCGCGCATGTGCTACGTCAACAAGATGGACCGCATCGGCGCGAGCTTCAAGAATGCCGTCGACGGCATCCGCAACCGTCTCGGCGCGAACGTGGTCATCTGCGAGGTTCCGCTCGGCAGCCACGACGACTTCATCGGCATCGCCGATCTGGTCGCCAACGTCGGCTACATCTGGCTGGGTGACGACAAGGACAGCAAGTGGGAGACGATCCCGCTCGACCAGGTCGCCAGCCATCCGAAGGTGCAGGCGTTCACCACGGCCGCCGACAAGGAGTGGGTCGCCAACCTGTTGTCCCTGCGCGAGGCGAGCATCGAGGCCGCCGTCGAGATGGACGATGACGCGATGGAAGCCTACCTGTCCACCGGCGAGGCGCCGGCGCTGGAAACGCTCAAGGCCTGCATCCGCAAGGGCTGCGTCGCCGGCAAGCTGGTGCCGGTGTTCTGCGGTTCGTCGTACCGCAACAAGGGCGTGCAGCACCTGCTGGACGGCGTCGTGGACTACCTGCCGTACCCGGGCGAGAACGGCGGCATCTCGATGGTCGACGAGGACGGCAACATCGTCGGCGAGCAGCAGGTGACCGACGATGCACCGGCGCGCGCGCTGGCGTTCAAGGTCATCAACGACCAGTTCGGCACGCTGACCTTCACCCGCATCTACTCGGGCGTCATCAAGAAGGGCGACACGCTGCTCAACGCCACCCGCGGCAAGAAGGAGCGCATCGGCCGCATCGTCGAAGTGCAGGCGAACTCGACCAAGGAAATCGACGAGGTGCGCGCCGGCGACATCTGCGCGTTCGTCTCGCTGAAGGAAACCGAGACCGGCGACACGCTGACCGATCCGGGCTCGCCGGTGCTGCTGGAGCGCATGCGCTTCCCGGACCCGGTGATCAGCGTCTCGGTCGAGCCGAAGTCGCGCAACGACGTCGACAAGATGTCGACCGCCCTCTACAAGATGGTCAAGGCCGACCCGTCGCTGAAGCTCGAAGTCGACCAGGAAACCGGGCAGACCGTGCTGAAGGGCATGGGCGAGCTGCACCTGGAGATCACCATCGACCGCATGCGCACCGAGCTCGGTGTCGAGGCGAACATGGGCAAGCCCAAGGTCAGCTTCCGCGAGGCGTTCGGCGGTGTCGTCGAGCACACCTACACGCACAAGAAGCAGTCCGGCGGCTCGGGCCAGTTCGCCGAGGTGAAGATGATCTTCGAGCCGGGTGAGCCGGGTTCGGGCGTCGTCTTTTCCGACGAGGTCGTCGGCGGCCGCGTGCCGCGCGAGTACATCCCGGCCGTGGAGCACGCGATCGAGGTCGAGTCGCGCGAAGGCCAGATCGCCGGCTACGAGGTCGTCGACTTCAAGGCGCGCCTGATCGACGGCAAGTACCACGACGTCGACTCCTCGGCGCTGGCATTCGAGATCGCCGGCCGTGCCTGCTTCCGCGAAGCGCAGAAGATGTCCCGGCCGAAGCTGCTCGAGCCGGTGATGAGCCTGGAAGTGGTCACCGAGGCCGATTACCTCGGCGACATCATCGGCGACATGAACCGCCGGCGTGGCTCGGTCAGCGAACAGGGCCAGCGCGGTCCGCAGGCGTTCGTGAAGGGCTTCGTGCCGCTCGCGGAAATGTTCGGCTACATCAACTTCCTGCGTTCGGCGACCAGCGGCCGCGGCAACTTCTCGATGACGTTCGACCATTACGAGGAAGTGCCGGCGAACCTCGTCGACAAGCTGATGGAAAAGGAAGCCAAGTAACGGCCCCTTGCGGTGCGCCACGCAGGTGGCGCACCGCCGATACCGGAACGGCACCGATCGGCGGTACGATCGGTGCCGTTTTTTCATTCGGAGGCGCCATGAGGACTGTGCCGGGAAGAATGGCGGTCGCCCTGCCCCACCCGGCCGCCGGTCGCCGGCCCGCCAACGGGTACGTCGCATGAGCCTGCGCACCGTCACCGTGACCCGGTACGTCACGCCGCTGCGCGAAGGCGGCTCGCTGCCGGCCGTGGTCGAGGCGGACGACCTCGGGCTCTACGTTCTCAAGTTCCGCGGCGCCGGCCAGGGCCCGAAGGCGCTGATTGCCGAACTGCTGGCCGGCGAGATGGCCCGCGCCTGCGGCCTGCCGGTACCGGAGATCGTCCTGGTCGATCTGGACCCGGAACTGGCGCGTACCGAGCCGGACCCCGAGATCCAGGATCTGATCCGCGCCAGCGCCGGCCTCAATCTCGCGCTCGACTACCTGCCGGGCGCGGTGGCGTTCGATCCGGTGGCGTGGCAGCCGTCGGCCGATCTCGCTTCGCGCATCGTCTGGTTCGACGCCTTCACGACCAACGTGGACCGCACCCCGCGCAACACCAACCTGTTGGTCTGGCATCGCCGGCTGTGGCTGATCGACCACGGTGCGGCGCTGTACTTCCACCACGCCTGGGACGATCCGCAGGGGCGCAGCCGGCAGCCGTTCGTGCCGATCCGCGACCATGTACTGCTGCCGTATGCCTCGGACATCGCCGCGGTCGACGCCGAGATGACGGGTCGCATCACGCCCGCGCTGATCGAGGACCTGGTCACCTGGATTCCCGAATCCTGGCTCTGCGGCGACACGCCGTTCGCCGATCCCGAGGCGCACCGCCGGGCCTATGCCGACTACCTGCTGCGCCGCCGCGAGCAGCCGCATGCCTTCGTGGAGGAAGCGATCCGTGCACGATCGGCAGCTCTATGACTATGCCCTCGTTCGGGTCGTGCCGCGGCCCGAGCGCGGGGAGTTCGTCAACGCCGGCGTGATCGTGTCCTGCGGTGCGGCGAAGTTCCTGCAGGCGCGCATCGAACTGGACGAGGCGCGCGTGCGGGCGCTCGATCCGCGGACCGACATCGACCCGATCCGCGATCATCTGCGCAGCATCCCGCTGATCTGCCTCGGCGGCGAGGCCGCCGGACCGATCGGCCGGCTGACCCAGCGCGAGCGGTTCCACTGGCTGGTCGCGCCGCGCAGCGCGGTGATCCAGACCTCCCCGGTCCATACCGGCTACTGCCGGTCTCCCGGGGATGCCCTGGAGCGCCTGCTGGCGACGATGGTCCGCTGCGGCTGAAGAAACCGGTCCTTCCACGTCGCGCACGGCCTGCGCGGCATGGACGACACCAGGGTGTGTCATCAATCAATACCTCCACCCACCTGCGTGACCGGAATCGAGACTGCCACGGCTTTGAAGATCCCGTTCAAGACATGCAGCATGCCCTCACCCAGGCCGCTCCAGTCCCGATCGACGACAAGCTTGCGATCTGGATGACGAGTTGATGTCACTCGGCGCAGCAACTCCGCATCCCACGCCAGCACACCCGTGCCGGGCCAGCACCAGGCGACCATGGACAGCGCACAGCGTGTGCTGCTCGCCAACGGCCAGGAATCCATCGAAATCCCGGACTTCGATCCCGCTCCGGTCGTCAAACTGTTCGCGCCGGGTGCGGGCGCGACTGGGTTGCCGACCCAGATTGATTCCGAAGGACCAAGAAAATTTCTTTGTTAAGAGCCGATAGGCCAACCGATGATCTTGTCGCAAACCGAGTACGCGGAATATTTCCACGGCTATCACATCATCGATTGCGTGGTCCGGGATAGGAATACTCTCTACTGGACACTTCTTTCGACTTACGACGACTCAAAGCCTGCGCCACCAACCCACGAAAGAGCCACCAGCATCGTCTCGTGCTTTCTAGACGAGCCGGAGGATGCCTGGGGCTGGACACGCATGACGGGGATGTCCCTCATGAAAGCCGGAGCCTCGCTTGAGCCGGATTCCCGATTCGTCGGGGTTGACCTCGCCGGCCATGTTTACGTCATTGGCGGGGGTGAGAATCGCTTGGAGAAAGATGTTCCAAATGGAAAACTGGAAGCGTCCAGAGGCGCCATAACGCGGCTAAAGACTCTGTTCGGCCGCCTTTATGCTTGCGGAGGCCTGCGCAGCCTATGCCATCGTGATGGAGCGGAAAGCTGGTTGGCTGTCGGTGGAAACCCGCCACTACCGTCAAGAAAGGAAGTCGACAATCGGGTTTGCGGCTTCAATGACTTCGACGCGTTTTCGATCGATGACATTTATTGCGCGGGTGACCGAGGTAACGTCTGGCACTGGAACGGCAAGACATGGCGTCGCGTGGACTTCCCCTCCAGCATGTACCTGGAATCCGTGTGCTGTGGCAGCGATGGCTATGTCTACATCGGTGCCCAATCCGGCAACGTCTGGCGTGGCCGCGATGATCGCTGGGAACTCTTCCACGAAGACAGCCTGAGCCTGCCATTCATGGACATGGTCTGGTTCGCCGATACGCTTTGGGCGACCAGCGACTACGGCTTGTGGCAGTTGCGCGCCGGCAAGATCGTCAAAGCCGACGTGCCCATTGCGATCGGCAACTCCAGCGGCAACCTCTCCGTCAACGATGGCGTGATGCTATTGTCCGGCGAATACGGCGCTGCGTTGCACGACGGCAACGAATGGACGCTCTTGTTCGATCTGGCGACGCTTCGTTCCGAACATGCCAAGAAGCCAGCGTAACTCGATGAGGATGGATGGCAGCCCGATTTCTGCCAGTCGACCCCTGCAACAACGGACCGTCCGCTACCGCGCCGGCATCTCCTGGCGCGACCTGCCTGCGCACCTTGGCGACTTTCGCGTGGTGCATCGGCGTCACGCGCGCTGGAGCAAGACGGGTACATGGATGCGCGTGTTCGAGGCCCTGGCGCAGGATGCGGGCAACGAATACGCCATGATCGACGCCACCATCGTGCGAGCCCACCAGCACAGTGCCAGTGCGAAAAGGGCGCAGCCGCGGCGGGCCGAGCACCACGATCCACGCCACGGTCGATGCCCTGGGCAATCCAACGGGCTTTCACCTTACCCCTGGACAGGTACACGATCTTGAGGGGACCGCAGGAGGGCATTGACGGATGACACCCCCTAGTCGCTCAACCGGTGCGACGCAGGTGGTTGTCCCAGGCCAGGGTCGACGATGCGCCACGGACCTGCCGCGGGACGCCGGCGGTCATCGTCTCGCTGATCGCGCCATGGCCGTCGCTGACGAGGAAGCGGCCGGGCCCGGCAGCGGCGATGCCACAGCCGTCGGCGATCGGGGTCGTCCCCAGGCAGCGGCCGCTCGCCGAATCCCAGTACGCGACCAGGCCGCCGACCGGACTCGACGTCGCGATCACGCGGCCGCCGGCGTCGGCGGCGACCGATCCGACGTAGTTGCGCAGTCCGGCGAGTACGTCGTCGGGACCGGCGTACAGGCGCGGCGCGCTGCCGCGCCGGTGGCAGCCGACCAGGGGCGGACGATCCTGCGCCGGCCCGGAGTACTGGCAGCCGAACCACACCGCGCCGCCGGCGTCGAGGGCGAGGTGGCGGATCGAAAGCTGGTGCAGCGCGGGTTCCAGTGCCGCCGTTTCCAGTACGCGGCCGTCGCGCACGTCGACGTAGGCCAGTGACGGTGCCATCGTGTCGAGGTTGAGTTCGCGCTTGCCGTAGTCCGGGTGCGTCAGGATGCCGCCGTTGGCTACGCACAGCGTGCGGCGATCGGGCATCAGCACCACCTCGTGCGCACCGATGCCGGCGCAGTCGAACTCGCCGATACGGCGCCAGCGGCCACCGCGGCTGGCGTCGTACACGCCGACGACGGCATGCCCTTCCTCGTAGGCGTTCTCGGTGGCGTAGAGCAAGGCGCCATCGGCCGAAAACGTCCCATGCCCGAAGAAATGACGGCCTTCCGGCAGCGGCAGCGGTTCAGCGGCGCCGGTCTCCAGGCCGAAAGCGAGCGCGAAGAAGCCGGGCTGGCGGCCGAAGGCGACCGCACGGCCGCGTGCGGCGTCGATCGCGAAGCTGTGACCGCGGTCCGGCAGCGCCACGGTCCGCAGGTCCTGCCCGTGGGCATCGACGATGACCGCTTCGTAGCGGTCGTTGCGCCGGCGTGCCGCCAGGAAGCGGGGCTCGGGCGCGGCGGCCAGCGCCAGCATCGGCGCGGCCGCGACCAGCCCGAGGAAACCGCGCCGGTCAATCGCCATCGAACGCGTTGAAGCCGATGTTGACGCCGAGTGCCGGCGCCAGGAACGCGTCATTGATGTCCTGGAGGTTCTTGAGCTGGAGCATCGCCAGCTCGATCGCGGCGCGTGCCTCCGGCTCGGTGAGCGCCCGATCCAGCGGCAGGGGCACGGCGTCCAGCCCCTGGGCGATGCGGGTCGCCTCGTCATGGAAGGCCGCCGGCACCCAGCGCGCGTCCGCTGCGAGCGTTTCGCCGAGCCTTCCGGCATCGAGGAAATCGCGCATGCCGGTCACCGTGCCGCTCAGCAGGCGCGCCGTGGCCCCGCTGCGCCACAGCGGCAGGCGCTGGCCACGGGCGCTGTCCGGACCGGTGCCCAGGGCCGGTGCCAGCTTGATGTCGCGTACGAACTGGATGCCGCCGGAGAGCGCCTTGACGCCTTCGGCAGCCACCTCCGCCGGCGTGCGATACAGGCGGTTGCCGGCCGCCGGCCGTGCGAACTCGCGCGCGAACGTTCCCTCCGTGCTCCAGCCATGTGCGATCTCGCCGGCGGTCCGGCCGAGCGTCCGTGCGACCGCCCGGGCATAGGCGCAGCGATAGCGCCCGGCGGCGTCGTCGCGGCCGATGACGTCGGCGGCATCGGTGGCGAACAAGGCATGGTCCAGGGCCGGCAGGCCCTGCACCGCGACGCTGCGCGCCGCGAGCGCGCCCTCCTCCAGCACCGCAGTGTCGGCGGCGGCCAGCAGTGCGCCGACCTGCTTCTGGACCAGGCCGCGCGGATCGGGAAAGAACGCGAACCGCTCGAACCGGTTGGCCTCGACCAAGGGCCCGAAGCGCAGGAACTCGATCCGCCCCCAGGCCTGCGCCAGCGCGCCCACGCGCGTGCGAACGGCCTCGTACGCGGCGGCGTCGCCCGGGGCGGCACAGTAGGCGCTCAGCGCCGTGTCCACGGCACCGGCCGCCTGCACCAGGGCGGCGGCCTGCGGACGCACGTAGCCGTCGATCCAGCGCTGGCCCAGATCCGCCGGCGGCGATGCGGCGCGCACGGTGCCGGCCGGCAGCACGGCGAGTACGACGAGCAGGAAGCTCCAGGCGCTCTTCATAGCGACTCCACGAAACGAATCAGGTCGGCACGCTGTGCCGGGCTCAGGCCGACGACACGGTCACGCGCCGCCTGGGCCTCGCCGCCGTGCCAGAGGATCGCCTCGAGCACGCTGCGGGCACGGCCATCGTGCAGGAAGGTCGCCCGGGGCTCCACCGTGGTCGCCAGGCCGATCCCCCACAGCGGCGGCGTGCGCCACTCGCGGCCGCCGGCGTCGCCTTCCGGGCGCTCGTCGGCCAGGCCCTCGCCCATGTCGTGCAGCAGGAAGTCGCTGTACGGCCAGATCAGCTGGAAGCGGTGCTCCGCAGCGGGCGCGTCACGGCGGGTCACGAACTTGGGCACGTGACAGGCGGTGCAGCGTGCCTCGTAGAACAGCCGCTTGCCGGCCAGCACGCGCGCATCGTCCGGCGCGCGGCGCGCCGGCACCGCCAGGTGGGAGGAATAGAACGCCACGAAGTCGAGCAGCTCGCCGGATACCTCGTGCGGCCCGAACGCCGGTTGCGCACCGTGCGGCAGCGACCGGCAGGCGCTCTGGCCGGCGCTGCAGTCGCCCCAATGGTCGGGCAGCAGCGGCGTGGAAAGCCCCATGTCGCCGGAGAACGCATGCGCGGCCTGCTGCCGGACGTCGGGCTGGCCGCCCTTCCAGCCGAACCGCCCCAGCACGAGCCGGCCGCTACCGGCATCGCGCACGCGGCCCACCTTGCCGACGACGCCGTCGGGATCGCCGCGCCGTGCGGCATGGGCAAGGATGTCGTCCTCGTGGATCGCCTCGACCAGGCCGAGCCCGATCATCGGCGGCGCCAGGCGTGGCGACAGCAGCGCCTGCTCGTGCAGCGGCCCGTAGCCGAGGTCCACGATCCGGTAGCTGGGCCGTCGCAGGACGACCGTTTCCCCGCCGGCCAGGGCGACCGGCTGCTCGCTCCAGTCGATCCGCAGCTGGCCCTCGGCGGCGAGACCCGGCACGGCGAAGTTCTGCAGTTGCGTGCCGTAGGTCGGCTCGGCGATCACCGCGGCCTGCCGCTCGGCGATGCGGCGCTTCTCCTCGGCGGTCCGCGGCGGTATCGAAAGCCGCAGGAACAGCGAGACAGCCGGTTCGCCGGGCACCGGCACGACACCCCGGCCGTCCTTCAGATGACAGCCCTGGCACGAGCGCGCATTGAACAGCGGGCCGAGCCCGTCCGAGGCCTGGGTCGAGGACGGCGCGGATACCCAGTCCTTGCGGAACAGGCCATTGCCGATCGCGAACCGCTGGCGTCCGGCGAAATCGAGATTGGCCGACGGAAACGAGAAGATGTCGCGGGTCAGCGGCTTGTCGCGCACCGTCGCCGCACCGGCGGGCAGCGACTCGAAGGCTTCCGGCACGGAGAAGTCGGTGGCGGGCGCGACGATGGCCCGGACGCGCTCGCGGTCGGCCGGCGACAGGTCGCTGCGGGCGGGCGGCGCCGAGGCGCCGGCCGCGGCCAGCACCGGCAGCAGCAGGCAGGCTGCCGTCCGGCGCCGCCATCGTGCCCTGACGGCAGCGACCAGGGGCGACCGTGCCATGCCTATTCGAAGACCGCCGCCGGCCGGTCGAGGCTGTCCGAGCCTTCGATGTCGATGCGGCCGATGCCGAGCGCGGTGACGACCCGCTCGATCGAGCGGGTCTGGTCGATCAGGCGGTCGATCGCCGTCTGGATCACGGCGTTGCCCTCGGCATTGCCCTCGCCGAGCATCTGGTCGTAGCGCTCGCGGCTTTCGGCACGCCGGACCAGGGCCGTCATCGCCGTGACGGTGGCGTCGAGTCGTGCCCGCATTTCCGCGTCGAGCGCCGGGTCCTTGGCCTTGACCAGGTCCGACAGCGACGGCCCCTGTACGGTCTTGCCGTCGGGCCGCCGGTAGCGGCCGAGGTAGACGTTGCGGATGCCGACCTGGTTGTAGAAATGCGAGTTGTGGGTGTTGTCGGAGAAGCAGTCGTGTTCCTCTTCCGGGTCGTGCAGGATCAGGCCGAGCTTCATCCGCTCGCCGGCCAGCTCGCCGTAGGAGAGGCTGCCCATGCCGGTCAGCATCGAGGCCAGGCCGGCCTGGGTCGCGTGGGCCCGCGCGGCACCGCCCGTCTTCCAGTCCGCGACCGCCTCGGCGAGGTCCTCGAGCAGCAGCGCCATGGCGGCCTTGAGGTAGTCGACGCGCCGCTGGCAATGGCCGCCGGTGCAGCGCTTCGGGTCGAAGTCGGTGGCGGGACGATCGCCGGCGCCGGCACCGGTGCCGTTGAGGTCCTGCCCCCAGAGCAGGAACTCGATCGCGTGGTAGCCGGAGGCCACGTTGGCCTCGATGCCGCCGATCTCGTGCAGGGTGTCGGCCAGCAGGGCCGGCGTGATTTTCCTGGCGTCGATCTCGCGGCCGCCGATGCGCGGGCGCGGATTGGCGATGATGTTGGCCGCGTACCAGGCATTGGCGTCCGACTCGCTGCCGTAGGCGGCATCGACATAGTCGATCAGGCCCTCGTCGAGCGGCCAGGCGTTGACGCGTCCTTCCCAGGCATCGACGACCGGATTGCCAAAGCGCAGCACCTCGGTCTGCATGTACGGCACGCGCGCGTCGATCCAGGCCTTGCGCGCGGCGGCGAGGGACCTGGCATCGGGTGTCTTGGCCAGGGTGTCGATCGCCTTGGACAGCGTGCGCGCGTCCTTGAGCGCATCCTCGTAGCCGGCCAGCGCGATCGCCGCATACGTGGCGACTATCGCCGCGCTCGACGGGGCCGGCGCGGCGGCGGGTTCCGCGGCGAGCGGCGGCTGTGCGACGGTCAGGGCCGCCAGGCACAGCGCCGGCGATAGGCGAAACAGCATTCGCATGGGTATCCTCGGCCGGTTGGGACATGCGCGAGGCGACGGCACGCGCGAAGCCGGCCGATTGTAAACGATAGGCATTCGCAGGGCGAAACCGCTTCGCGGACGGCACGGTGGCCACTGGGCCGAGCCGGCACCGCCAGGCGCCGCGGCGGCGGCGCAAACCCGCGCGCGGCACGGCTATCATGATGCCTTTCCCCCGTTCGGATCCGCCATGCCGGCAGCGATACAGATCGATCGACGCGGTTCGGCCGCCTACCTCGTCCTCGACCGCCCCGGCGTGCACAACGCGTTCGATGCCGCGCTGATCGCCGAGCTGACCGCCGCGCTCGAGTCGCTCGATGCCGACCCGGCCGTACGCGCGGTGGTGGTGACCGGTGCCGGCGCCACCTTTTCCGCCGGCGCCGACCTCAACTGGATGCGCAGCATGGCGGCCGCCGACGAGGCCGAGAACCGTGCCGATTCGCTGCGCCTGGCGCAGCTGATGCGCACGCTCAACTTCCTGTCCAAGCCGACGATCGCGCGCGTCAACGGCTCGGCCTACGGCGGCGGCGTCGGGCTGGTCGCCTGTTGCGACATCGCGGTCGGCGTCGAATCGGCGAAGTTCTCGCTGTCCGAAGCCAAGCTCGGGCTGGTTCCGGCGGTCATTTCTCCGTACGTATCGGCCGCCATCGGCGTCCGCCAGGCGCGGCGCTATTTCGCCAGCGCCGAGGTGTTCGACGCCGCCGAGGCCGCACGGATCGGCCTGCTGCACGAGTGCGTCGCCGCCGAGGCGCTCGACGCCACCGTGGAGCGCCTGTTGCACATGCTCGGCAAGTGCGGCCCGATCGCCCAGGACGAAGCCAAGCGGCTGGCGCTGCGGGTGGCCGGCATCACGCGTGACGGCGCCGAGCAGGCCGATCGCGAGAACGCCGCGCTGATCGCCCGGCTGCGCGTCTCGGCCGAGGGCCAGGAGGGCCTGACCGCGTTCCTCGACAAGCGTGCCCCGGCCTGGGCCGGCCGGGAGTGACGATGCTCGATCACGTCGGCTTCTCGGTTTCGGACTTCACGCGCAGCCTCGCGTTCTACCAGCGCGCGCTGGCGCCGCTCGGCATCGGCCTGGTCATGCAGGTCGATGCGGCGCAGACCGGCGCCGGCAACCATGCCGGCTTCGGTCAGGCCGGCAAGCCGTATTTCTGGATCGGCGACGGTGCCGACGCAACGCGCGGCCCCGTGCACGTCGCGTTCGCGACGACCGACCGCGCCGCTGTCGACGCGTTCCACCGCGCCGCGCTGGCCGCCGGCGGCGTCGACAACGGCGCGCCCGGGCTGCGGCCGCACTATCACCCGCACTACTACGGTGCCTTCGTGCTCGACCCGGACGGCCACAACGTCGAAGCGGTCTGCCACGCAGCGGAATGAAGGATTCCCCGACCATGTTCGAATCGCTCCTGATTGCCAATCGCGGCGAGATCGCCTGCCGCGTGATCCGCACCTGCCGGCGCCTGGGTATCCGCACCATCGCCGTGTACTCCGAGGCCGATGCCGATGCGCAGCACGTGCGGCTGGCCGATGCCGCCTATCCGATCGGGGGGCCACGGCCGGCCGAGTCGTACCTGCGCGGCGATGCGATCATCGAGGTGGCGCGGCGAGCCGGCGCCCAGGCGATCCATCCCGGCTACGGCTTCCTGTCGGAGAACGCCGATTTCGCCGATGCCGTCGAGGCGGCCGGCATCCGCTTCGTCGGCCCCTCCGGCCCCTCGATGCGCAAGATGGGCTCCAAGGCCGGCGCCAAGGAGCTGATGAGCGCCCACGGCGTGCCGGTAGTGCCCGGCTACACCGGCGAGGACCAGGATCCGGCCCTGCTCGCGCGCGAGGCCGAGCGCATCGGCTTCCCGCTGATGATCAAGGCGGCCTACGGCGGCGGCGGCAAGGGCATGCGCATCGTGCGCGACGCCGCGACCTTCGCCGAGAACCTGGCGTCGTGCCAGCGCGAAGCGAAGAACGCCTTCGGCCGCGACCGCGTGCTGCTGGAACGCTACGTCGAGCGGCCACGTCACATCGAGTTCCAGGTGTTCGGCGACACGCACGGTACGGTCGTGCACCTCAACGAACGCGAGTGCTCGGCGCAGCGGCGCTACCAGAAGGTGCTGGAGGAAACGCCCTCGCCGTTCGTCTCGCCGGAATTGCGCACGCGCATGGGCGAGGCCGCCGTCGCGGCCGCCCGCGCGCTCGACTACGTCAACGCCGGGACGGTGGAGTTCATCGTCGGCCAGGACGGCGGCTTCTACTTCATGGAGATCAATACGCGGCTCCAGGTCGAGCATCCGGTCACCGAGCTGGTCACCGGCCTGGACCTGGTGGAGCTGCAGCTGCGGGTGGCCGCCGGCGAGGCCCTGCCGGCGGTGCTGCGCGACGGACCGGTGGTGCCGAACGGCCACGCGATCGAGCTGCGCCTGTACGCGGAGGATCCGGCCCAGGGCTTCCTGCCGGGGTCCGGCACGCTCGAGCGGTTGCGGCTGCCGCCGCCTTCGCCGCACGTGCGCATCGACTCGGGCGTCGTCGAAGGCGACACGGTCACCATCTTCTACGACCCGATGATCGCCAAGCTGATCGTCTGGGATACCGATCGTCCCGGCGCGCTGCAGCGCATGCGCGATGCGCTGGCCGAGGTCGACATCGCCGGTCCCAAGTCGAACGTCGCCTTCCTCGAACGCCTGGTGCGCCATCCCGTCGTCGTGGACGGCACGATCGACACCGGCTACCTCGACCGCCATCTCGATGCGTTCGTCGACGTCGATCCGGCCACCGATGCGCCGGCGCTGCTGGTGGCCGCGGTCGCCACCCTGCTGGAGGAGGAACAGCAGGCGGTCGCGCGCGGCGCCGAAGGCACGGACCCGCATTCACCGTGGAGCCGTGCCGACGGCTGGCGGCTCGGCCATCCCGGCAAGCGCATCGTCGCGTTGCTGCGCGACGGCCACCGGCACGAGCTGGTCACGCACGGTGCCGGCGGCCGCTACCGGATCGAGGCGGCCGGCGCCGTGGTCGAGGTGGCGGGCGCCCGGCTGGCCGACGGCCTGCTCAGCGCGCGCTACGACGGCGTCATGCGCCGGCACCGCGTCCTGTCCGCCGGCCGTCGCCTGGCCGTGCACGACGGCGAACGCCGGGTCCACTTCGACCATGCACCGGCGTTCGCCTACGCGGCGAGCGCGGCGGCCGTCACCGATCGCGTGCTGGCCCCGATGCCCGGCCGCATCGTCGGCGTGCGGGCCAGCGTCGGCACGAAGGTGGAGGAAGGCGACGAGCTGCTGGTCATGGAGGCGATGAAGATGGAGCTGACCTTGCGCGCGCCGCGCGCCGGCACGATATCCGCGGTACAGGCGGCCGCCGGCGACTTCGTCGAAGCCGATGCCGTCCTGGTCCGGTTCGAGTGAGAAACCCGCCATGACCCTGCCCAGCCACGTCCGCATCGTCGAGGTCGGCCCACGCGACGGCCTACAGAACGAGAAGACCATCATTCCCGCGGCGACGAAGATCGCGCTGATCGACCGCCTTTCCAGGACAGGCCTGCGCTCGATCGAGGCGACCAGCTTCGTCAGTCCCAAGTGGATCCCGCAGCTGGCCGACGCCGCCGAGGTGTTCGCCGGCATCGACCGCCGGCCGGGCATCCGCTATCCGGTGCTGGTGCCGAACGAGAAGGGCTACGACCGCGCCCGCGAGGTCGGTGCCGACGAGGTCGCGGTGTTCACCGCGGCGTCCGAAGCCTTCAACCAGCGCAACATCAATGCCTCGATCGACGCGTCGATCGAGCGTTTCGTGCCGGTGCTCGAGCGCGCGGCCGCCGACGGCGTGCAGGTCCGCGGCTACGTGTCGACCGTGCTCGGCTGCCCCTACCAGGGCGAGGTGCCGGTGGCCGACGTGGTCCGCGTGGCCCGCCGCCTGTACGAGCTGGGCTGCTACGAGATCTCGCTGGGCGACACGATCGGCATCGGCACGCCGGCCAAGGCCCGCGCGATGCTGCACGCGGTCGCGGCCGAGGTTCCGATCGAGGCGCTGGCCGTGCATTTCCACGACACGCGCGGCCAGGCGCTGGCCAACATCCTGGCCTGCCTCGAAGAGGGCGTCGCCGTGGTCGACAGCGCGGTGTCCGGCACCGGCGGCTGCCCGTACGCCAACGGCGCGACCGGCAATGTCGCCAGCGAGGACGTCGTCTACATGCTCGAAGGCCTCGGCATCACCACCGGCATCGACCTCGACCTCCTGATCGATACCGGCCTGTGGCTGTCGCGCCAGCTCCAGCGCGAGACCTCGAGCAAGGTGGCGCGCGCGAGCCGGCCCGACGGCTGAGCCGGCGCGACGCCAGGCCCTATACTCGCCTCCCCTTACGCCCTGCGGATCCCTTCGATGCCCGCGCATATCGCCCCCGACCGCACCCGCGGCCTGATCATCGCCTGCGGCGAACTGGCCGGCGACGAGCGCTCCGCCGGGCTGCTGACGCGCCTGCTCTCGTTCGTCGGCGTGCATCCGCGCATCGCCCTGCTGACCGCGCCGGACACGGCGTCCGACGACGACCACTGGCTGGAGCCGGCCCTGCTGGCGGCCGGCGCGGGCGAGGTGCGCATCCACTCGCTGCGGGCGCGGGCGGACGCGATGAATCCGCGCCTGCTCGACGCGATGGACCATGCCGACCTGATCGTGATCGGCCCGCATGCGCCGCTGCGGCTGACGACGCTGATCGGCGGCACCCAGCTCGCACGCAGCCTGCGCCGGCGCAGCGCGGACGGCGTCGCCGTCGGGGCGATCGGTGCTTCCGCGGCGATCCTTTCCGAACACATGCTGATGCACGGCGCCGAAGGCGCCACGCCACGCCAGGGCGGCGTGTCGCTGGCGCCCGGCCTGGGGCTGACCAATCGCGTGGTCGTCGATCCGGGCGGCTCGGCCAGCGACCGCCTCGGCCGCCTGCTGACGGCTCTTTCGCTCAATCCGTTCGCGCTCGGCCTGGGGATCGACGGCTGCACGGCGGCCGTGATCGGGCCCGACAACGTGCTCGACGTGATCGGCGTGGGTGGCATCACGATCCTCGACCCTGCCGAGATGGAAGACTCCAACGCCGCCGCGGTCAGCGACGGTGCCCCGATCCGGATCACCAACATGCGCCTGCACGCGCTGACCGGGGGCACGCGCTACGACCTGGACTTCCGCCGCGCGGTGACCTGACCGGCCGCGCGGCGACGCGCCGGGGCTTTCGTGAAGCCGGCTCCGCGGCCCGGCGGGCCGCATGCGCGCACTGCACGTGACGGGCCGCGCCGCTACAATGCGCGCCTTTGCGCGGCCCGCCGCGCGGTAGCCCATAGCACGCTCTAGGAGGTTTCCATGCAGCTCGATCAGGTCAGGGCCGTCATCACCGGCGGCGTATCCGGTCTGGGTTTCGCCACGGCACAGCACCTGGTCGCCCGCGGCGGCAAGGTCGCGCTGTTCGACCTCAACGACGACAAGGGCGGCGAGGCCGTCGCCGCGCTCGGCAGCGACAAGGCCAACTACTTCCGGACCGACGTTTCCGACGAGGCCGCCGTCACCGCCAGCGTCGCCGCCGCCCACGCCTTTCTCGGCGGCCTCAACGTCGCCGTCAACTGCGCCGGCATCCTCGGCGCCGGCCGCGTCCTCGGCAAGGACGCGCCGATGCCGCTCAAGCAGTTCCAGTCCACCGTGATGGTCAACCTGGTCGGCTCGTTCAACGTGGCCAAGGCCTGCGCGGACCTGATGCAGCACAACGGTGCCGGCGAGGACGGCGAGCGCGGCGTCATCGTCAACACCGCGTCCGTCGCGGCCTTCGACGGCCAGATCGGCCAGGCGGCCTATTCCGCATCGAAGGGCGGCGTGGTCGGCATGACGCTGCCGATGGCGCGCGAGCTGGCGCGCTTCGGCATCCGCGTCGTGACGATCGCGCCCGGCATCTTCTGGACGCCGATGGTCGACGGCATGCCGCCCCAGGTGCAGGAATCGCTGAGTGCGTCGATCCCGTTCCCGCAGCGGCTCGGCAAGCCCGACGAGTACGCCGACCTGGTCGCCTACCTGCTCGGCAACCGCTACATCAACGGCGAGACGATCCGCCTGGACGGTGCCGTCCGCCTGGCGCCGAAGTGACCTCTTTTCCAACCGTTCCGAGCCTTCCATGAAAGCCTACGAAATCAAGCGCGGCAACGTCGTCGAGCACGACGGCAGGGTCTGGCAGATCCGCGACATCGAGCGCAGCGCACCGCAAGGGCGCGGCGGCAACGTCACCTACCGCTTCGTCATGTACAGCGTTCCCGGCGCCCAGAAACTCGACATCTCGCTGCGCGCCGACGACGACCTCAAGGAAACCGAACTGACGCGCCGGGCGGTCAGCTATTCCTACAAGGACGGGGATGCCTTCGTGTTCATGGACAGCGAGGACTACACGCAGTACACGCTGGGCCCGGAAACGGTCGGGGACGCGGCCGGCTACATCGTCGACGGCATCGAGGGCTGCTTCGTGCAGCTGATCGACGACGCGCCGGTCGCCCTGCAGCTGCCGCAGACCGTCGTCCTGGAGGTCGTGGACACCGCACCGGAGCTCAAGGGCGCCAGCGCGACCAAGCGGGCGAAGCCGGCGACGCTGTCGACCGGCCTGGAAGTACAGGTGCCCGAGTACATCACCACCGGCGAGAAGGTCTACGTCAACACCGTGACGGGCGAGTTCTCCGGACGCGCCTGACGGGCCGCGCTCACCCGCTGCCGCGCCGCTGCGCCAGCCAGCGGCGCGCCATCCGCGCCAGCGAGGCGTCGGTCCCGGGGTCGCCGGCGAGTGCATCCACCTCGCGCCAGGCCAGGGCCAGCGATTCGGGGCTGACCGCGAACGCCTCCGTGCCGGTCGCGTGCACGACGAAGCGCACGTCGTAGTGCCAGTGCCCCGGCTCGGCCCCGCGCGCGGGGATCCAATGGCGGTCCAGGTCGAAGATCGCCGGCTCCACCCGAAGGTCCGGCAGGCCCGACTCCTCCTCCGCTTCGCGCAGCGCGACGCTGGCCAGGTCGCGCTCGCCGTCGGCGTGGCCGCCCAGCTGCAGCCAGCGTCCGAGCTTGCGATGGTGGGTCAGCAGTACGCGGTGGCCGTCGCCGCTGACCAGCCAGGCCGAGCCGGTGAAATGGCCGTCCGGGTTCGAGCGCTCGAAGCAGGCCCCGCCCGCCAGCAGGAACCGGCGAAAGTCCTCGGCGGCGGTCCGGTCGCCGCCGTTCCGGACATGGGCGTCCAGTGCCCGCAGCAGGGGCTCGTCTTCGGTGTTCATGCAAGGGTTCGTCGGAGAACGGGGAATGGCGGCCGGGTAGACCGGCGGCCGCGCATCATCGCAGGCTTCGCGCCGGGTTTCTTCCCCCGGCCACGCGCGTCACCGTGCCGGTACGTTGCGGTCAGCCTTGTGCTCGGCAATGTGCTTTGGCAAGGTTGCAGCGCCGCCGCCGGCCCCGGTGCCCATCGCTCGCCCTGTTGCCGGCCCAATTCTGCGTCCTCGAGGGGGAAAGCTACATGTCGAAAGGCCTTTTCATCACCAAGCCGGTGCAGGCTGCGCCGCACGTGGACGCCGGGGAACCGGTCGAAGGCAGCCTGCAAGGAGAGGCCACCCTCAAGCGAACCCTGACCGCTCGCCAGCTGACGATGCTCGGCATCGGCGCCGTGATCGGCGCCGGCATCTTCGTGCTGACGGGCCACGCCGCCGCGGAACACGCCGGTCCGGCGATCGTGCTGAGCTTCGTGCTGGCGGGCATCGCCTGCGGCCTGGCGGGCCTGTGCTACGCGGAGTTCGCCTCGATGCTGCCAGTCTCGGGCAGCGCCTACTCCTATGCGTACGCCACGCTCGGCGAGTTCGTCGCCTGGTTCATCGGCTGGAACCTGGTGCTGGAGTACCTGTTCGCCGCCTCGACCGTCGCGGTCGGCTGGTCGGGCTACTTCAACAGCCTGCTGACCAGCCTCGGCATCGGCCTGCCGGCCTCGCTCTCCACGGCGCCGCTCAACGTCGTCGACGGCAGCATCGTCTACACCGGCGGCCTGTTCAACCTGCCCGCGGTCGCGATCGTCGCGGCGATCAGCTGGCTGTGTTATATCGGCATCACCCAGTCGGCCTTCGTCAACTCGATCATCGTCGCGATCAAGGTCGTCGTGATCCTGCTGTTCGTCGCCTTCAGCCTGCAGTTCGTCAATCCCGACAACTGGGTGCCGTTCGTTCCCGAGAACCAGGGCCCCGGCCGCTACGGCTTCGACGGCATCGTGCGCGGTGCGGCGGTGGTGTTCTTCGCCTACATCGGCTTCGACGCAGTCTCCACGGCGGCCGGCGAAGCGAAGAACCCGCAGCGCGACATGCCGATCGGCATCCTCGGCTCGCTGCTGATCTGCACGATCATCTACATCATCGTCTCCGCCGTACTGACCGGCCTGCTGCCGTACACGCAGCTCGGCACGCCCAAGCCGGTCGCCACGGCGCTGGAAGCCTACCCGTCCCTGCTCTGGCTCAAGCACGTCGTCGAGATCGGCGCGATCGCCGGCCTCAGCTCGGTGATCCTGGTCATGCTGATGGGCCAGCCGCGCATCTTCTACGCGATGGCGCAGGACGGCCTGCTGCCGGCGATCTTCAAGCGCGTACACCCCAAGCACCAGACGCCGCACGTCGGCACGGTGATCGTCGGCGTGGTCGCCTGCCTGCTGGCCGGCTTCCTGCCGATCGGCCTGCTCGGCGAGCTGGTCTCGATGGGCACCCTGCTCGCCTTCGCGACGGTCTCGGCCGGCGTGCTGGTGCTGCGGCGGACCCAGCCCTCGCTGCCGCGCCCGTTCCGCGTGCCGCTGGCGACCGCGGTCTGCCCGCTCGGCGTCGTCGCCTGCCTGTACCTGTTCTGGCAGCCGTTCCGCGAGCACTGGCCGCTGATGGTCGGCTGGACCATCGTCGGCTTCGTGATCTACTTCGGCTACGGCTACCGGCACAGCAAGCTGCGCAACGGCGCCTGACACGACAGGACGAAGCCGGCATCGCGCCGGCTTCGTCGTTCCGGAACGCCAGCAGGCGCAAGGGGAACGTTCAACGATGACTTCCAGCAGCCGCAAGATCGGCCCGGTGCTGGCGACCTTCGTCGTCGCCAACAACATGATCGGCTCGGGTTTCTTCCTGCTTCCGGCCTCGCTGGCCCAGGTCGGCGGCGTGACCGCGCTGAGCTGGCTGCTGGGCACCGTGCTGGCGGTGATCCTCGGCAGCGCCTTCGCACGACTGGCGCGCGACTACCCCAACCTCGAATGCCCGGCCGACTACGTCCGCCCGGCGCTCGGGCGCGACATGGGCTTCCTGGCGACGACGCTCTACTGGCTGTCCTCGTGGATCGGCAACAACGCCATCGCGGTCGCCGCCTTCGGCTACCTGGTGACCCTGCTGCCGCTGGCCGGCAACGAGCCCGCGGTCCAGGTCGCCGGCCAGGTCACGCTGATCTGGCTGATGTACGCGATCAACCTGCTCGGTCCCAAGCAGGTGGCGCGCTTCCAGTCGCTGTGCGTCGTCGTCGGCCTGACGCCGGTCGCGGTGATCCTGCTCGGCGGCTGGACGCAGTTCGATCCGGTCCTCTACGAGACCGGCTGGAACGTGTCGGGTCGTTCCGACGCAGCGGTCGTGTTCAGCTCGCTGGCACCGATCTTCTGGGCCTTCGTGGGACTGGAAACCGGTGCGATGGTCGCCGGCGTGGTGCGCGATCCGCAGCGCAACGTTCCGCTGGCGACGATCACCGGCATCCTGGTCGCCGGCGTCGTCTACCTGGCGTCCTCGGTGCTGGTGATGGGCATCGTACCGAGCGCCGAGCTGGCCGCATCGAGCGCACCGTTCGCCGTCGTGGCGGGCCGCATCTTCGGGCCGTGGGCGATACCGATCATCGCGGCGGCCGCGGCGCTGAAGGCGACCGGCACGCTCGGCGGCTGGATGCTGGTCACCGGTGAATCGGGGGCGCGTGCCGCCCAGCGCGGCTACCTGCCGGCCGTGTTCGGCCGCCTGCGCCCCAACGGGGCGGCCGCCTGGGGCCTGACGCTGATCGCGCTGGCGATGACGGCGATCGCCTTCCTGACCCTGGCGCCGACCGTCGGCGGCCAGTTCCAGACGATCATCGAGATGGCCGTGCTGCTGGTGACGATGGCCTACGTCGCCGCGGGCCTCAGCCTGCTGCTGGGGACACCGGAGCGACGCCCGGCACCCAGCGACCGCCTGCTCGGCGCCGGTGCCCTGCTGGCCTGCGCCTTGCTGCTGCTGTCCTCGCCCGGGCGCATGCTGGTCGGGGCCCTGGTACTGGTGGCCCTGGCCTGGATCGGCTACCGGATCTCGCTCCGGTCCCGCTGACCGCCCGGAGTGGCCGTACCGTCCGGCGGCGCCACGGCACCGGCCTGCGCGTCCGGCGCCTGGGAAGCGGCAGGCCGCTCGGGCGCCTCGGACTCGGCATCGCCCGCCGGGTCGCCGCCGCCGGCTGAATCGCGCAGCGCCTGCGACAGCGCCTTCTTCACCGGCGCGCCCATGTCGGCCAGGCTCTGCACCTGCAGGATCACCGAGCCCTTGCCGCCCTCGGTCAGCCGCCGCAGCGCCGACGCCTGGGCCCTGCGGGCCTTGTCGAGCTGGTTGGAGGCGTCCTCCAGCTCAGTGACCAGGGTCGCGAGGTTGTCGTGCAGCAGCGCCGCGCGGCGCGCCATCTCGGTGGCATTGTCGTTGCGCTGCTGGATCCGCCACAGGTGGCGTACCGTGCGCAGCGTCGCCAGCAGCGTGCTCGGGCTGACCAGCGAGATGTTCTTCGCCAGCGCGTAGCCGTAGAGCGCGTCGTCGGCACGCACGGCCTCGATGAAGGCCCCCTCGATCGGCACGAACAGCAGCACGAAGTCCAGCGTGCGCAGGCCGGCGATCGCGCTGTAGTCCTTGGCCGACAGGCCGTCCACGTGGCGGCGCAGTGAGGCCACGTGCTCGCGCAGCGCCTGCTGGCGCTCGGCATCGTCCGGCGCGGCGACGAAGCGTTCCCAGGCCAGCAGCGAGACCTTCGAATCGATCACGATGTCCTTTTCGTCCGGCAGCCGCACGATCACGTCCGGACGCTGGCGCCCGCCCAGCTCGGACTGGAAGCTGGCCTGGGTCTCGTACTCGCGCCCGGCCTGCAGGCCGGCGGTTTCCAGCAGGCGCTCGAGCACCAGCTCGCCCCAGGCGCCCTGGGCCCGGTTGTCGCCGCGCAAGGCGCGCGTGAGGTTCACCGCGTCCTGACTGATGCGCTGGTTGAGATCCTTGAGCGTACGGATCTCCTGCGTCAGCATGCCGCGCTCGCGCTGCTCGCTGGCATGGGTCTGGGTCACGGCCTCGCGGAATTCGCGCAGCTGCAGCTTGAGCGGATCGAGCAGCCCGCCCAGGTGCTCGGCGTTCTGCTCGCGGAAACGCTCGGCCTTGGCGTCGAGGATCTGCTGGGCCAGGTTCTGGAACGCCTCGCGCAGGCGCTGCTCGGCCTGGTCGAGCAGCGCCAGTTTCTCATCGGCCTGGCGCGCCTGCTGGCCCGCGGCGGTCCGCGTCTCGGCCAGTTCCACCGAGGTCTGCGCCAATCGTGAACCGACCTGCTCCAGATCGCGGCGCAGCTCCGCCGACTGGCGCGCGAGCTGCTCGGCCTGGGCGCGGTGCGCGGCGCCCTGGGCGGTGGACAGATGCAGCCGCTGCTCGACCTCGCCGGCCTCGCGCCGGGTCTGCTCCAGGCGCTGGGCCAGCTCGTGGACGCGGTCCTCCAGGGCCGTGCGCTGGCCGGCCAGGGCGACGAGCTCGGTCTCGCGGCTGCGGGCACCCTCGGCGTGGCTGTCGCGCAGCCAGCCGCGCGACAGCGCGAAGACCAGGCCGCTCCCGAGCGCCAGCCCCGCGATCGCCGCGAGCGCGAGGTACGCCGCCACTGCGCTATCCATCGTCATTGCCACCCTGCACCGTCATCGGGGCGTCATCTTCGCAGGATCGCGTCTCATCCGGCGATACGGCATATCCAAACAAGCACCGTTCATGTCGCCGGCCGCCGTGATCGCGCGTACGCGCCCTTGCCGGTCCACCGGCCGAAACGCGACGGCAACGACCGTCCGGTATAGTGCACCCACCCGAATTTGGCCATCCGTTTGCCGTGACCGCACTTCCCTACGACAGCGCCGCTCTGGAGCGGTGCGCCCGCCAGATCGCCAGCGCCGGCCGCGACCTGGCCGCACTCGGCTGGACGCCCGCCACCAGCAGCAACTTCTCGATGCGCCTCGACGACCGCCACGCGGCGGTCACCGTCTCGGGTCGCGACAAGGGCCGGCTCGACACCGGCGACGTCATGGTCGTCGATCTCGACGGCCGGCCGGTGGCCACGGCACACCGCCCCTCGGCCGAAACCGCCCTGCATACGCAGATCTACCGGCGTTTCCCGACCGCCGGCGCGGTCCTGCACACGCACTCGCGTGTGCAGAGCGTCGCCTCCCGGCTGTATGCGGGCGAGGGACGGGTGCGGTTCGAGGGCTGGGAGCTGCAGAAGGCGATCGCCGGCTACACGACGCACGAAAGCGTACTGGACCTGCCGGTGTTTCCGAACACCCAGGCGATGGACGAGCTGGTCGGTCGCGTCGACGCCTGGCTCGACGCCGGCACGCCGCTGTACGGCTACCTGATCGACGGCCACGGCATCTATACCTGGGGCGTTGACATGGCCGAGACCCGCCGCCATCTGGAGGCCTTCGAGTTTCTGCTCGCTTGCGAACTTGACCTGAGGAGATTGTCCCGATGAGCCAGTTGCGCATCTTCGACGAGGGCGACGGCGGCGCGCCGCTCGCCACGATCGGCGACCATGCCCAGATCGCACGTGAGCTGGGTGCCGTCGGCGTGCGCTTCGAGCGCTGGGAAGCCTCGCGGCCGATCGCGCCGGGCGCCAGCCAGGACGAGGTCATCGCCGCCTACAGCGCCGACATCGAGCGCCTGAAGAACGAGAACGGCTATCAGTCGGTCGACGTCATCAGCCTGACGCCCGAACATCCCGATCGCGCCGCCCTGCGCCAGAAGTTCCTCAACGAGCACACCCACAGCGAGGACGAGGTGCGGTTCTTCGTGGCCGGCGCCGGCCAGTTCACGCTGCACCTGGACGGCAAGGTCTACGACGTGCTCTGCGAGGCCGGCGACCTGATCGGCGTGCCGGACGGGACGCGGCACTGGTTCGACATGAGCGAATCCCCCTACTTCGTCGCGATCCGCCTGTTCACCAACAAGGAAGGCTGGATCGCCAACTTCACCGGCGACGACATCGCCCAGCGCTTCCCGCGCATGACGCCGCGCCCGCCGGCAGCGGCCTGAAGCGGACGGCCGGGCGCCGACGGCCCGCCGTCCGGCGGGCCGTCATTCACTTCAGGTCGGTTCGAAACCGCTGACGAACAGCGTGTCGTCGCGGACCAGCAGCTGCTGGCGCACGGCAGCGCCACCGTCGGCCACGACCGGTGCCATGCGCACGACGCGCCAGCCGGCCGCGGCCAGTTCGGGCACCGTCCGGTTGCCGGCCTGCGGACAGGCGAACACCGTCGCATTGGTCGGCGGCGCGGCGCCGGGCGGCGTCTGCGCGCTGTAGCAGATGTCGGTGCGCGCCGCTGCCTGCACGCCGGCGGCCGCCAGCAGGCCGGCCAGCACGAGGCCCGCACGGCGCGCGATGAACGAGGCGGCCCGGTTCACGGCTTCTGGATGATCAGCTGCGCGGTGACGTTCGGGAACGTCGGATCGCCGCCCGGTGTGGTGACCGGCGTCATCTGCACGACCTGCCAGCCGAGATTGGCCAGTTCCGGCACGGTGCGGCTGCCGGCCTGCGGGCAGTTGAAGACGGTCGTGTTGTCCGGCGGCGGCGGCATCGGAATCGAAGGCAGGCTCGGGCCGTAGCAGATGTCCGCCTGGCCGGCTTGCGCGACCGGGACCGCGACGAGAGCGAATGCCGCGACGGCGGCGACGGGATTGAGCTTCATGGTGACTCCGGTTTTTCAGGGGGCCGCGACCTTAGCCATCGTGCGTGACGCTGGCAAGACCACCGCTCCGTCTCCGAGGACGAACGACACGTTCGCGCGGACAGCCGTTCACCGCGCCTGCTACGCTTCGGAGACTCCCCTCTTCAGGACCGGCCATGTCCGAAATCCGCGCCATTCTCACCGACATCGAAGGCACCACCAGCTCGATCGACTTCGTCAAGGACGTCCTGTTTCCGTATGCACGCACGCGGCTGCCCGCCTTCATCAGTACCCACGCCGACCATGCCGACGTCCAGCACTGGCTGCACGAAGCCGCCAAGGAAGCCGAGCTGGTCTCGGCGTCGCAGCAGGAGCTCATCGACCTGCTGCAGCACTGGATCGACGTGGACCGCAAGTCCACGGCGCTGAAGGCGCTGCAAGGGCTGATCTGGCAGGAAGGCTACGTGGCCGGCGAATTCCGCGCGCACGTCTATCCGGAGGTGGCCGCGCGATTGCGCCAGTGGCGTGCGGACGGCATCCGCCTCTACGTCTATTCGTCCGGCTCGGTACCCGCCCAGCAGCTGTTCTTCGGCCATAGCGAGGCCGGCGACCTGGCACCGCTGTTCGCCGGCTGGTTCGACACCGAGACGGGCCCGAAGCGGCTGTCGACATCCTATGCGCGCATCGCCGAGGCGATCGGTGAGCAGCCCCAGCACATCCTGTTCCTGTCGGATGTCGTCGAGGAACTGGATGCCGCACGCGCTGCGGGTTTCCAGACCACGCTGCTGGCACGGCCGCCGATGGCCTGCCCGGCCGAAGCCCCGCATCCGTGCGTGACCGACTTCGACGCGATCGTCCTGGGGTGAATGCGCTCGGCACCAGCCTGGTACAGGGCATACGCGTTGTCTTGCTGCGCCGGCCGCGCGGCAACCTGGCCGCGGCCGGTGCCGGAACCTTCCTGGCGGCGGCGTTGCTGTACGTGCTGGCCCTGGCGGGCCTCGCGGCGCTGGAGACGCCGGCGCCGCGCATGTTCAGTTCCTACGGGGTTGCGCCCCTGCTCGCCGGCGTCGTGCTGGTGCTGGCGGCCGCCTGGCTGCTCGCGTGGCAGGCCCGGCGCCCGGCGATCGTCTGGGGCGTCGCGGCGATCGTCCTGGCCGCGGATCTGGCGTTGGAACTGGCATACCGGCCGCTGTCGTGGCTGGCCGCCAGCCTGACCGGGCCGGGCCGGACCTGGGTCTTCGCCGCGGCGGCGTGGCTGTTCATCGCGTGGACGGCGGCTGCGCTCTATGCACTGGCCAGGCACCTGGGCGGCGACCGGCGGCTGCATGCGCTGGCGGCGGCGGTCTCCGGCTGTTTCCTTCTGGCGGCCGCCGGGTGGTACCTCCCCGCCCCACCGCTGTGGTACGCCCAGCCGGACGGCGAGGACGGGGCCGGCCTGCTGCAGGTCAGCGCCGAACGTGTCTTCTACGATCAGGCGCGGCTGGTCGACGAAGCCCTGGAGCGGATCGCCCCGCAGCGCCCCGGCACGATCGATCTCTACGTCGTGGCGTTCGCCGGCGACGGAACCGAACGGGTCTTCCGCAACGAGGTCGAGCATGCCGAGCGCCTGTTCTCCGAGCGGTTCGGCGCCGAGGGCCGCGTCCTGGTCCTGGCCAACGCTCCGGACACGGTCCAGACGCGGCCGCTGGCGACGCTGGGCAACCTGATCTGGGCGCTGGACGGAATCGCCGCCAGGATGGACCCCGCCGAGGACATCGTGCTGGTGTTCCTGACCAGCCACGGCAGCGCAGACCATCAGCTGCAGGTGGATCTGCCGCCGCTGCCGCTCGACGCGATCACGCCGGCCGACCTGGCCGACGCACTGGCGACCGAGCCGGCCATTCCATGGAAGGTGCTGGTCGTGTCGGCCTGCTACTCGGGCGGTTTCGTCGAGGCGCTGCGCAGCGATTCGACCCTGGTCATGGCGTCCGCGCGGGCCGATCGCACCTCGTTCGGCTGCGGCGCGGATGCCGACATCACCTACTTCGGCCGCGCCTTCCTCGACGAGGCCCTCAACCAGACCACGTCATTGACCGAGGCGTTCGAGCTGGCCCGCCGCGCGGTCGAGACACGCGAGCGGGACGAAGGCATCGAAACCGGATCGGAGCCCCAGATCGCAGGCTCGCCGTCCATCGAAGCCCATCTGGAGCGCTGGCGCAGTCAACTGGTCGCCGGGCCACCGGTCCGCTTCGATCCCTCCCGCACCGCAGCCGGACCGGCGAGGATCGCCGTCCGCGACCACGACTAGGCGCTGCGGGCGGCGGCCTGCCGCCCGCAGCGCCTAGCGTCCCGGCGCGTTCCAGCCCGAGACGCGGCCGTCGCGATCGAATTCGACGCTGCCGCCATCGGCATCCGGATAGAACCAGATCTCGGACATCACGCCGATCCGCTTCTTGCCGGGCTTGCCGAGCACCGCCGACACCTGACTCCAGGTCATGCCCTTGCGCAGGGCCTGCCAATCGGCCGGCGCCGGTGGCGCGACCGGCGCGGCGGCCGGTGGCCGGGATGCGGCCGCCGCCGGCGGAGCCGCGGGGGCCGGCGCCGCCACCGGGGCTGCCGGGGCTGCCGGAGCCGCGTCGAGCCGGCGTTCCAGCTCGATCACCCGTTGCTCGAGCGCCTTGAGCCGCTGCTCGACCGTCGGCTCGCCATCGGCCACGGCAAGCCCGCCGATACCCAACATCACGATCGCCACCAAGCCCATACGAAACCGCATGTCGCGCCCTCCCGCACCGTGCTGGTGGCGGCAGCCTATCAGGTTGCCGGGCCGGATCGCCGCGCGCCCCTGCACGCGGTCCCCCGGGCTGTCCAGTTGACCGGGCCCCAAGGCCGTACGATGCTGTGGAATGCAACGGCCACCGGGTACCACGATGATCAGATACTGGGCAGCGGCCTGCGTGCTGCTGGGTTTGCACGGCAATCCTGCCGCCGCCGAAGACTGGTTCGTCGAAGCGTACTTCAGTGACCGTGCAGCGATCGACCGCCTCGGCGCGTCGTTCCAGCACCTGCAGATCGACGAGGCGCGCGGCGTCGTCCGCGTCGACACCGACGAGAACGGCATCCGCCTGCTCGAGCAGGCCGGGCTGGACGTGCGGATCGACATGGTCTCCTCCGCGAAGCTGCGCGCGTTCTACGCGCCGGCCGACGTGCCGCAGAGCATTCCCGGCTTCGCCTGCTACCGGACGGTCGAGGAGGCTCGCGATTCGCTCGACGCGCTGGTCGCCGCGCATCCGGACCTGGCCAGCCTCCAGGACATCGGGCCGACCTGGGAGAAGGAGAAGAACCCGGCCGCCGGCTACGAGATGCGCGCGCTGCGCATCACCAATCTGGCGACGGTCGCGCAGGATCCGGACCGGCCCCGCATGGTCATGTACGGCTCGATCCACGCACGCGAGTACACGCCGGCGGAACTGCTCAATCGCATGGCCGAAGGCCTGGTCGCCGGCTACGGCGTCGATCCGCTGAGCACCTGGCTCGTGGACCATGTCGATTTCCGCTTCATCGTCCACGCCAACCCGGATGGGCGCAAGCGCGCCGAGACCGGCATCGGCTGGCGCAAGAACACCAACGTCGACGATGCCTTCTGCCCGGGAACACCGACCAGCTTCAGCCAGCCGGGCGTGGACCTCAACCGCAACTTCCCGTTCCACTGGAGCGGCAGCGGCGGCTCCAGCACGCAGGCCTGCGAGCAGACCTTCCGCGGGCCGGCGGCCGGCTCCGAGCCGGAAACCCGCAACCTGCTGGCCTATACGGTCGGCACCTGCGACGGCAGCGGCAACTGCAGCGGCGGTGCCCTGCCCGACCGCCGTGCCGAGAGTCTCTCGTCACCGGCCCCGGAGGACTATTCGGGGTTGTTCTTCGATGTCCACAGCTATTCGCAACTGGTGCTGTGGCCGTGGGGCGACGTGTCCACCGAAGCGCCGAACGGCCCGTCGCTGCGCCGGCTCGGCCGCCGCCTGGCCTGGTTCAACGACTACTGGCCGATGCCCTCGATTGGTCTCTATCCGACCCGTGGCTCGACCGTCGACACGATCTACGGCTACGTCGGCGCCGCCGCCTACACGATCGAGCTCGGCGTCGATTTCTTCGAGGACTGCAGCGAGTTCGAGACCGCCACGCTGCCGCACAACCTGTCCGCCCTGCTCTATGCCGCGCGTGCTGCCCGGCGGCCGTACCAGTGGCCTCAGGGGCCCGACGCCCGCGGCATCACGGCCGACACGGCACGCGTCCCGGCCGGGAGCGCGGTGACGCTGCGTGCCACGATCGACGACACGCGCTACAACCACGACAACGGCAACGAGACCACGTATGCGATCACCGGCGCGCTGGCCTATGTCGACCTGCCGCCCTGGCATCCCGACGCGGTCGGCCTGCCGATGACGGCCAGCGATGGCAGCTTCAATGCGATGACCGAAGCCGTCGAGGTGACGATTCCAACTGCGGGCCTCGCGCCAGGCAAGCACCTGGTCTGGGTGCAGGGCAAGAACGCGCGCAACGGCGGCACGATCGGCACGCCCGATGCGGTCTTCGTCGAGATCCTCGCCGACGACACGCTGTTCGCCGACGACTTCGAGACGCAATGACCCACAGGGCGGCAGCCGCCGCCCTGCTCCAGCGGTGATCGCAGGGCGGCGATTCGACGCTTCGCCCTCCGCTGGTGGCGCTGCCGCGGCCATCCTTTTCCGCCCTGCCCGTGGCAAGCGCGGGGGCTACGGCGAAGCCGGATCGAGCATCGGCTGCCACCCGAGGCCGGACGTGCGGACGGTGCCGATCGGCGGGTGCTCATCGCGCACTCACCGTGGCGGCACGGTCCTGCAGCGGGCATGCCGCGTCGCGCCGTCCCGTGACGCCCGGATGTCGCGGCCGTTCATACGAGCCGGCCGCGGTCGACCAGGCCACCTTCGGCCACCAGTTCGCAGATCCGGCTCACGTCGCCGTCCATCGCACGGTCGCGCTGCATGAAGTCGATCCGCTCGCGGATCTTCGCGAGCGCGGCGCGAACGTGCGTTCCGGCATGGAAGTCGCTGCTGGCGGCCAGCGCATCGCGGAGCGCCTTCACTTCTGCCTCGAACGTGGCACGCCCCGCCTCGCCCTCGCGGGGGGCGTTGGCCACCTTGGCGGCCAATGCCTCCCAGCCGCCGCGTTGCGCCAGGCCGCGTGCGGCGTTGAGCATGTCCTGCCGGTACTCCAGCGCCTGCGCCGCCGTATAGAGCTCCAGCGCGAGCACGTGGCCCAGGTCCTCGGTCATCTCCAGCACGTGGCGCGCCTCGTTGGTGCCCATCGACACGTGGTCTTCGGCGTTGGCGCTGGTCGGCACCGAATAGACGCTGGCCGGATGCGCGCGGGTCGCCAGGTCGTTGACCAGGGCCGCGGCCGTGTACTGGACGATCATGAAACCCGAGTCGGTCGCATCCTCGTTGCCGATCAGGAACGCCGGCAGGCCGTCGTTGGTGGCCGGGTCGACCAGCTTGGCCAGGCGCCGCTCGGAAATCGAGGCGAGCACCGGCAGCGCCGCCTTGACGTAGCTCATCGCCAACGCCAGCGGCATGCCGTGGAAGTGGCCGGCCGATACCACCTGGTCCTCGATGTGCTGCGGGCGCCCCGCCGCCTTGCCCTCGGCGAACACCGGGTCGTCGGCATCCGGGAAGATCAGCGGATTGTCGGTGACGGCATTGAGTTCGATGTCGATGATGCGGCTGGCCTGCATCCAGGCGTCGCGCACCGCGCCGTGCACCTGCGGCATGCAGCGCAGGCAGTAGGCGTCCTGCGGCTGGTGCTTCTTGCCGCCGCGGAATGGCATGAAGCGCGTGTAGAACGCCTCGCGTCCGTGCCGCTGGCTGCTCGGCACCCAGTCCCAGGCGATGTCGAAGCGCCGGGCCTGGTCCTCGGGCTCGCGCCAGGCGTCGGCCGCCCAGGTGCGGAAGCGCGGGACCAGGTGATAGGGGATGTCGACCAGCGTCGAGCCTTCGATCAGCGTGCGCAGGCGGCGGGCCGTTTCGACCTGGCCTGGGTGCGGACGCAGCGCATGCACTTCCGGCCGCAGCGCGCCGCTGCGGCCGGCGAACGCGTCCAGCGTCATCGCCGCCGCCAGGTCCGCGGTCGCCAGCAAAGTCTCGATGCGATCGAGCGCCAGCACCGCCGTGGCCAGCATCTGCGCGGTGCCGTTGTTGAGCGCCAGCCCTTCCTTGAACGAGAGGCGCTGCGGTACCAGCCCGACGCGCGCCAGCGCCTGTGCACCCGGCATGCGCTCGCCGTCGACGAAGGCCTCGCCGCCGCCGAGCAGGACGATCGCCAAGTGTGATAGCGGCGCCAGGTCGCCACTGGCGCCGACGGAGCCCTTCTCCGGAACCACCGGTACCACACCGCGATTGAGCAGCTCCGCCAGCGCCTGCAAGGTGTCCACGCGGATGCCCGAATGGCCGCGCATCAGCGTATTGACGCGGATCGCCAGCATGGCGCGGACGACCTCCACGGCCAGCGGCTTGCCGACGCAGACCGCGTGCGTGACGATGAGGTTGTGCTGGAGCTCTTCCAGCAGCGTACCTTCCTGCCGCTCCGGGTTGCCGCCGGGCAGCTCGTCGCGCAGCCGGTGCGCCCCCAGCAGCTTGTCGGCATTGCTGCCGAAGCCGGTGGTGACGCCGTAGACCGGCTCGCCGCAATGGACCTTGTCGGCCAGGAACTCCGCCGCACGCCGGACCCGCGCTAGCTGCGCCTCGTCGAGGACGACACAACGGCCGCGCGCGATGGCGACCAGGTCCGCACGCGTCATGCACGTGCCGTCGAGACGAATCGGGGAAGCTGGCATCGGATCGGGGCTCTGGGGGAAACCGGCATTCTCGCCGATCGCGCCGCCTGCGGACAGGCGGCGCACGCCGACGCGACCGGCCCCGCCGGTCGCTGTGGATGCCCGATCAGGCGCTCAGCGCACCGCCGCAGCCTGTGCCAGCTCGACCTGCAGCGTCGCCGCCAGGTCGGCGCGTGCCACCTCGAACTGGTCCTCGCGGCGCAGGTCCTTCACGGTCACGACACCCTTGGCGATCTCGTCCTCGCCGAGCACGAGCACGAAACGGATGCCGGCTCGGTCGGCGTACTTGAACTGCTTGCCGAGCTTGGACGGGTCCATCACGACCTCGGTGGCGACCCCGGCGTCGCGCAGCTCGCCGGCCAGCGCGAGGTAGTCGGCCAGGCGGGCCGGGTCCATCTGCGTGACCAGGGCCTGCACCGAACTGGTCGCCGTGCCGACCAGGCCGGCCTCGCGCAGCTGCCAGTACAGGCGCGTCAGGCCGATCGAGATGCCGACGCCCGGCAGGTGCGACTTGGTGTAGTTGCCGGCCAGGTTCTCGTAGCGGCCGCCGGAGCAGATGGAGCCGATCTGGGGATGGTCGTTGAGCGTGGTCTCGTAGACCGTGCCGGTGTAGTAGTCCAGGCCGCGCGCGATCGACAGGTTCAGCGCGAAATGCGTCTGCGGCACGCCGAACGCCGCGATCAGGTCCAGCACCTCGCGCAGCTCGCGGCGGCCCTGCTCGAAGGTCTCGCTGCCGCTGCCGAGCGCATCGAGCTGCGCATGGGCATCGGCGAGCGAAGTCGAGCGCACCTGGACGAAATCCAGGATGCGCCCGGCCGCCTCGGCGGACAGGCCGAACCCGTCGCCGGTCAGGGTCTGGCGCACGTAGTCCGGGCCGCGCTTGTCGAGCTTGTCGACCTCGCGCAGCACCAGCATCTGGCGCTCGCCGTCGGCGATGCCCAGGCCCTCGAACCAGCCGCGCATCAGCCGCCGGTTGTTGAGCTGGATCGTGAACGGCCCGATCGCCAGATCGCGGAAGACGCTGTAGATCACCGCCGGGATCTCCGCGTCGTAGCGCACCGACAGCGCGTCCTTGCCGATGACGTCGACGTCGCACTGGTAGAACTCGCGGAAACGCCCGCGCTGCGCGCGCTCGCCGCGGTAGACACGCTGCATCTGATAGCGGCGGAACGGGAAGTTCAGGTCGTGCTCGTGCTCGGCCACGTAGCGCGCCAGCGGGACGGTCAGGTCGAAGCGCAGGGCCAGGTCCGGCCGCTCGGCCTTCTCCAGCGCGCCGGTGGACTGCACGAAGTAGACCTGGCGCTCGGTCTCGCCGCCCGACTTGGTCAGGAGCACATCGGCATACTCCATGACCGGCGTCTCCACCGGCAGGAAGCCGAACAGTTCGTAGTTGCGCCGGATCGTGTCGAGCATGCCCTGGAAGGCGATCTGGTCGAGCGGCAGCAGTTCGAGCACGCCGGGCGGCGTGCGGGCTTGGGTCAAGGCCATCGGATTCCTCGGGGTCTGGCGGACGCAGGCCGGGCCGCACCGCCGTATGCAGCCGGAAAGACTACCAGATGCGCCGCCGCCGGCGTTCGGTAGCTCCCGGCGGCGCCCTTCCACCCGATCCGGATCGGCCGGGAAGGCTTGCACGCCCCTGCGACAGTCGTTAACATTCGCGCCCCTGCTCAACGGGCAGGTGTCCTCGGGGTGTAGCTCAGCCTGGTAGAGCGCTACGTTCGGGACGTAGAAGTCGCAGGTTCAAATCCTGTCTCCCCGACCAAACAGGCAAAACGACGAAGCCGGCCAAGCGCCGGCTTTTTCGTGTCTGCTCCCTGTCTGCAAAATGCGGCGCATCTGCTGCGCACGCAGCGTCCGCCGGTCAGCGCAAGAGCGCCCGCAGCTTGCAGGTTCCAGCGTGGATTTCACTGCATCCGTACCGGGCAACGATCGCATCTGCCGGCGGGCCAGCGGCTGCGCGTACTCGTCCGGCTCGGTGCCGGCGCAGAAGCGGCCGTTCGATCACGCAAGACCCGTTCGGACGCACCTGCGTGATCGGATATCCGAGACGAGGATTCCAGCGACAAGACGGCACGGTGTCCAACGCAGTCGACAAGGAGGATGGCGAAACGCCGCCCTGGTGATGCGCCGATCGCAGCGGTCATCGCAGGCATCGGCTCCGTTCGCGTCGCATACAATCACTCACTCTTCAAACAAGAGCAGACAGATGCAGGAATCGCCGCGAGCATCGTCCACCAGTGAACGCATGACCTGGGTTGCGCCCGCCGAAGGCCCCGCAAGCGCAACGGACGACTCGCCGTGAATCCTTTGACGCGCTGGCTGAGAAGCGTTCCGGCAGCGAACCCGGTCGATCGGCGCAACGCGCCATTCCTCCAGGTGCTCCTGCTGTTCTTCGGCATCTTCGTTCCGATCAACAAGTCCATCTTCCTTTACGCGATCCGTTCGGGGCAGGTCCCGCACCCGGGAATCCTGCAGCTATCCGCGGACCTCGCCACCGATGCCCTGCTCGTCGCCTCGGCGTGGATCGCCCTGTGGCTCATCCGTACAGACCGCTTTCGTCTGGGCGTGGCGCTGTTCCTCTCCGTTGCGTGCGTTTGCGTCGGCATCGCCTATGCCAGCGTCGGACTGGCACGTATTGGTCTGGATCCGATTCCGTTGGTGCTGCTGTCGCTTGCGGGCCTGGTGATGGGCCGGCGCACCCTGTGGATCATGCTGGGATCGCTGGCGATGATGCTGCTTGCCTGCGTGGCACTGGACATGGTCCGCACCGGGCCCGCCGCGCCATCCGCCACGATCGGCAAGGCCGTCTCCATCGCCGGGGTCTGGCTGATCATCGCGCTGGTTCTGGATCGCACCGTGGCTGCGCTGCGCAACAGCCTGGAGGAGTCCGAGCAGCGGGGGCAGGCGCTGGAGCAAACCTATGCGCACCTGCAGAAGGAAACCGCCGAGCGCGAGCGCACGCGTGAGCAACTGATCCATTCGCAGAAAATGGACCTGGCCGGAAGGCTGGCCAGCGGCCTCGCACACGACTTCAACAACGTTCTCGCGGTCATCCTGGGATACGCCCAGCAACGAAGCCGGCTGGCCGCCAGCGGCGGCGAACCGGCGCTCGTATCGGCTCTGGAAGGCGTGGAACTGGCAGCGCGCCGCGCCATGGCCGTCAGCAGAAAGCTGCTGAACTTCAGCCGCCTGGATATCTCCCATCCGGAGACATTCGATGCCGGCGCCGCCCTGCAAGAGCTGCAGCCGATGCTCCGCCAACTGCTCGGCCCAGGGATCCACTTGCAGCTGGAACGGCCGGAGGTTCCTCTCCCCGTCCACATGGACAAGGGCAACTTCGAGCTGACGATTCTCAATATCGCCGGAAATTCCAGGGATGCGCTCCCTGAAAACGGAACGTTCCGACTCGCCGCTTCGCGGGAAGACACGACCGGCTCGCTCATGCTGACCCTCAGCGACGACGGTCCGGGGATTCCCGAGCCGGTGAGGACGCGCATATTCACGCCTTTCTTTACGACGAAATCCAGCGGAGAAGGCACCGGGCTGGGGCTTTCCGTGGTGCGCGACATCGTGATGGGAGCGGGCGGCGAGATCGGCATCGAATGCCCGCCCGCGGGCGGAACCTCGGTCCGGATCAGGCTTCCCTTGGCGTCGCCCGCCGGGTGACGGCCAGGTATCCGATCGACATCGACCTGGGCTTCCGCTGCGTGACTGGACCGGGGCCTGCGCCACGAGTGCTGCCCGGCATGCCGGCGCCACATCGGGTCGCCTGTCCGCCGGAGACGGCGATCACCGAGACGTTCGAGCCCATGGCCTAGCCCGGCCTGATCAGCGCGCATGCCGGAGGCCTGCGGCGCGCCGGAACGCGACTGCCCCCGGACCGCATGCGTGACCTGCGGCCCAGGAGGGCACCGCTCAACGTGGACCCGGCTCGGCAGACGAGGCGAGCCGCAGATCCACGATCCTCGGTTCACCGCCGCGCAATACCGCCTTAATTATCCGATACCGGAATCGATGCTAGTATCCAGCCGACTTCGCTGAAGGTGCCCCCATGGTGCGTCTCAGAGGATTGCTTTGGGAGCTTTCCAGGCGCCGCCCGCTCGATTTCAGGTCTCGTGGCCTCGAAATCCCGACCGGCGAGACACGGGCCGCGATACTCGCCGAACTGGCGACCATTTCGATCGACGACGTTCCACCTTCGACAGAGCTCGAAGGCTATCTCAACGCCGATCTCGATCGTTTTCTCTATACGCTGGCGCTGGTGCCAGCGGACATCCACGGTACGGCACTGGAAATCGGCGCGAATCCCTATTTCATGTCGGTGCTGTTGAACCAGCATCGACCGAATCTGAAGTTCGACTACGTCAACTATTTCCACCCCCTCGGCGCACGGGGTCTCCAACGCGTCCGGTGGAACGGCAGCAACGGCGGCACCCATGGAATCGACGTCGACTTCATGAACGTCAATCTTGAGGAAACGCCGCTACCGGTGGAGGACGAGCGCTATGCGGTGATCCTCTTCTGTGAGGTGCTCGAGCACTTCATCCTGCACCCGTACCAGGCGGTGACCGAGCTGTGGCGCAAGCTCAAGCCGGGCGGGACGATGGTGCTGACCACACCGAATGTCGCTCGCTACGAGTCGGCCGTTGCGCTGCTCGAAGGCCGCAACGTCTACGACCAGTATTCCGGCTACGGGCCACACGGGCGTCACAACCGCGAGTACGCCCGCCACGAGCTGCACATGCTGATGCGGCACTGCGGTTTCACGTGCGATGCCGATTTCACCTCGGACGTGCATCCGCATTACATTCCGCAGACGATCGCCCATCGGCACGCCATGTGGGCGCTGAATCTGACGAAGCATCGGGAGCATGACCTCGGCCAGTACCTGTTCTCCCGCTGGCGCAAGACCCATGCACCCAATCCGCGTTATCCGCACTGGCTTTATCGAAGCTACCCCGAAGGCACGATCGAGTAGTCCGCCGCATGGCCCCGCAGGCAATTGCGTGAACGGCGCCGCAGATCAGAAGAGCGGCGCAAAAAGCGTAACGGAAATTTACGCAGGGCCAGCGCAAGCTATTCGGACGTGATCGCGTAATTGTGCCGGCACTGACGCACTGGCTCTTTCCGGTCGTCGGCTGCTGCACTACTTCTTCGACAACCCGTGCTGCGGAAGACCGACATGACAACTTCCGATGCCACGCCACACTGGCGTTTCATGGCCATCGTCGAGGTCGACGAGGCGCACGACAACCTGGCCGAACTCGCTCCCCGGGAGGGGCCCCGCTTCCGGCTGGCGCCCTGCGAACGCTCGCCGAAGGGCTACGTCTGGTACGAGCTGGCGGTGGACGGCTCGCACGGCGAATCGACCGCCGTCCGCGACGCCCACATCGTGCTGCGAGCCCTGGAACGACTGGCGCTCGACATGCTGCGGACCGAAATGCGGATCGTGTCGGGCAGCGAATGGCTCGCCCTGGCGAGAAACCTCAGGCGAGCCTAGCCGCGAAAGCGCCTATCACCTGGTCGGTGCCTCGGCGAGCCGAGGCACCGTCCTGCGGCTGGCCGGCTGCGTGTGCCACTTCGATCAAGTAACCCGCGCGCCAGCCGCCGACGGCCCGATTCAAGGCCTGGGCTGGCAGGCGTCGTATTCCTTCTCGGTCAGCCGGCCGTCCTTGTCCTGATCGCACTTGGCGAAACTGCCGGCGAGCCAGCTGTTGGCTTCCACGTCTTTCAGCGTCAGGTAGCCTTTTTCGTGACCCTTGAGCTGGTCGAACTTGTGCGGGCCGGAACCCTGCACGGCATAGGGGTCCTGCTTGGCTTTTTCCTTCTCCTGCTGTGCCGCGGCTGCCGCCGAGCGCTCCACCGGTGTCGCCGCCACGGCGGCGAACGATGAGCAGGCGAGCAGCGCACAGGTGATGAGCATGGAAGTCTTCATGGGAGGTTCCTCTCGAAAGCGGGTGCCCAGCTGAGCACCCGGGCATGGCACCGGCCCTGAATGCCGGATGCTGCGACGCTTCCATACCGATGGGCATTGCACGGGCATCCAGCAAGGTGAATGCCGGCGCGCGATTAGTGGTGCATTCGCGTGTCACGGCCGCGGCCCGGGCGGAGTTTCTCGACTTCGGAGCCTGGCTCCGCAGCTGGCCGTCAAACGCTTCGGCCGGCTGTACTTGCCCGACGCCTGAACGAGAACCGTCGGCGCGCAAAGAGAAAGAGCGTGCCGTGCCACTCAAGGGCGCGCTGCAGGCCTGCTGGACTGTGGACCTTCGCGCGGAAGCCATGCGAAGCAGCAGGCGGCCGCCCTACCCGCCCCGTGCCTGCCCGCCGCCAAGTTCAGCGCCGGTATCGACGTTGCGTGGACACTGAAAAACCGTTTCCGCAGCGATCGAGGTGACGCCATGCGCACGACCATCAGCCTGGGTTCCCTGGCCCTGGGAACCGCCCTCGCAATGACCGCCTGCTCGCCACAGGGCCAGGCCCCTGGCGGGCCCGGCAGCACCGCCTCCGGGGAATCGCGCGTCGTCCTGGCGCCGACCGCCGGAAACCGCGCAAAGGGCGAATTGACGCTGGCCACATCGGCGGACGGAGTCCGCATCACCGGAACGATCGATGGCCTCGAGCCCGGCACCGAGCACGGCTTCCACATCCATGAGCACGGCGACTGCGGGACGGCCGATGCCAGCAGCGCCGGCGAGCATTTCAATCCCGGCGGCGATCCCCACGGCAACCCGGCCATCGGTGCGCACCATGCGGGCGACATCCACAACCTGAAATCGGATGCCCGTGGTGTCGCCCAGGTCGATACGACGGTCGACGGCGTTTCGCTGGGCGGTCCGAACGACATCCGCGGCAAGGCGATCATCGTTCACGCGTCTGCGGACGACTACGCCACCCAGCCCTCCGGCAACTCCGGCGCGCGCATCGCCTGCGGCGTGATCCCGTCTGCCGGGTCCTGAGCACGGCCTGACGGCCGCGCGTCCCTGGCTTCAGCCGGCGCCGGCCGTCGCCACGGCCGATCCGTCGGGGTGCAGCCATCCCGACTGGCCGTCGGCGTAGTGCTCGTTCTTCCAGATCGGCACCCGGCGCTTGACCTCGTCGATGATCCAATGGCACGCCTCGAAGGCGGCACCCCGATGATCGGCGCTGACGCCGACCCAGACCGCGAGGTCGCCGATCTCCAGCGGCCCTACCCGGTGCACGCAGCGCGCGGCGCGGATCGGGAAGCGCCGCATCGCCTCGGCGAGGACCGCCTGCCCTTCGTGCTCGGCCAGTGCGCCATAGGCCTGGTAGTCCAGGCGCAGGACCGCCTTGCCGTCGTTGTGGTCGCGGACCCAGCCTTCGAAGCTCACGCAGGCACCGGCCGAAGGGTGGTCCAGGTGCCGGCGCTGCACCTGCGGATCGATCCGCGCCGTATCGAGCGTGAAGACCTTCATCCGCCGGACACCGGCGGGATGAAGGCGATCTCGTCGCCGTCCGCCAGCGTGTCGTTCCAGCCGCCGAATGCGCCGTTGATGGCGACGCGCAGGCGCGTGGCATCGAACACGAAGCCGTGGCGCGCGCGCAGCTCGGCGTAGAGCGCGCGAGGGTCATGCGTGTCGCTGGCAACGCTTTCCTCGGCGCAGCCGGCCGCATCGGCCAGGCTGGCGAAATAGAGCAGACGGTAGTTCATGGCGTGTCGCTTCCTGGTCCCACCTCGCGCTTGCCGCCGGTCTTGCCGACCAGCCGCACCTCGCCGATCACGATCGCATGGCTGAGCGCCTTGCACATGTCGTAGACCGTCAATGCCGCGACGGTGGCGCCGGTGAGTGCTTCCATCTCGACGCCGGTCTTGTGGTCCACGGCGACCTCGCAGCGGATCAGCAGCCGGGTCGGGTCGATGAAGTCCGCGGTGATCCGGCAGCGCTCGACCGGCAGCGGGTGACAGAACGGGATCAGCTCATGCGTGCGCTTGACCGCCATGGTGCCGGCGATGATCGCGGTGTCGATGACCGGCCCCTTGGCCGAGCGCAGGCCGCTACGGTGCAGCTCGTCGGCGACCTCGGGCGGAAAGCGCACGCAGGCCTCGGCGGTCGCCGAGCGCCGCGTCGACGGCTTGTCGCCGACGTCGACCATGGCCGGACGCCCTTCGGCGTCGATGTGCGTGAATCCGCCCACGCGTCAGCCTCCGATCTCGTACATCTCGACGCGTTCGCCCGGCTGCGGCGTCCGGAGGCCGCGCAGTTCGCTGTAGCGATCGCCTCGCGCACACCAGACGGCGCGGATCAGGCGAGACAGCTCGGCATCGTCGGCGCCGGCACGCAGCGCGCCGCGCAGGTCGTGGCCGCTGCGGCCGAACAGGCAGGTATAGAGGCGGCCGTCGGCCGACAGGCGTGCCCGCGAGCAATCGCCGCAGAACGGTTCGCTGACCGAGCTGATGAAGCCGATCTCGCCGGCCCCGTCGGCAAACCGGTAGCGCGAGGCGACCTCGCCGTTGTAGTTGGCCGGCAGTGCGACCAGGGGCCAGCGCGCGGCAATGCGATCGCGCAGCTCGGCACTGGGCACCACACGGTCCAGCTTCCAGCCGTTGCAGGTGCCCACGTCCATGTATTCGATGAAGCGCACGACATGGCCGCTGCCGCGGAAGCGCTCGACCAGCGCGGGAACCTGGTGGTCGTTGACGCCGCGCATGACGACGCAGTTGATCTTCATCTGCGTGTAGCCCGCGCGTTCGGCCGCCGCGATCGCATCGAGCACGACCGCCAGATCCCCCTGTCCGCCCGACATCTGGCGGAAGGTCTCCGGATCGACCGTGTCCAGACTGAGCGTGATCCGTCCGAGTCCGGCGTCGCGCAGCGCCTGGACACGCGATGCCAGCAGGCTGCCGTTGGTGGTGAGCGCGATGTCCTCGATTCCCGGCAGGGCGGCCAGCATGCCGACCAGGGCCGGAAGGTCGCGGCGCAGCAGCGGCTCGCCGCCGGTCAGGCGCAGCTTGCGCACGCCCAGGCCCGCGAACAGCCCGGCCAGGCGCGTGATTTCCTCGAACCGCAACCGCTCGGCCTTGCCGAGGAAGCGGTGGTCGCGCGGATAGTCTTCTTCCGGCATGCAGTACGGGCAGCGGAAGTTGCAGCGGTCCAGCACCGATATGCGCAGGTCGTGCAGGGGGCGATCCAGGCGGTCGCGCGGTCCCGTATCGAGCAGCTTGAGGGGTATCGGACGGGACATCATGACGCTCCCACGCACACCGAGGGGTCGGGCTCGCGCAGCGCCAGGACCTCGCCGCGATGTGCCACATGATAGCCCTCGGCAGCCAGGACGGCGGCGTCCTCCACCGATCCGTAGTGATAGAGCACCAGCCGCGCGCGCAACTCGTCCGTGTACTCGCGCCGCAGGTCGTCCAGGCCGGTGTGCGACGGGTTGCCGACGACGCCGCAGTCATGCGCGACGCGCTCGCCGTGCGCCGCGTGGTGGGCGAGCATCTCCGGGATCGGCCGCGTATCGCCGGTCCAGACGAAGCTGCCGCGCAGGGCCAGGCCGAACGAGGTGTCCGGCGCATGGTGGCGGGTCGGGAAGACCTCGAAGCACAAGCCGGCATGCCAGAACCGGCGCGAGACCGGAACCAGGTGGAAGCCGTCCCAGAAGTTGGCGCCGCCTTCGGCCAGCACCTCCGGATAGTCGGCCACGCGCGACTGGAGCACCGGCACCAGGGCCGCCTGCGCATAGATCTTCACGCGTCCGCGCAGGGTGTCGTCGAAGTAGCTGCGATAGAACACCCGCTCCAGGCCGCCGACATGGTCCATGTGCGCATGCGTGATGTAGATCGCCGGCGGCACGCTGCCGTAGCGCTCGAGGTAGGCGGTCAGCGCTTCCGGCCCGCAATCGATCAGCAGCACCGGCATGCCGTCGCGTTCGACGACGGCGGACGCCGAACCCAGTTCCACCGCCTGGGCACTGCCGACGCCTAGGAAACGGAGCGACAACGCCATCAGGCGGCCTGCACCGGCGGCTGCGCCGAGAGCTCGGCGTGATAGGCCGCCAGCAGCGGATGCCAGAAGCCGGCCTCGAAGCCGTTCAGGCGGCGCGGTACGCCGAGTTTCTCGAACGAGCGGCGCAGGCGGGCCAGGTTCTGCTGCTGCCAACCCAGCGCCGACGGGCGCAGGCGGCTGCGGTCGAAATCGATCAGCCAGACCGTGTCGGCCGCATCGAACAGGATGTTGTGGGCGTTCAGGTCCGCATGCCAGCAGCCGATGCGATGCAGGCGGGCGATCGCGCGCCCGACGCGCACGGCCTGCGGCTCGCCGACCTCGCCGGCGGCAGCCCGCTCGGCCAGCGTGCGTGCATCGGCGATGCGCCGGGTGATGATGTCGGCGCGGTAGCGCAGGCCGTCGCGGACGACGCGCGCGGCCAGCGGCGGCGGTACCGGCAACCCCGCGGCGACCAGCCGGGCCAGCAGCCGGAATTCGCGGAATGCACGCGTGCGCTCCGCACCCAGCCACAGATAGCGATCCGCGCTGAAGCGCGCCGCCAGCCCGCCGCGGCGGTAGTGACGCAGGATGCCGCTGCCGGCCGGCGTCTGGATGACGCTCACGCGCCCCCGGCCGCCGGCGGGCGCCGCGGTTCCGGCAGCATCGGCCCCTGCGGGATCGAACCACGCCGCGTCCGGGCGGAGGCCCAAGGCAGCGTCGTAGAGGATCGCCCCGCCGGGGATCGGGTGGACTTGCGCATCGATCATGGCTCTGCCAAGGTGCGGGCGCTTTCGCGGCACATCAACATCTCGCAAACGCCAGTCTAGCGCATGTCCCAGGTGTCACCCGCGGCGCCGCCCGCCCGTCTCTGCATCCTGCGCACGTCGGCGATCGGCGACGTGACGCACGTCGTGCCGCTGGTCCGCACGGTCCAGCAGCACTGGCCGGCGACGGAGCTGACCTGGCTCGTCGGCAAGCTGGAGCAACGCGTGGTCGGCGACCTGCCCGGCGTCGAGTTCGTGACGTTCGACAAGGGCGCCGGCCTGGCCGGTTTCCGCGCCGTCCGCCGCGCGCTGGCCGGACGCCGTTTCGACGCACTGCTGCATCTGCAGGTGGCGCTGCGTGCGAATCTGCTGAGCCTGCTGGTCGCCGCGCCGGTACGCATCGGCTACGACCGCGCGCGTGCCAAGGACCTGCACGGCCTTACCATCAATCGCCGGATCGCCGCGCGCACCGGCGAACACGTGCTCGACGCGATGGGCAGCTTCCTCGAACCGCTCGGCCTGCGGCAGACCGAGGTCCGCTGGGACCTGCCGGTTCCCGCCGAAGCGAGCGCATTCGCCGAGCGGCATCTTCCCGGCGACCAGCCGATCCTGCTGGTCAGCCCCTGCTCCAGCCACCGCGTGCGCAACTGGCGCCCGGAGCGCTATGCCGCGGTCATGGACCATGCCGCCGCGCAGCTCGGCTGGCGCGTCGCGCTGTGCGGCGGTCCCAGCGCCTACGAGCGCAGCTTCGGCGATGCGATTCTCTCGGCCATGCGGACCCGGCCGATCGACCTGATCGGCAAGGACACGCTCAAGCAGCTGCTGGCGCTGCTGCGGCGTGCCACGCTGGTCCTGGCCCCGGACTCCGGCCCCATGCACATGGCCAACGCCGTCGGCACGCCGGTGCTCGGCTTGCACGCCGCCAGCAATCCAAACCGCTCGGGACCGTACTCGGACCGGCGCTGGTGCGTCGACCGCTACGATGCCGCGGCGCGCAAGTTCCGCGGCAAGCCGGCCGAGGCGCTGCCGTGGGGCACCAAGCTGGAGCATACCGGTGTCATGGACCTGATCGCGGTCGACGATGCGCTCGAGCGCCTGGAAGCCTTCGTCGACTACCGGCGGGCCGCGTCGGCCTGAAACCGTCTCAGGCCGGTGCCGTCGCCGGTTCGAGCGTGCCGATCGAATGCCCCTGCTCGGCCAGGTATTCCAGCCAGCGGTTGAGGAACGAACTCATGCGCAGGCGTTGCTGGAACTCCGAGCGCGCCGGCGGCAGCGGGCCGATGATGCGGTTCAGCCGCCGGTCCGTATGGCAGTGCAGGACTTCGGCCACGTGGGCGTCGGCGTACATGCGAAGGTGCGCGGACGGCGCCAGCCCGCCGGTATGGTCGTCAACGAAGCAGTAGGTCAGCCGCAGGTCGACCGTGTAGCGATGTCGCTCCAGGACGTCCAGGCGCAGGTCCAGGCCGTCGTCGACGCTCGACGCGTAGATGCCCTCGTCCAGCCGCAGCGGCGCGAACAGGCGCACGAGCCGATGGTAGTTCTCGGCGTACAGGCCCATCAGGTACGCGAACCGGCTGGGCAGGACGGTCGGGATCGATTCGATGACGGCGGACATCGGCCGATCATAGTGGCCATGGCCGGCCGAGGGCAGTCTGCTGCGCCGGCCGATTCCCGGCTAGAATGAGCGCTCGCACGCCGTTCGCGCGCCGCCCGCGTCAGAACAGGTGCTTCTCGATGCCGAGCCGCGACAGGATCTTGCTCGCCATCTCCTCGATCGAGGTCGCCGTGGTGTTCTGCACCGGCAGGCCTTCACGGCGGAACAGCTTGTCGGCCAGGTCCAGCTCGTAGCGGCACTGCTCGAGCTTGGCGTAGCGGCTGCCCGGCCGGCGCGCCTCGCGCACCTGGGCCAGGCGCGTGGCGTCGATCGTCAGGCCGTAGAGGCGGTCGCGGAACGGCCGCAGCCGGGCCGGCAGCTCGATCTTCTCCAGGTCGTCCTCGGTCAGCGGGTAGTTCGCCGCCTTCACGCCGTAGTGCAGCGCCATGTAGAGGCAGGTCGGGGTCTTGCCGACGCGCGACACGCCGACCAGGATCACTTCGGCATCGTCGTACTTGACGTCGATGCCGTCGTCGTGGGTCAGCGCGTAGTTGGTCGCGTTGATGCGCGCCTCGTACTCGGCGAAGTCGGTCAGGCCGTGCGCGCGGTTGACGCGCGGCGAGCGCGGTGTACCCAGCTCCGCTTCCAGCGGGCCGATGAACGGCGCGAACACGTCGAGCATCAGTGCGCCGCTTTCGCCGAGCAGGGCGCTCAAGTCCGGATCGATGACGGTATTGACGACGATCGGCCGCAACCCGCTCGTCGCATAGGCGCGATTGATGCGGTCGGTCGCCAGCCTGGCCTTGTCGATATCGTCGACGAAGGGCAGCCGGTAGGTATCGAACTGGACGTTCTCGAACTGGGTCAGCACGCTGTGCCCGATGGTTTCGGCGGTGATGCCGGTGCCATCGGACACGAAGAATACGGTGCGGCGCATGGGATCTCCCGGGGGCGGCTGCGCACAGTCTATGCAATCGCGCGCGCCCGTGCGTCCCGTGGCGGATCCCGCCCCGAAGCCGGGCGCCTCGCCCGTAGCGGCGGCGAGGCGCTCCGACCCGGGCTGCGGATTACTGCAGGCCCGGTGGCGACTCCGGACAGCTCAGCGACGGCGGGAAGATGTAGCGTTCGACGCCGACGTCGATCTGCGCCCGGAACGCGATGTTCTGCGGCCCCGACACCAGGTTCGCCTCGATGTCCGCGCGAACGCGTCCGTCGCTCAGATCGCCGAAGCTGATCGACGCCTGGCCGAGCAGGCCGAGGATGTAGCTGCCGTTGACCGGGCCCAGCAGGGAGATCTGGACGATGCTGCCCTGCCCGGTCGCGGCGTTGACGGCCAGATCCAGACGCAGGTACTCGAACTGGCCGTTGGGCAGATCGTTCATCGCGGTGACGAGGATCTGCCGGCCGCCGTCGGGACGGTCCTGGTAGATCGCATAGTTGTTGCCGGGCGTGTCGATGTCGTAGGCCGTGTCGATGCCGTCTGCGACCGCCGTGATCGTGCCGTCGCCGAGACCCTGCGTGGAATCGGGCAGCGGCCCGACGAAGCGGAACGCGCCGAACGTGCCGAGCCCGCCGAAGTACTGCAGCAGGCCGCCCTGGCTCTGACCGCAGGCCTCGATCAGCAGGAAGCCGCCTTCGGACGGGACGTCCACCGCCAGGCCGCCGCGACGACCGTCCACGCGCGGCACGCGCACGATCGCCGGCGGGTTCAGCGCAAGGGTGTCGGGCGTGAAACGGAACGCCGGGCCCGCCGGCTCCATGTCGAACGGCGCCGGCGGGGCGGACTCGAGTCGTTCGATGCCGAACGTGGTCGGTGCGCCGACCGAACCGGGCGGTACCGTCAGCTGCGCGCCGCACAGGCGCAATTCGCCGCCTTCGGGTCCGATCGTGCTCTGCACCGGTGCACAGCCGTCGAAACCGTCGAACATGACGACCGGATCGCTTTGGGCGAAGGCCACCGTCGAAGCCGACGCAAGGCCGACGAGAAGCGCTGCCGCGCCGCCGCGGCGGCCATACGGGAAGGAAACAGACATGAGATCTCCAGATGGGAGGTGCGGAACGGCGGCGCCCGCGCGGCGAATGCACGCGCGGACGCCGCCGGGGGCCACGCGCGCCGTCATCGGGGCGACGACGCGCGGGACGGCCCCGGCGCTCAGCGAACGGGCGCGGTCAGCCGCAGGTCGTCGACCATCACGCGCGGTGCCGTGTACTCGCCGTCGAGCTGCGAGTACAGGTGGAGCGAATCGAACTCCACGCCGGTGACCGACAGCGAATTGGTGGTCACGTTGTCGCGGCCGTTCGGATCGGTGCTGGTGATCGACAGCTGCGTGCCGCCGACCTTGACGCCGTCCTTGTACGCGTCGAGATGGATGCTGATGCCGCCCCAGGGGCCGTTCTCGTAGTAGGCCAGCTGCATGCTCGCCGACGAGGCGACCTCGTCCAGATCGAGCCACGCGCTGGCCAGCGGACCGATGTTGAGGTTGCCGCCTGCGATGACCAGCTCACCCGCACCGAACGTCATCATGTTCGGCGAGCTGCCGAACGCCGGGAAGTCGTTGAACAGGTAGCTCGAGTCCTCGATCAGGAACTCGTTGCCGAGGCCGCCGTCCAGCCACGAGCCGGGCGTGAACGGCTCGTGCTCCGGGCCGGGCCAGTAGCCGTGGACTTCGTTGACTTCGCGATAGGTCACGCCGTTGTAGCGGAAGCTCGTGCCCTGCGTGCCTTCGACCAGGTCGTCGTAGGTGCTGACGGCACCGGCCGGCGGTGCCACATCGAAGCCGTCGGCGAACAGCCGGTCGGCCGGTGGCTCGGTCGGCTCGATCTGGCCGAACACGTGCATGCCGGTGGTGGTGCCGAACGCGACCACGCGGCCGTCGCCGGTGGCGCGCAGCCGGCGCGGCGCGAAGCCGACCAGGCTGGTCTCGCCGACCAGCGCCGGGGCGCTCGGCGTGGTGATGTCGAACGCCCGGAGGCCGTTGGCGTCGGCGTACCAGGCACGGTCACCACGGATGTCCACGCGCGCGTTGGCCCATTCGGCCGCATAGCCGCCGACTCGCGTCGGGCTGGCCGGACGGCTGAGGTCGAGCAGGTGCAGGCCGGTCGGGCAGCCGACGGCGGCCAGCGTGCCGGTCTCGTTGAGTGCGATGTCGCGGGCGGTGTAGCCACCGAGATCGGCGCAGCCATCGTTCCACAGCTGCACCTGGGTCGGCGCGTCCGGATCGCTGACGTCGAAGACGTGGATACCGGACAGCTCGTCGGCGGCATAGACGTAGTTGCCGTGCACCTGCAGGCGGTTGATCGTCGGCACCGCCAGGCTGCCGCGCAGCACCGGCTTCTCCGGCACCGACACGTCCACGACCTGCAGGAAGCCACCGTTGGTGGACGTGCCCAGGTACGCGTAGTTGCCGCTGGCGGCCACCGCCGAGGCGTACGGGAACTCCAGCCGTCCCAGTTCGAACGGCCGGTCGAACGAGAGGTCCGCGACGATGAGGCCATAGCCCCAGGCAACGAGGTAGGCGCGCTGGCCGTCGACCGCGAACTGCTCGAAGTCGCGCTGGTTGAGCGCCTCGGGCAGCGCGGCATCGAACCGCGACAGCGTTTCGAAGCTCACCGGGTCGACCTTGGTGATTCCGTAGTTCTCCTGCAGGATCAGCGCCTTGCCGTTCACCAGCGCGATGTCGCGCGCGGCCGCGCCGCCGGGCGGCGTGACCACGCTGGTCTCGATCGGGTCGAGGGGATCGGTGGCCACGTCCAGGCGGATGAAGCGGTCGGTACTGGTCAGCACCAGCGCGCCGTCGGCCAGCGGGGTGACCGCATCGGCGCCGAGCGCCCTGACCGGCGAGGAACCCACCGTCGTCGGGGCGGCCGGGTTGCTGATGTCGTGGATGTCGATCCCGTCGAAGCCCAGGCTGTAGGCGTAGTTGCCGGCCAGGAAGCCGTCGGTCGCCGGCAGCGTGTCGATGCTGCCGATCGGCCCGCCGCCGGCCGGCGTGGCCGGATCGTACAGGCTGAACTTCAGCCCGAAGGTCGCCGCGTACGGCGCCTGGATGCGGCTGCGGAAGTTCTCGATCTGGTCGCCGTGGCCGCAGTGGGTGTCCAGGAAGACCGGCGCGGACGGCGTGGCGACGTCGAGGGTCGAGCACACATGGACCGGCTCCGACGAGAACGTCGTGCCGCTGATGTAGATGCGGTCGCCGTCGACCTGGCTGCGCTCGTACGGCACCGGCGTACGCAGCAGCCGCGTGAAGGTCGGGTGCAGCGCGTCGGCCGCCAGATCGCCGAAGTAGATGCCGTTCTCGGCATCGAACAGGTACAGGTAGCCGTTCGCGGCCGCCAGGGTCCACAGGTTCTTGTAGGCCGGAGCCGCGTAGTCGCTGAACTCGTTGACCAGTTCCGGACGCGCCGGATCGCGCAGCGAGTACACCGCCACGCCGGCGCTGTCGTCACCGGCCTGCCAGCTGGCGTAGAGGTAGTCGCCCCAGCGCGTCAGCCCGCGCAGGGTGCCGCTGGCCGGCGCCAGCCGGGTGCTCGACACCAGTACCGGGGCGGCCGGATCGGCGTAGTTCCAGGCGCTGACGATGCGCCCGCTGGGCACATACACATAGTCCCCGGCGATGACCGGGTCCTTCAGCTCGCCGCCGTAGACGCCGGCCAGCGGCAGCTCGCCGCTTCCGGCAGGCGCCTGCGCGGTCGCCGCCGCGTGGGCGGTGCCCAGGGCCATGCAAATCAGTACCGATAGAACCTTCTTCATGGGATCGAGCTACCTCGGATTCGTGTGCGGGATGCCAGGCAGAGCGGCGCGGCCGCTTATAGCAGGCCGAGTCTCCCGCGGGACGGCGCCGGTTGCATTCGGCCGCGATGCGTGAACGGTTCGGGAACGATTAGAAGCGCGCCGAATACCGATGCATCAGTCAGTTACGCGATGCGCGATCGATTATGGCGGACCGCGTACGGGCCGTCCGTTCAGACTTCTAATCGATGGTCACGGCCGGCAACGCCCGCTCGCCGGCCAGCTTCAGGACCTGTTCGGTCGCCCGGTGCCAGGCGCTGGTCCGCGCCTGGGCACGGTACAGCTGGGCCTGCGCCCAGGCCGCACGCAGGTCGTGCTCGGCCCAGGCGGCGACGCGGCCGACCACGGTGCTGGCGCGATCGACCTGCCCGATTTCGATCAGCGCCAGGGCATACGGCTCGGCCACCTCGACCAGGTCGTCGGGGATGCCCAACCGCTCGGCCTGCTCGAACGCGTCGGCGAAACGCTGCAGCGCCGCCTCGGTCCGGCTGAGCGCCCAGGCCTGCTCGGCCTCGGCCAGCGTGGCATAGGTGCGGCGCCAGAGATTGGGCCGTCCCTCGACCCAGCTGCGCAGTGCCACGGTTTCCGCCACCGCCGCGTCCACCTGCCCGCTGCGGCGCAGGCAGCGCAGCCGCACGGCCCAGGTGGTCAGGTACAGGTCGGGCTGTTCGTACTCCAGTTCGCCGGTGAGCGCCGCCTTGGCCAGGGGCGCGGCTTCCTCGAAGCGGCCGCGCGCCGCCACGACCAGCGCCGTCAGCGCCCGTCCGGCCGAATGCGCCGCGTAGTCGTCAGCGTCACCCGCGCCCTGCTCGATCTGCGAGAGCAGGGTATCGGCTTCGTCGAGGCGGCCGGTGGCGAGCAGGACGTAGACCTTGGTCACCGTCAGGCGCCAGCGCAGGCGCGCGTTGCCGGTATGCGCCTCCGGCGGCCAGAACTGTGCGACCGTGGCCTGGGCGCCACCGTAGTCGAGCAGCTGCAGCTGGGCACCGACCATCCCATAGCGGACATAGGCCAGTTCTTCACGCGCGCCCAACACGGCGATCCGGGCCTCGGCGCCGCGCAGCATCGGCAGCGCCTGCGCCGGCCGGTAGTTCTTGATCTGGACCAGGCCGAGGTTCATGTCCACCTGCGCCAGGCCCAGGGCATCGCCGCCCGCCTCCATCTCCACCCGGGCCCGGCCGAGGTCGGCGGCAGCCTGGTCGAGTTTCTCGTCCTGCGAGGCAATGGCGGCCCGGCCGCCGTAGGCGCCGGCCAGCGCGATGGGGTCGCCGGCCCCTTCCAGGACCTCGATCGCCTCGTCGAAGGTCTGGCTGGCGGCGGCCAGCTGCCGGCGCCGGTACTGGGTCGAACCCAGGCTGATCAGGATGCGGCCCCGCAGCGCCGGGTCGAGGCTGGCCGGCACGCGGTCCAGCAGCGCCTGCAGGCGCACCTCCGCTTCGGCGTTGAGGCCGCGTCCCTGGTCGATCTGGGCCAGGCGCAGCTCCACTTCGGGCGTGGCGCGCAGCGACTCGGGGGCCTGCTCGATCAGGTGCCGGGCGAGGTCGAACTGGTCGGCCAGGATCGCCGCCTTGGTGCGCTGGACCAGTTCCTCCAGGGCCAGCGAACGCACCACTTCGCCGCCCTGCGGCGGCGCGTAACCGAGCCGGATCAGCAACACGTCGGTGGCGCTGCGTGCCGCCTTGAGCACGTCATCGGAGGTCGCTTCCACCTCGTGCGGCGGACCCGCATCCCGCCGCGCCTGCAACTGGACCTTCCACGCGCCATCGCGGTACTCGGCTTTCGGCACGATGCGCCAGGCGCCGACGGCGGCCGGCGCGGTAGCCAGGTCGGCGTCGCCGAGACCGCCGAGCAGCGCCAGCACGTTCTCGCTCGGCGCGGTCGGCAGGCCGCCCTGCCGCAGCCGATTGCCGACCAGGTCCATCAGCCCGAGGCGCAGCCAGCTCCAATCGGCCGTGTCCGGCACGCTCGCGGGCAGCACCAGGGCGGGCGACGGCGAGGTCTTCCCCGCCGGAGCTTCCGACGCGGCCACCGGACCGGAGGGATCCGAACCGTGCCGGCCGGGCCAGAGCATCGCCAGGATCGCAATGCAGACCATGCCCAGCACGAGAGCCACGCCGGGCCAGAACGTCCGCCGCCGCGGCGGTGGGTCCCGGACCGCCGCCGGAGCGCCTGCGTCCTGCGTGGCCTCGCCGTCCGCCTCGTCCGGTCCGGCCGGCTCGATCGCCGGCCGCGGCGCGACGACGGGTTCGCTGCCCTCGCCGTCGACCATCGTTTCTTCGACCCAGCGGTAACCGAACCGGGCCACCGTGCGGATCGCGCCATCGCTGCCGCTGTCGCCGAGCGTGCGCCGGACCCGCAGTACGGTCTGCGCCAGCAGCGTATCGGCCACGTCCGCCCGGCCCCAGACCGCCGCGATCAGCTCGTCGCGGCCGACGGCGCGTTCGCGGTGCTCGACCAGGTACACCAGGCAATCGAGCGCGCTGCCGGGAAGGACGACCAGTTCGTCGTCCTTCCACAGTTCACGGGCGGCGGGGTCGAGCCTGAAGGTGCGGAAACGGTAATGCCTTGCTGCCATCGGCATAGCGTAGCAGGACCCATGCATCCACCCTCCCGGTGCGCGGCGCGCCGGCAGCGACCCGACACCGCGGCGAGACCTTGCGGACGGAGCCGGATCGTGGCACCCGTAGGCTTTCCCTTGCCCCTGTTGCCGCAAACCCCGAAAATTGCCCATCCGGGCCGTCCGGCCCGCGCACGCCTTCCCTTCGCTTTCCGGAGACTGTCTTGAGCGATCTGGTTTTGTGGCTCGATGAATTGCGCTTGTCCGATCTGGCCAAGGTTGGCGGCAAGAACGCCTCGCTCGGCGAGATGATCGGCAACCTCGCCAAGCTCGGCGTGTCGGTGCCCGGCGGCTTCGCCACGACGGCCCATGCGTTCCAGCAGTTCATCGCGCAGAGCGGCCTGGCCGCGCGGATCCAGCAGCGGCTGGCCTCGCTCGACGTGGAGGATGTCGCCGCGCTGACGGCGGCAGGCACCGAGATCCGCGGCTGGGTCGTCGAAACGCCGCTGCTGCCCGAGTTCGACCAGGCCGTGCGCGAAGCCTATGCCACGCTCTGCACCCAGGCCGGCGCCAGCGACATCGCCGTGGCGGTGCGTTCCTCCGCCACCGCCGAGGACCTGCCCGATGCGTCGTTCGCCGGGCAGCAGGAGACCTTCCTCAACGTCAGCGGCGCCGACGACGTGATCCACAAGGTCAAGGAAGTCTTCGCCTCGCTCTACAACGACCGCGCGATCGCCTACCGCGTCCATCACGGCTTCAAGCACGAGGACGTCTTCCTCTCGGCCGGCGTCCAGCTGATGGTGCGCTCGGACGTCGGCGCGTCCGGCGTGCTGTTCACGCTCGACACCGAGTCGGGCTTCCGCGACGTCGTCTTCGTCACCGGCAGCTACGGCCTCGGCGAGATGGTCGTCCAGGGTGCGGTCAATCCCGACGAGTTCTACGTCTACAAGCCCACGCTCAAGGCCGGCAAGCCGGCGATCCTGCGCCGCCAGATCGGCGCCAAGCAGCAGCGCATGGTCTATTCGGACACGCCCGGCGAGCGCGTGAGGATCGAGGCGACCCCGGCGGCCGATCGCGCGCGTTTCTGCATCGACGACGGCGAAGTCCAGGAACTGGCGCGGCAGAGCCTGATCATCGAGCAGCACTACGGCCGGCCGATGGACATCGAATGGGCCAAGGACGGCATCACCGGCAAGCTCTACATCGTCCAAGCGCGGCCGGAGACCGTGAAGTCGCGCGGGCATGCGACCCAGGTCGAGCGCTTCCAGCTCAAGGCGCGCGGGCCGGTCCTGGTCGAGGGCCGCTCGGTCGGCCAGAAGATCGGCTCGGGCACCGCGCGGGTGATCCGCACGCTCAAGGACATGAACCGCGTGCAGCCCGGTGACGTGCTGGTCGCCGACATGACCGATCCGGACTGGGAGCCGGTCATGAAGCGGGCCGCGGCGATCGTCACCAACCGCGGCGGCCGCACCTGCCACGCGGCGATCATCGCCCGCGAGCTCGGCGTGCCGGCGATCGTCGGCTCCGGCAACGGCCTGGACGCGATCCCCGACGGCGCCGAGGTGACCGTTTCCTGCGCCGAGGGCGATACCGGCTACGTCTACGAAGGCAGGCTCGAATTCGAGCGCATCACCGCCGACCTCGGCGCCATGCCGCCGGCGCCGCTCAAGGTCATGATGAACGTCGCCAACCCCGAACGCGCCTTCGACTTCGCGATGCTGCCGCATGCCGGCGTCGGTCTGGCGCGGCTGGAGATGATCATCGCCAGCCACATCGGCGTGCACCCCAAGGCCCTGCTCGAGTACGACAAGCAGGACGCCGAGACGCGCGACAAGATCGACGAGCGCCTGGCCGGCTACGCCGATCCGGTCAGCTTCTATGTGGACCGGCTGGCCGAGGGCATCGCGACGATCACCGCTGCGTTCGCACCGGAGCCGGTCATCGTGCGCCTGTCGGACTTCAAGTCCAACGAGTACGCCAACCTGATCGGCGGCTCGCGCTACGAACCGCACGAGGAAAACCCGATGATCGGCTTCCGCGGCGCCAGCCGCTACGTCGATCCGAGCTTCGCCGATGCGTTCGCGCTCGAATGCCGGGCGATGAAGAAGGTCCGCGAGGAAATGGGCCTGACCAACGCCTGGGTCATGATTCCGTTCGTGCGCACGCTCGGCGAAGGCCGCAAGGTCATCGAGGTGCTGGCCCGGAATGGGCTCAAGCAGGGCGAGAACGGCCTCAAGATCATCATGATGTGCGAGGTCCCGTCCAATGCGCTGCTGGCCGACGAGTTCCTGGACATCTTCGACGGCTTCTCGATCGGCTCCAACGACCTGACCCAGCTCACGCTCGGGCTCGATCGCGACTCGAGCATCGTCGCCAGCCTGTTCGACGAACGCGATCCGGCGGTCAAGAAGCTGCTGTCGATGGCGATCCAGACCGCGCGCGCCAAGGGCAAGTATGTCGGCATCTGCGGCCAGGGTCCCAGCGACCATCCGGACCTCGCCGAATGGCTGATGGACCAGGGCATCGAGTCGGTTTCGCTGAACCCCGATACGGTCGTCGATACCTGGCTGAAGCTCGCGAAGAAGAAAGCCGGCTGATCCGATCCGCGCCGCCGGTGCTCCGGCATCGGCGGCTGCGCACCTGGTACGCACCCGATCATTGCGGCGATGCGGGCAGGTACCGAATCACAAGGGATCGCCGGTCTTCCGACGCGAACCCCAAGCGGCAGGCAAAAGCCTGCCCGGTTCGCACAGTTCCAACTACTGACTTCCAAAGCACATGGACTGATGCACCGCCATTTCCCGGCGTCATGCTGTCGATCCGATACAGGTTCGCGGCTGCCGAACCTTTTTCGCCCCGGTCGCAGGCATTTATGCCGAGGCAGTCGCACTCCGCAGGAGTGCGTGGATTGAAACGGGATACTTACTATTGTTCAAGACTGCGGCAGCGGTCGCACTCCGCAGGAGTGCGTGGATTGAAACTCCTGGAGCGAACCTGAGGTTGACTAAAGAATGAAGTCGCACTCCGCAGGAGTGCGTGGATTGAAACAAGTCCTGACGACCACCGGCTGCCGGCCCCTGGCGTCGCACTCCGCAGGAGTGCGTGGATTGAAACGTGGTGACCACCGCGGGCACCACCGCCGGGTCGGGTCGCATTCCGCAGGAGTGCGTGGATTGAAACAACTTGATCTGCGGCGAGCCGTTCGAGGGCGAGGCCGCACTCCGCAGGAGTGCGTGGATTGAAACAAGGGTAACAGCTGATGCAGCCGTACCTGCAGGGGTCGCACTCCGCAGGAGTGCGTGGATTGAAACGTGAACACGACGCTCGGCGAGACCTGGGAAGGTGAGTCGCACTCCGCAGGAATGCGTGGATTGAAACGGCTGATACAAGTTAACAGCCCTGCTGTTGACAGTCGCACTCCGCAGGAGTGCGTGGATTGAAACACGACGCTCGGTGCACAGATGCCCACGTTTGCCGGTCGCACTCCGCAGGAGTGCGTGGATTGAAACGCCTTGAGGTCATCGATCGTGAGGTCACGGATCTCGTCGCACTCCGCAGGAGTGCGTGGATTGAAACGGCGGAAAGCGGATTGGTGGGCGAGGAACCTGGCAGTCGCACTCCGCAGGAGTCCGTGGATTGAAACTCTCTCTCCATCGAAACCGTCCCGCACCTGCGGGGTCGCACTCCGCAGGAGTGCGTGGATTGAAACACCGTCGAGCGCAAGGATGGCTCGATCAGCCGGTGTCGCAGCCCGTGGATTGAAACCCGGTCTCGACCATCAGGGCGAGAGCCGGACCTGCGGGGATGGCTGGCACACGCCGCTCGCCCTGCCCTGCCCGCGCTCAGCGGTCGTCGCGCGTCCAGACGATGCCGTGCTCGATCTTGACGGGGAAGCTGGCCACCGGCTCGTACGCCGGCGGGCACAGCACGTCGCCGGTGCGCAGGTCGAAGCGCGCGCCGTGGCGCGGGCACTCCACCTGGAAGCCCTCGACGACACCGCCGGCCAGCTCGCCGCCATCGTGCGGGCAGACGTCCTCGATCGCGTAGAACTGGCCGTCGACGTTGAACACGGCGATGGCCGTGTCGCCGTCCCAGGCCACGCGAAACTCGCCCGGCAGCAACTCGAAGGTCGTGCAGACCTCGACCCAATCCCCCATCACGCACTCCTGCGGCATGGCGGCCGCGCAAAGTGCACGATGGTATCAGCCGACGGCCGCCGCGCCGTCCGGCAGCGTCGCGCCGAGCGCCCGCAGCGACGCGATCGGCGACCCGGCGAGGCTGGCCTTGAGCTGGTCGAGGAAGGCCGGCGTCGCGGTTTGTGCCGCCTTGCGCAGCCAGGCCACGGCCTCGTCGATCTCGCCGGCCAGGGCCAGCACCGAGGCATAGCTGCATTGGCCGCGGAAGTCGCCGCCCTCGGCGGCGCGCCGGTACCAGTCGCGCGCCGCCGCCGGATCGCGCTCGACCAGCCAGCCCTCGTCGTAGTGGCGGCCGATCAGGTTCATCGACTTGGCATGCCCCTGTCCGGCCGCCAGGCGATACAGCGCCAGGGCACGCGCCCGATCCTCGGGCACGCCGCGTCCTTTCGCCAGCAGCTGTGCGTAGTTGTACTGGCCCCAGTCCAGGCCGCACTCGGCGGCGCGGCGATACCAGGCGGCGGCCAGCTCCAGGTTGACCGGCGTGCCGCGACCCAGCTCGTGGCAGCGCCCGACCATGTTCATCGCCAGCGCGTGCCCGGCACTGGCGGCCAGCTGATACCAGTGCAGGCCTTCCTGCGGATCGAGCGCCACGCCACGCCCCTCCAGGTGCATCTGGCCGAGCAGGTACTGCGCGGCGACGTCGCCGTCGCGTGCCGCCTCCCGCAAGCGCCGCGCGACGGCGGCGGCATCGGCCGGCGCCTCAGACATCGGTCCACTGCCGCAGCAGGTTGTGGTAGATGCCGGTCAGCTGGATCAGCTCCGGCGCATCCGGAATGCGTGCGGTCAGTTGCTGGATCGACACGTCCAGCTCGAACAGCAGCCGGCGCCGCGCATCCTCGCGGATCATGCTCTGGATCCAGAAGAACGAGGCCAGGCGGGTACCGCGCGTCACCGGCTGCACCTGATGCAGGCTGGTGCCCGGGTACAGGACGAGATCGCCGGCCGGCAACTTGACGCTGTGCGTGCCGTAGGTGTCCTCGATCACGAGGTCGCCGCCGTCGTAGGCATCCGGATCGCAGAGGAACAGCGTGGCCGAAAGGTCGGTCCGCACCGGGCGCGGCGGCTGCACGGTCCGGTCGTAGCGGACCGCGTTGTCCACGTGGTAGCCGAACGACTGGCCGCCGGCATAGGCGTTGAACAGCGGCGGGTAGATCTTGAGCGGCAGTGCGCCGGCGAAGAACGTCGGGTTCTTCGCCAATGCGTCGAGCACGATGCCGCCGAGCTCGCGCGCCACCGGATCGGTTTCGGCCAGCTGCAGGTTGTGCTTGGCCTTGGCCGACTGGTAACCGGCCGTGATCCGCCCATCGCTCCAGTTCGCCTCCTGGAGCCGTTGCCGGAAGTGGTCGACCTGGTCGGCGTCGAGCACGCCGGGAATGTGCAGCAGCATCGCGATGCCCCCGACTCGAAGAAAAAACCCCGCCGCTCACGCGGCGGGGTCGGACTTTACGCCGTTCCGCAGCCGGCGGGTCAGAACCCGTAGGTCGCCGTCAGCACATAGGAGCGTCCATCGCCCGGGGTCGCCCAGCCGTTGTTGCGGATCCGGGTGTAATACTCCTTGTCGGTCAGGTTGTTGACGTTGAGCTGGAGATTGAAGTTGCGGTTGACGCGCCAAGCCACCATCGCGCGGTGCACCCAGTAGTCCGGCGCCGTCACCAGCGGACCGTCCGGATTGGCGGCGCTGTGCTGGGTCAGCCAGATCTTGCCCTGGTAGGTGGCGCCATAGCCGAACTGCCAGTCGGCGACCTGGTAGGTCGTCCACAGGCTCAGCGAGTTCTCCGGCGTATTGGTCAGGCGGTCGCCGCGCGTCCAGTCCTGGCCTTCGCCGGCCGAGAAGTCCGACACGCCCTGCAGCACCTCGCTGTCCAGGCGCGCGTAATTGGCGTAGACCGACCACGCATCGGTGATCTTGCCGCTGATGCCGAGCAGGATGCCGTCCACGCGCGCCTGGCCGTCGAGCGCCTGCTCGCCGGTCGGGTTGAGCGGATCGGGATCGTTGACGCGGTAGTTCTTGCGGTCGTTGCGGAACACCGAGCCGGTCAGCGACAGCGCGCCGTCGAGGAAGTCCCACTTGGTGCCGAGCTCGTAGTTGACCGCGGTCTCCGGATCGACGTTGCAGTTGCCGGCACCGGTGGCGCCGCCGACCGTGCACGAGCCGTTGACCGACGCCTTCGACGGCGTCTTGGAGTTGGAGTAGGCCAGGTACACGGTACCGTTCTCGACCGGCTTGTAGACCAGGCCACCGCGGAACGAGAACAGGTTGTCGTCGTTGTCCAGCGGCGCGGCGGCACCGATGATCTGGCCGATGCTGCCCGGCGTCGTGGAGACCGTATAGGCCGTGGAGGTGCCCTCGTTGCGCTCGTAGCGGGCGCCGAGGCTGAGCTGCCACTGTTCGTTGAACTTGATCGTGTCGAACGCGTAGACGGCGCGGTTGTCCAGCTCGCCGCGGGTCTTGCCGGTGCGGAAGTAGTTGTACGGCCCGGTGTAGAACGAATCGGGGTTGTACAGATCCATGAACGGCAGGTGTTCCGGCGCGACGAAAGGATTGCTGCCGTCGGCGTTGCGGAAGACCGAGCCGGTATCGAGGTCGAACTTCTCGTGCAGGAACGAGACGCCCGCGACCAGCGTGTGGGCGACCGGACCGGTGGCGAAATCGAAGGTGAAATCGGTCTGGTTGTAGAGCGTGTCGTTGGTGGTGTCGCGCACGTAGCCGCGCGGGCCGCTCGGCAGGTATCCGCCGATCGGAACGACGATCTGGCTGGCGCCGGTACCGGACGTGCACGGCGTGCCGGTCGGGGTCAGGTTGTTGGGCATGCACCACACGCCCTGCACGGCGTCGACGATCGTCTTCTGGTCGACCTGCTGCACGCGCGAGAGGTTGCGCAGCGCCAGGTTCTCGCTGAAGCGGTGATCGATGATCGCGGTGAACGCGTCGGTGGTGATGTCCTGCTTGTCGACGTTGTGGTAGCCGTAGTAGTTCGACGAGTCCACACCCGGCAGCGGACCGCCGTTGTAGTACGGCACGCCGTACTGCGGGATGTTGTCGTCCTTCTGGTGCAGGTAGCTCAGCGTGACCTGGGTGTCGGTGCCCAGGCCGAAGGCGATCGACGGCGCGAAGCCCCAGCGCTCGAACTTCTCGTGGTCGCGACCCGGGACGTCGTTGTGGTGACCCATGAGGTTGAGGCGGAACGCGGTCGTCTCGCCGAACTGGTGGTTCGTGTCCAGCGTCAGGCGGCGGTAGCTGTCGCTGCCGAGGCCACCGGCGATCGTCGTCGAATCACCTTCGCGGGCGGCCTTGCTGACCAGGTTGATCGAGCCGCCGACCGAGCCCGCGCCGGCATAGGCCGAATTGGCACCGTTGACCAGCTCGACCGCCTCCAGATTGAACGGATCCGAGCGCGTGTACTGCGCGCTGTCGCGCACGCCGTCGACGGTGATGTCGTTGCCGCCGGTGAAGCCGCGCAGGTTGATGCTGTCACCGTAGCCGCCGCCGCCCTCGCCGGCGCCGAAGGTGATGCCCGGCAGGGTGCTCAGGATGTCGCGCAGCGTCAGCAGGTTCTGCTCGGCGATGATCTTCTGCGGCACCACGGTGATGCTCTGCGGGGTGTCGCGCACCAGCTCGGTGTACTTGGACGAGGACGGCTTCTTGAGCGCCTCGCCGCGCACGTTGACGGTATCGAGCTGCTCGGCGTCCGCACTGCTGGATGCATCCGCATCGCCTTCGGCCGGCTGCGCCTCGGATGCCGCCAGTGCACCGAAGGCGGTGGACGCAAAGGCCACGCCGATCGCGGTGGTCAGCAGGCGTCTCGGGGAATTCGAGCTCGAGCGTATGTACGGATGACTGCGCATCGCGGGTTCTCTTCTCTAAGTGGACGGAAAGGGAAAAACGGCCCGACAGCGGGCGTTAAACAAATGCTACTTGCAATGCGAATGATTCGCAACAATTCTTCGAGTCCGACTCGCGCGTGACACAGAGGGGGCCGCCGTCCGGCGGCACGGCGCCTCAGTAGACGTCGCGGCGGTAGCGGCCTTCGATGCCGACGCGATCGAACAGCGCGCTGCCGAGCACCTCGAGCAGGGCCGCATCGACACCCGGCGCCATGCCGTCCAGGCTGCCGCAGACGTAGACGGCAGCACCCTGCTCCACCCAGCGGCGCAGTTCCCCGGCGGCCTCGCGCAGGCGCTGCTGCACGTAGACGCGCTCGGCCTGGTCGCGCGAGAACGCCAGGTCCAGGCGCTCGATCCAGCCATCGGCCTGCCAGGCACGGATCTCGTCCTGGTAGTACCAGTCGTGCGCCGCGTTGCGCTCGCCGAACACCAGCCAGTTGCGGCGATGGCCGGCGGCGATGCGCTCCTTGAGCAGGGCCCGCAGGCCGGCCAGGCCGGTCCCGTTGCCGACCAGGATCAACGGCCGTGCATCGGCTGGCGCGTGAAAGTTGGTGTTGCTGCGCGTGCGCAGCGCGATCGGCGCACCGATCGGGGCATGTGCGGTCAGCCAGCCGGTACCGATACCGAACGAGCCATCCGGGCGCCGCATCTGCCGGATCAGCAGGTGCACCTGGCCATCGGCCGGCAGCGACGCGATCGAGTACTCGCGATGCGGCAGCGGCTGCAAGCGATCGGCAAGTGCCTGCGGATCGAGGCCGGTCACCTCGGCGGCTTCCGGCAACCGGCTGGCCGCCAGGACGTCGCCGAGCGTGGTGCCGGTATCCGACCGGACCGGGGCCTGCCCGTCCAGGCCCAGAGCGGCCAGCAGCCGCGCGACATCACCGGGGGCATTGCGCGGGCCGATCTCGGCGATGTCACCGGCCTGCCATGCGGCGGCGCCGTCGACCGGCGCCAGCGCGAGGTGGAAGCACGGATCGCCGGCACTGCCGGGATTGAGCAAACGGCGTTCGGCCAGGCGCCAGCGGCCGTACTCCGGCGCGCTCCAGTCCGGCAGGTCGCCGCGCCCGGTAAGCAGGCCCAGGTGATGCTGCCAATGACGCAGGGCGCCCTCGTCGCCGTTGTCGACCTCGACCCCATCGAACAGCGGCGCAGCGCCGCACCGCCTGAGCCAGGCGTCGAGCTGGCGGCCGAAGCCGCAGTAGTTGACGTACTCGCTGTCGCCGAGCGCGAGCAGGCCGTAGCGCACGCCTTCGAGCGGGAGCTCGCGGTCCATCACCTCGCTCACGAAGGCGATCGCACCGTCGGGCGGATCGCCCTCGCCGGTCGTGCTGGCGACGAACAGCACGCGGCCGGCAGCGGCCAGCGTGGCCGCATCGAGCTGCGCCAGCGGCAGCAGCCGCGCCGCGGCACCGGCCGCGACCAGCGACTGCAAGGTCTGGCCGGCCAGTTGCTCGGCGAAACCGGTCTGGCTCGCATACGCGACCAGGATCGGGGGGCCGGCGACCGGCGCCGACGCGGGCACCACGGCCGCCTCGGCCGCGGCTTCCCGCCGGTGCCGCGTGCGCCAGGCGACGGCGGCGCACAGCATCAGCCAGGCGACGACGACCGCCAGCGCCGCCAGCAAGCGCCGCGGCGGCGGATCGCGCCAGAAGGTCGCGTCGCCCTGCAGCGAGAACAGCCATCCGGCGAGCAGCGCCAGCGCCGCCAGGATGGCGGTCGTCGCCAGCGCGGTTGCGGACGGACGGCGCAGCTTCATCGCATCAATCACGGTGTCTTCGTTCCAGTTCCGAGCAAGGTCGCGAATGCCGGCGACATGCGCTCCTCGAAGCCTGCGTCGGTGCGCAGGATGAACAGCACCGCCACGTCGTGCGCGACCGCGTAGGCCATGCCCTCTTCCGGCCCCAGCACCATCATCGTGGTGCCGAGCGGGTCGGCGTCGACGGCCTGCCGCGCCGCCACGGTGACCGACGCGATGCGATGCGGCACCGGGCGACCGCTGCGCGGGTCGATGTGGTGCGAATAGATCGCGCCGTCATCCTCGAACGCATGGCGGTAGTCGCCCGAGGTCGCCACTGCGCGATCGTCCAGCGAAAGCACGCGTTCCACCTCGTCGAGCCGGCCGACCGCTCCGGCTGCCGCCCCGGGCCGTTCGATCGCCACCTGCCAGGGCTGGCCGTCGGGCCGCCGGCCGCGGCCGCGCAGTTCGCCGCCGACCTCGACGAGATAATCCGATACGCCGGCGGCATCGAGATGGCGCGCGACCTGGTCGACACCGAAGCCTTTGGCGATCGACGAAAGATCCACGTACACGCCGCCCGGCTGCCAGGCACTGCGCCGCTCGGGGTCCAGCCGGACCTGCTGCCAGCCCACGCGCGCGCGCGCGGCGGCGATCGCCTCGGCCGGCGGTGGTTCGCGATCGCGGCGCACCGGACCGAAGCCCCACAGCTCCACCAGCGGCCCGACGGTGGGGTCGTAGGCACCGCCGGTATCGCGCGCGAGCGCGAGCGCATGCTCGAGCACGGCATAGAACTCGGCCGGCAACGGTTGCCAGGTGCCGGCGGGGGCGCGGTTGAAGCGGCTGAGGTCCGAGTCGGCTTCCCAGGTACTCATCTGCGCGACGACCGCATCGAGCTGACGCTGGATGCCCGCCGCCAGTGCCTGCGGATCCACCGTGTCGGGCCGCACCAGCGTGACCGACCAGGTGGTCCCCATCGTCCGGCCCTGCAGGCGCTCCACGCGCGGCGCAGCCGCGCAGCCCGCGAGCAGAAGCAGGATCGATAGGATCGGGAATTTCATGGCGGCGCAGGACCGGGCCGGGCCGGCCCGCGAAAACAGGCGGACCGGCCGGACGCTCGTGACTTCGAGGCTTACTGCGGCAGGACTTCCAGCGTGGCCACGTACGAGGCGCGGCGTTCCTTGGCCTGCGGGACGGAGGTGTTGGTGTCCGACAGCGAGGCCTCCAGCCAGTACATGCCCGGCTGCGGCCAGGTCACCGAGAAGCGCCCCTGCGCATCGGTGGTCACCTTGATCTCGTCCTGGCGGTCGCGGTAGCGGCTGCCGCCCGGAACGATCTCGACCTCCAGGCCCGCCGCCGGCTTGCCGTCGATGTGCAGCGCGAAGGTGGCTGCTTCGCCGGCGAACAGGTCGTTGGGGTGCGTGACCGGCACCAGCTCGAGGCCCTTGCCGGTCGCCTTCAGTGCGACATCGTTGGGCTTGCCCAGCGTGACGAAGGTCTCGATGCGGCCCGAGGACTGGGTGACCTTGAGTTCCTTGGCATCGGCCGGGACCTCCTTGGCGAAGGTCTCGGCGGTGCCGCGCCAGCGCTTGCGCTCGCCCTTCTCGTCGACCCAGCCGGCGAACAGGCCGCTGTTGACGGTGGCGATGCGGTAGGTGCCGTCCTTGACCAGGTCGAGGTCGAACGTCGTGCGGTACTTGCCGGTGTGGCTGTTCTGCGCCTCGACGGCGGCGCCGTCGGGGCCGGTGACGACGAGGCCCTCGACGCGCAGCGGCACGTGGTTGAAATAGAACAGGTCGTTGGAAACGGCGGCGTCGACGGTGATCCAGCCGGCCTTGGACAGCACGGTCTGCGACGGCAGGATCCAGGCCTTGTGGGCCTGGGCCGACAGCGGCAGGACGACGGCGAGGCCCAGGGCCGCCCATTTCAGTACAGATTTCATCGAGGTTCTCCGGTGATGCGCGTGCGGGACCGGCCGAGGCCGGTCCGTCGGCGGGTCTTCAAGGATTGAGGTCGAGCGCCAGCGCGCCGAGTTCGTGTTTGCCCTGCGCGGACAGGTGCTGGCTGGCGCTGGGCGGCCAGTCGAACGGGATGTTCAGCAGCTCGCGGCCACCGACTTCGCGCGCGGCCTCGACGACCAGCCGGTACGGGCCGGCAGCCAGCTCGCCGAGCGGCGCCTTGCCGCCGGTGAAGTGCAGCGTGTGCTGGCCGACCGGGCGCGTCGCGCCGGTGACCCCGTCGATCGGGAAGCTCTGCTCGCGGCCGCTGCGGCGCCACCACTGGCGCAGGTCGGCCAGCCACTTGGTGCCGGCGCCTTCGCTGGTGTCCTTCTGCTGGTACCAGACCGCGAGATTGGCGGCGACGCTGTTGTCGGGGCGCTCGATCCAGATCGCCACGTACGGGCGGTGGTACTCGGAGACGTCCAGGCTCGGGATCTGGACGGTGATGTCCATGTCCGCCGCCATCGACGATGCCGATGCCAGGCCGCCCAGGATCAACGCAAGCCATGTACGCATGGAACTACCTCGCTCAATGGATGAAAACGATCATGATCACCAGCATCACCACCAGGCCGAGTCCGACCACCGGCCAGGTGCCGGGCCGCTGCCGCGCGTGCAGCTGCAGCAGGAACAGCCCGGTCAGGCAGAAAATCACGCAGGCGACCGCGAACACATCGATGAACCAGCTCCAGGCCGGCCCGGTATTGCGTCCCTTGTGCAGATCGTTGAACCAGGAAACCCAGCCCCGATCGGTCTTCTCGTACTCCACCGCCCCGCCGGCGCGATCGATGCTGAGCCAGGCATCGCCGCCCGGGCGCGGCAACGACAGGTAGACCTCCCCGTCGGACCACTCCGCCACGCGGTCGCCGACGCGCAGCGACAGCTCGGTGCTCAGCCATTCACGCACGTCCGCCGGCAACGGCGCCTTGTCCGTGTCGCCCGCCTCGGCCAGCTGTGCCAGCAGGGGCGCCGGCAACTGGCCGTGGCGCTGCGTCACCTGCGGCCGCGCCTCGATCTTGGAGGCATGGTTGAGCGTGACGCCGGTGACGCTGAACAACAGCATCGCCACCAGACACAGCGCCGAACTGATCCAATGCCATTGATGCAGATGCTTCAGCCAGAACGCACGGCGCTTGGGATCCGGCCGCTTCTCGGCCCGCAGCTCAGTCATTGCCCACCATCGAACGATGCGGCGGCGCATCGATGCCCGCCGCAGGCCGGCAATTCCATCACGAATGAGAATAAATCTCAATTCCGGATTGCGTAAAGAACCGTTCGGGCGTTCGTGCCGCAAGCCGGGACTGCCGCGCGATCGTGCCCGACGCGCAGCCGCGTCAGTCGCTGCGCCTCAGCTGCGCAGCCGGAACAGCGGCCGGTCGCCGCCGCACCGTACGCGCTCCACGAGGCCTGCCGATTCCAGCTGCGCCAGCACGCGATGCACGGTCACCTGGCTGACCGCATAGTCCAGGCCCCGATAGATCGTGCGGCCGCACATCGGGGCGTGCTCGCGTTCGCTCAGCAGGGCCAGCACCTGCTGGCGCGGCACGGTCGCCGCCAACCCGGCCGAGTGCAGCCGTTGGCGCAGCGGCGCGGACGAAGCATCCGTCGGCCGGGAGGGCCTGCGCCGGACGGCCGCGACGACCGCTGCCCGGCGACCGCCGCGCAGCACCGTCTCCTCGCTCGCGCCGGTGCGCATATCGCTCTTCGCTGCGGCATCCAGCGGCAGCGCGTGGCCGCCGAGCGTCGCGATCGCCAGCAGCCAGGCGACGGCGCGAAACCGCATCGGGCGCCGGTGCGCCCGTTCCGGCGAAATCACCGGGTAGCCGTGCCGGACGGCAGCGCCTTCTCGAGTACCTCGAAGCGCAGGTCGGCCCGCCGCGGGATGCCGAACCGCGCATCGCCGTAGGGAAACGGCTGGTGGATTCCGGTGCGGTGGTAGCCGCGGCGTTCGTACCAGGCGATCAGCTCGGCGCGCAGGTCGATCACGGTCATGCGTATCCGGTCGCAGCCCCAGTCGTCGCGCGCGATGCGCTCGGCCTGCGCGATCACCTGCCGGCCGATGCCTTCGCCCTGCGCATCCGGGCGAACCGAGAACATGCCGAAGTAGGCCGCCAGCGGCTGCCGCCGCAGCTCGCAGCACGCCAGCAGGCCGTCCGCACGCTCGACCAGCAGCACGCCCGACGCGGCGCCGTCGATCAGCGCGGCAACGCCTTCGGGATCGATGCGCTGCCCGTCGAGCAGGTCGGCCTCGGTGGTCCATCCGGCCCGGCTGGCATCGCCCCGATAGGCCGACTCGACCAGGGCGACGATCGCGGCGATGTCGCCGGCCCCGGCCCAACGGAAACCCAGCGTCTGCGATGCCGTGCTCATGCCAGCAGCCTGCGGACGCGACCGATCGCCTCGACGAAGCGATCGATCTCCTCGTGCGTGTTGTAGAACGACAGCGACGCGCGCAACGTCGCCGGCACGCCGTAGAACTGCATCAGCGGATGCGCGCAGTGGTGGCCGGAACGCACGGCGATGCCTTCGTGGTCGAGCAAGGTGCCGAGGTCGTGCGCATGCACGCCGTCGATCAGGAACGCGATCACGGCCGCCTTGTCCGGTGCCGTGCCGAAGATGCGCAGGCCCGGCACCGCCTGCAGCGCCGAGGTCGCGTGCTCCAGCAGCTCGCGCTCGATCGCGCCGATCCGCTCCAGGCCGATGCCCTGGACATAGTCGATCGCCGCACCCAGGCCGACGAAGCCTGCGATGTTGGGCGTTCCGGCTTCGAAGCGGTGCGGCGGATCGGCGAACGTGGTCCCCTCGAAGCGGACTTCGCGGATCATCTCCCCGCCGCCGAAGAACGGCGGCATCGCCTCCAGCAGCGCACGACGCGCCCACAGCGCGCCGGTACCGGTCGGGCCGAACAGCTTGTGGCCGGTGAACGCGTAGAAGTCGCAACCGATCGCGCGCACGTCGATCGGAAGATGCGGCGCCGCCTGCGAGCCGTCGACCAGCAACGGGATGCCGCGCCGCCGCGCCTCGCGCGCGAGCCGTGCGACCGGATTGATGGTGCCGAGCACGTTCGAGACATGCGTGACGGCGGCCAGCCTGACCTCCGGCGTCAGCATCTGGATGAAGGCCTCGGCATCGAGCTCGCCGTTGGCGTGGATCGGCGCCGCCTTGACGGTGGCGCCGCTGCGCGCGCACACCAGCTGCCAGGGGACGATGTTGGCGTGGTGCTCCATCCGCGTCGTCAGGATCACGTCGCCGGGCCCCAGCCGCGGCAGGGCGTAGCTGTAGGCGACCAGGTTGATCGCCTGCGTCGTGCCGCTGGTCAGGATCACCTCGTCGCGCGCGTCGGCGTTGATGAACCGCGCCAGCGTGTCGCGCGCACCCTCGTAGAGCGAGGTCGCTTCCTCGCCGAGCGCGTGGACCGCGCGTGCGACGTTCGCGTTGCTGTGCCGGTAGAAGCGATCCACCGTCTCGATGACCGCCCGCGGCTTCTGGGCCGTGTTGGCGTTGTCGAAGTAGACCAGCGGCTTGCCGTGGACCGTGCGGTCGAGCAGCGGGAAGTCCGCGCGGATGCGCTGCGAATCGGCTGGTGTGAGCGTACGGCTCATGCGGCCTCCGCCGGCAAGGCCGCGGCCAGCCGCGCCATCACCTGCTCGCGCAGCGGCGCCGAGCCGACATCGGCGAAGACCGCCGCGCAGAACGCCTGCGTCAGCAGCGACCGCGCGGCCTCGGCCTGCAGGCCGCGCGAGCGCAGGTAGAACAAGGCGTGCTCGTCGAGCTGGCCGACCGTGGCGCCGTGTGCCGCCTTGACCTCGTCGGCGTGGATCTCCAGGACCGGCTGGGTGTCGATCTCGGCCTGGGCCGACAGCAGCAGGTTCTTGTTGCTGAGCATGGCGTCGCTGCCATCGGCGCCCGGGGCGATCGTGATCGCGCCGTGGAAGACGCCGCGCGCGCGCGCATCGGCCACGCCGCGCCAGACCAGGTCGCAGGCCGTGTCGCGTGCGACGTGGCGGACGTCCAGGTGGGTGTCGGCATGCTGGCGACCGCGCAGCGCGAAGACGCCGCGCGAGACCAGGCGCGAGCGATCGCCGGCCAGTTCCACCACCAGGTCGTGGCGCAGCAGCTGCGCACCGGCTTCCAGCGTGTGCAGCGTCAGCACCGCGTCGGCGGCGAGCCGGGCCTCGCTGCGGCGGATCAGGCTCGAACCGGCAGCGGCATCCTGCAGCTGCAGCAGGTCGAGCCGCGCGCCGGCGCCGAGCGTGAACTGGCCGACCAGGTTGCCCAGGTGGGCATGCGGCGCGGCCGCCGCGTGCCGCTCGATCAGCGTCAATGCCGCGCCCGCGCCCAGCTCGACCAGCATGCGCGCGTTCCAGGCCAGGTCCGCCTCGGCCGGTGCGCCGATCCAGACCAGTTCCACCGGCGCCGCGATGCGTGCGCCGTCCGCCACCCGCAGCACGACACCGTCGGCGGCGGTCGCGGTATTGAGTCGCGCAAAGGCCTCGGCGCGCGCCTCGTAGTGGCGCCCCAGGCCGGCGCGGACCATCTCGGCGGCATCGGCCAGCGCGGCGTCGAGCGGCACCAGGTGCAGCCCGTCGATGTCGGGCAGGTGCGACAGCTCGCTGCGGAACCGTCCGTTGACGAAGACCATGCGCGGCCCGGCCGGCACCGCGTCGCCGAGCAGGTGCGGATCGATGGGACGCGTCGCCGCGCCGGCGTCGCCGCGCAGCAGGCGGCGCTGGCCCAGCGCACGCAGGCTGGTGTACTTCCAGGCCTCCTCGCGCGCATCGGGCAATCCGTCGCGGCGCAGGGCGGCCAGCGCCGCCTCGCGCGCCTCGCCCAGCCAGGCCGCCGCCGACGCGGGCGGCGGATCGGCCGTCAGGCCGTCGATCAGCGGCGCGTCCATCACGCCGCCCCGGCCAGCTTGCGGTCGGCGACCCAGGCGTAGCCGTGCTCTTCGAGCTTCAGCGCGAGACTCTTGTCGCCGCTTTCGACGATGCGCCCATCGGCCAGCACGTGGACGAAATCCGGCACGATGTAGTCGAGCAGGCGCTGGTAGTGCGTGATGACGACGAAGGCGCGGCCGGCGTCACGCATCGCGTTGACGCCGTGCGCGACCATCTTCAGCGCATCGATGTCCAGGCCCGAGTCGGTCTCGTCCAGGATCGCCAGCTTCGGCTCGAGCAGTGCCATCTGGAAGATCTCGTTGCGCTTCTTCTCGCCGCCCGAGAACCCTTCGTTGACGGCGCGGTGCAGCAGCTCGTCCTTGAGGTGGAGCACGGCCAGCTTCTCGCGCACGCGCTTCAGGAACTGCATCGAGTCGAGCTCGTCCTCGCCGCGCTGCTTGCGCTGCGCATTGAGCGCTGCACGCAGGAAATAGGTGTTGTTGACGCCGGGAATCTCGACCGGGTACTGGAACGCCAGGAACACGCCGGCGGCGGCGCGCGCCTCCGGCTCGAGCGCGAGCAGGTCCACGCCGTCGAACGTGACCGTGCCTTCGGTGACCTCGTAGCCTTCGCGGCCCGCCAGCACGTTGCCGAGCGTGGACTTGCCGGCCCCGTTGGGGCCCATGACCGCATGCACCTCGCCGGCGTTCACCGCCAGGTCCAGGCCCTTGATGATTTCCTTGCCCGCGACGCGGACGTGCAGATTCTCGATCTTCAGCATGGTCTTCCGTCGACCCGGTCGTGCCGGGTCCTCGATGAAAAAGAAATCGCCGGTCAGTCCGGGGCGCCGGCGGGCCGCACGGAACCCGCGCAGACCTCGCCCTCGGCGGCCCCGTCGAGCCAGCGCTCGAGCTGGGTGGTGCGCGCGCGCGTCATCTCGGCCTTCACGCCCGCCGCACAGCCCGGGTAGGCCGAGCCATAGGCCCTGGCCGGATCGGCGTCGGGGTAGCGGGCGGCCAGCTCGGCATCGCGGAACGCGATCCAGGCGCGCTGCGCGAGGCGCAGCTTGCCGAGGAAGGCCGCATCGTGCGCGTAGTCGCGTTGGACGCGGGCATAGACCGCATTGAGCTCGCGATCGGCGGCGGCGAAGTCCGAGGCCGCGCAGGCATCGATCTGGACCTGGTTCTGCGCGCGGTCGAGGCAGTCCCCGGCGTGTGCCGAGGCCATCCCCAGCCCGCCGATCCACAGCAGGCCCGCCAGCGGCAGCGAAGCGGTGGCAGTCATCCCACCGCTCCTTCCAGCGAGACCTCGAGCAGCTTCTTGGCCTCGACCGCGAACTCCATCGGCAGCTCCTTGAAGACCTGCTTGCAGAAGCCGTCGACGATCATCGAGACCGCGTCCTCCTCGCTGATGCCGCGGCTGCGGCAGTAGAACAGCTGGTCGTCGGAGATCTTCGAGGTGGTCGCCTCGTGCTCGACGATCGCGCCGGGATTCTTGACCTCGATGTACGGGAACGTGTGCGCGCCGCAGGTCTTGCCGATCAGCAGCGAATCGCACTGGGTGTGGTTGCGTGCACCTTCGGCGCCGCGCTCGACCTTGACCAGCCCGCGATAGCTGTTCTGGCCGCGGCCGGCGCTGATGCCCTTGGAGACGATCTTCGACTTGGTGTTGCGGCCGATGTGGATCATCTTGGTGCCGGTATCGGCCTGCTGCCGGTGATGCGTCAGCGCCACCGAGTGGAACTCGCCGACCGAGTCGTCGCCGCGCAGCACGCAGCTGGGATATTTCCAGGTGATCGCCGATCCGGTCTCGACCTGGGTCCAGGAGATCTTGCTGCGCGCGCCGCGGCAGTCGCCGCGCTTGGTGACGAAGTTGTAGATGCCGCCGACGCCGTTCTCGTCGCCCGGGTACCAGTTCTGCACGGTCGAGTACTTGATGCTGGCATCGTCGAGGGCGACCAGCTCGACCACCGCCGCGTGCAGCTGGTTCTCGTCGCGCATCGGTGCCGTGCAGCCCTCCAGGTAGGACACCGATGCGCCTTCCTCGGCGATCAGCAAGGTCCGCTCGAACTGGCCGGTATCGCGCGCATTGATGCGGAAGTAGGTGCTGAGCTCCATCGGGCAGCGCACGCCCTTGGGCACGAACACGAAGCTGCCGTCGGAGAACACCGCCGAGTTCAGCGCCGCGAAATAGTTGTCGCCAACCGGCACGACCGAGCCGAGGTAGCGGCGGACCAGGTCCGGGTACTCGCGGACCGCCTCGGACATCGAGCAGAAGATCACGCCGGCGGCGGCCAGTTCCTTGCGGAACGTGGTGCCGACCGAAACCGAGTCGAACACCGCATCGACCGCCACGCCGGCCAGGCGCGCGCGCTCGTGCAGCGGCACGCCGAGCTTGTCGTAGGTCTCCAGCAGCTTCGGGTCGACCTCGTCCAGCGACTTGGGCCGGTTCTTCGGCGCCGCGAAGTAGCTGATCGCCTGGAAGTCGATCGGCGCGATCGCCAGCTTGGCCCAGTGCGGTGCCGTCATCGTCAGCCAGTGGCGATAGGCCTGCAGGCGCCACTCGGTCATCCAGGCCGGCTCGTCCTTCTTGGCCGAGATCAGGCGGACGACGTCCTCGGACAGGCCCGGCGGTACGGTTTCGGTTTCGATGTCGGTGACGAATCCGGCGCCGTAGCGGCGCCCCATCGCCTCGACGATCGCGTCGTTGGCGGCGGGCTCGCGCAGGCGCGATTCGATGTCACTGCGTTCGGTGGCCATGGATGGGCTGCCTTGCAGGTTCAGGTGACGGCCACGCGGACCGGGATCGGCACGCGCAGCGGTGGGGGGGCGGGCTTGACCATGTCGGCCAGGGTCACGCTGTCGAGCGCGTGTTCGATCGCCTGGCTGATGCGCCGCCAGTTGACGCGGACGCCGCAGTGCGCCTCGTGGCCGCACTGGCCGCTGTGCACGCTGCATTCGGTCATACCGATCGGTCCTTCCATCGCGGTGACGATCTCGGCCACCGTGATCGCCTGCGGCGGCCGTGCCAGCCGGTAGCCGCCGTTGACGCCGCGGAACGACTCGACCAGGCCGGCATGGCCGAGCTGCTTGAGCAGCTTGCTGACGGTGGGCGCCTCCAGGTGGGCACGCTCGGCCAGCCCCTGCGCGCTCAGCACTTCGCCGTCGGCGGCGGCCAGGACCGTCATGACGACGGTGGCATAGTCGGTGAGCTTGCTGACGCGTAGCATCGCGGCGGGGAGACGATCGAATAAGTACCGAAATGGTACTGATTTTGACCGCAGCGGTCAAACCACCGCTCGGCTAGACTGGCGGGCCGTTCGATCACCCCGCCCCGCTTCCGATGCCGCCGATCGCCGACCGCCACCAGGCGCTGCACCGCTTCGTCGCCGACCACCTTCCCGCCGGCACCTTCCGGATCGTCCCGGCCTCCGCCGACCTGGGCTACCGCAGCTACTGGCGCGTCCACGCCACGGGCCAGCCGTCGCGCATCGTCATGGACGCACCGCCCGACAAGGTCGAATGCGGCCCCTTCCTGCGCGTAGCGGGCCTGCTGCGCACCGCCGGCCTCAACGTCCCGGAGATCCTCGCCGAAAACCTGGACCAGGGCTTCCTGCTGATGTCCGACCTCGGCGAGCGCACCTGCCTCGAAACGATCCAGGCCGGGGCCGACCCGGCGCCGCACATCGCCGCGGCGATCGTCGAGCTGGTGCGGCTGCAACGCATGGCGCCGCCGGACTGGCTGCCGCCGTACGGGCGAGCCTTGCTGGAGCAGGAGCTGGACCTCTTCCCGGACTGGTACCTGGCGCGCCATTGCGGCGTCACGCTGGACGGCGCGGACCGGGCGGCCTGGCAGGATGCGCGCGAACGCCTGGTATCGGCGGCGCTGGCGCAGCCGCAGGTGCTCGTGCACCGCGACTACATGCTGCGCAACCTGATGCCGCCGGTCGGCAGCGCGGACGTACCCGGCGTGCTCGACTTCCAGGACGCCTGCGTCGGCCCGATCGCCTACGACCCGCTCAGCCTGGTCAAGGACGCGTTCGCCAGCTGGCCGGCCGCCGCCGTCGAGGACTGGCTGCGCAGCTACCACGACCAGGCACGCGCGGCGCGCCTGCCGGTGCCTGAATGGGAACCGTTCCGCCGCGACGTCGACTGGATCGGCATCCAGCGCCACCTGAAGGTGATCGGCGTCTTCACGCGCGTCAACTACCGTGACGGCAAGCCCAAATACCTGACCGACACGCCGCGCTTCTTCCGCTACCTGTTCGAGGTCCTGCCCGCCTATCCGGAGCTGGCCGGTCTGGAGCAGCTGCTGCGCCGGTACGCTCCGGCGGACGCGGCCTAGTGTTCCGCCGCGCGATGATTTTCGCCGCCGGCCGCGGCGAGCGCCTGCGGCCGCTGACCGATACCACGCCCAAGCCGCTGCTGCCGGTCGCCGGCAAACCCCTGATCGAGTGGCACCTGGAAAGGCTGGCCGATGCGGGGATACGCGACGTGGTCGTCAACACCTCGCACCTGGCCGACCGCTTTCCCGCCGCGCTCGGCGACGGCGCGCGCTGGGGATTGGCGATCCACTACCGCCCCGAAGGCCCGGAGCCGCTGGAAACCGGCGGCGGCATGCTCAACGCCCTGCCCCTGCTCGGCGAGGCTCCCTTCGTCCTGGTCAACGGCGACGTCTGGAGCGACTACGCCCTGTCCAGCCTGCCGGTACTGACCGATGACTGGGCCCACCTGGTCCTGGTGCCGCCGCCCGCCCACGGCGGCGACGGCGATTTCCGGCTGGAAGCCGGCCGCGTCCACGGCGATGGCGCTCCCCGGCTGACCTATGCCGGCATCGGCGTCTTCCGCGCCGCGCTGTTCGACGGCTGGCGCGAGGCGCTGGCCGGCGACGCCGGAGCCGCGCGGACACCGCCGCGCTTCCGGCTGGCGCCGCTGCTGCGCCGGGCGATGCAGCTGAACCGTATCGGCGGCGAGTGCTATACCGGGCGCTGGTTCGACATCGGCACGCCCGAGCGCCTGGCCGAAGCCGAAGCGGCGATCACGGCCTGAACCTCAGGCCGGCTCGGCCAGCAGCTGGCGCAGGAACGGGATGGTGACGCGGCGTTGCGCCGCCAGCGCCGCCCGGTCGATGCGGTCGAGCAAGTCCACCAGCGTGGCCAGGTCGCGTGCCTGGCGCGTGAACAGCCAATCCATCACGCCATCGTCGAGCTCGATGCCGCGCGCCGCGGCACGCTCGCGCAGGATGCGGCGGCGGCCGGCCTCGTCGAGCGGCTTGAGCAGGCCCTGCGTGCAGGCGGCCAGCCGCGAGCGCAGGTCCGGCAGCTGCAGCGGCAATGCGGCCGGTACCGCCTGGGCGGCGAACAGCATGACCGTGCCTTCGGCGCGGCAGCGGTTGTAGAGGTCGAACAGGGCATGCTCGGCAGCGCCGTCACCAGCCAACGCCTGCAGGTCGTCCAGGGCCAGCAGATCGCCGCCGCCGAGCGCGCGCAGGCGTTCGCCGCGCGGGGCTCCCGGCTCGGCCAGGCCGACGTACTGTGCCCGCCGCGCCTGCGCCAGGGCGGCGTGGCAGGCGGCGACCAGCAGGTGCGTCTTGCCGCTGCCGCGCGGGCCGGACAGGAACACCCACGGCGCGCCGGCATCGGCCGCGGTCGCCGCCAAGGCGGCGGGCGTGCCCTGGCTGGCTCCGTGCGGGTCGAAATGCTCCAGGCGCAGCCACGAAGGCCAGCGCAACGAAAGCGGCAACTGCCCGCTCATGGCTTGGCCGGCGGCTCCTGGGCGCGCGCGTGCCCGGTGACGATGATCGTTTCCGTGGCGACCACCGTCGTGGCACGCGACAGGTCGCCGGCGACGACGATCTGCGGCTCCTCGCCCACGTCCTGGTACATCTCGCTCTGCGTGTAGCGCTCGTAGGCGTAGCGCAGCAGCACCATGACGATCGCGGCGATCGGCAGCGCCAGCAGCACGCCGACGAAGCCGAACAGCTGCCCGCCGGCCAGGATCGCGAACATGACGGCGACCGGGTGCATGCCGATCCGGTCGCCGACCAGCTTGGGAACCAGCACGTAGCCCTCCAGCGTCTGGCCGATCGCGAACACCGCCAGCACCAGCAGCACGTGGAACCAGTCCTGGTACTGGACCAGCGCGGCGATGATGCCCATGCCGACGCCGACGATCGCGCCGAGGTACGGCACGAAGCTGATCAGCCCGGCGATCATGCCGATCAGCGGGCCGACGCTGATGCCGACCATCCACAGCCCGAGGCCGTAGATGATCCCGAGGACGATCATCACGCTGAGCTGGCCGCGCAGGAAGCCGCCCAGCGTCTCGTCCGACTCGCGCGCCAGCCGCACCACCACCGGCTCGATCGAACGCGGGATCAGCGCATGCACGCGATCCACGACGATGTTCCAGTCGCGCAGCAGGTAGAACGCCGCCACCGGCACGATCACCGCGTTGAGCACCCAGCCGAGCACCGCGAAGCCGGACTTGGAGACGCCCGCGACGACGGCGGCGGCGAAGCCCCCCGCCTCCTTCCAATGCGCCTGCAGCATGCCGACGATGCCCTGGCTGTCGAAGCTGCCGAGGCTGATGCCCAGGTGCGCCTCGACCCACGGCGAGGCGACGTTCTGCGCCCAGGCGGTCCAGCGCGGCAGCTGCTCGAGGAAGTTGGCGATCTGCCGCTCGATGAACGGGATCAGCACCAGCACGATCCCGACCAGGGCCAGGGTCAGCACGATGAAGACCAGGCTCACGCCCCAGGCGCGCCCCACGCCGCGGCGCTCCAGCACCTCGACCAGCGGATTGAACAGGTACGCGAACAGCGCCGCCGCGACGAACGGTGAGAGCACCGGTCCCAGCAGGTACAGCACGAAACCGATCGCGGCGACCAGGATCAGCCACTTCCAGCGCACGTCCAGACTGTTCTCGGTCATCGGGCTCACATCCTCGAAGCGGGGCCGTTCAGGTGTCCATTGTCGGCGAAGCGGGGGGCGCACCACCATGGCCGCACGGCCTGCCGGAGGTGCTCGCGTCCCGCGCCGTTCATCGGCGGCCGCGCCGCGCCAGCCAGGCGCGGCGTCCCCAGGTGAGGACGTAGTCGGCCCCGCTGGCCACGGTCAGCACCACCACGGCCAGCAGCGCGCCGTCGCGCAGCGCGCCCGGCACGGCCGTCAGGCCGGCCAGCCGCACCAGTTCCAGCACGACGAAGGCGATCTGCACCAGCGTCGTCAGCTTGGACAGCACGGTGGGCGCCGCATCGAAGCGGCCGATCAGGCGGTGATAGGCCAGCGCGCCGGCGACGATGACCACGTCGCGGCCGATCACCAGCACCGGCAGCCACGCCGGCAACGCACCGGCCAGGCCCAGGGCGACGAAGCTCGCCATCAGCATCAGCTTGTCGGCGATCGGATCGAGCATGCCCCCGATCCAGCTCTGCCAGCCGAACTGCTTGGCCAGGAAGCCGTCGATCGCGTCGCTGAGCGCCGCCACCACGAGGACCGCCAGGGCCTCGCCGTAGCGCTGCTGCAGGATCAGCCAGGCCAGCGGGACGACCAGGACGATCCTGGCCACGGTGATCAGGTTGGGAAGCTGCCGAAGCACGGCGGGCGGTCAGCGCCCCAGGATCAGGGTCGCGTCGACGCCCTCGACCGGCGGCTGGCCGTTGACGACGGTCAGCGTCGCGCTGGTGTCGACGGTCGAAAGGAAATACGGCAAGCCGACCGTCAGGGCGACCCGCATCAGCACGCCGTCGCCGCGCGCCTCGAGCGTCGCCGACTGGCGCACCAGGTCCAGGCTGCCGAGATAGCGCATGATGCGCGCGAAATCCTCGGCCGAGCGGATGCCGCCGATCCACAGCCGGGCCTCGGTCGGCGCCCCGCGGTCGGCATAGGCCACGCCGACGCCCAGCCGCCCGAGCACCGCGGCCACGCTGGCGGGGTCGAACTCGGCGACCAGCACCAGCTGCGGCTGGCCGTCCAGGCCGACATCACGGCGATACTGGTACTGCAGCATGTAGGTCGCGGCCCGCGCCGTCTCGCGGGCCACGTCGGCGCGGCCGGCCAGGCTTTCGTCGCCGGCCAGACGCACCAGCACCTGGGTCATCGCCACCGCCAGCGCGGGGCCGCGATCGGCCTCGCCCTGCGAGGCCACCGGCGCCTCGCCGGTATGCGAGCCGGCGGCGGCCGGGACCGCCGCGCAGGAGACCATCACGATCAGGAACAGAAGACAGCGCGACAGCATCTGCGGGCATCCGGCATCGGCAGGGGCTGGAAGTCTGCCCAAACCGGGCTGCCGCGTCCAACCGCGCCGCCCGGGCGCCCGGGCGGCCAACGGCGGCAGCGGGGCCGGAAGCGCGCCCCGCGCCCGCCGCCCGTGGCGGGCCGCAACCGGCAAGCGGCGCGGCTATCCGGCCGAACGTCCATAAGCGGGCCCTACGCTGCTATCATGCGCGCCCCTCGCGCCGACCCAGCGAACATGGCCAACGCGACCGAAGCCCTCACCTACCGCGCCGCCGGCGTCGACATCGATGCCGGCAATGCCGTCGTCGAACGCATCAAACCCCTGGTCAAGCGCACGTTCCGGCCGGAGGTCATGGCCGGCCTCGGCGGCTTCGGCGCGCTGTTCGAGCTGGGCGCCCGCTACCGCGACCCGGTGCTCGTCTCCGGCACCGACGGTGTCGGCACCAAGCTCAAGCTGGCGCAGACGCTCGGCCGCCACGACACCATCGGCATCGACCTGGTCGGCATGTGCGTCAACGACGTCCTGGTCCAGGGCGCCGAGCCGCTGTTCTTCCTCGACTACTTCGCCACCGGCAAGCTCGACGTCGACACCACCGTCAGCGTGATCGGCGGCATCGCCAAGGGCTGCGAGCTGGCCGGCTGCGCGCTGGTCGGCGGCGAAACCGCCGAGATGCCGGACATGTACCCGCCGGGCGAGTACGACCTGGCCGGCTTCTGCGTGGGCGCGGTCGAGAAGATCGCATTGATCGACGGCAGCCGCATCCAGGCCGGCGACGCGATCGTCGGCGTTCTCTCCAGCGGTCCGCACTCGAACGGCTACTCGCTGATCCGCCGCATCGCCGAGCGCGCCGGCAACCCGTTCGACCTCGACCTGGACGGCACGACGCTGGCCGACGCGCTGATGGCGCCGACCACCATCTACGTCAAGCCGGTGCTGAAGCTGATGCAGCAGCAAGCCGTGCACGGCATGGCCCACATCACCGGTGGCGGCCTGCAGGAGAACATCATCCGCGTCGTGCCCGGGGGCCTGGGCGTGGCGCTGGAGAGCAGCGCCTGGAAGCTCCCGCCCGTGTTCGACTGGCTGCAGCGCGAAGGCAAGGTGGAGCGCGCGGAGATGTGGCGCACGTTCAACTGCGGCATCGGCTACACGCTGATCGTCCCGCGCGCGCAGGCCGGTGCTACGGTCGATGCGCTGGAAACGCTCGGACTCCAGGCCGCGACGATCGGCGAGATCGTCGCCGCGAGCGGCGACGAGCGTGTCCGCATCGCCTGACGCGTTCGGCCTCGTCGTCTTCGCATCCGGCCGCGGCAGCAACTTCCTGGCGCTGCACGAGGCAGCGCGCGACGGCACCCTGCCGGTCCGCATCGCCGCGCTGTTCTCCGATCGCCCCGGCTGCGCGGCGGTCGCCGCCGCCCGTGAACGCGGCATCCCGACCGTGGCGTTGCGGCCGCGCGACTTCGCCGACCGGGCCGGCTTCGATCGCGCGCTGTTCGCCGAACTGGACGCGTTCTCGCCGGCATTGGTGGTGCTGGCCGGCTTTCTGCGGATCCTCGACCCGGCCGTGATCGCGCCCTGGGCCGGACGCATCATCAACATCCATCCGTCGCTGCTGCCCAAGTATCCGGGCCTGGACACGCACCGCCGCGCACTGGCATCCGGCGATGCATTCCACGGCGCCAGCGTGCACTACGTCGGCGCCGAGCTCGACGCCGGCCCGGTGATCGCGCAGGCGGCGCTCGCGGTCGCGCCGGACGACTCGCCCGAATCGCTCGCCACGCGCCTGCTGGCCGAGGAGCACCGCCTGCTGCCGGCCGTGGTCGACCTGATCGCGCGCGGACGGATCGCGCTCGACGGTGCCAGCGTGTGCCTGGACGGCCAGCCGCTGCCGCTGCCGCTGCAGCTCGGACCGGGCGGACTCGCGCCCGGCTGACCACCGCTCACGGCGGCGCAGATCGGGCAACGCGGTACCTCGGCGCGAAGCGCACCGGCGGCCGGCACCGAAGGCACCGGACACCCGCGCTTCCTGCCACCCGATCGTGCCGGGCGCGACGCCGCCCGCTCGAGACCCGAGCGGACGGCGTCCTCGAACCTACTTCGTACGCAGGATCGACGTCACGACGTTCGCGTTCGGCGGCCCGCCGCCTTCCGTCAACGTCAGGTCGGCCGACTGGCCGGCCGCGATGCCGAAGCGCGTGTAACGCGTGCCGCCGCCAGGCCGCAGCCCGAACGTCAGCGTCGTGCCGTCGCTCAACGGGTGGACGGTCAGCGGGTAGCCGCCCAGGCCGCCATAGACCGAACGGTAGTTCCAGGTCGGCAGCCTGTACTCGGGCTGCACGGCGGCGACAGCGTCGTCGGCATAGGCGGCGACGAGGAAATCGCGCGCCCAGTCGCGCGGCGACGCGCCGAACACCGCCTGCAGGTTGGCCAGGCCGGTCGCGTTGCTGTTGACCAGCGCAGTGAGCAGGGCCGCGTCGCCGGTGTTCCTGCGGTCGAGCATATAGCGCAGGAACGTATAGGTCGGCGAGAAGTTCTGCGCGGCGTTGTCGTGCACGGTCGGCGACGTACCGGTCGAGGTCGGCTGGCGCAGCAGCGGGCCGACGCGGCGGTTGCTGTTCGTGCCGTTGAGCTGGAAGAACCAGGTGCGGTCGTGGCCGTACATCACGTTCTGGTAGGTGTTGAACGCGGCCACGCGCCGCGAGGCGTTGGGCCCGGTGGTCAGGTTCGCCAATGCCACGTTCATGCGCGGTGCCAGGCCCAGCGAGATGTTGAAGAAAAGCAGCTCCTGCATCTGCCAGGCGATCGCTTCGTCCAGCCACATCTCCTCGAGCGGCGCCCCGCCGTTGAGGTAGATGCGGCGCCAGGCACTGGTCAGGTGCGTGAAGTGATGCACCAGCGTCGGGACGGCATTGCCGAACGAGAACGACAGCGTGCGCACGTTGCTGTTCACGGCGCCGGTCGGGTCCGGCACCATCAGGTAGAGGATCTCGCCCTCGTTGCTGCTCGGGCAGCTCGCCGTCGAGAACATGTCGCGTGGCTGGAACATGCCCTGCGCCACGCCCGAGCTCGCCGGTGGGCTCAGCTCGTTCATCTTGGGCGTGTAGAACAGGATCACGCCGCCGTTGGCGTCGACATCGGTCACCAGGCCGAGGTTGTCGCGCGCCAGGCCCATCGCGCCGGTTCGCGGCAGCGCGCCCAGCAGGCCGCTGGCGGCGGACGTGTCGCCGGGCGGCTCCATCACGAATGCATCGATGATCGCGCGGAAATCGGCCAGCGCGTAGCCACCGACGACCGGCGGATGCCAGTCGCCCGCGCCGGGCGTGGTCTCGACGACTTCCTGCACCGCATACAGCAGCGGCTGGCCGGGCCATTGTTCCGTGGTGACCGCCTCGACGCGCCCCTTGCGCATGTCCGGCGCGGCAGTGCAGCCGCCGACGGCGGCGTTGATGTCGATCAGCTGCCCCGGCACCAGCGGCGTGACGGTGCCGCGTGGCAGCGGCAGCAGATCGGACGGGCCGTGCGGGCGGTCCGGGAACGCCGGCGGCTGCTCGATGCCGTGCATGTCCGCCGCCTTGGCGTCGAGCAGCGGCGCGAGCGGCAGCCCCTCGTTGGCCGGCCGCGGCGTCGGCGGGCCGGTCACGGCCTGGATGCCGGTGGCGGTCAGGCTCAACGCCACCTCGCCGGTGTCGCTGAAATTGATCGGCAGGAACGTGTACTCGGCATCGATGCCGTCCGGATTGAACACGCACGGTGCGGTACCCGCCGCCAGGTGCCGCACCTCGCCGACATCCAGCGCGATGCACGCCACCACGCTGAAGCTCTGCTGCACCTGTGGCGCCGGGCCCCAGTTCGCATCGCCGGCCTGGTTGGCATTGACGACGCAGGTGCCGGCACCGGTGAACGATACGGCCGCACCGCTGATCGTGCAGACCGCACCGGCACTCGCGTCGATTGAGAATGCGACCGGCAGGCCCGAGGTCGCCGTCGCCGTGACCGTATAGCTGCCGCCGATGAAGGCATTCGACGGTGGCGTCGAGGTGAAGCTGATCGTCTGCGATCCTTGCCCGACCGCGAAGCTCTGCTGGAGCCGTGGCGCCGGGTTCCAGTCCGCATCGCCGGCCTGGTCGGCATTGACGATGCAGGTCCCTGCCCCCTGGAAGCTGACCGTCGAACCGCTGATCGAGCAGACCGCCGTAGCGGCAGCGTCGATCGTGAACGTCACCGGCAGGCCCGAGGTCGCATTCGCGGCGACCTCATAGGTCGCGCCGGCGACCACGGCGGCGCTCGGCGCCGTCGACGCGAACGCGATGGTCTGGTTGCCGCGGCCGACCGCGAAACTCTGCTGCGCCTGGGGCGCCGGGTTCCAATGGGCGCTGCCGGCCTGGTTGGCGTTGACGACGCAGGTGCCGGCGCTCTGGAAGCTGACGGCCGCACCACTGATCGAACAGACCGCCGCCGCGGCGGCGTCGATCGTGAACACCACCGGCAGACCCGAGGTCGCGCTCGCGGCCACCGCATAGGTCGCTCCGGCCACGACGGCGGTGGTCGGCGCCGGCGTCGTGAACGTGATCGTCTGGGTGCCGGATCCGACCGCGAAACCCTGCTGCGCCTGCGGCGCCGGCAGGTAGTTGGCGTTGCCGGGCTGGTTCGCGTTGATGACGCAGGTCCCGCTGCCCTGGAACGAGACGACTGCGCCGGCGATCGAACAGACCGCGCTGGCCGACGCGTCGATCGACAGCGTCACCGGCAGGCCCGAGGAAGCGGTCGCCGACACCGTATAGGCCGCACCGCCGACGACGGCGCCGGCCGGCGCCGACGACGTGAACACGATGGTCTGTGCACCGGGGCCGACCGCGAACGACTGCTGCACCTGCGGCGCCGGCGCATGGGTGGCGTCGCCGGCCTGGTTGGCGTTGACGACGCAGGTGCCGGCGCCCTGGAACGAGACGGCCGCGCCGGCGATCGAACAGACCGTGCTGGCCGACGCGTCGATCGACAGCGTCACCGGCAGGCCCGACGAGGCGGTCGCCGACGCGGTATAGGACGGACCGCCGACGCTGGCATCGGCCGGCGCCGTCGAGGTGAACGTGATCGTCTGGCTGGCCTGGACCACCGCGAACGACTGCTGCACCTGCGGTGCCGGCGCGTGGGTGGCGTCACCGGCCTGGTTGGCATTGACGACGCAGGTGCCGACGCCCTGGAACGAGACGACCGCACCGGCGATCGAACAAACCGCGCTGGCCGAGGCGTCGATCGACAGCGTCACCGGCAGGCCCGAGGAAGCGGTCGCCGACGCCGTATAGGCCGGACCGCCGACGGTGGCGCCGGCCGGCGCCGTCGAGGTGAACGTGATCGTCTGGCTGGCCTGGACCACCGCGAACGACTGTTGCACCTGCGGCGCCGGCGCATGGGTGGCGTCACCGGCCTGGTTGGCATTGACGACGCAGGTACCGGCGCCCTGGAACGAGACGACCGCACCGGCGATCGAACAGACCGCGCTGGCCGAGGCGTCGATCGACAGCGTCACCGGCAGGCCCGAGGAAGCGGTCGCCGACGCCGTATAGGACGGACCGCCGACGGTGGCACCGGCCGGCGCCGTCGAGGTGAACGTGATCGTCTGGCTGGCCTGGACCACCGCGAACGACTGCTGCACCTGCGGTGCCGGCGCGTAGTTCGCATCGCCCGCCTGGTTCGCATTGATCACGCAGGTACCGGCGCCCTGGAACGTCACGCTGGACCCGGCGAGCGAACACACGGCGCTCGCTGCCGGATCGATCGAAAGGGCCACCGCCAGTCCCGACGTCGCGCTGGCCGACACCGTGTACGGCGCGCCGCCGATCGTCGCATCGGTTGGTGCGGTGGAGGTGAAGCCGATCGCCTGCGTACCCTGCGCGACGTCGAACGCGTAGGTCCGGCCGCCGCTGCAGCCGGAGGTGTCGGTCGCGGTCACGGTCAGGACATAGCTGCCGACCTGGGTCGGCGTACCGCTCAGGTCCGCGGAAGCGGCGCCGGTCGACGTGAGACCGAGGCCGGTACCGGCCGGCAGACCGCTGGTGATCGAGAACACGAACGGCAGGCTGGTGCTGCTGGTCGCCGTGAACGACTGCGTGTAGTTCGCGCCGACCGCCGCATCGGGCAGCGAGGCCGCCGGCGCGATCGTGGTGATGGGACAAGGGGCCGCAACGGCGCCGAACGCGGCCATGGCGAGGAGCGCAAGCGTCGTGCTGCGCAGGATTCGATGGATCACGGCGGCTCTCCTTAGTCGACTTGGAAGCGGATCAGCTCGACCGGCGTCGTGCTGTTCAGCACGAGCACGAAATGGTCGAGGTTGATCGCGTAGTCCGGTTGCGCCGGCTGCCCGCCGGTCTGGCGCAGGTAACCCCGCACCTGTGCGCTGGCCGCCATCACCGGCGCATCGTTCGGCACGAAGCCGTTGTCGGCGATGCGGTACCAGGTTTCCGCCGGCGGCGAGCCGGCGACCAGCGTCTGGCCTTGCGTGCCACCACTGAGGAAACCGGTGCATCCGGGGTCGGAGTACAGGCGAATCTCCACGACGGCGCTCATGCTGCCGTCGAGCGTGGCGGCGGTCGGTGCCCGGAACGCCATGCCGTAGTTGAGGAACGAGACGCTGGTCGGCGTCGCGAAATCGAGGCACTGCGCGATGCCGGAGGCTGCGTCCTGCACGGACGGCGTGAGGCGGATGCGTGCCGAGCCGGACGTCGGGCTGCCGTCGACATCAGGCGGGGACTGCCAGAGCGGCGCTTCGCCGGTACCGACCGGATCGGGCGCGCCCGACTGGAACGTCGTCCACGGCGGAAGCCCGGTATGCAGGTAGGCATTCGGAACGATCGTCTGCGCGTGGAGCGCAGGCGCAGCGGCAATGGCGAAGATCGCCGCGATCGAGCGCACCGGCACGCACACTCGCGCGGACGATACGGCACGGCGCGCAGGCGCACGAAAAAGACGATGCATGGCAGATTCCCCCGTAGCGAGCCCGCTGTCTCGATCAGCACCGGGCGGCCCTCCCCTCCATGCGCTGACGCGCGGAGTCTAATGGAGCGGCCTTGACTGCGCGATGGGGAATTTCGCACTTCTTATAGTTTTGACCTATTTATATTCATTCATTTTCTTCGGCGCTCGCTGATCCGCAGCCGTCACCCCGGCCCGCTGCAGGCGCCCCGGCAGGCTCCGCGCATCCGTTCAGCTGCGCTCGCGCAGACTGCCGCCCGTCATCTTCGGAGTCCCCCGTGAAACCTCTCTGCCTGATCGCTTCCCTGATCGCCGGATCGGCGCTGGCCGCGCCACCGGCGCCGCCGCTGCAGCCGTTCCACGCCGAGTACAGCGTCTCGCGCAATGGCAGCGAGCTCGGCAGCGCGACCCTGGACCTGGCCGCCGACGGCGATGGCGCCTGGGTGTTCCGCTCGCGTACGCAGGGGACGCAGGGATTGGCCAAGGTGGCCGGCCTGGACGTGACCGAGCAGTCGCGGCTGCGCTGGCGCGACGAGCGCCTGGAAAGCACCGCCTACGAATACCAGCAGGACGCGCTGTTGAAGAAGCGCACGCGTCGCGGCGCGTTCGACTGGGATCGGGGCGAGGTCCAGATGAGCGACCAGGACGGCGCGAAGCGCTTCCCGCTGCAGGCCGGAACGCTCGACCGCCATGCCGTGACGCTGGCGATCGCCGCCGACCTGGCGCGCGGCACGCAGGCGCTCGACTACCCGGTCGCCGGCATGGACGGGATCGAGACCCTGCACTATGCGCGGCAGGGTGAAGAAGCGGTGCGCGTCCCGGCCGGCGAGTTCCGCGCGGTGCGCGTCACGCGCGAACGCGGACCGCGGGTATCGACCAGCTGGTTCGCTGCGTCCGCCGGCTGGCTGCCGGTGCAGATCGAGCAGAGCGACGGCAAGAAGAACGAGACCATCACGCTGCGGCTGAAGTCGTTCGGCCGCAACTGAGCGCCAGGCCCGGTCCGGGCCGGCAGGCGCTGCCCGCTACCAGCGCGGACGGATCTGGTTGCGCTCCTGCTCGCGGTCCCAGGCACGCAGCTCGTCGCGCAGGTGCGCCACGCGCTGGCGCCCGAGCGCGTTGCGCTGCTCGTCCAGCACCACGCCGCCGAGCAGCTCGGCCAGCCGCTGCGCGGCCGGCAGCATCGCCTCCCAGGCATCGAGCGCGGGCACCGGCCCGGGAAGGGTCATGAACAACGTGATGCCGGGCGTCTGCAACGTGTCGATCTGCGCCATGTCGAAACTGCCCGGGCGGGTCATCTGCGCCATGCTGAAGACCGGCCCCTGCTCCGCCTTGCCGGGCGCGAGGCGATGGAAGATGCCCATGTCGCCGAACTCCAGGCCGGCCTTCTCCGCGGCCACCACCAGGTCGGTTCCTCCGATCGTCCGGTCGGCGCGGGCCGCCACGTACAGCGTCACGATGCGTTCGATCTGGCCTTCCGGCCGCGCGCCGAGCGACGAACGCCGCGGCACGTGCACCGGCTTCTCGCCGGGATCGGCAACGGCGTCGACCGGCATCGGCAGCTCGCCTTGGCTCGGCGCGTGATCGGCGTCGGCCGCTTCGGCGCCGACTTCGCCGAGCACCGGCTCGACCCGCCCTGCCTCGCCGCTGCGCGGTGGCGTGCGCTTGCCCTGTTCCGGCTTGCGCGGCCGTCCGAACAGGTAGATCAGCGCGAAGGCGATCACGCCGATCACGCCGATGATCACGCGCAACTCGGTGGCGCTCAAGGCTGTTTGCTCCATCACACCCTCTCCTCTCGTCGCGGTCCGCTCAGGCGGCTCCGGCCAGCTTCGCCGCTTCGGCCAGGTCGACCTGGACCAGACGCGAAACGCCGGGCTCACGCATGGTAACGCCGCACAACTGGCGAGCCGCTTCCATCGTGCTCTTGTTGTGGGTGACGAAGATGAATTGAACGCGCTCGCTCATCTCGCCGACCATGTTCGAGAAGCGGCCGACGTTGGCCTCGTCCAGCGGCGCGTCGACCTCGTCCAGCAGGCAGAACGGCGCCGGATTGAGCCGGAAGATCGAGAACACCAGCGCCACCGCGGTCAGCGCCTTCTCGCCGCCGGACAGCAGCGAGATCGACGTGACGCGCTTGCCGGGCGGACGCGCCATGATCGAGACGCCGGTCGACAGGAGGTCCTCGCCGGTCAGTTCCAGGTAGGCGTGTCCGCCGCCGAACAGGCGCGGGAACAGTTCCTGCACGCCGGCGTTGACGCGCTCGAAGGTCTCGCGGAAGCGCTGGCGGGTTTCCTTGTCGATCTTCTGGATCGCCCCTTCGAGCGTTTCCAGTGCCGATGCCAGGTCCGCCAGCTGCGCGTCGAGGTAGTCCTTGCGCTGCGACTGTTCCTCGTATTCCTGGATCGCCGCCAGGTTGACCGGCTCCAGGCGCGCGATCTTCTGCCCCAGGTCGGCCAGCTCGGTCTGCCACAGCGCCAGGTCGGCCTGCTCGGGCAGGGTCGCGAGGATCTCCTCGATCGCGAACCCGGCCTCGCCGATCGCGGCGACCAGGGCCTGCGCACGGAGCTTGTTCTCCTGCTCGTTGAGCCGCAGGTTGGCCAGTTGCTCGCGCTGCTCGTTGAGCGTCTGCTCGTGCAGGTGCCGCTCCTGCTCGAGGCGCCGCAGCTCGACGTCGCAATCCTCCAGCGCCTTGCGTGCCTCCACCAGCTGGCGGTCCACCAGCAGGCGCTGGTCCAGGTAGGTCTGGCGCTCGGCGTCGAGCTCGGCCATCGGATCGTGGCTGGACTCCAGCTGCGCGGCGATCTCCGCCTTGCGCGCCTCCACCTGCGCCAGCTGTCCGTGCAGGCGCTGCAGCGCCTGCTCGAGCGAGGTGAGCTGCGAGCGCTTGGATTCGATCGACAACGCCAGCTGATGCGCCTGCTCGCGCGCCTCGCGCGCGTTCATGCGTGCTTCCTCGCGCGCCTCCAGCAGGCGCCGGCGCTCGCCGTCCAGCGCCTGGCGCTGCTGTTCCAGATCGCCCATGCGCGACAGCGCGGTCTCGAGGCGGCCGCGCGCCTCGCGTGCCTGCTCGCGGTCGTGGTCGAGCTTGCCGGCCAGCTCGCCCAGCTCGGTCTCGATGCGTCCGATGCGTTCCTGCGCAGTGCCCAGGCGCCCACGCTGGCTTTGCAGCTGCCCGGCCAGCTCGGCCAGGCGCCGGTGCGCGGTGTAGAGCTCGCGCTGGGCGTCGTCGCGCAGCCGCTCTGCCTCGATCCGCGCCAGCTTGCCGTCGTCGAGGCCGGCGGAGGTTTCCTCGATCTGGCGTTCCAGATCCTCCAGGCGCTGCTGCAGCACCTGGATCTCGCGTTCGCGCGCCAGCACGCCGACTTGGGCGCCGCCGCCGCGCGCGATGCGCGCGAAGCCCGGCCCCAGCCACTCGCCCTCCGGCGTGACGATCGATTCGCCGGGCGCCAGCTGCCCGAGCCGTACTCGCGCCGCCGGCAGCGTATCGGCCGTCTGCACGTCGGCCAGGCGCGCCAGCACCGCCGCCGGCCCGCGCACGTGCAGGGCCAGACCCCGCGCGAGGGTCGCCGACGACGTCCCGCCTTGGGCCAGCAGCGTCAGGTCGGCATCGGCCAGCCCGGCCAGCTCGCCGGCGAGCGCCTCGGGCGCCTCGACCAGGACCGCCTCGAGCCAGCCATCGAGCACGGTCTCGACCGCGCGTTCCCAGCCCGGATCGACATCCAGCGCCGCACCGAGCCGGCGCGCGTGGCCGATGCCGGCCTGGTCGAGCCAGTTCTTCAATGCGCCGTCGTGCTCGGCCAGGGCGGCCTGCTGCAAGGCTTCCAGCGAAGCCAGCCGGCCGCGCGTCTTCTCCAGCTCGCCGCGGCGCCCGCTCAGCAGCGCCTGCGTGCCGCGCTCGTGCTCGAGCGCCTGCTCGAGCGCCATGCGGCGTTCGTCGAGCGTGCCGGTGAAGGTATCGACCTGCTCGCGCAGGCCGTCATGGTCGTCCTGCAGGCTCTCCAGCACGCGCCCCAGTTCGCCCAGGTCGGCGGCGGCGCGTTCAGCCTGCAGCGCCTCGCGGCGCCTGTCCGCTTCCAGGCACTGGCGATCCAGGTAGTCCAGTCGCGTACGTTCGACCTCGGCCGCCTGCGCCGCCTCGGAACTGGAACCGGCGTACGCATCCCATTGGGACTGCCACTGGGTCAGTCGCAGTTCGGCCTCGCGCGCGGCCTCGGCCGTGCCCTCGTCGCTCTCGCGCAGGGCGGCCAGCTGCGGCTCGTGGTCGGACAGGGCGGCCCGCAGGCCCTCGATCTGCTCGACGTCGGCCGCGATGTGCTCGCTGATCTCATCGTGCGCACGCGCGGACTGCTCGCGGGCGCGGCCGAGCTGTTCGGCCATCTCGCGGTTGTGGCGGATCTGCTGCTCGACGCGGGCGATGTCGGCGCCGACGCGGTAGACCTCGCCCTGCACGGCGTTCAGGTGCTCGCTCGCCGCGGAATGCCGCTCGCGGCAGGTCTCGATCTTCGCCTCGCGCTCGCGCTGCCCGGCCAGCAGCCGCTCGATCTCCAGCTCCACCCCGCGCAGCGCACTGGAACGGCCTTCGAGCTCCGCCTGCGCCTCGCGCAGCGTCAGGGCCTTGAGTTCGGCTTCCTTCTTCTTCTGCTCGGTCTTGTATTCCTGCCAGCGTTCCGCGGCCCGTGCCTGGCGCTTGAGGTGCTCGAGCTGCTTGTCGACCTCGTCGCGGACGTCGCGCACGCGGTCGAGGTTCTCGCGCGTCGCCTTGATCCGGCTCTCGGTCTCCTTGCGGCGCTCCTTGTACTTGGAGATGCCGGCCGCCTCCTCCAGGTGGCTGCGCAACTGCTCCGGATCGGCCTCGATGATCTGGCTGATCATGCCCTGCTCGATGATCGAGTAGCTGCGCGGCCCGAGGCCGGTACCGAGGAAGACGTCGGTGATGTCGCGCCGCCGGCAGCGGCCGCCGTTGAGGAAGTACTGCGACTGGCCGTCGCGCGAGACGCTGCGCTTGATCGAGATCTCGTTGTATCCGGCGTACTCGCCCAGCAGCGTGCCGTCGCTGTTGTCGAAGATCAGCTCGACGGTGGCGCTGCCGACCGGCTTGCGGCCGGACGACCCGGAGAAGATCACGTCGGTCAGCGCGTCGCCGCGCAGCCGGCTGGCGGCGCTCTCGCCGAGCACCCAGCGGATCGCGTCGATGATGTTGGACTTGCCGCAGCCGTTCGGACCGACGATGCCGGTCATGTTGGTGGGCAGGTGCAGCGTGGTCGGATCGACGAACGACTTGAATCCGGACAGCTTGATCGCGCTCAGTCGCATCGGTGCGGGTCAGTCCTTCTTTTCGCCTGCGGCGGCACCGTCCTTGGGTGCGGCCGCATCGGCCGCGGGCGCCGGCTCGGCCGCCTTCGGCGCCTGGCCGACGAGGTCGATCTTGGCTTCCTCGCGCAACTTGGCGAGCCGCTCGTCGACCAGCTGGCCGGCCATGCGCTCGCGGATCGCATCGCGGACGCGCTCGAACGGCGGCGGCACGAACGGCTCGATCTTGTCGACGTGGATCAGGTGCCAGCCGGCCTGGGTCTGGATCGGCACCTTGGTCGTCTCGCCGGCCTTGAGGTCCTGCAGCGCCGCGGCGACCGCCTGCGGCAGCTGGGGCAGGCGCATCTGCGCGAACGACCGCGCCTGCCGGGCCGAGCCGTTGTACTCGTTGAACACGGTGCCGAACGGCTTGCCGGCGACGACCTCGCCCGCGGCCTTGAGCGCTTCCTCTTCGGTGGCGAACACGAGCTGGGTCAGGTCGTAGTTGAACTTGCCGACCTTGGTCAGCTGGTCCTCGTACTCGGCCATCAGGATGCTCGGATCGATCTCGGCGCGGGCGCGCAGCGCCAGCACGGACGCGTTGGCGACGGCCTGCAGCCGGCCGATCTCGACCTGGGCGCTGTAGGTGGAATCGGCGGTCAGGTTCTCGCGCTTGGCTTCCTGCGCCAGCAGCACGTACTCGGTCAGCTCCTTGAGCGCCTTCTCGTAGTCCTCGGAGCGGGTCAGGTCGAGCTGGCGCAGCTTGGCGAGCGCATCGAGCAAGGCCTGCGGCACCGGCTGCCCGTTGATGACGACCACGGCCGGCTCCGACGCCATCTGGATCACCGCGTCGGATCCCGACGACGACGAACCGCCGCCGCAAGCGGCCAAGCCGAGTGTGCAGAGAGTCAGGACCAGGAAACGATTGCGGTGTGCAGCAGCAAGCATCAGACCTCCTCGGGAGTTCGCGCGTCGATCGCCAGCGCGTGGATATCGGTTTGCATCAGCGCGCCCAGCGCCGCATATATTGCCCGATGGCGGGCGACCGCACCCTGCCCCGCGAAGACCGGGCTGACGATGCGGACGTGGAAATGACCGCGGCCGTCGCGCGCGCCGGGATGGCCGGCATGGCGATGGCTGTCGTCGCGGATGTCCAGCGCCACCGGCGCCAGCGCGTCGGTCAGGGCATAGCGGATGCGTTCGATGCGGTCGCTGCCGACCGTCGCGGTCACGGCAGCACCTGGCGGAACGGGCGCACGCTCACCTCGCGGTAGACGCCGGCCGCCAGGTACGGGTCGGCGTCGGCCCAGGCCCGGGCCGCATCCAGATCGGGGAATTCGGCGACGATCAAGCTGCCGGTGAAGCCGGCCGGACCCGGATCGGCGGCGTCGATCGCCGGGAACGGACCGGCCAGCAACAGCCGGCCGGCTTCGTGCAGGGCGGTCAACCGCGCCAGGTGCGCCGGGCGCGCTTCCAGGCGCCGGCCGAGCGAATCGGCGACATCGGTACCGACGATGACATACCACATGCTGGACAGGATCCTCTTGAAAAACGGGCAACGGCGCCGGGCGCCGGCCCGCGGCGCCACATGGTAGCCGATCGGCACGGGTCGCCATGCATGCGCGGACACTGGACTTGCGACCGGCAACAGCGTAACCTCGCGACAGCCTTCGGGATCGGATGTCGTCTCAAGCATCCGCACCAGCGCCGGACACGGTGCCGATTCGCCCGCTGGCCCATGAGTTCAAGAGCGTTGGCCATCGGCCGGACGAGGGGTCCGGACCGAGGCTGTTGCCGGCCTCGCGCGAACGACACGCCCTCGGGCGATGCCCGCGCCGCGCCGCAACTCGATCGACAGACGGGATCTGTGCTTCGTCCGCGCCGTGAGGCGACGAGGACGCGACGGATCGGGCATGAACATCCAGACAACCGAACCTTCCAGCCAGAACGAGCGCGAGAGCGCGTTCTCACCAGTTCCCCAGCAGCAGGAAATGCCGCTGGCGATCGTCCGCGGCCAGCCGGTGCTGGAGATGCCGCAGGACCTGTACATTCCGCCCGATGCGCTGGAAGTCATCCTGGACGCGTTCGAGGGCCCGCTCGACCTGCTGCTGTACCTGATCCGCCGGCAGAACCTGGACATCCTCGACATCCCGATCGCCGACATCACGCGCCAGTACGTCGACTACATCGAGATGATGCACGAGCTCAAGCTCGAGCTGGCGGCCGAATACCTCGTGATGGCCGCGATCCTGGCCGAGATCAAGTCGCGGCTGCTGCTGCCGCGCCCCCCGGCCGAGGAAGGCATCGAGCTGGACCCGCGCGCCGAACTGGTGCGCCGCCTGCAGGAGTACGAGCGGTTCAAGAAGGCCGCCGAGGACATCGACCGGCTGCCGCGCCTGGAGCGCGACACCGCCGTGGCGGCCGCGTACGTGCCCGACCGCAACGTCATCAAGCTGCCGCCGCCGGTCGAGCTGCGCGAACTGCTGCTGGCGCTCAAGGACGTCATCAAGCGGGCCGAGCTGTTCGGCCACCACGCGATCCAGCGCGAGGCGCTGTCGGTGCGCAACCGCATGAGCGACGTCCTCAACGCGCTCGGCGACGGCGCCTTCCACGCCTTCGACAGCCTCTTCAGCGCCGAGGAGGGGCGCCACGGCATCGTCGTCACGTTCCTGGCGATGCTGGAACTGGCCAAGGAGCGGCTGATCGAGATCCTCCAGGACGAGCCGCTCGCGCCGATCTACGTCAAGTCGCTGGCGACCGCCGATTGAAACCCCCGGCCCGGCGTCCGTCCTCGCGGAATACGCATACCGCTGCGCATGCGCAGCCCACACAACGATATAGATGAACGAACCCGACACTCTCAAACGCATCGTCGAGGCGGCGCTGCTGGCCACCTCGCACCCCCTCTCGGTGGTGCAGCTCGCCGCGCTGTTCAACGAGGGCGAAGCCCCCGGGCACGAGGACCTGGCCCGCGCGATCGAGTCGCTGCAGGCCGACTGCGCCGACCGCGGCGTCGAGCTGGTCGAAGTCAGCTCCGGCTTCCGCTACCAGGTGCGCCAGGACGTCCACCCCTGGATCTCCAGGCTGTGGACCGAGCGGCCGGCCCGCTATACCCGCGCTCTGCTGGAAACGCTGGCGCTGATCGCCTACCGGCAGCCGATCACCCGCGCCGAGATCGAGCAGATCCGCGGCGTCGCGGTGTCCAGCAACATCGTCCGCACGCTCGAGGAACGCGAGTGGATCCGCGTTGTCGGTCATCGCGACGTCCCCGGCCGGCCGGCGCTGTTCGGCACCACGCGCCTGTTCCTGGACTACTTCAACCTCAAGTCGCTGGACGAGCTGCCGCCGCTCAGCGACCTGCACGACATCGACGAGCTCGATCCGCAGCTGGCACTGGCCCCGATCGGCGCGGACGGCCCACCGCCGCCCGATGCCGCCGCGCTGGCGGCCGCCGCGCAGGATGCGCTGGACGCAGCGGCCGACGACCACGACCCGGCCGGCGACGAAGCCGCGACCGAGCTGGCCGCCGGCCACGACGGTCCGCCGCCGGATGCCGCCCCGGCTGCACCGGTCACGGACGACGACGAGACCCCCCGCTCCTCCGTTCCTTCCGACGCCGGTTCCGACGGCGCCCCCTCCCCGGACGCGCCCGACCGCGCCGACTCTGCAGAGCAGACCGCATGACCACCCCCCGTTCCGTCCTTTCCCTCAAGCGCAACGACTCGACCGCCCCGGCGCTCGAAGAGCGCCTGCACAAAGTGCTGGCGACCGCCGGACTCGGCTCGCGCCGCCTGCTCGAGCAGCGCATCGAATCCGGCGAGGTCCAGGTCAACGGCGGCGTCGCGACGCTCGGCTCGGGCGTGCGCATCGGCGACCGCGTCGAGATCGACGGCAAACGCTTCGTCGTCGTCAGCGACAGCGCCGAACAGGCCCAGGTCCTGGTCTACAACAAGCCCGAAGGCGTCGTCATCACGCGTGAGGATCCGGAAGGGCGCCCGACGGTGTTCGAGCAGCTGCCGCGCATCAAGGGCGCGCGCTGGATCGCCGTCGGCCGGCTCGACATCAACACCACCGGCCTGCTGCTGCTGACGACCGACGGCGACCTGGCCAACGCGCTGATGCATCCGCGCTCGGAGCTGGAACGCGAATACATCTGCCGCGTCCACGGCGAAGTGCCCGACGAGGTGATCGAGCGCCTGCGCAGCGGCATCGAGCTGGAGGACGGCCCGGCCCATTTCGACGATGTCGGCGTCATCAGCCGCAGCGGCAGCCATTCCTGGTTCCGCATCGTGATCCGCGAAGGCCGCAACCGCGAAGTGCGCCGCATGTGGGAATCGCAGGGGCTGATGGTCAGCCGCCTCAAGCGGGTCCGCTATGCCAACGTCGAACTGCCGCGCCTGCTCAAGCGCGGCCAGTCCGAGCCGCTCGACGCCCAGGCCGTGCGCAAGCTGCGCGACTCGGCCGGCGCGCCCGAATCGGCACCGCGGCTGACGCTGGCGCCGGTCATCGGCCAGCGCCGCGCGACGACGACCGAGTTCCGGCCGGACCCGAAGACCCAGCAGGCCTGGACCGCCGCCCGCAACGACGAGGCACGCGAGTTCGCCGCGTTCGACCGCATCCGTGACGACGGCTGGCGCGCGCCCTCCGGCAAGCCCGGCAAGAAGCGCCGTCCCGGCGCCGGCCCCGGTGCCGGCCCGCGCGGTCCCGGGGGGCCCGGCGGCCGCAATCCGAATCAACGCGGGCCCGGCGCACGTCCGGGCGGCCCGCGCAGCGGCAAGCCGGCCGGTGCCGGTGCGGGCAAGCCCCGGCGGGCGCCGCACGCGCCGCAGCCGCAGCATGCCAATGCCAATCCCGCCTTCGCCGAGCCGGGCATCAATCCGGCCGTGCTGCGCAGCTGGTTCCCGGATGCCGGCAATGGCCCAGGCCGCAAGCCGCGCCGCGGCCCCGGACCGGGCCAGGCCGTACCGCACGGCAGCTTCGGTCATCAGGACGGCGGCAACCGTGGCAGCCGCGACGGCAATCGCGCCGTGGAGCCGCGTGCGGTCGACGGCAACAGCACCGCCTACTGGAACTCGGCGCCCGGCGCTTCGCCGTCGAGCCCGTACGGACGCGGCGCGCCGCGCGGAAAGGGGCGCGACGGCGCCCGCGGCGGCCCGCCGCGGCCCGATGGCGGTGGTCCGCGGCCGCCCGGACGCGGTGCGCGCCCCGGCGGCCCGGGTCCGCGTCCCGCCGGCGGCAATGGTCCGCGTCCGGGTGGTGGCAACGGACCGCGCCCCGGTGGCGGCAACAACCGGCCGCGCCCGGGCGGCAATGCCTCGCGCGGCCGTGGTGGTGGCGGCGGCAACCGCGGGCCGCGCTGATCCGGCGCCGCCGGCCGGTAGCGCCCGGCGGCCCTTCACCCGCTAAATTCATCCGACAAGAAACGCTCGTCGCCCCTCTGCGGAAATCGGTCGGCCGTCCGCGCACCGTCGCTTTTGCTTTTGCTGTGGCTGTTGCCGTTGGCGCCTAAAGCGAGCCGAGCATCGCAGGTCGGCCAGGCCGGAGAGCTGCCCCGTGTCTGAGCGAAGCGAGTTGGGGCAGCGTGCCTGGCTGGCCGAGAAGCGCAGGGGACCGGCGCGGCGCAGCCGTGTCGGCTCGCGCCGGCGACGACGGTTTTGGTTACTTTTGCCAAGACAAAGAATTTCCTGGAGAAATTCTTGACGTCGCGCAGCGACGGCCCGAAGGGCGGCCGCCAGGGATGGCGGGCCGCAAAAGTGACCCGCGCGCGCAGCGTGCGGAAGCTGTTGCTCTCAGCTTGCGCCGTGGCTTTTTCGATGAGATCACAGGCGAGAAAAGAGCAACATCCAGAGCTTT